>Ga0207885_100005_pt1 | contig 543516 bp, 514 predicted proteins | sample LinPmetageLP31_FD_184047 | JGI IMG/M metagenome (GOLD analysis project Ga0207885, IMG submission 184047) | Marine viral communities from the Pacific Ocean - LP-31 (SPAdes) | ecosystem: Environmental > Aquatic > Marine > Oceanic | place: Pacific Ocean | collected 2009-08-23 | reverse complement strand
AGTCATAGCCTGGTGACCATAGCGAGTCGGTACCACCCCTTCCCATCCCGAACAGGACCGTGAAACGACTCCGCGCCGATGATAGTGCGGATTCCCGTGTGAAAGTAGGTCATCGCCAGGCTCTCCCATGCAACGCCCCAGCTCCACCCGAGCTGGGGCGTTTGTCTTTGCTGCACCAAACCTCGTACGCGAGATACCCAACAAAAAAGCCACCGGTGAAGGTGGCTTTTTGCGTCTCGGGGTACCGAGTTTGTCAGGCGCGCGCTAAGAATTTTTCGACCAGCCGAACCCAGTACGTCGCCCCCAACGGCAGCAGCTCGTCGTTAAAGTCGTAGCTGGGGTTGTGCAGCATGCACGGACCCAGACCGTGACCTTGCTCGCGGTGATCGCCATCACCATTGCCGATGAAGGCGAAACAGCCGGGCTTCTCGATCAGCATGAACGAGAAATCCTCCGCGCCCATGGTCGGGTCGATGTTGGCGTCAACGTTATCGGCCCCGACCAGCTCGCGCATGACTTCTGCGGCAAACTGCGTCTCCACTTCCGTGTTGACGGTGGGCGGGTAGTTGCGGTGGAAGACAAAATCCACCGTGCAGTCATAGGCCGCGGCGATGGCCCTGGAGACCTCCTCCATGCGCCGCTCGATCAGGTCGAGGACCTCGGTGGAGAAGGTCCGCACCGTTCCGCCGATCCACGCCTCATTCGGGATGATGTTGGTGGCGTCGCCGGCGTGGAACTGGGTGACGGACAGGACCGCCGTGTCGATCGGGCGCTTGTTGCGCGTGATGATGCCCTGCAACGCCGACACGACCTGCGCACCGACGAACACCGGATCATTGCCGTTGTGCGGTAACGCCGCGTGTGCGCCTTTGCCCTTGATGGTGATGCGGAACTCGTTGCTCGATGCCATCAGCGCCCCGGGGCGTGTGCCGAATGCACCCACCGGAACGCCCGGCCAGTTGTGCAGGCCGAATACCGCATCGCACGGGAAGCGCGCGAACAGGCCATCCTTGATCATCTCGCGTGCGCCGCCGCCGCCTTCTTCGGCCGGCTGGAAGATCAGGTGGACCGTGCCGCTGAAGTTGCGGTGCTTGGCCAGGTAATGCGCCGCGCCGAGCAGCATGGCCGTATGGCCGTCATGGCCGCACGCGTGCATCTTGCCGTCGTGCTGGGAGCGATGCTCGAACTGGTTGGCCTCGGCCAGCGGCAGGGCGTCCATATCGGCGCGCAGGCCGATGCGCTTGCCTTCGCCATTGCGGATGATGCCCACCAGCCCGGTCTTGCCCAGGCCGCGATGGACTTCGATGCCCCATTCGGTGAGCTTGGCGGCGACCAGGTCGGAGGTACGCTGTTCTTCGAAGCAGAGTTCGGGGTGGGCGTGAATGTCCCGTCGGAGGGCTTGGATCTCTTGCTGGGCAGCTTGGATTTCTGGAATCAGCTTCATGGGACGCGCTCGTGTTCTGGCTGAAAGTTCGCAATCACGTTCGATGATACGCCGAAGGGCGTTTCCCGGCCCGCTGCAGACCACCCGGGCCGGCATACCTGCCGCGTCTGCATTCGTTCTTTGCATGGAACGCTTCCTGCTTTTTATCCCCGCCCGCTTTGTCTGGGCGCTGTTTTCCGGCGCGCACTGTACGGGTATGCACCAATTTGTGGCGCCGCACATTGCCGACGGCATGGGCGCGTCGCTATAGTCGGCGCGAGCGCTCTGCAGAGGCGCGCCGCGTCGTCAGCGAAGTCGATCCATCGATCTTTTCTTGGGGAGAAATGCCGTGACCATGATTCGGACCTTGCGGCGTGTGGCCGCTGCGCTGTGTGTGGCGGGATGCATGATGGCGGGCACCAGCCCGCTGGCGATGGCCGCCGACCTGAAGCTCGGCATGAGCTCGCCGCCGACCTCGATGGACCCGCACTTCTACAACCTGTTCTCGAACATCAACGTGTCGGAGCACATGTTCGAGTGCCTGGTGAAGATGGACGCGGACAGCCACATCATCCCGGGCCTGGCCGAGTCATGGAAGATGGTCAACAACCTCACCTGGGAATTCAAGCTGCGCCCCGGCGTGAAGTTCCACGACGGCAGCGAACTGACGGCCGAGGACGTGGCCTGGTCGCTCGATCGACCGGCGACGATCCTCAACAGCCCCGGCAAGTTCGACACGTACACCAAGGCGATCATCAACAAGAAGATCATCGACAAATACACGATCCAGCTGACCACGTCGCAGCCGTATCCGCTGATGCTGCCGGATCTGACCTCGGTCTTTATCGTGCAGAAGAAAGCGACGCAGGGGCTGTCGAGCGATGACTTCGCGCAGGGCAAGGGCATGATCGGCACGGGCCCATTCAAGTTCGTCAGCTATGCGCGTGACGATCGGGTCGAGCTGGTGCGCAACGACCAGTACTGGGGCCCGAAACCGGCGTGGGAACACGTGACGCTGCGCTTCATCCCGAACGGGGCGACGCGTATCGCCGCGCTGCTGTCGGGCGATGTGCAGGCCATCGAAAACGTGCCGACGCCGGACTTGGCGCGCGTGCGCGGCGATGCGTCGCTGAACTTCTTCTCGAAGATCTCGCATCGCGTCATTTATCTGTATACGGATGACAAGCGCGACCAATCGCCGTACGTGACCAGCAAGGACGGCAAGCCGCTCGACAAGAACCCGCTCAAGGACCCGCGCGTGCGCCGCGCGATGAGCATGGCGATCAACCGCCAGGGCATCAAGGACCGCATCATGGAAGGGCTGTCCGAGCCGACCAACAACCTGGTGTCGTCGCAACTGTTCGGCCACAACCCGAACCTGAAGACGCTCAAGTATGACCCGGACGCCGCGAAGAAATTGCTGGCCGAGGCGGGCTATCCGGACGGCTTCGGCATTACGCTGCATACGCCCAACAATCGCTATGTGAACGACGAGAAGATCGCGCAGACCATCGCGCAGAACCTCACACGCATCGGCATCGTGACCCGCGTGGAAGGCATGCCGATGGCGACGTTCTCCGCCAAGAGCATCCGCCATGAGTATTCGTTCGGGCTGGTGGGCTGGGGTGCGCAGACGGGTGAGGTCAGCTCGCCGCTGCGCGCGCTGGTGGCGTGCGAGGACTCCAAGAAGGGCTTCGGCACGGTCAACTGGGGCCAGTACTGCAACCCGAAGATGGACGCGGTGCTGGAGCGCGCGCTGTACACCATGGACGACAAGGAGCGCTCCAAGCTGCTGCAGGAGGCGACGGCGATCGTGGTGGACGACGGCGGCATCATCCCGGTCCACTTCCAGGTGACGACGTGGGCGGCGCGCAAGGGCATCACGTATATTCCGCGTACCGACGAGCGCACCTACGCGCACGGCTTCAAACCGCAATAACCCTCTCCCCACACGAGCGAGCTTCTGATGCTGGTCTTCCTGATACGACGGTTGCTGGAATCCGTCGCGGTGCTGCTGGTGATGTCGATCCTGGTGTTCCTGGGCGTGTACGCCATCGGCAACCCGGTCGACATCCTCATCAACCCGCAGGCAGACCAGCAGGACATCGCACGCACGATTGCCGCGCTGGGGCTCGACAAGCCGCTGTGGGAGCAATACCTGTACTTCCTGAACGGGGCGCTGCACGGCAACCTGGGCACGTCGTTCGCGCACGGCACGCCCGCGCTAAAGCTGATCTTCGAGCGCATGCCAGCGACGTTCGAGCTGGCAGTCTTTGCGATCCTGCTGGCCATCGTGCTGGGCATCCCGCTCGGCCTGTGGGCGGGGCTGCGGCCGAACGGCGTGGCCAACCGCACCATCATGACGATCTCGATCCTCGGTTTTTCATTGCCGACCTTCTGGGTCGGGCTGATGCTGATCATGGTGTTTGCGGTGCAGCTTGGCTGGCTGCCGTCCAATGGGCGCGGCGAGACGCGCTTGCTGCTCGGCGTGCCGGTCAGCTTCCTGACGCTCGACGGCCTCCGCCACCTGATCCTGCCGGGCGTGACGCTGTCGCTGCTGAACATCGCCATGGTGATCCGCCTTACGCGCGCCGGCACGCAGGAAGCGATGCTGCAGGACTACGTGAAGTTCGCGCGCGCCAAGGGCCTGTCGAACACGCGCATCGTCGGCGTGCACGTGCTCAAGAACATCCTGATCCCGATCGTGACGGTGGTGGGGCTGCAGTTCGGCTCGGTCATCGCGTTCTCGATCGTGACCGAATCGATCTACGCGTGGCCGGGCATGGGCAAGCTCATCATCGACTCCATCCAGTTGCTCGACCGCCCGGTGATCGTTGCCTACCTGCTGGTGATCGTGACGCTGTTCATCCTCATCAACCTGGTGGTCGACCTCGTCTACGGCGTGCTCGACCCACGCGTGCGCCTGTCCGAGAGCCGGGGCTGACATGACGACATCTACTGCTAACCCCGCCAAGCCGATGGCCGAAGAAACGCCGCTGCGCCGCTTCGTGCGCCAGTTCTGCGCGAGCCGCATTGCACTCATCGGCGTGATCGTGCTGGCCATCATCATCATCGTGGCGATTGCCGCGCCGTGGATCGCGCCGCAGAACCCATACGACCTGTCCAAGCTGGACGTGCTGGATTCGCGCCTCGCCCCCGGCGAAAAAGCCGGCGACGGCATGACCTTCCTGCTCGGCTCGGACGACCAGGGCCGTGACATCCTCTCCGCCATCCTGTACGGCCTGCGCATCAGCGTGGGCGTGGGGGCGGTGAGCACGGTGATCGCGCTGGCGCTGGGCACGGTGCTCGGGCTGATTGCCGGTTTCGCGGGCGGGCGCATCGAGTCGCTCATCATGCGCATTGCTGACCTGCAGCTCTCGTTTCCGCCGATCCTGTTGGCGCTGATCCTGCTCGCGCTGCTCAAGCCCGGCATCACGAACATCGTGATCGCACTGGTGGCTGTGCAGTGGGCTTACTACGCGCGCACCACGCGCAGCGCCGCGCTGGTCGAGCGCCGGCGCGAGTACATCGAGGCCGCGCAGGTGCTGGGCCTGCCGCCGTCGCGCATCATGTTCCGCCACCTCCTGCCGAACTGCCTGCCGCCGCTGATCGTGATTGCCGCGCTGCAGGTGGCCTCGGCCATCACGCTGGAGGCCACGCTGTCGTTCCTGGGCCTGGGCGTGCCGATCACCGAGCCGTCGCTGGGCCTGCTGATCGCCAACGGCTTCCAGTACATGCTGTCGGGCAAATACTGGATCAGCTTCTTCCCGGGGCTGGCGCTGCTGGTGACCATCGTGTCGATGAACCTCGTCACCGACCAGCTTCGCGACGTGCTCAATCCGCGCCTGCAAACGCTATGACGACGACAGCATCCAACAAGCCGACGCTAACAGTCGTTGGCCTGCAGACGCAGTTCACCACGCGCGGCGGCATTGCACGCGCGGTGGACGATGTGTCCTTCACCGTCGGCCGCGGCGAGATCATGGGCCTGGTCGGCGAATCCGGCTCGGGCAAGTCGATGACCGGCTATTCGATCATGGGCCTGATCGATCCGCCCGGGCAGGTGGTCGGCGGGCGCATCGAACTGACCGGCCGCGACGGCATCACGCACGACCTGCGCGCGCTGTCGTCCCGGCAGATGCGCGACATGCGCGGCAACCGCATCGCCATGATCTTCCAGGACCCGATGATGACGCTGAACCCGGTCCTGCGCGTCGACACGCAGATGATCGAGGCCGTGCGGGCCCACCAGCGCGTCAGCCATGACCAGGCGCGCGATATGGCACGGGCGGCGCTGGCCAAGGTCGGCATCCCATCGCCGGACGAGCGGCTGACCGCGTATCCGCACCAGTTCTCGGGCGGCATGCGCCAGCGCGTCGCCATCGCCATTGCGCTGCTGAACAAGCCCGACCTGATCATCGCCGACGAGCCGACCACTGCTCTGGACGTGACCATCCAGGGCCAGATCCTGGCCGAGGTGCAGGCGCTGTGCCGCGAGAGCGGGACCGCGCTGATCTGGATCACGCACGACCTCTCCGTGGTCGCAGGCCTGGCCGACAGCGTGTGCGTGATGTACGCCGGCCGCATCGTCGAACAAGGCAGCGTGCAGCAGGTGCTGGAGGCGCCGCGCCATCCGTATACGTTCGGGCTGATCGCCTCGGCGCCGTCGCGCAACCCGCGCGGGGCGCCGCTGCGGCAGATTCCCGGCATGACGCCGTCGCTGCTGGCGCTGCCCGGCGGCTGCGCCTTCCGCGAGCGCTGCGCCTTCGCCACCGAGGTCTGCAAGCAGACGCCCACGCTCGACGTGCTCGACGACGGCCGCGCGCTACGCTGCTTCCACCCCGTGATCAGTCAACCAACCCCAGGCCCCGAGGAGACCGCCGCATGAACGCGATGCATCCCGAACACGATGCCGCTGCGGCCGCCGACGTATCGTCTCCAGCGCCGCTGGTGCCGATCCTGTCGCTGCAGGGTATGTCCAAGCGCTTTGTGAAAGGGCTGGACATCTCCTCGCACATCGCCAACTGGTTCGGCGCCGGGCTGACGGACGAGGTGGTGCACGCGGTCGATCATGTCGATCTGGACATCGCCACCGGCGAGGTCGTCGGCCTGGTCGGCGAATCGGGCTGTGGCAAGTCCACGCTCGGCCGCCTGGCCGTGGGCCTGCACAAGCCCACCACCGGCACGCGGCTGTGGAAGGGCGTCGACCTGGACCGCCTGCCGCCCGAGCGCCGCCGAGAGAAGCAGCTCGCCATCCAGATGATCTTCCAGGACCCGTACGCGTCGCTGAACCCGCGCATGCGCGTGCAGGACATCGTCGGCGAGGCGCCGGTGGTGCACGGCATGGTCGATGCCGCAGCGCAGCGCGACTACGTGGCCGACATGCTCACGCGCGTGGGTCTGGACCCGAGCGTGATCCGGCGCTTCCCACACCAGTTCTCGGGCGGGCAACGGGCGCGCATCGGCATCGCGCGGGCGCTGGCGGTCAAGCCGGAATTCCTCGTCTGCGATGAATCGGTGGCGGCGCTGGACGTGTCGATCCAGGCGCAGGTGCTGAACCTCTTCATCCGCCTGCGTGAGCAGCTGAACCTGACGTACCTGTTCATCAGTCATGACCTGGGCGTGGTCAAGCACGTCAGCGACCGGGTCGTCATCATGTACCTGGGCCGGGTGGTGGAATCCGCCCCCACCGAGGCGATCTTCGCGTCGCCCAACCACCCCTACACGCAGGCATTGCTGGCCGAAGCGCCTAAACTGGAGGTTCGCAAGAAGACCTACGTGGCGATCTCGGGCGAGATTCCGTCGCCGCTGCATCCGCCCACCGGCTGCCATTTCCACCCGCGCTGCCCGCATGCGATGCCGCGCTGCAAGACCGAGCAACCGGTGCTCAAAGAGATTGCCCCGCTGCGGTTTTCAGCCTGCCACCTGAACGACCAGCCCTAGCACCATGCCCGCCGACGCCACTTCTGCTGCGCTGCAACCGTCCCACGAAGTTCTGGAACTGATCCGTACGCTGGTGGCGTTCGACACCGTCAGCCGCAACTCCAACCTCGGCCTGATCGAATGGGTGCGCGACCGGCTGCGCGCGCAGGGCGCCGACTGCCGCCTCACCTACGACGCCACCGGCGGCAAGGCCAACCTGTTCGCCACGCTGTCGCCGGGGCGCAAGCCGGGCCTGGTGCTGTCGGGGCACACCGACGTGGTGCCCGTGGACGGCCAGCCGTGGGACACCGATCCGTTCGATGCGCAGATCCGCGACGGCCGCCTCTACGGCCGCGGCACCGCCGACATGAAGAGCTTCATTGCCGTGGCGCTGGCCCACGTGCCCGACTTCATGGCCGCCGAGGGCGATGCCAGCTTCCACCTGTCGCTGTCCTACGACGAAGAGATCGGCTGCGTGGGCGTGCGCGGTCTGCTGCGCGATCTCGAGGCCCACGGCATCCAGCCTGCCGGCTGCATCGTCGGCGAGCCCACCTCGATGCGCGCCATCATCGCCCACAAGGGCAAGCGCGAATACCGCTGCTGCGTACGCGGCAAGGAGGCGCATTCCGCGCTGACGCCGCAGGGCGTGAACGCCATCGAGTTCGCCGCGCTGCTGATCGCGCATATCCGCACGCTCGCCGCGCGCATGGCCGAGGAAGAAGCGCGCGACACGGCCTTCGTGGTGCCGCACACCACGCTCAACACCGGCACCATCAAGGGCGGCATCGCCACCAACGTGGTGCCGCGCGATTGCGAGTTCACCTTCGATTTCCGCTATCTGCCGGGAACCGATCCCGACTGGCTCTTCAGCGAGGTCGAGCGCTACGCGCACGACACGCTGCTGCCGCAGATGCGCAAGATTGCCGGCGATGCCGACATCAGCTTCGCCATCAAGGCCAACACGCCGGGCCTGGCGATCGCGCCGTCGCACGAGCTGGTGGCATTGGCGCAGGCGCTGGCCGACAGCCGTGGTGCGGTGCCGGGCAAGGTCGATTACGGCACCGAGGCGGGGCTCTTCTCGCGCGCGGGCATCCCGACGGTTGTCTGCGGCCCCGGCAATATCGAACAGGCGCACAAGCCCAACGAATACATCGCGCTGTCGCAGATCGCCCAGTGCGAGGCGTTCATGCGGCGGCTGGCGCAGCGGCAGTTGCAGCTGGCATAAGCACAAAAGAAAACCGGGCGCTTGGCCCGGTTTCTTGTTGGCGATGATGATGCGCGTTCAGCGGATCACCTGGCCGCTCGAGTTGATGATCGTCATCTCGACGAACTTCGAGCCGATGTGGCTCGCAGGCGAGTAGTTGATGGTGAAGCCGCCCAGGTCGTAGCTGCCCATCGACTCCAGCGCGCCGATGAACTTCTCGCGCGTGAGATCGCGGCCGGCGCGCTTGAGGCCTTCCACGAACACGCGCGCGGCCACGTAGCCTTCCATGCTGCCGTAGTTGAAATCGGTGATGCCATCGGCCTTGAGCAGCTTCTGGTACTCGCGCACCAGCGGCGACGACGCACTGCGCGGATACGGCATCACCTGCGAGATGACCGCGCCGCCGCCGGCCGTGCCCAACTCGTCGGCCAGCGCCTTGGTGCCGACGAACGACACGTTGTAGAACTGGCCGCCGTAGCCCTGCGCCTGCGCACCCTTCACCAGGGCCGCCACGGTCTGGTAGGCGCTGATGACGACGATGGCATCGGGCTTCTGCGCCAGCACGGTGCCAAGCGCACCCTGCACATCGGAGGTGTTGCGCGCCACCGTGGCCTGCGCGGCCAACGTCACGCCCTGGCCCGCCGGCGAGGCGAGCGCGCGCTGCACACCGTCCAGGCCGGACTTGCCGTAGGCGTCATCGTTGTAGATCACGGCGATGCGCTTCAGGCCCGTGGTGTGGATCTGCTTGACGATGACCGCCGTCTCGTCGTTGTAGCTGGCGCGCACATGGAAGATGTTGCGGGCGAACGGCTCGCGCAATGCCATGGCACCCGAGTAGGGCGCGAAGAACGGCACGCCCGCCGGGCTCGCGAGCTTCAGCGCTGCCAGGCTGGTCGGCGTGCCGACGTAGCCGAACAGGGCGAACACCTTGGTGTCGTCGAGCAGTGTCTTGGTGTTGCGCGCGGCCGCGTCGGGCTCGTAGAAATCGTCGAGCACCTTCAGCTCGATCTTGCGGCCGTTGATGCCGCCTGCCGCGTTGACAGCGTTGAAGTACAGCTTGGCGCCCAGGTTCATCTGCTGGCCGAGCTGCGCGGCCGGGCCGCTCATCGGCGCCGATTGGCCGACGAAGATGGTGTCGGCGGTCACGCCGGTCTCGGCGTGTGCGGCGGCCAGCCCGAGGCCGAGCACGCATGCGAACAGGCGGGCTAGCTTGCCCGTCAATGAAAGAGCCATGGATTCTCCCCCCAGAGAAAGTCGTTGCCCGGCGTGCTCCCCAGCCGCCGGCGCAGCCCGCGCAGCACCGGGGCGCGGGCGACCGGCCATCATAATCGAATACAATCGTGACAAAAAGGCGGGTTGCGGGTGACGCGCATGTCGAACGTTTGCATGCAACAACTGTGCGCGCTGTACTGCACCCGCGTACGATGCCCCTCGCGGAGCCCCCGATGTCCACCCAAGTCATCCGTGCCGCCTGCCCGCACGACTGTCCCGATACCTGCGCCTTGCTCGTCACCGTCGAAGACGGCCGCGCCATTCGTGTGCAGGGCGACCCCGATCACCCGACCACGCAGGGCGTGCTCTGCACCAAGGTCAATCGTTACGCCGAGCGCACCTACCACCCGAACCGCCTGCTCACGCCGATGAAGCGCATCGGCGCCAAGGGCGAGGGCAAGTTCGCGCCCATCACCTGGGACGAAGCGCTCGACACCATCGCCACGCGCCTGGGCGAGATCGCACAGCGCAACCCGGAAGGAATACTCCCCTACAGCTACGCCGGTACCATGGGCCTGGTGCAGGGCGAGAGCATGGCTGCGCGCTTCTTCCACAAGCTGGGCGCGTCGCTGCTCGATCGCACCATCTGCGCGTCGGCCGGGGCGACGGCGCTGCGCTACACGTATGGTGCCAGCCTCGGCATGGACATCGAGCATGTGCAGGACGCCAAGCTGATCCTGATCTGGGGCGCCAACCCGATCGCCTCGAACCTGCATTTCTGGACGCGCGCGCAGGAGGCCAAGCGGCGCGGTGCCACGCTGGTGGCCATCGACCCGTACCGCTCGCTGACGGCCGAGAAGTGCCACCGCCACCTGGCCGTACGCCCCGGCACCGATGCGGCGCTGGCGCTGGCGATGATCCACGTGCTGATCCGCGACGATTTGCTCGACCACGACTACATCGCCAACCACACGCTGGGCTTCGACGCGCTGCGCGAGCGAGCGCGGCAATACACGCCGGACTATGCCGCCACCCTCTGCGGCATCGACGCGGCTGATATCGAATGGCTCGCCACGCTGTATGGCACGACCGTCGTGCGCGACAAGCAGCCAGCAGCCATTCGCCTGAACTACGGCATGCAGCGTGCCCACGGCGGCGGGCAGGGTGTGCGCGCGGCGGCGTGCCTGCCGTCGCTGGTGGGGGCATGGCGCACGCCAGCCAGCGGCTTGCAGCTTTCCACCTCGGGCTTCTTCCCGGTCGACACGGCCACGCTGCAGCGGCCCGACCTGCTGCCAGGCTGGCCCAAGCTGCCGCGCACTATCAACATGAGCACCATCGGTGATGCGCTGCTGCATGGAGGCGATGCGTCGTTCGGCCCGAAGGTCGAGGCGGTGGTCGTCTACAACAGCAACCCGGTGGCGGTGGCGCCGGACTCGCGCAAGGTGGCCGCCGGCTTCGCGCGCGAAGACCTCTTCACCGTGGTGCTGGAACACTTCCAGACCGACACCGCCGACTACGCCGACATCGTGCTGCCCGCGACCACGCAGCTCGAGCATGTGGACGTGCACAAGGCCTACGGCCACACCTACGTGCTCGCCAACAACGCCGCCATCGCGCCGATGGGCCAGTCGTTGCCGAACACCGAGATCTTCCGTCGCCTGGCGCAGCGCATGGGGTTTGCCGACGCCTGCTTTGCCGATTCGGACGACGCCATCGCCGCGCAGGCCATTCGCCGCGATGACCCGGCCGCCGCGCATATCGACTGGGCCACGCTCAAGCGCGAAGGCTGGCAGAAGCTTGCGCACCCGGCCGCGCCGCTGGCGCGCGGCGGCTATCGCACGCCGTCCGGCCGCTGCGAGTTCTATTCCGAACAGATGGCGAAAGACGGCCTCGACCCGCTGCCCGGCTACGTGCCGCCGCATGAATCGGCCAACAGCACGCCGGAGCTGGCCCAGCGCTACCCGTTGTCGATGATCTCGCCGCCGGCACGCAACTTCCTGAACTCCACCTTCGTCAACGTCGACAGCCTGCGCAACACCGAGGGCGAGCCGCACCTCGACATCCACCCCGACGACGCCCGCGCGCGCGGCGTGACCGACGGCGAGCTGGTCCGCATCTTCAACGACCGCGGCGTGATGCAGGCGCGCGCCCGCGTGACCGACCGTGCCCGGTGCGGCGTGGTGGTCGGCCTGTCGATCTGGTGGAAGAAGCTCGCGCCCGACGGCACCAACGCCAACGAGCTGACCAGCCAGCGCCTGACCGACATGGGCCGCGCGCCCACCTTCTACGACTGCCTGGTGGAGGTCGCGCCGCTCGCTGAGGTGGCACAACCCGCCGCCTGAATGCGATGACCATCGCCCGCGCACTGCTGCTGTCACTCTCGCTGGCCGGTGCGGCGTTGCTCACCGGCTGCGACACGGTGGGCTATTACTACCAGTCCGTCACCGGGCACCTGTCGCTGATGGCGCAGCGCCAGCCGATCGACGACGCCATCGCCAGCGCCCGCGACGCGCACAACGACAAGCTCGCCACGCGCCTGGAAGACGCCAAGCGCATCCGCGCCTATGCCTCGCGCGAGCTGGGGCTGCCCGACAACGGCAGCTACCGCGTCTATGCCAACCTGAAGCGCTCGTTCGCCGTGTGGAACGTGTTTGCCGCGCCCGAGCTGTCGGTCAAGCTCAAGGAGTGGTGCTTCCTGGTGGTCGGCTGCGTGACCTATCGAGGCTACTACGACCGCAGCGCCGCCATGGCCTACGCGGAGACCTTGCGCGCACAAGGCCTGGACGTGGATGTCGCCGGGATTCCTGCGTATTCCACACTGGGTTATTTCGACGACCCGCTGCTCAACACCTTCGTCAACCTGCCCGAAGGGGAGCTGGCGCGGCTGATCTTCCACGAACTGGCGCACCAGGTGGTCTACGCCAAGGGCGATACGGCCTTCAACGAGTCCTTTGCCACCACCGTCGAGACCATCGGCGTCGAACGCTGGCTGGTGCAGGAGGCGACCCCTGCGGTGCGCGAGGAATACGCCCTCTACGACGCCCGCCGCGTACAATTCCGCGCCTTGCTGCTGGACTACCGCAACCGCCTGGAGGCGCTGTACGCGAGCCCCGCGCCGGACGACGAGAAACGAACGGCCAAGCGCGCCATCTTCGCCAGCCTGCAGGCCGACTACGCCAAGCTCAAGGCCAGCTGGGGCGGCTATACCGGCTACGACCGGTGGTTCGCACAGCCGCTGTCGAACGCCCATCTGGGCGCGGTGGTCAGCTACCTGCAGTGGGTGCCGGCATTCACGGCGCTGTACCAGCGGGACGGTCGCGACTGGGCGCGCTTCTACGCCGACGTCAAGGCGATGGCACGCGAACCCAAGCCACAACGCGAGGCGGCGCTGACGGTCCTGACGCCACCGGCGGCGCCGAGCAAAGAGGCACAGAAAGTGACGTCAAGTCAATAGATGCACCGGTTTCAGGCATGGTGGACCGCCCGAGGGAACCGTCTAAGTTATTGTTTTGACACACACACCCGCGTAGGATGCGGAAAAAATCGAACGACCATTCGAAAATAATTCGACATTCCCTGGAGACACGCCCATGGATAAACCGTGGCTGAAGCAATACCCCGCCGGGGTGCCGGCCGAGATCGACGCGTCGCAGTTCCGATCCCTGGCGCATCTGCTCGACGATTCCTTCCAGAAGAACCGTGACCGCCGCGCTTTCGAGTGCATGGGCAAGGTGCTGACCTATGGTGAGGTCGATACGCTGTCGCGCCAGTTGGCGGCGTGGCTGCAGTCGCGGGGCCTGGCCCCCGGCGCCCGTGTCGCGCTGATGATGCCGAACGTGCTGCAGTACCCGGTGGCGCTCGCTGCCGTGCTGCGCGCAGGCTACGTGGTCGTCAACGTCAACCCGCTCTACACCCCGCGCGAGCTCGAGCACCAGCTCAAGGACAGCGGCGCCGAGGCCATCGTCATCCTGGAGAACTTCGCGACCACGCTGCAGCAGGTGCTGCCCAACACGCCGGTCAAGCACGTCGTGGTGGCCAGCATGGGCGACCTGCTGGGCGGCCTGAAGGGCGCGCTGGTCAACTTTGTCGTGCGCAGCGTCAAGAAGATGGTGCCGGCGTGGGAGCTGCCCAGCTGCATCCGCTTCAACACCGCGCTGCAAGAGGGCGCCAAGCTGGCGCTCAAGCCGACCTCGGTCGGCCCGGACGACGTGGCCTTCCTGCAGTACACCGGCGGCACCACTGGCGTGTCGAAGGGCGCAACGCTGCTGCATCGGAACATCGTGGCCAACGTGCTGCAGTCCGAGGCATGGATGAACCCGGCGCTGACCAAGCCCGGCCGCGACGGCCGCATGCTGGCCGGGGACGAGGAGATCGTCACCATCACCGCGCTGCCGCTGTATCACATCTTCGCGCTGACGGTGTGCTGCCTGCTGTCGATGCGCAAGGGCGGGCTGGCCGTGCTGATCCCGAACCCGCGCGACATCCCGGGCTTCATCAAGGTGCTCAAGCAGTACCGCTTCCACATGTTCCCGGCCGTGAACACGCTGTACAACGCGCTGCTGAACAACCCCGAGTTCAAGAGCGTCGACTGCTCCAACCTGCGCGTGGCCAACGGCGGCGGCATGGCGGTGCAAGAGGCGGTGGCCAAGAAGTGGCTGGAAGTGACGGGCTGCCCGATCATCGAGGGCTACGGCCTGTCGGAAACCTCGCCGTCGGCCATCTGCAACCCGACCAACACGGACAAGTTCTCGGGCACGGTCGGCCTGCCGATCCCGGGCACCGAAATCGCCATCCGCGACGACGAAGGCCGCGACCTGCCCATCGGCCAGGCCGGCGAGATCTGCATCCGCGGCCCGCAGGTCATGGCTGGCTACTGGAAGCGCCCCGACGAGACCGCCAAGGTCATGTACGCCGACGGCTACTTCAAGACCGGCGACGTGGGCGTGATGGACGAGCGCGGCTACACGAAGATCGTCGACCGCAAGAAGGACATGATCCTGGTCTCGGGCTTCAACGTGTACCCGAACGAGATCGAGGGCGTGGTGGCGATGTGCCCGGGCGTGCTGGAAGTGGCCGCCGTGGGCGTGCCCGACGTGCACTCGGGCGAGGTGGTCAAGCTGTTCGTGGTGCGCCGCGACCCCACGCTCACTGAAGAGACGCTGCAGGCGTTCTGCAAGGAACAGCTCACCGGCTACAAGCGCCCGAAGTTCATCGAGTTCCGCAACGAGCTGCCGAAGACCAACGTCGGCAAGATCCTGCGGCGGGAGCTGCGGGATGAGGCGATGAAGAAGCGCGCTTGAATCTGCGCTGCCGCAAATAAAAAGCCGCGATTCGTCGCGGCTTTTTATTTGTCTGGCACAAGGAGGTGCGGCGGGTCAGCCGACATACCTGAGGATGCTGACGAACTGGCACGCACTGCCCGCCAGCACGAACAGGTGCCAGATGCCGTGGAAGTGCCGCACCTTCTCGTCAAAGAGAAAGAAGCCGATGCCCGCGGTATAGAGCGCGCCGCCGGCCACCAGCCACCACAGGCCCGGCGCGGGCAGCGCGGCCGCCAGCGGCCCCATGGCAATCAGCACCAGCCAACCCATTGCCACGTAGATCAGCAGTGAGAACAGGCGCGTGCGGCGGCCGATCCAGAGTTCCTGCGCGATGCCGATGGCCGCCAGCGCCCAGTCGATCCCGAACAGCGTCCAGCCCCAGGGGCCGCGCAGCGTCACCAGCGCAAACGGCGTGTAGCTGCCGGCGATCAGCAGGTAGATGGCGCAATAGTCCAGCCGCTGGAAGAGGCCCTTGGCCGGGCCGCGCAGGCTGTGATACAGCGTCGAGATCGTGTAGAGCAGGACCAGCGTGGTGCCGTAGACCACGGCGCTGACCACCTTCCAGGCATCGTGGTGCAGCGCCGAGGATGTCACCAGCACCGCCATGCCGGCGGCGGCAAGGATGGCGCCGGCCAGGTGGCTGACGCCATTGAAACGTTCTCCGCGATACATGCGCTGATCTCCGGGAAGGCTCGGTGGGGGGGGGGGCATTCGGAGGAATGCAATGGCCTTATTTTTGCACGCGCTGGCATGTTCCGGGTGGCGTGCCTTGATGCTGCGGCCAACCAAGCGCACAACGGCGCCCCTTACAATCCCTCAATGCCCAGCACAGACCTCCAAATCGCGTCCCATTTGACCATTCCGGATACGGAACTGGTCGAGCGCTTTGTGCGCGCGAGCGGGGCGGGCGGACAGAACGTCAACAAGGTGTCTACGGCGGTGGAGCTGCGTTTCGACATCGCCCAATCGCCCTCGTTGCCCGAGGCGTTGCGCGCCCGCTTGCTGGCAAAGCGCGATCGCCGTTTGACCGATGAGGGCGTGCTGGTGATCGATGCCCAACGGTTCCGTACCCAGGACCGCAACCGTCAGGATGCCCGTGAACGTCTGGCCGCTTTCATCGCGGCCGGGCTGCCCGTGCCCAAGTCACGTATCGCCACCAAGCCCACACGCGCTTCCAAGACCCGCCGCCTGGAAGGCAAGCGTGCGCGCGGTGATATCAAGCGCGGGCGTTCCGGCTCCACCTCTTGGGATTGAGCGCGACACCGGGCAAATATTCTCGTCCGGCGCTATTTCGCGTGAGGTGTGCGGACTGGTTCGGGCTACATCAACTGCGCATCGCGCGTCTCACGCATGCACAGCACGCCGATCAGGCTGACCGCCGCCGCCACCGACACATACGCGCCCACCCAGCTCAGGCCACCCTGCGCCACCAGCACCTGCGCGATGTACGGCGCAATCGACGCACCGAGAATCCCGCCCAGGTTGTACGACACACCCGCGCCCGTGTAGCGCACGTTGGTCGGGAACAGCTCTGGCAGCAGCGCACCCATCGGCGCGAAGGTCACGCCCATCAGGAACAGCTCGATGATGAGGAACAGCGCCACCAGCGGCGTCGACCCGCTGCCCAGCAGCGGCGCCATCGTGAAGCCCGACAGGATGGCCGCGATGATGCCGACGATCAGCACCGGCTTGCGCCCGAAACGGTCCGAGGCCAGGGCCGATAGCGGCGTCGCCAGCCCCATGAACACCACCGCCAGGCACAGCAGCCCCAGGAAGCTCGGCCGCGAGAAGTGCAGCGCCGACACGCCATACGACAGCGAGAACACGGTCGAGATATAGAACAGCGTGTAGCAGACCACCATCGCCAGCGCGCCCAGCAGCGTCGGCCGCCAGTGGCGCGCCAGCAGTTCGGCGACCGGAACCTTCACGCGCTCCTGCCGATCGATGGCGGCCTGGAAGGCCGGCGTCTCAGCGATCTTCAGCCGCACATACAGGCCCAGCGCCACCAGCACCGCGCTCACCAGGAACGGCACGCGCCAGCCCCAGCTGCGGAACTGCTCGTCCGACAGCGCCACCGCCAGCCCGAAGAACAGCCCGTTCGACGCCAGGAAGCCGACCGACGGCCCGAGCTGCGGGAACATGCCGAACCACGCGCGCTTGCCTTCCGGCGCGTTCTCGGTGGCGAGCAGCGCCGCGCCGCCCCATTCACCACCCAGACCGATGCCCTGGCCGAAGCGCAGCACGCACAGCAGGATCGGCGCGAGGCTGCCGATGCTGTCGTAGCCCGGCACGAAGCCGATCAGCGTGGTCGAGACGCCCATCACCAGCAGCGAGGCGACCAGCGTCGACTTACGCCCGATGCGATCGCCAAAGTGGCCGAACAGGAACGAGCCGATCGGCCGTGCGATGAAGGCGATGCCGAACGTGATGAAGGCGGACAGCGCCTGCGCTGTGGCCGACCCGTGCGGGAAGAACACCGGCCCGATCACCAGCGCCGCGGCCGTGGCGTAGACGTAGAAATCGTAGAACTCGATGGCCGTGCCGATGAAGCTTGCGAAGACGATGCGCGAGCGGCTGGTCTCGGCGGTCGCGCCGGCGGCGGGCGCCGTCATGGCCGGAGAGGAGGGCGATGCTGACATTGGGGTCTCCCGTTGTTGTGCTGATGAGGGTGGCGGCTTCCAGCCAGTGCATGGGGCGGGCCGCTCTGTGCGGTCGCGTTGCTTTGACGCGCCGCACATTGTGCGCCGAGCGTGGGCGCTGCTCAATCCGTCTTCGGTGGGCGGTCTGGCCGCGCCGCCATGCAAAAAGGCACCCGAAGGTGCCTTTCTGCGTCCGCAACTAGGAGAGGGGTGCGGACAGAATGCGCGGACAACAGCCGTGCGTGCGTCAGAACTTGTGGCGGATACCGATGGCTGCGCCCAGCTGGCTGGTGGCATCCGGCGTGATGAAGTACGTCTGCGACGCTGCCGGCAGGTAGCCCACCGACAGTTGGCCGCCGGCCGTCGGCACGTAGCCGATCGAATCCCAGTTCAGCGAAGCATTGCGAGCATAAGCCGCCGTGAAGTACACGTCGGTGCGCTTGGAGAAGTTGTAGTCGGCGATGAAGTTCCACTGCTGCGGCTTGTTCGGGTGGACCACGGTGGTGCCGATGGTCGCTTCCTTGATGTTGTCGTAGTAGTACGACAGCGTGAAGCCCAGCGCGCTGGTCGCCTGGTAGTTCGCACCGATCCAGTACAGGTCGTCGCGGTGCGGCAGCAGTGCCGACACGGCGCCGGTCGTCTGCGTTTGCGTGTTGCCGTAGCGGTAGCCACCCATCACCTTGAACGGGCCCACCGTGTAGCTGGCAGCGATGGCGGCGCGCTTGTCGCGCGCATAGTCGTTGCCTGCGGCAAGGCCCAGCGCTTCGGCAGCGGTCAGGACCTTCACTTCGTCGTACGCCACGCCCAGGCCGAACGGACCGGCAAAGTAGTTGGCGCCCAGGCCATACGCCGAGTTGGCCGTCTGGCTGCCGGCGCGCTGGCCGAACGACCAGTGGCCTTCCACCGTCACCGGGCCAAAGGCGCCGGCGTACTTCATCATGTTGTCTTCGCGGAAGTTCGCGCCCAGCAGGCCGACCACCGGCTCCCACTGCGTCGCGTAACCGCTCGGCGAGAAGTTCGCCATCATGTCGAAGATCGTGGTGTATTGGCGGCCCAGCGTGATCTTGCCCCAGTTGCCTTGCAGGCCCACGAAGGCTTGACGGCCGAACAGGCGGCCGCCTTGCTGCGACTTGCCATCGTTCATGGAGAAGCCCGATTCCAGCACGAACAGGCTCTTCAGGCCGCCGCCGATGTCTTCCACGCCGCGCAAGCCCCAACGGTTGGAAGACAAGCCGCCTGCCTGCATCGCTACGCGCGAGCCGCTGCTGCCCGGAAGGGCGATGCCGGACGACGTGACGTTCTGCTCGTGGTTCACGTATTCAACGTTGGCGTCCACCACGCCATACAGCGTCACGCTGGATTGCGCCTGCGCGACACCCGCAAACGTACCCAGCACTGCCAATGCCAGCAGCGATTTTTTCATCGGTCGGTCTCCAATCTCTTTATTTGGGTTTTGTAGGCGGGCAGACCCTCCGTTCCCGTCTTTCCGCCGCACGACTTTCAAACGAAGTCGCAGACAAATGTAGCAACGTGTGACGCCTCAGGGCTCGATTTTGCGAACGAATGTTCGTAAACGCGCGTTCGCTGTCTGATTCGGGCAACACGCTGTTTCGAATTTTGCAACAGATGCAGCGTGTGTTTGCCTGATTCCCCGTGAATCCAGATGTGATGCAAGGTCGCCACCGGGTTATCCCGTAACGTTGTGTCTGAAGCCTTGCATCTGACGGAAAGCAAGGCCGCACGGGGCGCGGGCCGTACAATGGCGAACATACCGCGCACCTTGACCGCCGGCACCTCTTGCCATGCTTGATCGCTTCATTCCCGAATTCGACCGCGCCTTGCGCGCCGTGGCCGGCGTCACCCGCGCCAGCCGACCGAACCCTGCCGCCGCCATCGTCACCGGCGCCGAGGACACCGCAAAGCTCTCCGAGCCCGAGCGTCGCCACGCCGCGGGCCTGATGCGTGTGAACCATGTCGGCGAGGTCTGTGCCCAGGCGCTGTACCAGGGCCAGGCGCTGTTTGCGCGCGAGCCCGCCATCCGCGCGCAGCTCGACGAGGCCGCACGCGAGGAGGAAGACCACCTCGCCTGGTGCGCCCAGCGCCTGCAGGAACTGAACGACCGCCCGAGCCTGCTCAACCCGCTTTGGTACGCCGGCGCCTTTGCCATCGGTGCGCTGGCCGGGCGCCTGGGCGACAAGATCAGCCTCGGCTTCGTCGCCGAGACCGAACGCCAGGTCGAGCACCACCTCGACGGCCACCTCGACCGCCTGCCCGAGCAGGACGCCCGCTCACGCGCCATCGTCGCCCAGATGCGCGACGACGAAGTCCGCCACGGCGACAATGCCCGCGCAGCCGGCGGCGTCGAGCTGCCCGAGCCCATCCGCCGGGCCATGCGCGCAGCCTCGCGCGTCATGACCACCACCGCCTACCGCATCTGACGCCGGCCGCGCGATGCTCGCGCGGCGCGTCTCCGCCATTCGTCCGAGCCTGCCCGCGACGGTTCATTGACCGTCGCGGCGCCCGTCGTTCTCTCACGTGGTTTCTCCATAAACCACGCTATCTCCTTCATTTCATTGGGAAAACCGCTGCGCCACCTTGGTGCGGTCGTGCTAAGTCATTGTTCTGATTGCAAAAAATCCTCCTGACAGGGTCGACCAAGCCTTGACCGTCTAAAGGGGTTCCTCTAAAGTGGGAAACAGTGTCAGAAAGTGTAGTTTTGTGGTTTGAACGGGCCATTTTGACGGCCGTTTGACAGTGGTATCGACCGCGGTACGGAGAGAAAATCCAAGTGTTCCAGGGAGCGTCGGCGCTGACGCTGGATGCCAAGGGGCGGATGTCCATTCCCGCCCGGCACCGCGAAGCGCTTCAGCTGCAGGCCGAGGGCCGGGTGACTTTGACCAAGCACCCGGACGGCTGCCTCATGCTGTTTCCGCGCCCGGAGTGGGAACGCTTTCGCGAGCGCATCGCCGCGCTGCCGATGGAAGCCCACTGGTGGAAGCGGATCTTCCTGGGCAGCGCCGCCGATGTGGAGCTCGATACCGCTGGGCGCGTGCTCGTCACCCCGGAACTGCGCATGGCCGCGAGCCTGGAACGCGACGTGATGCTGCTCGGTATGGGCAGCCACTTCGAGGTCTGGGACGCCGCCACGTACACCGCGAAGGAGCAGGCCGCCATGGCGCAAGGCATGCCCGACGCCCTCAAGAATTTCTCCTTTTGATGACGCACGATGACAACCCAAGCCAGTTCGGGACTGCGCCATCAAACGGTGCTCAGAGACGAAGCGGTCGATGCTCTCATCTGGCGCGATGACGGCACCTATATCGATGGAACCTTCGGGAGAGGCGGCCACAGCCGGCTCATCCTGGAGCGGCTGGGGCCCGGCGGCAGACTTGTCGCCTTCGACAAGGACCCGGCAGCAATCACCGAAGCGGGCACCGTAGAGGATGCCCGCTTCGCTATTGAGCATGACAGCTTCGCGCAGATGGCCTCATGCCTGGACGCGCGCGGCATTGAACGGGTGGCCGGCGTGCTGCTCGATCTGGGCATCAGCTCGCCGCAGATCGACGAAGGCGCGCGCGGCTTCTCGTTCCGGATGGATGGCCCGCTCGACATGCGGATGGACACCACGCGCGGCATCACCGCAGCCCAATGGCTGGCCGAGGCCGATGAGCGCGACATTGCGAGGGTGATACGGGACTATGGGGAAGAACGGTTTGCTGTACAGATTGCAAAGGCGATTGTTGCTCGCCGGGGCCAATCCGGGGATCGAGGTCCTCTCGATCGCACATCCGAGCTTGCCGCGCTCGTGGCGCAAGCCGTCAAGACACGCGAGAAGGGTCAAGACCCTGCGACCCGCACCTTTCAAGCTCTACGGATTCACGTCAATCAAGAGCTTGCGGACCTCGAAACCGGTCTGAAGGCGGCTTTTGAACGGCTCGAACAGGGAGGACGGCTCGTCGTGATCAGCTTCCATTCGCTGGAAGACCGCATCGTCAAGCGCTTCATGCAGGCCCTGGCGCGCCCGGAGCAATCCGCCGCGCCGGAAATGCGTCGGATGCCGCTGCGTGCGCATGAGCTGCCGGCGCCGCAGTTGCGCCTGCTGGGCCGTGTGAAGCCGTCGGAGGCCGAGGTGTCGGCCAATCCGCGGGCGCGCTCGGCCATCATGCGCGTGGCCGAGCGCTGCTGACCGACGGAGCCCCCACGCCATGAACCGCCTGAACATGTTCCTGCTGACCGCGCTGGTGCTGTGCGCGCTGTCGCTGGTCAATGCGCAGCACCAGGCGCGGCAATTGTTTGTCGCGCTGGACCGCGCGCAGGCGGAAGAAAAGCAACTGAATACGGACTGGTCGCGCCTGCAATATGAGCAGAGCGCGCTGGGCAAGAGTGCGCGTATCGCTGATATCGCACGTATGCAATTGAAGATGGCGCCCGCACAGGCGGGCCGCACGCAGTATCTGCAGGGGTTTGCCGATGCGCCGGCAGCGGCGTCCGCCGCCACGGCCAGCGCGCCCACGGCTTCGGGAGTTCAGCCATGAGCGGCGCACGCAAATCCAACGGCACCACGGCGCGCGCGCGCCTCGGTCAGTTCTCCGCCAGCCCGGTGCTGGGCCTGCGCCTGCCGATGTGGCGCTCGAAGCTGGTGGTGTTCCTGATGTTCGCCGCATTCGTGGCGCTGATCGGCCGCGCGTTGTGGATCCAGGGCCCGGGCAACCGCTTCTACGAGGCCGAGGGCAAGAAGCGCTTCCAGCGCACGCTGGAGCTGCCGGCCACGCGCGGAAAGATCCTCGATCGCAACGGCCTGGTGCTGGCCACCAGCCTGCCGGTCAAGGCCATCTGGGCGGTACCCGAAGACGTGCCCAACACCGTGCCCGGCGACGACATGCAGAAGCTCGCCAAGCTGCTCGGCATGAACAATAAGGAACTCGCCGCCAAGCTGGGCGAGGACAAGGGCTTCGTCTACCTCAAGCGCCAGGTGTTGCCCGAGGTGGCCGACCAGATTGCTGGCCTGAAGATCGACGGCGTCTACCAGACGCGCGAATACAAGCGCTTCTACCCGGAAGGGGAGGCGATGGCGCACATCGTCGGCTTCACCAACGTCGAGGACAAGGGCCAGGAAGGCATGGAACTGGCGCGTGATCTCGACCTGACCGGCGCGTCCGGCCAGCGCCAGGTGATCAAGGACCGCCTGGGCCGCGTGGTGGAAGACGTGGGCGTGCTCAAGGCGCCGCGCGATGGCCACGACCAGACGCTGTCGATCGACGCCAAGATCCAGTACCTGACCTTCAACGAACTCAAGGCCGCCATTGAGCGCACCCATGCCAAGGCCGCCAGTGCCATCGTGCTGGATGCCCAGACCGGCGAAGTGCTGGCCCTGGCGAACTACCCGACCTACAACCCGAACGATCGCAGTCGCCTGTCAGGCGAGCAGCTGCGCAACCGCGTGCTGACCGACACCTTCGAGCCCGGCTCGATGATGAAGCCGATCACCATCAGCCTGGCGTTGCAGCTCAAGCGCGTGACGCCCACCACGCTGGTGCAGACCAACGGCAAATACAGCTTTGAAGGCGCAACCATTTCCGATACCAGCAACTACGGCACGCTGACGGTCGCGCAGGTCATCCAGCACTCGAGCAACATCGGCACGACCAAGATCGCGATGACGCTCAAGCCGCAGGAAATGTGGGACATGTTCACGAGCGTCGGCTTGGGGCAGGCGCCCAAGATCGGCTTTCCGGGCGCGGTGGCGGGACGGCTGCGGCCGGCAAACAAATGGCGCCGCATCGAGCAGGCGACCATGTCGTACGGCTACGGCTTGTCGGTCTCACTGTTCCAGATTGCACACGCCTACACCATCTTCGCGCACGATGGCGAGCTGATCCCGGTCACGATGTACCGCACCAATGGCCAGCCGCCGCAGGGCGAGCGCGTGATCTCGCCGGAGGTGGCGCGGCAGGTCCGTCAGATGCTGGAGACGGTGACAGCGCCCGGCGGCACCGCGCCCCAGGCCCAGGTGATGGGCTACCGTGTGGGCGGCAAAACTGGCACGGCCTGGAAGCACACCGGGCGCGGCTATGACCGCTCCAAGTATCGCGCCTCGTTCATTGGCCTGGCGCCGATGTCGAACCCGCGCATCATCGTGGCGGTGAGCGTGGACGAGCCCACGGTGGGCAACCGCTACGGCGGCGGGGCGGCCGGACCGGTGTTTTCGCAGATCATGGGCGGCGCCCTGCGCGCCTTGAACGTGCCGCCGGATTCGCCCGTGCGCCAGCTTGTGATGACCCCGGAAGTGCCGGAAGAACCCGTGGGGGGGCTGCAATGACGGCCCGATCAACGACCGTGACCTCTGATCGCCCGTCCGTCGCCGTGCGCCTCGCGCCCGTGCTCGACTGGCTGCGCGCGCAGGTGCCGGCCGGGGCCGACCTCACCAGCGACACCCGCAAGCTCAAGACCGGCGATGTGTTCGTCGCCTATGTGCTGGGCAACCAGCGCCAGCGCGGCGATGGCCGCCCGCACATTCCGCAGGCCATCGAGGCCGGCGCCGCCGCCGTGCTGGCCGAGGCGCATGGCTACGTGGTTCCGGCCGACGCGCCGGTGCGCATCCTGCCGGTGGATGACCTGGCCGAGCTGGCCGGGCCGCTGGCCGCGCAGTGGTATGGCGTGCCGGGGCCGGAGGCGCTGCGCGTGGTCGGCGTGACGGGCACCAACGGCAAGACCTCATGCTCGCAGTGGATCGCGCAGGCACTCACTAGCCGCGGCGAGCGCTGCGCAGTGGTGGGTACGCTCGGCACCGGGTTTGTCGATGCGCTGGTTACGACCGGCTTCACCACGCCCGATGCCATCCAGCTCCAGCACAGCCTGGCCGACCTGCACCGCGCTGGCGCCCGCGCCATCGCCATGGAAGTGTCGTCGCATGGCCTGGAGCAGGGCCGCGTGGACGGCACGCGCTTCGACATCGCGGTGTTCACCAACCTGACGCAGGACCACCTCGACTACCACGGCACCATGGCTGAGTACGAACTCGCCAAGGCCCGCCTGTTCGGTTGGCCGGGCCTGCGCGCCGCCGTCATCAACCGCGACGACGCGGCGGGTGTGCGGCTGCTGCAGAACGCCCGTGCCGGCATCGAGACGATCGAATACGGTATCGACGGCGAGGCCGCCGCCCAGCATGGCGCCAAGCAGTGGCTGCGCGCCAGCAACGTACGCGCGCACCGTACCGGCACGACCTTCGATGTGGATGGCAGTTTCGGCCGCGCGACGGTGCATGCGCCGACGGTCGGCCTGTTCAACGTCTCAAACCTGCTGGGCGTGCTGGGAGCGCTGCTGGCGGCCGGCGTGCCGTGGCAGGACGCTATCGCCCGCCTGGAGAAGCTGCAACCGGTAAGCGGTCGCATGGAGCGCTTCGGCGGCGAGGACGGCCCGCTGGTGGTGGTCGACTACGCCCACACGCCGGATGCGCTGGAGCAGACGCTGCGCGCGCTCGCGCCGATCACCGAGGCACGCGGGGGCAAGCTGTGGGCCGTGTTCGGCTGCGGCGGCGATCGCGACCCGGGCAAGCGCCCGCAGATGGGCGCCATCGCGGAGCGGCTGGCGCAGCACGTGGTGCTGACCTCCGACAACCCGCGCAGCGAAGACCCGCAACAGATTCTCGACATGATCGCCGACGGCATGGACGCGCCGGATGCGGCCACGCAAATTGAAGACCGCGCCGCCGCCATCCTGCACGCGGTGCGCCACGCCGATGCGCACGACGTGATCGTCGTGGCCGGCAAGGGACATGAATCGACGCAGGAGATCGCCGGCCGCAAGCGCCCATTCTCCGACCAGGAGCATGTGCGCCTGGCGCTGGCCGCCCGTGGGGTGAACGCATGAGCGCCGCCCAGACCGTGATGATGCACGCCACCGATGCCGCCGCCTGGATGGCCGGCGCGCACCTGGCCGGACCGGACGCCGCCATCCATCGCGTGACGACCGACAGCCGCGCCGTGCAGCCCGGCGATTTGTTCGTCGCGCTGATCGGGGAGCGCTTTGATGCGCATGACTTCCTGGCTGACGTGATTGCGCGCGGTGCCGCCGCGGTGCTGGTGTCGCGTGCACCGGCCGCCTCGCTGGATGTGTCCGGTGCGGCCGTGCTGACGGTGGCCGACACGCGCATCGCCCTGGGGCAGCTCGCTGCCGGCTGGCGTCGCCGGTTCCCCATTCCGGTGGTGGCGGTGACGGGCAGCAACGGCAAGACCACGGTCAAGGAGATGATCTCGGCGATCTTCGCGCAGGCCGTGGGCGAGGATGCCCGCCTGGCGACCGCAGGCAACCTCAACAACGAGATCGGCCTGCCGCTCACGCTGTTCCGCCTGAACGCGCAGCACAAGCTGGCCGTGCTCGAACTCGGCATGAACCACCCGGGCGAGACCGCCGTGCTGGCCGCCATCGCCCAGCCGACGGTGGCGATGATCAACAACGCGCAGCGCGAGCACCAGGAATTCATGGTCAGCGTGGAGGCCGTGGCGGCCGAGCACGCCGCCGTGCTGGCCGCCCTGCCGGCCGACGGTGTGGCGGTGTTCCCGCGCGATGCAGCCAACGGCGGTGAATACGCTCCGCTGTGGCGCGCAGCAGCGGGTGCGCGGCGCGTGCTCGATTTCGGAATTGAAGCCGGCGCCGTGACCGGCGTGGTGACGGACACGACCGATGGCCAGCACATCGACGTGCAGGCGCCGGGCCAGCGCTTTGCCTTCACGCTGCCGCTGCTGGGCGTGCACAACGCCCGCAACGCGCTGGCCGCCACCGCGTGCGCGCTGGCTGCTGGCGTCGCGCCCGACGTGATCGCCCAGGCGCTGAGTAACTTCGGGCCGGTCAAGGGGCGGCTGCAGCGCAAGCCGGGCGCACGCGGCGGTCTCGTCATCGACGACACGTACAACGCCAATCCGGATTCCATGCGCGCCGCCATCGACGCGCTCGTCACGCTGCCCGCGCCGCGCTGGCTGGTGCTCGGCGACATGGGTGAGGTCGGCTCGCAAGGCCCCGCGTTCCACGAGGAGGTCGGCGCGTACGCCCGCGAGCGCGGCATCGATGCGGTGCTGGCCACGGGCGAACTGGCACGTCACACGGTGGACACCTTCGGCGCGGGTGCACGGCATTTCGAATCGGCCGAGGCATTGATTGAACAGGGCGTGCCGGCGATTGCGCCGGGCGCGACGGTTTTGGTGAAGGGCTCGCGCTTCATGCGGATGGAACGCATTGTCGAAGCGCTGGTCTTGAAAGACCCGGCAGCAGAATCGCCGGCCGCCTCCACCACGCAACACAAGCATTCAGGGAATTAAGAACCCATGTTATTGGCATTGGCGCAATGGCTGCAGAACGACTACGGCTTCCTGCGCGTCTTCAACTATCTGACGTTTCGCGCCGTGATGGCTTCCCTCACGGCGCTGCTGATCGGCCTCGGCTTCGGGCCGTGGGTGATCCGTCGCCTGACGGAGCTGAAGGTCGGCCAGGCCGTGCGCAGCTATGGCCCGCAGACGCACCTGGTCAAGGCCGGCACGCCCACCATGGGCGGCGTGCTGGTGCTGATCGGCATTGCCGTGTCGACGCTGCTGTGGTGCGACTGGGGCAACCGTTTCATCTGGATCGTGCTGCTGGTCACGCTCGGCTACGGCGCGGTCGGCTGGGTGGACGACTACCGCAAGGTCGTGCACCGCGACCCGAAGGGCATGTCCTCGCGCGAGAAGTTCTTCTGGCAGACCGTGATCGGCCTGTTTGCCGCCGCGTACCTGGCGTTCTCGGTGTCCGAGACCAGCAACATGCGCGTGCTGGAGCTGTTCCTGGACTGGGTGCGCAGCGGCTTCTCGCTGAACCTGCCGGCCAAGTCGCACCTGATCGTGCCGTTCTTCAAGGAAGTCAGCTACCCGCTGGGCGTGTTCGGCTTCATCGTGCTGACCTATCTCGTGATCGTCGGCTCCAGTAACGCGGTGAACCTGACCGACGGCCTGGATGGCCTCGTCATCATGCCGGTGGTGCTGGTGGGCAGCGCGCTGGGCATCTTCGCCTACGTGATGGGCAGCGCCGTCTACAGCAAGTACCTGCTGTTCCCGCACATTCCGGGCGCGGGCGAGCTGCTGATCTTCTGCTCGGCGATGGCCGGGGCGGGGCTCGCGTTCCTCTGGTTCAACGCGCATCCGGCGCAGGTGTTCATGGGCGACGTCGGCGCGCTGGCATTGGGCGGGGCGCTGGGCACCATCGCCGTGATCGTGCGCCAGGAGATCGTGCTCTTCATCATGGGCGGCATCTTCGTGGCCGAGACCGTCTCGGTGATGCTGCAGGTGACGTGGTTCAAGTACACCAAGAAACGTTATGGCGAGGGCCGGCGGTTGTTCCGCATGGCGCCGCTGCACCACCATTTCGAGCTGTCCGGCTGGAAGGAGACGCAGGTGGTCGTGCGCTTCTGGGTCATCACCATGATGCTGGTGCTGATCGGCCTGTCGACCCTGAAGCTGCGGTGAGGCAACGGACATGACCGACATGACCGAACCCATCGCACCCCTGGACGACGAGATGGCGCCGACACCGCTGGAAGCAGCGGTTGAGCCAGCCGCCCAACCCGACGTCGAAGCGACGGAAGGGGAGGGCGTGGAAGCCGTTGCCGCCACGCTCGATTCGGCCGAGCCGGTGCCGGCCGTCGAGACCGTGCAGGCACCGCGTATGTTCGGCGAGCTGGACGCGCCGTTCGTGCTGGTGCTCGGACTGGGCGAATCCGGCCTGGCGATGGCACGCTGGTGCGCGCGCCATGGGGCACGTGTGCGCGTGGCCGATACACGCGAGGCGCCCGCCAACCTGCCGACGCTGCGCGCCCACGTGCCCGACGCCGAGTTCGTCAGCGGTCCGTTTGCGGTGTCGCTGCTCGATGGGGTGACGCTGGTGGCGATCAGCCCCGGCTTGTCGCCGCTCGATGCCAACGTCGCGGCACTGCTGGCTGCCGCCAATGAGCGCGCCGTGCCGGTCTGGGGCGAGATCGAACTGTTCGCCCGCGCGCTGGCCGGCCTGAAGGCCGCGCAAGGCTACGCGCCTCGCGTGCTCGCCATCACTGGCACCAATGGCAAGACGACGACCACTGCGCTCACGGGCGCCCTAGCACAACGTGCCGGCAAGACAGTCGGCGTGGCGGGCAACATCAGTCCGTCGGCGCTCGACAAGCTGACCGAGTGCGTCGACGCCGGCACGCTGCCGGACGTGTGGGTGCTGGAGCTGTCCAGCTTCCAACTGGAAACCACGCACACGCTGGACGCCGACGCCGCCACCATCCTGAACATCACGCAGGATCACCTCGACTGGCACGGCACGATGGCCGCTTATGCCGCCGCCAAGGGCCGCGTCTTCGGCGCCAATACCGTGCGTGTGCTGAATCGCCAGGACGCCGAGGTGATGGCGTTCGCCAGCAAGAGCGGCGGGGATGTCACCTTCGGTACGGACGAACCGGCCACGGCGGACGCGCTCGGCCTGCTGCGCGAAGGCGGCATGCCTTGGATCGTGCTGGCCGAGGCCGACGAGGATGATCTGCCCAAGCCCGCGCGCCGCAAGAAGGGTGATACCACCCCCACCGCGCCGGTGCCGGTGCGCCTGAAGCGCCTGATGCCGGCCGACGCGCTGCGCATCCGCGGCCTGCACAACGCGACCAATGCGATGGCCGCGCTGGCGCTGTGCCGGGCGATCAACCTGCCGGTGAGCGCACTGCTGCACGGCCTGCGCGACTACGCCGGCGAGCCACACCGCGTCGAGCTGATCGCCGCGTTTGACGACATCGAATTCTTTGACGACAGCAAGGGCACCAACGTCGGCGCGACGGTGGCGGCGCTGTCCGGCCTGTCCAAACGCGTGGTGCTGATCGCGGGCGGGGAGGGCAAGGGGCAGGACTTCTCGCCGCTGGCCGCGCCCGTGGCGCAGTACGCGCGTGCCGTGGTGCTGATCGGGCGCGATGCGCCGCTGATCCGCGCGGCGCTGGAGAACAGTGGCGTCACGTTGATCGACGCGCCGACGATGGAAGCCGCCGTGCAGGAAGCCGCCGCGCGCGCCCAGGCGGGTGATGCTGTGCTGCTCTCGCCGGCGTGCGCGAGTTTCGACATGTTCCGCAACTACGAACACCGCGCGCAAGTGTTCCACGAGGCCGTGGCCGCCCTGGCTGCCGACCGAGGAGTTGTTCTATGAGCGACGCCCAGATCAAGCGCAGCGGCTTCATCGGCGCGACCATCGGCAACGCGTGGGATGGCCTGCGCGACGCCGTGTCGGGCGTCAAGCCCACGCGCTCCAAGATGATGGAATACGACCAGCCGCTGATGTGGGTGGCGATCGTGCTGCTGGGCCTGGGCCTGGTGATGGTGTATTCGGCGTCGATCGCGCTGCCGGATTCGCCCAAGTACGCGAACTACAGCAACGGCCACTTCCTGGTGCGCCACGTGTTCTCGCTGCTGATCGGGGTGATCGGCGCAGTGGTCGCGTTCCAGATTCCGGTCAAGTTCTGGGACAAGTACGCGCCCAAGCTCTTCATCATCGCGCTGGTGCTGCTGGTGATCGTGCTGATTCCGCACGTGGGCAAGGGCGTGAACGGCGCACGCCGCTGGCTGCCGCTGGGCGTCATGAACTTCCAGCCGTCTGAGCTGATGAAGCTGGCGGTGGTGCTGTACGCGGCCAACTACACGGTGCGCAAGCAGGACTGGATGCAGAGCGTGGGCAAGGGCTTCCTGCCGATGGGCGTGGCCGTGGCCTTCGTCGGCTCGCTGCTGCTGCTGGAGCCGGACATGGGCGCGTTCCTGGTGATCGCGGCCGTGGCGATGGGCATCCTGTTCCTGGGCGGCGTCAACGGCAAGCTGTTCGGCGGGCTGGTGCTGACGGCGGTGTCGACGTTCTCGCTGCTGATCCTGCTGTCGCCGTGGCGGCGTGAGCGGATCTTCGCGTACCTGAATCCGTGGCAAGAGGAATACGCGCAGGGCAAGGCGTACCAATTGACGCACTCGCTGATCGCCTTCGGCCGCGGCGAGTGGACCGGCGTCGGCCTGGGCGGCAGCATCGAGAAGCTGCATTACCTGCCGGAAGCGCATACCGACTTCATCCTCGCGGTCATCGGCGAGGAACTGGGCTTCGTCGGCGTGCTGGTCGTGATCCTGCTGTTCTACTGGCTGGTGCGCCGCTCGTTCGAGATCGGCCGCACCGCGCTGCAGCTCGACCGCACGTTTGCCGGCCTGGTCGCCAAGGGCCTGGGCATCTGGATGGGCTGGCAGGCCTTCATCAACATGGGCGTGAATCTGGGCCTGCTGCCGACCAAGGGGCTGACGCTGCCGATGGTCAGCTACGGCGGGTCGGGCATCCTGATGAACTGCGTGGCAATCGCGCTGCTGCTGCGTATTGATTATGAGAACCGCGTGCTGATGCGTGGGGGCAAGGTATGACGGTGAACACGCCGCGCACCCTCCTCGTCATGGCTGGCGGTACCGGCGGCCACATCTTCCCCGCACTGTCGGTGGCCAAACTGCTGGCCGCGCGCGGCTGGAAGGTGGTGTGGCTCGGCAACGCGAGTGGCATGGAAGGCCAGCTGGTGCCCAAGCACGGCTTCCCGCTGGAGCCGGTGCGCTTTGGCGGTGTGCGCGGCAAGGGCTTCGTCACCAAGTTCCTGCTGCCGTTGAACCTGCTGCGCGCGTTCTGGCAAAGCCTGGGCGTGGTGCGCCGCGTGCGTCCGAACGTGGTGCTGGGCATGGGCGGCTATATCACCTTCCCGGGCGGCATGATGAGCGTGCTGGTGGGTGCGCCGCTGGTGCTGCACGAACAGAATTCGATCGCCGGCCTCGCCAACCGCGTGCTCGCGCGCGTGGCCGACCGCGTGCTGTGCGCGTTCCCGAACGCACTGCCGGGCGCCGAGTGGGTCGGCAACCCGATCCGCGCCGATCTGGCCACGCTGCCGTCGCCGCAGGCGCGCTATGCCGAACGCACCGGCCCGCTGCGCGTGCTGGTGGTCGGCGGCAGCCTGGGTGCAGCCGCGCTGAACGACGTGGTGCCCAAGGCGCTGGCTCTGCTGCCCACCTACACGCGCCCGATCGTCGTCCACCAAGCGGGCGCCAAGCAGATCGACACGCTGCGCGCCAACTACGCCGCCGCCGGCATCGACGAGACGCACGCGCAAGCCGTGCCCTTCATCGACGACATGGCCGCCGCGTATGCACAGGCCGATCTGGTGATCTGCCGCGCGGGCGCGATGACGGTTTCCGAGGTGGCCGCGGCCGGTGTCGCGGCATTGTTTGTGCCGTTCCCGCATGCGGTGGACGACCACCAGACCACCAACGCGCGCTTCCTGTCCGAACGTGGCGCGGCGCTGTTGGTGCCCCAGTCGGATCTGGGTCCGGCCTCGCTGGCAGATACACTCGCGTCCCTGACGCGTGCGCAATTGGCCGATATGGCGGCCAAAGCACGTGAACAGGCAAGGCCGGAAGCGGCCGAGCGTGTCGCCGACGTGTGTGTTGCGGTGGCACGGGCATAGGGAAGGAATCGACTTATGAAGCACATCGTCAAGAACATCCATTTCGTCGGCATCGGCGGCGCCGGCATGAGCGGCATCGCCGAGGTGCTGCTGAACCTGGGCTACCGTGTGACGGGCTCCGATCTGGGTGCAAGCGCCACCACGCAGCGCCTGGCCTCGCTGGGCGCCACGGTCATGCAGGGCCACGCGCCGGAGCATGTGATCGGCGCCAACGCCGTGGTGGTCTCCACCGCCGTGCGCGGCGACAACCCGGAAGTGCTGGCCGCACGCGCCAAGCGCATCCCCATCGTGCCGCGCGCGGTGATGCTGGCCGAGCTGATGCGCCTGAAGCAGGGCATCGCCATCGCCGGCACGCACGGCAAGACCACCACCACCAGCCTGGTCGCCTCCGTGCTGGCCGAGGGTGGGCTCGATCCGACCTTCGTGATCGGCGGCCGCCTGAACTCCGCCGGCGCCAACGCGCGGCTGGGCACGGGCGACTTCATCGTCGCCGAGGCGGACGAATCCGACGCGTCGTTCCTCAACCTGTTCCCCGTGATCGAAGTCATCACCAACATCGATGCCGATCACATGGACACCTACGGGCACGATTTCGCGCGCCTGAAGCAGGCCTTCATCGAGTTCACGCAGCGCCTGCCGTTCTATGGCATCGCCGTGCTGTGCGTGGATGACCCGAACGTGCGCGAGATCCTGCCGTTCGTGTCCAAGCCGGTGGTGCGCTACGGTTTTTCCGAGGATGCCCAGGTGCGCGCCGTCAACGCGCGCGCCGTCGACGGCCGCATGGAATTCACGGTGATCCGCCAGCTCAACGGTCATGCCGAGCCGCCGCTGTCGATCACGCTCAACCTGCCGGGCCTGCACAACGTGCAGAACGCGCTGGCCGCCATCGCCATCGCCACCGAGCTGGAAGTGCCGGACGAGGCCATCGTCAAGGCGCTGGCCGAGTTCAACGGCGTGGGCCGCCGCTTCCAGCGCTACGGCGAAGTGCCGACCGCGGATGGCAAGGGCCGCTTCACCCTCATCGACGACTACGGCCACCACCCGGTCGAGATGGCCGCTACGGTGGCCGCCGCGCGCGGCGCGTTCCCGGGCCGTCGCCTGGTGCTGGCCTTCCAGCCGCACCGCTTCACGCGCACGCGCGATTGCTTCGAAGATTTCATCAAGGTGCTCGGCACGGTCGACGGCTTGCTGCTGGCCGAGGTGTACGCCGCCGGCGAGCCGCCCATCGTGGCTGCAGACGGGCGTGCGCTCACGCGCGCGCTGCGGGTTGCGGCCAAGATCGAGCCGGTGTTCGTGGAACAGATTGAAGACATGCCGCAGGCCATCCTGGACGCGGCGCAGGACAACGACGTGGTCATCACCATGGGTGCAGGTTCGATCGGGCATGTGCCCGGGCAGGTGGTTGCGCGGCAGGCGGAAGTGCGTACCAACGTGATCGATCTCAACGGAGGGGCGGCAGCATGAGCACCGGTCCGTTTGTCTCGCATCCGACGCTCGATCCCAAGTCGCTGGGCAAGGTCGGCGTGATCTTCGGCGGCCGTTCGGCCGAGCGCGAGATCTCGCTGCTGTCGGGCAATGGTGTGCTGGCGGCGCTGCGTTCGCGCGGCGTCGATGCGCATCCGTTCGATCCGGGTCTGCAGCCGGTGGCTGATCTGGCCAAGCAGGGTTTCGACCGCGTGGTGATTTCGCTGCACGGCCGCTTTGGCGAAGACGGCACGATCCAGGGCCTGCTCGAGCAGTTCGGCATTCCCTACACCGGCAGCGGCGTACTCGCGTCTGCGCTGGCGATGGACAAGGAAGCCACCAAGCGCCAGTGGCAGACCCATGGCCTGCCCACGCCCGACTTCGTCATGCTGCACGCCGGCGCCGACTGGCAAGCCGTGGCCGATCGCCTGGGCCTGCCGCTGATCGTCAAGCCGGCGCGCGAGGGCTCGTCGATCGGCCTGACCAAGGTAACCAGCGTGGCCGAGCTGCCCGCCGCGTACGAGAAAGCCGCGCGCCTGGACCGCGACGTGATGGCCGAGCAGTTCATCGACGGCGACGAGCTGACCTGCCCGGTGATCGGCGAGGGCGAAACAGCGACCGCGCTGCCGCTGATCCGCATCGTCGCGCCACAGGCCAACTACGACTACCAGCACAAGTACTTCACCGACGACACGCGTTACGAGTGCCCGGCGCCGATTCCGGCTGACGTGGCCGCGCGCGTGCAGGCGCTGGTGGTGCAGGCCTATCGCGGGCTGGGCTGCCGCGGCTGGGGCCGTGCGGACATCATGCTGCGCAAGTCCGACAACGCGCCGTTCCTGCTCGAGATGAACACCTCGCCGGGCATGACGGGCCATTCGCTGGTGCCGATGGGCGCGCGTGCGGCGGGCATCAGTTATGAGGATTTCGTGTTGCAGCTGGCGGCGACCGCGTCGCTCGAGCTGCACGCGAGCAGTGATTGGAAACCGGAATAAGCAAAAGGACACGCATTGGCCATGTGGAACAACCCCCGTCTGCTCAACGCCGTCGCGAGCGTGCTGTATGCGCTGCTCGCGCTTGGCGGCCTGAGCCTGGGCGTGTTCTGGCTGATGCAGCGCCCGTTGTTCCAGCTTCAGCAGGTGCGCGTGATGCCGATGGCCGGCAGCGAACTGCGCCACGTGAATGGGCCGAGCGTGCGCGCCAACGCGCTCCCCAAGCTGCATGGCAATTTTTTCACGCTCAATCTGGACGACGCGCGCGCCGCCTTCGAGTCGGTGCCGTGGGTGCGCCGCGCCAGCGTGCGTCGCGTATGGCCACACGGCCTGCTGGTGGAAGTGCAGGAGCACGAGGCGCTGGGCACCTGGGGCGGCAACGACTCCGGCAAGCTGGTCAACACGTATGGCGAGGTCTTCGTCGCCAACCTGGCCGAGGCCGAGGAAGACGCGGATCTCGTGGCCCTGGCTGGCCCCGCGGGCAGCGAACAGGAAGTGGTCGACAAGCTGGAGACCATGACCGCGTGGTTCAAGCCGATGAACACCGAGCCCGTGAGCGTCACGCTCACCGACCGCTACGCCTGGCGCGCGCGGTTGTCCAACGGCACGGTCATCGAGCTGGGCCGCGAGTTGAATGACGATGACCGCACCGCGCTGGCCGCGCGTGCCCGCCGCTTCGTGCGCGCGTGGCCGCAGGTGACGCAACGCTGGGGCGGTCAGATTGAATACGCCGATCTGCGCTACCCCAACGGGTTCGCGGTTCGTGCAGCGGGTGTGCGCTTCCTGACCGATGCGCAGGCCGCGGTGCTGGCCAAGGGGGGCAAGCTGCCCGGCACCGGCAATGCCGTGAAGGTCGACGCGAAAGCGGGGGGCAAGACGGCGGCCAACAACAAATCGACGCGACGCACAGAGAAAACGCGATGAGCAAGGAATACAAGGATCTTCTGGTCGGGCTGGACATCGGCACCTCCAAGGTGGTGGCGGTGGTGGCCGAGCTGCGGCCTGACGGCGCCTACGAGGTCATCGGCATGGGCCAGACCGAGTCGAAGGGGCTGAAGAAGGGCGTGGTCGTCAACATCGAGGCGACCGTCCAGTCGATCCAGAAAGCGCTCGAAGAAGCGGAGCTGATGGCCGACTGCAAGATCAGCGAGGTCTTTACGGGCATCGCCGGCAGCCATATCCGCAGCTTCAACTCCAGCGGCATGGTGGCGATCAAGGACAAAGAGGTCACCCCCGCCGACGTCGCGCGCGTGATCGAGACCGCCAAGGCCGTCAACATTCCGACCGACCAGCAGATCCTGCACATCCTCACGCAGGAATTCATCATCGACGGCCAGGAAGACGTGCGCGAGCCGATCGGCATGAGCGGCATCCGCCTGGAAGTGAAGGTGCACATCGTGACCGGCGCGGTGAGCGCGGCGCAGAACATCGTCAAGTGCGTGCGCCGCTGCGGCCTGGAAGTGCACGACTTGATCCTGCAGCCGCTGGCCTCGAGCCTGGCGGTGCTGACCGAGGACGAGAAGGAACTTGGCGTGGTGCTGGTCGACATCGGCAGCGGCACGACCGACATCGCCATCTTCAGCGAAGGCGCGATCCGCCATACGGCCGTGATCCCCATCGCCGGCGACCAGATCACCAACGACATCGCCATGGCCCTGCGCACGCCGACGCCGGACGCCGAGGACATCAAGATCCAGTACGGCATCGGCAAGCAGGTGCTGGCCGATCCGGACGAGATGATCGACGTGCCGGGCGTGGGCGATCGCGGCCCGCGCACGCTCTCACGCCAGGCACTGGCCGCCGTGATCGAGCCGCGCGTGGAAGAGCTGTTCTCGCTGGTGCACCAGGTGGTGCGCGAATCCGGCTATGAGGAACTGCTCTCCAGCGGCGTGGTCCTCACCGGTGGCACCGCGATGATGCCGGGCATGGTTGAGCTGGGTGAAGACATTTTTCTGAAGCCCGTGCGCGTGGGTGTGCCGGAGTACCGCGGCAACCTGCACGAGGTGGTGAAGAGCCCGCGTTACGCCACGGTGATGGGCCTGCTGCAAGAGGGCCGCGTGCAGCGCATGCGTGGGCGAAAGGTGGTGGTGCAGTCCGGTTCTGCCCGGCAGATCTGGACGCGCATGAAGGAATGGTTCATCGGCAATTTCTAAGCGCGTGGGCGCTAGGCGGTTGGCGATGCGCTCCCCTCCCTGCGGGAGCGAAAGCGAGTTTCTTGTTTTGATGTTTTTTGTTCAGGAACCAGGGGTTGCGGCGGGGAGGCTGCATCGTCTGGGACTGATCACTTCTGGAGGCAACGATGGACTTCGACATGATTGAAACGGAAATGCAGGACGGCACCATCATCAAGGTGGTCGGCGTCGGCGGCGCGGGCGGTAACGCCGTGCAGCACATGATCAGCCGCGGCGTGCAAGGCGTGGAATTCATCTGCATGAACACCGACGCGCAGGCGCTCAAGCGTTCGAGCGCTTCGCGCGTGCTGCAGCTCGGCAACACGGGCCTGGGCGCTGGTGCCAAGCCGGAAATCGGCAAGCACTGCGCAGAAGAGGCGCGTGAGCAAATCGCCGACTCGCTGCGCGGCGCGCACATGGTCTTCATCACCGCCGGCATGGGCGGCGGCACGGGCACGGGCGCCGCACCGGTGGTCGCGCAGATCGCCAAGGAAATGGGCATCCTGACCGTGGGTGTGGTCTCCAAGCCGTTCGACTTCGAGGGCGCGCGCCGCTCCAAGGTCGGCGAGCACGGTGCCAACGAGCTCGAAGGCAATGTCGATTCGCTCATCGTGGTGCTCAACGAGAAGCTCTTCGAAGTCATGGGCGACGACGCCGAGATGGACAAGTGCTTCCAGTGCGCCGACGACGTGCTGCACAACGCCGTGGCCGGCATCGCGGAAATCATCAACGTCGACGGTCTGGTGAACGTCGACTTCGAAGACGTGAAGACCGTGATGGGCGAGCAGGGCAAGGCGATGATGGGCACGGCCACCGTGTCCGGCGTCGACCGCGCCCGCCTGGCCGCTGAACAGGCCGTGGCGAGCCCGCTGCTGGAAGGCGTGGACCTGTCGGGCGCGCGCGGCGTGCTGGTCAACATCACGGCCAGCCGCTCGCTCAAGCTGTCCGAGACCAAGGAAGTGATGAACACCATCCGCAGCTATGCCGCGGAAGATGCCACCGTCATCTTCGGTACGGTCTACGACGATGCCATGGGCGACGCGCTGCGCGTGACCGTGGTGGCCACGGGCCTGGGCCGCGCTGCCCGCAACAAGCAGCAACAGCCGCAGACGATGACGCTGCTCAAGACCGGTACCGACAACCAGCCGGTGGCCTTCGGCGGTGGCGCCATGGGCCACTCGGTGGCGGCCGCGCCGGACTACAGCAACTTCGACACCCCGGCCGTGTGGCGCAGCTCGCGTGAGTCGGCTTCGGCACACGTGGCCGCGCTGCAGGAAAAGGGCGTCGATACGTACGACATTCCGGCCTTCCTGCGCAAGCAGGCTGACTGATCGGGCAGGTTGCCCGCGCACGTCCGGCTGCCGGTGGCACCCCACGCCGCGCGGCTCACGGCTCCCCTCCCGTGACCGCCGTAGTGTGATGGCCTGCCGCTGAACTGCCGACAGCGCGCGACGAACCGGACACAGTCGTTGCCGCCGGGCGGGCTGGCCTCTGGCCGCCTCCCCGGAAGGGTTCATACCGCCTGGCGGGTGTGCCCGTTCGTCGTGCCGCGCGCGGTGCGATGTACCTGATGTGGTTGTCTCCCAAGACCGCCCGTGTGGATATCCGCACGGGCGGTCTCGTTTTATGATGGGCGCATCTGCGCGCAACTCTTTGTGACGATCATGATCCAGCTTGGTCAACCGCTTCCCGAGGCGACGCTCTACGAGTTCTTTGAAGTGGAAAAGGACGGTTGCGCGCTCGGGCCCAACGCCTTCTCCGTGTCGCTGCTGGCCGAAGGCAAGACGGTCATCGTCTTTGGCCTGCCCGGGGCCTTCACTCCAACGTGCTCGGCGCGCCATGTACCCGGCTATCTCACGCACTACGACGCACTGCGCGCCAAGGGCGTCGACGAGATCTGGTGCGTGTCGGTCAACGATGCCTTCGTGATGGGCGCCTGGGCGCGCTCGCAAGGCACCGACGACAGGATTCGCATGCTGGCCGACGGCAGCGCGGAGTTCACACGCAAGCTCGGCCTGGACCAGGACCTCTCCAAGCGCGGCATGGGCGTGCGCTCGCAGCGCTACGCCATGGTCGTCAAAAACGGTGTGGTAACAGCGCTACAGGTCGAGGCGCCCGGGCAATTCACCGTCAGCGACGCCGAATCGATGCTGGCGCTCCTTTGAGATCACGCCGACCTGCCCAAATGGCGGAGTGTCGCCCATCACCCCGCCCGCCAGAAGACCGGCAGGACTTCAGTCTGCTGGCTGGGTGCCGAAATATTGAGCAGACTGTGAGAAGGCCTAACATCCCGATACAAAAGTCGTTTTGAAGTCAGGGGTGTGAAAATGGTATGCTTAGGGTTATCACCTATGCAGAGCGCATAGATAAAAACAATCGCAAGAATTTCGTGAGTTGAGGGCGGCCATGTTGAAACAACGCACCATCAAGTCCGTCGTCAAGACCGTCGGCATCGGGTTGCACTCGGGCCGCAAGGTGACGTTGACGCTGCGCCCGGCGGCACCCGGCATCGGCATTGTGTTCACGCGCGTGGACCTGGACCCGGCCGTCGAGATTCCTGCCACCGCCAGCGCCATCGGCGACACCCGCCTGGCTTCCGTGCTGCAGAAGGACGGCGCCCGCGTGTCGACCGTCGAGCACCTCATGTCGGCCTGCGCCGGCCTGGGCATCGACAACCTCTACGTCGATGTCGACGCGGAAGAAATCCCCATCATGGACGGCAGCGCGGCCTCGTTCGTGTTCTTGCTGCAGTCGGCGGGCATCGAGGAGCAGGGCGCGGCCAAGCGCTTCATCCGCGTGACCAAGCCGGTGGAGATCCGCGAGGGCGACAAGCTCGCCCGCCTAGACCCGTACTTCGGCTTCAAGCTGTCGTTCACGATCGAGTTCCGTCATCCGGCCGTCGACAAGACTGGCCAGACCTTTGAGATCGATTTTGCGGATACGAGCTACACGCGCGAAATCGCCCGCGCCCGTACGTTCGGCTTCGCGCACGAGGTCGAGATGCTGCGCGAAGTGGGCTTGGCGCGCGGCGGCAGCCTCGACAACGCGATCGTGCTCGACGAGCACCGCATGCTGAACAACGACGAACTGCGCTACGGCGACGAATTCGTCCGCCACAAGATCCTCGACGCGATCGGCGATCTGTACGTGGTCGGCCATCCGCTGATCGCTGCGTACACCGCGCACAAGTCGGGCCACGGCCTGAACAACGCGCTGCTGCGTGCGCTGCTGGCCGACGAGACGGCCTACGAGATCGTGACGTTCGACAAGGTGGAAGAGGCGCCGCGCGCGTTCCTGCCGCAGTTGCAACCGGCGTTTTCCTGATCTGACAGCACGGTTGCACACATGAAAAAGCGCCCGAAAGGGCGCTTTTCTATTTGGGCGGGAGATGCCGTGCAACCATGTCGGCCAACGCCTGCCGCAGTGGAGAATCTGGCAGTTCGTTGGTCAGTGTCGCCAGACTGTTGAGCCCAACTGCTGTCATCTTGGCGCGTTTGGGCGGCTTTTCGGTCTCTTGTGGCCATAAGCTGTCGCCGCCGCCCTGCGGTTGTACCCGTACCCGAATTGCGGTAATCTGCGATCCCCGGCGCTGCAGACGCTCAAGCAAGGTGGGCACCACCTGACGTACGCGCGCCGCAGCTGCACTATGTGCAGCGAGCAATACCAAGGTCGCTTCCCGGCTGTCGCGCGAGTCATTCCTGATGCCGCCGACCGCCACGCCGCCGCCCAGTCCGGGCGGCAACAGCGACAACACCTCCGCTTCCAACGACGCCATTTGCCTGGCCGCCTGCATCAGCGGGCCGACCGAGCCGGCACCCGAGAGCCAGTCCTGGACCGGTTTTGCCACGGGCGTCTTGAGAGCGGGATGAACAAAGATTCGCATGCCGGCATTGTAGGGCGCTTTACCGCGCTGTCATGCCGTTGGGCGGCTTTTTTGTCCCTTCTTGGGGCCGTGAGCGAGCGATGCAGATCATCCTGATTCATCCGCGCAAGGCCGGTGCGGTGCACCTGACGCGGCGCCAAGTGGCAGCCGTGATGGTCGGTGCGTTGCTGTCGGTCGCAGCGCTGTCGGGCGGCGCCACCTGGCTCGCCGTCAAGCAGGGTCTGGTGCCCGGCGTGACGGCCGCCGCCACGCCGGGCGCAGACCCGCGCGTCACCCGCGACAACCTCAACCTGATGGCTGCGCGCATCGGCGAAATGCAGGCGCAGATGGTGCGCCTGGATGCGCTCGGCGCGCGCGTGTCGGGCCTGGCCGGTGTGCCGCCGCGCGAGTTCGACTTCAAGTCGCAGCCGGGCCGCGGCGGGCCGGAGGGCGCGTTCTCCCGGCCGATGTCGATGCCGGAGATCCAGTCCGAGCTGGAGCGCCTGACGCGCTCGGCGGACCAGCGCAACGATTACCTCAGCGTGCTCGAGAGCACCCTGATGGACCGCCAGATCCACGCCAAGATGATGCCGACCGTGCGCCCCGTCGCCACGGGTTATGACTCGTCGGGCTTTGGCACGCGCATCGATCCGTTCACCGGTCGACGCACGCAACATGATGGCGTGGACTTTGTTGCGCCGGTTGGTACGCCCATCGTGGCGGCGGCAGGCGGCGTGGTGGTGGCCAGCGAGTTCCACCACGAATACGGCAACATGATCGACGTCGACCACGGCAACGGCCTGAAGACGCGCTATGCCCATGCGTCCAAGGTCTTTGTAAAGGTCGGTGACATCGTGAAGGCCGGGGAACGCATCGCCTTGGTCGGCCGCACCGGTCGCGCCACCGGGGCGCATCTGCACTTCGAGGTGCACGTCAACGACGTGCCGCAGAACCCGGTGGCCTTCCTGGAAAACGCCGGCCAGCCCAAACTGGCCGCCAACAAGGTGTCCGGCCAGCAAGTTGCCGCTGCCGACATCGGCAAGAGCATGGCCGCCGCCGGTCATTGATCGGCCCCGGGTTGCAATCGGGGCGCCCGTCCCCAATTCAGCGTGATACAGCGGCCGCCGGGACGGGTTCCGGCGCGGCGCCCAAGTGCGGCGTTCCTGCCACATCCGGCGGGGCTGCCGCCATCAAGCCGGTGTTTTGCACATGCTAAACTCCCGCCTTTGCGCCAACCCCCGCGCCAACTATTTTGGGGCCGTTGCGCTGCCTGTGTTTCGCCGTCCCCAGCGACGCGTCTTCCGGGTGGCTCGCGGGCCCTAGCCATCGATGATCACGGGCCTTCTCAAGAAGATTTTCGGCAGCCGCAATGAACGGCTGATCAAACAGTACCGCCGCACGGTGGCGCAGATCAACGCCCTCGAACCGAAGTTCGAAGCGCTCTCCGATGCCGAGCTGCAGGCCAAGACCGAGGAGTTCCGCCAGCGCTTCGCCAAGGGCGAGACGCTCGACGCGCTGCTGCCCGAAGCGTTTGCCGTGTGCCGCGAGGCCAGCAAGCGCGTGATGAAGATGCGCCACTTCGACGTGCAGCTCATCGGCGGCATGGTCCTGCACAACGGCAAGATCGCCGAAATGCGCACGGGTGAGGGCAAGACGCTGACGGCCACGCTGGCGGTGTACCTGAACGCGATTGCCGGCCAGGGCGTGCACGTCATCACCGTGAACGACTATCTCGCGCAGCGCGATGCGGAGTGGATGGGCCAGCTTTACAACTGGCTGGGTCTGTCGGTGGGGGTCAACCTGACCACCATGGACCACGACCAGAAGCAGGCCGCCTACGCGTCGGACATCACCTACGGCACCAACAACGAGTTCGGCTTCGACTACCTGCGCGACAACATGGTCTACGACGCGGGCCAGCGCGTGCAGCGCCCGCTGAACTACGCCATCGTCGACGAGGTGGACTCGATCCTGATCGACGAAGCGCGCACCCCGCTGATCATCTCCGGCCAGGCCGAAGACCACACCGACATGTACCGCCGCATGAACGGCATCCCGGCGCAGCTCACGCGCCAGATCGGTGAAGAGAAGGCCGACGGCACGGGCGTCGAGAAGCCGGGCGACTACTACGTCGACGAGAAGTCGCACCAAGTCTACCTGACCGAATCGGGCCACGAGAAGGCCGAACAAATCCTGCTGCAGGCCGGCCTGATCGGCGAGGGCGAATCGCTCTACGCGCCGCAGAACATCACGCTGATGCACCACCTGTACGCCGCCCTGCGCGCGCACAGCCTGTTCTTCCGCGATCAGCACTACGTGGTGCAGAACGGCGAGGTGGTGATCGTTGACGAATTCACCGGCCGCCTGATGTCGGGCCGCCGCTGGTCCGACGGTCTGCACCAGGCCGTGGAAGCCAAGGAAGGCGTGCAGATCCAGCAGGAAAACCAGACGCTGGCGACCATCACGTTCCAGAACTACTTCCGCATGTATAACAAGCTGTCGGGCATGACCGGCACGGCCGATACGGAAGCGTACGAATTCCAGGAGATCTACGGCCTGGAGACGGTGGTGATCCCGACCAACCGGGCGCCCCAGCGCAACGACCTGCAGGACCAGATCTACAAGACCGCGAAGGAGCGCTACGACGCCGTCATCCGCGACATCCGCGACTGCTTCGACCGTGGCCAGCCGGTGCTGGTGGGCACGACGTCCATCGAGAACTCCGAGCTGCTGTCGAACCTGCTGAACCAGGCCAAGCTGCCGCACCAGGTGCTCAACGCCAAGCAGCACGCCCGCGAAGCCGAGATCGTCGCGCAGGCCGGTCGGCCCAAGATGATCACCATCGCCACCAACATGGCGGGCCGCGGTACCGACATCGTGCTGGGCGGCAACGTGGAGAAGCAATCCGGCTTCGTGATGGCCGATGAGTCCCTCTCCGACGAAGAGAAGGCATCGCGCGTGAAGACGCTGCAGGACGAATGGCAATCGCTGCACGAGCAGGTCAAGGCCGCCGGCGGTCTGCACATCGTCGGCACCGAGCGTCATGAATCGCGCCGGATCGACAACCAGCTGCGCGGTCGTGCCGGCCGTCAGGGCGACCCGGGCTCGTCGCGCTTCTACCTGTCGCTGGATGACCAACTGCTGCGCATCTTCGCGGGCGACCGCGTGCGCGCCATCATGGACCGCCTGAAGATGCCCGAAGGCGAGCCGATCGAGGCCGGCATCGTGACGCGTTCGATCGAATCCGCCCAGCGCAAGGTCGAGGGCCGAAACTTCGACATCCGCAAGCAGCTGCTGCAGTACGACGACGTCGCCAACGACCAGCGCCGCGAGATCTACAAGCTGCGCAACGAGATCCTCGAAGCGGGCGATGTGGGCGATCTGGTCAAGAACCTGCGCGAATCCGTGTTCGTCGAGCTGTTCCGCACCTACGTGCCGGCCGAGACCATGGAAGAGCAGTGGGACGTCGCCGGCCTGGAGAAGGCGCTGCGCGACGACTGGGGCGTCGATCAGCCGCTGGTCAAGACGCTGGAGGCCGCACAGTCGATCGAGGACGAAGACCTGCTCAACATGGTGCAGGAAGCCGCCGAAGCGGTGTACGAAGGCAAGGTGGCGCAGGTCGGCCGCGAGTCGTTTGCCGGCTTCGAACGCTCGGTGATGCTGCAAAGCCTCGATACGCACTGGCGCGAGCACCTGGCTGCGCTGGACATGCTGCGCCAGGGCATCCACCTGCGCGGCTATGCGCAGAAGGACCCGAAGCAGGAATACAAGCGCGAGTCGTTCGAACTGTTCGGCCGTCTGCTCGATACCATCCGCAACGAAGTCACGCGCATCGTGTTCACGGTGCGCATCCAGTCGCAGGAGCAGCTGGAAGAGGCATCCGAGCAGATCGAAGAGGATCTCTCGGCGTTGACCAACGTGCAGTACAAGCACGATGAGTTCGAGGACCTGGTCGAAGTGGCCGCGGGCGATGCCGAGGTGCATGGCGCCACGCCGGCGATGCCGGCGCACCGCTCGGCGGCAGCTTCTGCTGCCGCAGCGCTGGCGGGCGAGGTGCCCAAGGTCGGCCGCAACGATCCGTGCCCGTGCGGTTCTGGCAAGAAGTACAAGCAGTGCCACGGCAAGCTGGCCTGACGCTGCTGATGCGCGCCGCCTGCGCGGCGCGTTTCGTTTTCTGTTGATTCACGATGCCCGCATTGCGGGCATCCTCATTTGAAAGGTGTGCTCCATGGCTGTGAATCTCGTCGCCCCCGCTGCTGCCTCCCTGTTGCCGATCGACGGCGTGGACCTCGGCTGGGCCGAAGCCGGTGTGCGCAAGGCCAATCGCAAGGACGTGCTGCTGGTGCGTATCGCCGAGGGTTCGAGCGTGGCCGGCGTGTTCACACAGAACCGCTTCTGCGCGGCGCCGGTGCAGGTCTGCCGCGAGCATCTGGCGAGTGGCCTGGGCGCCCGCGCCATCGTCGTGAACACCGGCAATGCGAACGCTGGTACCGGCGCACCGGGCCTCGCCCATGCGCGCCAGACCTGCGACGCGGTGGCCAAGCTGCTGGGCGTGTCGGCGCAGCAGGTGCTGCCGTTCTCGACGGGCGTGATCCTGGAGCCGCTGCCGGTCGACCGCGTCATCGCCGGGCTGCCCGCCGCACAGGCCAACGCCAAGCCCGACAACTGGCTGGCCGCTGCCGAAGCCATCATGACCACCGACACCGTGCCCAAGGCCGCATCGGCCACCTGCACGCTGTCGGGCAAGACCGTGCGCATGTCGGGCATCAGCAAGGGCGCCGGCATGATCCGCCCGAACATGGCGACCATGCTCGGTTTCATCGCCACCGACGCCAACGTGGACGAGGCCGTGCTGCAAGGCCTGGTGCGCTACGCGGCCGATCACTCGTTCAACAGCGTGACGGTCGACGGCGATACCTCGACCAACGACTCCTTCGTCATCATCGCCACGGGCCGTGCCGGCACGCCGCGCATCGACTCGACCTCGCATCCGGACTACGCCGCGCTGCGCGATGCGCTGACCGGCCTCGCACAAGCGCTGGCGCAGAAGATCGTGCGCGACGGCGAGGGTGCCACCAAGTTCATGGCCATCCAGGTCGAAGGTGGCCGCAACGTGGAAGAGTGCCGCCAGATCGCCTACGCGGTCGCGCACTCGCCGCTGGTCAAGACCGCGTTCTATGCCTCGGACCCCAACCTGGGCCGCATCCTGGCCGCCGTCGGCTATGCCGGCGTGACCGACCTCGACGTGAACGGCGTCAACCTGTGGCTCGACGACGTTTGGGTCGCTCGCGACGGTGGCCGCAACCCCGACTACCGCGAGGAAGATGGCCAGCGCGTGATGAAGCAGACCGAGATCACCGTGCGCATCGCGCTCGGCCGCGGCGATGCCACCGCTACCGTGTGGACGTGCGACTTCTCGCACGACTACGTGTCGATCAACGCGGACTACCGCTCGTAAGCCGGAGCCTGCTGCCATGTCGTCCGATCTGTCCGCACGGCTCGACCGCTTTCTCGGGCGGCTCGAGCAGTGGCTGCCCCCCGAGCTGACCGAAGCCGGCTGGAAGGAGGCGGTCGCCTTCCGCTGGCGCAAGCGCCAGAGCCTGTTCGGCAACATCGGCTACCTGTCGCCGATCCGTCAGCTGCCGCCGATCCATCTGTCCGACCTGCACAACATCGAGCGCCAGAAGGACGCCATCGTCGCCAACACGCGCCAGTTCGTGCGCCAGCTGCCGGCCAACAACGTGCTGCTGACCGGCGCGCGTGGCACCGGCAAGTCGTCGCTCATCAAGGCGTGCCTGAACGCATTCGTGGGCGAAGGCCTGCGCCTGGTGGAGGTCGACAAGGATGACCTGGCTGACCTCGGTGACATCGTCGAGCAGCTCGCCGCGCGCCCCGAGCGCTTCGCGATCTTCTGCGACGACCTGTCGTTCGAGGAGGGCGAATCCGGCTACAAGGCGCTGAAGTCGGCGCTGGACGGCTCGGTGGCGGCGCAGTCGGACAACGTGCTGATCTACGCCACCTCCAACCGGCGCCACCTGCTGCCGGAGTACATGAAGGACAACGAGACTTACCAGCACATGCCGGACGGCGAGATCCATCCGGGCGAGGTGGTGGAGGAGAAGATTTCGCTGTCGGAGCGCTTCGGGCTGTGGCTGTCGTTCTACCCGCCCAAGCAGGACGAGTACCTGACCATCGTCGCACACTGGCTCAAGCATTTCGGCTGCAGCGACGAGGACATCGCCGCCGCCCGGGGCGATGCGCTGGTGTGGGCGCTGGAACGCGGCTCGCGTTCGGGCCGGGTGGCGTGGCAGTTCGCGCGCGACTGGGGCGGCAAGCATGGGCGGCAGCATGTCGGCTGAGACGCTGATGCAGGTGCCGGCCACGCACACGCCGGACGGCCGCAAGATCACTGAGGTGGCCGTCGGCGTGCTGGTGCAGCCGGATGGCCAGTTCCTGTTGGCGCAGCGCCCCGAGGGCAAACCGTACGCGGGCTACTGGGAATTCCCCGGCGGCAAGCTGGAGGCGGGGGAGTCGGTGGAAGCCGCGCTCACGCGCGAGCTGAAGGAAGAGCTGGATATCACGCTGCGCACCTGTGTGCCGTGGCACACCATCGAGCACGACTACCCGCACGCCTACGTGCGGCTGCACTTCTGCAAGGTGACGGCGTGGGAAGGCACGCTGCGCGCGCTGGAAGAGCAGGACTTCGCTTGGCAGACACTGCCGATCACCGTCGATCCGGTCTTGCCGGCGACGCTGCCGGTGTTCGAATGGATGCGCGCGGAGAGCGCCGCCGCGCCGGCCCAGTCCAACTGACTGACTCGGCGACCCGACCCGTACTACTGCGCCTGCAGGAAGGCGGCCACCGCCTTCGCCTGTTCGTCCGTCAGCGTGTGGGCGACAGCGCTCATCACCGGGGCGTTGGCACGGGTGCCGTTCTTGAACACGCCGATCTGCCGCAAGAGATACGCCGCATGCTGCCCCGCCAGGCGCGGGAAGGTGTCGTTGCCCTCGGCGTGGGCGCCGTGGCAGGACGCACAGGCCGGCACACCCTCGGCCGCTAGGCCGTGCTCGAAGATCTCCTTGCCGCGCGCCATCAGCGCCGGATCGCCAGCGGGGCCGGCTGGCGCGCTCTGGCGCGCGTAGTACTCGGCTAGCGAGCCGATGGTCGCGTCATCGAGCTGCGAGGCGATCCCCCACATGAAGGCCTGCGCGTCGGTCTCGCCGCGGCCACGGTTGCGGAATCCCTTGAGCTGCGCTTCCAGGTAGTGCGGCACCTGCGCATCCAGGCGCGGGAACATGGGCGATTCGCTCTTGCCGTGCACGCCGTGGCAGGACGAACACAATTGCGCCGCCAGCTTTTCGCCGTCTTGCGCGCCAGCGGTGGTGGTGGACCATCCGGCTGCCGCCATCGCCATCAGCGCGGCCACGCATGCCCACCTGGGCTTGTGGAGTCTGTTCATCGCGGGCTTCCTCTCCCCTGATCGGGCTAGAACATGAACCAGCCGAGCAGATAGATCGTGTTGTTGTCGAGTGCGTTGCGGCCGTTGCCGTCGTAATTGCTGCGCGCGCCGTTGAACTTGAGATACCACGTGTACTGCAGCGCCAGCTTGACCTGCGGATGCGGCAGGTAGTCGAGTTCGAGGATCACGCCCTGTGTGTCCGGGCGGCCGTTGGCACTGCCGGTGACAGGCGCCGGCGCATAGAGGCCCGGGTCGGCGCTGCCGGTAGTCGAGAAGTAGGCCAGGGTGGCGCCGTACTTGCGCTGGTAGTAGTACGACGCCTTGGCCTTGAAGGTGTCGAGGTGGTCGGTTGCGTTGGCGGGTGTCGGGCCAGCGCCGATGCCGCCGCTCGGGAAGCTGGCGCGCCAGTCCTGCTGCTCGTGGATCCACGCGACCTGTGCCGTGAAGGCGTGCGTCATGGTCAGGTACTGGTATTGGCCATCGAGCGCGACGTCGCGGAAGCGATCCGTCGGGGTGCCGGAGATGGTGTTGTCGGGGTACCGATTGGCCAGCAGCCCAAAGGTGCCGAACATGATCGAATGCGCGCCCCATTCCTGGTTGTAGGCGACGCGCCAATACGGGTTGGCGCCGCTCAGGCGCGCCACGCCGCCGGGGGTGGCGGTGTCCTGCCCGGCGCGAAACACGGAGAACAGCTGGTCGGCGGTCCGGTACGCGCCGAATTCGGCGTAGATGCGGCGTTGCCAGAACACATAGGCGCTGGCACCGACCGCCTGCTGCGCAAGGCCACCGTCGATGAGCGTCCCGGCCAGCGGCGGCACGCCGATGTTGGGCGCGGCATACGGGTAGCCGAAGGCCGGACTGGTATTCCACACGTCGGACACCGTTGGGTTGTTGTTGACCGTGACGCCGTAGATGAAGTCGATGTCTTCCCGCGTCAGGTGCCAGGCAGCGCGGATGTCGGTGTTGTCCAGCGCGCTGTGGTGGCCAATGCCGTCGTAGGTCCACTGCGCGAAAGCACCGACCGGGCCATAGATGCGGCCGGCGTAGAAGAGGCTCGCCTGCTGCAGGACGGTGTCACCGTTGCGGACGAAGTCGAAATCCTGCTGGTCGATGGTGCGCGTGTTGGTGCGCGAGATTTGCACCATCCCTGACAGCGGGATGGTGTCGTTGTTCTTCAGTGTGTAGCCGGTCATCTTGAAGAACCGGCCGAACGGGGTGAGTTCGGGAAAGCTGACGTGGCACGCCATGCAGGCCATGCCCGTCTGGCGGGCAAAGGCCGGTACGGCACCTGCTTCACCGGATGCTGCCAAGAGGCCGCCCAATAGCAGCCAGACGAGCGCGCTGAGCGCAGCCATGATCCGTCGCATGGTGTTCCTCCCTGTTCTTCTCGGTTTCACCAGCACGCATCACCATGGAAGGCGCTGCGGGCGAACGTGTCAACGTGAGGGACGGGGCAGGCTGATATGGATCAAGGTTTGCCGGACAACGCAGGCCATGCGTTCGGCCGCCGCATCAGGGCAGGAGGGGGGGCGAGCGCCGCGCATGGTGCGGCGCACCGTTGCAGGGGCGCTTCAGTTGAGTTTGCTGCTCGCGCCGCCGGACTCGCCGCCCGGAGCACCCGTCGGCAGGTCGTCGTCTTCCACCACGGGGATGGTGTATTGCTCGGCAGCCCACGCGCCCAGGTCGATCTGCTTGCAGCGCTCGGAGCAGAACGGGCGGTAGCGGCTCTCCGCCACCCAAGGCACCGGTTTGCCGCAAGTCGGGCATTTGACGGTCTTCGCAGTCATAGCGGGCTCAGAAGTTACAGAGCTTGAGCTGGAAGGGGATGTCCGCATCCACCGGCTTGGGGCGCTGGTCACCGTCCTGCTGCGTAAAGCGGACCCACAGCATGTACTTGTTGGCGCTGATTTCCGGGATGAACGGCAGCCCACCATCGTCCAGCCGCACCTGCATGAGCTGGTAGATGCGTCCAGACAGCATCTGCTGATAGCTGCCCGAGGTGGCGATCACCTTGCCGCTCTGGCCGGATTCGCGCAGCAGGCGCAGCACCATCAACGTGGCGTCGCGCAGGGGCACCAGCGGCTGCGCCCATTTGATGATGTCGGCGCGGCGGCGCTCTGCCGGATAGTGCTGCCAGGCGAAGTACGCCGGCAGGTCGAATTCACACGTCCCGCCCGGGATGATGGCGCGGCTGCGGATGCTGGTCAGCCACTCGTTGTCGGCGATCAGCTGGCCGGCCTTGCCATGCGTGGCGGTGAGGTTGCCCGAAGCCGTTTCCAGCTCGCTGATGACGGCGTCGAGCGCGTCCTGGTCGATCTGCGGGTTGGCGCGCAGCGCAGAGAGCGTCTGGCGCTGGCGGTCCAGCTCCTTGAGCAGGTCGGATTTGAGGTCGGCGCGGCCGGCCACGTCAACGATCTCGAACAGCGTGGTCAGCGCGACGTGGTGTTGCAGCGGGTGTTCCTGCGCGAGAAAGAAATCCAGACGCTCGAACAGATCTTCGAGACGCAGCAGCGTTCGAATGCGTTCGTTGAAGGGATATTCGTACAGGATCAAAACGGGGCGCCCGGGTTGGCCAGTGAAGCGGAATTGACTTCGACCTGCCCGCATTCTATGCGAGACCCTCGCGCATCACAATGCAAAGGGCTGTGACGTCCGCTTTCCGCTGCTTTCAAGTCGCCCGGTAGGCTTGGTCCAGACGGGCGATCTGCGGTGCAAGGTCGGCCAGCGTGCCGCCGTTGTCGATGACGTCGTCGGCCGCAGCCAGGCGCGCTTCGCGCGTCGCCTGGCGGGCGATGATGGCTTCCACCTGCGCGCGCGGCAGGCCGTTGCGGGCCATGACGCGGTCGATCTGCGTCTGCACCGGGCAATCGACCACCAGGATGCGGTCGACCAGCGCGCGCCAGCTTTGGTGGCCGGTCAGCGACTCCACCAACAGGGGGACCACGTAGACGAGGTAGGCGCACGCGCCCGACGCCTGCGCCGCGGCGCCGCGCGCCAGGCCGATCTCGCGGATGAGCGGGTGCGTGATCTGCTCCAGCCGCGTTTTGGCGGTGGCGTCGGAGAAGGCGAGGGCGCGCATGGCGTCACGGTCCATGGCGCCGTCGGCGCGCAAGATGCCCGGGCCGAAGGCTTCGACCAGCTTGGGAATGGCAGCCCCGCCCGGCGCGGTGATCTCGTGGGCGATGGCATCGGTGTCGACGATGGCCGCGCCAAGCTCGGCAAAGCGGTCGGCGACATAACTCTTGCCGCTGCCGATGCCGCCGGTCAGGCCGATCACGCGCATGGGCGCCGCCGGGTTACTGCGCCACCAGGGGCGCGAGCCCCGTCATGGCGACCAGTTGTGGACCCGCCAGCAGGGCGATCACGCCCGCGCCGGCAATGAATGGCCCGAACGAGAATGGCGATTCGCTCTTGGCGCCGCGCGCGATGCGCACGAGCCCGAACACCAGCCCCACCAACGACGACAGCAGCACCAGCATCGGCAGCGCCTGCCAGCCGAACCAGGCGCCGAGCGCGGCCATCAGCTTGAAGTCGCCGTAGCCCATGCCCTCGCGGTCGCGCAGCAGCTTGTAGGCCCAGTAGATCGTCCACAGGAACAGGTAGCCGGCCATCGCGCCGATCACCGCGTCGGGCAGCCGCGCGAACATGCCGAACAGGTTCACCAGTAGCCCCAGCCACAGCAGCGGCTGGGTGATGGCGTCGGGCAGCAGTTGCGTATCTGCGTCGATCATCGTGCCCGCAATCAGGAACCACAGCAGCACGGCCGAGGCCACGGCCACCCAGGTCGGGCCGAAGTGCCACAGGCAGGCCGCGGTCAGCGCGCCGGTGACCAGCTCAACGGCCGGGTAGCGCCAGGAGATCGGCGTCTTGCAGGCGCTGCAGCGCCCGCGCAGTGCCAGCCAGCTCAGCACGGGGATGTTCTCCCACGCCCGGATCTGGTGCCCGCACGACGGGCACGCCGAGCGCGGCACGAGCAGGTTGTACGTGTCCGGATGCGGCAGCGGCTCTTCGCGCAGCTCGGCGATGTAATTGGCCTCCTCGCGCTCGATCATGCGCGGCAGGCGATGGATCACCACGTTGAGGAAGCTGCCGACCAGCAGGCCGACCAGCCCCCCTATGCAGATCACGAACCACGCCGGCAGTTGCGCCAGCGCGGCAATCACGAACACGTCCGGCATCGCGTCAGACCACCGTACCGAGCTTGAAGATCGGCAGGTACATGGCAACCACCAGACCACCGATCATCACGCCGAGGAAGACGATGATGACCGGCTCCATCAGCGTGGAGATGTTGGCCACCGCTTCGTCCACCTCGCGCTCGTAGAACTCGGCCACCTTGAGCAGCATGTTGTCGAGCGCGCCGGACTCCTCGCCGATCTGCGTCATCTGCAGCACCATGTTGTCGAACACGTGGGTGGCCTGCATGGCGTTGGTCAGGCTGGTACCGATGCGCACCGCCTGCTGGATCTCCAGCGTGGCGTCGTGATAGATCCAGTTGCCGGCGGCGCCCGCCACCGATTCCATCGACTCCACCAGCGGCGTACCGGCCGCGAACATGGTCGCGAGCGTACGCGTCCAGCGCGCGATGGTGGCCTTGCGGATGATGCTGCCAAAGATCGGCATCTTCAGGATGAAGCGGTGCGTGGAGCGTTGCACATCCTCCGACTTCTTGAACGCCCGCGTGAACAGGATGATGCCGATCACGGGCGCGAACACGATGATGAACCACCACTTCACGAAGAAGTCGGAAATGGCGATGACCGCCAGCGTCGGTGCGGGCAGCTCGGCGCCAAAGCCGGCAAACACCCCCTTGAACGACGGCACCACGAAAACCATCAGCACGACCGTCACCAGGAAGGCCACCGTCAGCACCGAGATCGGGTAGATCATGGCCGACTTGATCTGCGCCTTCAGCGCGATCGACTTCTCCATGTACATGGAGAGGCGCTCGAGCAGTGCATCGAGAATACCGCCCTGTTCACCGGCGTCGATCAGGTTGCAGTACAGCGGGTCGAAGTACTGCGGATGGCGGCGGAAGGCTGTCGCCATGCTGCTGCCCGACTCGATGTCGACGCGGATTTCCGTCAGCAGCTGGGTGAAGTTCGGGTTTGCATGGCCGCGCGCGATGATGTCGATCGACTGCAGCAGCGGCACGCCGGCCTTGAGCATGGTCGACAGCTGGCGCGTGAAGTAGGCGATGTCCTTGCCGGTGATCTTCTTGCCGCGCGCGGCGCGCCGGCGCTTGGACTTGGTGATCGACAGGCCCTGTTTGCGCAGGATGGCATTGACCTCGCCGATGTTCTCGGCGCGCATCTCGCCCTTGAAGATCTTGCCCTTGCGGTCCTTGCCTTCCCATTCGAAGACGTACTGCGTGGCTGCCTTCTTGGCAGCGGTCTTGCGTGCCGGCGCTGCGGCGGTCGCGCTCTTTTGGGCCGGTCGTGCGGCGGGTGCTCGTGTGGCCATGGTCGGTTCCTACCCCCCGGTATGGGAACGATTGATCGAGAAGGTTATTGGTTCGTTGTAGCCAGCACTTCCTCGAGGGAAGTCAGCCCCTGCTTCACTTTCCTCAGCCCCGATTCGCGCAGCGACAGCACGCCGTCCTTGCGTGCCTGCTCGGCGATCTGCAGCGCGGTGCCGTGCGTCAGGATGATCTCCTGGATCGCCTCGGTGATCGGCATGACCTGGTAGATACCCGCCCGGCCCTTGTAGCCGCTTCCGTTGCAGGTCTCGCAGCCGACCGGATGGTACGGCTGCCAGCTGCCGTCCAGATCCTCTTCCTTGAAGCCGGCATCGAGCAGCGTTTCCTTGGGCAGCGGGCCCGGCTTCTTGCAGTCCTTGCACAGCCGGCGCGCGAGACGCTGCGCCGTGATCATCAGTACCGACGACGCAATATTGAACGGTGCCACGCCCATGTTCATCAGGCGGGTCAGCGTGGTCGGCGCATCGTTGGTGTGCAGCGTGGAGAACACCAAGTGACCGGTCTGCGCGGCCTTGATGGAGATGTCCGCCGTTTCCAGGTCCCGGATTTCGCCCACCATGATGATGTCCGGATCCTGCCGCAGGAACGATTTGAGCGCGGCCGAAAAGGTCAGCCCCGCCTTGTCGTTCACGTTCACTTGGTTGATGCCGGGCAACTGGATTTCCGCCGGGTCTTCCGCCGTGGAAATATTGATGTCGCCCTGGTTCAGCTTGTTCAGGAAGGTGTACAGCGACACCGTCTTGCCGGAGCCGGTCGGGCCGGTCACCAACACCATGCCGTATGGGCGCTTGATCACGTCCAGCAGCAGCTGCTTCTGCTCGGGCTCGTAGCCGAGCTGGTCGATATCGAGCCGCTCGGTGGACGATTCCAGGATACGGATCACGATCTTCTCGCCGAACAGCGTCGGCAGCGTCGACACCCGGAAGTCGATGGCGCGCTCGATCATCTCCTTGTTGTCCTTGTCCTTCCGGTCTTTCGGGACGGTGATGAGCAGCTTCATGCGGCCGTCCTGCGGCACGCGTTTTTCCGAGATATCCAGGCGCGAGAGCACCTTGATGCGGGTGGCGACCTTGTCACGGATATCGAGCGGCGGCTGCGCGACCTGCGCCAGGATGCCGTCGATGCGGAAGCGCACCCGGTAAAACGTTTCAAAGGGCTCGAAATGCAAGTCCGAGGCGCCGCGCAGCAGGGCTTCGGTAAAGAGCTTCTGCAGGAAGCGCACCACCGGGGCATCGTCGATGCCGTCCGCATTGGGGCGGCGCACGGCGGCGGCGGCGCCCGCATCGTATTCAATCTGCGTGGCTTCCTGCTTGGGGAAGAGCGACTTGATCTCGGCCGGCGCCTCGTTGGCGAGGCTCAGCTGGCGCACCAGCTTGTCGTGCTCGACGATGACGGTTTCCACCGCCACGTTCATCTTCTGGCGCAGCTCTTCGATCGGCTTGGGATCGCTTGGGTCCGAGGTGGCGACGATCAGGCGGTTCTCGCGCCGGCCCAGCGGCAGCAGGCGCAGCTGGTGGAAATGCTTGTTGGCCGACAGCACGGCCGGCACGGTGTCGAGCTTGTACTGCGCAAGATCCAGCAGCGGCATCTGGTACTTGCCCGCCACGAAGACCGCCAGATCATGCGCGCTCATGATGCCGCTGCCCACCAGCTCGTCGATCAGCTGCGTGCGTTTTTCACGCGCGCTCTGTTCGAGCTGGGTGAGTAATGTCGGCGCAATCCGCCGGCTCTGCGCAAGAGCGAGTCCGAGAGTCATGAATCCGTCTGACTGACCATACAGCGCGCGCCCGGCCCCACGGCCGCGACGCCCGCCCGCCCCCCAAGGCGAGTTGTTGTGTTTTTTGCAGTCGGCACCCCACCCATTCGTGGGGGGTGAGGCCCGGAGTCGGGGCAGTTTGCCGACCGCTATGCAATTTGTAAAGCACGCTTAAAAGCGACACGTGCATTTGTGCCACATCGGCAGAAAACCGCGTGGACTGAAGTGCCAAGCTTCTAAGTGTGGAGTCAGCTGCGCTTCTCGGGGGCTTTCGGCCGATGCAGCCGCACCGTGCGGATCGATTGGCTGTCCATCTGCACGATATCCATCACGCACCCGGCAATGCGCACGCTCACCGTCGCTTCCGGAATCTCTTCCAGTACTTCCAGCACCAGCCCGTTCAGCGTCTTCGGCCCGTCGGTCGGCAGGTGCAGGTCCAGGCGCCGGTTCAGGTCGCGCAACGACATGCCCGCGTCGGCCAGATAGGCGCCATCCGCACCCCAGGCCAGCTTGCCGGCATGCGGCAGCGTGGTGGTGAACTCGCCGATCATCTCTTCGATGATGTCTTCCAGCGTCACCAGCCCCAGCATGTCGCCGTATTCGTTGATCACCAGGCCGATGCGGCGGCGATTCTCCTGGAAATACTGTAGCTGGCGGAACACCGGCGTGCCGCTCGGCACGAAGTAGGGCTGGGCGAGCAGGCCGCGGAAGTCGTCGTGGGTTAGCTCCGGATGACCCAGCAGCGACAGCGCCTTGCGCACGTGCAGGATGCCGATCACCTGGTCGGTGTCGCGCTCGAACACCGGCAGCTTGTTGTGGTAACAGGTCTCCAGCTGGCCGACGACCTCGTCGATCGGACGCGACAGGTCCAGCGATTCCACCTTGGCGCGCGGCGTCATCACGTCGTCCACCGTAATGGCTTCCAGGTCGAACAGGTTCAGCAGGATGCTGCGGTGCTTGTGCGGGATGAAGTTGCCCGATTCCAGCACCAGCGTGCGCAGCTCCTCGGTCGACATGCGCTGCTCCGGCGCCTTGCGCGTGTTGATGCGCACGAGCCGCAGTACGCCCATGGCAAAGGCGTTGACCACCGACACCAGTGGCATCGTCACCTTGAGCAGTGGCGCAATGACAAAGCTCGCCGGAAACGCAATGCGCTCCGGATAGGTTGCGCCCACGATCTTGGGCGCGATCTCGCAGAAGATGATGATGAGGAAGGCGACCACCGCCGTGGCAATCGACAGTGTCGTCCCGCTATTGCCGAAGTAGTGGATGGCCAGGGTGGTGATCAGCACTGGCACGGCGGTGTTGATCAGGCTGTTGCCGATCAGGATGAACGAGAGCAGCTTGTCGGTCTTCCCCAGCAACTGCTGCGTGCCGCGCGCACCCGAGACGTTGGATTTGGCGAGGTGACGCAGGCGATGGCGGTTGAGTGCCATCATCGCGGTCTCGGAGATCGAGAAAAAGGCGGAGCAGCACAACAGCAGCGCGACGGCGCCGAGTTGCGCCCAGAGCGGCCAGGAGTCCAAGGTTGGGGAGGGAGAGCGGCGAAGCGCCCACTATAACAGAGGGGGTTTGCGGCAGATTTGCCGGTCTTGGCGCGGCTTGCGGCGTGATGGCAATTGCCAAAACCACGCGCGCAAAATGAAAAAGCCGAATCAACGTGCGGTTGATTCGGCTTTCATAATCTGGTCGGGGTGAGAGGATTCGAACCTCCGGCCTCTACGTCCCGAACGCACGGGGACTTTCCAATGTTTGACTGGGTTTACAGAGGTCTTTAGTATTTGTTGGGTACAAATTGGGGACACAGCGCGCGGAGTATGGGAACCATCATAAAGCGGGGGGAACTCCAGTGGCAGGCAAAGATACGGAAGAAGGGCTTTCCAGCCCAGTCCCGGACGTTTTCCTACAAGGAGGATGCCGAAAAATGGGTGCGGGCGGTAGAACGTGAGCTGGAGACGGCCGGGTTCGTTGACCGCCGGGAGGCGGAAAAGCACACCCTTGGTGATGTCCTGCGGCGATACCGGAGCGACATCACACCGACCAAGAAGTCGGCCCCCATCGAGTCTGTGAAGATCGATGTGATTCTTAAGGACGAGGTCTTGCCCAAGCTAAAAATGACCGCACTCACCAGCGGCAAAGTGGCCGCCTGGCGGGATCGGCGTCTCGCGAAGGTGTCCGGCGCAACAGTCAATCGCGAGATTGACGTTCTGTCGGCCGTCCTGAACCACGCTCGGCGCGAGTGGGGCATCCACGTGGAGAATCCGATCCCCCTTGTTAAACGCCCCGAACGAGCCCGAGCCAGGGATCGCCGGCTGTCTGGGGAGGAGGAGCGCTACCTGCTCGCAGCATTGACCGGCGGCGAGCGGTTGGAGAACGGCACCTTTAGCAAGGGTGCGCGGAATCAGTGGCTGCTGCCACTGGTCAAGCTCGCCCTCGAAACGGCCATGCGAAGAGGGGAGCTCTTGTCCCTCCAGTGGGAGAATGTTGACCTCGATCGCCAGACCGCCCACCTGCCGGACACCAAGAACGGCGATGCTCGCACCGTTCCATTGTCCACGCGCGCGGTTGCCATTCTGAAAGCGATTCGCCCTGAGGGCGAAGGCGACGCGCATGCACCACTTACTGGGCCTGTCTTTGCCACAACGGCGATGGCGTTGCGAAAGGGTTTTGGCCGGGCTGTTGAGCGCGCTCGCGGTCAGTACATCGCCGATTGCCTTGCGGCGCGGCGCCAGCCTGCAGGGGGTTTTCTCCGGGACGTGCACTTTCACGATACCCGGCACGAAGCGGCCTCTCGACTCGCTGAGAAGCTGTCGAATGTCCTAGAGCTATCCGCAGTCACTGGACATCGAGATTTGCGGATGCTCAAGCGTTACTACCATCCACGGGCAGAGGATCTTGCGAAGAAGCTTGGCTAACGGGGGGGGCGTGACCAGGTGTACGTAGCTAATGGGGCGTCTGGAAGTGTCTAAAATTATGTCCAGCGGCGGTCGATATGCATCTACAATGGATTCCGACAACGAGGAAACCGCCATGCAGACCCTTGGCAGCTGGAAACATGCGCCCCTTGCGTATGTCGCAGCGGAGTTGCGACTCGCAAGTATCCTGAACCTCGAACCTTTCGCCGCGAACCTACAAGAGGCCCTTGGCGCACGATTTCCGCGCCTGGTGCGCGGCCAGGAATTCGGATTTGTCTTTGAGCCCCAGGGTGTTCGCCAGCAGGTAGCGCAGCGCTTCCATTTTCTGACGGCAGAGGCCGACGCGTGCGTCATTTTGACCACTGACGTGCTTGCGCTGCACGTCAGTCGCTATACCGACTCGAGCACGTTTAGCGCACTGTTTGCCGAGGTACTCTCTGCGCTCGCTAAGGTGCGCGAGCACCAGTTTGTCGAGCGAATTGGCCTCCGGTATTGGGATATCGTTCGCGCCGAGGGCGGGCTTGAGGTCGCGGACTTTTTTTCAGCGCCGCTTTCCGGCTTGCTCACACCAGTTGACGGTACTCGACTCGCGCGCGACGTTCATGAGCTCGTCTACGAGGTGTCCGGGCCGCCCCCGCACGTCGCAACGGCGCGACTCAGCCTCACCGCACCGGTGTTGCAGCCCCAGCCGGTGAACCTGCTCTTGGTTCCTGAGCTTGCCCCGTCGTCCCGGTTGCAGTCAACGCGAGAGTTGGCGACGCGGGATTCAGCCGCGAAGGTCGGCTATGTCGACATTGACGTCGCGACGGAGGTCAAGCAGGCTGTTGACGTGGCCAAGCTGGCTGACGTAACTAAAGTATTGCACTCCACGCAGTCCGCCTTGTTTAGGCAACTTACCAGCCAGTCAGGGCAGGCGTATTGGAAGCACGGAGCATAACAATGATCCACGCAAGTGAAGCGCGTTCTTACTACCAGCCGCATTTGCTGTTCACGGTGGACGACTTCTCGCTTTCTACAGGAGGGGCGATTTCCCGATCAATCGGCGAACCGGATGTGTTCCGGATATCGGCAGGCTACCTCCCCCCAGGGGCAGATCCGGCTGAAATCCGGATCATTCTCGATGACCCGTCCATTATGGAAATCGCCATTCGCGCCGATTTCGCGCGCTCTCTCTGGCGCAAGCGCAGTGATCCTACCCGCGCTGTCCCGCTACGGGATCGACTGGTGGCGGTAAAGGCGGGGCTCGGTCTGTCGACAAAAGAGCTGGCCGAAGTGCTGGGCTGCGCACGTGCAACGGTCTATCTTTGGCTCGACCCGAACTACCAGGGGCAAGTCAATGACGAGGCGATGGAGCGTCTCGCGGCGCTTGAAAGGCTGACGAAGACGTGGAACGCCTTCGGAGTCGGCGCGTTGGGCGCTCGTCTGCACGGCATGGCACTCGAGGCGGAGGCAGGTCGAAGCCTATTCGCGCTGTTGAAAGAGGCCCCGATTGACGTCGCTCGGGGCGAAATTGCCATGCGCGCGATTGCCGTTCAATGCCATGCGCAGATCGACGCATCGCGTCGGGTGGACGATCTCGTTACACGAGGCTTCGGCGTCTGAGAGGGATGGATTGGACACACATGACCAGTCCAGTATCGGCAGCCGGCTCAACGACCACGGCTGGCAGCAAGGGGCAATTGCTGGGGGTGCGGCGGCTGTCATTGTGGCCAATGCTCTGCGAAATCAGGGGCGCAGCGACCTCGCTGATAAATTGGAGCGCGGTGAGGCATGCGCTGTAACGGTTAGCCAGACCTGCGATGTAGTTTGTCACAGCGACGAGGCCGAGCCCTACGTCGAATTTGCGATAGCCGACATTCGCTCCGGGTCCCCGAACGCACAAGACACGTTTTTGAAGAGCTTTCGGCGATTTGCGGCGCCGCTAACGGACGGTGCTCGCCATCTCGCCTTTCGCCCGTGGGATCGCTGTCTAGTGATGCGCGATTCGCTGGCGGAAACCACCCCGGCAGAAGACCTCGCAATCGATCGACGCGCCTGTCAGGATCTAGTCGACTGGCTGACGACCCGGTATAAGCGCTCGGCGCTTCCCGATGAGTTCAACGACCGCCTGAGACGAGCCGGTGCTGAAGACAAGCTGCGAAAGGCACTGACGAATGCGCCCGACGTAACGGAAATCTTCCTGCTCCTTCAGCCTCGCAGCGAAGAGCTGAAGGATGCGTCGGCGACCTACCGCTCCGACGTGGTACTGCTGTGTCGGCGAGAGGTGTATACCGACAGTTCGGCGCGTGAAGCACTTGAGCCAACCATCCTCGCTTTCGAGGAGATCTTGGGCGCCGTTCCCGGCGTCGAACTGGAGCACGTCCATTTGCGCGGCGAACACGAATTCAGTCGCCATGAAATGCGCGAATACGATCGCTGGCAGTTCGATGACGTTTCATACGCAGCGGACTATCGAGCGGCGAAGAAGCCCTCATCGGCACAACAATCACACGACTATTCCGCGGATCTGTCTCGAGGCGACGAGTGGCCAACCAAGCATTAGCCGCGCTGGCTAACGCTCTCTTGTATGTTGAGCAACCTCCTCTTCAGGAGCTCGAGGGATGATGTTGACGGGTATGACCGTTGCGGACGCGCCCTGCCTGTGGGAGCTTTAGCAGGAGAATATCCGGTTGAAACGATTGTTGGCCGATGCGCTGCAAGGAGCGCGCGATCGCGGCATGCGCCAGGCGGTGGCGCAGTGGGAAGAGCCTGAAAATCTCCCGCTCAAAGCGGCGGCTGAATATGCTGGGCGCTCCGATCGCGTTATCAATGAGGAGCGGCAGAAAGGGCGCTTGTATGCGCTTGTGCTTCCCGGCAAGTCACGAGGCTGCCGCTATCCGCAATGGCAGTTCGATGCCGAACCGGAGCGAGTTGCGGCAGTTCTCGCGCCATTCAACCAAGCTGGCGCCAGTTGCTGGGTCGTTCACAATTTCCTGCATCGCCCGCACGAAATGCTCGGTGGTGTTGCTCCTCGCGAGCGCATCCTTGATTCGACCTACTCGATCGACCGCATCGTTCGGGTTGCGGCTGATCGATATCGGGGCGATCAGGGGGCTGGTTAGTGGAGCCGCCACAGGACTCGCTGAGACATATGGTTGCCCGCTTCCACCACTAGATCTTGCCGAACGGCGGACGCGCGAGCGCGAGTTGCAACTGAGCGTCCACCCATCGCGGTGCTGGGCGCCACGCTCTGGCTCCTGCAGCCGTCGAAACGGCGCGCGGCCAACGACCCGACCGAGCTTTACAATGTCGATCGCGTCTCGCGCTCCGAAGGGCTCGACCGGCTCCTCGGTGTTCTTTCGTTTCAGCAATCAGCGTGCGAACGCTGCGCCGGCGCAGACGGCTAGCATCGAATTACGCACGGGTTGCTGCCTCGGAGTATGTGGATATGCCGTCTGGGTGATCGAATCCAAGATACCACTTGCTATCGCTAGAGAAGAGGTACGAGACGACGGTTCGATGCTTCTTGATCGGCACAGCTGCCTGCTCCGCTGCGCGGTAGGTCGGCCAAGTTTTCGCCAAATTTGGAGTTGCGCCGTACGCGGTCATAGAGGCGCCATGTGACGAACCGTCCGTGCCAGCGACAAATTCGTCCGTGTCCGGCAAGTACACGACATACCCATGAAATTGGCAGCTTTCGGGAAGCCCCATTTCGACCCGTACTGACTCTGGCGTCTGCCGTGCCGTCATAGCTTCCGCCACGCGTTGATCGCGATTCCCCCGTCGTTTTGCTTCGCCCATGGTGGATTAGTCCTGTGGAGTTTGCAGATTACTTGCCGCTCATCGCGCTTGCTTCGATTGTGACCTGTTTGCGCATCACCAAGAGGGCTTTGCAACAATAGCGTTCGGTAGCTACAGGTTCAAATTGGCCTGGTCAAGGGACGTTGGCTACTGTTTATCGAGGGCGCAAACCATGCTGGAAGGCGGTGACGGACCAATGTGTCCGAGTTCAACACTTTGGGCTGGCAATCGATTTGCTCCAACAAATTCGGCAAACGGTCTGACATGGCTAGTCGTGTGGACCGCAGCAAATGCAGACGCGGAGAGGGCTGCCAAGGTGCTCGCACACAATGAGGCGAGGCCGCTGAGGGATCGGCTGTTGGCGATCAATGGCTGGGTTGGGGACGAGGTGGTGCGCTTCGCACCATATGCGCTCAATTGAGCGCAAGTGTTTCGGTCGACCGTCAACGGTATATGATGAGAATGGCTGGCGGTTGACGCCGCCAGCCATCTTTGTACTGCGCTGCCACGGCCCTTGACTCGCTCATCTCGCTACGTGACGGTCAGGGGCCTTCCCTCGCGCTCGGCGGGCAGCCGCACCGAGCGCCGACACTAACAATTTCTGCATTTCGCCTCCCTCCCTTTCAAAGATTCGGGTCAAGCAGGACGGTCTGCGCTGCCGCGTGTCCGCCGACGTTAGGTGCCTCAAGAGGTTGAACCTCCCTTTGGCCCGTTGAATCTATGGCCTGCTTCTCAGCTTCCTGTTGCGCCCAAAGTTCGCGGACGGCGTCGAGTTCTCCTCGTGCGCCAACGTCCGTCAGGCGCTCCAGAAACCTGCTGTAAAGCTCCGTTTGCATGAGGCCTGCGCCGCGCATCCACTCCACGACTGCGTTCGGATTCAGGAGCAGCACGTAGTGGAACTCTCCAGAGGCGCCCTGCGTAGTCTTAATGAAGTTCAGCTCTCGGAGTTGCTTCATGCGGCGCCGCCACGTGTCGACAGCTCGTTCGCCCGAAAAGCCCGCCTCGGCGGCGAAAGTCGCGGGATTTTCTATTGCAAGGACGCAGTGATCCGGCGATCGCGCCCACAAGCAGAAATAGGTGTGCCCGGCCGGCTGGCCCTTGGATTGCGCGTCGATTGCCTGCATCACGATCGGCAGCGTGCGGGGAACGGAGATGTAGCCATCGTTTGTTTTGCGGTGCCACAGCCATGCGCCTGGGACTCCAGGGAAGTGAAGCTCCAGGAGCTGTTGCGCGCGTTCGGCCATCTTTAGGCGCCGCGCGCCCGCCTGTTTTCCGTTTGCCACCGTACCGCTCCTGAGTGAGTTGATGGACTGAGTATGGGCCGCGTCGGAGCAAAGGGACACCCGTTTCGACGCCGGTTTCCTGCATATTGAAGGTGCTGAAACGATGCTCTTTTGCTTTGAGTTGTTCTGATATCACGCATCTACAGCATAGGTGATGTGCGATTCCGCGCAAGAAGTACAAAATTTATGTGTTATTTCAATGGGTTATATCTGAGATGTGTGCTCGTAGTCCTCTGAGTGCTCTGCGTGCTGCTCGTCCTCCGTGTGCTCCTGGGATATCTAAGGGCGCCAGCCCACCCCTGCGGAGTGTCAATTCGCGGGTCGGTTGACGAAGTAGACGGATGGGCGGGCGTCGAGAATCACGTCCACTGCCTCAAGGTTGCGCGGATCAGGGTTCAGCCACGCGTCGATATGTTCTGCCTTGATTGCAACCGGGCAGCGATCGTGGCCAGCCGCTGCGATTTCGGGTGGAGGATCGTCTGTGATGATCGCGAACGAGAGGAGATCCTTTTCGCCTGGTTTCGTCCAACGCGACCACACGCAAGCCACCAGTAGGGTCTGAGGTGGGTTCGGCCGAAATTCCAGTACGAGATTCTTACCGTTTGGTCCGGCCACGTTTTCGAAGAACGCGTCCACCAGGATCAGGCCATGCGTATGGCCGTACTGTCCCTTCCAGAAGCCGCGCAAACTGTCCCGTCGCGCGTTGTACGTGCCGGGAAATTCAGTGTCATAGAACGCTGGCTTGCCGGCAGGCCGGCACTGATAGCGCATCGGCTTGACGGTGCGCCGACCGTTCTCCATCACCATCACCGGGGCATACCAACCGGGGAAGATGCGCGAGTCGCGTGGAGTGAGTTCGGTGCTCTTCAGCTCTTCTAGCTTGCCCTTGATCGACGCGATCTTGTTGGTGGCGATGCGCACCTCTTCTGATGCCTTCTTCGTCGCCTTCACTGAGAGCGCTTGCTGGGCCTTCTCCAGGCGCTCCGTTTGCTTCCCAAGCTCCTGCAGCAGCTCGATCTCATCTGCAGCCATGCGGGCGCGCAGTATCTCGGCAATCTTGCGTTCCTCCTCGGTTTCTGGCGATTCGAGGAAGGGTGCGGTCATGGCCTTGGGCACGCGCATCTTTGGGTTGTCGAAATACTCTTGCACCATCCGCGCGAAGTCGTCCAGCGACATGACGGCGCCGTACTCGCGAATGAACCGCTTGTAGTCGGCCGTAATTTGGGCGGAGTAGCACATACGCGTGGGCCCTCTGGCAAGGGTGTTGCCCATCATACGCCGCCAACCGACTCACCTGCGGGCCCCGACTCGGGAGCTATCCAGGTCTGATTCCTCCGCGCGGCAGCGCGATTTCCCGGTTTCACGGTTGATCTGGCGCTGCTACTCTGGCTGGAGCTCAAAGAAAAAGGCCCTGCTGCGCAGGGCCTTCAAGAAACGGGGGCTTGAGCCGTTTGGGATCGGCAGTTGACCTGCCGCTTCCTTTCGGGTCGCGCCCCACCTAGACGGTGGGTCAGCACTTTGTTGACCGATGGGGCACGGTAGTCTGCATGTCCAGATCTGTCAATGGAGGCGTTTGTTAGGGCGCCCACGGAGGATTTGTCCGGGTTCAGCACTTACGATGTGCTATTGGTTTGCTCGTGAATATTTAGCCATCAGCCTGACGCGGCCTATCGTGTGGACAGCCGCTGCGCGGCCCGCATGGATAACCTGATGGGCAGGCTATGGACAACCCTGTGGGTTGCCCACGAACCTGCCCACGAGGTTGTCCACGCTTGCCCACACTCCCAGCCTTGCCTTGCCACGAATGAGATATACCCCCTAAACCCAAAGGCACCCTGTGACACGCGAATACCAACCCCTCATCGCCCAAGAGTTGGTCGCGTGTACCTGCGACCGCTGCCAGCGTCGCCTGACCTCCGACGAACCCGGCGAGTGGCAGGAACGGCTGTCGTTTGACCACTCCTGCGGTTTCGATTCAGTGTTTGGCGACCGCAATACGGTCAGCCTCGACTTGTGTCAGCACTGCGTACGGGAAGTGCTGGGCCAATGGTTGCACATTGAAACGCCGGAGGAGACTGGTGAATCGACCTCGCTCGCGCGAGCGCTCATGACGATGCCAAATGTCGGGAATGATGCCGATTTTGCCCGCGAGCCGCGCGAGGAGAGGAGGAATTCAACGCTTTCACCGACCGCGCTCAAAGGAAGTATCCCGAAGCCGGCGAAGTCGGTTTCGGTGGCAGACATGAACGCGGCGATTGCCGAGGGAGCTGGCAAAGCGGCGCGCCGATTCGGCGGGCTCAAAGGTCGAGTTCGAATGCAGCAGGACTTTGATACCCCACTGTCGCTATCCCCGGTCAGCAAGAAGAAATTGAAGAAGCGGCCGTGATCGCCAACTGCGCCGAGGAATCCTTGCCGCCATGATCAGAGCAGTTTCACTGCGGGCCTCAGTTGGTGCCGCAGATTGAGGAAAGGCTCTGAGCTGTCGTATTTTTCGCACCCGAAATCAGACTTCAATTTCTTTCAGCAGCCAAGGTCGGTAATCCTGGCTAGCATGGCGCCCGCTCAGCCCCCCGGCAACGGGTATGACGCGCAGCCACTGGAGGATCCCGTGCTCTCAGGCCAGCCCTTTATCGTCGTGGGAGACAAGACCACCCACGGCGGCACCGTCATCACTGGCGATGCCACCTCTTCTATGTACGGCAAGCCCATGGCGCGCTCTGGCGACATGACTGTTTGCCCCAAGTGCAAAGGCACCTTCCCTATTCTCAAAAGCAGCAGCATTGTGGTCGATGGTGCGGGCAACACCTACGCTCGCCACTTGGATAAAGCTGCGTGTGGGGCAAACCTGCTTGCCAGCCAGTCCCTTGGCACGGCGAGCGACATGGTGTCGGCCAGCGGCAGCGCAGGCCATGCCAGTGATATCGCGGCACAAGCCAGCAGCATCGCGGCACCGACAACCTCCGGCGTCTGCCTAGAATGCCTGGTCAAGGCTGCGGCCAGCGGCAGCTCCACCGTCATGCGAGGCTGACGATGGCGCTGGATGTCATTGATCGCCTCGCGCAACTGCACCCGCGCTACCCGACCTTGCGCCTCTACGGCCTGGTCGACGGCCTGCAATACGAGACCCACCGTGGTGAACGCCTGGAAGACCGGCACGGCTTCGCCTCCCTCTTCCATGGCACGCCTGACAGCGCCCTCGCGCACGCCGGGCCATGGCTGGTTGATGTCAATGAGGCGGGTGATACCGTCACCGCTGACTTGGCCCACCTGGAGCGCCAGGTACCGTCCGTGACGTGGTTGATTTCCGAGACGGACCTGCACGGCCTGGCGCAACTGCTGCAGCTACAGCTCGACGCCCGGCTACCTGACGGACGCATTGCCCTGGTGCGCTTCTGGGATCCGCGCGTACTCGCTGAGCTGGTCAATGTGCTGAGCCCCAAGCAACGCGAAACCTTCTTTGCCCACATTCACGAATGGCACCTACTGCGCAACGGCGAACGCGTCCACATTGGGAGGGCGCATGCTGACGTTTGACGAGAGCCAATGGCGGGCGCTGCAGGGCTGCGATGCACGCCAGTTTGTTGCCACCGTATGTGATCAATTTCTTGCAAAGCGGCCCGAGATGGCGACAGCTCCCGGGCGTGAGGTCATCCTTGGGCGCATGCAGGCCGCGCACGACTATGCGGAACGCGTTGGCTTTACCTCCACACCACACATTGTCTGGCTTATGTACATGACCGCCGATGCGCCGACTCTTGTTACCGACCCGGTCATCGAAGCGTACCTGTGCAAGCCAGGCGCGACGCCACAGCAACGACTTGACGATTTGGAGGCAGTTTTGCAAAAGAAACTCGAAGGGGGGCTCTGATGGTCGCCGCCGCACCAGTACTCATCGAGGCTGCGCTCGGGCGCCTTCTGGTCGCCCTCGGCATTACGGTGGCCGGGAGCGCCGCCGTTGACCAGGTGCGCAAGCGCAAGGAGGAAGCGGACAACGCCCGCACTGCCCCCATCGCACAGGCGGAGGCGCAGACCAAGACAAAGGAAAAGTGCAAAGACTGCCCACCAGACAAGGGAGCTCTGGTGACACGCAACTGGAACATGTCTGATGTGTCGCGGGCCTACCAAGCGCGCATCACCGGCTTTGCGCCGTACAGTGAGTGGAATTTTGGCGGCGTGGACTTCGACGGCTTTCGTTCGTCACAATGCTTGCTGCAGGAAGCAAAGGCACTCTACGACCAATTTTTTGACCCCGAGGACGGAGAGCCGAAGTTCTTCTTCCGCCTGAGTGGTGGCGACCGCAAAATTGTTCGGCAAGCCCAAGCACAAACCGCCATCGTGGTCGCCAGCTCGCCGGCCCGATTGAACTGGTATTTCATGCAGCCCCTGTCGTATCGCTATTTCACGCGGCGCTTTGCCCGCGAGGGCGTAGTTGCTGTCACTCTACTCCAGCCGTGACCATGAACATCACATCAACGTTCCGTCTCGACCAGCACGTTTTGCCGACAGAGTCACAGCAGCTCCAAGACCTGTGGCGAGTCGCCAAGTTGCTCGTGCCGCTTGGCCTCCCGCTCCAAGGTTGGTACCCGCCTGCGGACACCCCGGAACACTCCCTCCTTAACCAGGCATTCAACGAGACGGGCCCCACGCCGGCAGCCGTGTCTATCCTGAAAGCTGAGAATCAGGAAAAGGAGATGCCAGGATGGCGCGAGGCAAGTGTCTGGAATGGCACCGAGGGCACTGGCGGGGCACTCTTTAAGAGTTCGCTCACCACTGCATTGAAGCCGTTCCGCTGTACGTTCGAGCTCAGCGCTAAGCGAATAGACGCATTCAGCAACAAGGAGCTCGTGTTGCCGCTTGTCTTGAGCCTCCTGGAAATCTGGCCAGCGATGACGCTTGAGGTCCATCCGTACAAGTACAGTGCCATGCAACAGGTGTTTCCAGATCGTCCGGGTGTCGGCTGGATGCTGTACCTCCCTGAAGTGTTGACGGCGCAGGAAGTACCCGAAGCCGGCGCGCTCATTCCCGTGCTTGATGAGAAAAAAAAGAAGCAGACTGGCACCATCATCGTGAGCGTGGCCGACGAGCCGTTCTCGTCCGACAATCCCGAGCACGTCAAGATCGCCAACAAAATCGAGGTCCGCTTGGTGGACCAGGATCTGCTGCCGAGATACTCGGACCTGTGACAGCCCATTGGATCTCGCCGAAACGGTCTCATGCGTGACGTCAACCCACCGCTATATGGCTTGTGGCCATTTAGGATCCATTCAATGAAAGCATTCGGAATTTGTGTCCTCTGTGCCTTGTCTGCGGCTGGCTGTGCCACCAAGTCCATTCAGCCTGACAGCGATCTCGCAGCACGGAACCTCGAAAGCAGCCTCGGCGGGCGTGGAGTTGAAATTGACTTAGTCAGGGGGGAGGCACAGCAGTCGTGGGGGTCTGGCTTCTCGCTGGGCGGCGGCTACATCCTTACCGCTGCTCATGTCGTCGACTCTGCGGGCGGCGAGACGGGCATCTTCGTGCGGTTCTATGACGAGATTGTCCCGGCTCAGATTGTCGCCATTGGCAACAGGGTCGATAAAGATGTGGCAGTGCTGAAGTTGGACCGTCCGGTTTTTGCTTTGCCTGTAGCTCCGCAAGTTCCTCTCTGCAAAGCTGCAATCGCTCCGGCCGAGCCGTTGCTCGTTGTCAGCGCTGGCGGGCCATTCCGTTCGTACAGTTTACCTGCTGGGTACCCCGGCGTTGCGAGCGCACTGGGCACAGGTGCCACAACTACTCACTTCGCCCCAGGCGCATCCGGTTCTGCTGTTATCAGTGTTCCGGGTAGGTGCATTGGTGGAGTAATTAGTCAACAGGCCATCAATGAGGCGTCAACGGGGCATCATCCTCGGGGAATGGTCCAAGCGACCGACTACTCGACGACGTTCAGCGACTTGGCAGCGTTGAAGGCCGTGCTTAGTATTGTCCCGTCCACCGCATCTGCAGCGGATTAGGCGCGTGTCTTTGCATTGCGAGTGCTAGCCTCCGCCGTTGTCACATGACCCACCGGTCTTCGCAAAAAGGTCTTTGGTAGACCCGTTCGAATAGTAGTAGCGGAACATCGTGCCAAAGTCATTCGTGAATGGCTCGCAGTACCCGACGATCGCCACATCAACGACCCCGGCTGCTGCGCTCCGCCAGACCCCGCCCTGACAAGTCAAGAGATTGCCGTTCGGGTCAGTCGTAACCCCATTGCCGCCGCAACCCCAGCCAGCCCACGCCAAAGCTGGGAGGTAAACCATGTTGCGGGCCACAATCGGGCCGTTTGCATACTGGGTACCGCTGGTCGTCTGGTCACCCCACACGGTTTGATTGCCGACGACCATGTTTGAGATGTTGGCGCTGCTAGTCGTGAGCGTGCCGGATACCGATGCATTGGTCGCGCTCACGGTGCCGGAGAAGCTACCGCTGGACGCCACCAAGCCGATCTGCCCGCTTCCGTTGGGCCCCTGCAGGTAGAGGTTCCCCGGCGCGCGAATCGCCGCATTCGAGTTGTCGCCATACACCTGCACGCCAGCGATGTTTAGCGAGTTGCCGGCCGGCAAGTTGACCTGCTGAGCATTGACCGCCTTGGCGTTGTTCAGGTTGTAGCCGTTGGCGGCGATGTCCGCCGTCATGGGCAGCGAACCATCTCGACGATAGAACTGCGCGAACGAAGCCGAGTTGTAGCCGAAACGCACCGCCAGAATGCCGGGCTGATTGGCCACAGGATTGACCGCACTCCATTTGCCACCCATCCCGACCAGTGTTGCGGGACTGGCTGTAGTCGACATCGCCCCGTCGGATTTGATCGTCTGCACGGCGAGGCCGAGGCGCGGAAAATCGACGCGGTTGTTGTTGTCGACGATCGGCCGGTCAATCCAGACCAGGCCGTCGAGGTTGCAGTTGGGTGCCACACAGCCAGCAGGAAACTGCTGGATTTGGATGTGATAGGTCCCGCCGTTGAATGCGGTGCCGCTCCAGGACCCCTTCAATGTACCCACGGCATAAAGTTCGGCTACGGTAGGGTTGAGCGGGTTGGCCACACCCGCCACTGTGCCGCCGCCAGGTTGCGTCAGTTGGCTGTAGTAGGTCGTCAGGTACTGCTGCGATGCGCCCTGCAAGCTGAGCATAGCGGTGCCCTGCGTGATCGCCTTGTTGTCGCCCTGCTGATCAACGAGCGTGTAATAGGAAGCGGCCGCCACCATGCTTGCGATGACCAAGCTTAGGCCAACCTCGGTGAGAGCAAAGCCCCGGATCGTGCGACGCACGACCGGACCAGTTCGTTTTGTACGTGCCACGGTGCCCCTCAGGAGTATGACCCGGCGCGCGATGGCGCACTAAGTCAAGATTTTCCCTCCCGCCTCGGCGAAGAGCCAAAAACAAGTAACTCAACTGGCAAAGTTGAAAAACAATTGTCGCTTTGACGTCTTTTTCCATCTCGCCAATTTTTGTTTTTTTCTACGGATGCACGGTTTTCGACTAACTTTGCGAAAAAATATCAGGCTGGAAATTCTGTTCATTGATTTACATTGAAATTCATTTCTTGTCATGGAAATGAATTGAAGGACACTGATTTACATCGCATCTCTCGCGGGGGGGGCGTTCGGAGGCAAACCAAAGAGCGCACGATCGTCCTCGCGCTCTAGGTATCGCCCCAGTGCGCTCATGATCTTCAGCGCGAAGGCAGGATCTTTGTCCATTTCCCCCAAGACCCAGGCGCCTACCAGGATCTTTCGCCTTGTATCGCTTGCCCGTTGGCCGCGCGTCAATGCTTGCGTCTTCCTGGCTTCGATTGCGCTGCGTTGCGCCTTCAATTGTTTCAGCCTGACCTCTGCCTCAATAATTTTGTCGTCGATACCTTTCATTGTTGGTGCTCTCTGGATGGTGGTTTTTGATTTCTGAATTGAGTGCATTTTAGGCATCGATTTATTAGAATGGGTTGACCCCGAGCGAAAAGCGAAGGGCGCACTGATGCAAACTCTTCGAGTTTGCGTGCGGCCTGCGGCGCTAAACCCCAACAGCAGCCCCCAACCCTAGAGGCAGCGCGTGGCGAGCTACCACTTCACCGTCAAGACGGTCAGCCGTTCCGCCGGGCGCTCCGCGACGGCGGCGGCTGCCTATCGTGCCGGGGTGGAGATCGCCGACGCGCGCACCGGCGAGATTCACGACTACCGGCGCAAGGCCGGAGTCGAATCCGCCGAGCTGGTCCTGCCTGCCGACGCGCCAGAGTGGGCCGCAGCCCGGTCGGCGCTCTGGAACGCGGTCGAACAGGCTGAGACCCGCAAGAACTCGACGGTGGCCCGCGAGTTCGAGATCGCGCTTCCGCATGAATTGACGCCGGAGGTGCGCAAGCGGCTTGCGGCAGATTTTGCGGGCGAGTTGGTGCAGCGTCACGGCTTTGCGGTCGATGTCGCCATCCACGCGCCCGGCAAGAAAGGCGACATCCGCAACCACCATGCGCACGTGCTGTGCAGCACCCGGCGATTGACGCCGGAGGGCATCGGCGAGAAGACGCGCGAACTGGACGACATGAAGATCGGGCCGCAGGAGGTCGAGCGGTGGCGCGAGCGCTGGGCAGAAATGGGCGGCGACGCGCTGGAGCGAGCTGGGTTCAAGGTGCAGGCAGCCCGCTACCGGGCTGGGCATCTGCCGCTGGAAAAGCAAGTGCAGGCCGCACGCGAGCGCGGCGATCTGGCATTCGTCTCCGAGCACGAGAACCGGGAGCCGACGCGGCACCTTGGGCCATCGGCAGTTGGGTTCGAACGCCGTACCGGCCGAGCGAGCAAGAAGAGGGTGGACTTTGACCAAGTCGCGGCCGAGCGACTTGCTCAAGCTAAGCGTGCAGGCGAGCTGGAACGTCAGGCAAATGCTCTGGATGAGATGATTCTGGACATCACTATGACTATTGCGCAGGCCAAAGCCGAACGGGATCGCCAGAGACAATCGATGCTGTGGGGAACTGGCGTCAATATTGCGGAGCTCCGTGAGCAGCTCGAACGCAGCAAGCAGAAACGAACCAAGCTTGCGCCAGCCATCCAGGTCGAGCAACCAAGAGAGGTTCGGGTGGCCACACCACCGATTCGAACAACGTCGGCGGTGCGGCAGCGCCGGGACGACGACTTTGAACCATAGAGGGCTGAACGGAATGCGTTTTTGAGTTGAGTTTTTGAGTAAAAACGTTAGACTGTTTGATATGCGTGCGCGAATGGGCGCCTATGTGGAGAATGAGATGCTGAACGCTGAAGATGCACTAGGATTGCAGGAGGACTTGGCCATCATCCGAGCCAACAGGAATCGAGCACGCAGCGCAGCGTCGCAAGGCAACGCCGCCCAGGACGTAGAGACGCTGGGTGCAATGGCTTCGGCAACGGCCGTCCTGCGAGCGAACAAGGACACGATCAGCAGCCTGCGGGCTAGCCTAAACGAGACAGCTAGCAATCGAAACGACGTGGCAGCAATCGCAGTATCCGCTCGCGAAACTATTGCGGCCCTTGTCGAAGAAGTTGCTCGGCTCAAGGGCAGCGAGCTAGCCACTGTCCAAGAGCAAGCAGATCGCTTGCTATCACGGCACTATGACCGCCACATCGAAGAGATGCTGGAGAAAGGTTCGCTGTCGGGAGATCCTCGTCAGAACCCGGAAATAATGAAGATCCGCACTTGGTACACTCCCTAGGGGAACTGTTGGCAAGGACGGAAAGCCGGGCGGTTGCCCGGTTTTTTTCGGATATACCCATTTCCTCCTTGATGCCGCTATCGGTTGCTGCAGTATGGGAAGGTTAGTGAAGTGGCTTTCTCCTGGTATGCGAGAATCAGACAGCTACCACTACCGTTCCGGCGCTGATGGATGAACGCATTCATGCACAGATTGTTGCGGGTGAGATCACTGCACTTACCCTCGATACCTCCATCTTTGACCGTGCCGGCCTGGCGATGGAAGCCGGTTTGCTGGCGCAGCTCAGTCAGTTTCGGGATAGTGACATTCGTTTGGTTATCGCCAGCACTGTTGCAAACGAGGTTCGGCGGCACTTAGCAGAAAATGCAGAAAAGGCAACTGGTGCGCTACAAAACGCGCTGCGAGACACCGGGCGCCATCAAGCGTTACCTGCAGCGGTTCAACAGCAAGTCGCGGAGGCCGTCGACGCTGCGAGCATGGAGACTCGCAATCGGGCCTGCCAGCGCTTTGACGACTGGGTTGCTCGCGTGGGCGCGACGGTGCTGAACGAAGCCCAGTTCGCTTCAATAGCTGAAGTCATGCGGCGCTACGAGGCTGCAGAACCACCGTTTGGCGCGTCAGGTAACAAAAAACACGAGTTTCCGGACGCGGTGGCGCTCTCAACCCTCGAGGGATGGGCAACGACGAATGGAACCAAGATTCTGGCCGTTACCCAGGACAACGACTGGAGGCGGTATGGCGCTCAGTCGAGAAGGCTCGTTGTCGTTGACGATCTAGCGGATGCATTGGCTGGACTTCAGCGCTTGGCCGAGGCGAACGAGGTCGCGGACCGGTTTGCCGTATCGCTTGAGGACGGCGATCCGTTGGAATTGGGAAAGGAGTTGCTCGCCTCTCTCCAACGGCATGACGGCAGCATCGAATTCAACGTCGAGGCCGATTCGCAGTTTTCGTTTGCGGAAGAGGGGGTCGACGTAGCGTTCGAGAGGATCGAACTCGGCGACCCAAGGGATGCCAGGGCCAACTTCGAGACGGTCTCCTATGGAGACGGCGAAGCGGTCATCAAGGTTGTTGCGAGCGTTACCACGGCAATCGACGTGCACTTCAGCTTCGAAAGGTGGGACAGTGTCGATCGAGAGTACATGTCCATGGGCAGCGCAACCATTTCCCGAACAGAGGAGATCGAATTTGAGGCACTGGTCACCGTCGCAATCGATGTCCCACCGGGCGAGATGACAATCGAAAGCGTCGAGATATTACCGACGGTCCATCGTCTGAATTTCGGTGAGATTGAGCCTGATTGGATGAGCGACCCCGACAACTACGACTCGCGCGAAGAGGACTAGTCACGACGTCCCACCAAGGGGCGCCTGTGACGAGTTTTTTCGGGTATCCGCATTTGCTGGTTGATGCCCTCATTGCATGCTGCAATGCAAAAGTCGTGCAGTCGGAGGTGCGACTTCACGATGGGATTGACCGTCCCAGTTCGACCCTTACCTGCCTTTCGGCAGACCGACGTGCAAAGGGCAGCTTTCAACGAAGAGCGGTCGCTTGAGAGATCGTCCACGCTTGCCGGTCTGCAGCTATGGCCGAATTTGAAGGACTGCATTGCGCGTCCTCGTACAACAACAAACACGCCCGGACTTTGCCTATGTTACGTTGGGGGCACGCGAAATGCAGATAGCGCCTGGGCTTCACGGAGACTGCGTACGACAGGCGATCGACAGATTGCCCGCCGAGTAGCGGACTTGCAAGCCCGTGCTCGTGAAGTCGGGCGAATTCAGATTTCCGCTTACAAACAATGGAAGCGGAGTACTGTGCGACAGCGATTGATCTCAGCAATCATGACGTCCTGTCACGCGGCTTCGAGATTGTGGTCCGATTCTCTTGAAATCCTCAAGCATGTGATCTAGAAATCCGATAGACATTCATAAGAATGTAGCCCTTCCAAGCCGCGCTGCCCCTCAGGCTATGTGCGGCCGCCTGGCCTCCAGGCTCCCTGCGCCGACGACCCACAAGCTCCCGAGACAGCGCGTCTTTCATCGCTCTTTTGTCTGAAGGAGAGGAAATCATGCCCGTCACCCGCAGGCAATTCCTCAAGGTCACCAGCGGCGCCGCGGCTGGAGTCGGCGTTGCCGGGTCAATGGTCTCGCCGGCCGAAGCTGCGCCCGTGCAAACGGAACCCGGCCGAACCACCTTGCCCTATGTCCCGAAGACCGTTGCCCACGTTGGGCAGCTCCGGGTCAACGTACCGCTCAGCTTCCAGTTTCCGGACGCGTCGTCTCCCTGTGCCGTGCTCAAGATGGGTACGCCCGTGCCCGGCGGGGTGGGCCCCGATCACGACATCGTCGCGTTCAGCACGATGTGCACGCACATGGGCTGCCCGGTGGCCTACGATGCCGCCGCGCGCGCATTTAAGTGTCCCTGCCACTTCAGCATTTTCGATCCCGAGAAAGCCGGGCAAATGGTCACGGGACAGGCCACCGAGAACTTGCCCATGATCGTTCTCGAGTACAGCGCCAAAGACGGCACGGTCAAGGCCGTTTCCGTCGAGGGTCTCATCTACGGGCGTCAATCCAACTTGCTGTAAAGGGGAGCCTGCCATGGCGACCAATAAGGATCGGGTGGCGCTGCCGCCCGTGAACGCACAGAAGACCAACCTGACCTGCCACTTCTGCATCGTCGGGTGCGGGTATCACGTCTTCAAATGGCCCGAGGACACCGAAGGTGGCCGGGCGCCCGGCCAGAATGCGTTGGGCCTCGACTTCCGCAAGCAGCTTCCTCCGCTCTCGGTGGTGATGACGCCCAACATGCAGAACACCATCACCGACAAGGACGGCCGGCGCTACAACATCCTGATCGTGCCCGACAAGCAGTGCGCGGTGAACCGTGGCTTGTCTTCGACGCGCGGCGGGCAACTGGCAAAGGTGATGTATACCCCCGATGGGGTAGCGAAAGAGCGGTTGCGCAGCCCACGGGTCTACGTGGCAGACCAATGGGTCGACACCAGTTGGGACGACGCCCTGGCCCTGTACGCGGGCTTGACCAAGCGGATTCTCGATCGGGACGGCCCTGCCGGTCTGGCTTTCGACTGCTTCGATCATGGCGGTGCGGGTGGCGGATTCGAGAACACCTGGGGCACGGGCAAGCTGATGTTCACTGCGCTCAAAGCGACCCTGGTGCGCATCCACAATCGTCCAGCATACAACTCCGAGTGCCATGCCACACGCGAGATGGGGATCGGCGAGCTGAACAACAGCTATGAGGATGCCGAGCTGGCCGATGTCATCATGGCCATCGGCTGCAACTCTTACGAGACACAGACCAACTACTTCCTGGCGCATTGGCTACCCAACCTGCAAGGCCAGACGGTGGACAAGCGCAAGCAGCGCTTCCCCGGGGAGACTCCGGTTGCCGCCAAGGTGATCTTTGTCGATCCGCGCCGTACCGCGACCATCGCCGTGGCTGAGCAAGCAGCGGGCAAGGCGAACGTGCTGCATCTGGACATCGAGCCGGGCACCGATATCGCGCTGTTCGATGGGTTGCTCACCTACGTGGTCGATCAAGGCTGGCATGACAAGGAATTCATTGCCGCCTACACCAAAGGCTTCGACCAGGCGCTGCGTGCCAACCGGCTGTCGCTCGAAGAGACCAGTCGAATCACGGGGGTTCCGGTCGACAAGCTGCGGCAGGCTGCGGAGTGGGCGTACAAGCCCAATGCGGCGGGGCAGCGGCCGCGCACCATGCACGCCTACGAGAAGGGCATCATCTGGGGCAACGACAACTACTTGATCCAATCCGCCCTGGTCGATCTGGTGCTGGCCACCCACAACGTGGGCCGGCGCGGCACCGGCGTCGTGCGCATGGGCGGCCATCAGGAAGGCTATGCACGTCCTCCATACCCCGGCAACAGCAAGATTTACGTGGATCAGGAGATCATCCACGGCAAGGGGATGATGTACACGGCTTGGGGAGCCAATCCGTTCCAGACCACGCTCAACGCGCAGGAGCATCGCGCCGTCATCCTGCATCGTTCCGGCATCGTCAAGGATGCGATGGCGCAGGTGCGTGGCGCACCGACAGCGCAAATGGTCGACGCGATCTATGACGCGATCAAGAGCAAGGGCGGGCTCTTTGTCTGCAACATCAACCTCTATCCGACCAAGCTGGCGGAAGGCGCGCATCTGATGTTGCCCGCAGCTCATCCGGGCGAGATGAACCTGACGTCGATGAACGGCGAGCGGCGCATGCGGCTGTCGGAGCGGTTCATGGACCCGCCGGGAACCGCTCGGCCGGATTGCTTGATTGCCGCCGACATCGCCAACACGCTCAAGCGTATGTACGAAGCCGAAGGCAAGCGCGACATGGCAGCACGCTTCAGCGGCTTCGACTGGAAGACTGAAGAGGATGCGTTCAACGATGGATTCCGCCAAGCGGGTCAACCTGGCGCAGGCCACATCGACAGCCAGGGCGGCAACACCGGCAACCTGGTGACCTTTGAGCGGCTACGTGCCATGGGCAACAACGGCGTGCAACTGCCGACCAAGGAATACCGGGATGGCAAGCTGATCGGCACCGAAATGCTCTACATGGACGGCAAGTTCGACACGGCCGATGGTAAGGCCGAGTTCAAGTCCGCCGCATGGCCTGGGTTGCCCAAGCCCGTGGCCGACCAGAAGGCCAAGTACCGTTTCTGGATCAACAACGGCCGTGTCAACGAGGTCTGGCAGACGCTCTACCACGACCAGTACAACGAGTTCGTGCGTGGGCGCGTGCCGATGGCCTTCCTGGAGATCAACCCCGACGACGCGCGATCGCTGGGCATCAGTTCCGGTGACGTGGTCGAGGTCTACAACGATTACGGCTCGACCTATGCGATGGCGTACCTAGAGCCCGATATCAAGCGGAGCCAGACCTTCATGCAGTTCGGACACTTCAATGGCGTCATGGGCAACGTGACCACACCGTGGACCGATCGCAACGTCATCCCGTACTACAAGGGGACCTGGGCGAACCTGCGCCGTGTGGGCACCGTCCAGGATTTCAAGGAAACGGTCAGCTTCAAGAAGCGGCGTTTCGAATCCGCCTAGCGAGGCAGTCTGCCCGAGCAAAGGCCAGCCTGACCTCGCATTCACAGCCGCCCTGCAGTCCGGGGCGGCTTCATTTTCTGATGAGCCCCAACACCACTTCGACGCGTTCAACGATCACGCGTGGGGCTGACTTGCATTGCATCGATAATTCCACTATTGTGGAATCATGGAACAAAACGATGTCGTCCGCTCTCTCGCCGCCTTGGCCCATGACCTGCGCTTGCAGGTCTTCCGGATGCTGGTCGTTGCCGGTCCGGCCGGCATGACGCCGGGCGCGATCTCGGAACAACTGGATGTGCCGGGCGCGACCTTGTCGTTTCACCTGAAGGAACTGATGAACGCGCGCCTGGTGACGCAGGAGCGCGATGGGCGCCACCTGATCTACCGGGCGGCATTCGACCACATGGATGCGGTACTGGGCTTCCTGACCGCGAATTGTTGCCAGGGTCAGCCGTGCCTCGAAGCCGGTGCAACCTCCTGCCAATGCTGATGGAGAACTGCGATGAAACGCTTTCACGTACACGTGCATGTCGAGGATCTGGGTAAGAGCATCGCTTTCTACTCCAAGCTGTTCGCCGCCGAGCCAACACGGGTCGAAAGCGACTATGCCAAGTGGATGCTGGACGATCCTCGCATCAATTTCGCGATCTCCACGCGCGGCAGCCAGCCCGGCGTCGATCACCTCGGCTTCCAAGTCGATGACGCGTCTGAGCTGGCCGAACTGAAAACGCGGGCAGAGGCGGCCGACATGGCGCTGCTCGACGAAGGCGAGACCACCTGCTGCTACGCCCGTAGCGACAAGCACTGGATCACCGATCCGCAGGGCATCGCGTGGGAGCATTTCCATTCGCTCGCGAATATCCCGGTTTTCCGCGAAGACCAGCAGGACGCCGCGGCGGCCGAGGGCTCGGCATGCTGCGCGCCGCGCGTGGCAAGCGGCAAGCCGATCGGCATCGCCGTGAAATCAAACTCGTCGTGCTGCTGAGGGGGCTCCCGTGACCGACAAGACCTACAACGTGCTGTTCATCTGCACTGGCAATTCGGCGCGATCGATCCTGGCCGAGGGCTTGCTGAACCATCTGGGCAAAGGCCGCTTCAAGGCCTACTCCGCCGGCAGCCATCCCACCGGACAGGTGAACCCGTTTGCGTTGCGAGCGCTCCAGCAATTTGGCATCGAGACGAACGACTTCCGCAGCAAGAACTGGGACGAGTTCTCGCAAGACGGTGCGCCCGAACTGGACTTTGTGTTTACCGTCTGCGACAAGGCGGCCGGCGAGGTCTGTCCGGTGTGGCCTGGCCAGCCGATGACCGCGCATTGGGGCGTGCCTGATCCCGCTGCGGTGGAAGGCACGGACGAGCGCAAGCTGCAAGCCATCCGCGATGCGGCCATCACCTTGAAACGCCGCATTGAGCTGTTCCTGTCGTTACCTATTCCGAAGCTCGATACCGTCGCCCTGCAAAAGGCTGTACGTGATATCGGCCAACAATAGAGACGTTTCCCATGACCACCAACGTTCTCATTCTCTGCACCCACAATTCCGCACGCAGCGTGCTCAGCGAAGGCATGCTCAACCATTGGGCAGACAAGCTCGGTAAAGACGTACGCGCCTACAGCGCCGGCAGCGCTCCGAGCGGCCGCCTCAATCCGTTCGCTCTGGAAGCCCTTAGCAACACCGGCATCGACACCACGGGCTATCGCAGCAAGAGCTGGGACGAGTTCGTGGCGGACGACGCGCCGCAGATGCGCATTGTCATCACCGTGTGCGACAGCGCCGCTGCCGAGCAGTGCCCATACTGGCCCGGTAGCCCGGTCAAGGTGCATTGGGGCTACGCTGATCCGTCCAACGCCCCGGGCGGCGATGACGACAAGCGCCAGGCCTTCGAGCTGACGCGCCAGGCCATCGGTTATCGGATGCTGCAATTGCTGTCGCTACCGCTCGACACCATGAGCAATGCCGAACTGCAGGAACATCTGGAACGTATCTCGCAGAGCTGAAAGTTATGGTCGACTTGCGCAACAAGATTGCCGCCGAACTACTGGGGACCGCGTTGCTGCTGGCCGTTGTCATCGGCTCGGGCATCATGGCGGAGCGGCTGGCGGGCGGGAACGTCGCCATCGCGCTCCTGGCCAACACAGCCGCCACGGTCGGCGGCCTGTACGTGCTGATCGAAGTCTTTGGGCCGATCAGCGGCGCGCACTTCAATCCGGCGGTCAGCGCTATCATGGCTGTCCGCGGCGAATTGCCGGGTTTCGAGCTGGTGCCGTATATCGTTGCGCAACTGGTGGGCGCGGTGCTCGGCGCTTGGTTGGCCCACGCGATGTTCGACATGAGCATCCTGCAGTTTTCTACCAAAGTCCGCAGCGGCACCGGCCAATGGATCGCGGAGGCCGTGGCCACCGCAGGGCTCCTGCTCGTGATCCTGCGCGCGCCGGCCGGCCGGGCATCGGCCATGGTGGCGGCCTATATCGGTGCGGCGTATTGGTTCACGGCTTCCACGTCGTTTGCCAATCCGGCGGCGGCGTTCGGACGCATGTTCAGCAACAGCTTTGCCGGCATTGCACCGTCCAGCGTGCCGGGCTTTGTCATCGCCGAGTGCGTGGGGGCGGCGATCGGCTTGGGGCTGCATCGGATGCTGGAGCCTCGCCTGGCGCGGCGCGGTCACCCCAATGTCATTGAGTCCTCGGGCGAACGCCAGGTGGACTGATCCCCAAAGGAACTCATGAACACGCCAGAATTTCGACCAGCACGCGCCGAGGACTACCCGGCTATACGTGCGCTTCTCGCCGAGGAAGGACTGCCGAGCGAAGATGTGGTGGCTGAACAGGCCGGTCGTTTCCACATTGCCCTGAGAGACGGAAAGCTCCTGGGCTGCGTGGGGTTGGAGTTGTACGAGTCTGATGCGCTGCTGCGATCGGTTGCCGTTGCCAAGAACGCTCGGCACGGCGAGCTGGGTCGTGCTCTAGTGGGGATTGCCGAGTGGGATGCAATGGCCCTGGGCGTAGGCCGTCTCTTTCTGCTGACGACGTCGGCGGCGAACTACTTCTCCAGGCTCGGATACCAGCCGTTCGATCGCGCGGCAGCGCCCGATGCGCTGCAATCCGGCGCTCAGTTCAGTTCGCTGTGCCCGGCGTCCGCTCAGTGCATGGCGAAGGATTTATTGCGGTAAATCCCTGGGAGCACCATACGCGGAAGCCGCGCGACGGAAGGTTACAACTCGGTCCCCTCCGGCTGAAGGCAACGAACCAGCGTCCAGTAAGGCCGGTTAGGCGAGGCCCGGGGCAGCGCTTGGCGCGCGCAGATTGGGCTCCACCTCGCTTGCTCGCTGCATCGAGTGGTTTTTGTGCAGGTGCATACAAGTCCCTAACGGTGCGCTGCAAACGCGCTGCGAGGTGAACGGCGATGTAGCAAAGTTCGGCGGACTTTTGCACCGAGCCTATGCAGGTTGTGCATGAGACGAGACGAAACCGACCGTTAGATCACCTTTGTAAAGACGATAGCCCGACGTACGTGAGCGGCCGATAACTGAGCGAAGCCGACATGCGAATGTCGGACTTGCGCCCAAAGCGAACGACTCATCATGGCCGTTCGGCGACCCTCATTCACCCACGTCGCACGATACGCTGCACCGCACAATACGAAATCAACCACGAAATGCGGATACCCGTTTTTTCTACACATCGGGGCCAGCGGTAATACTCGACTGCCCCGTGTCCCCCATGGGAGTTGCTGCCTCTCTGCGGAGCTCTTCAACTCCGTCTCTCGTGGCCCCGCGCCGGGCGGCGTCGCGTGCCTGTTGGCTGGCTTCCTGTTTTCCCGCACCCACCGAAGCTGCCCAGACGGCCGCCTGACGCGCCTGCTGACTTGCAGTGCCCTCTAGCCTGCTGCCCATTCCTTTTTCACCCAGGTCGCCGACGCCGGCGCCGATCCAGCGCAGGATGTTGTCCGGCAGCGTTTGCGGTAATCCAAAGATCAGCATGTACATCACGAACACAACAATGCTGTAGATCACGAGATAGCAGGCCAACGAAAATAAGCCCGTCACGGAGTCGGCCTGCAATGATCGGAAATTGGTCACGAAGGATTCGTTCAGATAGGCCGTGCACGGATAGAGCAGTGCGTTGCTGGCCACTAGGCCCAGGACCATGAGTGCCGGCCGGAAGAAGCCAGACATCACGAGCATGTAGCCCTGCGTTTGGCTGCCGATGAAGCTGTCCTCACGTGCGGGTGTCGTATGCGCGGCGGCCCATAGCATGCCGGCCGCCATCATCTCGACCACAAATACCAGCCAGCCGATCACACCGGTTGCGAAAATGAGAAACGGCACCATCGGGATCCAGGTGCCGAGGAAGTACCCCAGGTACATCATGATTGAAATCGCCGAACTGATCAGGGCCCACAATTCCGTCACCAGCTTGGCGATGCCTTTCGCAATACCTGCCAGCACCGAACTCCCCGGAATCAGGCTCGACTGTGCGGCTGCGCTTACTCCGGCGAGCGTCGAGGAAGTGTAGGCCTTCCAGAGCGCGAAGGTTTCTCCTGAGACTGCGATCCAGTCGCCTAGATTCTTCACCTTCATGATCGGGTCGGAGTCCGGATCCTCCAGGTGGAGAATGACGCCGGCCATAATTGCATTCGCGGTCTGGTTGAAGGTCTTTGTAATCGCCCCTTTGACCGAGCCACCGCCATCCGTCATGTCCTGGATCGTAAAGCCGGACTGCAGTTTGGGGAGGGTTGGTTGGTTGGCCTTGATCTGAGGTGCGGCCTCAAAGATCCGCCGCGAGAGTTCGGATGCCACCGCGCTGTATCGCGTAAGGATCGCGTTGCCAGCTGTCAGCGAATCTCCGGTCAGTACGGTCTCAAGCGGGTTCTGCGCGCCGGGAATGAAGTCGGATGAGCTGATCGTCGTGTTGCGCACCGCATCCTTCAACCGGCCAATTTCCCGATACATCGAGCCGGCATACACCCAACCCTTGTCCGTCATCGTCTTGAGGACACTTCCGTTCTCGTCGTTTCCGACCTGCTGAGAAACGGCCGCCACGATGTCCTTCATCTGTTGGTCCTTCAGCTGCTCGATAAAGCCGGCTGTGGCTGTGGCGTCGATGGTCTGGCCATCGGTTGCCACCTTGGAGGCAATCTGCTGCGTGAAGCTGCCCGAGAGAAGCTGATCGACATAGCGGGTGCGCACTTGGTAGATCGCTTCCTTGATGGACGGCGCGATGTCGTTGGCCATTTTGGAACCCGAGCGCGGCGGCGCATTGAACGTGTTTTGCATCACGATCTTGCCGCACATCGCCTCGCTACCTGGCCAGGTCGGGTCCGCAAACTGAAAAGTCGTTTTGTAGATTGCCCCTTGAGACTGACTGTAGTCGGGCGGCGAATCGATACGCATGTACTGCAGGTTGGTCTTGGAGTCTGGCGAAACACTGGCTATTGCGGCATTCACCCCGGACGCACACAACGTCATGCGGATTGCGTTGACCGCGATCGAGTCGAAGTTGGGATCCTTCACAACGCTCTTCACGGCCTCCTGCGTGACGTTGGTCCCGACCGCGTACTGAACGACGGCAGTCCACATGTTGGATGCAAAGCCGATTGACCAAGAGACGATCAGCAGCATGAGGACCTGGATGCCGGCATACCCGGACGAACCTGGAATCATCACGAACGCTGCCGAAAACGTGCGCAGCGGCGTATAGAGCGTTGACCAGCGCTTACCCAGCGCCTGCCCATCGTTAGCCGTGTTGGCAATGCCAAAAATGGTCACCCACGTCAGGATGATCGAGCCGAACATAAGCACACCGCTGTTGAAGACGCGGAACGCCTCGGCAAGCATCTGTGAGTTGGCCGTGTCAGCCGTGCGGGATATTCCTGGCACGACGATGTCCATGACGCTGCCGAACACCATGCGCAGCATCTCAATGGCCTGGTCGGTCGACGAAGGGGTGAACGGGTTCGCCATGTAGGGCTCCGTTGGTGCATGAGCAAAGAAATTTGAAATCAAATTTCTATCGGAAAACGAAAAATTTAAAAACTTGCCGAAAATTTAATTATTTTAGATATTAATAATGCTTTGCTGATTATATTAAAACTTATTTCTTGCATTTAAGCCAGAGTGTTGTGCGTTGAGGCCCTTGCTGGAGACGATATGGCGCCTCCGCTTGGAGCGGTAACGGGAACTTGGTGGCGTATGCGGATGTGTGCAGCTAAGTGGCGCGTGCGCTGCCTTTTGCTAGCAGGGCCCAGTAGGGTTGCTGCACCAGGTTGTCCTCTGGCTCAGGAATGCAGATCGCGTTGAAATCGAGGAACCTAGCATCCCTAACGGCCATCAGGCGCTGTCCTTCAAATGCTATGGGCATCCAAAATGGCCATCGCTCCTCCCGAATCCCCGACGCGTCTCCCCCATTTGCGTCAAGGGCCGCTTGAAACGTTGGGTAGCCAATGGCAATTGCTTTAGGTTTGGGCACCTTCAGCGGATAGCCCTCGTGGTCAATTGTCACGACCTGCAAGACCGCTTCGGCTGCAAGGATCGACCGAAAGGTGGCCAGTGGGGTAGCAGGGCCGGCAGACTTCTGGAAGCGTTGTACTGTTGCTGGCGGCAAATCAGCGTAGCGCAACAGCGCGGTGATTGGCGCGTCTCCTGCTGCTGCGATGTGGACGAGCTCCCGTTCCTTAGCTGTGGTGTACAACGCTCCATCGTCAGAGCCGCAGGCGCTTTGAAGTCGCTGCAGGAACGGCTGGAGCGTGTGCTCGGGAAGGTATTGGAAGTCCGGATGCTTAATAGCCGCGACTTCCATTTCGTGCAGATCAGACGTCTCGAACGCCGGGATTAGCTGCTGGAGCGATCGACACGTAATCGCGATCTTGCGCGAATATGCGTAAAGGCGCTGTCGCTCCTGGTGGGCGGCTAGTTCTGCATACTGGATCCTCAACTGCTGGCCGACTGCGGCGTCATACGCGTTGTCTGCTCGCGCGAACAGCTCGCTGTCGAAGTTGGTGAAGCGGCAGGCATGGACGTGCTGCGCGAGATCCAGGTCTTTGTCGAGCCCGCCGACAGCAATGAACTGTGTGCGGTCGAGTATCGTGAGCTTGAGGTAGTTGGTCCCGACGGAAGGGTTGTGAGCTACAGAAAGGCGCGCTCCGAAGCGCGCCAGGTCAGGCCACCAGCAAGTGGGGCCGGCTAGAATGGCGGCAGCCATATCGAACCTCTGCAAAGGGTCGGGGTGGTTAGACACTTGGGTCGGCTGCAACCGGCCCGGGTGTCGCTCTTGTTTGTGCGGCTAGCCCAGCTCTCGCGCTATCAGGGTGCGTACCAGTTGGGCGATTGTTACGCCGCTCTCTACCGCTCGGAGCTTCAGCCGGCGATGTAGTTCGGGCTCCAGATCGAGGTTAAGCCGAATCGGCTTAGGCGGCCGATCGCCTGCCTGGGACCGCACCATCGAGGCGCCAGCCACAAAATCCTCCTTCGTAGCCGGCTTTTCAGCGGTCGAGCTTTTCAGCGTCGCTGCAATCTTGAACTTACTCATGTGCTCAACTCAGTTACTCAACTTCAAAGAATTCTTGTCCCAGTAGCTGCATTTCTGCCCGGGCCTGGGCGTTGTCCAACTCGATGACACTATGGCCGGATAGCAGGGCGTCGCGATAGACCTTGCGGTCTCGAATGATTGTGTCGGCCAGTTCCAATTGGTCGAACTGCGCCAAAAGATCGCGAGCATCCTCGACTTCGCGGATCACGGGATTGGTCGGCGCCATGGACAGTATTGCCGACGCCTTCAAATTCGGATTCGACCCTCGGGCAAGCCCGATGAGTTCATTCAGCTTCGGCAACGTTTCGAGGTCGGCCTGCGAAGCCCGAATTGGCGTGAGCAGCAGGTCCGCGACTGTCATTGCCGACCGCATTTCTCGAGAGTCTCCGCCGCCCATATCGACGACTACGACCTGATAGCGCCGCGCGAGATCGCGCAGCGTTGTGGACACCTTGCCGGTGCGTTGAACGCATGGCACGGTAGGTTTGCAGTTGCCATCATCCCTCCTCTCAACGAAGCGGGCACAAGTAGCCTGGGCATCTGTGTCCACCAACACCACGTCCACCTCCTTGTAGGCCAAATAGACCGCCAAATTGCTGGCCACGGTCGATTTGCCGACGCCCCCTTTTTCTGCCGCAACGAGAACGATCATGTTGAGTCTCGTATCTGCTGAGTTGAGTTTATGAGTTGATTTTTTGAGTGTCAATGCGTGTGCAAGGCAAAAGCCACCGATGTTCAAATTGAACACTCCACAAAATCAATCGCTTGCGCATGGCGAGATGCCACCACCGAACTGTTCAAGCTTGCTCCGAAGCTCTAGCTGCACGTTCACGTCAGAGAATCCCACTTGGCCATCAGTAGCCACCAGGTGGCATCGATCAGCATCGGCCCAGTCGACGGTGTCGTCGTCGATGGCAAGCCATTGCGTGACGTGGTACAGGTCGACCCACCGCCGCACTTGCTGGTAGCGGCTCGCGGTTTGCCAGTACGAGAACTGGAAGCCGTCTCTAAAGGCGGGTTCTGTGCGAATGCGGTGCCAAGTTGAGCCGACGACGCGGTCGCGTAGGGCAGGCGGCAGATAGCCGCGCACCTGCATGTATGGGAGATGCCTTGCCCAGCTCGTGCTCAAGACAATCTGCACACGGGGATAGTTGGCAAGCACCTCGGCCAGTAAGTGGGCCCACATGAACAACGCCCCGTCCACCGCCAGTTCGGGGCCATGCCGCCCCATGTAGGCTTGCGACGGGTGAAGAACACCATCGAAGTCGAGGAACAAGATCATTTTTTCAGGTTTGCTCTTTGGGGCATTGCACATTAATCGTCGATCGAGCAAGGCGCGCAGTGTGGGCAAGGGGGGCAAGCGGTGGGCGGTGCGTGGGCAACTCGCAGAGTTGTCCATCCGCCGTCCACGGTTTGTCCAACGGTCCGGCCGTTAGGCCGGATGTCCACACGGAGAGCCGCGTCAGGGTAGGGTGGATGCTCCAGCGTTGGAACCCGATTAATGAATGATTAAAACCAGATTAGGCACCATCCCTGTAAACGTTGAGGCACTTACTAGATAAGGCTTCGCGGGCTGTCTAGGCGTGAGGCGGTCCCGGTGCTAGAACGGTATAGCCCCGGTGCAAGAGCGGTATGGTCCCCGCTTGCGGAACGGCACGGTCGCAGTGCAAGCCCGCTATGAGAACGGTATCGTCCCCGGTGCTGGAACGGTATGGTCCCCGGTGTTGGAACGGCAATGCACCCGGTGCTGGAACGGTATCAAGCATGTTTCGCGGTAAGCCTCGCAGCCTTCTTCGCCAGATGTCGTCGCTGTGCCTTGGTCGGCGTCTTCTTGACCTTCACAAGACCGTCTCGTCGTATCTCATAGTCGAATGGCTGGCCGTGGGCGTGGCTAGCTATAGCAACGGCCTTTAGCGCGCTGCGTAAGGTGTCCCGAAAATGGTCCATGCGTGCAGCTCCGCTACCGCAGAGCTTGTGCAGCGTTCTTACGTACATGTCATACGGTCTGGCATGGCTTGCGTAGAAACCGTGGAGCCATTGGGCCAGCGGATGATTGTTGAGCGCGTGACGCACGGCCCAATCGATCTGAGTGAACTGGTCATCTGCGAACAAGGCCCCGAGCCTGGGATTGAGCACGATCACCCACTTCTTTGTTTTCGAGTCCTTGAAAGCTTCATCGATCAGGCCGCCGATGTAGTGGCACTGCTCCTGCTTGATCTCAATTGCATTCGCTCGCAGACGCGTCAGGCGCTCCTCCAGCAAATCCCGATTCTTTCCGGTGTCGGTCACGCCTTGCAGCTTCAGCAGCGCATACGCAGTCACCTTGCATTGCTCGCCCAGCGGCTGAAGGCGCGCGGCGTGCAACACGCTTTCGTAGGCATCGAGGTCGTCTTGATCAAGGCGTTGGCCGGTGTAGCGGATTTCCAAGCCATCGAGCGCAGCCACCAACTCGCGCTCCATATAGCGGCGTGCCCCGTTTCTCATCGCGGCGAACAGAGCCGACCGGAGAAGACCGTTCGGCACAGCCCGTACCGCTTCAGGCCATAGCGGAAGCTGGACTACGTTGCGCGGCAAAGGCGTGCCCGGTAGGGGCTTGCGATTCGCCTTCCGAGCGCGCTCGGCGATGTCGGCGACTTTCCCAATGAGATCCCCAGCTTTTTGCGGTTGCTGTGGGCGCGTGGAAAGCGCCAGGTGCACCGGTGTCCCTCGATCGGCGCTTGATGAGGCACTGGAGGGCGCCTCGCTTGATAGAGCGTGCTGTAGCGAGTCCATGGCTCACCGTGCCGACGCCTGGGTTGCTGCCCAGCGCTGCCTTTCAAGCCGTTCGACCTTGGTTGGGGCTCCACGTCGCCGTTTCTCTGGTGGCGGGGAGGCGGGACGATGGGAATCGATCCAAGCGAGAACCTCGTGTTCGTACCAGCACAGGCGTCGGCTGTGCGGCAGCTTAAACGGACGCGGAACGAGGTGTTTGTATTGCTCTTTCGATAAGAACGTCCGAATGGTCTTTGGACTCTTACCGATCAGGATCGACAGCTGCTCAATGAAGACGGTTCGTACTGCGGGTGCGGCCGCGACATGCTGGCCAGACTTGGCTACCGCGGTGGAGGAGGTGGGCATGACTCATATCCATCCAGCGGACCGGTGAACGGTCCTGGCAGCGATCTGAATGGAATGGGTACTTGAACCTTCAGGGGTCTGAAACTTTCGGGAGGAATGGCTTAGGCGCCCGTTTCAGGATCCCTTGGTGCCAGGGCACCGCGATCATCGTATGGGACTACACGACCTCGGGAGGTTATGTCGGGCGTCGTGTGTGAGTATCGCGCTATCGCTTTGTCGCGCGAGGGACTTGCTGGGCCAGTTCCAATTTCGTCGGGGGAGGGCTACCAATCCGCATCCCCACGCCAGCCACACAACGTGATCGTGGCCACAAGATAGAGTAACGTTGAGTGACGGTCAAGGCCCCGACGCACCCTTTTGGCCGGGACGCATTTGGGACAGCGAGACTCCCGAATTGCTCTAAACTACTCTAAATTGCTCGACACAAAGAAAAGAGCCGAATCAACTAAGTTGTTGATTCGGCTCTTATATTCTGGTCGGGGTGAGAGGATTCGAACCTCCGGCCTCTACGTCCCGAACGTAGCGCTCTACCAGGCTAAGCTACACCCCGAAATCTCATTGTTGCGTCAGGACTGACGTTGCAGCGAGAAAGCACACAAGTCTATCAGCGTCTGACGGAAAAGGGAAGGGGGTAATGCATTTGCTGCTTCTGCGGCAGCAGCGGCCTCGCGCTCAGCCGCCTGACGCGTGTACTCCAGCGCGCCCGAGGCTTGAATGGCAGCGAAGATCGCGTCGAAATGCTCGGTGCCGCCTTGCTCGATGGCCTGGCGCACCAGCGCGCGCTGTTCTTCCGTGCCGTGCGACAGCAGGTAGATAAGCGGCAGCGTCGGCTTGCCCTCGCGCAGGTCGTCGCCGGCGTTCTTGCCCATCTGATCGGCGGTGGCGGTGTAGTCGAGCAGGTCGTCGACGATCTGGAACGCGGTGCCGATGCGGCGACCATATTCGGCGGCGGCCTCTTCGGTGGCAGCGTCGGCGCCCGAGAGCACCGCGCCGATCTGCGCGGCAGCCTCGAACAGCTTGGCGGTCTTGTAGCGGATCACCTGCAGGTAGCGCTCTTCGGTCACGTCCGGGTCGTGCATGTTCAGCAGCTGCAGGACCTCGCCCTCGGAAATGATGTTGGTCGCGTCGGCAAGGGTCTGCATGATGCGCATGCTGTCGGCCTGCACCATCATCTGGAAGGCGCGCGAATAGAGGAAGTCGCCCACCAGCACGCTGGCCGCGTTGCCGAACACGGCGTTGGCGGTCTTGCGGCCGCGGCGCAGGTCGGACTCGTCGACCACGTCGTCGTGCAGCAGCGTGGCGGTGTGGATGAACTCGACCACCGCGGCCAACTCGTGGTGATGCTCGCCTCGATAGCCCAGCGCGTTCGCCACCAGCAGCAGGATCACCGGGCGCAGACGCTTGCCGCCGGCGCTGATGATGTACTCGCCGATCTGGTTGATCAGCACGACCTCCGAGCCGAGCCGGCGGCGGATCACGGCATCGACGGCGCGCATGTCATCGGCGACGGGGGCGAGCAGGACGGAGGCGGAGGTCTGAGTCAAGGCGGGTTCCAGCGGGAGGCGGTGGGCTGACAGTCGGCTTGCGTGCGCTCTGTGCGGCGCAAAAACCGCGAGATTATAGAGCAAGCGGGCGGTTTGCCCGGTGTGCCGGCAACTGCGAAGCGGCGTCGCAGGCCGTTGCGCGGGCCCGACGCACGTGTTGGGCTTTAGTCTTTGATTTGCTTGGGTTTTTCTTGTATTATTGCGAGTTCTCTGTGTCCGCCAGCTGCGCAGGCAGGTGGTAGGTGGCGCAAGAGTCACGTTTAGTTCAAGAATTCACGTTCTTTTATCGAGGTCCGACAATGTACGCGGTCGTAAAAACCGGCGGTAAGCAATACAAGGTTGCTGCTGGCGAAAAACTTAAAGTAGAACAGATACCGGCGGACGTTGGCGCAGAAATCACGCTTGACCAGGTGCTCGCAGTGGGCGCCGGCGACCAACTCAAGGTTGGTGCGCCGCTGGTGAGCGGGGCTGCCGTCAAAGCCACCGTCATCTCCCACGGTCGTCACGACAAGGTGAAAATCTTCAAGATGCGCCGTCGTAAGCACTACCAGAAGCACCAGGGGCATCGTCAAAATTACACCGAGTTGCGTATCGACTCGATCGTGGCCTAAGCGCTGCGTCGTCTACGTAACCGGATAGGAGTTCAGTCATGGCACAGAAAAAAGGCGGCGGTTCCACACGGAACGGCCGCGATTCCGAGTCGAAGCGCCTGGGCGTGAAGGTGTACGGCGGCCAAGCCATCAACGCTGGCGGCATCATCATTCGCCAACGCGGCACCCGCACGCACGCTGGCGTGAACGTGGGCATGGGCAAGGACCACACGCTGTTCGCGTTGGTCGATGGCCACGTGAAGTTCGCCAACCGCGGCGAAGGCAAGAAGCAGTTCGTCGACGTCGTTCCGGCGGCCTGATTCAGCCTTGTAGTGCAAAGGCCCCGCACCAGTGCGGGGCTTTTTCGTTTCTGGCCGCTAACAAAACGCGAAGCGCCATCCTGGGCGGTACGATGCGCCCAGGCGCGTTCTGTTAGCGATGGCGCTGATATTGCTCTGATGGCGCCGATTCTTTTACCTGCCGTGCGTAACCCGCACGGGCGGAGACCTCCATGAAGTTCATCGACGAAGCCCGGATTGAAGTGATCGCTGGTGACGGCGGCAACGGCAGCGCTTCGATGCGCCGCGAGAAATTCGTCCCGTTCGGCGGCCCAGACGGCGGCGACGGCGGGCGCGGCGGCAGCGTTTGGGCCGTGGCTGACCGCAACATCAATACGCTGATTGACTACCGCTTCGCCAAGAAGCACCTCGCGCGCAATGGCGAAAACGGCCGCGGCGCCGATTGCTACGGCGCCGCCGGCGAAGACATCACCCTGCGCATGCCGGTCGGCACCGTCATCTATGACTCGGACACGGACGAGCAGATCGCCGACCTGACGCTGGACGGCGAGCGTCTGTGCCTGGCGCAGGGCGGCGAAGGCGGCTGGGGCAACATCCACTTCAAGTCGAGTACCAACCGCGCCCCGCGCCAGAAGACCGACGGCAAGCCCGGTGAGCGCCGCAACCTGCGCTTGGAGCTGAAGGTGCTGGCGGACGTGGGCCTGCTCGGCATGCCGAATGCTGGCAAGTCGACGCTGATCACCGCCATCTCCAACGCGCGCCCGAAGATCGCCGACTACCCGTTCACGACGCTGCACCCGAACCTGGGCGTGGTGCGCACGGGCCCGTCGAAGTCGTTCGTGGTGGCGGACATTCCTGGCCTGATCGAAGGCGCGGCTGAAGGCGCGGGCCTGGGCCATCAGTTCCTGCGTCACCTGCAGCGCACGCGCGTGCTGCTGCACGTGGTGGACCTCGCCCCGTTCGACGAGAGCGTCGACCCCGTGGCCGAAGCCAAGGCCATCGTCGGCGAGCTGAAGAAATACGACGCCGAGCTGTACGACAAGCCGCGCTGGCTGATCCTCAACAAGCTCGACGTGGTGCCTGAGGACGAACGCGAAGCGCGCGTGAAGGACTTCGTGAAGCGCTTCAAGTGGAAGGGCCCGGTGCATCGCATCTCGGCGCTCACGCACGATGGCACGCAGGCACTGGTCCACGCGATCCAGGAATACCTCGACGAGTTGCGTGCGGAAGAGGACGCAGCAGCGGCCGCACCTGACCAACGTCTGGACCCGGCCCTGCACAACGTCGATCACGACAATCAAGCCTAACACCGCAACATCCTTCGGAGACACGCCCACCATGGCCCTGCGTTCGCTGATTGCCGATGCGCGCCGCCTTGTCGTCAAGGTTGGTTCCAGCCTGGTCACCAACGATGGTCGCGGCCTCGACCAGGCAGCCATCGCCCGCTGGGCCGCGCAGATCGCGGCGCTACGGGCGGCGGGCAAGGAAGTCGTGCTGGTCAGCTCCGGCGCCATCGCCGAGGGCATGCAGCGGCTGGGCTGGGCCAAGCGGCCGAAGGAAATCCACGAGTTGCAGGCCGCTGCCGCGGTCGGGCAGATGGGCTTGGCGCAGGTGTATGAATCCGAATTCGCGCGGCACAGCATCCGCACGGCGCAGGTGCTGCTCACGCACGGCGACCTGGCCGACCGCGAGCGCTATCTCAACGCGCGCTCCACGCTGCTCACGCTGCTGAGCCTGGGCGTGGTGCCGATCATCAACGAGAACGACACGGTCGTCACCGACGAGATCAAGTTCGGCGACAACGACACGCTGGGCGCGCTCGTCACCAACCTGATCGAAGGCGATGCGCTGATCATCCTGACGGACCAGCGGGGCTTGTACACGGCGGACCCGCGCAAGGATCCGGACGCGCGTTTCGTCGATGAGGCGCAGGCCGGCATGCCGGATTTGGAGCAGATGGCTGGCGGTGCCGGTAGCAGTATTGGCAAAGGCGGCATGCTGACGAAGATCCTGGCGGCCAAGCGGGCGGCCAAATCTGGTGCGCATACGATCATCGCCTCCGGGCGCGAGGCGGACGTGCTGGCGCGGCTGGCTGGCGGCGAGGCCATCGGTACGCAACTGCGTGCGCCGACCGGGCGCATGGCGGCTCGCAAGCAGTGGATGATTGATCATCTGCAGCTGCGTGGGCGCGTGGTGCTGGATGCTGGTGCGGTGGAGAAGCTCACCGCCGGTGGCAAGTCGTTGCTGCCGATTGGCGTGACGGAAGTGCAGGGCGAGTTTGCGCGCGGTGAGGTGATTTCCTGCGTGGATCTGGATGGACGCGAGATTGCGCGCGGGCTGACGAACTACTCGTCTGCCGAGGCGCGGCTGATTGCGCGGAAATCGTCTTCTGAGATTGAATCTGTGCTGGGCTACGTCAGCGCTGCTGAGCTGGTGCACCGGGATAACTTGGTGCTGCTCTGATTCTTTGGGGTTGAGCCTTGGTGGTCTGCCTCCCTTTCGCCCCCTGCCGGGGCCGACCTACTTTTCTTTGTCTTGCCAAAGAAAAGTAGGCAAAAGAAAGGCGCGCCGAGATGGCGAAAGCCTCCTTGAATTTCTGTCGCAGGGAGGGAGAGGAGGCAAACTCGCTTCGCTCAGACAGCCTCCTCTCTTTTTCCTCCCTGCAACAGAAATTCAAGGCGCCATCTAGGCAGAACGTCAAAAGACAAAAACCAAACCGACGAGAAGCGCGGGCATGCGCAGAGGTGTGCGTTGATAGCAAGCCCGGCAAGAGCCGGTTTGCTTTGCCCCTGCCCTAGATGGCGCCTTGAATTTTTGTAAGCGGGCGGAAAAAAGAAGGAGGCTGTCTGAGCGAAGCGAGTTTGCCTCCTTCTCCGCCCGGTTACGAAAATTCAAGGAGGGGATCGCCATCTCGGGCGCGCCTTTCTTTGCTTACTTTCTTTGGCAAGACAAAGAAAGTGAGTCAGCCCCGGCAGGGGATGAAACAGGGGATGCACCACCAACAAAAAAAATCTAAGCATGCCGCCGGGCAGCAAGCGCAACGCCCCCAACCAGCAACAGCGCAGCCAGCACTTCAAGCCAGTGCGGCCAGCGCCCTTCATAAACGAACCCATAGAGCAGCGCAAACACCGTCTCAAACACAATCATCTGCCCCGACAGCGTCAACGGCAGCTTGCGGCTGGCCGCATTCCACAGACTGTTGCCGAGCACCGAAGCCCCCAGTGCCACGCCGGCATTGACCAACCAGAACATCCACCAGGCTGCTGCGGGCTGCGCAGAACTCGTCGCCATGCCGGGCATCAAAAACGCCGGCACCGCCAGCACCACCGACAACCCCCCGGTAGCAATCCCAGTCAACAACGACCACTCCCGGCTGGAGAACTGCGGATGCTTGCGCAAATACCGCGCATTGCACACCGCATACACGGTCCAGCACGCCAACGCCCCGGCCGCCATCAGCAGACCGATCATGTAAGTGTTGCCACCCGCACCGGCATGCACGGCAGGCGCGTCGGCGTAGATGCACACCACGCCCGCCGCCGCCATCAGCAACGGCAACGCCAGTCGCCGCAACGGCACACTGCCCCGCTCAGCCGCCCCCGCCAGCGTGACCGTCACCGGCAGCAGCCCGACGATCAACGACACCGGCGCTACCCCGGCGCGCTGCACGCCACCGGCCACGCACAGGTAATAGAGCAGGTTGCCCGGCAGCGACAGCCACAGCAGCGCCGCCCAATCGCGCCGCGTGGTCTTGCGCCACAGCGTGCGCCACACCGGCAAGGCCAGCGCCAGCGACAGCACCCCATACAGCAGATACCGCGCCGCCGACAGCGCCAGCGGCGAGAACGCCGGCAGCATCTTCGGCGCCACGAAGATCACGCCCCACAGCGCCCCGGCCGCGACGCCGCAGCCGATGCCCTTGAGGTGATCGCGCCGCCGGTCGTGCGGCGTGTGCGGTGTCTGCGCGAGGTGCGTTGCGGTGGAGGTGTCGCCGACAGCCATGGAAGTGCCAGTCCGGAAGAACAATCGAACCGGCACTCTGCGCGCACGCGAGCCGCCCGTCTTGGCGAAGACGGCAGCGCGTTGGCAAAAACGGAAAGCTGAAGTGGCGTCAGCCGTGCCGCACGGCAGCGGGCGTGGTGCCCAGGGCGGTCTTGAGATGGCGCGTCAGGGCGCTCTGGTCGTAGTAGCCGGTGCGCGCGGCAATCTCGGCAATGGGCAGGGCGGTGGCTTCCAGCAGCGACAACGCGTGCCGCAAGCGCACCTCGGCCAGCCGCGCGTGCAGCGTGGTGCCATAGGTGGCGCGGAACAGGGTGGCGAGACGGCGCGCGCTCACGCCAACGTCGGCCGCCAGTTCACCAACCGTCAGGGGCTCGGCATAGCGCTGGTCGATGGTGCGCCAGGCGTGTTCGGCGCGCGGGTCTGGCCGGGCGCGGAGCTGTGTCGACTGGTTGGCCGGATGCGCCGCCAGCGTCGCCAACGCCAGCGCAGACCACGCGTCGGCCAAGGTGTCATCGATGACGGGGCCGGCATGCGGAGCGTGCGCGCTCTGCAGCCACGTGGTCAGCGCGCGCAGGCCGGGCGTGAGCGGGAAGAACACCTGGTCGGCCAGGCCGCCGAGGTGAGGTGCGCGGTCGGTGGGGGCTGCGATGTCCAGCACGATGAAGCGGTTGGCGCCGGACGCCTCGAAGGCGTGCGTTGCGCCGGCGGGGATCAGCGCAGCGTGGTGCGTGTCGACCCGGCCGCCATGGCCGTCCACCTCCATCTCCAGCACGCCACGCGCGGGCATCACGACCTGCACAAAGTCGTGGGCGTGGGGGGCAGCGGCGAGGCCGTAGGTGCGGAAATCCAGCATCGGCGCAGGATACACCTGGCGCCGGGCAAAAAAATACCCGGCTGGTGCGCCGGGCTCGAACTTTCACGGGCGAGGGCCCGCGAGAAGAGGAACGAGCGGCATCATGCCTTGCCCATGTGACAGTCACATGTCAGTCACGCTTCCGTAATCGTCACGATGTTGGGGTAGAACGCGAGCATGCCGGCCACCGCCTCGGCCATGGGGATGGGGATGGGGTGCTCGTACGTCCACACCGCATTCGTGGCGCGCTCGTCGCCGGCCACGATGGTGTAGTACGACGCCTGGCCCTTGTACGGGCATTGGCTGTGATGCTGGGTGCGCTCCAGCAGGTTCATCTGCACGTCGTCGCGCGGGATGTACAGCACCGGCGGGAGCGAGCGTTCGCGCAAGGTGCGCGCAGCCCGCGTGTCGGCGATGGTGTAGCCGTTGAAGGTGACCGTAACGCGACGCGGGTTGGCTTCAACAACGATGGGGGATTTCAGTTCCAGCTCGGACATGCGGACCTCCTGCATCGGATGGCGGGGCCCCGCGCATGCGGGGGCTCCGATTCAATGTAGTGGATGGCCGCTGTCCGTGCCCGACGCGGCTGGCGTGAGGGCTTACCAGTGTGTCTCGCTCTCCGGCGTGGATGACACTCGGTGGATGGCGAGGTCCGCCCCCATGAACTCGGCCTCGCGGTCCAGCCGCAGGCCCACCAGCTTGCGCAGCGCGCCGTAGACCACCGTGCCGCCCACCAGCGCGATCACGATGCCGCCGGCCGTGCCCGCCACCTGCGCCCAGAACGACACGCCGCCCAGGCCGCCCAGCGCTTTCAGGCCGAAGATGCCGGCCGCGATGCCGCCCCAGGCGCCGCACAACCCATGCAGCGGCCACACGCCCAGCACGTCGTCGATGCGCCAGACGTTCTGCACGCGCGTGAACATCCACACGAACAGCACGCCAGCCATGCCGCCGGTGGCCAGCGCCCCCAGCGGATGCATCACGTCGGAGCCCGCGCACACTGCCACCAGGCCAGCCAGCGGGCCGTTATACGAGAAGCCGGGGTCATTCTTGCCGGCCCACCACGCGGTGAGCGTGCCGCCCACCATGGCCATCAGCGAGTTGAGGGCGACCAGGCCGCTCATCTTGTCCAGCGTCTGCGCGCTCATCACGTTAAAGCCGAACCAGCCCACTGCCAGCACCCACGCGCCCGCGGCCAGGAACGGGATGTTCGACGGCGGATGCGCGGCGACGCGGCCGTCGTCCTTGTAGCGGCCGTGGCGCGCGCCCAGCAGCAGCACCGCCGGCAGCGCGATCCAGCCACCCACCGCATGCACCACCACCGAGCCGGCAAAGTCGTGGAACTCGGCGCCCGTGGCCGCCTGCAGCCAGTGCTGGATGCCAAAGCGCTCGTTCCAAGCGATGCCCTCGAAGAACGGATAGACGAAGCCGACCAGCACGAAGGTCGCCGCCAGTTGCGGCTCGAAGCGCGAGCGCTCGGCAATGCCGCCCGAGATGATGGCGGGAATCGCCGCCGCGAAGGTCAGCAGGAAGAAGAACTTCACCAGTTCGTAGCCGTTCTGCTGGGCGAGCACGTCGGCGCCCGTGAAGAAGTTGACGCCATAGGCGATCGAATACCCGATGAAGAAGTACGCGATGGTGGACACGGCAAAGTCGACCAGGATCTTCACCAGCGCATTGACCTGGTTCTTCTTGCGGACGGTGCCCAGCTCAAGGAAGGCGAAGCCGGCGTGCATGGCCAGCACCATGATGGCGCCCAGCAGGATGAAGAGCGCGTCGCCCCCGGTTTTTATGGTGTTCATGGCGGTTGTCGTGCGGATGGGAGGGTGCGTCCTTGTGGTGCCGCATGCCCACAAATGACGCAAAAAGCGTCGACAAACGCAAAATCCGTTCCATGCTGGCGCACATTCGGTGCGTCAGGCACCAACGCCGTGCGGAGGTGGGGTGGGCCGCAGGCAGTCAGGTGACGGCTACCTTATCGCCCAAATTCGGTGCGTGCTTGCGCGTATTCGGTGCGCGTTGGGGCGCGTGCGCGCAGGATTGGTGCGTTACTTGGACTCGCCTTCAGCCTGGGCGGCCTTGGCGGCAGTCAGGGCAAAGGACGCGGCAATCGCGTTCCACAGCGGCTCGTAGCGCTGGCGCACCACGCTGGCCTGCTCGGGCGAGGCGGCGGGCGATTGCATATGCAGCATCAGCAGGGCGCCGTCCGCCGGCAGGATAAACACGCGGCCGACCAGCGTATTGCCCGTGGCGTGCGGCACGCGCGGGCCCGGCGCCTCGCCGATATAGCTGGCCCACACGCCCGTGCGTCCGCCGAACGGCTGCGTGCCCCAGCCGATCAGCCGACACGGCAGCGACACTGTTTGCCGTACCGATTCGCGCAGCCAGCGCGGCTCGCGGCTCTCGGGCACCGGTTCGAGCTCGCCATCGTGCGGGCGCACCAGCAGTTCGATGCGCGACAGCCCCGCGCCGCCCTGGTTGGCCCAGGCGCCGATCGCCACGCGGCCCGGGTCGGGCTTGCGTGGCGCAGCAGGTGGTACGCGCTCCCACGAGAACGGCAGGCGCAACGCCAGGCCGGCGCCGCGCGCGTTCGGCCAGTCGGCCAGCGTGACGCCCTGGGTGAAGCGGCTGCCCAGCTCATCGCCCGGGCGGTCGTCGTAGACCACTGCCAGCAGGGTCTGCAGCGTGGCCCGGTCGAGCTCGCCTTGTGCGCGCACACTCACGCGCTGGGCCAGCGCCTGCGCGGTCTGTTCGGTCTGGGTGGCAATCGCCACACTCGACTGGTGCACGTCGAGCACGCGCTCGATCAGCAGCTGGCGCTCGTCATCGGCCAGCGGAATGCCGGCGATCAGGCGGCGCGTGTGGGCCAATGCCTGCGGGAACGTGTCGTCGAATTGGGTGCGGGCGCGGATCAGGTCTTCGCGTTGCCCCGGGTAGCGCTGGATGGCGCGGTCGAGCGCCTGCGCCTGCACCGTCAGGAAGCCGAGCACACCCACCAGGCCGGGGATGCCGCCCGGGGTGTAATCCCACGCAAGGGCGTGCAGGGGCCACGCCAGCAAGGCGATCAAATACCAGCGCAGCGTTGCGCGGCGTGACATGGTTGGTGCCCCCCGAGGCCAGCAGCGGTGCCGGCCAAAGCCGAACTGTAGCGATTTGTATTGATTGTGTGCAAGCTAGGCATCACCCCGATCCGGGGCGGATGTTGCTTTCATGCGCCCCGCGCGTGGCGATCGGATCACTGTAGAGGCTTCCCCAATGGGCATCCAAAAGCGCCCGTCGGGATCGCCGTTGCCGTGGCGTTTGACTGGTTGACGTTTACGTCACGCCCGAAAATACTGTCTCCACGACGACCGACCGGCACGCCGCGCATTGTGCGGCGCACAAAACCTCCAACGCCGGCGCCCACTCTTTCGAAGGTGGAGACATGACCGATCTTTCCGCCGCCCGCGCGGCCGAACCGACCCCGGCCAGCGAGCCCGTCGCGCCGCGCTACAAGGTTCGCTTCGTCACGGCCGCGTCGCTGTTCGACGGCCACGATGCGTCGATCAACATCATGCGGCGCATCCTGCAGTCGATGGGCTGCGAGGTGATCCATCTCGGCCACAACCGCTCGGTGGACGAGGTGGTCAACGCTGCCTTGCAGGAAGACGTGCAGGGCATCGCGGTCTCCAGCTACCAGGGCGGCCACGTCGAATACTTCAAGTACATGATCGACGCGTTGCGCGCGCGCGGCGGCGAGCACATCCAGGTGTTCGGCGGCGGCGGCGGCGTGATCGTGCCGGCGGAGATCCGCGCGCTGCAGGACTACGGCGTGGCGCGCATCTACAGCCCCGAAGACGGTCAGCGCATGGGCCTGGCCGGCATGATTGCCGACATGGTGCGGCGCTGCGATCTCGATCTCTCCGCCTATGCGCCGACCACGCTGGAGCCCGTGGCCAACGGGGATCGGCGCGCGCTGGCGCAACTGATCACCGCGCTGGAATCGGGCCGCGTTGATCCGGCATTGCGGCAGGCCGTGCACGATCGCGCGGCGGCCGTGCATACGCCGGTGCTCGGCATCACGGGCACGGGTGGCGCGGGCAAGTCATCGCTCACGGATGAGCTGATCCGCCGCTTCCGCCTCGACCAGCAGGACCGCCTGCGCATTGCCGTGATCTCGATCGACCCGTCGCGGCGCAAGTCGGGCGGGGCGCTGCTGGGCGATCGCATCCGCATGAACGCGATCAACCATCCGAACCTCTTCGTACGCTCGCTCGCCACACGCGAGGCCAGCAGCGAGATTTCCGACGCGCTGCCCGATGCGATTGCGGCGTGCCGCGCGGGCGGCTTCGACCTCATCATCGTCGAGACTTCGGGCATCGGCCAGGGCGATGCGGCCATCGTGCCGCACGTCGATCTGTCGCTGTACGTGATGACGCCCGAGTTTGGCGCGGCCAGCCAGCTGGAGAAGATCGACATGCTCGATTTTGCCGACCTGGTGGCGATCAACAAGTTCGACCGCAAGGGCGCGCAGGACGCGTGGCGCGACGTGTCCAAGCAGGTGCAGCGCAACCGCGAGCAATGGCATGCGAAGCCGGAAGACATGCCGGTGTTCGGCACGCAGGCCTCGCATTTCAACGATGACGGCGTGACGGCGCTGTACCACGCACTGGCCGATCGGCTGGCTGAACGCGGCATGGCATTGGCGGACCGTACGCTGCCGCGCCCGGCCGGCCCTTGCTCCACCAGCCACGACGCCATCGTGCCGCCCGCGCGCGTGCGCTACCTGGCCGAGCTGGCCGACACCGTGCGCGGCTACCACCGCCGTGTCGACGCGCAAAGCCGCCTCGCGCGCGAGCGCCAGCAGCTGCGGGCCAGCCGTCGCATGCTGGAAGCGGCCGGCACCACCGGCGATGCGCTGACCGCCCTCGACACGCAAGCCGCCGAGCGCGACACGCAGCTCGGCGCCACCGAACGCAAGCTGCTCGCCATGTGGCCCGACCTGCGCCGCGCGTATTCCGGCGACGAGTACGTCGTGAAGATCCGAGACCGGGAGATCCGCACGCAGCTCACGCACACGACGCTCTCCGGCACCACCATCCGCAAGGTCGTGCTGCCGCCGTTTGAAGACGATGGCGAAGTGCTGCGCTGGCTGATGCGCGAGAACGTGCCGGGCAGCTTCCCCTACACCGCCGGCGTGTTCGCCTTCAAGCGCGAGAATGAAGACCCGACCCGCATGTTCGCGGGCGAGGGCGACGCCTTCCGCACCAACCGCCGCTTCAAGCTCGTCTCCGCCGGCATGGATGCCAAGCGCCTGTCCACCGCGTTCGACTCCGTCACGCTGTACGGCGAAGACCCGGACCTGCGCCCGGACATCTACGGCAAGGTCGGCAACTCGGGCGTGTCCATCGCCACGTTGGACGACATGGAGGTGCTGTACGACGGCTTCGACCTGACCAGCCCCGCCACCTCCGTCTCGATGACGATCAACGGCCCGGCGCCGACCATCCTGGCGATGTTCATGAACACCGCCGTCGACCAGAACCTCGCCAAGTTCCGCGCCGACAACGGCCGCGAGCCGACCGAGGGTGAGGAGGCGAAGATCCGCGCGTGGGTGCTGCAGAACGTGCGTGGCACGGTCCAGGCCGACATCCTCAAGGAAGACCAGGGCCAGAACACCTGCATCTTCTCGACCGAGTTCTCGCTCAAGGTGATGGGCGACATCCAGGAATATTTCGTGCACCACCAGGTGCGCAATTTCTACTCGGTGTCGATCTCGGGCTACCACATTGCCGAGGCCGGGGCGAACCCGATCTCGCAGCTCGCCTTCACGCTCGCCAACGGCTTCACCTATGTGGAGGCGTACCTCGCGCGCGGCATGCATATCGACGACTTTGCGCCGAACCTATCGTTCTTCTTCTCCAACGGCATGGACCCGGAGTACAGCGTGCTGGGCCGCGTCGCGCGCCGCATCTGGGCGGTGACGATGCGCGACAAGTACAGCGCGAACGAGCGCAGCCAGAAGCTGAAGTACCACGTGCAGACCTCGGGCCGCTCGCTGCACGCGCAGGAGATCGCCTTCAACGACATCCGCACCACGCTGCAGGCGCTGATCGCCATCTACGACAACTGCAACAGCCTGCACACGAATGCCTACGACGAGGCCATCACCACGCCCACGGCGGAATCGGTGCGGCGCGCGCTGGCCATCCAGCTCATCATCAACCGCGAGTGGGGCCTGGCGAGGTGCGAGAACCCGAACCAGGGCAGCTTCATCATCGACGAGCTGACCGACCTGGTGGAGGAGGCCGTGCTGCAGGAGTTCGAGCGCATTGCCGAGCGCGGCGGCGTGCTGGGTGCGATGGAGACCGGCTATCAGCGCGGCAAGATCCAGGAGGAGTCGATGCTGTATGAGCAGCGCAAGCATGATGGCTCGCTGCCGATCATTGGCGTCAATACGTTCCGCAATCCGGAGGCGGAGAGCACGGTGCCGACGCATATCGAGCTGGCGCGCTCCAGCGAGGAAGAGAAGCAGAGCCAGCTTGCGCGCTTGCGGGATTTTCATACGCGCAATGCTGGCGAGGCGCCAGCCATGCTGCAGCGGCTGCAGCGTGCTGTGATCGAGGATCAGAACGTGTTTGCTGTGCTGATGGACGCGGTGCGGGTTTGCTCGCTCGGGCAGATTACGCACGCGCTGTTTGAGGTGGGCGGACAGTACCGCCGCAATATGTGAGGTGGCGGCGAGGTGGCGGCGATTAGGACTGCGCTGCCAGTTCAACGGCGCGCGCCGCCTGAGCGGCGGTGTCGGCAAGCCAGTGCTGGCGCTCGGCGTCGCTGCTGGTCGCCACCACGCCGAACAGCGAGCGCATCACGTGCTTGACGCCGCAGTAGCGCAGGATGCCCTCGCCCCAGATGCGCTCCAGCGGGTCGCCAAACACGGCCCGTTCGCGCGCGACGGGCGTATTGCCGGTGTTGATGACCAGGGCAGCGCGCGTGCGCAGCAGCCCGATCGGCGCATCGCCCTGGTCATCGCCCTTGGCAAAGGTATAGGCCGCATTGGGGGCGAAGACCCGATCGATCCAGCCCTTCATGAGCGCGGGCGGCATGCCCCAGCAATTCGGGTGGACCACGGCCAGCAGGTCGCTGTCGCGCAGCTCGGCGATATGCGCCTGTACCTGCGGGTCCTGAGTTGGCTGGCCGCGCGCTTCTTCCGCAGTCAGGAGTGGGTTGAACCGTTCCTCAAGCAGATCGTGGAGGGTGACATCGCATCCCAGCGCGCTCCAGGTCGCCTTGATCTGGTTGGCTAGGGCGTGATTGAAGCTGGCGGGGGCCGGATGCCCCACGACGATCATGGCTCTCATGGATGGCGTTGCGTGGTGCAAGATGGGTCAGGGGTGCGGGCGGCGTTGGCTGCCGATCCAAATTCAGCGCGCGATTCGCATTCGCCAGGATGATGCCCGATCCTGCGGCGCGCTGTTCGATACGGGGGCATGCCGATTGCCCCCTGGCGATTAGTGAGTTTGACCTGTGCCGCTGCCATACGTCTGGAACACCGACAGATCCGGATACTTGCTGCGGATCAGCGTCCACTCGCTCTGGTCGAAGAACGTGCAGGCGTCGCGGCTCATGCGCTTGGCGACTTCCAGGCAGAAGCGCACCGCCTCGGCCAGGTCGGTCTCGTGGTCGGCCGACGAATCGCTGCCCGCCACCACCGACTGCGCCGTGAGCGCCACGCCCACCACCGGCGCGTGCGTGGCCACGTGCGGCTGCATGATGCTGTTGAAGTGGTACAGGCCGTTGTCATACGGCGTGATGTCCTGCTGCGAGATCGGGAACGTCACCGCCGGGCAGCCGGTGGTCGATTCCATGATGCCGACCAGGTCCGGCGCCACGCGCAGGATGTAGCCCTGCATGGCGGTGGGCGAGATCGCAAAGCCGCGATGCTTGACGATGCTGTTGCCCTTGGACGCGTCGATGGAGAGGATCGCCTCCATCTCCTTGAGCACTTCGTACTCGTTCATGGTTGACGACGAGACCGGCATGCCCATGAAATCCACCGGCTTGCGCGGCGTGATCGACACGTCGGTCGACAAGTGGGTGGTGACGATCACGTCGCCGGCGAGCTGGTCGCCGCGCTGCTTCATCTGCATCAGCTTGAGTGCCACCGCCAGCGAGGCGATCGGGCCGTCGGCGTCCGACACCAGGCCCACGCGGTGCGGGTAGGCGCCAATCGCGCCATTGCGGCCGATCACGCCCAGCGTGGCCGGGCGGCCCGGCACGCCGTGGCTGGTGCCGTTGATCTTGATGGCGACGAAGTAGGTCAGCTTCTTGGTGTCCTCGGGCGGTTCATCGTGGACTTCCGTCACCTCGACGGTCACGCCGTCGCTCGTGTAAGGCGCAAAGAAGTCGTTGATCTTCTGCGTGGTGATGCTCTTGGTATCGAGAAATTCGATGATGTCGAGGACTTGCTTCAATGCCATATCGGTTCTCCGTTCAGGTGGATTGGGAGCGTGCTGTGCAAGACAGCGTAGGTGGCGCCCAAGCCGGATGCCATGGATGGGCGCCGTATTTCCTAGGTGGAAGAGTTGGATCAGAACCGGTGCCGCATCCCGACCCGGTAGACGATCTGGTTGCCGCTGGTCGACGACGGCAGCACCGCCGACACCTTGGCGTGCGCGGTCGGCCCCAGCGCGCGCTGCCAGCTCACCATGCCGTAGACGTCGGTGCGCTTGGACAGGCTGTAATCGACAATGCTGTTGAGCTGGTGGTAGGTGTTCTTCTCGATGCGCGTCATGGCGTAATCCAGCCCCGCGTACCAGGCCGGGGCGAAGCTGACTTTCGTCCCCACCTCGTACGCCTGCGCGGTGACGCCGTGGCCGTCGTAGTCCTTCAGGCGCGTGTTGGTGGCCATGCCGTGCAGCCACACCTTGCCGAAGTCGTACGAGGCACCGACGCCGGCGATGCGCTGGTTCGAGATCTTCTGGTAGACGCTGCAGACCGGCAGCGCGTGGAACGCCGCGCCGCCGATCGGCAGTGCCGAGCCGAGCGCGAACACGTGCGGGTCGTTGATGTTGGTGTACGCCCCGCCGATCTTGAAGGCACCCTTGGCATACAGCAGGCCCGCGCTGACCGTGCGCTTGTTGAAGTTGCTGAACTCGCGCCCCGAGACCGGATCGCGCCCCGGCGATTGGCCGAAGCCGTACATCGCGCCGCCTGACAGCGTGCCGCCGCCCAGGCCCACCTCCGGGCTCATCCACAGCACCGAGTTGTCGATGCGCTGGCCGCTCACGCGGTCGATGTCGATGAAGTGGTATTGGTAGTTGCCGCCATACGTGCTGCCAGCCGCAAAGTTGGCGCCCAGCAGCGTGCCCATCAGGTCGTACTGGCGGCCAAGCGTGAGCGTGCCGGCGGTGCGATTGGACAGGCCGACCCAGGTCTGGCGCCCGAAGAAGCTGTTCGGGATGGCGCTCTGGCCGTTGTGGACGTGAAAGCCGCTCTCCAGCGTGAACACGGCCTTGGTGCCGCCGCCCAGCTCTTCCGACCCGCGCACGCCAAAGCGGCTGCCCTGGCGCACCCCGCTGGGCAGCGACCACAGGTGGCCGCCGGCGCCGGCGTTGGTCACATAGTCCACGCCTTCATCCAGGATGCCGTACAGCGTGACGTTGCTCTGCGCGCTCGCGGCATCGGCCAGCAGGCCGGCGCTGGCCGCCAGCGCCATGGCGCCGCGACGGATGGCCGATCGTGTGGCGAAGCGCTCCCCTTGCGCGTCGCCATGGGCGCGCGCCCTCGCATGCAGTGCTTGCATGTTCTCCCTCAGTCTTCTTGGTGTGGTGGCCGCTGCACGGGCGTGCAGCGGCGTCTGCGGGCGCGGCCTGGGGTCACCCCGGCGCGGCCCGGCGTGGTGGTCAGGCGGTCACGGCCTGCCCGACCCGTGCGGTGATGTCGCCGGCCGGCAGGTCAACCAGCGGCTCATTGGCGACAAACAGGCGGGCCGGCTTTGGGCCGACCAGCAGCACGCGCTCGTCGGTCACTTCCAGCCAGTCGCCTTCGGGGATGCCGAGCACGCGCACCTCGGGGTTCACCACCAGGAACTCGGCGATGCGCTGGTCGCGCGTTTCGCCCTGGTGGCCCGGCGGCAGCTCGTTGTTGTAGTGCGGGTTGATCTGGAACGGGATCAGCCCCAGCGCATCGAACCCCTGCGGATCGACGATCGGCATGTCGTTGGTGGTGCGCAGCGTCGGGCAGCTCATGTTGGTGCCCGCGCTCCAGCCGACGTACGGCGTGCCACGCTTGACCGCCGCGCGGATCGGCTCCAGCAGCCCCCACTCGCGCATCAGTTGCAGCAGCCGCCACGAGTTGCCGCCGCCCACCAGGATCAGCTCGGCCTCTTCAATGGCGACGATGGTGTCGTCGAATTCATGGATGCCGCGCACCTCGATGCCCAGCGGCGCGAGCGCCTGCTGCACGGTGTCGCGGTAGCTGTCCCATGACATCGTCACGCCGGCAAAGGGGATGAATACGGCGCGCTTGCGGCCTTGGCTGAGCTTCTCGAAGGCGGGCAGCGCGTGCTGCAGGTATTCGCCGCCCGGGTTGCGCGAGTTGGAGAGGAGGAGTAATTCCATATCGGGTTCCTTGTGATGAGAGATCGGTCAGGCGGAGGCCGTCTCGGCCGCCAGCGCGCGGATGCCCGCCACGGCGCGGTCGATTTCCGCCTCGGTGTTGAAGTACAGCGGCGAGATGCGCACCATCTTGTCGATGCCGTGGCGCTGCAGGATCGGCAGCGCCATGAAGTGCCCGGCCTCGATGATCACGCCCTCAGCCTCCAGGCGTGCCACGATGGCGTCCGCCCCTACGCCGCGCACGTTGAAGGGCACGATCATCAGGCGGTCGGCATCGCGCGCCGGGCCATAGAGCTCGATGCCGTCGAGCGTGCGCAGCTGCGCGACGGTGTAGTCGGTCAGCGCGCGTACGCGCTGGTGGATGGCCGAGATGCCGATGCCGTTGGCATATTCGATGGCTGCGCCCAGGCCCAGGATGGACGGCACGATCGGGCAACCCGCCTCGAAGCGCTTGGCCGTGGTCTGCAGCGTCACGGCCTGCGTGGCAATGTCGAAGCCCGCGTTCCACCAGCCCACCAGCGCCGGTTCCATCTGCGGGATCAGCTCCGCGCGCGCGAACAGGAGGCCGCTGCCCTCCGGCCCACGCAGTGCCTTGCGCCCGCATGCCGCCAGGAAATCGCAGCCCAGCGCGCGCACGTCGATCGGCACCAGCCCGAGCGATTGCGATGCATTGATCAGCGTGAGGATGCCGCGCGCGCGCGCCAGCGTGCAGATGGCCTCGATGGGCTGCAGCGCGCCGGTGGCGTTGGGCAGGTGCGAGACCGAGATCAGGCGCGTGCGCGGCGTGAGCATGGCGGCCAGCACGTCGAGCGGGATCATGCCGCCGTCATCGACCGGTACCACGCGCACGTTGACGAGGCCGGCTTCCTGCAGGCGCAGCCATGGTGCCTGGTTGCTCATGATCTCGGCGTTGGTGATGATGACCTCGTCACCGGGTTGCCAGCGGAGGCCGCGCGCGATCAGGCTGATGGCCTCGGTGCCGTTCTTGGTGAAGGCGATTTCCTCCGCCTGCGCGCCGATGAACGCGGCAGCCGCGGCACGCACGGCTTCCACGCGTGCGTAGGTTTCCTTGCGGAAGGCGGGCAGGTACGGACCGACCTGCGCGGTGCGGCTCAGGTAATCCGTCATCGCGTCGATCACCTGGCGCGGCGGCACGGAGGCCGCGGCGTGGTCGAGGTAGGCGAGGTTCGGCACCAGCAGCAGGTCGCCGCGCGTGCGTGCCCAGAGGGCGTCATTGGAAGACGTCATGCCAAGTCCTTATTTGATGAACAGCCGGCCGGTGACGATCGGCTTGAAGAAGCTGTAGAGCGTGTCGCCGGCGATGAAGCCCGCAGCCATGGTGGCGCAGGTCGATTCACCCGCCGCGCCGTAGCGCTTGCGTACCGCAAAGCGGATCGCCAGACCCGTGAGCACCGCCCAGCCCGCCGCCGGGAAGCCCAGCAGCAAGCCGGTCGCCATCAGCACGCCGAGCTGCTTGCGCGTGCCGCCCACCCACTGCAGCAGCGCGCCGGGCACGGCCCACATCGCCAGCTTGAGCGCCACGTCGGCCGACACGCCGGCCTCGATGGTGGCCACGTACACCTTGGCCACCGGCGGGAACAGGTTGTGCGAGAAGAAGTACGGATACGCCAGCACCACGGTGATGGCCGAGACGATGAAGCCGATCATCCCCGCGATGTACTGCTGGCGGCGGCCTTCCAATTCAAGCTGAGGGTTGGCGCCGTTGCCGCGCAGGATGTAGCCGGCCTTGAGGTCGTAGCCCATGTCGGCAAAGGCCGGGCCGGTGGCGGCCGACAGGCCCACCAGCAAGCCAAGGGCCGGCGCCGGGAAGCCGATCATCATGCCGATCAAGAGTGTGATGAGCGCCACCGCAAATGCCGGGAACCACCCCGAGTGCATCGCCGCAATGCCGACGATCACCTCGTGCACGAAGGCGGCAAACGCAGCGAACAGCAGGAAGCCGATCAGCATCGGCGTCGACATGTGCGTGGCCAGCCCGGCCATCGCGGCAATCAGCAGGGCGACGCCCATGTAGCCGACAAAACCGGCACTCAGCCAGCCGACGGTGCGCTTTTCCGACACGGTCAGCACGGCGGGCTCATCAGGCTGGCCCGGCGTCGGACGCGCCTTGTTGCGCACCACCAGCAGCGCCACCTGCACCAGCGCCACCACGCCCGCACCGATCATGAAGCCGTGCGGCAGATAGAGCTTGTTGAGGTCGATACCGAACTTGGGCAGCGAATACCCCTTGATGAGCAGGCCGATGCCGAACATCAGCAGCGCCCACGCATTGCCGATGAAGGCCACGCCCAGCGCCGACATCGGCACGCCCGCCATGGCGCCGCCCACGCCACCGGCCACGCCCAGCAGCAACAGGCCGGCCTTCTTGCCGCCCTGGTCGCCGGCCTGGATCGACTCCGCCGTGGCGATGCCCGCCGGCCACGTGCCGGTGGCCGGAAACGCCTTGGAGCCGAACACGCGGTACAGCAGCGTGCCGTCGATCAGCAGCGCCAGGATGGCGCCCGCCAGCATCGGCACGATCAGGTCATGCCGGCCCATGGAAAACGGCACCGCCACCGGAATCATCAGGCTGTTGGCCGCGCCGAAGGTGGCTGACGAGATGGCCGTCTGCACCAGGTTTTGCCGGTGCACCGAGCGGAAGCGCCGCAGCGCCGCCAGCGGTACACGCGCCAGCAGCATCGCCAGCAGCGCGCCGATGATGGCCGTGTGTGCCGAGATGCCGAGCGTGACGATCAGCTGCATGCCCACCACCGCACCCACGATCGAGACGAGCACCAGGATGATGAAGCTGAGCGGCTCGAAGGCCTTGGGGTGCCGCATGTCGGTGGGGTGCCCGGTGGGCGGGGCCGCGTCGTGGGTGACGGGCGGCGAGCTGGCATGCATGGAATGGGTCTCCTCGGAGGATTTGTTGGGCTGGACCAGCCGCTCAGTAGAAGCGCTGGATGTGCGATTCGATGCCGTCGCGCTCGGCGCGGATGGCGGCGAGCATGGCGGTGGCCTTGGTGTCATCGAAGCGGAACGCCGGGCCGGACACGCCGAGCGAGCCGATCACGCGCTCGCGCTCATCGAACAGCGGCAGGCCGAGGCCGAACACGCCCTCGGCGAATTCACCGACGGAGCGCGCCCAGCCTTGCGCGCGGATCTGCTCCAGTTCTGCACGCAGCGCAGCGCGGTCGACCACCGTGTGCACGGTCTTGCGGGCGAGGTCCGCATCGAGCACGGCATCACGCTCAGCCTCGGGCAGGAAGGCCAGCATCACCTTGGCCGAGGCGCCCGCGTGCAGCGGCACGCGCGTGCCGGGGCGCACGGTGTACTTGATGCTCTGCTCGGGCTCGACGATCTCCAGGTACACCGCTTCATGCCGGTCGAGCATGGCGAGGTAGGCGGTTTCGCCCGTGGCGTCGCAGACGCGCTGCATGGCCGGCAGGATCAGGTCCGACACCTGCAGGCTTTCGCGCAGCGACCCCGCCAACTCCAGGAACGCCATGCCCAGCGCGTACTTGCGCGAGCGGTCGCGCTGCACGACAAAGTTGTGCTCGGCGCAGGTGGCAAGCACACGCTGCACCACCGAGTGATGGACACCCGACGCCTTGGCCAGCTCGCGCACGCCCCACACCGGCGATTGGGCCGTGAAGAAGCGCAGCAGCGTCAGCGAGGTGTCGAGGGTCTTGAGCGTCATAATGTTTCTCAATTGGAAACAGTGTTTCCGGTGGAGAACCATCTTAAAAGTCCGGCGGTGCTGGGTTCAACGCGTTTGCGGGTATACGCCGATTGTTTCTATTGCAGAGACAAATTCAACAAACCTAGTGCTGGTAAGGCTTTGCGGCTCGCGCGCGCTCGTTTATGCTGCGCGTTTCGTACCAACATGTTTCAAAGGGATCGCGTCATGGCAATTCAAACGGTCGGCATCGTCGGTGCCGGAACGATGGGCAACGGCATTGCGCAAGCGTGCGCCGTGGTCGGGTTGGATGTGGTGATGGTGGACATCAGCGATGCCGCCGTGCAGAAGGGCATCGCCACCGTGGCGGGCAGCCTGGACCGCCTGATCAAGAAGGACAAGCTGACCGAAGCCGACAAGGCCAGCGCGCTCGCGCGCATCCAGGGTTCGACCTCGTACGACGACCTCAAGCGCGCCGACCTCGTGATCGAGGCCGCCACCGAGAACCTCGAGCTGAAGGTGAAGATCCTCAAGCAGCTCGAAGCCGTGGCCGCGCCGCACGCGATCGTGGCGTCCAACACGTCGTCGATCTCGATCACGAAGCTGGCCGCCGTGCTGCAGGACGCGAGCCGCTTCATCGGCATGCACTTCTTCAACCCGGTGCCGATGATGGCGCTGGTGGAGATCATCCGTGGCCTGCAGACCAGCGACGCCACGCATGCTGACGTCGAGGCGCTGGCGCACACGCTGGGCAAGACGCCGATCACGGTCAAGAACAGCCCGGGCTTCGTGGTCAACCGCATCCTGTGCCCGATGATCAACGAGGCGTTCTGCGTGCTGGGCGAGGGGCTGGCCTCGCCGGAAGAGATCGACGAAGGCATGAAGCTCGGCTGCAACCACCCGATCGGGCCGCTGGCGCTGGCCGACATGATCGGCCTGGACACCATGCTGGCCGTGATGGAAGTGCTGTACACCGAGTTTGCCGACCCGAAGTACCGCCCGGCCATGCTGATGCGCGAGATGGTGGCCGCCGGCTACCTGGGCCGCAAGACCGGCCGCGGCGTGTACGACTACCGCAAGTAAGCCGGGCTGTCCGGCAACTGTCCGGCCGGATTCAGCAGAAGTGTCTGCAAGTGTGCATGGAGGGTGCGTCACGTTGCGTCGAAGATGACGCATCGCCGCACCCTTTCTTTTACCCACCGGACCTTGCCATGCCGCGCTACGCCTTCCGCCTGCTCAACGTCTTTGCCGAATCTACCTTCGGCGGCAACCAGCTCGCCGTCTTCGAAGACGGGCGCGGCCTGGACGACGCCACCATGCAGGCGATCGGACGCCAGTTCAATCTGTCCGAGATCACCTTCCTCTTTCCCGACGAGACCGACGGCGCCACCGCACGCTTCCGCATCTTCACGCCCGACTACGAGATGCCGTTTGCCGGCCACCCGTCGCTGGGCACCGCGCAGGTGGTGCGCGAGCTGTACGGCCCCGGCAACGAGCTGACGCTGCGCTGCCAATCCGGCGTGGTCCGCCTGGCCGCGAATGATCACGGCTGGTCGCTGATCCCGCCGCGCTCCGGTGCGTTGAGCACGCGCGAGGCCGACCCGGCCATCGCCGGCATGCTGGGCCTGGATGCCGATGCGCTCGCCGGTCCGCCGCTGTGGGTCGATGCCGGCATCGAGCAGCTCATGGTGCCGGTCAAGCGCCGTGCCGATGTCGAGCGTGCCCGCCCGGACCCGTTGGCCTTCGACGCATGGCCGCGCAGCCGCAACGATGGGCGCAACGCCTATGTCTTCGTCATGCCCGAACCCGGCAGTGCAGACCCGGTCGTGGCGCGCTTCTTCTTCGAATACGGCAGCGGCCTGAACGAAGATCCGGGCACCGGTTCGGCGTGCGCCAACCTGGGTGGCTGGCTGCGCGCAACCGGGCATGCGTTGCCAGCAACCTTTCGCATCGAGCAGGGCGCGGCGGTGGGGCGGCCGTGCCATCTCTCGCTGCAGGTCGATGCCGATGGCACCATCCACGTCGGCGGCCGCGTGATCGAGATCGGGCGCGGCACGCTGAATCTCTAAGCCGCCGGTTCCACCTGCTTGGTGAAGAACGTCGTGCCGCAAAACGCGCCGTCCGGCATCAGCGCGTAATTCGGCACGACGCCCACGCGCTGCCAGCCGGCGCGCGCGTACAGCCGCTCCGCGTCGCCGCCGGTGACGGTGTCGAGCACCAGCACGGTCTTGCCTTCGGCGCGCGCCACCTCGTCCACGGCCGCCATCAAGCGCTGCGCGATGCCCTGGCGGCGAGCGCGGCGGTGGACCAGCATCTTGGCCACATCGGCGCGGTGCGGCTGGTTCTCGGGTTGCGCCAGGATCAACTGCACGGTGCCGAGGATGGCGCCGGCCGCATCCTCGGCAATCAGCAGCGCGCGCTCGTCACGCGCCACGCCTTCGGCCACACCGCGCCAGAATGCGAGCGCCTTGTCGCGCGGCAACGGCCACATGAAGCTGACCGAGGCGCCACCTTCCACACAATCGACTAGCACGTCGGCCAAGGCTTCTGCGCAGGCGGCGGCTTCGTTGGGGCCGATGCACCGGATGTTGATGCCGTCGCTCATTCAGGCCTCCGCACAGTCGGAAACGGCAGGATGGACAGCGCCACCAGATAGCGCGCGCGCCGGTTGGACGGGTTGCGGTAGACGATCGGGCGGTCCAGCTGCATCGCCAGGCAGTCGCCCGTCTCCAGCCGCCACTGCGTGTCGCCGACCGTCATCTCCATCGCACCCTCGATCACCCAGACCTGCTGGTGGATCTCGGCATCGCGCGCGCCGGTGTCGTAGGCCACGCGCTGTCGCGGCGGAAACTCGACCTCCACCAGTTGGATGGGCGAACGCACGGCGGGCGACAGGTTGCGGCGGATGTACCTGGAGGCCGGGTCGGTCCACACCGGCTGGTCGGCCGCACGCGCCATCGGCGAGGGTTCGGCTGCCGGCGCGCTGTCTTCAAACAACGAGGCGAGCGTGACGCCCAGCGCAGAGCTGAGCTTGTCGAGCACGGTAGCCGTGGGGCTGCTCTGGCCGCGCTCGATCAGGGAGATGGTCGAGCGGCTGACCTGGCTGCGTTCGGCCAGCGCGTCGAGCGACCAGCCTTGCGTGTCGCGGAGTTCGCGCACCCGGCGCGCGATACGTTGATTGATATCCATGATGTCTAGTTTAATGGAAAAACAAATCCAGTAAACTAGAACGTGGAGGGGGGCCGTCACGCGGTGATGCGCGCAATGGCGCGTTCTCGCGTGCTGCGCTAGTTAGTCCATCCGCCGTACCATCGGCGGCAGCCAGGAGCCGTCCAGCGCGGCCTCCTTGGGCCACGTCAGCTGCATGCGCAGCAGGAACGGCCCGATCGGCGGCGGCAGCCAGTTGTTGCGCATGCCCTTGGGCGGCGCGCGCTGGATCAGGATGTCGAGCGAGCCGTCGCGGTTCAGGCGCGGGTGGTCGGCTTCACTCAGCATGTTGCGCAGGTCCGGGTGCGAGGCCATGCGGCGTGGTTGCTGCACGGCGGCGACGGCCCAGCCCGCATTCTCCGGCGGCAACTGGCCCGCATCGAAATGCAGCACGTAACGATGCGTGCTGTCGAACGGCATGCCGTTGACGTCTTGCGTGGCGGTGGCGATCAGCATGTCCTGCGGCAGATCGGTGCCGCCGCCGGCCCATGCCACGATGGCGCGCTGCGCGTAGTCCAGGCCATACGCGCCGATCCTGCGCGGGATGAACCAGCCGCTCTGCGCGATCGTCGGCTGCTTGACCGCAATCGACAGGCTGTTGCGCGCGGTGGCCACGGCGGCCTCCACCACCTGCGCATTGGCGGAGCCCAGCGCGGCGGCATCGAATGGCGCACCGGGCATGATGCCAAGTGTGCGCAACGTCTCCACCATGGTGGAATCGGCCGGGTGCGGCGGGTTGTCCTTGAGCAGCGCGGCGAAGCGTGTGAAGTAGGCACTCGCCGCGAGCGCCGTCACGCGCTCGCGTGCGGCGTCCAGGCTAGCGCTGCCGGCTTCGGCCTTCTCGGGCTCGGCCTCGGGGTCGCGTGCGGCGGGTTTGCCGAAGTCTTCCAGCGGTGTGAGGCGGTAGCGGTCCTGCACGCGGCGCGCGGCGGACTCGTCGGGCATGCCGGCCACCTGCGTGCGCGCGACGATCCACACCAGCATGGTGGGGGCGGGAATCGCCTTGACGCCGGCCGGCAGCGTGCCCTGCCAACCCGGCGGCGTGATGGCGTAGTGCGCGGCGCGCGCGCCGGTGGTGCGGTTGCCGAGCGATTCGAAGATATCGTGCCAGGCGTCATGCAAGGCCACCCAGAGATGGCGACGGCCGACATCGGGCAGGCTCAGCACGATCGGGCCGCTGTGCAGATCGACAAAGGCGCTGCTGGCCAGCACATCCACCCGTGCGCGCACGCCGGCGGGCAGCGCCTCGTCGTCCAGCGCGCGCTGGTGCAGGAAGCGGCCGGTGGGGGTTTGCGCTGCCGAGGTCTGCAGCAGCGCATCCGTCATCATCAACGGAAAGGCATACACATAGGCAGACTTGACCGCCATGTCGAGCGCTTGCGGGTTGCGTTGCGCGACAACTGGCGGCGGATCATCAGGTTGAGTGGCGCAGCCCGTCAGGGTGAGGGCGGCAATGCTCAGCGCCAGGGCGGCCAGCCTTGTGAGCGGGCGCGCGGGCGCATGGCCGTGCGTCATCGTGTTCTCCTTCTTGTTGGTGCGCGCCAACAGGGAGCCAGACGCCTGTCGAACATCCCCCCAAAGGATGCGTGCGCATACGGTTGCGCGGTCGCCCATCCTCAAGCGCCACGCTATCGTTGTGAGACCTTTGACTGTAGGAGCGCCCCCTGCACAAATCAAGCGTTGTGCGGTGGGGGATACCTGCGCCGATTTGCGCCGGCGCGGTGCGTTACAAACGCAGGTGTAGCGCGAGCCGCAGCTTGGCCGCGTCGTACTCGGCCTTCATGCGCGCGACGATCTCGCCCGCGGGCGGCAGGTCGGCAATCTGGCCGACACCCTGGCCGGCGCCCCAGATGTCTTTCCAGGCCTTCGCCTTGGCACTGCCGTCGCCGAAGTTCATCTTGGTCTTGTCCGCCTCGGGCAGCGCCTCGGGGTCCAGCCCGGCCAGTTCGATGCTCTCGCGGATGTAGTTGCCGTGCACGCCGGTGAAGAGGTTGGTGTAGACGATGTCGGACGCCGCCGCGCGCAGGATGGCCTCCTTGTATGTAGCGGCAGCGTGCGCTTCCTGGCAAGCGATGAAGCGCGTGCCGATGTAGGCGAGGTCCGCCCCCATGGCCTGCGCGGCGAGGATGGCGTCGCCGGTGGCGATGGCGCCCGACAGCGCGATCGGCCCGTCGAAGATGCGCCGCACCTCGCCCACCAGCGCGAACGGCGACAGCGTGCCGGCATGCCCGCCCGCCCCGGCGGCCACCAGGATCAGGCCGTCGACCCCGGCTTCGAGCGCCTTCTCGGCGTGGCGCAGGTTGATCACGTCGTGCAGCACGATGCCGCCGTAGCTGTGCACGGCATCGAGGATCTCCTTGACCGGCGCGCGCAGCGAGGTGATGAAGATCGGCACCTTGTGCTTCACGCAGGTGGCCACGTCCTGCTCCAGCCGCGCGTTGGAGTGGTGCACGATCTGGTTGACCGCCAGCGGCCCGACCACGTCGTGCGGGTGGGCCGCGCGGTGGGCGGCGAGGTCTGCGTTGATCTGCGTAAGCCAGTCGTCCAGCACCTCGGCCGGGCGCGCATTGAGCGCCGGAAACGCCCCGACGATGCCGGCCTTGCACTGCGCCAGCACCAGTTCCGGATAGCTGACGATGAACATCGGCGAGCCGATCACCGGCAGCGTCAGGTGTTGCAGCACGGGCGGCAGATGCTTGGCGGCGGGCATGGCGTCTCCTGGTGTGGGCGGACTCGTCGTTCGATTATAGGCAGCGCCCGCCACCTCCAGCGTCAACTGCGGCGTCGGGTGCGCGTGCGGCTTTCGCGCTAGCATGCGAGGCCCGCTTCGCATTTCACCATGCCCGACAGGAGACCCGCATGACTGCACCGCTGTCCATCGACGCTGCCACCGCTGCGGCGGATCGCGCGCTGTTCCCCGGCTTCCGGCCCTTCCGCCAGGCGGTCAATGGGGTCGAGATCGCCGGCGTGATCGGCGGCAGCGGCCCGCCGCTGCTGTTGCTGCATGGGCATCCGCAAAGCCACGTGATCTGGCACAAGGTGGCGCGCGAGCTGGTGCGCGACTACACCGTCGTCGCCACGGACCTGCGCGGCTATGGCGCGTCGTCCAAGCCGGCCGGCAGCGCCTCGCACGTGGAATACAGCAAGCGCGCGATGGCGCAGGACCAGGTGGACGTGATGCGCGCGCTGGGCTTCGAGCGCTTCCAGTTGTGCGCGCACGATCGCGGCGCGCGCGTGGCGCACCGCCTGTGCGTCGACCACCCCGAGCGCGTCGAGCGCGCCATGCTGCTCGACATCGCCCCCACGCTGGCGATGTACGAGCAGACCGACATGGCCTTCGCCTCGGCGTATTGGCACTGGTTCTTCCTGATCCAGCCGTCGCCGTTTCCCGAGACGCTCATCAATGCCACGCCGGATTTCTACATCGGCAAGCTGATGGGGTTGCGGCACGCGGGGTTGGAGCCGTTCGCGCCCGAGGCGATGGCCGCCTACGCCGCCGCCATGCGCGAGCCGGCCTGCGTGCATGCAATGTGCGAGGACTACCGCGCGGCGGCCACCATCGACCTGGAGCACGATCGCACGGATCGCACAGCAGGCCGGCGCATCACGGCGCCGCTGCGTGTGCTGTGGGGCGAGCATGGCGTGATCCAGCGGTGCTTCCAGCCACTGGCGCTGTGGCAGGCCGTGGCGGGGGACGTGAGCGGTGGCACGGTGCCGTGTGGGCATTACGTGCCGGAGGAGGCGCCTGCTGCTTTGCTTGCGGAGATGCGGGCGTTTTTTGCTTGAGGCGGGAGACTCAAGCCTCCGCCCACTCCCGCAACAGGTTGTGATACGTCCCCGTCAGCGCAATGACGGAGGGGTCTTCCTGCCCCAGCAACCCCATTAGCCGCTGCAGTTCCAAATCCATCTGGAACAGCAGCGTGCGATGCGCATCGCTGCGCACCATGCTCTGCAGCCAGAAGAACGAACACACCCGCGCGCCGCGCGTGATGGGCGTGACGCGGTGCAGGCTGCTACTCGGGTACAGCACCATGTCGCCGGCCGCGAGCTTGACTCGGTGTTCGCCGAAGGTGTCGTCGATGACGAGTTCGCCGCCGTCGTAATCTTCGGGCGCGGTCAGGAACAGCGTGCACGACAGGTCGCTGCGGATGCGGAAGTCGGTGCCGCGCAGATGCCGCACGGCGTTGTCGACGTGGTTGCCGAAGGTCTGGCCGCCGGCGTAGCGGTTGAACAGCGGCGGGAACACCTTGAGCGGCAGCGCGGCGGAGAAGAACAGCGTGTTGGCGGCCAAGGCATCCTGGATGAAGGTCCCGACCTCGCGCGCGGCGGGCGAGCCTTCCGGCAACTGCATGTTGTGCTTCACCTGCCCTGACTGGGCGCCGGCAGTGACCTTGCCGTCCACCCACTCGGCGGCGTCGATGACGGTGCGGCAGTGCGCGACCTGGTCGCGGGTCAGGACGGCGGGAATCTTCAGCAGCATGGGAGATCGGTTTCGAGCAGGCCGGCCAGCGTGCGCAGGCGCGCATCGGGATGGCCAGCGAGAAAGTCGTGGGCCTTTGCGAGGAAGGCGGGGGTGGCGGTGCGGGGTACGGCCTGCATCCACGTGCGGGCGTCGTCGGCGCGGCCAGCGAGCGCAAGCAGGCGCGCCGCGTTGAACTGGCCACGGAAGTCGCCGCCCTCGGCCGCGCGCAGGTAGCAGCGCAAGGCCATCGCCGGGTCGGCGTCCACTTCCCAGCCATCCTCGTAGAAGCCGCCGAGTACGTTGACCGACTTGGCGTGCCCCTGCGCAGCGGCGGTTTGGAATAGCGCGAAGGCCTGGGCGCGGTCCTGCGGCACACCGCGTCCGAGCTGCAGGCTGGTGGCGTAGTTGTACTGGCCCCAGTCGAGCCCGGCTTCCGCTGCGCGGGCGTACCAGTGCGTGGCGGTCTTGTCGCAGGCCGGCGCGCCCCAGCCGTGCTCGTAGCAGCGGCCGAGCATGTTGGCGGCCATGGCGTGACCGGACAGCGCGGCGGTCTTGAACCAGAAGAGGGCTTCGATCGGGTCTCGCTCGACGCCCCGGCCATCCAGCAGCCACTGGCCGAGGATGGCTTGCGCTTCGGTATGCCCGCGCTGGGCGGCGCCGGCCAACCAGCGCGCCGCGCGGTCGGCCGGGCCGGTCAGCACGGCATGGATCGCGTCGACCACCGCCGCATCAGGCGCGGCAGTTGCAGCGTGCATGGACATCAGTACCGGATGCCCAGCGTCAGGATCGCCGCGCGCCCCGGCGCGATCGACGCATAGTGCGACGTGTAGGCCTGGTTGAAGTAGGTCTTATTGAACAGGTTTTGCACGTTCAGTTGCAGGCTGGTGTGCTTGTCGATGCGGTAGGCGGCCATCGCATCGAAGCGCCAGTACGCCGGCACCCACTTGTTGGTGGCCTGGCTGCCCCACACCTTCGACACGTAGTACGCGCCGCCGCCCAGCGTCCACTTCGGCGTGGGCTGGTAGGTCGTCCACAGGCTGAAGCTGTTCTTGGGCGTGTTGGGGAATTCCTGGCCGTTGGTCATGCCGAACGCCGCACCCGCGCCGCCGTTGTTGCGCAGCTCGCTCTTCAAATACGTGTATCCGCCGAACACCTGCCACTGGTTGGTGAGGGCGCCCGACCAGCCGAGCTCGAAGCCGTCGACGCGCTTGTCGCCGGCCATGGCGGCAAAGCCGCCGGGCAGGATGATGCGCGCGTTGGTGGTCTCGATGCGGAAGATGGCGGCGGTGAGCGCCAGCTTGTTGTCGAGCACGTTCCACTTGGTGCCGAGTTCGTAGGCGCGGTTCTTCTCCGGCGCGAGCACGTTGCCGTTGTTGCCGGAGCGGTCCGGCGTGAGCCCGTTCGGGTCCTGCCCCTGGCCCGCCATCGAACCCGACGGCGTGGACGACGTGCCGTACGCCACGTAGATGCTGCCGTTCTGCGCGGGCTTGAAGACCAGGCCGAACTGGTAGTTCAGCAGGTTGTCGTCACGCGAGAACGAGGTGCGCACGCCCTTGGCGTCTGCCGAGGTGGTGGCCGACGCCGAGTAGCGGTCGTAGCGCAGGCCGCCGTTGATCTGCCAGCGCGGCGACAGCTCGATGGTGTCGAACACGTAGGCCGACTGCGTGCGCACCGTCGTCTCGGCCGGGTTGTTGGCGCGCGCGATGCTGCCGGCCAACGGGTCGTTCGGGTTCGGGCTGAACAGGCTCGTGCAGTTGTAGCCGCCCGCCGCGCCGGTGCCGTTCGGGCAGCGGTTGCTGCCGGCGGCGACGTTGTAGGTGTCGTTGCTGCTGCGCTCGCGCGAGAACTCCAGGCCCGCCGCATAGCTGTGCTTGAGGCCGCCGGTCTCCAGCTTGCCGGTCAGCTCGGTCTGGTTGGCGATCGTGTTGGCGGTGGAATAGCGCGTGTTGGCGCGGCGCCAGACCATGCCGTAGTAGATGTTGCCCTGGCTGTCGTCGGGCTGGGTCCAGACATAGTCCTGATTCGTGCGGGCGATGCGCGTGGTGTTGCGCAGCTTGAGCGCGTTGGAAAAATCATGCTCCAGCACCAGCGTGCCCATGTCGACCTGGTCGCGGCGGAAGTCGCGCGAGAGGCCGTAGTAGGTGCTGCGGTCCACGCCCACCGGTGCGCCGTCGCCGGGGCCGAACAGTTGCGGGCGGCCGTCGGTGCGGCGGTTGAAGGTGCCGTTGTTGTAGGGGATGCCGGTGTCGGGCGTGTCGTTCGATTGCAGGTGGTAGGTCGACAGCGTCGCGCGCGTGGGCGTACCCAGTCCGAAGGCGATGGACGGCGCCACGCCCCAGCGGCTGAAGCTCGTCACGTCGCGGCCCGGCACACCGGCATCGTGGAACATCGCGTTCAGGCGGAACGCGGCGTGCTCGCCGATCTGGTAGTTGCCGTCGGCCGTGGCGCGCTTGTAGGCGGCGTTGCCCACCGACACCGTGCCTTCGGTAAAGGTCTCCAGCTTGGGCGCCTTGGAGACGAGGTTGATCGCCCCGCCTGCCGAGCCGCGCCCTTCATAGGCGCCCGACGGCCCCTTGACGACTTCCACCGATTCCACGTTGAACATGTCGCGCGATTGCGCGCCGATGTCGCGCAGCCCGTCGAGGAAGGTGCTGGCCTGCGCGTCATAGCCGCGGATGAACGGGCGGTCGCCCACCGGGTTGCCGCCTTCGCCGGCGCCAAAGGCAATGCCCGGCACCGTGCGCAGCGCCTCGGTGAGCGAAACGGAGCCGCTGTCCTGCAGCACCTCGGCCGGGATCACCGTGACGGACTTGGGCGTGTCGAGTAGCGGGGCGGTGAACTTGCCGCCCGACGCTTCATCGGTCTTGAAGCCGGCGCTGCCGGTGACGGTCTGCTCGGGCAGATGCGCGGTCACGACGTCGGCCCCGGCATCCGCCATGGCCGGCGCGGAGGCCACGGCAAAGCTCATCGCTCCTGTCAGGTATCCGACCACCGAATGTTCGGCGCGCTTGCGTTCCGTCTGTGCTGCTTGCATGGCTTGGTGCCCACCCCTTGAAAGATTGGGTTACAGGGTTGAAGTAAATGAGAATTGTTATCGTTTACATGTAAACGAGTCAAGGCATCGGCTGGCGGTTTCCTTACGGTGGATGTCAAAAATCTCGCCGAATCAATGGGTTGGAACGGTACGCGAAGCGCCGGCGACGCTTGTTGCGCGGGCACCGGCTTCTTTTTTCGCGAACACTTCCATTTATTCAAGCAAATGATTTAGTATTGCTGGGCAGTCAGCGCAACCGATCAATTCAGCAAGGGATGGGCATCGCGTGAGCACGGACCAGGAACTCGTTGTCGAGCAGCGCGGCCACGTACTGTGGCTGACGATCCAGCGTGAAGAACGGCGCAACGCCATCAATGGCGCGGTGCTTGGCGGGCTGCGGCAGGCCTTGGTGCAAGCCGGCCAGGACCCGGCCGTGCGCGCGGTGGTGCTGACCGGCGCCGGCACACGCGCCTTCTGTGCGGGCGCCGATCTGCAGAGCGGCCAGTCGTTCCGCTTCGACTATTCGCAGCCGCATCAGGGCCTGGCCGATCTGCTGCGCGAAGCGCGCCGCTGCACCGTGCCGCTCATCGCGCGCGTCAATGGCGCGTGCATGGCCGGCGGCATGGGGCTGCTGGCGATGTGCGACCTGGCCGTGGCCAGCCGCACTGCCACCTTCGGCCTGCCGGAGGTGAAGGTGGGCGTGTTCCCCGCGCAGGTGCTGGCGGCGCTGCAGAACCTGCTGCCGCGCCGCGTGCTCAACGAGCTGTGCCTGACCGGCGAGACCATCGATGCCGAACGCGCGCTGTCGATCGGCCTGGTCAACCACCTTGCTGATGCGGATGCGCTGGATGCCACGCTCGGCGCGCTGCTCGCGCGGCTGCTGGACAAATCGCCGTCGGCCATCCGCCGCGGCCTCTACACGCTCAAGCACACCGAACACCTGGGCTTCGAGCAGGCCGTCGCCTTTACCGAAAGCCAGATCGGCCTGTTCGCCCTCACCGAAGATGCGCAGGAGGGGCAAGCCGCCTTCCGCGAAAAACGCACACCCAACTGGACGGGGCGCTGACATGGCGAAGACCAAGGACACCGTTTCCATCGGCGGCGCCAGCGGCTTCTGGGGCGACAGCGTGACCGGGCCCATGCAGCTCGTCGCCTCGGGTCGCATCGACTTCCTCGTCTTCGATTACCTGGCCGAGCTGACCATGTCGCTGCTGGCCGCCGCGCGCATGAGGAACGCGGAACTCGGCTACGCCACCGACTTCGTGAGCGTGGCGATGCGCGCGGTACTCAAGGACGCGCTGGCGCAGAACATCCGCATCATCGCCAACGCGGGTGGCGTCAACCCGCACGGCTGCGCGGCGGCGTTGCAGGCGTTGGCCGATGAGCTGGGCGTCAGCGTGCGCATCGCGGTGGTGGAGGGCGACGACGTGATGCCGCTGTTGCCCGCGCTGCGCGACGCCGGCGTGCGCGAGCTGCAGAGCGGCCGGCCGCTGCCCGACAAGCTGGTGAGCGCCAACGCCTACCTCGGCGCGCTGCCGATCAAGGCCGCGTTGGACGCCGGCGCGCAGGTGGTCATCACCGGCCGCTGCGTCGACAGCGCGGTCACGCTCGGCGCGCTGATGCACACCTTCGGCTGGTCCGCCGACGACTACGACCGCCTTGCCGCCGGCAGCCTCGCCGGGCACCTCCTGGAATGCGGCTGCCAGGGCGCGGGCGGCCTGCATACCGACTGGGAAGCCGTGCCCGATTGGGCGCACAGCGGTTACCCCATCGTCGAATGCCGGGCCGACGGCAGCTTCACCGTGACCAAGCCCGAAGGCACGGGCGGCCTTGTCACGCCGGCCACTGTGGGCGAGCAGTTGCTGTACGAGATCGGCGACCCGGCGCGCTATGTGTTGCCCGACGTCGTCTGCGATTTCATGCAGGTGACCCTGACGCAGGCCGGTGAACATCGCGTCGAGGTTGCCGGTGCACGCGGCCACGCGCCCACGCCCGACTACAAGGTCAGCGCCACCTACGCCGACGGCTACCGCGCCACCGGCCAGCTCACCGTGGTCGGTTTTGACGCCGACCGCAAGGCGCGCCGCACCGCCGAGGCGATCCTGGAGCGCACGCGCGGGCTCTTCCGTAAGCTCGGCCTGCCGGACTACAGCGCTACGCACATCGAGACGCTCGGCTCGGCCAACCTGTTCGGGCCGCACCAGCCGAGCGTGCCGCGCTTTGAATCGGTGATGTGGCTGGCGGTGGCCCACCCGAACAAGCTGGCGCTGGAGTTGTTCGCGCGCGAGATCGCGCCCGCCGGCACCTCGTGGGCGCCGGGCACGACGGGCGCCGCCGGTCGGCCCAGCGTCGGGCCCGCCATCAAGCAATACGCCTTCCTGCTCGACAAGGCGCGCGTGCAGCCGCGCGTGACGCTGCTGGGCGCAGAGACCTTCGACGTGACCGTGCCGACCGGCGGCACCCGCCTCGACGCGCGGCCGCTCACGACTGCCTATGCGCCGACAGCAATGCCGACCGGCCCCACGCGCGAAGTCCCCCTGATCGAACTCGCCTACGCGCGCAGCGGCGACAAGGGCGACACCTCCAACATCGGTGTCATCGCGCGCCGGCCCGAAGACCTGCCGCTGCTGCGCGCGCAGCTGACCGAAGCCGCTGTCGCCGCCTACCTCGCGCACGTCGTGCAGGGCCCGGTGACGCGCTACGAGCTGCCGGGCATCCACGCGCTGAACTTCGTCTGCGAGCAGGCGCTGGGCGGCGGCGGCATGGCCTCGCTGCGCAACGATCCGCTGGGCAAGGGCATGGCGCAGGTGCTGCTGGCGATGCCGGTGCGCGTGCCAGCAGACTATCGATAACCGACGAGGCGATCATGTTCCCAGGCCTGCTGCCGTCTTCCCTCTTCGACGCCGATCACGATACGTTTCGCGAGACCGTGCGCCGCTTCGTCGACAAGGTCGTGCTGCCGTCCATCGATGCGTGGGAGGAGGCCGAGACTTTCCCGCGTGAGCTGTATCGCGAGGCGGCGGACCTCGGCATGCTCGGGCTCGGCTTTCCCGAGGAGTACGGCGGCACGCCCGGCGACCTGTTCCTCGAACTCGCGATGATCGAGGAGCTGACGCGTGCGGCCAGCGGTGGGCTACTGGCCTCGCTGTTCAGCCACACGATCGGCGCACCGCCCATCGTGGCCGGTGGTTCGGCTGCGCTGAAGGCGCGCGTGCTGCCCGCGATCCTGTCGGGCGAGAAGATCAACGCGCTGGCCATCACCGAGCCCTCGGGCGGCTCGGATGTCGCCAACCTGAGCACGCGCGCCGTGCGCGACGGCGACCACTACGTCGTCACCGGCAGCAAGCTCTTCATCACGTCCGGCATGCGCGCGGACTACCTGACCGTGGCCGTGCGCACCGGCGGGCCGGGGGCGGGCGGTGTGTCGGTGCTGCTGATCGACGGCGACACGCCGGGCCTGACACGCACGCCGCTCAAGAAGATGGGCTGGTGGTGCTCCGATACCGCGCAGCTGCATTTCGACGCCTGCCGCGTGCCGGTGGGCAACCTGCTCGGCGTGGAGAACCGCGGCTTCGAGCTGGTCATGCGCAACTTCAATCACGAGCGGTTGGCCTTGGCGATGCAGGCCTACGGCCTCGCCCGCGTGTGCCTGGCCGAGGCGGTGGAGTGGGCCAGCCAGCGCGAGACCTTCGGCAAGCGTCTCGTCCAGCACCAGGCCGCGCGCCAGAAGCTGGTGGCGATGGCCACGCGCATCGAGGCCACGCGTGCCTTGCTCGAAGACCTGATGCGCCGCGTGCAGGCGGGCGACGCGCCCGTCGCGCAGTTGTGCATGCTGAAGAACTTTGCCACGCAGAGCCTGCAGTTCTGCGCCGACACGGCCGTCCAATTGCTCGGCGGCATGGGCTTCATGCGCGGCACGAAATCGGAGCGGATCTACCGCGAAGTGAAGGTCTACATGATCGGCGGCGGCGCGGAGGATGTCCTCAGCGATCTCGCTGCACGCCAGCTTGGCTGGGCCTAAGGCTCAATAGGGAGACATACGATGTATCGCTCGATTTTTCGTCCGGGGTTGTTCCAGGGGCAGGTGGCGGTCGTGACGGGCGGTGGCAGCGGCATCGGCCGCTGTACCGCGCACGAACTGGCCTCGCTCGGCGCGGCGGTGGCACTGGTGGGGCGCAACGCCGACAAGCTCGCCGCCGTGCGCACCGAGATTGTCGAGGCCGGTGGCACCGCGCATGCCTACGTCTGCAACATCCGCGACGAGGCTGCCGTGCAGGCGCTGGTGGCGCAGATCCACGCCGAGCACGGCCGCATCGACGCGCTGGTCAACAACGCGGGTGGGCAGTTTCCGGCGCCGCTCAAGGACATCTCCGCCAAGGGCTGGGATGCCGTGGTGCAGACCAACCTGACCGGCGGTTTCCTGATGGCGCGCGAGTGCCTGAACCAGGCGATGCAGCAGCGCGGCGGGGCCATCGTCAATATCGTCGCCGACATATGGGGCAGCATGCCCAACATGGGGCACTCGGGTGCGGCGCGTGCGGGCATGGTCAGCTTGACCGAGACGGCGGCGTTCGAATGGGCGCAGTACGGCGTGCGCGTGAATGCCGTGGCGCCGGGCTACGTGGCGTCGTCGGGCATGGACGCGTATCCGCCGTGGATGGCCGAGACCATCCGCAGCATGCCGCGCACCGTGCCGCTCGGGCGCTTTGCCACCGAGGCGGAGGTGTCGTCGGCCATCGTGTACCTGCTGTCGGAAGCGGCGGCGTTCATCACGGGCACGACGCTGCGCGTAGACGGCGGCCGGCCCAACGTGCGGCCCGGCACGCCCATGCCCGCGCCGCATCATGGCGCGGAGCCGTTCAACGGCTTTCACCTGGCCGTGACGCCCAAGGTCCTGCAACGCGAGGAGGCCACCGATGCCGGCGCTTGATTCGCGCATCGTCCCGCACGGCGACGCGTACCGCCAGAACCACGCCGCACTGACGGAACTCGTCGACCAATTGCGCACGCTGGAAGCGCGCACACGCGACAAGTCCGAGGCTTCGCGCGCGCGCTTCGAGCAACGTGGCCAGTTGCTGCCGCGCGACCGCCTGGGGCGTCTGCTCGATACCGGCGCGCCGTTCCTGGAGCTGTCCACGCTGGCCGGTTTCTGCCTGGACCACGCGGACCCGGCGCGCTCGATTCCCGGCGGCGGCTTCATCGCCGGCATCGGCTGGGTCAGCGGCGTGCGCGCGATGATCATCGTGGACGACGCGGGCATCGACGCCGGCGCCGTGCAGCCGATGGGCATCGAGAAGTTCCAGCGCGCGCAGGCCGTTGCGCTGGAGCAGAAGCTGCCGTTCATCCACCTGGTCGAATCGGCCGGTGCCAACCTGCTGACGTATCGGGTGGAGACCTTCATCCACGGCGGCAGCGGTTTCTACTGGCTGGCGCGGCTGTCGGCGGCGGGCATTCCGGTGATCAGCGTGGTGCATGGGTCGAGCACGGCGGGCGGCGCGTATATGCCCGGGCTGTCCGATTACGTGGTGATGGTGCGCGATCGCGCGCGGGCCTTCCTGGCCGGCCCGCCGCTGCTCAAGGCTGCTACCGGGGAGATCGCCACTGAAGAGGAACTCGGCGGCGCGGAGATGCATGCCACCACGTCGGGCCTCGCAGAATACCTGGCCGAGGACGATGCCGATGCGTTGCGCATCACGCGTGAGCTGGTCGCCGCGCTGGATTGGAATCGCGATCTGCCGCCATCGCAACGCACGTATGCCGCGCCGCGCTTCGATGCCGAGGAGCTGCTCGGCATTGCGCTGCCGGACCATCGCAAGCCGCTCGATATGCGCGAGGTGATTGCGCGCATCGTCGATGGGTCGGACTTCCTGGAGTTCAAGCCGGACTACGGCCCGGCCACCATTGCTGGGCATGCGGCCATCTGCGGCATGCATGTCGGCATCATCACGAACAATGGCCCGCTGGACCCGGCCGGTGCCACCAAGGTGGTGCACTTCATCCAGGCGTGCTGCCAGTCCGATACGCCGCTGCTCTACCTGCAAAACACCACGGGCTTCATCGTCGGCAAGGCCTCCGAGCAGGCCGGCATGATCAAGCACGGCTCGAAGATGATCCAGGCGATGTCGAACGCGACCGTGCCACGCATCACCGTGCATTGCGGGGCGTCGTTCGGGGCCGGCAACTACGGCATGTCGGGGCGCGGCTTCTTCCCCGATTTCTGCTTCAGTTGGCCCAATGCCAAGACCGCCGTGATGGGCGCCGAGCAGGCTGCCGGCACCATGGCCACCGTCATGGCCGCCGGCATGATGCGCAAGACCCAGACCGTTGACCACGAAGCCATCGAGGCGATGCGCACCAAGGTGATCGACACCTTCGAGCGGCAGTCCGGCGCCTTCACGATCTCGGGCCGCCTGCTGGACGACGGCGTGATCGACCCGCGCGACACGCGCAAAGTGCTGGCCTGCGTGCTGGCCGTGTGCGACGAGGCGCGCCGCCGCACGCTGCATCCCGTCCAGTTCGGCGTCGCCCGACCGTAGCGCCGCCCATCCGCATCGACGAACACCACAGAACCCCAGGACCACCGGAGCGAGACACCATGCAATTCACCCACGAGCATCAGGAACTGCAGCGCAACCTCAAGCGCTTCATCGACAGCGACATCAACCCGCACATCGACGAATGGGAAGCAGCGGAGATGTTCCCGGCCAAGGAACTGTTCAAGAAGATGGGCGCGCTGGGCTTCCTCGGCATCGCCAAGCCGACCGAGTACGGCGGCCTGGGCCTCGACTATTCGTATGCGATGGCGATGGCGGAGACGCTCGGCCATATCCACTGCGGTGGTGTGCCGATGGCGATTGGCGTGCAGACCGACATGGCGACACCGGCGCTCGCGCGCTTCGGCTCGGACGAGCTGCGCGCGCAGTTCCTCACGCCCGCCATCAGCGGCGATGCGGTCGCGTGCATCGGCGTGTCGGAGCCCGGCGCCGGCTCGGACGTGGCCGCCGTCAAGACCACCGCGCGCAAGGACGGCGACGACTACGTCATCAACGGCAGCAAGATGTGGATCACCAACAGCCTGCAGGCCGACTGGATGTGCCTGCTCGCCAACACGTCGGACGACGCGGCGCATCGCAACAAGTCGCTGATCATCGTGCCGATGAATACCAAGGGCGTGTCGGTCGGCAAGAAGATCCGCAAGATCGGCATGAACTCGTCGGACACGGGCCTGATCTATTTCGACGAGGTGCGCGTTCCGCAGCGCTACCGCATCGGCGAGGAAGGCAAGGGCTTCATGTACCAGATGCTGCAGTTCCAGGAAGAGCGCATGTGGGCTGCGGCCAGTAGCCTGCAGACGATGATGATGTGCATCGACAGCACCATCGAATACGGCCGCGAGCGCAAGCTGTTCGGCGCCAGCCTGCTCGACAACCAGTGGGTGCACTTCAAGCTGGCCGAACTGAAGACCGAGGTGGAGGCGCTGCGCGCGCTCACGTATCGCGCGTGCGAGCTGTACATCGGCGGGCAGGACGTGACCGAGCTGGCCTCCATGGCCAAGCTCAAGGCCGGGCGCCTCGCGCGCATCGTGCCGGATGCGTGCCTGCAGTTCTGGGGCGGCATGGGCTTCACGTGGGACAACCTGGTCTCGCGCTATTACCGTGATGGCCGCCTGGGCTCCATTGGCGGCGGCGCGGACGAGGTGATGCTCGGCATCATCTGCAAATACATGAACACCTTGCCCGGCAAGAAGGGTTGAGGAGACGGCCATGTCCCGTGCAGCATTCGGCTCGGTCCTGATCGCCAACCGTGGCGAGATCGCGGTGCGCGTCATGCGCACGGCAAGGCGCCTCGGCATGCGTACCGTCGCCGTGTATTCCGAGGCGGACCGCGATGCGCCGCACTGCCGCGCAGCAGACCTTGCCCTGCCGATCGGCGCGTCGCAGCCGCAGGCGTCGTACCTGAACATCGCGGCATTGCTGGAGGCGGCGCGTCGGTCCGGCGCGGGGGCGATTCACCCCGGCTATGGCTTCCTGGCCGAGAGCGATGCGTTTGCCGGCGCGTGTGCCGACGCCGGGCTCGTCTTCATCGGCCCGCCCGCCGAGGCTATCCGCGCGATGGGCAACAAGGCGGGCGCCAAGCGGTTGATGGAGGCAGCCGGCGTGCCGTGCGTGCCCGGCTACCAGGGCGACGATCAATCCGACACCCGCATGGCACAGGAAGCCACGCGCATCGGCTATCCGGTGATGATCAAGGCAGCTGCTGGCGGCGGCGGGCGCGGCATGCGGCGCGTCGACCGCGCCGAGGACTTTGGGGCTGCCCTGCGATCCGCGCGCTCCGAGGCGGAGAACGCCTTCGCCTCCGGCGAACTGATCCTGGAGAAGGCCATCATCGAGCCGCGCCATATCGAGATCCAGGTGTTTGCCGATACGCACGGCAATGTCGTCCACCTGGGCGAGCGCGATTGCTCCGTGCAGCGCCGGCACCAGAAGCTGATCGAGGAGTCGCCGTCGCCTGCGGTGTCGCCGGAGCTGCGCGCACGCATGGGCGAGGTGTCGATCGCCGCTGCGCGCGCCATCGGCTACGTGGGGGCCGGCACGCTGGAATTCCTGCTCGCACCGGACGGCGCGTTCTACTTCATGGAGATGAACACGCGCCTGCAGGTCGAGCACGCCGTGACCGAAGCGGTGATCGGCGTCGACCTGGTCGAATGGCAGTTGCGCGTGGCGCTGGGCGAGCCCTTGCCGCTCACGCAAGCCGAGATCGACGCGCGCCGTGCGCAGGGCGGTCACGCCATCGAGGTGCGCCTGTGTGCGGAAGACCCGCAGCAGAACTTCCTGCCGCAGAGCGGCACCGTCGCCCGCTGGCGCGCGCCGCGCGAAGTGCGCGCGGACCACGCGCTGGCCGACGGCATCGTCGTCTCGCCGTACTACGACTCGATGCTGGCGAAGATCGTCGCGCACGGCACCGACCGCGCCGACGCCTGCCGTCGGCTGGCGCACGCGTTGGACGATTGCCTGCTGCTGGGCCTGCCGTCCAACCGCGCCTTCCTTCGGGCATGCGTGGCGCATCCGGCGTTTCAGGCGGGGGAGGTGTCGACGGCGTTCATCGACCGGCATTTCCCGGCGTCGATGCGGCAGCCTGCCGTGCCCGACGCGTCGGCCTGCCAGTCGGCGGCCGTGCTGCTGACGCATCTGCGCCAGGGTGTCGCACGCCGGTATCCAGACGAGCTGCACGGCTGGGCCAGCAGCCGCACGTATCCCGCGCTGTGCCGCTTCACGCTCGACGGCGAGGCCATCGAGATGCGTGTGCGCGCGCTCGGGCCGCAGCGCTGGGCGCTGGCGTGGGAGGGCGGGAGCACGGATGCGGAGATCGTGTCCGAAGCCGATGGCCGCCTCACGCTCGCGCTGGGCGACACGCTGTGCCAGCTCGACACCGCCATTACCGACACCGCCTGCCACTTTGTGCTCGACGGCCGCGAGCACGTGGCGATCGACACCACCTACGCCAAGCCCGAACGCAACGGCGCACAGGCCGGCAGCGGACGCATCAGCGCGCCGATGAACGGCCGAGTGGTGGCGCTGCACGTGGCGCATGGCGACGCGGTGGCCGCCGGCCAGGTGCTGCTGGTGGTCGAGGCGATGAAGATGGAACACAGCATCGAAGCGCCGCTGGCCGGCGCGGTCACGGGGTTGTTTACCGAAGTGGGCGCGCAGGTGGCGCCGGGCGGATTGCTCATCGAGATCGAGGCAGCCTGAGCGGAGGCTCGCGAAGGTTCACCCGATTTGTCGGGCGGTCGATTCATGTACGTCATGCAGGCAGTGCGGTCCAACTTGGAGCCACCATGTCCGAAGTCGCGTCTAGCAATACCCTTGAAGACAACCTGCTGAGCCGCGTCGCGCTCGGCGACACCCTGCACCGCAGCGCACGCACGTTCGGCGACAAGATCGCCCTGGTGGATGGCGCCCGGCGCATGCCCTACGCGGCGCTCGACGCCGACAGCAACCGCTTCGCCCATCACCTGCTTGCCAGCGGCCTGAAGCCCGGCGACAAGGTCGCAATGGTCTGCGCCAACTCCGCGCAGTTCCTGGTGGCAGCGTACGGCATCCTCAAGGCCGGGCTGGTCTGGGTGCCCATCAACGCCATGCTCGCGCCCGACGACGTGCGCTACATCATCGAGCACGCAGAGGCCAAGCTGGTGGTGGTGGACGACCGCTTGTATGGCCACCTGCAACCGATGCTCGACGCGCTGGGCCTGCCGATCCGCCTGTGCGAATCCGGCGCGCCGGCCACGGCCATGTCGACACTGTCGCGAGTGCTGCAGGGGATGCCCGACACGCTGCCCGAGGTGGTGATCGACGACCGCGACCTGGCCCTCATCATGTACACCAGCGGCACCACGGGCCGGCCCAAGGGGGCGATGCACTCACACCGCTCCGTGCATGCGGCGGTGATGTCGAACATCAGCATGCTGGGCATCGGGCCGGCGGATGTGTTCTCGTGCATCCTGCCGCTGTTCCACTGCGCGCAGTTCGCCACGGCCGCCGCGTCGCTGACGGCGGGCGCCACACTGGTGATCCAGCATGGCTTCGACCCGACCGCCGTGCTCGACGCGCTGGCCCGCGAGCGCATCACGCATATGTTCGGTTTGCCTTTGATGTATGCGGCACTGCTGGTGCATCCGCAGCGCGATCTGTCCGCCTTGCGACTGTGCCTCTACGCCATGGCGCCGATGCCCGAGCCGCTGCTCAAGCGCCTGATTGCCGAGGTGTGCCCGAACTTTGCGCTGGGCTCGGGCCAGACCGAGATCTTCCCGATGACGCAGTATTTCGCGCCGGACCAGCAACTGTGGCGCACCGGCAACTGCTGGGGGCAGCCGGCCATCGTCAACGAGACCGCCGTGATGGACGACACTGGCAAGCTGCTCGGCCCCGGGCAGATCGGCGAGATCGTGCACCGCGGCCCCAACGTCATGCTCGGCTACTACAAGGACCCGCAGGCCACCGCCAACGCGCGCCGCTTCGGCTGGCACCACACCGGCGACCTCGGCATGTGGGACGCCGACGGCCAGCTCCAGTTCAAGGACCGCATCAAGGACATGATCAAGACCGGCGGCGAGAACGTGCCGTCGATCAAGGTGGAGGAGGTGCTGCTGCGCCACCCGGCCGTGGCGAACGCCGCCGTGGTTGGGCTGCCGCACGCGCACTGGATCGAGGCGGTGGCGGCCTTCGTCTGCCTCAAGCCCGACGCGCAGGTCGACGCGCAGGTCGACAGTGCGGCGCTACAGGCGCACTGCCGCGAGCACCTGGCCGGCTTCGAGGTGCCCAAGGTCATCACGGTGCTCGATAAGCTGCCGATGACGGCCACCGGCAAGGTGCAGAAGCACGTCCTGCGGACAGCGAACCAATCGCTGTTTGACGGCGAATCTCGGTAGGCGTGCTCAGGCCGCCGGCGGCGCCGGCGTGCGCAGGATGAACAGCACGGCCTGGTCGGCCAGCGCATCGATGCTGATGCCCGCGCCGGCCTGGTACCACTGCGCCGTCCAGTTGAGCGCGCCGAACATCAGCAGGCGGTCCACCGGCGTGGGCTGCGCCCAGTCGCCCGAGGCGCGCAGGCGCTCCATCAAGCGCGTCCAGATCGATTCGTAGCGGTCCTTGAGCGCGATGATGCGTTCCTGTGCCTCGGCGTCGAGCGAGCGCCACTCATACAGCATCACCGGAATGAAGTCCTGGTTGGGCGCAAGGATCGTGGTGAGGTGCGCGCGTACGAGCTGCCGCATGGCCTCGCGCGGCGGCAGGCCGTCGACGTCGATGGCCTCGATGTCGGCTAGCGCCACGGTCAGGCCATGCTCGATCACGGCCTGCAGGATGTCCTGCTTGGTCTTGAAGTAGTAGAACCAGCTGCCCGCGTGCACGCCCGTGGCGGCGGCAATGTCGCGCACCGTGGTGTTGCCGTAGCCCTTCTCGCGGAACAGCCGCGCCGATTGCTCGATCAGCGCGCGGCGCAGGCCCTCATTGGCATCCTGCGCAGGGCGGCCGCGCTTGCGGCGCGGCGCGGCATCGGCTTCGATGGTGGACTCGGGTGACGTGGGTGCTGCGGGTTTCGGCATGCCCTGGCGAAGAGAAGAGGCTTCGCTGCATTGTAGCGGCGCACGGGCGCCGCGCGGCATGTCAATCGCAGTTGCGGATTTGTCCGTGTTCGACCGTGGCTGCACCCGCCTTGACCAGCGCGGCGATGGCCCCGTCCAACAGGTCCGTCATCGACTGGCTCGCAAAGAAGCGTGCGTGCAGGCGCGGCATCAGCGAGGTCTGCATGAACCAGGTCGACAAGGCCTCGTACGTGAGGGCCTGCTGCTCCAGCAGCTTGAACTTCACCAGCACGCGGATGGCGTGCAGCGCATTGCGTTCCGGATCGGCGCGCAGATAGGCCAGCCGCCCGAGCGAAGCATCGATGGCGGCGTTGACCCCAGGGAACGGCCGGCCGTGCCCCGGAATCACCACGCGCGCATCGAGCTGCGCAATGCGCGCCAGGATCGCTTCCTGCTCGGCAAAGCCGCTTTCGCCCTCCAGCTCCGGAAAGATCACGCCGAAGCCGCGTTCCCACAGCGCATCGGCCGAGAGCAGCACACGCGTGTCGGGACTGTAGAGGATGACGGCGTTCGGGTCGTGCCCGGGCGCGCTGATGACTTGCCAGTCGAAGCCGCCCAGGCGCACTGTCATGCCATCGGACAGTCCAGCATCCTCATCGGGCAGCGTGAAGCGGGCGCATTCCTGGCCGGTGGGGCCGTAGCTGAGGGCGTCGGTATCCCAGCGGCGCACGTCGTCGATCTGCGCGGCGGGCACACGGGTGTGGCAGGTATACAGCGCCTGCAGCGCGGCGTTGCCGCCGCAGTGGTCGGAGTGCAGGTGCGTGTTCAGCAGGCGGCGCAGCGGCTTGCCTTGCAGGGCGTGCTGCACCAGCGCCACGGTCTGCGGCGCGTGCGTGAAGTAGCCGGTATCGACCAGCGCGCAGCCGCCGTGCGCGTCGTCGTCGAAGAAGAGGATGTTGTTCGAGGACAGCCAGCCGCGCTCGAACACGCGCATCGAATCGGATAGATGCGCGGGCAGGGTGATGATGTCGTGTTCGGCCATGTCGGTGGTGGGGGCGGTCAGGCGCGGGCGGTGTCGTTGAGCCAGGCGCAGGCGCGCTCGGGCAGGGTCTGCCAGATGGCGATGCGCGCTGCATCCGGCAGCGTCGACCACGCGGCAATCTCGTCAATGGTGCGCATGCAACCGATGCACAGGCCGCGCGCGGCATCCATCTTGCACACGCTGATGCACGGCGACGCCACCGGCTGTGCGCGCTCGGCCTGCGCGCGGCTGTTGCGCAGCTTGCCCAGCGACAGCTTCAGTTGCGCGCGTGTGCAGGCATCCATGGCGACGGAGACAGCAGGATCAATCACGCAGGGCGATGTCGGTCACCGGCGCGCCGGTCATCGCTTCCAGTTCGGCGGGCGTCAGGTTGAACACCGCATGCGGATGGCCGGCGGCGGCCCACACGCTGGCGTACTGGAACAGGTCCTGGTCGAGCAGCATGACCGGCTTGACCGCATGGCCGACCGGGCACACACCGCCGATGGCGTAGCCGGTCTTCTCGCGCACGAACTTGGCGTCGGCCTTGGCCAGCGCGCCTACGTGGGCAGAGACCTTGGCTTCATCGACACGGTTCGTGCCGCTGGCGATCACCAGCACCGGCACGTCGTCCTTCGCCCGCCGGAAGATGATCGACTTGGCGATCTCCGCCACCGAGCAGCCCAGGCCGGCGGCCGCCTCGGCGGAGGTCTTGCCGGTGGCCGGCAGCATCACGATGGTCTTGTCGTAGCCGAGCGTGCGCAGGTGGTCGGCCACGCGCTGGGCGGATTCGGGCAGGGGTTGGTTGGCGTCGTGTGCGGTCATCGTCGTCGGTCGTGTTCCGGAGTGGTCAGATACAGGCTTGGGCGATCTGGTCCTGCAGCTTCAGCAGCAGCGCGCGGCCCGCGCGCGAGGCGGTCGGGCGGCCGATGGCCTGGGAGATGAAATCGCCCGCCAGCACCACCTTGTCCAGGTCGATGCCGGTGCGCAGCCCCAAGCCGTGCAGCAGGTACAGCACGTCTTCGGTCGCCACGTTGCCGGTCGCACCCTTGGCATACGGGCAACCGCCCAGCCCCGCCACCGAGGCGTGGAAGATATGGATGCCGACTTCCAGGCTGGCGACGATGTTGGCCAGCGCCTGGCCGTACGTGTCATGGAAGTGGCCGGAGAGGCGGTCGATCGGGAAGGTCGCGGCGGCGGCTTCCATCACGGTCTTCACGCGGCCGGCGGTGCCCACGCCGATGGTGTCGGCGATGTCGATCTCATCGCAGCCGAGATCGGCCATGCGCTGGATCACGTCGACCACGGAGGACACCGGCACCTCGCCCTGGTACGGGCAGCCCAGCGAGCACGAGATCGACCCGCGCACGCGGATGCCCGCGTCCTTGGCGGCCTTGGCGACCGGCAAGAAGCGCTCGATCGATTCGGCAATCGTGCAGTTGATGTTCTTCTGCGCGAACGCCTCGCTGGCCGCGCTGAAGATCACGACCTCGTCGGCGCCCGCCGCGGCGGCGGCCTCGAAGCCCTTCATGTTAGGCGTGAGCACCGAATACAGCGTGCCCGGCCGGCGCTGGATGCGCGCCATCACCTCGGCGCCGTCGGCCATCTGCGGCACCCACTTGGGCGACACGAACGACGCGGCTTCCACGTTGACGAAGCCGGCGTCGGACAGGCGGTCCACCAGCTCGACCTTGGTGTCGGTGGAGACCGGCGTCTTCTCGTTCTGCAGACCGTCGCGCGGGCCGACTTCGACCACCTTCACAAAATGCGGATAGCTCATCTCAGTAACCTCGTTGCAGATCGACGATGCCGGCGATCGGCTCGCCGGCTTCCAGCGCGCGAATCTTGCGCGCGATCTGGGCAATGCTCACCTCGCGCAGCGTCAGCGCCGAGATATGCGGCGTGATGTGGATGCGCGGTTCGGTCCAGAAAGGGTGATCGGCGGGCAGCGGCTCGGTGCGGAACACGTCGAGCGCCGCGCCGGCAATCTGCCCGCTGCGTACGGCCGTGAGCAGGTCGTCTTCCACCACATGCTTGCCGCGCGCCACGTTGACGAGGAACGCGCCCGGCGCGAGCTGATCGAGCAGCTTGGCGTCGATCACGTTCTCGGTGTCGGCGGTGAGTGGCAGCACGTTCACCAGCACGCGCGTGCCGGCGAGGAAATCGGGCAGCGCATCGGTACCGGCGCGGCAGTCGATGCCCGCGATGGCCTTGGCCGAGCGGCTCCACCCACGCACCGGAAAGCCGAAGCCCGCCAGCGTCTGCGCGATATGCGTGCCGAGCACGCCCAGCCCCAGCACGCCGACGACAAACTCGTCGCGGTTGAACGGCTTGAGGAAGCGCCACATCTTCGCTTGCTGCTGGTGCTCATATTCATCCAGGCGGCGGAAGAAGCGCAGCACGGCATGCGTGACGTATTCGCCCATCTGCGAGGCCATGCCGGCGTCGTCCAGGCGCACGATCGGCAGGCCCTCGGGCCAGGCATCGGGTGATTGCGCGCGCAGGCCCAGGATGGCATCGACACCGGCGCCCAGGTTGAACACCGCACGCAAGTCGCGGCGCCCGCGCAGCATATCGGCGGGCGGCTGCCAGACCACGGCGTAGTCGGCGTCCTGCACCGCGCCCTGTTCCCACACCGACAGCAGCGCGTCCGGCAGCGCCTGTGCGAAACCGTCGAGCCAGGGCTGGGGCTTGCCGTCGGGCGTGTAGATCTGGATGTGCATGGGGAGCGACTTCGAAGAGCTTCGAGTTGACGTATACGTCAAGCAGTGTAGCAGGGGCTGCCGCAGCGCGTGGCGGCCCCTTTTTGCGCCACCCTGCGCTTCACTCCGCCGGCTTGAACGCCAGCAACTGCACCCCTTCCGTCACTTGATCCCCCACGCCATACAGCACGGACTCAACCACGCCATCCGCCGGTGCGGTGAGCGTGTGCTCCATCTTCATCGCCTCCATGACGACGAGCGGTGCGCCCTTGGTAACGGTCTGGCCCGGCGTGGCGAGCACGGCGATGACCTTGCCGGGCATCGGCGCGGTCAGTTTGCCGCCTTCGTCGGCGGTCTCGCCGGCATGGGCCAGCGGGTCGTGGCGCTCGAGCGTCCAGTGCGCGCCGCCGGTGAAGACGTGGAAGGCGTCGCCATCCGCGTGCACCTGGCCGATCGCCTTGTGCGAGCCGAGCGCGACGGTGAAGGTCTCGCCGTGGCGCTGGGTGGTGAAGGGGGCTTCATGGCCGTCGGCTTTCAGGCGCGCGCCGTTGCGGCTGTAGATCAGCGTCGCGTCGACCGATTGCTCGCCCTGCGTGAAGCGCAGCGTGCGCTCGGCATCGCCGTTCAGACGCCAGCCGCTGCCGCGCGTCCACGGCGAATGCGGGTCGCGCGTGTCGGTGCGCAGGCCGCGGGCCTCGCGGGCGAGCAGCGCCGCCACCGCCAGCGCGATGGCGTCTTGCGGCACCTCGGGTGCGGCCGGGAACAGCGTGTCGTGGTGACGCGCGATCAAGCCGGTATCCAGATCCGCCGTGGCAAACGGCTTCGACGCCACGAGACGGCGCAGGAACGCCACGTTGGACGACAGCCCGACCAGGTGGAAGCCGCCCAGCGCCTGCAGCATGCGCGCGAGCGCCTCTTCGCGGTCGCGGCCCCAGACGATCAGCTTGGCGATCATCGGGTCGTAGTAGGGACTGATGGCATCGCCCTCGCGCACACCGGCATCGATGCGCACGGCTGCCGGTTCGCCATTGGCCTGCGCGCCGACGGTGAACTCCACCGCCGCCGGCGTGCGCAGCACCTTCAGCGTGCCGATGGAGGGCAGGAAATCGCGGTCCGGGTTCTCGGCGTAGATGCGCGCTTCCAGCGCATGGCCGTGGATGTGCAGTTCGTCCTGCGCGCGCGGCAGGGGCTCGCCGGAGGCCACGCGCAGTTGCCATTCGACCAGGTCTTCGCCCGTGATCATCTCGGTGACGGGGTGCTCGACCTGCAGGCGCGTGTTCATCTCCATGAAGTAGAACGTGCCGTCTTCATCGACGATGAATTCGACCGTGCCGGCACCTACGTAGCCGACCGCGCGCGCGGCAGCCACGGCGGCCTCGCCCATGGCGCGGCGGCGGTCCAGCGTCATGCCCGGCGCCGGGGCTTCTTCCAGCACCTTCTGGTGGCGGCGCTGCACCGAGCAATCGCGCTCGAACAGGTAGACCGCGCCGCCGAAGCTGTCGGCGAACACCTGGATCTCGATATGGCGCGGTCGCGTGAGGTACTTCTCGATCAGCACGCGGTCGTCGCCAAAGCTGCTGGAGGCTTCGCGCTTGACCGAGGCCAGCGAGGCCTCGAACGCCTCGCCCGATTCCACCACGCGCATGCCCTTGCCGCCGCCGCCGGCGCTGGCCTTGATGAGCACGGGGTAGCCGATGCGGTCGGCCTGCGTGCGCAGGAAGGCGGCGTCCTGGTTGTCACCGTGGTAGCCGGGGACGAGCGGCACGCCAGCGGTTTCCATCAGGGCCTTGGCAGCGCTCTTGCTGCCCATCGCTTCGATGGCCGAAGCCGGCGGGCCGACGAAGAGGATGCCGGCGTTTGCGCAGGCCTTGGCGAAGGCTTCGTTCTCGGAGAGGAAGCCGTAGCCGGGGTGGACGGCCTGGGCGCCGGTGGCGCGGGCGGCTTCGAGGATGCGGTCGGCGCGCAGGTAGCTGTCGCGGGCGGCGGGCTCGCCGATGTGGATGGCTTCGTCGCAGGCCGCTACGTGGCGGGCGTTGGCGTCGGCGTCGGAGTACACCGCCACCGTGCGGATGCCCAGGCGGCGGCAGGTGGCGGCGACTCGGCAGGCGATTTCGCCTCGGTTGGCGATGAGGAGTTTGGTGATCATTGGGTTGTGTCTCCGGTGCTTTCTCGTCTTTTGCACTTGTGGTGCATCCCTTGTTTCATCCCCTGCCGGGGCTGACTCACTTTCTTTGTCTTGCCAAAGAAAGTAAGCAAAGAAAGGCGCGCCCGAGATGGCGACCCCCTCCTTGAATTTTCGTAACCGGGCGGAGAAGGAGGCAAACTCGCTGCGCTCAGACAGCCTCCTTCTTTTTTCCGCCCGCTTACAAAAATTCAAGGCGCCATCTAGGGCAGGAAAAGCAAACCGTTGGTCTGCGTGCTCCGATGGCTCTTGTTGCGTGCGTCTACTGCTACTGCTACTGCTACTGCTACTGCTACTGCTACTGCTACTGCGTCTGGTTCTGCTGCGAGCTGAGCTGCTGGCGGCGAACCTGTTACTGCGCTGGCGTCCCGATGGTTTGGCCGTACCTTGCCCTATGCGGCGCCTTGAATTTCTGTTGCAGGGAGGAAAAAGAGGGGAGGCTGTCTGAGCGCAGCGAGTTTGCCTCCCCTCCCTCCCTGCGACACAAATTCAAGGAGTCTTTCGCCGCATCGGGCGCGCCTTTCTTTGCTTACTTTCTTTGGCAAGACAAAGAAAGTGAGTCAGCCCCGGCAGGGGATGAAACAGGGGATGGACCACCAACAAAAACCCGAAAGCCCATCCCCATCACAAAGCATCAGTCGGCAGGCGTAATGTCGATATGACAATGCGACGAGTGCGAATGCGAGTGCCCAGCATCAGCGGCTTGATGCAGATGGTCCTGCACCTCCACCCGCATCCCCAACCGCGCCAGCAACTTCCGATCCGCATCCGCTTCCGGGTTATCGGTCGTCAGCAGCTTCTCGCCATAGAAGATCGAATTGGCGCCAGCCATAAAGCACAGCGCCTGCAAGGCATCATCCATCGCCTCGCGGCCAGCAGACAGCCGCACCATCGCCTTGGGCATCGTGATCCGCGCCACCGCAATCGTGCGCACAAACTCGAACGGGTCCAACGCCTCGTTGCTCTCCAGCGGCGTCCCCTCAACCTTCACCAGGTTGTTGATCGGCACCGAATCCGGATACGGCTCCATGTTCGCCAGCTCGGCGACGAGGCCCGCGCGCTCATGACGCGATTCACCCAGCCCGACGATGCCGCCGCAGCACACATTGATGCCCGCATCGCGCACGTGCGCCAGCGTGTCCAGCCGATCCTGATACGTACGCGTGGTGATGATCTCGCCGTAAAACTCCGGCGCGGTGTCGAGGTTGTGGTTGTAGTAATCCAGCCCCGCATCCTTGAGCTGCGCAGCCTGTTCCTGCTTGAGCATGCCCAGCGTCACGCAGGTCTCCAGCCCCATCGCCTTCACGCCGCGCACCATGTCGGCCACGGCATCGAGCTGGTGCGGCTTCGGGTTGCGCCAAGCTGCGCCCATGCAGAAGCGGCTCGCGCCGTTCTGCTTGGCACGCGCGGCGGATTCGAGCACGGCGTCGATCGGCATCAGCTTCTCGGCTTCCACGCCGGTGTCATAGCGCGCCGACTGCGGGCAGTACGAGCAATCCTCCGGGCAGCCGCCGGTCTTGATCGACAGCAGCGTCGAGAGCTGCACGGCATTGGCATCGAAGTTGGCGCGGTGCACCTGCTGCGCCTGGAACAGCAGATCGTTGAACGGCAACGCAAACAGCGCTTCGATGGCTTCGCGGCTCCAGCGTGCGTCGGGGGCCTGACCGGGCGTGGGCGGCACCTTGGCGGCGTTGGCAACGAAATTGAGCGGGGTGTGTTGCATGGGGACTTCCTTCAAACAGAACAATCGGTATGGGGCTCAGGCAGGCAGCAGCCAGTTCGGCTTGCGCTTGCCCAGGAAACTTTGCACGCCTTCGCGGCCTTCTTCCGAGGCGCGGATGGCGGCGATGCGGTTGGCGGTGTCGGCCAGCAGTGCATCGTCGATGGACGCGCCGGCCACCTCGCGCACGAGCCGCTTGCTCTCGCGCACGGCGTTCGGGCTGTTGGCGACCAGCGCGGCGGTGATCTCGCCCACCTTGGCATCGAGGGCATCGGCGCCCACCAGCGCGTGCACGAGGCCGAGGCGATGCGCTTCAGCGGCGGAGAAACGCTCGGCGGTGATGAAGTAGCGCCGCGAGGCCTGCTCGCCCAGCGCGCGGATCACGTACGGGCTGATGGTGGCGGGAATCAGCCCGAGCTTGGCTTCCGACAGGCAGAAGTTGGCCGAGTCGACCGCCACCACGATGTCGCACGCGGCGACCAGGCCGACGCCGCCGGCGTACGTGTCGCCCTGCACGCGGGCGATGACGGGCTTCGGGCACGCATAGATGGCGCGCAACATCTCGGCCAGGCGCAGCGCGTCGGCGCGGTTCTCGTCGTCCGAGTAGCCGGCCATCTTCTTCATCCAGTTCAGATCAGCGCCGGCGCAGAAGGCGGGGCCGTCGGCGGCCAGCACGATGGCACGCACGCTGTCTTCCTTGGCGAGCGCGTGGAAGGCGCCGGTCAACTCGGCGATGACGGTCTCGTTGAAGGCGTTGCGCACGTCGGGCCGATTGAGCGTGAGCGTGGCGACGGCGCCGTGCTGGCTGAAAGTCAATGTGGCCAGCGTTTCAAAGGCGTTCATTGCGTGTCCTTGGGGCTACCGGTCGAGGCGTCGACCGACTTGGAAGATGGGGCGGGGCCGCTAGGCAGGCCGAGCTCACGCAGGAAGGCGTCGACTTGCGGCAACCAGATCGGCAGGCCCGCGCGGCTGCCGAACATGCCGTGCGAATCGCTCTGGAAGTTGCCGTAGTCGACCATGCGTGCGCGGCCACCGGCTTCGGTATATGCGGCGAAAAACCGGTCGGGCAGCGGCTTGGGCCAATAGGTGTCGTTGTCGCCGTAGAACCACAGCGACGGGTAGTGCGCCTGCTTGCCGTAGTTGCCGAAGGCACGCACCAGGTTGTCTTCCCAGGCGATGCAGCTGTCGTTGCGCAGGCCACCCGCGAAGTTGACCAGGCCGCGCACACCGGGGTAGTCGATGGTGCCGAACGCCATCGTGGTCAGGCCGCCATGCGACTGGCCCATGATGACGATGCGGTCGCGGTCGATGTACGGCAGCTGGGTCATGTAGTCGAGCGTGGCGACCACGTCTTCGGCCTGCACGGTGCCGTTGCTCTCTACGTTGCAGCCGCCGCCGATGTAGGCACCGCCGGACTTCGAGAAACCCTGTCGCATCGGCAGCACGACCACGTAGCCGCGCGCCACCAGCGGCGGCACCTGGGCGCTGTAGCGCGCGCGGCCTTGGAAGGCCGGGTTGCCCAGCGCCTTACCGTGGTTCAGCACGATCAGCGGAAACGGCCCATCGCCGGCCGGCTTGAAGATGGTGGTCTCCAGCTTGACGGTGAAGATGCCCGCAGACTTGGGCACTTCCACCACCTGTTCGGTCATGCCGGCCGATGCTTTGTCCTGCGCCTTATCGTCAGCATGTGCGGCGGTGGCGAGCAGCATGGCGCAGCCGAGCGCAGCCCATGCGTGGTGCCACACTGACCGATGCTTGTTGTTCACGTTGTTCTCCCCGTTCGATGGCGTGCCGCTTACATGCGGAACACGCCGAAGTTCATGTCGCCAATCGGCGCGTTCAGGCTGGCCGAAAGCCCCAAGCCCAGCACGCTGCGCGTGTCGGCCGGGTCGATCACGCCGTCGTCCCACAGGCGCGCGCTGGCGTAGTACGGATGGCCCTGGCGCTCGTACTGCTCGCGGATCGGCGCCTTGAAGGCGGCTTCCTCGTCCGCGCTCCACTGGCCGCCCTTGGCCTCGATGCCGTCGCGGCGCACGGTGGCGAGCACGCTGGCCGCCTGCTCGCCGCCCATCACCGAGATGCGCGCGTTCGGCCACATCCACAGGAAGCGCGGCGAATACGCCCGCCCGCACATGCCGTAGTTGCCCGCGCCAAACGAGCCGCCGATGATGACCGTGAACTTGGGCACCTGCGCCGTCGCCACCGCCGTCACCATCTTCGCGCCGTTCTTGGCGATGCCTTCGTTCTCGTACTTGCGGCCGACCATGAAGCCGGTGATGTTCTGCAGGAACACCAGCGGGATCTTGCGCTGGCAGCACAGCTCGATAAAGTGCGCGCCCTTGAGCGCCGCTTCCGAGAACAGGATGCCGTTGTTGGCGATGATGCCGACCGGGTAGCCCCAGATGCGGGCGAAGCCGCAGACCAGCGTGGTGCCGTAGCGCGCCTTGAATTCATCGAAGGCGGAATCATCGACGATGCGGGCGATGACCTCGCGCACGTCGAAGGGCTTGCGCGTGTCGGTCGGGATCACGCCATAGAGTTCTTCTGCGGAAAAGCGCGGCTCGACCGGCGCATGGATCTGCACCTGCTCCGGCTTGCGGCGGTTCAGGTGCGCGACGATGCTGCGGGCCTGCGCCAGCGCGTGCGAATCGTTGTTGGCAAAGTAATCTGCCACGCCAGACAGGCGCGTGTGCACGTCGGCGCCGCCCAGGTCTTCGGCGCTCACCACCTCGCCCGTCGCGGCCTTCACCAGCGGCGGGCCGGCCAGGAAGATCGTGCCCTGTTCCTTGACGATGATCGACTCGTCGCTCATGGCCGGCACATACGCGCCGCCGGCCGTGCACGAGCCCATCACCACCGCGATCTGCGGGATGCCCTTGGACGACAGGTTGGCCTGGTTGTAGAAGATGCGGCCGAAGTGGTCGCGGTCGGGGAAGACGTCGTCCTGGTTGGGCAGGTTGGCGCCGCCTGAGTCGACCAGGTAGACGCAGGGCAGGTGGTTCTGCTCGGCGATCTCCTGCGCGCGCAGGTGCTTCTTCACGGTCATCGGGTAATACGTGCCGCCCTTGACCGTGGCGTCGTTGCACACGATCACGCATTCCTGCCCGGAGATGCGGCCGATGCCGGTGATGATGCCGGCGCCGGGGGCCGCGTCGTCGTACATGCCGTACGCCGCCAGTTGCGAAAACTCCAGGAACGGCGTGCCGGGATCGAGCAGTTGTTGCACACGGTCGCGCGGCAGCAGCTTGCCGCGCGCGAGGTGCTTGGCGCGGGCGTCGTCACCGCCGCCCTGGGCGATGCGGGCCACCCGGTCGCGCAGGTCGGCGACCAGGCCGCGCATGGCGTCGGCGTTGGCCTTGAAGTCTTCGGCACGGGGGTTCAGCTTGGTGTCTAGCGTCGGCATGGCAGCAGTGCGATGGGTTCGTTAGTGAAGGTCGCCGTCGAGATACAGCCAGCGGCCTTCCGGGGTTTCGGTGCCGCTCGCGTCCTGGCGGACGAAGCGGCTGGTTTCGTGCAGGCGATGCGCGCGGCCGCCCACCTTGTAGCGCGCGACGAATTCCACCGTCGCGTGCGTGGCGTCTTGTGGTGCGTGGTGCTTGATGTCCAGACCCAGCCAGCGTGTTGATTGCGCGCCGGCCTCGCCGGTTTCCAAATCGGCCGGGCACGTGGACGGATGCCACGTGCGGCGCAGATACGCCGTGTCGCCCAGCACATAGGCGCTGTAGCGCGAGCGCATCAGCTGCTCGGCCGTGGCCGGCACCGCCTCGCCCGCGTGGAACGGGCCGCAGCAGCGCGCATAGGCGCCGCCGCCGCAGGGGCAGGCATCGGCCGGGCCGATCGGCTTGGCTTGGCTCACGCCAACAGCTCCGGCAGGTGGCGCATGTCGGTGAAGGTGCGCGAGGCACCAGCGGCGATCAACGGGCCCGGCGCATTGCGGCCGGCGTAGGCCAGCACCGTCATGCCGGCCGCGTGGCCGGCGGTCACGCCCGTGGGGCTGTCCTCGATCACCACGCAGCGCGACGGCGCCACGCCCAGCTTGTGCGCGGCCAGCAGGTAGACGTCGGGCGCGGGCTTGCTGCGCTCGACCTCGGTGGCCGAGAAGATGCGCGCGTCGGTCGGGCGGAAGCGCTCGATCAGGCCGGTACGGTTCAGTTGCAGCTCGACCTTCATGCGGTCGGCGCCGGAGGCCACGGCCATCGGCAGGCCCAGCGTGGACAGCGCTTCAATCGCATCGGCGATATGCGGCACGGCTTCCACCTCGGCTTCGAGCAGCACATTGCGGCGCGCATGGAAGGTCGACAGCCAGTTCGGCGGCAGCGGCGCGCCGCGCATCTCGGCAATCGCGTCCAGCTCTTCGCGGATGGCCTTGCCGAGGAAGCGCTTGATGGAATCTTCCTGGCTGATGTTGATGCCGAGTTCGTTCAGCATCTGCCAGATCAGCCGGTTGACGAGGGGTTCGCTATCGACCAGCACGCCGTCGCAATCGAACAGGATGGCGTCGAAGCGCGGGTGGATCGAGGCGGATTGGGAAACTTCAGTCATGCTTTCTTGGTCGGTTTTTCGTAAGCGGCGACCGGCGCACCGGCCGCCTTCCAGGCGGTGAAGCCGCCCGCGATATGGACTACGCGCTCCAGGCCCATGTCTTGCACGGTCTTGGTGGACAGCGCGCTGCGCCAGCCGGCCGCACAGAAGAAGACGAAGGTCTTGTCTTCGGCAAAGGTCGGCTTGTGATACGGCGATTCCGGGTCGACCCAGAACTCCAGCATGCCGCGCGGCGCGTGCAGCGCGTGCGGGATCACGCCTTCGCGCTCCAACTCGCGAATGTCGCGCACGTCGACAAACTGCACGGTCGGGTCGTCCAGCAAGGCACGCGCCTCGTCCACCGACAGCGTGCGCACCTGCGCCATGGCTTCATCGACGAGGGCGCGGAATCCTTTCTTCATCGGCATGCGGGTCTCCTTGGTGTCAGACGCGTCCGTCGCGCAGCAGGGCTTCGATCTGGTCGAAGCGGTCGAAACCCCAGAAGGCTTCACCGTCGACGATCACGTACGGCGAACCGAACACGCCGCGCGACATCGCCAACTCGATCTCGGCTTTGAGCTGGTCCTTGATCTGCTGGGTGTTCACGCCGGCATTGAGCGCGGCACCGTCGATGCTCATCGCGTCGGCGATCTTCATGACCTCGGTGGGCTCGCCGATGTTGATGTCGTCAACGAAGAGGGCGCGGTAGACCGCGCGCGCGAAGTCGATGGCGCGGTCGCCGCCGTGGTGGTCATGCACCCACAGCGTGGCGCGCGCCGCATATTGCGTCGGTAGCGGGAAGTGCGTCGGCTTGCGGTACTCGATGCTGTTGAAGCGCGCGGTGCGCTCGAAATCGCGCCACGCGTAGTCGCCCTTGAGCGGCACCTGCGGCAGCGGGGAGCCGCCGGTGGTCTTGAACACGACCCCCAGCAGGATCGGGTGCCATGCCGTCGCCCGGTTGTACTGGCGGGCGAGTTCCTCCACGCGCGTACTGGCGAAGTAGCCGTACGGCGACGAGAAGTCGAAGTAGAAATCGATGGCCCCGTTCATGATGTGCTCCCCTTTGTTGTGCTGTTGTTTCCCCAACAATGCCTACGCGAGCGCGCGGGCGATCAAGATTTTCTGGATATCGCTGGTGCCTTCGTAGATCTGGCACACGCGCACGTCACGGTAGATGCGCTCCACTGGGAAGTCGTTCACGTAGCCGTAGCCGCCGAAGACCTGGATGGCGTCGGAGCACACGCGCTCGGCCATCTCGCTGGCGTTGAGCTTGGCCATGGCCGCCTCTTTCAGGCACGGCCGCCCCGCGTCCTTCAGGCTGGCGGCGTGCCAGACCATCTGCCGCGCCACATCGATGCGCGTGGCCATCTCCGCCAGGCGGAATTGCACCGCCTGGTGCGCAAACAGCGGCTGGCCGAAGCTCTCGCGCTCCTTGGCATAGGCCAGCGCCGCCTCGAAGGCCGCGCGCGCCATGCCCACGCTCTGCGCGGCAATGCCGATGCGCCCGCCTTCCAGCCCGGACAGCGCCATCTTGTAGCCCGCGCCTTCCTCGCCCAGCAGGCAATCGGCGGGGATGCGGCAATCCTCGAACACGATCTGCGCCGTGTCCGACGAGTGCTGGCCGAGCTTGTCTTCCAGTCGCGCGACGATGTAGCCGGGCGTGCTGGTCGGCACCAGGAACGCGCTGATGCCGCGCTTGCCGGCGGTCTTGTCCGTCACGGCCAGGACGATCGCCACATCCGCGTGCTTGCCGCTGGTGATGAACTGCTTCACGCCGTTCAGCACCCAGTGGTCGCCGTCGCCGCTTTTTTCTCGGACTGCGGTGGTGCGCAGTGCCGAAGCGTCGGAGCCGACATGCGGCTCGGTCAGGCAGAACGCGCCGAGCATCTCGCCGCGCGCCAGCGGCACCAGCCACTGCTGCTTCTGCGCGTCATTCGCAAACGCCATCAGCATGCTGCACACCGGGCAGTTGTTCACGCTGATGACGGTGGAAGTGCCGCCATCGCCAGCGGCTATTTCTTCGAGGATCAGCGCCAGCGACAGGTAGTCCAGCCCGGCGCCGCCGAGTGCTTCCGGCACGGCCACACCGTACGCGCCCAGCTCGCCCAACTGGCGGTGCACGTCTTTCGGGAAGGTCGCGTCACGATCCCACGCCGCCGCGTGCGGCACGATCGCCTCGCGCACGAAGGTGCGGATGGCGTCGCGGATCATCTCTTGTTCTTGGGTCAGCAGCATCGTTCTGGCCTCACCATTCAATGACGCTGCCGTCGTAGTTGCGGAACGCGCCGTTATCCGCGCGCGTTGCCGAGGCGATCACGCGGCGAATGCCCGCCACGCTCACCTCCGGCGTGATGGCCGCGCTGGCGCCGCCCATGTCGGTCTGCACCCAGCCCGGGTGGAAGGTCAGGCACGTCGCCTGTTCCGCGTCGAACGACAGTGCATGCAGCACGGCATTCGCCGCCGCCTTGCTGGCGCGATACAGCCAGCCGCCGTTGCCTTCCATGTCGCCGATGCTGCCCATGCGGCTGGAGATCACAGCCAGCACGCCGCCGGGTTCGTCCGCGCCCCCAGCACCATGATGGCCGGCTTCCACCATCGGCAGCACGGCGGGCAGTACGCCCATCGGTGCCCACACGTTGGTGTGCATGACGGCGTCAAAGTCGGCACGGCTGACCGGCTCGGCGCGCTGCGTGCGCGGGCCGTAGATGCCCGCCACGTAGATCGCCACGTCCAATGCCTCGCCGTCGAGCTTCCAGGCCAGGCCGGCGGTGGCGGCGGAATCGGTCAGGTCCAGCACGTGCGTTTCAGCGCCCAGGGCCTGCAACTCCTGGGCGGCCTCCTGCGACCGCACGGTGGCGATCACGCGCCAGCCATCGGCACGGTATTGCTTGACGGTTTCCAGGCCGATGCCGCGCGACGCGCCCAGGATGAGCGCGGTGCGCGTACGTCGGGACGGGCGCGAAGTTGCGTTCGTCATCGTGCGTGCCTTCGGTTCAGTAGAGTTCGATGCCCACAGCGGTGGCCTCGCCGCCGCCGATGCACAGGCTGGCCACGCCGCGCTTGCCGCCGCGGTGGCGCAGCGCGCCGATCAGCGTCGCCATCAGACGCGCGCCCGACGCGCCGATCGGGTGGCCCAGCGCGCAGGCGCCGCCGTTCACGTTCACCTTCTCGTGCGGGATGTGCAGGTCGTGCATGGCCGCCATCGGCACCACGGCAAAGGCTTCGTTGATCTCGAACAGGTCCACGTTGCCCGCGTTCCAGTCGAGCTTCTTGAACAGCTTGTCGATGGCCGTGACCGGCGCGGTGGTGAACCAGCCCGGCGCCTGTGCGTGCGTGGTGTGGCCGAGCATCACCGCCAGCGGCGTGATGCCGAGCTGCTTGGCAGTCGACTCGCGCATCATCACCAGCGCGGCCGCGCCGTCGTTGATCGACGAAGACGACGCGGCCGTCACCGTGCCGTCCTTCTTGAAGGCGGGCTTGAGCGACGGGATCTTGTCGACCTTGATGCGGCGCGGGCCTTCATCGGTGTCGATGAGGGTGTCGCCGGTCTTGCCCGACACGGTGACGGGGGCGATCTCCCAGCGGAACGCGCCGGTTTCCGTCGCTTCCTGCGCGCGGCGCACGGAGGTCATGGCGAAGTGGTCCTGCGCCTCGCGGGTGAAGCCGTACTTCTCGGCGCAGTCCTCGCCGAAGGTGCCCATGGCGCGGCCCTTGTCGTAGGCGTCTTCCAGGCCGTCCAACATCATGTGGTCGTAGATCATGCCGTGGCCGATGCGGTAGCCGCCGCGGCCCTTGGGGATCAGGTAGGGCGCGTTGGTCATGCTTTCCATACCGCCGGCGACGACCACGTCGAGCGAACCGGCGAGCAGGGCGTCGTACGCGTTCATGGCGGCGCGCATGCCGGAGCCGCACATCTTGTTGACCGTGGTGCAGCCGACCGACAGCGGCAGGCCGGCGCCCAATGCGGCCTGGCGGGCCGGGGCCTGGCCCTGGCCGGCGGGCAGGACGCAGCCCATGATGACTTCTTCGATCTGCTCCGGCTTCAGGCCGGCACGCTCGACTGCTGCGCGGATGGCGGTGGCGCCGAGCTGCGGCGCGGTCAGGCTGGCGAGTTCGCCCTGGAAGGCGCCCATCGGGGTGCGGGCGACGGAAGCGATGATGATGCGGTCGGACATTGCTATCTCCTGGATCGGTGCTTGCGACATGTTCTGCACTTGTGGTGCAGGGGTATGTGTCTCTTGCTGGGGATTGTTTGCTTTTGGTCCGTCCCCTGGTTTTGTGCTTCTACCCGGGGTTTGGGCTTGGTGGTCCACCCCGGTTTCGTCCCCTGCCGGGGCCGACTCACTTTCTTTGTCTTGCCAAAGAAAGTAAGCAAAGAAAGGCGCGCCCGAGATGGCGACCCCCTCCTTGAATTTTCGTAACCGGGCGGAGAAGGAGGCAAACTCGCTGCGCTCAGACAGCCTCCTTCTTTTTTCCGCCCGCTTACAAAAATTCAAGGCGCCATCTAGGGCAGGCAAAGCAAACCGTTGGTCTGCATGCCGAGATGGCGCTTGTTGCGTGCTGCTACTGCATCCGGTCTTGCTGCATGCACAACGCACTGCCTGAACCAGTTACTGCGTTTGATCCGGCTGCTACGCCGGCACTACGATGGTTTGGCCGTACCTTGCCCTATGCGGCGCCTTGAATTTCTGTTGCAGGGAGGAAAAAGAGGGGAGGCTGTTTGAGCGCAGCGAGTTTGCCTCTCCTCCCTCCCTGCGACAGAAATTCAAGGGGAAGTCGCCGCATCGGGCGCGCCTTTCTTTGCTTACTTTCTTTGGCAAGACAAAGAAAGTGAGTCAGCCCCGGCAGGGGATGAAACAGGGGATGCACCACCAACAAAAAAACCACCCCCTAAACAAACAAAAACCTCAAAACCCAACCGGCGAAGGCGTACTCCCAACCTTCCCATAATTCAGCCAGGCATTCGCCAACTGCTCATACAGCTCGGTGTTGGAGTTCACTGCCATCCCGAGGTTACGCAACATCCCATCCTTCACCCCATAGATCCACCCATGCACCGTCAGCGGCTGCCCGCGATCCCAGGCATCCTGCACGATCGTCGTCAGACACACGTTGTTGACTTGGTGGATCACGTTCAACTCGCACAACCGGTCGTGCCGATCCTGCTCGCGGATCACCGTGCCCAGGTAGGTGTCGTGCTGCTCCGCCACGTCACGCACGTGACGAATCCAGTTATCCGCCAGCCCAAACCGCTGGTTGGTCAACGCGGCCTTCACGCCCGAGCAGCCGTAGTGCCCCACCACGGTGATGTGCCGAATCTTCAGCACCTCCACCGCAAACTGCAGCACCGACAGGCAGTTCAAGTCCGAGTGCACCACCACGTTGGCGATGTTGCGATGGACGAACACCTCACCCGGCGGCAGCCCGATGATCTGGTTGGCGGGCACGCGCGAGTCCGAGCAGCCGATCCACAGGTACTCGGGGTTCTGCTGGTTGGCCAGGCTCGAGAAGAATTCCGGATCTTCAGCGTTGACACGCTCGACCCATTTCCGGTTGTTCTCGAAGAGCTCTTTGATGCGATTTGGCATGTGTTCTCGTCTTGTTGGTGGTGTCAGGCTGCGACGCGCCGCAGCGGAGTCGCTGCGTTCTCTGGCGCATCTTCGCCGTAGCGATGGACGAAGCGTTCGCTCACGTCATACGCATAGAAATCGTGCATCTGCCCGGACAGCAGGCGCGCCTTGTGCGCCTGCCACATGGCCGGGTCGAAAAAGTCTGCATGGTGCTTCAGGAAGGCCTCGCGCACACGCGGGTCGCCCAGCAGGAAGGTGCCGTACGTTTCCGGAAAGATGTCGTGCGGGCCGACGTTGTACCAGACCTCGCCGGACATCTCTTCCTCTTCGGTGCGCGGCTTCGGCACGTTGCGTACGTTGCAGTCGGTCAGGTATTCGATCTCGTCGTAGTCGTAGAAGACCACGCGGCCGTGGCGCGTCACGCCGAAGTTCTTGTACAGCATGTCGCCCGGGAAGATGTTCGCGGCGATCAGTTCCTTGATGGCGTTGCCGTATTCGATGATGCCGTGCTCGACCTGCGCGTCGGTGCCTTCGTGCAGCCAGATATTGAGCGGCGTCATGCGGCGCTCGATATAGACGTGGCGGATGACGATCTCGTCTTCGCCCTCGGGGCTGCGCTGGTACTCGACCATCGACGACGCGTGCTTCTCCAGCTCCTTGACCAGCTCGTCGTCAAAGCGCGAGAGCGGGAAGGCCACGTCGGAGTACTCCAGCGTATCGGCCATGCGGCCCACGCGGTCGTGCTGCTTGACCAGCTGGTACTTGCTCTTGATCAGCTCGCGCGTGGTTTCCTTCGGCGGCGGGAAGTAGTCCTTGATGACCTTGAACACGTACGGGTACGACGGCAGCGTGAACACCAGCATCACCAACCCCTTGATGCCGGGCGCGATGATGAACTTGTCCGACGAGTGCTGCTGGTGGTGCAGAAAGTCGCGATAGAACAGGTTCTTGCCCTGCTTCTGCAGCCCCAGCGAGGTGTAGATCTCGGCGCGCGGCTTGCGCGGCATCAGGTCGCGCAGGAACGTCACGTAGGCGGACGGGATCTCCATGTCCACCATGAAGTACGAATGCGTGAACGAGAACAGGATCAGCAGCTGTTCCTGGCGCAGCAGCACCGTGTCGAGCCGCAGCTGCCCGTGCGCGTTGCGCATGATCGGCACCGCCAGCGGGAAGGTCTTGTCGCCGTTGATCACGCGCCCGATCACGTAGGCCGTCTTGTTGCGGAAGAACAAGGACGACAGCACGTGGATCTGGAAATTGGGCGAGATGCGGAAGTCGCCAAAGTGCTCGCCCACCGCGCGCACGAGGTAGCCGACGTCGCGGTCCAGGTCTTCGAACGGCGCGTCGAGCTGGAAGTTGTGGATGATGCGCTCGAAGCAAGTGGCCAGGCCGTCGCGCGAGCCGGGGTAGTAGGCCCGGTAGGTCGGCTTGGTGGGTGACTCTTCGTTCTCGATGTATTCCGTCGAGATGGCCGGCCGCACGAAGATGAAATCGTTGTTGAAGTACGAGCGGTGCAGGATGCGCGTGCACACCGAGTTGAAGAAGGTCTCGGCGCATTCGGGCTGGTGATGGTTGGTCAGCAGGCCGATGAAGTGCAGCTTGATCTGGCGCCAGATCTCGTCGTCGATGTTCTCGGCGTCGTATTCATCTTCGAGGATGACCGACGCTTCGTGCACACGCTCGTCGTAGTAGGCGATGCGGTCGCGCTGCAGCTGCTGCATGCCTGCCCAATCCCCGTCTTCGAAGGCCGCCTTGGCCTGCACGCACACCTCGCGGAACAAGCGGTAGTGCTTGTCGAAGCCGTCGAGCATCGTGCGGGCGACGTCGAAGGCGATCTGCGAGGAGAGGAGCTTGGGGAAATGGGACATGGCGTCTGCGCGGGGGGAGGGGGCGGCAACCGGTAGAGCTAGATTGTATGGCCTTCGCTGCCGTCTTCGCTTCCTGAAACCGTTCCGCCTCCTAGTCCGTTTGGCCGGTGGCCCCATGCCACCGGTGTGCTCCCCGCGCCCGCCTTACATCGTTTCTGCGTACAGTTCGCGGCCAATCAGCATGCGGCGGATTTCGGAGGTGCCGGCGCCAATCTCGTACAACTTGGCATCACGCCACAGGCGGCCGACCGGGAATTCGTTGATGTAACCGTTGCCGCCCAGGATCTGGATCGCCTCGCCGGCCATCCAGGTGGCCTTTTCGGCGGTGTACAGGATCACGCCGGCGCAGTCCTTGCGCACCTGGCGCACATGGTCGCGGCCCAGCGAGTCGAGGTTCTTGCCGACCGTGTACAGGTAGGCGCGGCAGGCCTGCAGCGTGGTGTACATGTCGGCCATCTTGCCCTGGATCAGCTGGAACTCGCCGATGCTCTGGCCGAACTGCTTGCGGTCGTGGATGTACGGGGTGACCACGTCCATGCACGCCTGCATGATGCCGATCGGGCCGCCGGAGAGCACCGCGCGCTCGTAGTCCAGGCCGCTCATCAGCACCTTGGTGCCGCCGTTTTCCTGGCCGAGGATGTTCTCCACCGGCACTTCCACGTTCTCGAACACCAGCTCGCCGGTGTGCGAGCCGCGCATGCCGAGCTTGTCCAGCTTCTGCGCCACCGAGAAGCCCTTCATGCCCTTTTCGACGATGAAGGCCGTCATGCCACGCGCGCCCAGCTCCGGCTCGGTCTTGGCGTAGACCACCAGCACGTCGCAGTCCGGGCCGTTGGTGATCCACATCTTGGTGCCGTTGAGCACGTAGCGGTCGCCCTTGAGTTCTGCACGCAGCTTCATGCTGACCACGTCGGAACCGGCATTCGGCTCGCTCATCGCCAGGGCGCCCACCCACTCGCCAGACACCAGCTTCGGCAAGTACTTGGCCTTCTGCGCCGGCGAGCCGTTGCGGTGGATCTGGTTCACGCACAGGTTCGAGTGCGCGCCATACGACAAGCCGACCGAGGCCGACGCGCGGCTGATCTCTTCCATGGCGATCATGTGCGCCAGGTAGCCCATGTTGGCGCCGCCGTATTCCTCGGCCACCGTGATGCCGAGCACGCCCAGCTCGCCCATCTTGCGCCAGGCGTCCATCGGGAACTGGTCGGTGCGGTCGATCTCGCCCGCGCGCGGCGCCAGCTCGCCCTGCGCCCAGTCGCGCACGGCGGAACGCAGCATCTCGATGTCTTCGCCGAGGTCGAATTTCAGGCCGGGCAGGTCAATCATGGTGGTCTCCTTGGACGCGGCCTGGGCCGCGGTGTGTCTCGGTGGATTGCTGTTGTGATGCGCACACCGCTTGTGGCGGGCGCGCTGATCTGGAAGGTGTGGCGCTATTGTATTGACGTTAACGTAAACGTCAACTGCGCTGATGTGTGTGAATCAGGCTGCCTTGCGGCGCTTGGCCGACTTGGCACTGCCGGCGCGGGCATCGTCCAGCAGGCGCCGGCATTGGCTCTCATGCTGGTCGATCTCGGCCAGTTGCGCGTTCAGGTCGTCCAGCTGCTGCGTCAGCACGGCGCGGTGCTGCGCCAGCGAGGCCAGGAAGCGCTCCAACTGCGGCACCGTATCGCGCGGCGATTCGTACAGATCCAGGATCTCCTTGATCTCGCCCAGCGACAGGCCGAGCCGCTTGCCGCGCAAGGTCAGCTTCAGGCGCGTGCGCTCGCGCGCCGAATACACGCGGCGGCGCCCGCCCGGGCCCTCGCGGTCCGGCGCCAGCAGGCCCTGGTCTTCGTAGAAGCGGATGGCGCGCGGCGTGACGTCGAACTCGCGTGCGAGATCGGTGATGGTGAAGCTGGCGTCGCCATCATCGGCGTCGATCTCATCGTCGGGAAGAATGTCGGAAGCGGACATGAAGCGTGGCGAGGGATATGGCAGATGCGGTGGCAAATACGGCGTGATGCGGCGTGACGCGTGCCGCACGGCGGGGCGTCACAGGGTGTTAAGTTTTCGCTTAAGATGGCGGACCGGCCGCACGATTGACGTTTACGTTAGCGTCAATCGCGTCAGACCGCAATCACGCAGACCGCCCCGCGTCTCCACGAGGGCGGCGAAAGGGACAAAAGGGACGACAGGGACACCACACGCCATGAACGCGCTCGAACACCAACTCGACTATCCCCTGGGCGACCTGCTGCCCGAAGGCGGCACATGGCACGAAGTGGCCCCCGGCATCTACTGGCTGCGCATGCCGCTGCCGTTCGCGCTGGACCACATCAACCTCTGGCTGCTGCGCGATCACCAGGACGGCCAGGACGGCTGGACCATCGTCGACTGCGGCATCAACCACGAAGCCATCCGCGCGCACTGGGAAAGCATCTTCGCCCAACACCTCGACGGTTTGCCGGTGCTGCGCGTGCTGGTCACGCACTGCCACCCCGACCACGTCGGCCTCTCCAGCTGGCTGTGCGAGGGCGGTGACGCCAAGCGCTGGAACGTGCGCCTGTGGATGAGCCTGGGCGACTACGCCTTCGCCCGCATGCTGGTGGGCGGCACCGGCGCGTCGAACGCCGGCGGCGAATTCGCCGCGCGCCACTTCGCCCGCCACGGCCTGACGGATGCCGATTCCATCGAGCGCATCAGCAACCGCAAGGACTACTACAGCACGCTGGTGCCGGGCGTCCCCAGCCAGTACCGCCGTCTGATGGACGGCAACGTCATCACCATCGGCAAGCATCAATGGCGCATCATCACCGGCTTCGGCCATGCGCCCGAGCACGTCGCGCTCTACAGTGAAGACGCCAACGTGTTGATCTCCGGCGACATGGTCCTGCCCCGCATCTCCACCAACGTGAGTGTGTTCGACCTCGAACCCGAGGCCGACCCGCTCACGCTGTATCTCGACTCGCTCGGCAAGTACGAGCCGCTGCCGCAAGACGTGCTGATCCTGCCGTCGCACGGCCGGCCGTTCCGCGGGCTGCATACGCGTATCCGCCAACTGCGCGAGCACCACGTCGAGCGCCTGGCCGAAACGACAGCCGCCTGCAAGCAGGCACCGCAATCCGCACGCGACATCGTCAACGTCATCTTCAAGCGCCAGTTCGACGTGCACCAGATGACGTTTGCGATGGGCGAGGCGCTGGCCCACCTGCACGCCCTGTGGCACCGCGGCGAGCTGGTGCGCGAGACTGGCGCCGACGGCATCATCCGTTTCCACGCAGCACCCTGATCAACGTCCAAGACCCGGAGCCCGCCATGGCCGACCAGCACGACGTTCTCGATGACAGCGCCACCGTTCTGCCGTTTCCCGCCAACACGCCCGTGGCGCCGTACTACGCGGTAATCTTCTCCTCCACGCGCACCGACGGCGACCACGGCTACGGCGCGATGGCCGAGCGCATGGTCGAGCTGGGGCGCGACATGCCCGGCTTCCTCGGCATCGAATCCGTGCGCGACGAAGCCGCGACCGAGCAGGGGCGGCCCGGCATCACCGTGTCGTACTGGTCGTCGCTGGAAGCCATCCGCGAATGGAAGAACCAGACCGAGCACCTTGCCGCGCAGAAGATGGGGCGCGAGCAGTGGTATGCCGCGTATCACCTCCGCATTGCCAAGATCGAATATGACTACAACTTCGTCCGCTGACGCGGGCACGCTGCCGCCGTCCTCCGTCCACGTCACCAAGCACGAGCCCGGCGTCTCCCTGTATCTCAAGCTGACCGGCATGGCCGTGGCCTGGGGCGGCACCTTCATCGCCGGGCGGCTGCTGGCGCAGACCATGCCGCACTTCGCGGCGGCCGCCGGGCGCTATCTGGTGGCGAGCCTCTGCCTGGTGGCGCTGGCCTTCTTCAAGGAGGGCGGCCTGCCGCGCCTCAAGCCGCGCCAGGTGCTGTTGACCGCTGCGCTGGGTGCCACCGGCGTGTTCCTCTACAACATGTTCTTCTTCGGCGCGCTGGGGCACCTGCCGGCCTCGCGCACGGCGCTGATCGTCGCGCTCAACCCGGGCATGACGGCGCTGGCCGTGGCGCTGGTCTATCACGAGCGGCTGGCGTGGTTCCGCTGGCTGGGCATCATCGGCGCGTTCTTTGGCGTGGCGATCGTGCTGTCGCGCGGGCACCTGGGCGGGCTGCTGTCGGGCGGCATCGGCGTGGGTGAGCTGCTGATGATGGGCGGCGCACTGTCGTGGGCGCTGTACACCGTCATCGGCCGCTCTGCGCTGGGCGCGCTGAGCCCGATTGCGGCCACGGCGTATGCGTCGCTGTGGGGCACGCTGTTCCTCGGCATCGGCGCCGCCACGGAATGGGGCGACCTGCATCTCGCGCAACTGAGCGTGACCAACCTGCTGGCCATCGTCTACCTGGGCGCCATCGGCACGGCCGTCGGCTTTGTCTGGTACTACCAGGGCGTGAAGACCATCGGGCCGACGCGCACCGCCGTCTTCAACAACCTCGTGCCGGTGTTCGGCGTGCTGCTGGGCGTGACGCTGCTGGGCGAGTCGCTGCACTGGAGCATGATCGTCGGCGGGCTGGTGGCCCTCGGTGGGGTGATGTTGGTGAATCGATCTGGGCGCCGTTGAATCGGGCCTGAACATACCGCCTCTGATGTGACCGCAAACGCCCCGCCCGGGGCGTTTTCTTTTGGGGCCAAACTGATCTGAGGCTTTAGGACGTTTCTGATTCGAAGATCCGACCGAATCCGTAACAATTCGCTCACCCAATTTAAAGACTGAGCGTGCCATGGCCTCACCAACCACGCTGCGTCGTGGTCGAGTGAGCGCTGAATGCCGATCCGCGCAGTTTCCCCTTTCGCCGATGTGCGTGCTGATCATGTCCGCCATCGCGGCGATGTCGCCGCCCGTGGCGTGGGCGGCCCAGCAACAACTGGCAGGCGCGCAATCGACTGATAGTGCCAGCGAAAAGCAAGATCGCAAGGCCGCCTTCGATGCAGATGCCCTGCGCGCACGCGGCATCGATCCGGCGCTGGCCGCCTACTTCAGCCAAGCGCCTCGCTTCACACCCGGCAGGCAGCGCGTCAAGCTGATCGTCAACGACGAATCGCGCGGTTCAGCGTCTGCACGCTTTGATGAACAGGGGCAACTCTGCGTCGACCGGGCCCTGCTCGAGCGCGCCGGCCTGAAGGTGCCCGAAGCGCTGCAGGGCGAGGGCGCACCGGGCTGCTACGACTACCGTGCCGACCATCCGCAAGCCGAGATCGAACTCGACCCCGGCGATAGCACCGTGCGCCTGGTGGTGCCGCAAGAGGCCCTGCGTCCGACGGCAGAACAGGGCAGCGAATCCGCGACCGGCGGCACTGCAGCCATCCTCAACTACAGCCTGCTGGGCATGACCAACCAGGGCGGCGGCTCCAACAGCCGGTTCCTGTTCGCCGACGGCGAGATCGGCATGAACGCCGGTGACTGGATCGTGCGCAGCCGCCACAGCTATACCTCGCAGGACGGCGCCAGCAACATCAACCACCTGTACACCTACGCCCAGAAGACGTTTGCCGAGCACAAGGCGATGGTGCAGGTGGGTCAGATCAACGTGGCAGGCAGCCTGCTTCCCGTGCCCCCGATCATCGGTGCCCAATACGCGCCGGACCCGGCACTGGTTCCCCAGGCCGGCGGCCCGTCGTTCGAGGGTGTGGCCAACGGCCAGTCGCGCGTAGAGGTGCGCCAGCTCGGTGTGCTGATCTACTCGACGGTGGTGCCGGCCGGGCCGTTCACGCTGTCTGGCCTGCCGCTGCTGAGCAGTTCGGCAGACCTGGACATCACGCTGGTGGAGAACGACGGCAACCAGCGCCGCTACACCCTGCCGGCGGCTTCGCTGCGGCAGACGACGCCGGCCCCCCTGGGCCTGCAGGTGGCGATCGGCAAGGTGCGCGACGTCAGTGATGCGGGCATCGATACACCGCTGCTGGTGACCGCCACCAAGGGCTGGCGTGTGGGAGATCGCCACAGCGTGATGGGCGGCGCCCTGGCGACGAGCGGCTACCAGGCGGTGGCCGCCGGCGCGAGTGCGGCCGTGTCCTCCAACATCTCGGCCAATCTGCAGAGCATCGTGTCCAACGCGCAGCGTGAAAGCGTGCGCGGCATCAACCTCAGCGGCTCGCTCAACGTACGCCTGGCCGAGAGCTGGTCGGCGAGCGTGACCGCGACCCAGCAGACCGAAGGCTACCGCGCCGTGGGGGACACGCTGGTCCCGACGCAAGGCGGCGTCTTCACGCGCGTGAAGAATCAGTACACGGCGTCGATGGGGTGGCAGCACCCGCTGATCGGTGGGGTCACGGCGGCCTATTCGCGCGGCAGTGCCTACAACGGCACCGGTACGCAATACGCCATGGTGAGCTGGAACCGCAAGATCGGCTCGGCCACGCTGTCGGTCAACCTGGAAAAAGACCTGGGTAACACCACGACCTCGCTCGGCGCCCGCGCCGCGCGCAGCGGCGGGGTGCGCTTCTACGCGATGCTCAGCATGCCGCTGGGCAAGGCCTCTGCGCAGAGCTACGTCACCAACGCCGGCGGCGATACGCGCTTTGGCGCGGGCGTCTCGCAGACGGTCAACGAAGCACTGAGTTACGCCGCCCGTGCGGAGACCAACCCGAGCGGCAACGGCCCCAACGTCAACGGCGCGCTGTCGCTCACGCCGCGCTATACGCAGGCAATGCTGACGTATGCGCAGAACGGGAACAGCAGCTCGTACTCCGGGCAACTGCAGGGTGGCGCGGTGCTGACGCCATCGCCGTATCAGATCGGCGACACCTTTGGCGTGGTGCAGACCGGCGACCTGTCAGGCGTGCGCATCAGCACACCGCAGGGCACGGTGTGGACCGACCCCACCGGCCGCGCCGTCATCCCGACCCTGTCGCCATACCGGCCATCGCGCGTGGAGCTGCTGACCAAGAGCCTGCCGCGCAACGTCGACATCAACAACGGCATCGAATACGTCAACGCCGGCCGCGGCTCGGTCAACATCGTCGAGTTCGGGGTGAGCAAGGTGCGGCGCCTGCTGCTGCGCGTGACCTCTGACAAGGGCGCACCGCTGCCGGCGGCCCTGCCGGTGGTCGATGCCGAGGGCCGCTACGTCACCACCTCGGTGGGCGACGGCACGGTGTTCCTGGACGACGTTCCGAAATCCGACCTGCACGTGAAGCTCGACGACGGCCAGACCTGCCAGATCCGCTACACGCTGCCGGAGAAACCCGACCTGGACCGCCCGTTTGATGTGGCCACGGGTGTCTGTCAGGGCTGAAACCACGAAGAACCGACATGAATCGCTCACAAGCAGGTAAGGTCCGGCCCTTCCGCCGCCGTTGCGTCGCCTTGGCCACAGGGGCGTTCGCCGCCTCCCTGATGGGGATGTCGGCCGCGCACGCCGAGTGCAAGGCCACACTGTCCGACCCGACGGTCGATTTCGGCGCGATGCGCCCCGGCGCTGGAGCCGACGCCAACCAGATCAAGGCAAGCCCGCAGTCGCGTGTGTATTCGGTCGTCTGCGGCGCGCCGGTGCAAATGAACTTGATCTTTCGCGGCACGCCCAGCGCCGTTGCGCCCGACACGCTGCAATTCGGCGATGCAGGCACCTACGTCGTGCGAGTCGCCAGCGCGCGTCTGGACGGCAACCCCGTGCAGCTCGCCCGCCTCGCCGCCGTCGGCCAGGCGCCCGGTCAGGCTGCAACCAGCGACCTGACGCTGCAGCCCGCCGACGTCGTGGCGCCGGCCAACGGGCAACAACTGCTCAGCGGCAGCCGGCTGGACCTGACGTTGCAGGTCTCGGCGCGCATTCCTGCCAATGCAGTGCGCATTGCGCAAGAAGTGAAGCTCAACGCCATTGGTCAGCTCACGATGGAAACGCGTTGAAAAGTGTTTCGGAGTTTTCTCATTAATCAACGCAATTGACGCCGTCATACTGATTTGCATTCGGTAGGGCCGTGCTTCGAATACGGTCTCGCATGAATGCATCTTCGAAACACGTCGACGGCGCAAATCCGTCGGCCATCTATAGAGCGATGTCGTGCATCGGCACGATTTAAAGGAAGAGGAGTCTCTTTTGAAACCGATTCAATCCAATCTGTCGCGCGCATTGCTGGGCGTGCTTCTGGCATCGGCGGCCTTCGCCTCGCAGGCTGCCGGCATGCTGCCGGAATCGACCGTGGTGCTGATCAACGAGGCTGACGGCGAAGCCTCGATGGTGGTCACCAACACAGACCCAGGCCCTTCGCTGCTGTACACCACCATCCAGTCTGTGGACGAAGACCCCAAGCCGCCCGTGATCCTGACGCCGCCGGTGGCGCGCGTGGAGCCGGGCAAGAAGCAGACCGTGCGCTTCATGCTGACCAACACCGAGCCGCTCAAGGTGGAGCGCTACGCGCGCGCGACCTTCGACGGCATTCCCGAGCGCAAGCCCGACGGCACCAATACCGTCACGCTGACGGTGCGCCAGAACTTGCCGATCGTGATGCACCCGAAGTCGCTGCCGGAAGACAAGACCCCATGGAAGCACCTGAAGTGGTCGCGCAACGGTGACGTGCTGACGGCCACGAACGACAGCGCCTACGTGGTGCGCGTGGACCAGAAACTCAACCTGATGCCCGGCAACGCGGAGGTGTCGCTGCCCAAGTCGTACCTGGTGCCGGGCGGCAAGGTGGAGGTCAAGTTGCCTGAGCGCAAGGGTGAGGATGGCAAGGTGCTGAAGGACGATTTCACCCAGGTGGTGATGACGCCCTTCACCGCCTATGGCTATGCGGCTCCGCCATATGAAGCCCAGATCGGGGCGGAAGGGGCCGCCAAGTAGAAGTTCCGTGTTCCATGTTGATGGACGGTTGGCCGCGCTGCTTCTGCAGCGCGTTTTTTTATTTTGGGGCTAGAAGACAGCTTCTTGAGTGTGATGTTTTATGAGGCTGAAACAACACGCCGGGAATTAAGACATTTCTGATCGGATTGATGGGTGATCTTTAACAGAATGGCGGGACTCACTGATCTGCAAACGCCACTGTTGCGGTACAGCCGGGAGTCGCGACACCGGTGTCGTGTTTGAAACGTGTCGGCCGATCGGGCCGATTGATTGATTCAACTGAGGAAAACCATGCAAATCCAAAACATGCGCAAGGCACTGGTTGCCACCGCCGTTGGCGGCCTGTTTGCCATGGCTGCATCGTCGGCTTTCGCGGCGGATACGGCCGAGCTGACCGTGAAGGGCACCATCATTCCGAGCGCCTGCACCGCAAACTTCGCGGGTGGCGGCAACATCGATTTCGGCACGATCAAGATTGCCGACCTGAAGGCCAACGAATTCAACAAGCTGCCGTCGCAGACGACGTCCTTGACCGTGAGCTGCCAAACGGCCAAGCAAGTGCAATTTACCGTGACCGACTCGCAAGACGGTACGGCCATCGACGCTCAACCGTTCAACACTGGTTCCTTGAGTGTGTACGGCCTCGGCGCCGCTACGGTTGACGGCAAGCAGGTCAAGCTGGGCGGCTACAGCCTAGTCTTGGGCACGCCGACAGCGGACGGGAAGAGCATGACCCCGATCATGCAGAACGGTAGCCGGTGGCAGACGGCTGACTTCGTCAACCACGCCGGCTATGCCTATGGCGGCGGTGAGGCGCTCTACAACTATGACTTCTGGAAGGACGCGTTCAAGCCGTCCAGTGACGGCTGGACTGCAACCGCCAAGGTCATGACCTACCCGCTGACGATCAATGCCTCGCTCAACAAAGGCAGCGAACTGCAGTTCGCTGAAGACACCAAGCTGAATGGCCAAGCGGTCTTCAACATCAGCTACAACTGATCGGCGCCTAGCCTTCGAACACTTTCGTATTTGAGGACACCATGAAATTCCAAACGATCGCCAAGGCTGCTGCCCTGGCCGCGCTGGGTGCTGCGTTTGCTGCGCCGGCGCAAGCCGAAACCATCAACGCCACCCTGACCGTGACCGGCACCCTCACCCCGGGCGCCTGTACCGTCAGCTTCACCGGCGGCGGTGCCGTCGACTACGGCAACATCCCGTCGGCCAACCTGTCGGCCACTTCCTACAACAAGCTGGCCGACATGACCAAGGACCTGTCCGTGGTGTGCGGCAGCGAAACCCACGCCTATGTGAGCGTGGGCGACAACCGCGCCGCCAACGTCATCAAGGACGCCGCCATGAAGACGGTGCTGGGTGACGCCACGCTGGCTGACACGCAGGTGTTCGGCCTGGGTACCTCGGGCACGACCGACATCGGCGCCTATACCGTCAAGATGGGGACGGCTACCGTGGCCAACGCCGCCGGTACGAGCGCCAAGCAGCCGGCCGTGCTGTCGTCGGCCGACAAGAGTGCCTGGACGGCTTCGACCAGCCCGGTGGCACTGGACACGGCTTCGCAGTACTACTCGGCCGGCCCGACGGGCACGGACGCGGTGCCCGTCAAGGGCAAGACCTTCACGTTCCCGCTGACGGTCACGGCTGCGCTGAACAACACCACCAACCTGCCGGTGAGCAACAACGTGGCGCTGGACGGCTCGGCCACCTTCACGGTGTCGTACAACTAAGCCGTATGCGCAGCGGAAGGCGCCATTCCCGCCTTCCGTTTCCTGCCGCGCAAGCAAAAGGCCGCCTTCACAAGAGGCGGCCTTTTGTTTGGGCATCGGTCGGCTGATGACGGGTCTTGAGGCGCGACCGATGCGATCACGTGTTGCGCTATACGCTGGCGCTGCTCGTGCAACAGCAGTGCCCGGTGCGAGCCGCCGTTATTGCGTTACCGGTGCCATCCCCTCCTCCTTCCTCTTTGCGCTGCGGTTAAACCGCACCGACAACGCCCGCCGCAGGCTATCCAACCCCTCGCCCTTGCCGGCAATCTTCAGGAAGGCGTAGCCTTCCAGCGCGGCGCTCATCACGTCGCTGCCCAGCGCCAGTTGTGAATCGCTCAGGCGTTCGTGCAGCTTTTCCAGCCGCACCAGGCGGGTGCGCAGCGCATCGAACATCGCCAGGTCGCGCTTCATTTCGTCCATGTTGAAATTGGCCGAGAGCACGTTCTTGTTCTGGTTCAGCACCTCTAGCGCCTTGCGGCAGAACGCTTCGGATTTGTCGCCCATCTTGACCACGCTGCTGCGTTGCGCCGTGGTCAGGTCGATCAGGCCGGCGAGGTCTTTCTCCAGCGCGTTCAGCGACGTGTCGACCGATGCCAGTTGGCTGGGCGAGATCTGGAGCGAGATCAGGTTCTGGCTCATAGCAATCCTTTCTGTTGGGTGGATGGCGCCATGCCGGCTGGCATGACCGGCGCAGCTTGACCCGCCAGCGGCGCCCTTCACAAGGGCTGGCGCGGGTTTTGGGGCGGTTTGCCCTGCAAAATCAGAATGGTCCTATGCTGGCGGCGCTCGCCGCTTGCTGCGCAAAGTGCGAGGCATCAAACGCAATGGGCAAGGCTGCAGCCGTGAAGCCCGACGGGGCGTTCGCAAAGCGCGAAGCTCCGGCAGCGGAGCCCTGCAGCTCCAAACGCAAAGCAAATCGCTCCGAACATCGAGCCTTTGCGCTCCGCTCGCAAAGCAAAAAGCATTGTGATTGGAGCTTGACGCTCTGCGCGCACAGCAAAAAGGCTTGCGCCGCGGAGGCGGATGGCTTTGCGCCGCGAGCTTTGCGCTTGGCGGGAGGAGCCCACCGCTCTGCGGCGCAATCCGTCGGCGAAGAATCAGACTGCGCGCCCAATCCCCCTCGCTATAATTCACCCGCTGCCGCACCAACGGCAGCCGGGTCTGGCGATCTGCATCTGGTGGTAGCTCTGGAGAGACGATGCCTTGCGCGTCGGCTCTGCACACCCACGCACGCTCTACGGCGGGCCGGGTGGGGAGACCGCAAGGTCTGCCGGTGCTCCAGAGAGCCGGTTCGCCAGCCCCGCCGTCGGGCCCGCCACCTCGTCTGGCGATGAAGTGCCGGGCCTCCAACCATCTCTGGAGGCTTCTATGGCCATCAAGCAGTGCGGGTACCGCCCCGCGTCCTATCCTTCCCCGCCCCCATGGCGCCGCTCCAATCCCTTCGGATCAGGAGGCGCCCAATGACTCCCGCCAAACGCCGCATCTACCTGACCGGCGCGCTTGCCGCGCGGGACTACCTGTGCCGCACGCAGACGGACTTGCGCGTGCATCAGCACTACCGGCCCGACACCCTGCGCTGGGAACTGGCTTACGCCAGCTCGCATCCGCCGGAGTGGCGCTTGGGGTTTCTGGATGCCATAGGCGCGTTTGTGTCGATGGTGCTCGAAGGGTGTCAGGTCAACCCTGAGACGTGGGAAGTGCTCACCGCCGTAGAGCGGGCTGGCGAGAGCCGGTAACACCAGCAAGACGTATCCCCGGGACGGCGGGGATGCCAGCCGACCACGCGCGCACGCGCATGGCCGGGTATTGCGATCCTCTCGATCGCGCCTTGTTGCCTAGCGCAACGTCTTCGCCAGTTGCCCGAGGTAACGCACCCCCTCGATGGCACGGCTGCCGTACCACGACACCATCTCCCCATCCACCAGGTAGACCGGCTTGCCGATCTGCTTCTCCAGCGCGTCGACGTGCTCTTCGGTAAAGCTGTACGGCTCGGTGGAGAGCAGCACGCAGTCGATGCTGCGCACCACGTCGTCGCTCCAGCGGAAGGTGGGGTAGCGCGTGTCGGGGCGGTTGGGGCGGGCGCAGTCACCGCTCTTGTCGGTGCCGCATTGCACGGGCGCGGGGCTGTCCGGCCACGTGTGGCAGTTGATGAGCGCGAGCATGCGCGAGATATAGGTGTCGCGCGACACCGTCATCCACGGGTCTTGCCAGATGGCGTACAGCACGCGGTGCGGCAGGAAGTGGCGGCCGCGCAGGGCCTCCAGCTCGTGCGTGAGCGCGTCGCACAGCGTCTGCGCCTGCGCTTCGCGGCGGAAGATGCCGCCCAGCAACTGGTACAGCACGAGGTTGTCTTCCGGCGCGCACGGGTGCGTGACGATCACGTTGGGCACGAACGCGCGCAGCTTGTCGGCGGTCTCGCGCGTGTTCTCGTCGATGTTGACGATCACGTGGGTGGGCGCCAGCTCGCGCAACTTGTCGAGCTTGACGGTCTTGGTGCCGCCCACCTTGGGGATGTTGCGCACCGCCTCGCGCGGGTGGATGCAGAAGCCGGTGCGGGCGACCAGCTGCTCGCCCAGGTCGAGCGAGAACAGCAGGTCGGTAATGGACGGCACCAGGCTGGCGATGCGCGGTGTAGCGTCAACGGGGGCGTGCGCAAGGCCTAGCGCATCGGTAAATAGCATTACGAAATCTCAGGCTTGCGGGGTTTGCGCGGGGCGCGCGCGAAAGCAACGTCATACAGCCAGCGCGGCAGCACGTGCAGCAGCTTGGCGACAACGCCCATCTGCCACGGCAGCACCTTGAAGCGCACGCCGCGCGCAATCGCCTGCACCGCGAGCGCGGCAAAGCGGTCCACCGGCATCAGGAAGGGCATCGGATAGGGGTTGTGCTCGGTCATGGGCGTGCGGATGTAGCCGGGGGCGATGGTGACCACGCGCACACCGCGCGGGCCCAGCTCTACGCGCAGGCTCTCCAGCAGCTTGACGACGGCCGATTTGGAGGCGCTGTAGGCCGCCGCGCCGGGCAGGCCGCGCACGCCCGCCACGCTGGCAATGCCCACCAGCGTGCCGCCCGGCTGGCCGGGCTTGGCGCGCGCGAGCATCGGCGCGACAAAGGGCTGGAAGGTGTTGAGCGTGCCCATCCAGTTGGTGTCCATCACGCGGGCGAACGCGGCCAAGTCGCCGGGCTCGCGCAGGTCGGTGCCTTCGGAGATGCCCGCATTGGCGATCACCACATCGGGCACGCCAGCCACGGCGATGAAGGCGGTGGCGGCGTCGCGCATGGATTGCGCGTCGCGCACGTCGGCGGCGTAGCAGTGGGCGGCGGTGCCGGCGGGCAGCGTCTGCACGAAGTCATGCAGCACCTCCAGCCGCCGCGCGACCAGCCCGAGCGTGGCGCCCTGGGCAGCGTACTGGCGGGCCAGCGCCTGCCCGATGCCGCTGGACGCGCCGGTAATGAAGACGATCGATCGGCTCATGCCGGTTTCCCCCTGTGTAGTTGTTGGAAGGGCTGCCTTGCAGACAACAACGCCCGCGCTAGGGCGGGCGTCGGTGGTGGTGTCAGGCCGGGGCGGGGTGCCCGCCCGGCGCAGGCCCTCATCACATCTTGCGTTCGCGCACCTGCTGGACGAGGTAGTCGAGCGTTTGCACGGCGCCTTCGTTGCTGCCCGCATCGGCCGGCGAGGTGGTGTACTTGCCTTGCACCACGATGGTCGGCACGCCCTCGATCTTGTACTGGTCGGCCAGTTGCGCGGCGCGTTTGGTATTGGCGTTCACGCCAAACGAGTTGTAGGCGTCCATGAACTGCTTGCGGTCCACGCCGTTGGCGGCCATGAAGTCGCCAATCTGTTCCGGCTCCGACATCGAGCGGTAGTTCTTGTGCAGTTGGTCGAACACGCGGTCGTGCAGGGTGCGGCCGCTGCTGTCGCGGGCATCGAGCTTGCCCAGGGCTTCCAGCGCGTAATAGATGCGGGTATGCGGTTCCAGCTTGGCGTTGAAGGCCACCGGCACGCGCTTGATCACGATGTCCTTGCCTTGCTTGGCCACCCAGGCGGTCCAGGTGTTTTCGAGGTCATAGCAGTGCGGGCAGCCGTACCAGAAGAACTCGGTCACTTCCACCTTGCCGGCAGCCACCGGTTGCGGCGTTTGCAGCACTTTGTATTCCTTGCCGGCGGTGGGCGCGGCCTGGGCGGGGGCGGTCATCAGGAAACCGGCGCCAGTGGCCAGCGCAATCAGGAAAGCAGCGAGTTTTTTCATGGTGGGATGGGCGAGTAAGCAGAGTCACCTAGGTTCGGTCAGTCTGGGCGGCGCCCAGCGTACACGAGTCAGAGGTTTCTGACCGGCGCCGGGCCAATGGGTTCAGCCCGGGCGCGCTTGTCAGTAAAAACGCATTACTTGGAGAAGCGGATGACCGTGGATTCGGTGCCGGCGGCCTGCAGGCGGCTGCGCACGGCGGTCATGTCGTCGAGCGAGTTGTACGGCCCCAGGCGCACACGATACTTGGTGGAGCCGTTGATCTCGCGCGGTGTGACCTTGGCCTCGAAGCCCTGCATGGCGAGGTTGCCCTTCTGGCGCTCGGCGTAGTCGGCGGAGTCGTACGAGCCGACCTGCAGGTAGTAGCCGGTCTTGGCGGCGTCCTGGCGGGCGATCTCGGCAATCGGGTCGGCCACGGGCTTTTCTGCCGGCGGCGGCGTCACGGGCTTGGGCGGGCGCTGCATGGCCACGTTTCCGCCCGGCTCGGTGGCGGGCTTGGGCGTGGTGGGGGTGGCCGGGTTGGTGGCGCCCGGCTGGTTCGGCTCCGGCACCTGGTCGACCGACTTGGGCGGCACGCGGCTCCACAGCGGGGCGTTCGGATCGGCCGCCGGGGCGCTGCCCTGCGGTGCCGGCTGCGCCGGTGCGGGCAGCGGGTTGACCACGTTGCCGGGTTCGCTCGGCTTGGGCTGCGCGCCGTTGCGCGAGACAAACGGCACCGGTGCCTTGGTGATGTACACCGCCACCACCACCGCGATCGCCAAACCGACGATCAGGCCGAGTACCAGACCCAGAAACGTGCCGCCCCGCTGCGAGCGGGCACGGGAAGATTGCGTATTGCGTGCCATGTCGATCCTTCTAGATGCGCCGATTATATGGGCGCAGTGTGGCTTTACATCTTTTGCGGGGCGGACACGCCGATCACCGCCAGGCCGTTGCGCAGCACCTGGCGCGTGGCGGCCAGCAGTGCCAGGCGGGCGCGCTTGACGGCCTCGTCGTCCACCAGCACGCGGTCGGCGTTGTAGAAGGCGTGGAAATCACCGGCCAGGTCGCGCAGGTAGAAGGCCACGGCGTGCGGGGCCAGCTCGTTGGCGGCATCGGCCAGCATGTCGGGGAAGGCGGCGATGCGCTGCACCAGGGCGATGGCCTGGGCGCTGGCGTCCGCGCCCGTCACGGCGGCGAGGTCTGCACCCGTGAGCGAGGCCACGTCACCGCCGTCACGCTGCGCCCATTGCTCGAACACCGAGCAGATGCGCGCGTGGGCGTACTGCACGTAGTACACCGGGTTCTCGTCGCTCTGCTTGAGCGCGAGGTCCACGTCGAAGACGAATTCGGTATCGGCCTTGCGCGACAGCAGGAAGAAGCGCACGGCATCCCGCCCGCGCGTGAAATGGGCGGGCCAGTTGGCCTCGCCGGCGTCCACACAGGCGCGGATGGTGTCGACACCGGCTTGCGCCTCGGCATCGCCGTTGCTCCATTCGATCAGGTCGCGCACGGTCACGTACGAGCCCGCGCGCTTGGAGATCTTCACCTCGGCGCCGTCCTTCATCACCGTCACCATCTTGTGCAGGACGTAGTCGGGGTAGCCCTTGGGGATGCCGACGGCGAGGCCCTGCAGGCCGGCGCGCACGCGGGCGATGGTGCCGTGGTGGTCGCTGCCCTGCACGTTGATGACCTGCGTGAAGCCGCGCCCCCACTTGGTGGTGTGGTAGGCGACGTCGGGCACGAAGTAGGTGTAGTTGCCGTCGGACTTGCGCATGACGCGGTCCTTGTCGTCGCCGTCGTCGGTCGTGCGCAGCCACAGCGCGCCTTCCTGCTCGTAGGTCTTGCCGGCGGCCACCAGTGCGTCGACGGTCTGCTGCACCTTGCCCTCGGTGTACAGCGACGATTCGAGGTAGTAGCGGTCGAACTTGACGCCGAAGGCTTGCAGGTCGATGTCTTGCTCGTTGCGCAGGTAGGTGACGGCAAAGCGGCGGATCGACTCGATGTCTTCCACGTCGCGCGCGCCGGTCACGGGCTCGCCGTCGGAGGCGCGGACCGTCTTGCCGGCCAGGTAGTCGGCGGCGATGTCGGCGATGTAGTCGCCGTTGTAGGCGGCTTCGGGCCAGTTGGCGTCGCCCGGCTTGAAGCCGCGCGCGCGGGCCTGGACCGAGACGGCCAGGTTCTGGATCTGCACGCCGGCGTCGTTGTAGTAGAACTCGCGGTGGACCTTGTGGCCCTGCCAGTCGAGCAGGCTGGCCAGCGCATCGCCCAGCGCGGCCTGGCGGCCGTGCCCGACGTGCAGCGGGCCGGTCGGGTTGGCGGAGACGAACTCCACCAGCACCGGTGCGCCGTCATGGGTGTTGGCGGCGCCATAGCGGTCGCCTTCGGCAAACACGGCGGTCAGCACGTCCGCGCGCGCGGTGGGCGACAGGCGCAGGTTGATGAAGCCGGGGCCGGCGATCTCGACGGCAGCCACCAGGCGCTGGCCACGGGCATCGGCACGGATGGCGTCGGCAATTTTGCCGGCCAGCTCGCGCGGGTTGGTGCCCAGCGGCTTGGCCAGCTGCAGCGCCACGTTGCAGGCGATGTCGCCGTGCGCGGCCTGCTTGGGGCGCTCCAGGACGATCTCCGGTCGGTTCATGCCCTCGGGCAGCAGGGAGCCGACGGCGTCGGACAACAATTGGGCGATCGTCTGTTTGTGGGAGGGCAGCATAGGGAAACCATGTCGCCGGCCGGGCTGAAACCGTCTGAAACCCAGTTCCGGCGCGGCCAGTTGCGTTGTTCGGGGAAAAGTACGAAATTTTATCAGGTGCGCCACGGTCTCAGAGGCACAGACCCCCACCGTGGCACTTTGCGGTGCCCAATCACCGAACTACGGAAAAAACCAACCATGATCACCTTTACTTCGCACGCTTCGCAAAAGTTCTCCATGCAGAAGGATCTCGCCATGGTGCTGCTGGGCGTGATCGGCAAGACCCTGGGCGAGCGCGGCGTCATCACGCCCGAAGAGATGCCCCACGCCATCGAGCGCCTCAAGCTCGCCATCAAGGACGATACGCACCAGGCCCACATCAAGGTGGCCGAGCTGACGGTCAAGGATGACGAGGACGGCGAGGATGAGCCGCCGCACCTCGGCCAGCGCGCGTATCCGCTGCTGCACATGCTGGAAGAGTCGCTGCAGGAACAAGCCAACGTCCTGTGGGGCGTCTGAGGGCGCACCAGGCGATTCCCGGTCAAGGCCGGGCTGAGCTCTACGGGTGGCGGCCGGCACACTGCGTGCCGGCCGTCTGTTTTTGGGGCGGGCAGGGTGCAGGGTAGGCCGCAGGTGTCGCCCAACCTGCCTGCGCGGTATCATGCGGGATACTACAAAAACGCAACGCGCACCGCGTCGGGCGGCTTGACGCGTTACTCACGGGATCTGCGTGCCATGCGGTCATCCTTGCGCTCCACCCTGCTGCTCGCCGTCGGTATCCTGCTGACACTCGGCGTGCTGATCGCCTCCGAGACGGGCAACATCCGCCTGAGCCAGGGCTACCGGCAGGTGATCCAGTCACAGCAGGCCGAGACCGCCATCAACGAACTCCTGGCCGAACTCGTCAACGCCGAGGCCGGGCAGCGCGGCTTCCTGCTTACGGGCAAGGACGAATACCTCGATCCGTACAACAAGGCGATCCCGCACATCCACGCGCTGATGGCGGAGATCCGCGACCACTACGCCAACGACCCCGAGGCGCTCAAGCTGTTTTCCGAGACCGCACTGCAGGTCAGCCGCAAGCTCACCGAGATGGAGCTCACGCTGATCTACGGCAAGCGCGACCTGGAGGTGGCGCTGGACCTGGTGCGCACCGATTTCGGCAAGGCCTCGATGGAGGCGGTGCGGCAGGGCCTGGACCGCCTGCGCCAGCGCGAGATCGCCACCGTGGCGCGCAGCCTCGAACACGCCGAGCGCGACCTGGCGCTGTCGCGCTACGGCATCGCGCTCATCACGGCGGTCAACATCATCCTGCTGGTGGTGCTGGGCATGCAGCATGCCAAGCGCCTGGCCGCCACCGAGCAGGAGCGCGACAAGCTCGAAGAGGAAAGCCAGAAGCTCGACCGCATGGTGCGCGAGCGCACGCGCCAGTTGTCCGACCTGGCGGCGCACTTGCAGCGCGTGACCGAAGACGAGAAGACGCGCCTGGCGCGCGAGCTGCACGACGAGCTGGGCGCGATCCTCACCGCCACCAAGATGGACCTGCACTGGCTGCGCACGCGCCTGACCGCCAACGATCCGGCCGTGGGGGAAAAGATCACGCGCGTGATGTCGCATGTAGACCAGGGCATCCAGATCAAGCGCCGCCTGATCGAAGACCTGCGCCCGACCATCCTGCTCAACCTGGGCCTGACCGAAGCGCTCACGCAGCTGACCGAAGACGTCGGCTCGCGCAACCAGTGGCACACCGAGGTCAGCCTGCCCGACGACATGCCCAAGCTGACCGACGACGCGGCCATCGCGCTGTTCCGCATCGTGCAGGAGTCGCTCACCAATGCGTCGAAGTACGCGCATGCGACCCATGTGTCGGTGGCGCTGGATGCGAGCGAGGAGGGCGTGCGGCTGCGCGTGCGCGACAACGGCCGCGGCTTCCCCGCCGATGTCGAGCGCCGGCGCATGGTTGGCCACCACGGCCTGCTGGGGATGGAGCAGCGCGCCGTTGCCCTGGGTGGCAAGCTCATCATCGATTCGATGCCCGGTGGCGGCGTCACCATCGTCGTTGAACTGCCGCCCACCGACGCGGTGTTCAACCGCGACGACGACAGCGCGTCGCATGGCTCGCCGGGGCCGGTCCCGGCCTCGGGCCGGGGTGGTGCGCTGGTCTGAGCTGCGTGCGCGCGGCCTAATGAAAAAGCCCCTCAACGGGGCTTTTTTTATCGAGTCATGCCGGACAGCGGCTTACATCTTTTGCTTCACGCTGTCGGCCGCGCTCTCCACCTTTTCTCCACCGGTCTGGATGTCCTTGCCCATGCCGGCCATGGTATTGCAACCGACCAGCAGCACGCACGACAACGCGAAAACGGCACACAGGGTTTTCATCGAAAGCTCCTCGGGGGAAGAAAAAAATGGGGATCGCGCTCAGTGGTGCGGGTGGCGCGCTGCCTGGGGGCGCGGCCGTGCCGTGCCGGCACGCTCTTCAATGACTTCGAACACCTTGTCGAGCTCGAGCGACTTGTCGAAGAAATAGTTGGCGCCGGCTTCAAAGCAGCGTTGCCGGTAGGTGGGGACCTGCGCGTGATTGGTGTAGACGATGCGTACGCTGGGCGAGGCCTGGTCGCGCAAGGCTTGCAGAACCTTGAAGCCGTTACCCTGGCGCAATTGCAGATCGACGATAACGACTTCGTACTGCCCTTGGGCCAAGAGGCGCAGGGCCAGGTCTTCCGTGTCTGCCCATTCCACCACCGCAACGAAGGCGGTGGCCTTGAGATACTCCAGCACCATGCTCCGAAGCACGGGGGAGTCCTCGATCAGGAGGACACGCAAGCCACGGGTAGAGAGGGTGACAGCTTGATCCAGCATGCGTTGATGGTAGCCAGCGGGTGATCCGGGGGGTATCAGGCGTTGTCCTACATGGCAACAGGGCTTGCGGCTGATAGCACCTTTCTGGCGGGGACATTCCGCCCGCGACAACCCTACTCGACGAGCCCGTTCTTGATGGCGTAGTAGGTCAGGTCGGCGTTCGATTTCATGCCCATCTTCTCCAGGATGCGGGTGCGATAGGTACTGACCGTCTTGACGCTCAAGAACAACTCTTCGGCGATGACCGATACCGATTGGCCGCGCGCCAGCTTGCAGAAGATCTGGAATTCGCGCTTGGACAGGGTTTGGTGCAGGGGCTGGTCGGTCGGCTTTTCCAGCCCGCCGATCAGCAGTTCGGCCACCGTCGGGCTCACATAGCGGCGGCCCTGCGACACGGTGCGGATGGCCTTGACCAGTTCGTCCGGTGCGCTTTCCTTGGTGAGGTAGCCCGAGGCGCCGGCGCGGATCAGGTTGATGGCGTACTGGTCTTCCGGAAAGGTGGAGAGGATCAGCACCGGCAGGTCGGGGTGGCGCTGACGTGCCAGCTTGAGCGTGTCGATGCCGTTGCGGTCGGGCATGGAGATGTCGAGCACGACCACGTCGAAGACGCTGTCGCGGAGCTGTTCCATCACCTGCTCCCCGCTTGCCGCCTCCCCCGCGACTTCGATGTCCGGTTCTTCGGACAGGAACTGCCGAAGACCGGCGCGGACGATCTCGTGGTCGTCCGCAATCAGGACGCGAATCATGCTGCTCCTTGTGGCCGGAGCGCCGCGCCGGCACGCGCGCCGCGGCATCCGTGGATGTTGGTTCGATACGACAACAATTGTATCCCGCCTCCACCAATCTATCTCGAAATGTGCGGCGCGCGGCGGATTTGTGACGCAGGTATGGCGGCGGCAGGCATGTATTGCTGACACCACTTCACGCCGGTTGCCGCGCCCAATGCAAAAAGGGACGGACTGGGTCCGCCCCTTTGCTCACCGGGCAGCCGCCACAGGATGGCGGCCGCATTCGGAGGTCTTGCTGCTTACTTGGTTTGCGCAGCGGCGTTGCCCGACACGCTGGCGTCGACGCTCGCACCGCCGGCGGCACCGGCTGCGGCGCCCTTGACGGCCTTGACGGCCTTGACCGAGGTTTCAGCCTTGTCGGTGGCCTTGTCGGTGGCTTTCTCCGCGGTCTTGCGGGCGAACTTCTCGGCGTGGGCCTTGTGTTCGTGGACGGCCTTGGCACCTTGCTCGGCCTTGTCACCCAGTTGGCTCTTGGCGGCGTCGGCGTCCAGCTTGGCGCTGGTGTCGGCCTTCAGGCCAACGCCTGCGGAGCCTTGTGCCGGGGCCACGGCAGCCGTGCCATTGGTTTGCAGCGAAGCGCTGGCGCCCGCCGACGGGGTTTGCGCATTGGCGTAAGCCGAAGCAGCAGCGATGGCGATGGCGGACAGGGAGATCAGCAGCTTGTTCATGGAGGAGACTCCTTTCGTTCTGAACGGCCACGCGAAGAATTCGTCGCGGCTTCACTCTGTGTGTTTGAGTGAGGCTTCAGTGTAGGGAGCCCCTTTCGTTACGACTGTTAGGGGGTGTAAGCCTTTGTAATGTCAGCCGCGTACCTCTTGAAATGCCGCCGCAGCCAATGCCCGCAAGGGTTTGCAGACGTAAGACAGGGCGCTTCAAACGCCATGTCTTACACGTCTTGTCACAGATTCACAGGTTGGGCGCGAGCGCGCGCTCCACATTGCGACGCTCTTCGCCACTGCGCGCGGCCATGTCGTCCACCTGGTCCTGGCCGATCTTGCCGAGTGTGAAGTAGGTGCTGTCCGGGTGCGAGAGGTAGAAGCCCGAGACCGACGCGGCCGGCGTCATCGCCAGCGCTTCGGTCAGGTGCATGCCGATCTCCTGCGCGTCGAGCACGCGGAACATATCGCGCTTGACGGTGTGCTCCGGGCAGGCCGGGTAGCCGGGCGCGGGGCGAATGCCGCGGTATTCCTCGCGGATCAGCGCGTCGTTGTCGAGCGTCTCGGCGGCCGCGTAGCCCCACAGATCACGGCGCACGCGGGCGTGCAGGCATTCGGCAAAGCCTTCGGCAAAGCGGTCGGCCAGGGCCTTGAGCATGATCGCGCTGTAGTCGTCGTGATCGGCCTCGAAGGCGGCTTCGCGCTTGTCGACCCCGATGCCGCCCGTGACGGCAAACAGGCCGATGTAGTCGGCAATGCCGGTGTCCTTGGGCGCGACGAAATCCGCCAGGCAGCGGTTCGGGCGCATCACGCCGTCGATGATCGGGCGCTCGCTCTGCTGGCGGATGTTGCGCCAGGTGAGCGCGACTTCCGAGCGGGACTCGTCCGTATAGATCTCGATGTCGTCGTCGTTGACGGTGTTGGCCGGCAGCAGCGCGATCACGCCGTTGGCCGTGAGCCAGCGCCCGGCGATCAGGCGCGCGAGCATGGTCTTGCCGTCGGAGAACACGCGGCGCGCCGATTCGCCCACGATCTCGTCGTTGAGGATGTCGGGGAATTTGCCGGCCAGGTCCCACGTCTGGAAGAACGGGCCCCAGTCGATGTATTGCGCGAGTTCGTTCAGGTCGTAGTTGCGGAACACGCGGCGGCCGATGAACTTGGGCTTGGGCGGCGTGTAGTTGCTCCAGTCGATCTTGGTCTTGTTGGCGCGCGCGGCGGCCAGCGACACCATCGGTTGGGCCTTCTTGTTGGCGTGCTGGGTGCGGATGCGGTCGTAGTCCGCATGCAGCTCTTCGACGTAGCGCGCGGCGCCTTCGTCCGACAGCAGGCTGGAGGCCACGCTCACCGAGCGCGAGGCGTCCGGCACGTAGACCACCGGGCCTTCGTAATTCGGCGCGATCTTCACGGCGGTGTGCACGCGGCTGGTGGTCGCACCGCCAATCAGCAGCGGGATCTTCTTCACGCGGAAGTAGTCATCGCGCTGCATCTCGGAGGCCACGTAGGCCATCTCTTCGAGCGACGGCGTGATCAGGCCCGACAGGCCGATGATGTCCGCGCCCTCGACCTTCGCCTTGGCCAGGATGTCGTTGCACGGGACCATCACGCCCATGTTCACGACTTCGAAGTTGTTGCACTGGAGCACGACCGTGACGATGTTCTTGCCGATGTCGTGCACGTCGCCCTTGACCGTGGCGATGACGATCTTGCCGCGCGAGCGCACGTCGCCGCCGGCGGCTGCGATCTGGCGCTTCTCTTCTTCGATGAACGGGATCAGGTGGGCCACCGCCTGCTTCATCACGCGGGCGGATTTCACCACCTGGGGCAGGAACATCTTGCCGGCACCAAAGAGGTCGCCCACGATGTTCATGCCGTCCATCAGCGGGCCCTCGATCACCTGGATCGGGCGGCCGCCCGCAGCAAAGATCTTCGCGCGGACTTCTTCGGTGTCTTCGACCACGTAGTCGTTGATGCCGTGCACGAGCGCGTGGGCAAGGCGCTTTTCCACCGGCTCCTGGCGCCAGGCGAGGTTTTCTTCGCGCTTGGCGCCGCCGCCCTTGAAGCGGTCGGCGATCTCCAGCAGGCGGTCGGTGGCATCGGGGCGGCGGTTGAGCACCACGTCTTCCACGCGGTCGCGCAGCTCGGGGTCGAGGTTCTCGTACACGCCCAGCTGGCCGGCGTTGACGATGCCCATGTCCATGCCGGCTTGAATCGCGTAGTACAGGAACACCGTGTGGATGGCCTCGCGCACCAGCTCGTTGCCGCGGAACGAGAACGACACGTTCGACACGCCGCCGCTCACCTTGGCGTACGGCAGGTTCTCTTTGATCCAGCGCGTCGCCTCGATGAAGTCGACGGCGTAGTTGTTGTGCTCCTCGATGCCGGTGGCGACCGCGAAGATGTTCGGATCGAAGATGATGTCTTCCGGCGCGAAGCCAACCTGGTTCACCAGGAAGTCGTAGCTGCGCTTGCAGATCTCGGTCTTGCGCGCGTAGGTGTCGGCCTGGCCCTGCTCGTCGAACGCCATCACCACGGCGGCGGCGCCGTAGCGCTTGATGAGCTTGGCGTGGTGGGCGAACTGCTCTTCGCCTTCCTTGAGCGAGATCGAGTTGACGATGGCCTTGCCCTGCACGCACTTCAGGCCGGCCTCGATCACGTCCCACTTGGACGAGTCGATCATGATCGGCACGCGCGCGATGTCGGGCTCGGAGGCGATCAGGTTCAGGAAGCGAACCATCGCGGCCTTGGAATCGAGCATCGCCTCGTCCATGTTGATGTCGATGACCTGCGCGCCGTTCTCGACCTGCTGGCGCGCCACGGCCAGCGCCTCGTCGAACTGGCTGTTCAGGATCATGCGCGCGAACGCCTTGGACCCGGTGACGTTGGTGCGCTCGCCAACGTTGACGAACAGCGTGTCCTCGCCGATGTTGAACGGTTCGAGGCCGGAGAGGCGCATGGGGTGGTCGGTCATGATCTTCTGATGCAAAAAGGGGGCGGCGGATGTGGGGCGATGCGGGGCTCAGGCGGCGTTGCGGTACTGGCCCGGCCAGCTGCGCGGCTTGCGCTTGGCCACGCGCTCGGCAATCGCCTGGATGTGCTCGGGCGTGGTGCCGCAGCAGCCGCCCACCAGGTTCACGAGACCCGCGGCGGCAAATTCGTCGACCAGGCTGGAGGTCACGTCGGGCGTTTCGTCGAAGCCCGTGTCGCTCATCGGGTTAGGCAGGCCGGCGTTCGGGTAGCACGACACGGCGGTGTCGCAGATCTTGGCCAGCTCGGCGACGTACGGGCGCATCAGCGCGGCGCCCAGCGCGCAGTTCAGGCCGAAGGTGATCGGCTTGGCGTGGCGCAGGCTGTTCCAGAACGCCTCCACGGTCTGGCCCGAGAGGATGCGGCCCGACGCGTCGGTGACGGTGCCGGAGATCATCACGGGCACGCACTCACCGGTGTCTTCAAACAGCTCGTCGATGGCGAACAGCGCGGCCTTGGCGTTGAGCGTGTCGAAGATGGTCTCGACCAGGAATACGTCGGCGCCGCCTTCGAGCAGCGCCTTGCCTTGCTCGTAGTAGGCGTCGCGCAGTTGGTCGAAGTTGACGTTGCGCGCGCCCGGGTCGTTCACGTCGGGCGAGATGCTGGCGGTCTTGGGCGTCGGGCCGAAGGCGCCGGCCACGAAGCGCGGGCGCTCGGGCGTGCTGTACTTGTCGCAGGCCTCGCGCGCCAGGCGCGCCGCCACCACGTTCATCTCGTAGGCCAGCTCGGCCATCTTGTAGTCTTCCTGCGCGATGGTCGTGGCGCCGAAGGTGTTGGTTTCGATCAGGTCCGCACCGGCGGCCAGGTACTGCTCGTGGATCTCGCGGATGACCTCCGGGCGCGTGAGCAGCAGCAGCTCGTTGTTGCCCTTCACGTCGATCGGGTGGTCGGCAAAGCGCTCGCCGCGGTACTGCGCCTCGTTGAGCTTGTAGCGCTGGATCATGGTGCCCATCGCGCCGTCCAGGATCAGGATGCGCTCGCGCAGCAGCGCGGGCAGGTTGGCGGCACGGGTGTAGGGCAGGGGCGCGGTCATGGGGACTCCAGAGGGCATCGGCCGGGCAGGCTGTGGAAATTTGCGGCCAAAACGGAATTTTACCAGTCGCGTCAAGGACTTGCCGCTGTTGCGGGGTCCCACGATCCTATAATCGACATCAAGCCCTTTCTTTGACGCCGCCATGCAACTGCTCGACCCCGCCGACGCCCACACCTTCCTGCAGCGCATGCCCGCCGCGCTCTTCATCGATTGCCGCAGCGAGATGGAGCATCTGTTTGTCGGTCACCCCGCCGGCGCGCACCATGTCTCGTGGAACGACGGCCCGCACTGGGAGGTGAATCCGGAGTTCGTGCCCACTGTGCGCAAGCTGTCCGGCCACGGCATCGAACGGCCGATCGTGCTGATCTGCCGCAGCGGCAACCGCTCGGCCGCGGCCGCGCAGGCGCTGGAGGAAGCGGGCTTCCGCGAGGTCTATGTGGTGCGTCATGGCTTCGAGGGCGATCTCGATGGCACGCGCCATCGCAACACGCTCAACGGGTGGCGACATGCGGGACTGCCCTGGGAGCAGTGTTAGGCAACGCCTATCGCTTCAATAGTCGCTTCCGCGCAAAGGAAAAAACGCCCGCAGCCGCAAGGCCCGGGCGTTTTTCTTTGGCCGGAGACTCCGGCCGAGCGGCATCGCGCGCCGCCTGGATGTCGCGTCAGTGCATGGTCACCGGCTGCGTCATCACCGTATCGAACTTGCCGAGGAAGTCGTCGACTTCTTCGACCGTGGGTTCGCTGGCGATCAACCGTTTCACATCCTCGCGGAAATGCTCGGCAAGCTCGCCGCCGAGGAAGATTTCACGTTTGAGGTTCTTGTCCACGATCTCGTAGCCGCCCGCGGAAAGCATGGCGTGCTGGCCGTCTGCACCGAACTCGACAACGCAGTAGTTGTCGCTGTTGTAGATCATTTGCATGGTGCACCTCCGGGCGGAAACTCGTGTTGCTGTTGTGGGGACTGCCAACTTCTGCACCGGGTAGATGGGGCTCCTGGTCCCGACTTCAAGGGGTGATCAGGCCCGCGTCACTGACCCGTCTGCCCCATCTACTCCTTGGGCTTAATAATCGGCCACAAAGTTCGCGAGCGCGAGTTCGAATGTGTGTCGGCCCGAGCGAGGGCGTAACAAGACCTTTCCGTGAATGCTTCGAATGGTGCAAGCCCCCGTCCACCGTTTGGACAGTGGACGCGCGGCGATGTGACAGGCGGTCCCGGCTTTTGGCGGTAGAGCGACCGGTCAGGGTGTCTCACACTGACTGCCGCAACCGGCGTGTCCCAGGAACTCGTCCAGATCGGTGAGGAAGGCCTCCTCCTGTTCGACAGGGGCCAGATGCGCGGCATGCGGAATCACTTTCAAGCGCGCGTTCGGAATGCGCGAGGCGATCTCGCGCGCGACCTCGACGGGCGCGCCGGCATCCTCTTCGCCGGTGGTGACGAGCGTCGGGCAGGCAATGCGTGCGAGCGCAGTGCGCGTGTCGAGCGCTTTGATGGCAAGGCAGGCGCCGACATAGCCATGCGGCACGGTGGCGAGCAGCAGGGCGCGGATGCGCTCGACTACCTCGGGATGCGCTTCGCGATACGGCGCGGTCAACCAGCGCTGCAAGGTGGGCTCGACCATGCCGGCCATGCCGTGGGCCTCGACCTGCCCGATGCGCTCGTCCCACATCGCGTGTGCGGCGATGGGCGTATGGCACACGGTGTCGCACAGCGTGAGCGAGAGCAGCCGCTGCGGATAGCGCACGCCCATCACCTGCGCCACCATGCCGCCCATCGACAGCCCGACGAAATGCACCCGCTGAATGGGTGCAAGCGGCGCCAGCGCATCGAGCAGGCCGGCCGCATCATCGGCCATCTGGAACAGCGTGTAGGCGCCGTGCGGGGCGGTGGTGCCGCCATGGCCGCGTGCGTCGTAGCGCAGCACGCGGTGGCGCGCGGCCAGGCGGTGCGCGAGGCTGTCCCACATCTGGTGGTCCACGCCCAGCGCATGCGCGAGCATGACCCACGGGCCGTCCGCGCCGTCGATGCGGTAGCGGATGCGGATGCCGTTGGCCTCGACGTGGCCCGATTCGGTGATGGCGTCTGCGGTCATGGCTGGCTCCTGGTGCGGCTCATTCCTGGGACAGGTAATCGAGTTCGAACTGCATGCCGCCGGGCTCGGTCTGGCGCAGCCGCACCGGTAGCCAGCCGCGCTCGGCGGCCAGCCAGATCTCGACGCGGCGTGCGTCGCCCTCGCGGCGCGGCAGGCGCACGAAGTGCTGTGCGCGGATGGGGCCGTCCGGCGTGTCGATCATGTCTTCGCCCACGCGCTGCACGCGCGCGACTTCCACGCTGTCGGTGTCGGCGATGGGGAGGTCGAGCGTCACGCCCGGGCTGGTCAGCCGCGAGGGGTTGCCGCGCGCCAGGCCGGTCAGCTGCAGGAACACGCTGAAGCGGTCCTGCACGCCGTCCGGCAGCGGCACCACCGTTGGTGTGCGGGTGAATGTGATGGTCGGACCGCCCGGTACGCCAGAGGCTGGCACGGGGTCCGCCGTGCGATGGAAGGTCGTGACGTCGGGCTGACGCCGCCCGCGCTTCTCTTCGTATTGCTGCGGGGCGAGGCCGTAGTCATCGACGGCGCCCGTGCTGCGGAAGCTGAGTGAGCCGAAGAACAGCGGCAGCGGGATCTCCACCGCCAGCGCGTACGCGCGGCCGTCGGTGGTCCAGCGGATCACGCCGTTCTCGTTGCGTACGCCGTTGACGTAGGTGGCGTAGTGCAGCGTGGCCGAGGGCGGCGCGGCGAAGCGTGCGTCGGGCTCCGAGGCGGGCGGCGCGTTGCTGTCGCCGCTCAGGTCGCGGACCATGCCGGTGTCGGCCGCGGCGGCCGCGGCTGCGCCGACCGGGACGTCGGCGTCTTCGGGGGGCGTGGTCGGCGTCTCTGCCGGGGTCGGTGCGGGCGCAGGCGAAGGTGGCGCCGGGCGTGGTTTGGCCGCAACGGGTTTGGGCGCTGCCTTCGGTTGGGCGGGCGTTGGCGCCCGCACCGGCTCCGGGTGCAGCAGCAGCGTCGGCACGATCTGCTCGGGTTCGGGCGGCCATGCCATCTGGTGGCTGCGCGCGACCCACATCACCGCAATGCCGTGCAGCAGCAGCGCGGCCAGGATCACCACACCCCAGCGGCGCCAACGGGTCGAGCGTCCTGTCGCCGCCGGGTTGCCGGCGGCGGGCAGGGGGTCAGGCGTGTGCGGCGAGGGGCGGAACGTATCCAAGATCGGCGGAAAGCTGTTGCACGGCTTGTCGCAAGCGGCGCTCCAGCGGGCCGCTCGCGGTGGTGTCGAAGGTACTTTGCGCGCCCAGGGCGATCAGCACCAGGCACAGCTGGCCGTTGGCGTCGAACACCGGCAGCGACATCGCGTTGATCCCCGGCAGCACGCCGCCGTGGATGCGCGAGACGCCACGTGCACGCACTTCTGTGCAGAGGGCGTCATACGCCTGGAGCGTGCGCGGTTGCTCGGGATCGGCTGGCGTGGTGGTATCGACTCCCGCAAAGCGGTCAAGTTCGCGCTGGATGAAGGGCAGCGTCTGCGCGCGCGGCAGGTAGGCGCCGAACACGCGGCCGGTGGCCGAGTTCAGCATCGGCATCACATCGCCCAGGCGCAGGCTGACGGTGACGGGGTGGCTGGCCTCTTCCCAGTGCACGATGGCCGGGCCCTGGTTGCCCCACACGGCCAGGCCGATGGTGTGGTCGATCTCGTCGCGCAGGGCGGCGGCGGCGGGGCGGGCACGGCGCATCGGGTCCTGCCGGTTCAGGCTCACCAGCCCCATTTCGGCAGCAAAGGGGCCGAGGTCATAGCGGCCCTCGGGCGTCTGCGCCACCAGCCCCAGGCGCGCGAAGCTGACCAGGTAGCGGTGCGCCTTGGCCGGGTTCATCGGCGCGGCGCGCGCGAGGTCGCGCAGCATCATCGGGCCGCTGGTGCGCGCGAGCACGTCGAGCAAGCGAAAGCCCACTTCGATGGACTGGATGCCCGTGCGCGCGGGCGCATCCCCGGCAGATTCTGGGTCGAGGTCCAAGTCGAGCTCGGCGTCGGCGGGCGGCGTGGGCATGGTCGGGTGGGTCGGGGCAATCCGGCCCAGTTTAGCCGAAGCATGGTGTAGCATCCGCGCAGCTTTTTTCCTGCACACGAACCACCATGAAACTCGCCACCCTCAAGGATGGCTCGCGCGACGGCCAACTGGCCGTGGTCTCGCGCGACCTGAAGACCGCGCATTACGCCACGCACATCGCCGGGACGCTGCAGCGCGTGCTGGACGACTGGGCCTTCTACGCGCCGCAGCTGCAGGAGCTGAGCGATCAGCTCAACGCCGGCCGCGCACGCCACCCGTTTGCGTTCGATGCCGCCAACTGCATGGCACCGCTGCCGCGCGCCTACCAATGGGCCGACGGCTCGGCCTACGTCAATCACGTGGAACTCGTGCGCCGCGCGCGCGGCGCCGAGATGCCGCCCGAGTTCTGGACCGACCCGCTGATGTACCAGGGCGGCTCCGACGACCTGGCCGGCGCGCACGACCCCATCGTCTGCCGCAGCGAGGCCTTCGGCATCGACTTCGAGGCCGAGGTGGCCGTCATCACCGGTGATGTGCCGATGGGCACCGAGCCGGCCGCCGCCGCCGAGGGCATCCGCCTGATCGTGCTGGCCAACGATGTGTCACTGCGCAACCTGATTCCGGCGGAGCTGGCCAAGGGCTTCGGCTTCTTCCAGAGCAAGCCGGCCACGGCGTTCTCGCCGGTGGCAGTCACGCCCGACGAGCTGGGCGACGCGTGGCGCGAGCGCCGCGTCCACCTGCCGATGACGGTGCGCTGGAACAACAAGAAGGTCGGCCAGCCCGAGTGCGGCACCGACATGGTGTTCGACTTTGGCCAGCTGATCGCGCACATCTGCAAGACGCGCAACGTGCGCGCGGGCAGCATCGTCGGCTCGGGCACGATCTCCAACGTGGACCGCAGCAAGGGGGTCGCCTGCATTGCCGAGAAGCGCATGCTGGAGACCATCGACGCCGGCGCGCCCATCACCGAGTTCATGCGCTATGGCGACACGGTGAAGATCGAAATGTTCGACGCCAACGGCGTGTCGATCTTCGGGGCGATCGACCAGGAGGTCGTCGCGCCGGGCACGCACAGCTAAGCGTTACGCTGATTCGGGTGCGGTCTTCGGACGGCGCCCGCGTTTGGCCGGCGTGGCCGCTCCTGCCGCCAGCGCCTGGCCGTGATAGCCCAGGCGCTGCGACAGTGCCCGCCCTGCGTCGCGCAACAGGTGCACGCCAGCGCCCTCCAGGCTGGAGTCGAATACGCTCGACAGCCCCAGCGCCGTGATGGCACCCACTAGCGTGCCCTGCGCGTCCAGCACCGGTACCGCCAACGAATCGATGCCGTCCACCAGCGTGCCCGCAATGCGCGCCACGCCTTCATGCCGCACCGCCTGCCAGCGCGCGCGGCAGTTCAGCCAATCGGTCAGCCCTGCTCGGCCCGCGCCGGGGCCGCGCAGCTCGCGGTCGATCAGCGGCACGATCTGGATTTCCGGCATCCACGCCGCGCACGCTTGGCCCGTGGCCGAGTTCAGCAGCGGCATCACCGAGCCGACGCGCACGTTCACCGTCACCGGTCGGCCGCCGTCTTCCCAGCGCACGATCACCGGGCCGCGGTTGGTCCACACCGAGAGGAACACGCTCTCGTTCAGCCGCTCGGCCAGCTTGGGCAGCATCAGGCTGCCTTCGCGCACGAAATCCACGTCCGACAGCGCCGACAGCCCCACCAGCAGCGCCTGCGCCCCCAGCCGGTAGCGCGCCGAGGCCGGGTCCTGCTCGACAAAGCCCATGCGCTCGAGCGACACCAGGTAGCGATGCACCTTGGCGCGCGGCATGCCCAGCGCGCGGCCCAACTCGGAGACGGCGTGCGCGCCACCCGTGCGCGCCATCGCCGCGAGCACCGTCAGCGCGATCTCGGCGGACTGGATGCCGGCGCTGGTGCGTTCGGGCGCGGCGTCTTCGGCCGGTGCGTCGTCGGGCGGGAGGGTGTCAGCAAGATCGTCGGCGGTGGGCATCTTGAACTCTTGGGTGTCGCTTTATAAGATACGCGTTACGAAAAAAGATACAACCGGCGCGGCGGCCTTGCGCGTCGGAAAAGACCAGGAGACGTCATGAAGCTGTCGATCTTTTCCGTGCAGGACCACTATCCGGACCGGCCCCGCAGTCTGCCGCAACTCTACGCAGACGTCATCGCCCAGGCCCGCCATGCCGAGGCGCTCGGTTACGACACCTTCTGGGTGGCCGAGCACCACTTCCATGAATATGGCGCGGTGCCGAACCCCGCCGTCTTCCTCTCGCACCTGGCCGCGCAGACGCAACGCCTGCGCCTGGGTACCGCCATCTCCATCCTCACCTTCCACCACCCGCTGACGGTGGCCGAGAACTACGCGATGGTCGACGCGCTGTCGGGCGGGCGGCTGTCGCTGGGCGTCGGCTCTGGCTACCTGAAGCACGAGTTCGAGGGCTACGACGTCGATCCCGCCATCAAGCGCGAGCGCTTCGACGAGGCGCTGATGCTGGTCGAGCGGCTGCTTTCCGGCGAGCGCGTGCGGCACGAAGGCCAGTTCCACACCATCCGTGACGTACGCCTGAACGTGCTGCCGGTGCAGGCCCGCGTGCCGATCCACGTGGCGATCCTGCGGCGCGAGGCGGCGTACCACATCGGCCGGCAGGGGCGGCGCATGCTGTTCGTGCCGTATGCGTCGGTCGATGGCTTTGACGACATTCGCCTACTGATGGACGACTACCGGCGCGGCCTGCTTGACGCCGGCATCGAAGACGCGCGCGGCATGGCGGCGGTGGCGCTGCACACGCACGTCGGCCCGACCGAAGCCGCGGTGCGGGCGACCGCTGCAGCACCGTTCGACCTCTACGTCGCCACGCGGCTCTATGCGCGCCGGCAAACGTATGACGACGTGATGGCGAGCGGCCTGTCCTTGTTCGGCACGCCCGATGCGGTGGCCGAGAAGCTCGCGCGGCTGTCCGACATGGGCGTCGATCACGTCATGGCACTGCACAATTTCGGCCTCATGCCGCAGGCGGCGGTGCTGGAGTCGATGCGTGCGTTGGTGGAGGAGGCCTTGCCGCGCGCCGGTATCACTGCGCTGGCAGCCTGAACCGGACCACCCGGGCCGCCCCGCATCGCCAAACCGTCGCAAAACCGCTACGCTGCTGCCAAACCACCGGGAGGAGACACCCATGCAGCGACGTGCAGCAGTGTTGGTTGGACTGGGGCTGGCCTGTGCCAGCGTTGTGCTGTCCTCCGCCGCGCAGGCGGACATCCGCATCGGCGTGACGGTCTCGGCCACGGGGCCACAGGCGTCGCTAGGGTTGCCCGAGAAAAACGCGATCAAACTGCTACCCACCGAGATCGCCGGCCAGAAAGTCGAGACCATCGTGCTCGACGACGCCTCCGACACCAACCGCGCCGTCACCAACACGCGCAAGCTGATCAGTGAGTCAAACGTCGACCTCATCATCGGCTCGTCCACCACGCCCAACACGCTGGCGATGATCGACGTGGCGGCTGAGGGCAAGACGCCGGTCATCTCGCTGGCCTCGTCCGCACGGCTGATCGAGCCGATGGACGCGCAGCGCCGCTGGATCTTCAAGACGCCGCACTCCGATTCGCACATGGCCTCGCTCATTGCCGAGCATGCCGCCGCGCACGGCGTGAAGACCATCGCCTACATCGGCTTTGCCAACGCGCTGGGCGAGGCCTTCCTGACCGAAGTGCAGCGCTTTGCCGATCTCAAGCACATCCGCATCACCGACACCGAGCGCTTCTCGCCCACCGACAACAGCGTGACCGCGCAGGTGCTGCACCTGCTGGCGAGCAAGCCGGATGCGGTGGTGATCGGCGGCTCCGGCACGCCGGCCGCGCTGCCCGCCCGCGCGCTGGCCGAGCGCGGCTATGCCGGCAAGATCTACTTCAACCACGGCGTCTCCAACAACGAGTTCGTCAAGCTGTGCGGCAAGGACTGCGACGGCGCCTACGTGCCGACCGGCCCGGTGATGGTCGCCAACTTCCTGCCCGACAGCGACCCGGTCAAGAAGCAGGCGCTCGACTTCGCCCGTCGCTATGAGGCGAAATTCGGCAAGAACACGGTGTCCATCTTTTCCGCCTATACCGGCGATATCGGTTTGCTGCTGCAGCGCGCCGTGCCGGTGGCGCTCAAGCGTGCCAAGCCGGGCACGCCCGAGTTTCGCGCCGCGCTGCGTGACGCGCTGGAGAACGTGCGCGATCTGCCCACCTCCACCGGCATCGTCAACATGAGCCGGCAGGACCACGTCGGCCTGGACCAGCGCGCCCGCGTGATGGCGCAGATCCGCAACGGCCAATGGCGCCTGGCGGACACGACCGGCAAGTGACGATGCATCACACGTTGCCGGTTGTATCCGCCCGGCGCCCGGGCCGATCCGCTATGCTTGAATCACATCCCGATCCCTTATGAACTCGCTCGCTCCCCGCTTCGCCCGCTACCAGGCGCTGACCCTGAAGCAGCATGGCCCCATCCTCGAGATCGTGATGGGCGCCGGGCAATCGGCCAACCGCAAGCTGTCCACGGCGGACGCCAGCCTGCACCGCGAGCTGGCCGAGATCTGGCGCGACGTCGGGGCCGAGCCGTCGGTGCGCGTGGCGCTGATCCGCGGCGAGGGCAAGGGCTTCTCGGCCGGCGGCGACCTCAATCTGGTCGAGCAGATGGCCAACGACTTCGACGTGCGCACCCGCGTCTGGCACGAGGCGCGCGACTTGGTCTACAACGTCATCAACTGCGACAAGCCCATCGTCAGTGCCATGCACGGCCCGGCAGTGGGCGCCGGGCTGGTGGCGGGGCTGCTGGCGGACATTTCGATTGCCGCCCGCGACGCACGCATCGTCGACGGGCATACCCGCCTGGGCGTGGCGGCCGGCGACCATGCGGCGATCGTCTGGCCGCTCCTATGCGGCATGGCCCGCGCCAAGTACTACCTGCTGCTGTGCGAATCGGTGTCGGGCGAGGAGGCCGAGCGCATCGGGCTGGTCTCGCTGGCGGTGCCGGAGGGGGAGCTGATCAACCGCGCCTTCGAGGTGGCGGAGCGCCTGGCCGCCGGTTCGCAGACAGCCATCCGCTGGACCAAGTACGCGCTCAACAGCTGGCTGCGCATGGCCGGGCCGACCTTCGATACCTCGCTCGCGCTCGAATTCATGGGGTTTGCCGGGCCGGACGTGCGCGAGGGTATCGCCAGCCTGCGGCAGAAACGGCCGCCCAGCTTTGATGGCGCCTGATGGGCGCCGGCTTCAGAAACAATTTCCCAGTAGGAGACACCATGTTCACCCAGATGCCCAACTTCGCCGAAGGCGGTTTCGATTTTCTGCGCAAGCTGTGGGGAGGCAGTCTGGCCGGTATGGCCGCAGGCGGCATGCCCAGCATGGCCAACTTTGCCGCACCGCCGATGGACCTGGAGGAGCTCGACAAGCGCATCCACGACCTGCGTGCCGTGGAGAGCTGGCTGCAGTTGAATGCCAGCCTGCTGCGCACCGCCATCCAGGGGCTGGAGGTGCAGCGCGCCACGCTGGTCGCGCTGCAGACCTTCGGTTCGGCACTCTCGCCGGACGCGATGCGCTCGGCGTTCGACAACCTGTCCAGCCCCGGCGAATCGGCTGCGGCAGGGGCTGAGAGCAAACCGGCCTGGCCGCATACGTCGACGGCCAAGCCGGCCGAAGCCGAAGCGCCGCCGCCTGAAGACGAAGCCGAGATCGAGGCCGAAGACACCGACGACGATGAGGCCGAGGCCCACGCGCAGGCGGCCGCCCAGGCGCAGGCCGCCGCGCGCGCGGCAGCAGCGGCGCTGGACCCGTCGCCGTGGTGGAACCTGCTGCAGCAGCAGTTCAACCAGATCGCCAGCTCAGCGGCGGCGGCCATGCCGATGCCGCAGAACCTGATGCCGGGCTTCCCGGGCGGCTTCCCCGGTTTTGGCGGTGCGCCTGGCGCTGAAGGGCTGGATACCGCGCCCGAGGACATCGAGGGCAACGGCGCACCGGCAGCCAAGCCGGCCGCCGCACGTCGCGCGACAGGCAAGCCGGCCGCAAAGGCCGCGCCCAAACCTGCCGCCAAGCCAACCAAGGCCCCCGCCGGCAAGACGGCCAAGACTGCTGGCAAGCCCGCCACCAAGACCGCCGCGAAGACCGTCGCAAAGAAGGCGCCCGCCAAGTCCACCGCAGCCAAGCCGGCCTCCGGTACCCCCTGACACCTTCGCCATCGCCACCCGCACGCATGGATTCGACCGGGCTATTGCTGATGGGGGGCGGATCGCGCGCCGCCTACCAGGTCGGCGTGCTGCGCGGCATTGCGCGCCTGGCGCGCGAGGTCTCGCCGGACACGCTGGGCACGCCGTTCGACGTGATCTGCGGCACCTCGGCCGGGGCCATCAACAGCGTCGGGCTGGCGCGCGGCGCGCAGGATTTCGTGCAGGCGACCGAAGCGCTGGTACAGCTCTGGGCCAGTCTGCATGCCGACCGTGTGTATCGCACCGATGTCAGCCGCGTGAGCGCCAGCGGCGCGCGCTGGCTGACCGCCATGGCCTTCGGCTGGATGACCGGCCACACGCCGCGCGCGCTGTTCGACAACGCGCCGCTGCGCGAGCTGCTACAGGCCCAGCATGATGCGCAGCAGCTGCAGGCTGCCTTCGACGCGGGTGCCCTGCGTGCATTGGCCGTGACGGCGCTGTCCTACACCACGGGGCGCCACGTCACGTTCTACCAGTCGCCGCACATCGTGCTGCCGTGGAAGCGCTCGCAGCGGATCGCGGTGGCCGACGAGATCGGCGTGTCGCATCTGCTGGCGTCGTCGAGCATCCCATTCATCTTCCCGGCGCAGGCGGTGCAGCTCGAGGGCAACGACGAGTGGTTCGGCGATGGCACGATGCGGCAGATGTCGCCGCTGTCGCCGGCCATCCATCTGGGCGCCACCCGCATCCTGGTGGTGGGCGCGGCCGCGCGCCAGCAGCCGGGGTGGTACGACACGGTGCCGGGCTCGGGGTATCCGACGCTGGCGCAGGTGGCGGGACAGGCGCTGGCGAGCGTGTTCCTCGACGGTTTGTCGGCGGACATCGAGCGCTTGCAGCACGTCAACGCGATGGTCAGCCGCAACCCCGAGATCGCCGACGCGCGCGACGGCTGGCGCAAGATCGAGGTGCTGGTGATGGCGCCGTCGGAGCGCATCGAGTTGATCGCGGCGCGTCACGTGCAGCGGCTGCCGCGCACGGTGCGCGCGCTGTTGCGGCCGCTGGGTGGCACCGAGGCGCGTGGCGCGGCGTTCGCCAGCTACCTGTTGTTCGAGCCTGAGTTCACGCAAGAATTGATCGACCTGGGCGAGCGCGATGCGATGGCCCGGCGCGATGAGCTGGCGGCGTTTCTGTACGGCGTGATTCCGGACACGATGCGCGCGGCCTAGCGCGCGGCAGGTCCGCGAATCATTGCGGCGCGGGCTCGGCCAGCAGCGCGCCGATGCGCTTGATGAGTGCCGGATCGCCCGGCTCGACCTTGCTTGGGTACACCGCCACGATGCGGCCGCCGCGGTCGAGCAGGTATTTGTGGAAGTTCCACTTGGGCGGCTGGTGCGTCTGCGTCGCCAGCCATGCATACAGCGGCGATGCCCGCGGCCCGACCACGGCCGTCTTCGAGAACATCGGGAATTTCACGCCGTAGGTGTTGTAGCAGAAGTCGGCGATCTCCTTGCGGTTGCCGGGCTCCTGCTCGAAGTCGTTGGAGGGGAAGCCGAGCACGGTCAGGCCCTGGTCGCGGTATTTGGCGTACAGCGCTTCCAGCCCTTCGTATTGATAGGTGTAGCCGCAATAGCTGGCGGTGTTGACCACCAGCACCACGCGCCCGGCGTACTGACAGAGGTCTTGTGGTGCGTCGTCCTGCAGGCGCTTGACGCGAAAGTCGAGGCTGGCCGGGCATTTGCCGGGCGCAGCGGCGGCCGGTTGCGGCGCCGGCGCATTCGCCGCCGCGTGGCCGGTGCGTGGCAGCAACAGCGCAATGATGGCGATGACGATGGCGATCGCGATGATCAGCAAGTGATGCCGGCTCAGCACGCCCGCCGCCAGACGACGCGATAGGCGCGACAGCCGACCGTGCACCGAGAGCGGAGCGAGGGCAGAAAACAACATGGACGGTCTCCGAAAACGCGCAAACATGGAACTGTCTTTAGTCTAGGGTATAACGCCTTTCGGCCACGCCGCACCAAAAGTGCCGTTTGCGTGGCACACCAGCGGCTGCGCCTGGCCACACGCTTTCTATACTGGAAGTCGTGCCGGGCGTCGCCCGGCCAGCCCCATACAAAAGAGAACGGCTACCACGCCGTGACATCTCGTCGCGGACTACCGCGAAGCGCGCGAATCGAGAACGCGCCCAGGGATTGCCCGGCCACGGCGTATCTGCGGCCGGGCAGGCCTGTTGTCTATAGGAAACGGGCAGATCAGGTTCCTTGCGCCGGCCAACACGAAAAACCGGGGCCGGTCAACCTTGTCTGTTAGAATCCGCCTGCAAATTCAAAGGCTTACCATGCTCTATCCCGAATTGTTCAAGTCGTTGGAAGCGGTCCGCTGGAATATGGAAAAGGATATTCCGTGGGACACGTTCGATGCATCGCTGCTGACTGACGCGCAAGCGCAGACCATCAAGATGAACGCCATCACCGAGTGGTCCGCCCTGCCGGCCACCGAGATGTTCCTGCGTGATAACCGCCACGACTCCGATTTCTCGGCGTTCATGAGCGTGTGGTTCTTTGAGGAACAGAAGCACTCGCTGGTGCTGATGGAATACCTGCGCCGCTTCCGCCCGGAACTCGTGCCGACCGAAGAAGAGCTGCACAACGTGCGCTTCGAGTTCGATCCGGCCCCGCCGCTCGAAACGCTGATGCTGCACTTCTGCGGCGAGATCCGCCTGAACCACTGGTACCGCCGTGCCTCCGAATGGCACACCGAGCCGGTCATCAAGGCGATCTACAAGCACCTGTCGCAGGACGAAGCCCGCCACGGCGGCGCTTACCTGCGCTACATGAAGAAGTACCTGGGCCAGTTCGGCGACAACGCCCGCAGCGCGTTCGCCAAGATCGGCGTGCTGATGGCCTCGGCCCGCCGCACGGAAAAGCCGCTGCACCCGACCAACCTGCACGTCAATAAGGCGCTGTTCCCGCAAGACACGGTGCAGTCCCGCCTGCCGAACCCGGATTGGCTGGAGCATTGGCTGGACGAGCAGATCAAGTTCGACGCCGGCTGGGAAAAGAAGGTGATCGAGCGCATCCTGCACAACATGGGTCTGCTGTTCGAGCGCACCTTCGAGACCGTGCAGGACCTGAACCGCTACCGCAAGGAACTGAACGCGCGCCTGCTGGGTTCGACCGGCGCCGCCGAGCAAGCAGCCTGATCCTTGCCACTCGCCTTTGTCAACTGCGCCAGCGGCCCATCGATTCGATGGGCCGTTTTGTTTTCCGCCCCAACGCCTTTCACGCCATGACCGTCCGCCAGCCCGCGCCCGCCTTTGAACAGAAGATCTGCGACCCCGCCGACGTGGAAGCCCGCGTGCGTGCCTTGTCGCGTCCGCTGGTGTTCACCAACGGCGTGTTCGACATCCTGCATCGCGGCCACGCCACGTATCTGGCGCAGGCACGCGCGCTGGGTGCGTCGCTGGTGGTGGGCGTGAATACCGATGCCTCGGTGCGCATGCTGGGCAAGGGCGACGATCGCCCGCTCAACACGCAGGACGACCGCCTGGCCGTGCTGGCCGCGCTGGAAGCGGTGAGCCTGGTGGTGCTGTTTGCCGAGCGCACGCCGGTCGAGCTGATCCAGCGTGTGCGCCCCGACATCTACGTCAAGGGCGGCGACTACGACATCGACATGCTGGAAGAAACGCGCGTGGTGCGCGGCTGGGGCGGCACGGCGCTGGCGATTCCGTTCGAGCACGACCGCTCGACCACATCGCTGCTCAAGCGCGTGCGCGCGACTTCCTGAACGATTAGCGCGAGGCCGTGGCCGCAGCAGCGGGTGCGGCGCACGCGTGTAGTTCTTCCGCGCCGAGGCTCTTCTTGAGCATGGCCAGCTGGGCGGCGACGCCCGAGGCATCGGCCGGGGCCGTGATGCGCAGCCACGTGCGCGGCGCGCTGCGGCGCGTTTCCGTCAGCACGGCGGTGCGCACGTCCTTGGCACGCAGATCATCGAGGCGCTGCTGCGCGCGGTCCTTATCGCGGAACAGGCCCAGCGACACCACAAACGCATTCCCTTCCTGCACGATGCCCGAATCGCCCACGTTGCGGCGCTTGAGTTCGGCGACCTTGCGATCGGCGTCTTCACGCGTGTCGCGCGCGGGCATGTGCACCCACCAGCGGACGTCGTCCTGGCGCGTGACGCGTTCCACCATCACGCCCGTCAGCTGACGCAGTTGATCGACGCCGTGCGAGGCTTGCGTGTCGCTCAGGCCGCCGAGCTCCATGCAGGTGCTGCCCGACGTGCTGTCTGCCGCCGCCAGCGCGGTGCGTTCGATGCCGGGTTTGGCGTCGCTGGTGGTGGCGCCGGAAGCCGCTGGCGAGGGGGCGGCCGGTGCCGCCGGCGGTGCGATCGATTTGGCGGCGGGTGCCGGCTCCAGGATGCGGATCTCTTCGGTACGGATCTGGCGGCGCATGCGGTCCGGTTCGCGCTCGCTCTCGAACCACGCGGATGGCACATCGGGGCCGAACACGCCCAGGTTGGCGGCCAGCAGCGCACCGTTGACGAGCAGCAGGAGCAGCAGGGCGAGGCGAAGCGTCATGGTGCGGGCGGAGACGGTGTCAGACGGCGGATCGGAATGCAGGAACACAGCAACAACGGGAAAACGGTGACGGCGAAGACAGCGAGAACGACGCAGCCGCAGGTCAGGCTAGCGAGGTCGCGCCTTCGCGCCCCGCGCGCGCCAGCACCTGCAGGCCGAGCAGCACGAGATTATCGTGCATCTGGAACGGCATGCGCAGGTGCGGAGCCAGTGCCGCGCGCGCGCCGCCGCTGAGCACGCAGCGCGCTGGGCCGGGGTACTGCGCCTGCAGCGTGTGCCAGGTCTGCGTGATGGCGCCGGCCTGGGCGGTCACGCAGCCCAGCGCGATGGCGTCCTGCGTGTTGTCGGCCCAGGGCGGTGCGACGGCATCGCGTTCGGTCAGGACGCCGACCTCGACTTCGGGCAGTTGCGCCGTATTGCGTGACAGCGCGCGCAGCATCAGCGTCAGGCCGGGCAGGATCAGGCCGCCGGCGAAGAGGCCATCGGGCGTGACGATGTCGAGCGTGGTGGCCGTGCCGGCTGTCACCAGCAGCAGCGCGGTATCGGGCCACAGCTGGCGCGCGCCGACGGCGCCCACCCAGCGGTCGGTGCCGAGCTGCGTGGGTTCGCGATAGCCATTGCGCAGACCATTCTGCAGGCCGGCGACAGCGGTTTCCGATGCCGCAATCCGCACGCGTGCACCATCGAACACGCGCGCGATGCGGGCCGACAACGCGTCGCGCAGCGCCGGGCCGGCCACCGCGCTGATCCACACCTCGGGCGGCGCCTCGCCCGCGCCGGCATGGCAGTCACGCCAGTCTTCCACCAATTCGGCGAGCTGGTCGTGCGGCCGCGCGCCGGCATGCTGCCAGGGCCCACCGTCAGACGTGCCGGGCTCGGCGGGCAGCGCATCGACACCACTGGCGATCCACGCCCACTTGATGCGCGTGTTGCCGGCGTCGATCAGCAGCAGCGGGCGCGCGGGGGCTGAATGTGTCGTGAGGGCATGGCGACGCGTCATGGTTGCTCCCGCCGTTGGCCCACCTCGGCGGCGCGCAGCGACACCTCGCCGCTATGGATCCATTGCACGCGCCCGCCGGTTTCCACCGCAAGGCGCCCCTGCGCGTCGATGCCGTGCGCCACGCCTTCCAATACCACCGTGCCGTCTTGCCATAGCTTGATCTGCTGGCCGGCAAACGCATCGCGCGCGGCGAAGGGCGCCACGAACGGCGCCAGCCCTTGCGCGCCGAAGCGCTGCAGGTGCTCACCGAGCGAGGTCAGCAGCGCCGTCAGCACCGCATTCGGCTCCGGCGCGTCAACGAGCTCCTCCACCCCCGACAGCGCCCGGCCCAGCGCATCTTCCAGCGCGTGCGGCCGCTCCAGGTTCAGGCCGATGCCGATCACGGCCCAGGTCTGCCCGGGCGCCGCACGCACGGTCTCGACCAGGATGCCGGCCAGCTTGCGCCCGGCGATCTGCACATCATTGGGCCACTTGAGCGCAAGCGCCTGGGCGCTGCCGCCATGTGCCTCGGCATAGGTTGCCACGGCATCGGCCACCGCCACGCCGACCGCCAGGCTCAGGCCGCCAAGCTGGGCGGGTTCGCCGGCAAAGGCGCAGGCGATGGAGAAGGTCAGGCCATGGTCGCCGTCCCACGCGCGGCCGTGGCGGCCACGACCGGCGGTCTGTCGCTGCGTGGCCAGCACGCGTGCGCCGGCCAGCGGTGCGGGGCCGCCAGCGGTGCCGACGGTCAGAGGCCAGGCGATGTTGCGCACGGCGGCCATCAGGTCGGCGTTGGTCGAGCCGGTGGCGTCGACCACGTCGATCGGCCAGGCGGCGGCGGGGCCGGTCGGCTGGATGCGGTCGCGGGTCAGGCGCCAGCGTGAACGGGGTGGGGCAAAAGACATGAACGGAGCAAACGCACAGGGATGACGGAATGATGGCGCATTGTAGCGAGGCAAGGCCGGCCGGCCCGGCATTGCGCGCGCTGCAAGAGCCTGATGCATCTCAAAGTGTGCCAGTCTCGGGCCCGCCGTTGGCTACAATTCGACGGATATCCGGCATCAGGAGAACTGCGCTTGATCACCTGCCGTACCCCCTCGCTTGAGGTCCGTGTTGTCGACGGACGGTCCGTCGCCTTCCTGTCGGGCGACTGGACCACGCTCGCGCTGGCCGAGCGGGCGGGCGTGCGCGGCGCCCGCCAGCAGATCCGCGCCGGGCTGGACAACGCCAACGCGTGGTGCCTGACCGAAGTCGGCCGCATCGACCATTTCGGCGCGCAGCTGCTGTGGCGCGCCTGGGGCAACCAGTGGCCTGAGCACCTGGACGCACGCCCCGACCAGCGCCGCATGATCGACCGCGTCGCCAGGCTGGACCCGGGCGGCTGGAAGAAGCGCATCGCGCCGCGCATCAACCCGGTGGCCATCCTCGGCAGCGGCATGCTGGAGTTCTTCGACCACGTGCGCATCGGCGTGGAGATGGTCGGCCAACTGATGTTCGACGCGATGCGCTTCATCCGCGCGCCGCACCGGGGCCCGTGGCGCGAGATCTCCGCCAACATCTACAGCACCGGCTACAAGGCGCTCGGCATCACCGCGCTGGTGGGCTTCCTGATCGGCATCGTGCTGAGCTACCTGTCGGCCAACCAGCTGCGCGTGTTCGGTGCCAGCGTCTTCATCGTCAACATCCTGGGCATGGCCATCATCCGCGAGCTCGGGCCGGTGCTGGCGGCGATCCTGGTGGCGGGGCGCTCGGGCTCGGCCATCACGGCGCAGATCGGGGTGATGCGGGTGACGGAAGAACTCGATGCGATGCGTGTGATGGGCATCTCGCACGGCTTCCGGCTGATCTTGCCCAAGGTGATCGCGCTTGCGATCGCGATGCCGCTGCTGGTGGCGTGGACCGACCTGCTGGCGCTGGGCGGCGGCATCCTGGCGGCCAAGTTCCAGCTCGACATCAGCCCGACCTATTTCATCACCTCGTTGCCCGATGCGGTGCCGGTGGCCAACCTGTGGTTGGGGCTGGGCAAGGGTGTGGTGTTCGGCATGCTGATCGCGCTGGTGGCGTGCCACTTCGGCCTGCGCATCCAGCCCAATACGCAGAGCCTGGGCGAAGGCACCACCACCTCGGTGGTGGTGTCGATCACCATCGTGATCCTGGCCGATGCGGTGTTCGCCATCATGTTCAAGGACGTCGGCATATGACGCGCCCACGCCATCCGCACGTCGAGCCTGCGCAGCTGTCGGCCGAATCGATCACGACCGCGATCACCCCCGCGCGCGAGCGCGTGATCGAGGTGCGCAACGTCACCAAGCGCTATGGCGACGTGACGGTGCTCGACGGCATCAACCTGGACGTGTTCCGCGGCGAGGTGCTGTCCATCGTCGGCGGTTCGGGCAGCGGCAAGACCACGCTGCTGCGCCAGGTGGTCGGGCTGGAGAAGCCCACCGCCGGCACCATCCAGATCTTTGGCGAGGAGTTGACCTGCCAGATCGGCAACGAGCTGCAGTCGATGCGCAACCGCTGGGGCATGCAGTTCCAGCAGGGGGCGCTGTTCTCGGCGCTGTCGGTGATCGACAACGTGGCGCTGCCGATGCGCGAGCTGCGCACGCTGCCCGATGCCTTCGTTGTGCGCGTGGCGATGCTCAAGCTGCAGATGGTGGGCCTGAAGGCGAGCGACGCCGACAAGATGCCCGCCGACCTGTCCGGCGGCATGATCAAGCGTGTGGCGCTGGCCCGCGCGTTGTCGCTGGAGCCGGAACTGGTGTTCCTGGACGAGCCCACCGCTGGCCTGGACCCGCGTGCCTCCGACGACTATGTGGCGCTGATCCGCGAGCTGCGCCGCGAGCTGGGCCTGACCGTGGTGATGGTCACGCACGACCTCGACACGCTGGTGGCGCTGTCCGACCGCATCGCCGTGCTGGCGGATCGCAAGGTGCTCGCGGCCAAGCCGATCGAGCAGATCATTCAGATCGACCATCCGTTCATCAAGGAATACTTCCTGGGTGAGCGGGGTAAGCGGGCCCTGATGGCGCTGGGCCCGCAGATGACGGAAGCGGTGGCCGCGGCCAGCCTTTCGACACAGGAGGATTGATGGAAAACAAAGCCCACGCATTCCTGGCCGGGCTGTTCACGATTGGGCTGGTGATCTTCATCGCGCTGGCCGTGGTGTGGTTCAACCGCGACCAGACCGTACGCGTGCCGTACGACGTGGTCACGCGCTCGACCGTCAATGGCCTGAGCCCGCAGGCGGCCGTCAAGTACCGGGGCCTGGACGTCGGCAAGGTGGACACCATCCGCTTTGACGACAAGGTGCCCGGGCAGATCATCGTGCGCGTGCTGGTCGACAAGGACGCGCCCATCACCACCACCACCTATGGGCGCCTGGCCTACCAGGGCGTGACGGGCCTCGCTTACGTGCAGCTCGATGACCGCGGCTACGAGGGCGGCAAGCGCGCCGTCAACCCGACCCACCTGGACACCTCGGCCAAGGAGCCCGCGCGCATCCGCATGGAGTCAGGCTTCCTTGATGAGCTGGACAAGCGCGGCGACCAGATGCTGTCCAAGGTCGACCAGACGCTGAACTCGCTGTCCATCATGTTCGACGACGAGCACCGCCAGCGGCTCAGCGCCTCGATGCAGTCGTTCCAGAAGGCGATGGATTCGTACGCCACGCTGGCCCAACAGGCCGAGCCGACCGTGCGCCGCCTGCCGCAGATCGCCGACAACCTGGACGCCACGCTCAGCTCCACGCGCAAGCTGTCGCAGACGCTGTCCGACGCCAAGGGGCCGCTGATGACGACGCTCTCCGGCGCCGGCAGCGACCTGGCTTCGGCCACGCAGTCGCTGCAGTCCGCCACCAACGTGCTGACCTACGAGACGCTGCCGCAGCTCAACGGCTTTGCCCGCGACGCGCGCCAGGCCGTGCGCAGCTTCGACCACGCGGTCACCACCTTCAACACCCGCCCGCAGAGCGTGCTGTTCGGCCCCGCGCCGGGCGCGCCCGGCCCCGGCGAATCCGGCTTTGCCGCGCCCGCCACCGCCGCCACCACCGGACAGCCCTGAGGAGACCCCATGCCGATGTTCCCGACGATGTTCCGACGCGCGCTGGTGCCGGCTGCCCTGGCGGGAGCGCTGCTGCTCACCGCCTGCGCCGGTACGCCAGCCGCGCCCAACGCGCTGTACGACTTCGGTCTCGCGCCCGCCGCGAGCGCCGGCAGCCGCCTGCCAACCGCCCTGCGCGTGGCCGAGGTGAGCGGCCCGGGCTGGATGGACGGCAATGCCATCTACTACCGCCTGGCCTACGCGCAGGGCCAGCGTACCGAAGCCTATGCCGCGAGCCGCTGGGTGGAATCGCCGGTGAGCCTGTTCGATGCGCGTCTGCGCAACGCGGTGGCGGCGCGTGGGCAGGTCATCGCCTACGCCACGCCGGACGTGCCCACCCTGCGCGTCGAGCTGGTCGATTTCTCGCAGGTGTTCGACCGCCCGGACGCCAGCCGGGCCGTGGTGCGGCTGCGCGCCTCGGTGTTCGTGGCGCGCGGGCTGGTGGACCAGCGCGTGGTGCAGGTCGACGTGCCGGCCCGCAGCGCCGATGCCGCCGGCGGTGTGGCGGCGCTCACGCAGGCCTCCGACCGCGCCATCGGCGAGCTGCTGGACTGGGCGGCCGGGCTGTCGCTGTCGGCCACGGCCAGCGCCACCGGGCGTTCGCGCTAGCCGGACGCAGAACGGCATCCTCCTAACGACGGAACCGTCCGCGACCGGCGGCGTCGGACGGTATCATGGGTGCATCGCCCAGTTTGACCGCAGCCTCCACCGGTGCCGGACCTCCACGCTTCTCCTGCCGCTCCCTCCCCGCATCGCCACTCGCCGCTCGCGCGCGCCGGGCTGGCGTGGTTCGTCCTGCTGGTGGTGTATGCGAGCCTGTATCCGTTCTCGGGCTGGGTCGACAACGGTGTCTCGCCGTTTGCCTATCTGACGGCACCGCTGCCGCGCTACAACACCGCCTTCGACATCCTGACCAACGTGTGGGGCTACATGCCGCTGGGCATGCTGGTGGTGCTGTCGCTGCATCCGCGCATCACGGGCTGGCGCGCGGTGTTGATCGCGCTGCTGGCCGGCGGGCTGCTCTCCGGCGCGATGGAGGCCGCGCAGACCTATCTGCCCACGCGCGTCTCGTCCAATGTGGATCTGGCGACCAACACGCTGGGCGCGCTGCTGGGCGCCATCGGCATGGCGCCGTTCACGGCAAGGTTGATCGATCGTGGGGGCCTGCGGCGGCTGCGCGCGCGCTGGTTTGAGCCGCAGGCGACCTTCGCCATCCTGCTGCTGGTGCTGTGGCCGTTTGCGCAGGTGTTTCCGCAGGAATTCCTCTTCAGCATGGGCGGGGTGGTGCGCAGCATCCTGCTCGATCCATCGCCGGATGCGTTTGTCGCCAACGTCATCCGTAACGTGTTCCCGAGTCTGTTCGACTGGCATGGTGGCCTGCAGTCGCATCCGGAGGCCTTGAAGCGCCAGGAGCTGCTGGAAGCGCTGATCACCGGTTGCAGCTGGGTCGGCACCGGCCTGCTGGCCACCGTGGTCATGCGGCGGGGCGCGCCGATGCTGCCCTTGCTGGCGGCCTTGCTGAGCAGTGCACTGCTGGTCAAGGCCGGCGCGACACTGCTGCAGTTTCCGGCGGCCGGAGCGTGGGACTGGCTGTCGTCCGGCGCCCGCTTCGGGCTCGTGGTCGGCTCGCTGTTGCTGGTGCTGCTGGTGCGTCTGCCGCGCGGGCTGCGCGGTGCGCTGGCGACGCTGCTGCTGATCGCGCTGATCGTGCTGTCCAACGTGTTGCCGCCCAGCCCCTATTCATGGGTGTCGGCGCAGGCCTGGCGGCTCGGGCGCTTCGTGCATTTCAACAGCCTGTCGCAGTGGATCGGCTGGGTGTGGCCGTTCCTGGGCGTGGGCTATCTCGCCTGGCGCGCCGAGCACGCGCAGCTGCAGCGGCGCGCGCGGCGGCGTGTGGCCTGATGGTCACCCTAACACCTTCCTGACAATCTCCCGGAAGTTGCCGATACCCCTATCGGCTTTTTTGCGTGTCGCTTCACGCCGCAGACACGAACCCTTCCTAACGTATCCCCCGAGCCAACCAGAGCAACACGCTCTGCAGATCGCGATGCATGTACGTCGCGACTATCCGCCTCGGGAGGATTTCCGTGTTCGCCAGCCCCCACCTTGCCCGCGCGTGCTGCCCCGCCGCGCGAAAACGTTTTCAGCGCGCCCTGTTCCTGCTCCCCGTCCTGGGCGCATGCGCGGGCCTGGGCGGGTGCGGCGAATCGTCGGACCCGCGCATCCCCGCCGTGGTGCGTGGCACGCCGTCGCCTGAGTCCGGCGCCCCCGCGCCGCAGGCCGCGGTCTCTGCGATCTCCCCCAACGTGAATGCGCCCGCCCGCGATGGCCTGGCGCCGCCCGTGATGCACACCGTGGATTGATCCCGTCCACGCCCCCCGGTTTTTCCCCCCGAGCACAAGAGGTACACAACATGACGTCAAACAGCCGCCGTGGTTTCCTACGATCCGCCGCCCAGCTGGCCGGCGCCGCCGCCGCAATGGGCGCGATGCCGGCTGGCATCCGCCAGGCGTTGGCCATTCCGGCCTACAACGCGCATCGCAGCATCGAGGACGTGCAGCACATCGTGGTCCTGATGCAGGAGAACCGCTCGTTCGACCATTATTTCGGCACGCTGCGCGGCGTGCGCGGGTATGGCGATACGCGCACCGTCACGCTGCCCTCCGGCAAGAGCGTGTGGCACCAGCCGCTGGCCGGCAACGTGGGCGAGGTGCTGCCGTTCCGCCCCAGCGCGCCGGACCTCGGCCTGCAGTTCCTGCAAGACCTGCCGCACGGCTGGAACGACACGCACGCCGCCGTCAACGGCGGCCGTTACGACGGCTGGGTGCCGCACAAGGGCACCACCACCATGGCCTACCTGACGCGCCAGGACATCCCGTTCCACTACAGCCTGGCCGACGCCTTCACCATCTGCGACGCCTACCACTGCTCGACGCCCACCTCTACCGACCCGAACCGCTACTACATGTGGACGGGCTACGTCGGCAACGACAACGTGGGCGGCGGCCCGGTGATCGACAACGCCGAAGTCGGCTATGGCTGGTCGACCTATCCGGAAGTGCTCGAGCGCGCCGGCATCTCGTGGAAGATCTACCAGGACGTCGGCACCGGCCTGGACGCCAACGGCTCGTGGGGCTGGACCAGCGACCCGTACATCGGCAACTACGGCGACAACTCGCTGCTGTACTTCACGCAGTACCAGACCGCGCAGCCGGGCAACCCGCTGTACGACAAGGCCCGCACCGGCACCAACGTGTCGGCCGGCGAGGGCTACTTCGACGTCCTCAAGCGCGACGTGCAGAACGGCACGCTGCCGCAGGTGTCGTGGATCGCCGCGCCGGAGGCTTTCTCCGAGCACCCGAACTGGCCGGCCAACTACGGCGCGTGGTACATCGACCAGGTGCTGCAGATCCTCACCTCCAACCCCGAGGTGTGGAGCAAGACCGTGCTGCTGGTCACCTACGACGAGAACGACGGCTTCTTCGACCACCTCGTGCCGCCGTTTGCCGCCTCGGGCAGCAATGGGCTGTCCACGGTGGACACCACGGGCGAATACTTCCCGGGCAACAGCAAGTACACCGCCGGCGTGTACGGCCTGGGCCAGCGCGTGCCGATGCTGGTGGTGTCGCCGTGGTCCAAGGGCGGCTGGGTGTGCTCGGAGACGTTCGACCACACGTCCATCATCCGCTTCATCGAGAAGCGTTTTGAGCGCACGCACGACGTGACCTCGCCGAACATCTCGGACTGGCGCCGCGCGGTGTGCGGCGACCTGACCTCGGCGTTCAACTTCAAGCATCCGAACGACGCCGTGCCCGCACTGCCGAGCACGGCGGCCTATGTGCCGAAGGACAAGCTGCGCCACAACAGCTACGTGCCGCTGCCGCCGCTGGTGCAGGCGGTGCCCAAGCAGGAGGCCGGCGTGCGCCCGGCGCGCGCGCTGCCGTACGAGCTGTTCGTGCGTGGCCGTCATGACGAAGCGGCGGGCAAATTCCAGCTCGACCTCATCAACACGGGCGATGTGGGCGCGGCATTCCTCGTCTACACCGCCGGCAGCACCGAGGCGCCGCGCACCTACACGGTGGAAGCGGACAACCGCTTGTCGGACAAGCTGCCTGTGGGCGCGGGCGGTGCCTATGACTTTACGGTGCATGGCCCGAACGGCTTCCTGCGCCGCTTCGTAGGCAAGCTCACGCTGTCCGGCCTGCTGCATCCGCATGGCCGCGCGCTGGAGGTGAAGGAGGGCTATGACGTCGCCAACGGCAACCTGGAGCTGCGCCTGATCAACCACGGCCGCGGGCACACGACCTTCACGGTCAAGAGCGCCTACACCGGCGAGAGCGTGCAGCGCGAGGCGCGCGGCGGGGATGACGCCACCGTGTACCTGGACCTGCGTGGCCAGCACGCCTGGTACGACCTGACGGTGACGGCCAGCACCGACGCCGGCTTCCACCGCCGCCTGGCCGGCCACGTCGAGACCGAGCGCGCCAGCGCGTCGGACCCGGCACTGGGCGTGTAAGCGATACGGAAGCAAAACGGCCCGCTGGCGGACAACGCCAGCGGGCCGTTTTTGTTGATGCGCGGCGTCAGAGTTGCCGCGTGTACGTGCGCGCCTGATACAGCGCCAACGCGCTCAACCCAACGATCATCACGATCGCCAGCACGTCGGCAAACGGATAGCCCCAGTAGTCCGTCATTGCGTGGTCTCCTTCGGTTCAATCAGGCCGGTCTCGGCCATGCGTTGGCGGCCGAACTCGGTGATGGTGTAGCGGAAGTGCACCTTGCCGCTGGCGTCGTCCAGCATGTCTTCGGGTGTCTGCACGAGGCCGCCGGAGTAGAGGTCGGCGAGGATGGCGCGGACGGTGCCGGTCCAGTAATCGTCTTCGGGTTTGCCGTATTCGCGGCAGGTGCGGTGGGCGATGTCGCCATCCCACAGTGCGCCGTCGCTGGCGAGCAGCTGCAGGACGTAGCCCTTCATGTGCAGTTTCATGACTGGGTCTCCGGCGCCACGGCGCGAATCACTTCGAGGTTTTCCGAGCTTTCCGACACCATCACGAAGCCGCCGAAGATCACCAGCGCCAGCCCGATCAGGAAGTACCACTCCGGAAACTGCAGAGTAAAGATCGCTGTGAAGAGCGTGGCGAACAGCGCGTAGAACGCCCCCAGCGCCTGCCCGCGCCCCACGCCGATCAGCGGGAACGACTTGTACCAGGCCACCGAGCAGAACGCGAAGGACAGCCCGCCGACCGCCAGCCATAGCAGCGCCTGGCTATGCACGATGCCCGAGGCGATCTCCGTCACGCTGATCGGCAGGTGTGCGAACAGCGCGATGGCCGGCAGCACCAGCACGATCCAATAGAGCGCCTCGGCGGTGTAGCGGATCGAGACGCCGCAGTCCGGGTCGGTCACATCCATGGCGCGGCCGACGATGGCGCCCTCCAGTCCCCAGCCGACCGCCGCCATGGCGCCGCCGAGGTAGCCGATCCACTGGTTGCCGCCGCTATGCGATTCCGTGATCAGCGCGGGCGCATAGATGGCGATGCCGCCCACGATGATGATGGCGATGCCCACCGCCGCCCGCGCGCTGATGCGCTCGCTGTACCAGAGCTTGGCCACCGTCGCGCCGACCACCGGATACAGCAGCCCCGCCACCGCCGCGAACACCGCGCCCACGTAGCCCATCGCCAGGTACGAGCCGAAGTTGGCCATCAGCCCGCCGGCAATCGCGGCGATGAAGTACCAGCGCGAGATCTTGCGGAACTGGCCGATGGTGCGGAAGTAATCGCCCAGCTTGCCGAGCGTGGCCAGCCACACCCACTGGAACAGCACCACCATGCAGCTGTGGAAGGCGGTGATGATGGCCGCGCAGGTCAGGAAGACGCGCGGGTCGGACAGGTCGAGGGACGCAAACGGGGAGGCATGCCAGACGGCCGTGCCCGGCACGTACCAGGCGCCCCACAGGATGGCGGCCCACAGCGCCCAGCGGTAGCCCCACTGCAGCGTGCGTCGATGATGTGCCGCGCGGGCGGCGGAGGAAGCAGGCAAAACGGTCTCCTTGTTCTGTGCGCGCGGCCGGCAGAAATGCGGGGCGCTGGCGACGCGTGAGTTGACTGGAGGTGAATAAATTAACTAATAGTGCTGTCGGGTGAGTCTAAGCCGGCCCTCCTGGCTTGCCGGAAATCAGTCGCAACGATTGACGGGATTGCTACAAGTTGACGTGTGCAACGTCAGGTGAAGGCGGGTGGCCGTGCTACGACGTGCCCGCCTCGGGCACCGTGTCGACCACGGTGATCAGGTGCAGCGGCGCCTCGGTGGCCGGATCGCGTGCCAGCGAGGTGGTGACGCGCACCGGCACGGTCGAGCCGTCGCCGCGTACCAACTGCAGCGTGAGTGCATAGGCCGGCACCGTGCCGGCCAGCAGCTCGCCGTAGTGGCGCAGATGGCGGGCGAGGTCGTCGCGGTGGGTGAGGTCGAGCAGTGTGCGCTGCTGCAGCGCGGCCTCGGACTGGCCCAGCAACCTGCACAGCCACGGGTTGGCGCGCAGGCAGCGGCCTTCCAGGCTTACGTGCGCGATGCCGACCGGTGCCTGCTCGAACAGCGTGCGCAGCTTGGATTCGCTGTCGCGGAAGGCGGCCTGCGCCTCCACCTCGTCCGTCACGTCCTGCGCCGCGCCGATCATGGTGGGCACGGTGGCCGCCGGGTCCTGCGCCTCGCCTTCCTCGCGGATGTGCCGGCGTGTGCCGTCGGGCAGGGTGATGGTGTATTCGACGCGATACGGCCGGCGCGTGGCGACCGCCTGGTCCAGCACAGCCTGCACGCGGGCACGATCCGCGGGAGCGATGGCTTCCAGATAGCGCGCCATCGTCACCGGCGTGGCCTGCGGCGCCCAGCCGAAGATGCGGTAGGCCTCGTCGGTCCAGCGGCAGGCGTCGCTGCCGGGTTCCCAGATCCAGCTGCCAAGGTGGGCGATCTGCTGCGCCTTGGCCAGCAGCGCCTCGGAGTCGCGCAGCGCAGCCTCGGCCGTGCGGCGTTCGGTGATGTCCAGGCTCAGGCCGATCATCTTGACCGGCCGGTCCTGCGCGTCGCGCACGAGCGTGGCGCGCGAGACGATCCAGCGCACCGCGTCAGGTGCCGGCGTGATGCGGAATTCGTGGGCGTAGACGCCGCCTGCGGCCAGGTTCTGCGCGATGGCGGCCTGCACGCCGGGCACGTCTTCGGGGACGACGCACTGCCAGAAATCGTCCAGCGTGCGGATCGGCCGGCCGAACAGCCGCGCGACATTCGGCGAGTAGGCGACGGCATCCGTCAGCAGGTTCCACTCCCACGTGACCACGCCGGAAATCTCCTGCGCGAAGGTCATGCGCGCCTCGCTCTCCATGATGGCGGCGAGGTGTTTCTGGCGGCCTTCGCGGGCACGCGCGTCGGTGTTCAGGTTGGCTTCCAGGTCGGCCAGGGCGCGGTCGCCGTAGCGCAGCCACAGCCAGTTCACGTTCAGGAAGCGGGCCAGCGCCAGCAGGTTGGGGTATTCGATCTCGCCGCCGCGCGTCCACTTGTGCACCGCCGAGGGCGACACGCCCAACGCCGCCGCCACCTGCTTGAGCTGGATGCGGCCGCGCGTCAGCACGCCTTTGAGGCGGCCGGCAAAGCTGTCGTCATCGAGCGGGCCGTCGGGCGGCGGAAGCGAAGCGGCGGTCATGGAGCGGGATTCACTGAAGGTTGTTCGCGACAGTATAGCGTCACAAAAATAGCGAATAACTATCGATTGTTGTGATTGTTAGGTCTTAACGATTGGCGCTGCGGGCTTGTTTTTTCCTAGACTAGTCCATAATTCTCTAAAGGTAAATAAAAACACCAACAGTGAATTTATGGGTCGCCACACCGAATCCCGCCTGCCAAGGCGCTACGGTGTCGGCATTTCGGGCGCGCTGTCTTGCGTTTTGGACACTCACGCGCGCCAGCCAATCAACCGGCCAAGGATATGACGCAAGCTTCTCTTTCCACCGATTCCCGTTCCACCACGCTGGCGCCCCGTCTCGATCTGTATATCGACGGCCAGTGGGTGCAGCCCGAAGGCGGCGTGACCCGCGACATCGTCGATCCCGCCACCGAGACCGTCCTGACGCAGGCCGCCGATGCGTCGGTGGCCGACGCGCAGCGCGCCATCGCCGCCGCCCGCCGCGCCTTCGACGAAGGCCCGTGGCGCCACACCGGCACGCGCGAGCGCGCCCGCCTGCTCAACCGCATCGCCGACGCGATCGATGCCGATGCAGAACACCTCGCGACGCTCGAATCGCTGAACACCGGCAAGACCCTCATCGAAAGCCGCTGGGACATGGACGGCATTGCCGCGACGTTCCGCTACTTCGCGGGGCTGGTCGCCACCGAGTCGGGCTTGGTGAACGAGGCGCCGGCGCACGTCATCAGCCGCACGCTGCGCGAGCCGGTGGGCGTGTGCGGCCTGATCACGCCGTGGAACTACCCGCTACTGCAGGCCGCGTGGAAGATCGCCCCGGCGCTGGGCGCGGGCAACACCATCGTCATCAAGCCGAGCAACCTGACGCCGCTGACCACGCACCGCTTTACCGAACTGCTGCACGACATCGGCCTGCCGCCGGGCGTGTTCAACCTGATCACCGGCGCCGGCGAGGCGGGCGCGGAACTGTCGCGCAACCTGGACGTGGATCTCGTCTCGTTCACGGGCGGCGCGGTGGCGGGCGCGTCCGTTATGCAGGCGGCCATCGGCAACTTCAAGAAGATCGCGCTGGAGCTGGGCGGCAAGAACCCGAACATCATTTTCGACGACGCGGACTTCGACACGGCGGTCGACTACGCAGTGAACGCCGCGTTCTTCCACGCCGGCCAGGTGTGCTCCGCCGGCTCGCGGCTGATGCTGCAGGACGGCATCCATGACCGCTTTGTCGAGGCGCTGGTCGAACGCGTCAAGCGTATCCGCGTGGGCAACGGCTTTGCCGAGGGCACGCAGATGGGCCCGGTGCAATCGGCGTTCCAGCGCCAGAAGATCCTCGGCATGATCGCGGCCGGCGTGCAGGAAGGCGCGGTGCTGCGCTGCGGCGGCAAGGCGCCGGAAGGCACGGCCTTCGAGCGCGGCTTCTGGCTGGAGCCGACCGTGCTGACGGGCGTGCGCGACGACATGAGGATCGCCACCGAAGAGATCTTCGGCCCGGCGCTGACCGTCGAGCGCTTTGCCACCGAAGAAGAAGCCGTGCGCCGCGCCAACGCCACGCCGTTCGGCCTGGCCGGCGCCGTGTGGACGCGCGACCTCGATCGCGCCAACCGCGTCTCGCGCGCGCTGCGCTTCGGCACGGTGTGGGCCAACGACTATCACCCGTACTTTCCCGAGGCACCGTGGGGCGGCTACAAGGCCAGCGGCATCGGCCGCGAACTGGGCCGCGGCGGCCTGGACGAGTACACCGAACTCAAGCACAGCTATATCAACCTCGCGCCTGCCGCGATGGGCTGGTTCGGCACCGACGCACAGTAACGGGAGGGCGAGTTTTGACGACGTTTACCGCACAGGAATACGACTACATCATCGCGGGCGCGGGCTCGGCCGGCTGCGTGCTGGCCGCGCGCCTGACCGAAGACCCCGACGTGACCGTGCTGCTGCTTGAGGCGGGCGGCCCCGACCATCGCTGGGATTTCCGCACGCAGATGCCGGCTGCGCTGGCCATGCCGCTGCAGGGCACGACCTACAACTGGGCCTACGAGACCGAGCCCGAGCCGCACATGAACAACCGCCGTATGGCGCAGGGGCGCGGCAAGGGGCTGGGCGGCTCGTCGCTCATCAACGGCATGTGTTTCATCCGCGGCAACGCGATGGACTACGAGCGCTGGGCGAGTGATTTCCAGCTCGATGACTGGACGTACGCCGATTGCCTGCCGTACTTCCGCAAGTCGGAGACGTACGACAAGGGCGCCAACGATTGGCACGGCGACTCTGGCCCGCTGCACGTCACCACGCCCAAGCAGGACAACAGCCTGCTGTTCCACGCCTTCATCGAGGCGGGCGAGCAGGCCGGCATCCCGCGCACCGATGACCTGAACGGCTATCGCCAGGAAGGCCTGGGCCCGATGGATCGCACCGTCACCGCCAAGGGCCGCCGCTGCAGCACGTCGCTGGCGTATCTCGACCGCGCGCGCCGCCGCTCCACGCTGACGGTGCTGCCGCGCGTGCTGGCCGATCGCGTGGTGTTCGAAGGCACGCGTGCCGTGGGCGTCGAGGCCTTGATGGACGGCGAGCGCCACACCTGGCGCGCGCGCCGCGAGGTGATCGTCAGCAGCGGGGCGATCGCCTCACCGCAGCTGCTGATGCGCTCGGGTGTGGGCAATGCCGATGAGCTGCGCGCGCTCGGTATCCACTCGGTCGCGCACCTGCCGGGCGTGGGCGAGAACCTGCAGGACCACTTGGAGATGTACATCCAGTACGAGTGCATCCGGCCGGTGTCGATCTACCCGGCCACGCTTTGGTACAACAAGCCGAAGGTCGCGGCGGAGTGGTACTGGAACGGCACCGGCCCCGGCGCCAGCAACCACTTTGAGGCGGGTGGCTTCATCCGCACCGACGACAGCGTCGAGTGGCCGAACATCCAGTACCACTTCCTGCCGCTGGCCGTGAACTATGACGGCAGCAACCCGGTACGCATGCACGGCTTCCAGTGCCACGTCGGGTCGATGCGCTCGCCGTCCACCGGCCACGTCAAGCTCGCCTCGCGCGACCCACGCGACAAGCCGCGCATCCTCTTCAACTACATGGCGCACGACGTGGATTGGCGCGAGTTCCGCGCCGGCGTGCGCATCACGCGCGACATCATCGCGCAGCGCGCGTTCGACGCGTACCGTGGCCGCGAGATCAGCCCCGGCCCGAACGTACAGACCGATGCCGAGATCGACGCCTTCGTGCGCAGCCACGCCGAGACCGCGCTGCACCCGTCGTGCACCTGCAAGATGGGCACGGCCGATGACCCGATGGCCGTGGTCGACAACGAGGGCCGCGTGCACGGGCTCGAAGGCCTGCGCGTGGTCGATGCGTCGATCATGCCGCGCATCGTCACCGGCAACCTGAACGCGCCGACCATCATGATCGCGGAGAAGATCGCCGACCGCATGCGCGGCGTGGCGCCGCTCGCGCGCTCCGATGCGGCGTTCTACGTGGCCGGCAAGTCGCCGCTGCAGGCGCCGGCCAAGGCACTGATCGCCGACGAACTGGTGACGCCGTAATGCGCTGGCGCAGGGCTGCGACGATGCTGGGCGGGGTGGCGGCGTGTGCCGCAGCGCTGCCCGTGTGCGCGGGCGAGCTGCCGGCCAGCGACGAGAAGCGCTGGTCGGCCAACGCATCCGTCGTCTCGCAATACGTGTCGCGCGGCCTGCGCCAGACGTGGGGCCATCCTGCCGTGCAGGCTGGCCTCGACTATGCGGCACCAAGCGGCTTCTATGCTGGCGTGTGGGGCTCGCAGGTGAGCGACCACGTCATCGCCGGCGGCCATGCGGAGATCGATACCTACCTCGGCTACGCCACCACCGTCGCGCACGACATCGAGCTGACCACCGGCCTGTATCGCTACTGGTACCCTGGCGCGCGCTACGACAAGGCCATCGGTGGCGGCCCGGCCACCGGCTACGGCTATACCGAATGGATGGCCGGTGCGGGCTGGCGCGGCGTGTCGGTCAAGCTGTGGACGTCGCTCTCCAACTACTTCGGCTTCGACGGCAATTCGCTGGCCGATGGTATCGACCAAGGCAGCCGTGGCTCGACCTACGCCGAGGCCAACTGGGCCGTGCCGCTGCCCAATGACTTCGCGCTCGGCCTGCACATCGGCCACGAGCACGTGCGCCACCACAGCGCATTCGGCTTCACCGACTACCGCGTCGAGCTGTCGCGGCCGATCAACAAGCACCTGACGCTGTCCGCCGCCTTCACCGGCGCGGACGCGCCCGCTTACGCCAACCTGCCTTCGGTGCGCAACGGCGCCGACCACATGACGCTCGGCCGGCGCACGGTCGTGCTCAAGCTGACGGCGACGTACTGAGCGGCGGGCGGCGGCGTGTTTCCTTCCCCCCTTTCCCCACAACCTTCGCTCTGAGAGCAACACACCATGGCCTCCCTGGGTTTTACCGACGTTGTCGGTCTGGTCGGCGTCGCCGCTTATGTTTCCGCGCACTTTGGCGTGCAGGTCCTGCACAAGCCGCCGACCGGCGCGTTTGCCGTCCGCCTCAACCTGCTCGGACCTGCCTGCATCCTGATCTCGCTGATGGGCGCGTTCAACCTGGCGTCGTTCCTGACGCAGTGCTTCTGGCTCGGGCTCACGCTGATCGGCTGGTGGCGCAACAAGCAGGCGGGGCGGCAGGTGGTGGATAACCTGGGCGGGCCGCGCCCGGGGCAGCCGGCGCAGCATTGAGCCCGAGGCTTGCCGCAACGACCGCGCCACCGTGCGCGGTTTTTTTGTGCCCGCGTTACGTGCTGAACGCGGCGACAACGTGATCGACGAAGCTGCGCAGCTTGGGCGTCGGCCGCCGGTCGGGGGAGTACAGCAGGTGGATCGGCAGGGACGGCGGGTCGTAGTCCGACAGCAGCTGGACCAGCCGGCCGGTGGCTAGGTCGTCCTGCACCAGCTCAAGCGGCTGCAGGATGATCCCCAGCCCTTCGAGCGCCGCCATGCGCAACCCCGCGCCATTGTTGATCGAGAAGCGGCTTTTGACCCGCACCGTGTGCCGCTCTTGTGCGCGCTCGAACTCCCAATTGAGTGCCGTCGGCTGCGCCCAGTAGGCGAAGCCCAGGCATTCGTGGCCTTCCAGATCAGCGGGGTGCATGGGCGTGCCGTGCGCGGCCAGATACGCGGGCGAGGCGCAGACCACCAGCCGATACGGCATGAGCTTTCGCGCGATCAGGCCCGAGTCCGCCAGTGGGGCGATGCGGATCACCGCGTCATAGCCTTCGTCGACCAGGTCGACGATGCGGTCGGACAGCGTCAGCTCGACCTGCACCTCGGGGTAGGCCCGCAGGTACGACGCCAGCATCGGCACCAGGCAATGCACGCCAAAGCTGATCGGCGCGTTGACGCGCAGCGTGCCGCGCGGTGCGGCCTGCAGGTTGGCGGCGAGCGCGTCGACCGCTTCGGCTTCGGCCAGCACCGCGCGACTGCGCTCGTAGAAGGCACGGCCGGCCTCGGTCAGGCTCTGGCGGCGCGTGGTGCGGTTGATCAGCCGCATGCCGTAGTGCGCCTCCAGAAACCGCACGTGCTTGCCGACCATCTGCGACGACAGGCTCAGCGCCGCCCCGGCCGCGGCGAACGAACCCGTTTCGGCGGCTTTGACAAAGACCGCCATGCTCGTGAGTCGATCCATGATTAGAAACTAATCGTTCCAATACATGGATTGATAGCACGATTTATCTTCAGATTGGCGCTAAATATAGTCGTGGTTCCTTCATTCCCTTACGGAGAACCACCATGGCGCGCGTTGTACGCATCCACCAGAACGGCGGCCCCGAAGTGCTGCGCTTCGACGAGATCGAGGTTGCCCCGCCCGGGCCCGGCGAAATCACGCTGCGGGTCAAGGCGCTGGGCCTGAACCGGGCCGAATCGATGTTCCGCTCGGGGCTGTATGTCGAGGCCACCCCGTTTCCGGCGCGGCTGGGCTATGAGGCAGCGGGCGTCGTCAGCGCCATCGGCGAGGGCGTGACCGGCTTTGCCATCGGCGATGCGGTGAGCGTGGTGCCGCCGCTGTCGATCACGCGCTGGGGCATGTACGGCGAAGTGGCGACGGTGCCAGCCGAGGTGGTGGTCAAGCACCCGGCGTCGCTGGGCTGGACCGAGGCGGCGGCGCTATGGATGCAGTATGTGACGGTGTGGGGCGCACTGATCGACCTCGCCAAGCTGCAGCGGGGCGATGCGGTCATCATCACCGCCGCATCGAGCAGCGTGGGCCTGGCGGCGATCCAGGTTGCGCGGATGTTGGGCGCCACCGCCATTGCCACCACGCGCACCAGCGACAAGGCGCAGGCGCTGCGCGAGGCCGGCGCGGATCACGTGATCGTCACGCAGGACGAAGACCTGGTCGCCCGCGTGCGGGACATCACCGCAGGCAAGGGCGCGCGCGTGGCATTCGACCCCATCGCCGGCCCGCTCGTGCAGCAACTGGCCGAGGCGCTGGCGCACGACGGCATCCTCATCGAGTACGGCGCATTGAGCAGCGGGCCTGCCGCGTACCCGGTCTTCCCGGTGCTGGGCAAGATGCTGAGCGTGCACGGCTATCAGTACAAGCTGGTGGTGCGGGATCCTGCCAAGCTGGCGGCGGCCAAGCGCTTCATTCTCGACGGTTTGGCCTCCGGTGCGCTCAAGCCGGTGATCGACCGCATCTTCCCGCTCGAGCAGATCGTTGATGCGCACCGCTATCTGGAATCCAACCAGCAGTTCGGCAAGATCGTCGTGACGGTCTGAACGGGGCGGGGCGCGATGGCCGTCAGACTGTCCGGGCGAACGTATCCGGATGGCGCAGCAGGGCCAGGACCAGCGCCCGCGCCCGGGCTCGGCCCTGCTCGAGCGCATCGGCCAATGACGCCATGTTCCCCGCCACAAATGACTCGCGAAACGCCGGACCGCCCGCCCGCGCGGCGACGGTCTGCGCCGGATGCATCACCTGATACGTGACCACGATTCCGCGTCCGGACGCGCGCTCGGCTGAGCACGCCACGTGGTAGCCCTGGTAGAGAAAGCGATCGTGCGCCATCAATGGCCTTGTTCCGGCCTGCGGGCGTCAGTGCTCCGCAGCCATGCGTTGCAGCATGCCGCCTGACCATGACAACACGAGGATGCGATGCCTTCGCCGCGCCAATATGCGGCGTCGCACATTGTTGGCGTCGGATGAACAGTCTTTTCTTCGATGTCACATTTATCCGGCAAGGGCAACGATCTATTCTGCCTTCAAGCGCAAGAACATGAGCGCACCCGAACACCCAGGCACAAGGAGCCGATCATGAACACCCGTCTCGCAACCGCTTTCTCCCGTCGTACCCTGCTGGCCCTGGTGGCCACCCTGTCTGCCTCCGCCACGCTGCTGTCGGCCCAACCGGCCGCCGCCGCCGTGCAGGGCAGCGCCGATCCGTACACACAAGGCGCCGTCGCCAAGGCTGACCCGTACACCCAGGGCGCCGCCAAGTTCGACGTCTATACGCAAGGTGCTGTCGGCAAGGCCGATCCGTACACCGACGGCGCTGCCGCCAAGTTCGATCCGTACACGCAAGGCGCGGATCGCCAAGCCGACACCTACGGCTATCTGTCGTGGAAGAACGACCGCTTCGATCCGTACACCCAAGGCACCGACCGTCAGGCCGACACCTACGGCTACCTGTCGTGGAAGAACGACCGCTTTGATCCGTACACCCAGGGCACCGATCGCCAAGCCGATACCTACGGCTATCTGGCCCGTGTCGGCGACCGCTTCGATCCGTACACCCAAGGCGCCGATCGCCAAGCCGATACCTACGGCTACCTGTCGTGGAATGGTGACGTGAGCTATCCGAACGCCGCTTCGCGCGCCTGATTCCGCCGCACCAGAGCAAAAGGGCCTTGGGGTGTAACCCAAGGCCCTTTTTGTTTGCGCTTAGCGCTGATCAGACGACGCCGGCTTCGTGCGCCTGTTGATCGGCGTGGTACGAGCTGCGCACCATGGCACCCACGGCGGCGTGCGTGAAGCCCATCTCGTAGGCCTTCTCCTCGAACATCTTGAAGGTGTCCGGGTGCACGTAGCGCAGCACCGGCAGGTGGTGGCCCGACGGCGCCAGGTATTGGCCGATGGTCAGCATGTCGATGTCGTGCTCGCGCATGTCGCGCATGACTTCCAGGATCTCCTCGTCCGTCTCGCCCAGGCCGACCATCAGGCCGGACTTGGTCGGGGTGTTCGGGTTGCGGGCCTTGAAGTCCTTGAGCAGCTTGAGCGAGTGCGCATAGTCGGCGCCCGGGCGAGCCTGCTTGTACAGGCGCGGCACCGTTTCCAGGTTGTGGTTCATCACGTCCGGCGGGCATTCCTGGAGGATGTCCAGCGCCTTCTCCAGGCGGCCGCGGAAGTCCGGCACCAGCACCTCGATGCGGGTGGCCGGCGACAGCGCGCGCGTGCGCGAGATGCAATCGACGTAATGCTGGGCACCGCCGTCACGCAGGTCATCGCGGTCGACGCTGGTGATGACGACGTAGTTGAGCTTGAGCTGGGCGATGGTCTTGGCCAGGTTTTCCGGCTCGTTCACATCGAGCGGGTCCGGGCGGCCGTGGCCGACGTCGCAGAACGGGCAGCGGCGCGTGCACTTGTCGCCCATGATCATGAAGGTGGCCGTGCCCTTGCCGAAGCACTCGCCGATGTTCGGGCAGCTCGCCTCTTCGCACACCGTCACGAGATTGTTGGCGCGCAGGATGTCCTTGATCTCGTAGAAGCGCGAGTTGCCGGTGGCGGCACGCACGCGGATCCAGTCCGGCTTCTTGAGCTTCTCGGCCGGCACGATCTTGATGGGGATGCGCGCGGTCTTGTCGAGCGACTTCTGCTTGCGGGTGGCGTCGTACGGTTCGTTCGACGAGGCGGCGTTTTCTGCGGCGCCGGTGGCGGAATCGGTCATCGTGTTCTCCGCACGGCTTGTGGCACGTGCATTCGGTACTGCGTGCCGGCTGCTAGCGGAAAGCGGCTACGGCGGGTTGCGCTTGCGCGCGTTGCTGCAATTGGGCGACCAGCGCATCGGCCAGTTCGCGCGAGAGTCGTTGCCAGTCGCTGGCGTCGACCTCGCGCCCGGTCGCATCGCGGGCACCGGCGGTCACCATGTCGACGGTTTCCAGGCCGGCATAGCCACACGGGTTGATCTGCGTGAAGGGCGACAGGTCCATCGCCAGGTTCAGGCTCACGCCGTGGTAGCTGCAGCCGTTGCGGATCTTCAGCCCCAGCGCGGCGATCTTGGCGCCAGCATGTGGCCCACCCTGCGGCCCGCTCGACAGGTAGATGCCGGGGGCGCCAGCCTTGCGTTCGGAGGCGACATTATACGTGGCGAGCGTCTCGATGACGGCCGCCTCGATGGCGTCGACCAGGGCCTTCACGAACAGCCCGCGCCGGCGTAGATCGAGCAAGAGGTAGGCGACGACTTGGCCGGGGCCGTGGTAAGTGATCTGTCCGCCACGGTCGACTTTCACCAGCGGGATGTTGCCGGGCGCCAACAGATGGGCCGGATCGCCGGCCAGCCCGAGCGTGAACACCGGCGGGTGCTCGACCAGCCAGATCGTGTCGGGGGTGTCGGGACCGCGCTGGGCGGTGAAGGCCTGCATGGCGTCGAAGCAGGTTGCGTAGTCCTGCAAACCGCGCTCGACGATGTCAATCGGAATCATGCCCGCGAGTGTAGCGCAGGGCCGGCGGCGGCGTTGGCCGCGCTTGCCCGACTTGCCGTCAGGGTCGGCCCCAAAAAAACGATGCCGGTGCGATGGGAGGCATCGCGCCGGCATCGGGCTTTCGTGGCACGTGCCACGAAAGGATGCTGAAACAGGTTCGGTGGCTCAGGTGGCCAATTCAGGCGGCCACGACGGGCGTGTCGGCGTGCTCGTTCCAGCCGAGCGCGGCGAGCATATGGCGCCAGCCGTTCGCCATGTGCAGCGGTTTGCGCGGCATATGACCGTCGAGGGCCTCGATGGCCAGCGAGACCGGGCCGGTGGCTTTCGGGTCGACCGAGACCACGATTTCCTCGCCGCGCTTGACGGCCACGCTACCGCCAGCGTGCAACCACTCATCGCCGGCTTTGTTCTCGTGGGTGATCCACACGTCACGGCCATAGGCCTCTTCAACGCGCAGGTTCTGGTTCGCCGGCATGCGTAGGGCGACCACTTCGCCGGGTTGCAGGGTGAATACAATTTTTGTGAGGACAGCTTTCATGTTCGGCTCCTTCACGGCATCGGGATGGGGCCTGCCGTGGAAGGAAGTCTAGGCCTGTGGTTGCCTAGGTACAAACGATATATATTGGTGTCTTTGATAGTCAGGCTCACATAGAACAGACGAGGGCCAGGAGCGAAACCATGTCGGAAATCCGGGAACCGATGCGTTTGCCGTCGCTGGGCGCACTGCGGGTGTTCGAGGCGGCTGCGCGCTATGAGAGTTTTTCGCGCGCGGCGACGGAACTGTTCGTCACCCACGGCGCGGTCAGCCACCAGATGCGCACATTGGAAGAGGAGCTGGGCGTGCCGCTGTTCGAGCGGCGCGGCAAGCGCGTCGTGCTCACCCATGCCGGGCGCACCTACGCCGACCGCGTGCGCGACGCGCTCGACCAGATCGCCCAGGCCACGCATCACCTGCGCGCCGGCAACCGCGACAACCGCCTGACCATCAGCACCATGCCGTCGTTCGCGGCGCGCTGGCTTACGCCGCACATCGGTACCTTCATCGAGCGCCATCCGGAGCTGGAGGTGGAGCTGTTCTCCAGCCCCGCGCTGGTCGACTTCGCGCGCGAAGAGGTGGACGTGGCGCTGCGCATGGGCTCGGGCAACTATCCGGGCCTCTATGTGGAAAAGCTGCTCGACGACGTGTTCTTCCCGATCTGCAGCCCGTCGTTCAACGGCGGGCGCCTGCCGCGCACGCTGGCCGAGATGGCCGGCATGACCCTGCTGCGCAGCGAAGGCGAGACGTGGAAGCCGTGGTTCGATGAAGCCGGCCTGGAAGGGTTTGTCGAACCGCGCGCGGGCCTGATGTTCCAGGATTCGTCGCTGCTGCTGCAGGCCGCGGCGGCGGGGCAGGGCATCGCGCTGATCCGCCCGACGCTGGCCTTCAACGACCTGATGGCCGGCCGCGTGGTGCGCCTGTTCGAAGCGGTGATCCCATGCCCGTGGAACTACTACTTCGTATGTCCGCACGGCGCGCTGCAGACGCCCAAGATGCAGGCCTTCCGCGCGTGGCTGCTGCCGGAGATCGCGGCGTTCAAGCTCAAGCTGGAGCGGCTGATGCACGACAACACCGTCTGCCTGGGTCACGTGGCAAAGGGGTGAGGCGTCAACTAACGTGACATTGGCTCCAGCAGAAATACGGGATTGGCCGTAGGTTCGTGCACCACGGGGCGCTACAGTGCAAGTTCGCCGAGTCTACTAACTCCCTGTTTTATAACGTCAATTTTCATTGAGCGAGGGGCTCGGTTCCGTCCTTTTCAAGGAGCGCCCCCATGCAGGTTGCGGTAGCCCAACTGCCCATCGACGACGCGGCCGTCGACGCCAATCTCACCCGCGTGCTGTCCACGCTCGACACCCTCCGGCCAGGCACCGACCTGGTGGTGTTTCCCGAAACCATGCTGTCGGGTTTTCCCACGCCCGAGAACCGCGCCGTCGTCTCGCAGCCGATCGACGGTCCGGCCATCCGCGCCATCGCCCAGGCGGCGCGCACCCGCGACGTGTCGGTGGCGATCGGCTTTGCCGAGCACGACGACGGCCGCTTCTACAACGCCAGCGTGCTGCTCACGCCCAATGGCCTGGCGCTGCACTATCGCAAGACGCATCTGTGGGCGTCCGACGTGGGCGTGTTCGACGGCGGCACCTTCCTGGCGACCGCGCCGTGGCATGGCCTGCGGGTCGGTCTCCTGATCTGCTACGACATCGAGTTCCCGGAGGGGGCGCGCACGCTGGCCAGCCTGGGCGCCGATCTGCTCATCGTCACCAACGGCAACATGGACCCGTATGGGCCCGTGCACCGCCGCGCCATCGCCGCCCGCGCGATGGAGAACCAGGTCCTCGCCGTGATGGCCAATCGCTGCGGCACGAGCACTGACGGTACGCGCTTCCCCGGCGAGAGCGCCATCGTCGACCCGTTCGGCGAGGTCGTTGCGCAGGCCGGCAGCGAGCCGGAGATCCTCTACGCCACGCTGGACCTGTCGCGCCTGGCCGCCAGCCGCGCTCACTACCGTTACCTCGACGACCGCCGCATCGCCCATCACGGCCGCGAAGCTGCCGCCGCCGAGTTGACCTATCCCCATGAGCGGCGCTGGCTGATCGCCTGACGCCGCGCCCCCCCACCTAGAACACAAGGCCGCCAAGCGGCCGATCTGGAGACATCATGTCCGCACCCACCGCGCCCGAGGCGGCGCAGCTCAGGCGCACGCTCGGCCTGCCGTCGGTCCTACTGTTTGGCCTGGCCTACATGGCGCCGATGATCGTCTATGGCACCTACGGCGTGCTCGCCACGGCCAGTCATGGCACGGTGGCGCTGGCGTATCTGCTGGCGCTCGGCGCCGTCATCTTCACCGCCATGAGCTACGGGCGGCTGGCCGGCATCTTTCCGGTGGCCGGTTCGGCGTATGCCTACACGCGGCGGGCGTTCAACGCGCACGTGGGCTTCGTGGTGGGCTGGGCGGTGCTGCTGGACTACCTGTTCCTGCCGATGGTGATCTGGCTGATCGGCGCGGCCTATCTGACGAGCGCCTTCCCGGGCGTGCCGGCGTGGAGCTGGGTGCTCGGCTTTATCGTGCTGACCACCATCATCAACGTGGTCGGCATCCAGCTGGCGAGCCGTTTCAACATCGTGCTGATGATCGTGCAGTTCGTGATCGTGGCGGCGTTCATCGCGCTGTGCGTGCGCTACGTGCTGGCGGCGCAGGGGCCCGGCGGGCTGTGGTCGGTCGCGCCATTTTTCAACGCCGACGTGCCGTTTGCCGTGACCATGAGCGGCGCGGCCATCGCGGCGTACTCGTACCTCGGCTTCGATGCCGTCTCCACGCTCACCGAAGAGGCCATCGAGCCGCGCAAGACCATCCCGCGCGCCATCGTGCTGGTGGCGCTGGTGGGCGGCGGCGTGTTCGTGCTGGCGGCGTACTTCACGCAGATCGCGCACCCGAGCATGGCGTTCGCCAACGTCGATGCCGCGGCGTTCGAGATCGCCAAGACCATTGGTGGCGATGTGTTCGTGATGCTGTTTCTGGCGGGGTTGATCCTGGCGCAGTTCGCCTCGGGCATCTCGGCGCAGGCCAGCGTCGGCCGGTTGCTGTATGCGATGGGGCGTGATGAGGTGCTGCCGCGTCGTGTGTTTGGTTTCATCCACGCGCGCTTTCGCACGCCGGCATTGAACATCGTGCTGGCGGGCGTGATCGGTCTGCTTGCGTTGGAACTGGATGTGGCGACCTCCACGTCGTTCATCAACTTTGGTGCGTTCCTGGCGTTCACGGCGGTCAACCTGGCGGTGATCCGCCAGCATTGGCTGGCACGCGCGCAGGGTGTGCGTTCGCACGTGATTCCGGGTGTGCTGTTTCCGCTGCTGGGCGCGGTGGGCGACGTGTGGCTGATGTGCAGTCTGGACCGGCACGCGCTGATCCTGGGCGGCTGCTGGTTCGTGCTGGGGCTGTTGTATCTCGGCTATCTCACGCGCGGCTTCCGCATGGCGCCGCCGGAGATGCAGATGGAATGAAAAACGCCCCGGCATGACCGGGGCGTTCTTCCTTAGGCGAGCGGCTTTACAGCACCACCTTGACCATCGGGTGCGACGTTAGCGCCTGGTACAGCGCATCGAGCTGTGCACGGCTGGTCGCACGCACGATCACCGTCAGGCCGAGGTAGTTGCCGCCCGAGGACGGGCGCATTTCCATGCGCCCCGCGTGGAACTCCGGATCGAACTGCCGCACCACCTCGACGATGGCCTCGGCAAAGTGGTCCTGCATCTTCCCCATCACCTTGATGGGGAAGTCGCTTGGATATTCGATCAGCGAATCGTCGGGCGCAATGCCGGTTGGGGTCTTGTTGGAGGTGTCCATGAGCGTTCCCTACCTGTCGCTTACTTCTTCTTGAACCACAACTTGACCGAGTCGATCGTGCGGCCGATGAAGCCGGCTTCGGGCACGGCTTCGAGCGCCACCACCGGGAATTCCTGCACCACCGTCGCGCCGTCCATCACCTTGACGGTACCCAGCGGCTGGCCTTGCGTGATCGGGGCGAGCAGCGGGTCGCGGCGCTCGAGCACCGGCTTCAGGCGCCCGCCCATGCCCTTGGGCACGGTGATCCACTTCGCATCCACCACGCCGAGCTTCACGGTCTTGGCCTGGCCCTTGTACACGTCTGGCGTCTGCAGCACTTGCTGAGCGTCGTACAGGCGCAGCGTGTCGAAGAACTGGTAGCCGTAGTTGAGGACCTTCAGGCTCTCCTGCGTGCGGACCTGGTCGCTCTTGGTGCCGATGATCACCGACAGCAGGCGGCGGTTGGCGCCCGGCACATCCGGCAGCGGCCGGTTGGCCGAGGTCACCAGGCAGTAGCCGGCCGACTTGGTGTGGCCGGTCTTGCCGCCGTCGACGGTCGGGTCCAGCCACAGCAGGCGGTTGCGGTTCGGCTGCTTGATGTTGTTATAGGTGAATTCCTTCTGCGAATAGAACTTGTAGTCCTGCGGGAAATCCTTGATCAGCGCCGCCGTCAGGATCGAGAGATCGCGTGCCGTGGTGTAGTGGTTCGGGTCGGGCAGGCCGGCCGCGTTCATGAAGTGCGTGTTCTTCATGCCCAGGCGCTCGGCCTCGCGGTTCATCAGCATGACGAAATTCGTCTCGGTGCCGCCCACGGCCTCGGCCAGTACCAGCGCCGCGTCGTTGCCGGATTGCACGATCAGGCCCTGTGCCATCTCGCGCACCGAAGCCGGCCTGCCCGGCTGCAGGAACATGCGCGATTCGTCGGTCTTGACGGTGCGCACGCTCTCGGTGGGCGTGATCATCTGGTCGTACTTGAGCTTGCCGTCGCGCACGGCCTCGAAGACGAGGTAGGCCGTCATCAGCTTGGTGAGCGAGGCGGGCTCGATGCGCTCGTCCATGTTGCCGCCGCCCAGCACCTGGCCGCTGGTTACGTCGGTCAGCATCCAGGCGCGTGCGGCCACTTGCGGGGCGGGCACGGGCTGCGCCACGGCTTGCGTTGCCGTGGCAAGCACGGCGGTGGTCACGACGGCGATGGCGGCGGAGTGGAAGGCGAAAGGCGTGAAACGGGTCTGCATGGCGGGTCCTGCGAATCTGCTTGGGGTTCAACGACGCTGCGGCCGGGGGGACCCAGCGTCCGGGAAAACAAAAGGGTTACGGCCGTGGCGCCCAGGCGCCGGTAATCAGCTGCTTGATCAGGTGCAGCTTGCGGTGGAAGAAGTGGTCCGCGCCGGGAATGACGATGACCGGCAATTCCTGCGGGCGCGCCCAGTTGAGCACGTCGATGAGCGGCACGGTGTCGTCCTGCTCGCCGTGGATGATGATGGTGTCGGCGGGCACCGGGGCCACGTCCCAGCGCGAGGTGGCGGTGCCGACCAGCGCCAGGCGCTCGGCGGGCGTGCCGGCCTCGGCCAGGCGGCGCGCCACCTGCGAGATGACGAAGCTGCCGAACGAGAAGCCGCCCAGCGCCAGCGGCAGCGTGGCGACATCGGCCGACCATTCGGTTTGCGTGCGCATCCAGTCGAGCACGGCCAGCACGTCGTCCTGCTCGCCGATGCCGTTGTCGTGTGTGCCTTCGGTCTTGCCGACGCCGCGAAAGTTCAGGCGCACCGTTGCGTAGCCGAGGCCGACGAAGGTGCGTGCCAAGGTCTGCGCGACCTTGTTGTCCTTGGTGCCGCCAAACAGCGGATGCGGATGGCCGACCAGCGCCAGGCCGCGCGGCGCGCCGTCCGGAAGGTCGATCGAGATGTCGATCTGCCCGACCGGGCCGGGGATCAGGCGTTCTTCGGTATGCACGTTCATGGCAAAGCGGATGCGGTCAGGCTCAGGCGATTCAGGCGGCAGGGCGATCGACCATCAGGCGCTCGACCGGTTTGCCTTCGATCAGATGGCTCTGGATGATCTCGTCGATGTCGTGCTGGTCGACGAAGGTGTACCAGACGGCCTCGGGGTAGACCACCAGCACCGGGCCGAGTTCGCAGCGGTCCAGGCAGCCGGCCTTGTTGATGCGCACGCGGCCTTCGCCGTTGATGCCGAGTTCCTTGCAGCGCTTCTTGGCGTACTCCTGCATGGCCTTGGCGCCGAAATCGGCGCAGCAGCGGGAGCCGTCCTCGCGCTCGTTGAGGCAGAAGAAAACGTGATGCTGGTAGTGGCTGCTCATGGATGGGCGCTGGATCGGACGCGAGGCACTACGGCGTCGCGCCCACTGTGGAAATGCGTAACGAGCCGGCATTATACGGTCCGCCAGTGGGGCGGCCCCCTCCTTCGACCGGCTGAAGGCGCGCGGTGTTGCGCTGCAGCACGTTTTCCGGAGTTTCGGACGGCCCGCCTGCGCGGATTCCGGGATTGACGACGGTCAGGCCGGGTGCCATCGTAGTCACACCAAGCTGGCACAAGGGCTGGCGGGTTGCCGGCACGGGGGTGGAGGACTGGCACAGCCCTTGCGATAAAGAACGCCCTGCCGCGGGAAACGCCGGAACAACCGACGGATCGCGGCAGGAGAGAGACCACATCAGGGCGGGTCGGACCGGGCGAGCAGGTGAGCGCACGGCCGGTCTGTGACACTCGAGGAAGACATGAAAAAACCGTTCTACAAGATCCTGTACGTGCAGGTGTTGACTGCCATCGTGCTTGGCGTGTTGCTGGGCCATTACTCGCCTGAACTGGCGACCAAGATGAAGCCGTTGGGCGATGGTTTCATCCAACTGATCAAGATGGTGATCGGCCCGATCATTTTCTGTACCGTGGTGACCGGCATCGCCGGCATGCGCGACATGAAGAAGGTGGGCCGCGTGGGTGGCAAGGCGCTGCTCTACTTCGAGGTGGTGTCGACCTTCGCGCTGGTGATCGGCCTGGCGGCCGGCCACATCTTCAACCCGGGTGCGGGCTTTAACGTCGACGTTCACACCATCGACGCCAAGGCCGTGGCGCAGTACGCCACCAAGGCACAGTCGGCCAGCACGGTCGAGTTCTTGCTCAACATCATTCCGAGCACGGTGGTGGATGCCTTTGCCAAGGGCGACATCCTGCAGATCCTGCTGATCGCACTGCTGTTTGGCGCGGCGCTGTCGGCGATGGGTGAGCGTGCGCAGATGGTGACGGACTTCATCGACCAGATCGCCCACGTGTTCTTCCGCATCGTGCACATCATCACGCGCGTGGCGCCGATCGGCGCGTTTGGCGCGATGGCCTTCACCATTGGCAAGTACGGCGTGGTGTCGCTGGTGCCGCTGCTCAAGCTGATCGGCACGTTCTACCTGACCGCCATCATCTTCGTGGTGGTGGTGCTGGGCATCATCGCGCGCCTGACGGGCTTCAACATCTTCCGCTTCGTGGCGTACATCAAGGAAGAGCTGCTGATCGTGCTGGGCACCAGCTCGTCGGAATCGGCGCTGCCGCACCTGATGGAAAAGATGGAAAAGCTGGGCTGCTCGAAGTCGGTGGTGGGCCTGGTGGTCCCGACCGGTTACTCGTTCAACCTGGACGGCACCAACATCTACATGACGATGGCGGTGATCTTCATCTCGCAGGCGCTGAACATCGAGCTGACCTGGACCCAGCAGTTGACCATCCTGGCGGTGGCGATGCTGACCTCCAAGGGCGCCTCGGGCATCACCGGCGCGGGCTTCATCACGCTGGCCGCGACGCTGGCCGTGGTGCCGGACATCCCGGTGGCAGGCATGGTGCTGATCCTCGGGATCGACCGCTTCATGAGCGAGTGCCGCGCGCTGACCAACATCACCGGCAACGGCGTGGCCTGCGTGGTGATCTCCGCGTGGGAACGCGAACTGGACCGCACCAAGCTGGCCCGCGTGATGTCGGGCAACCGCAGCGAAAGCGTGCCGGCGACCCCGGCGGCCTGATCGGGCAACACGGGCAGGCGCCTTCGGGCGCCGCCGCTTGAAAGCGTATGATTGCGGGGCCTGTCCTTCCAGACGGCCCCGCTTCTTTTTTGGGAAGCACCCTGCGATGCGCATCGGCGACATGCTGACGGCGGGCACGGCTGCGGAAGGCAGGGCGACTGCTGCTTCCGCCCACCCCCTGCCGATGTCCGATCCCGATTTCTCCTTCACCGGCGCTTCCAGCTCGCGACGCGGGTTCTGGTGGCTGGTGGCGGCCGGGCTGGTGGCGCTGATGACGCTCGTGTGCGCGGCCACCTTCGTGGTGACGTGGAACCGCGGGCTCTCGCAGGCGCAGCAGGCCGCCGGCGGCCGCGTCGACCGCTACGCCGCCAACCTCAAGAGCACGCTCGACCGCTACGAATACCTGCCCGCGCTGATCGCGCTGCATCCGTTTATCCACGACCTGCTGGCCAACCCGACGCCCGAGAACGTCGCCCGTGCCAACCGCTACCTGCTCGAAGTCAACGACCGCGCCCACGCCACCGCCACCTATGTGATCGCGCCGAGCGGGCAGGCGCTGGCCGCCTCCAACTACAACCAGCCGGACAGCTTCGTCGGCGCCGAATACCGCTTCCGCCCGTACTTCCAGCAAGCCGCAGCCGGGCACGTCGGGCGCTTCTACGGCATCGGCATCACGCGCGAGGAGCCGGGCTACTACATCTCGCAGCCGGTCATGCAGGATGGCCGCGTGATCGGCGTGACGGTGGTCAAGCTCAATCTCGAGTGGTTCGGCCGCGCCAGCCACGATGCCTCCGAGCCGGTGATGGTGGCCGACGAGCATGGCGTGATCTTCCTGTCGTCGGTGCCGGCGTGGCAGTACCGCACGGTCGAGCCGATCACGCCCGAACTGAACGCGCACCTGGAAGCGACCCGTCAGTACTACCGCAAGCAGATCACGCCGCTGCCGCTGCGGCCCGAGGTGCCGGCCTTCCTGAAGCTGGTCGGCCGTCTGCCCGAGGGGGCGCAACTGGTGCGGGTGGGCGACCGCATCAACGCCACGCGCTACCTGCTGGTGTCGCGCGAGCTGATCGAACCCGATTGGGAGCTGATGTACCTGACACCGGTCGACCCGGTGATGAGCGCCGCGCGCAGCGCCACCGTGGCGGCGGCGTTTGCTTTCGCGTTCGCGTGCCTGCTGCTGTTCTACTGGCGCCAGCGCCGCCTGCGCCTGATGGAGATGCTGCGCAGCCGCAGAATGCTCGAAACAGCGTATGACCAGCTCGAGCGCCGCGTCGAAGACCGCACGGCCGACCTGATGGCCACCAACGAACAGCTGCAGCACGAGATCGTCGACCGCACCCGCGCCGAGGCCGAACTGCGCGCCACGCAGGACGAGCTCGTGCAGGCCAGCAAGCTTGCCGCGCTCGGCCAGATGGCCGCCGGCATCACGCACGAGCTGAACCAGCCGCTGGCCGCGCTGCGCACCTTCTCCGACAACACGCGCATCCTGCTGGAGCGCGGCCAGCACGGCGCCGCTACCGACAACCTGCAGGCCATTGCCGACCTGACCGAGCGCATGGGCAAGATCACCGCGCAGCTCAAGCTGTTTGCGGGGCGCTCGCGCCGCAAGCACAGCGATGTGCAGGTGCGCGTGGCGCTCGACCATTCGCTGGCGCTGCTGCGCCCGCGCCTGGGCGACGTGCGGCTGGAGCTGCACTGGCGCGTGCCGGAAGCCGAGGCCCTCGTCCGCGCCGATGAGCTGAAGCTCGAGCAGGTGCTGATCAACCTGATCGGCAACGCGCTCGATGCCATCGGCGCCAACGACGCCGCGCGCCCCGGCCGCATCGACATCGATGTTGGTCCCGCAGAAGGCGTCCCATCGCCACTGAAGCAGTTGAGCATTGCCGTGCGCGACAATGGCCCTGGCATCCCGCCCGACACCATGCCGCACCTGTTCGAGCCATTCTTCACCACCAAGGAGATCGGCCAGGGGCTGGGCCTCGGGCTGGCAATCTCCACCAGCATTGCGCGCGATTTTGGCGGCTCGCTGTCGGCAATCAACATGCCGGACGGCGGCGCGCAGTTCACGCTGACATTGGTACGCGCCGAGGTGACGTCGGCCGCGACCTCCTGACCTGTTTTTCACACCCACACGACCCATGTCCGAAGGTTTGAACGTTCTCTTCATCGAAGACGATCCGCCTGTGCGCCAGGCCACCGCGCAGAGCCTGGAGCTGGCCGGCTTCAACGTGCAGGCCTTCGGCAGCGCCGAAGAGGCTGTCGGCAAGATCGATGCAAACTTCCCCGGCGTGGTGGTGAGCGACCTGCGCCTGCCCGGTGCGAGCGGCCTGGATGTGCTGGCGCATTGCCAGTCGTTCGGCACCGGCATTCCGGTGGTGCTGGTGACCGGCCACGGCGACATCACCATGGCCGTGCAGGCGATGCGCGAGGGCGCGTTCGACTTCATCGAGAAGCCGTTCCCCGCCGAGCGCCTGACCGAGACCGTGCGCCGCGCCGTCGAGCGCCGCGCGCTGGAGCTGGAGAACCGCGCGCTGCGCCGCGAGCTGGCCGGGCCGGCGGCGGGCACCCGCATCATTGGCCGCTCGCCCGCCATGGGGGCGGTGCGCGCGCTGATCGAGAACGTGGCCACCACCGACGCGCCCGTGCTCATCAACGGTGAAACGGGAACGGGCAAGGAGCTGGTCGCACGCAGCCTGCACATGCTGTCGCCGCGCCATGACAAGCCGTTCATCGCGCTCAACTGCGGCGCGGTGCCCGAGCAGATCTTCGAGAGCGAGATGTTCGGCCACGAGGCCGGCGCCTTCACCGGCGCGGCCAAGCGGCGCATCGGCAAGCTGGAGCACGCCTCGGGCGGCACGCTGTTCCTCGACGAGATCGAGAGCATGCCGATCGCGCTGCAGGTGAAGCTGCTGCGCGTGCTGCAGGAGGGCATGCTGGAGCGGCTCGGCTCGAACGCCTCGGTGCGCATCGACGTGCGCATCGTGGCCGCCGCCAAGGGCGACATGGAAGCGCTGATCGACGCCGGCGGCTTCCGGCGTGACCTGTACTACCGCCTGAACGTGGTCGCCATCGACCTGCCGCCCCTGCGTGAGCGCCGGGAGGACATCATCCCGCTGTTCGAGCACTTCCTGCTGGAAGCCGCCGTGCGCTACCAGCGCCCGCTGCCGATGCTGGCCGAGCGGCAGCGCCACGAGCTGATGCAGTCGAGCTGGCCCGGCAACGTGCGCGAGCTGCGCAACGCGGCGGATCGGCTGGTGCTGGGCGTCGGCCGCACGCAGGTGGTGGCCGACGGTGCGGAAGAGAGCATGCCGCTCAAGGAGCGCGTCGAGCGCTACGAGCGCACGGTGATTGCCGAGACGCTGGCACGCACGGGTGGCTCGGTGCACCAGGCGGCGGATCTGCTGCAGGTCGGGCGGGCGACGCTGTATGACAAGATCAAGCGGTACGGGTTGTAGCGCGTTCAGACGGCACGGCACGCGCCTTACCTGATGGCTGCACCGACAAAGGGGGGATGATGGACGACCAAGGCCTGGACGGCGCACGCGCCGCAAGCGGCCCCGCTGATCCCGTGCGCCGCAAGCTATTGCAGGCGGGGGTTGCCGGCGCTGCGGCATTGGCGTTGCGCCCTGCGCTGTCATGGGCGGTGCCGTCAGCGTCGGGTGTGCTGGTCAACGACGTGACGCGCCTCAACCCGGTCTGGGTCGATCGGCTGCTGACGCCGCACACGACGGACGACGTCCGGCAGGCGCTCACTACCTGGTCCGGTCCGGTCAGCATCGGTGGCGCCCGGTACAGCATGGGCGGTCAGATTGCCGCTGAACATAGCCTGCACCTCGACATGCGGCAGTTCAACCGCGTGCTGCGTTACGAACCCGAAGCCAAGGTCGTGCGTGTGCAGACCGGCATGCGCTGGCGTGATCTGCAATCGGTGATCGATCCCGACGATCTGTCGGTGAAGATCATGCAGAGCTATGCCAACTTCACGATCGGCGGCGCACTGTCGGTCAACGCACATGGACGCTATGTCGGCGCCGGTCCGCTCATCAATTCGGTGCGCGCCATCCAGTTGGCGCTCGCCGACGGTACGCTGGTGGAGGCGTCGCGTGCAGACCATGCGGACCTGTTCCATGCCGCCATCGGTGGCTATGGCGCCGTTGGCGTCATCACCGAGGTGGAGCTGGATCTGACGCCCAACGTTGTCATGGAGCGCCATGTGCTGCGCATCCCCGCCGAGCGCTATCAGGCGTTTTTCCGTGACCGGGTGCGAGCAGACCCGCGGGTCATCATGCACAACGCTGATCTGGCGCCGCCACACTTCGATCAGGCCACGGCCGTGACCTGGCGTCAGACCGACAAGCCGCTGACCGTCCACGATCGGCTGGTGCCGCCGGGGCAGTCGTACGCGTTCGACCAGGCCGTGATGTGGGGCATTGCCAAGCTTCCCGGCGGCGCAACGGTGCGCAAGGACGTGGTTGATCCGTTGCGCTACCTCAGCCATCCGGTGGTGCGGCGCAACTATGAAGCCAGCCTGGATGTCGCATCGCTGGGCCCGCTCGCGACGCACGACAGCCTTTACGCGCTGCAGGAATACTTCGTGCCGGTGACGCAGTTCGACGGGTTCGTTCGACGCATGGCTGCCATCCTGCGGGCGCATCGAGCCCATGCCGTCAACGTATCCGTGCGGCACGCCCCGGCGGACCCAGGGTCGTGGCTGGCGTGGGCGCGTGAGGAGGTGTTCTCGTTCGTGCTGTACTACTGGCAGGGGGTGTCGAGCGCGGATCGCGAGAAGGTCGGCATCTGGACGCGCGAGCTGGTCGATGCGGCACTCGCGCTCGGCGGCACCTATTACCTGCCGTACCAGTTGCATGCAACGCCAGCACAGTTTGCGCGCGCGTATCCGGGCGCTTCGCGCCTGTTCGCGCTCAAGGAACGTGTCGACCCGGGCAACCGGTTTCGCAACAAGCTGTGGGACAAGTACGGTCTGACTGTCGCGCAGGCGGTCTGAGCCATCCAAACAAAAACGCCCGGCATCCACCGGGCGTTCTCGTTTCAGCGGGAGCGACTCAGGCCTAAGCCTGCTTGCCCAGCGTGTCCTTCAACAGCGTCTCGAACGACGCCCACTCCGGCTCGCCCACGTAGCGCTTGAGGATGCGGCCATCCTTGTCGACCAGGAAGGTGGTGGGGGTGAGTTGCACGTCGCCGAACGCCTTGGCGGCGGAGCCGTCGGCATCCATCGCCACCTTGAAGGGCAACTGGCGCGTCTGGCTGTAGTTCATCACGTACATCGGCGGGTCGTAGCTCATCGCCACGGCCACGTACTCCAGGCCCTGGCCCTTGTACTTGTTGTACGTCTGGATCATGGTGGGCATTTCCTTGACGCAGGTCTCGCAGCTGGTCGCCCAGAAGTTGACCAGGTAGACCTTGCCCTTGAGGTCTTGTGTCGACAGCTTCTGCCCGTCGAGCAGCGTAAAGGTGGCGGCCGGCACCTGCTGCGACGGCGTGAACGCGCGCCAGCCGAACCAGCCGGCCACGGCCAGCACCAGCACGATCACAGGCAGCAACCAGCGGCGGTTGCCCGAGGCGGCAGATGCGATGCTGGTGGAGGAAGTCAGGGGCGAGGCCATGTCGGCAACGGCTCCGGGAAATGGGTCACAAACCACTATTGTAGGCCCGCCGCGCCGGCGCCGCTGGCCGGCTGCGACATTCCGTCTCTTGCGACCCGGGGGTCACTTCCCGTCGGCGAGCGCGATGTCATACAACGCCAGGTCGGTGGCGGAGAAACAGCAGAAGGTGATCGCGTCGAAGCCGGCGCCATGTTCGCGCACCGTACGCACGGCAATCGGCGCGGCCAGCTCCGGCGGGAAGCCATACACGCCGGTGCTGATGCACGGAAACGCGAGGGTGCGCACGCCGTGCTCGCGGGCCAGCGCCAGGCTGTTGCGGTAGCACGCGGCCAGCAGCGCCGCCTCGTCTTGCCCGCCGCCGTGCCAGACCGGCCCGACGGTGTGGATGACATACCGCGCCGGGAGCAGGAACCCCGGCGTGATCTTGGCCTCGCCCGTGCGGCAGCCGTTGAGGGCGCGGCAGGCTTCGAGCAGCGCCGGCCCGGCCGCGCGGTGGATCGCGCCATCCACGCCGCCGCCGCCCAGCAGTGAGCTGTTGGCCGCGTTGACGATGGCGTCGCAGCCGAGCGTGGTGATGTCGGCGCGGACGGCGTGCAGGGTGGCGGCAGGCATGATGCGCTCCTGGGGGAACGGACTCATCGATAATAGCCCGCTGACGCATCACCAGAACAACACAGGAGGCGACGTGACCGTCACGGCAAGACAGCAGATTTGGCGCGCGCTGGGCGCGGCGGCATGCGTGGCGCTGATGGCCTGTTCGCCCAAGTACGACTGGCGCACGGTGCATTCGGACGCGGGCGCCTACACCGTCGACTACCCGGCCAAGCCCACCGCCGAGGCGCGCCCGGTCACCATCAACGGCCAACGCCTGCCGATGACCATGCAGGCCGCCAGCATCGACGGCACGCTGTTCGCCATTGGCGTGGTGGAGCTGCCGGCCGATGACCCGGTCTGGCGCCAGCACGCCGTCGATGCGCTGCGCACGGGGCTGTCGGCCAACCTGAAGGGCAACCTGGCGGTGCGCGACATCGCCGTGAAGACGGCTGCGCAGCCGCCGCTGTCGTTGCCGGCGTTGGAGCTGGTCGCCCAGGGCGCGGGCGGCAATGACCCGGCGCCGCGCCGGCTGACCGCCCGCCTGGTCGCGACCGGCCGCCACGCCTACCAGGCCGTCGTGCTGGAATCGGGCGACGCCGCGCGCGATGCGCGCCAGCAGGAGCAGGTCGACCAGTTCCTCACCAGCTTCCAACCGTACTAACAACGCCGAGCGCCTCAAGCGCGCTGGCGGCTGCCGGTGCACAATCGTCGCCTTCCGCTTCACCACCTCATCACATCACGGGGAACCATCATGACGCTGCAAGTCTGGCTGGCCTTTTTCCTGGCCGCCTGGGTGATCGCCATCTCGCCGGGGTCGGGCGCCATCCTGTGCATGAGCCACGGCCTCACGCACGGCGTGCGCCGTACCACGGTCACCATCGCCGGGCTGGAGCTGGGCATCGTCGTCATCCTGTTCATTGCGGGCGCCGGGTTGGGCGCGCTGCTGGTGGCGTCGGAGCACGCCTTCACTGCCATCAAGATCATCGGTGCGCTGTACCTGATCTACCTGGGCATCGTGCAGTGGCGCACGCCCATCCAGATCAGTCAGCCCACCGAGGGCGACCCGGTAAAAGTGTCGGGCACCGGCGCGCGCCGCCGCTTCCTGGTCGGGTTGCTCACCAACCTGACCAACCCCAAGGGCATCCTCTTCATGGTGGCCGTGCTGCCGCAGTTCATCGACCCGGCCAAGCCGCTGATGCCGCAGCTCGCCGTCCTGGCCGCGACCATGGTGTTCGTCGATCTGATCGTCATGCACGGCTATGCACTGCTGGCCTCGCGTGCGCAACGCCTGTTCCGCAACCCGCGTGCGCTGCGCTGGCAGAGCCGGTTCTTCGGCGGCATGCTGATGGGCATTGGCGCCGCGCTGTTCTTCGTGAAGCGGCAGACCGCCTAGCCCGCCCTATCGCGCCGATGGGGCCGGCCGCGTGCCGAGCCCCGCGCGCGCGATCACCAGCGCGCCTACCGGGGCCGCCGCAAACAGCAGGAACAGCCAGCGTGACGCGGCCCCCAGATCGGGTGCCGGGCCCGCCGCGCCCAGCGTGTTGAGCACGACGCCGCCCAGCGCCGCGCCAAACGCGGTCGCCACCAACTGCACCGTCACGATCGACGCCGACGCACGGTCGTGATCTTCCGCCGGCGCCACCGTCATGATGCGGTTGGCCAGATGCGGCCAGGCGACGCCCACCCCCAGCCCCACCAGCGTCAACGCCACGATGATCAGCGCGGTCAGCAGCGTATCGCCGGCGCCCACCGGCACCAGGAGCGCCAGCACCAGCAGGCCCAGCGCGCACGCCCACGGTGCCACCCGGATCACGCGCGTGGCCGACGATTCGCGCAGTGTGGCGCTTAGGATGGCGCCCAGCGTCCAGCCCGCCGAGGCCGTGGCGGCGATATAGCCGGCGATCAGCGGGCTCTGCCCGTGCAGCCGCTGCAGGAACAGCGGCACGAAGATCTCCGTACAGGTGACCGTCACCGCCAGCAAGGCCGATACGCCATACAGCGCGGCGAGCGCCGTGCGGCCCGTGTACGCATCGGCGGGCAGGATGCGCCGCGACGAGCGCATCTCGACACGGCGGATCGCCAGCAACGTGACGGCCGCCGCGATCAGGCCCAATGCGCCGAGCCACGGCGTGGCGCTGATGCTGCTCCACGACGCCGCCACCACGGCGAAGGCCAGCAGCGCGAGCTGGCGCGCGGGCACGGGCGTCGGGCGCTCGGCTTGCGTGGAGGTGGGCTTGAGTACCACCACGGCTGCCGCCGCAGCCAGCCCGATCAGCACCACCAGCGACCAGAACGCCAGCCGCCACGTCGCGTACTGCGCAAACACACCGCCCACCGCCGGCCCGAGCAGCGTGGCAATGCCCCACATGCCCGAGAGCAGCGCCAGTGCGCGCGGCCACAGCGGCTTGGGCAGCACGCTGCGCATCAGCACGTACGGCGCCGACAGCAGCACGCCGCCGCCGAGCCCCTGCAGCACGCGGCCCGCCAGCAGCACGGGCATGGCCGGCGCCAGCGCGCACAGTGCCGAACCCCCGCCGAACACCGCTGCCCCCAGCAGGTAGGCGCCACGCGGCCCGGCATGCTGGATCACCTGCGCTGCCACCGCCGCGCCCGTGATCGACGCCACGATGAACAGCGTCGTGTTCCACGCATAGAAGGCCACGCCGCCGATGTCGTCGACCACGCTGGGCAGGATCGTCGTGGTCAGGTAGAGGTTGATGGCGTGCAGCGCCACGCCGGCGGCCAGCACCAGTACGCGCAACGCGTTGGCGCCGCGGAACAGGTCGAGCCAGGAGGCGTCGTCTGCGGTGATCGAGGTCGGGCTCATCTTGTGCTCCAGCAAATGGGTTGCGTGCAATCTCGAAGACGCGGGAGCGGGCCGGGCTGTGACGGCCCGCTTGCATCGGCGCGGTCGGTATCGCATTATCTTGGCGTCAAGATAAAAAACGATTGTCTCGACGTCAAGATAACCACCAATGAGGAAAGGGAGAATGGACCGAGCTGCCCAGGCCGTCGAACAATGGAACCGCGAGCGCCCGGACCTGGACGTCAGCTCGATGCTGCTGTTGGGCCGGCTGGGTGAGGCGACGCTCGTCATCGCGCGCGAGCGGCTCCAGCCGGTCTTCGCGCAGTTCGGCCTGCAGCCCGGCGAGTTCGACGTGCTGGCCACCCTGCGCCGCAGCGGTGCGCCCTATGCGCTCACACCCACTGCGCTGTACGACGCGGCGATGATGTCCTCGGGTGGCATGACCAACCGCATCGATCGCCTGCAGCAAGCGGGCTGGGTCGAGCGCCGGCCCAATCCCGAGGATGGGCGCGGCACGCTGGTCGCGCTCACCCAGGCGGGGTTCGCGTTGATCGATGAAGCCGTGACGATGCACGTCGAGAACCAGCGCGCTGTGCTTTCGGTGCTGACAGTCGCTGAGCAGCGTCAGTTGGCGAAGCTGCTGGCGAAGCTGATCGAGGGGCAGCGCGCGGACGTAAGCTAGTCCGCCTTCACCCCGCGCCGATACTGAATCGCCTCGCCCACATGCGCTGCATCGATCTGCTCATCACCGGCCAGGTCGGCGATGGTGCGGGCGAGCTTGAGCACGCGCGCATACGCGCGGGCGGACCACGAGAAGCGCGTCATCGCGTGGCGCAGCAGGCCATCGGCGGCATCGGTGCGCGCGCAGTGCAGGTCGATCTCGTGGCCGGCCAGCAGCGCGTTGCGCTTGCCCTGTCTGGCCAGTTGCCGCGCATGCGCTGCCGCCACCCGCTCGGCCACGTCAACGGTCGGCTCGCCGGGCGGGCCGTCCAGCAGTTCTTCCTGCGAGGGCGTCGGCACCTCGATCTGCACGTCGATGCGGTCGAGCAGCGGGCCTGAAATGCGCGACTGGTAGCGCTCCACCTGGTCCGGCGTGCAGCGGCACGCGCGCAGCGGGTGGCCACGATAGCCGCACGGGCACGGGTTCATCGCGGCAATCAGCTGGAAGCTGGCGGGGAAGTCGGTCTGGTGCGCCGCGCGCGAGATGGTGATGTGGCCGGTCTCCAGCGGCTCGCGCAGGACTTCGAGCACGCGGCGTTCGAACTCGGGCAGCTCGTCGAGGAACAAGACGCCTTGATGGGCGAGCGAAATTTCGCCGGGCCTGGGCGTGTTGCCGCCACCCACCATCGCCACGGCGGAGGCGGTGTGATGCGGCGATCGAAACGGCCGCACCTTCCAGCGCCGCGCATCGAACCCGCGCGTGGTCAGGCTCATCACGGCGGCGGCGGATAGCGCCTCGTCGTCGCTCATGTCCGGCAGCAGGCCGGGAAAGCGCTGCGCCAGCATCGACTTGCCGGTGCCGGGCGGGCCGATCATCAGCATCGAGTGGCCGCCGGCTGCCGCGACCTCCAGCGCGCGCCGCGCCTGCGGCTGGCCGCGCACGTCAGCCAGGTCGGGATAGCGGATGTCGGCATCGACCGGCGCCGGCAGCGCGGCTGTGAGTTTGCGACCGGGCGCGGAAAGGTGGTCGCACACCTCGATCAGCGTGCGCGCGGGCAGCACCCTGGTGCCGCTCACCAGCGCGGCCTCGGCGGCGTTTTCGGCCGGCAGCACGAAGGCGCGGGTGAGCGGGGCATCGCCGTCGGCCGGTGCCGGGCTGTGCGATAGCGCATAGGCCATCGCCAGCGCGCCACGGATCGGCCGCAGGTCGCCCGACAGTGATAGCTCGCCGGCGAACTCGTGCGCGTCCAGATGCGTGTGCGGAATCTGCCGGCTCGCAGCCAGGATGCCCAGCGCAATGGGGAGGTCGAAGCGCCCCGATTCCTTGGGCAGATCCGCCGGCGCCAGGTTGACGGTGATGCGCCGCGCGGGAAACTCGAAGCGGCTGTTCTGGATGGCCGCGCGCACGCGGTCCTTGCTCTCCTTCACCTCGGTGTCGGGCAGGCCGACGATGGTGAACGACGGCAGTCCGTTGGCCAGATGCACCTCCACCGATACCGCTGGCGCGTCGATGCCCGACAGCGCGCGTGAGCGCAACACGGCGAGGCTCATCGCGCGGCCCTCCGGATGACATCACGAGCAGGGCGGAGGGCAGGGCATCGAGGCATGGCGTGACAGTGCGTGACGGTGGCGGAGCCCGTCACTGTGCCAGCGACGTTACGCCGTCATGCAAGCCCGCATCCAAATTTGACGATCGGGCGGGCATGAAAAACCGGAGCGCGCGGCTCCGGTCCGGAAGGGGCGCTGGACGTGAGGTGTCAGCCGACGGGCTGCTGCTCGATCCGGTACTGGCAGATCAGCCGGCCTTCGCGCAGGCAGTGCTCGCTGGCGGGGCGGCCGGTGGCTTCGGAGAAGAACGCAGCCAATGCCTTGCAGACGCACGGCGTTTCGCGCACGGCGCCGGCCACCGGGCAGCTGTAGTTGCGCACCATGATGGCCGTGCCGTCCGGTACGGCCTCGGTGCTGGCGCCCAGGCTGTCGGCGGTGGCCATGGCCTCGGCCAGGTTGTTGTCGAAATCGGCGGTGGCGGGCAGCCCCGCTTCGCGTGCGAGGCGGCGGCCAGTCGCCTCCAGCACCCCCGCGAGCTGATCGGCGTCGAGCTGGTCTTGCAGCTCGGCCAGCAGACCCAGCAGGAACCCCTTGTAGGCGCCGGAGGCGGCATCTTCGCTGCCGGCGGCCGCCTCATACACGATGGCGGGTTTGCCCGGCGTGCCTGTCTGAAGTGGCTTGCGACGACGCACCAGGCCCTCCGCCTCCAGTTGCTTCAACTGGACGTTGATCGCGTTGCGTGTCACGGCCAGGCGCTCGCACAGCTGTACCACGGTCAGCGGTTCGCGTTGCAGGGCGCTCAGGATGTCGTTCTTGGTGGACACGGCGGGACGGGGAAGGACCAAAGGGATGGGCCGGATTATAGCCACGCGATCGGAATCCGCCCAAAAGATGATTAATAACAATACGTATTGTCATTATTTATCATATAGCCTAAACTGCGCTGGCGCTACTCCCACAACCCACGCCACGAGGTGCCCCATGCAGTCATCCAGATCCCCCAACTCCCTGTTTGCGCTTGGCCTGCTGCCGCTTGCGCTTGCCATGGCAGACGTTGCCGTCGCTCAGACACCTCCCGCCCCGCCCGAGCAGAAGTCCACCCCAGTGCGGCTCGTTGACGCGCTCAATGGCGTGTTTGGCCAGCATCCTGGCGCGCGCGCCGTCCACGCGAAGGGCATCGTGCTTGAAGGCGCCTTCACCCCCAGCCGTTCCGCGCATACCGTCAGCACGGCGCCGCATCTGCAGAAGGCCGCCGTGCCGGTGGTCGTGCGCTTCTCCGACTTTGCGGGCATTCCGGACATCGCGGACAACCACGCGCTGGCCGCCCCGCGTGGATTGGCCGTCAAGTTCACGCTGCCCGGCGGCGCCACGACCGACATCGTTTCGCACGCCTTCAACGGTTTCCCGTCGCCCACGACGGATGATTTCCACGATCTGCTGATCGCGCTGGGCAGCAGCGGGCCGAACGTGCCCAAGCCCACGCCGCTCGACACCTACCTGGGTAGCCACCCGGCCGCCAAGGCCTTCCTCACGGCGCCCAAGCCCGAGCCGGTCAGCTATGGCTCGCTGCCGTACTTTGGCGTCAACACGTTCAAGTTCGTCAACGCCAAGGGTGTAGTGACGTACGGCCGCTACCAGATCCGGCCGGTGGGCGGCGAGCAGTACCTGAGTGATGCGGATGCAGCCAAGGCAGCGCCTGACTACTTGCAGACCGAAATGCGCGGTCACGTTGCAAAGGCACCGATCAAGTTCAAGCTCGTACTGCAGATTGCAGCGCCTGATGACAAGCTCGATGACCCGTCGATCGCCTGGCCTGACACGCGCCGCACGGTCGAGCTGGGCACGCTCTCCATCACCAAGGCCGTGGCAGACAGTGATGCCGCGCAACGCAAGCTGCTGTTCCAGCCGAACGCGCTGCCTGCCGGCATCGAAGTCGAAGACCCGATGGTCAATGCGCGCGCGGCGGCGTATGGGGTCTCGTTTGGGCGTCGCCAGCAGTAACGGCACGGGCTATTGGAGTCACCATGAGCATTGCACTCGTCCCCAACAACACGTTGATCACGGCATCGCCGGAAGAGGGCCGGCAACTGGCCATCAAGCTGGCGCGGCTGGTGATCAAGACCACCCAGCCCGACGAAGCCGTGCGCGACAGGCTGCGCGACGTGTACGCCAACGATGCAGGCATGTTGCTGCAGATCGGGCAGATCGTCGCGGCCGAGTTCGCGACCATCGCGGCGGCCAACCACTACTGGCGGCCTTGATCCTTCGCCAAGAAGACCGCGCTAAACCTGAAATGGAACACTAGCTATGCCGCTACTCAATATTCACGTCGTCAAGGGGCGAAGCGAGGAGCAGGCCACGATGCTCCTCCAGACCATTCACGATGCCATGGTCGAGGCCTTCGAGGTGCCGGTACGAGATCGCTACCAAGTGCTGCACGAACATGATGCGCAGCGACTGATCATGGAAGACACGGGACTGGGCTTTGTCCGCACGGACAACCGCGTTCTGATCCACGTCACGACGCGGCCAAGGTCGCTGGAAATGAAGGAGCGCTTCTACGCGCTGCTCGTGGAGTCTCTCGGGACGCGTTGCGGCGTCGCGCCCGAGGACATCATGGTGTCCTGCGTCGAGAACAGCGATGCCGACTGGACTTTCGGGTTCGGCCGAGCCCAATTCCTCGTCGGTGAGCTCTAGGAGAAGGTGCGACCGCCGCGGCGACAGATAACGACTGGCGGCCGTAAGCGGTGGGCCGCCGGCCCGCGCGCATAAAAAAGCCGGGGCACGAGCCCCGGCTGGTCTCCTCGGCAGATCGCATCAGGGGAAGGCTGGCATGGCGCGTTCTTCGCCGCTGAAGCGGCCTTCCGGATGGGTGTTCTGCAGCAGCGCGCGCATCTCTGACACGCGCGAGCGCGGCACGTCCACCATCAACAGGATCTGCCCCTCTTCATCCACCGCTTTCTTGAATGGCTTGAGCCGGCTATTCGGCACCGAGCTGCCGATCATGCTCGACGCCCACGCGCCAAACAGCGCACCGAGCACGGTCGTGATGCCGATCATCCCCCACTGCGGTCCTTCGCCGATGACGGGGAACAGCGCGGCCACCACGCCGGCGATGACGCCCGCGCCGCCGCCGATCACCACTCCATTCTGCGTGGCGTGAACGATGTCGGAGGTTTGCAGCAGATTGGCCTCGTGCAGGCCGGTGAGGTCGGTGCCTTCGCGCGCGACAAAGTGGATGTGGCGCTCGGTGATGCGCGCCAGCAGCAGGTCATTCATGGCACGCCGGGCGCTCGCCACGTCCGGCAGTAGAAAGTAGAGGCGATGAAGCATGATCGTTCTCCCAGGGCGTCACTCGCGGTCTACGTCAGGCAGCGGGCGGCCTTAAGGGAGTTCTAGATCAGTTGCCGCAACCGAACAAGGCGGTTTTCGCTGTGCGCCGCAGCACGGGTGCGGCGGCCGGCACAGCGGGGGCGAGGGCACGGCAAGCCGGCGCGGGGCCGGCGGGCAATCAGCGGTCAGCGCCAGCCGGCTCGCTCGACTTCAGCTGCGCTTCCAGCGCGGCCACGCGCGTCTCCAGCTCTTCCAGCCGGGCGCGGGTGCGGGCCAGCACCTGCGATTGCACGTCGAATTCCTCTCGGGTGACCAGGTCGAGCTTGGAGAAGCCCTGCGTCATCATCGCGCGGACGTTTTTTTCGATATCGGCGGCGGGCGAGTTGCGCAGCGCCTCGCTCACGCGGTTCTGGAAGTCGGTAAAGAGATCGGTGGGTTTCATGAGGATTCTCCGAGGGTCGTGCCGGCTGCGCCAAGGCGGTGCATGCACCGAAAATGTGCGCGAGAATTGCCGTGCCGTGGTGCGTGTGGCTTGGGCGGATGCGTACTTTCAGTGCCGGATCGCCAGATGCGCCGCATCGTACACGCAAATCCACGAAAAAACCGGCAGCGCTCGCTGCGGTGCGGCATTGGCGGCGCGTACAAAAATAGGGTCAGGATGTGCTTCGGCGTGCCTCGCGAGCGCAGCGCAGCAGCGGGTACGGTGACCAAATCACTCTATCACAGCGCCCCAGCCGCGCCCATGTCGACCCGGGGCGACCAGGCCGAACCCGCCTACGCCAACCGCTTGCGGGCATTTGTCAACGCATGAGGAGTCCGTCCCCATTTCTGGCGCGGCGTGCCTTAAGTCGATCGCAAGGCGCCTCGTCCAACGGAACCGAAGCAACAGCCTAACTTCACTACGTTGACATGGCATGACAGTTGCAGAACCTCACCCGAACCTCATCCGAGTTCTTGCCACATTCCATTTGCGTCTTTCTAAAGGGGGAGAGTCGTTATGAAGAAGTTTGCTTCCGCAGCCAGCTTGCTGCTGTTGACCGGTGCTGCTGCCGGTGTGGGTCAAACCGCATTCGCGCAAACCGCGCCGGCCGCAGACGCGACCGCTGCTGCGCCCGCCGCGGCTCCGGCGCCGGCACCCGCGTTGACGGCCAACGTCACGCTGGCCAGCCAGTACCGCTATCGCGGCATCATGCAAACCAACAACAAGCCGGCCATCCAGGGCGGCGTTGACTACGCCATTCCGGGCGGCGTGCTGCCCGAAGGCTTCTACGTCGGTAACTGGAACTCGTCGATCAGCTGGCTCTCGGATTCCAACTCCAGCGTCTCCGCGCCGATCGAGATGGACTTCTACGGCGGCTACAAGACCGAGATCGTCAAAGATGTGCCGATCGACGTGGGCGTGCTGCAGTATTACTACCCGGGCAGCTACCCCAGCGACTTCACCCGCCCGCACACCACCGAAGGTTACGCGCAGGTCGGCTACGGCCCGGTCACCTTCAAGTATTCGCACGCGTTCTCGAACCTGTTCGGCACGCCCGATTCGCACCACAGCCAGTACTTCGACCTGTCGGGCAACTTCGACACCGGCTTCTGGGGCCTGACGCTGAACCTGCACCTCGGCTATCAACAAGTGCCGCACCAGGTCGTGCGCGCCTCGTATGCCGACTGGAAGATCGGCGTGACCAAGGACTTCGGCGGTGGCTGGACCGCATCGCTGGCGTACATCGATACCAATGCCGGTCGCGCGTTCTACACCAACACGCACAACAACTACATGGGCAAGGCGACCGCGCTGCTGTCGGTCACCCGGACTTTCTAACAACGAGGCGCAGCGGCGCCGCGCGCGCCGCAATCGAGGAGGAATCCAGCATGAAACTGATCATGGCCATCATCAAGCCGTTCAAGCTCGACGAGGTCCGCGAGGCGTTGTCTCAAGTGGGCGTGTCGGGTATCACGGTGACGGAGGTCAAGGGCTTCGGTCGTCAGAAGGGCCACACCGAGCTGTACCGCGGCGCCGAGTACATCGTCGACTTCCTGCCTAAAGTGAAGCTCGAAGTGGCGGTGCCCGACGAGGTGCTCGAGCGCGCCGTCGAAGCCATTGAAAAATCCGCGCGCACCGGCAAGATCGGCGACGGCAAGATCTTCGTCGCCGACGTCGAGCAAGTCATCCGCATTCGCACCGGCGAAACCGGCGGCGACGCCCTGTAAGCGCCAATCAGCCAAGGAAAAGAGGTCAAGACATGAAAACCTGGTTCACACGATTCCTGACGGCGGGGGCCGTCGCCGCGGTGCTCGCGGGCGCCGTGATGTCTGCGCCGGCTGTGGCGCAGGACAAGCCGGCTGCATCGGCACCGGCTGCTGAAGCCTCGGCTCCGGCCGCGGCTGCTGCCTCCGAGCCGGCCGCCGCAGCGGCTGCTGCTGCACCGGCCGCCGCCGCAGCGCCGGCTTCCGCGCCGGCCGCCGCCACGCCCGTGCCCAACAAGGGCGACACGGCCTGGCTGCTGGTCTCCACCGCGTTCGTCATCCTGATGACGCTGCCGGGCCTGGCACTGTTCTACGGCGGCCTGGTGCGCAAGAAGAACATGCTGTCGGTGCTGATGCAATGTACCGGCATCTTCTCGCTCGTCATCATCCTGTGGGCGGTCTACGGCTACAGCTTCGCCTTCACCGAGGGCAACGCCTTCTTCGGCGGGCTCGACCGGCTGTTCCTCAAGGGCCTGACGCCGGACTCGGTGGCCGCCACCTTCAGCAAGGGCGTGGTGGTGCCGGAGTATGCATACTTCGCCTTCCAGGGTGCGTTTGCCGCGATCACCTGCGCGCTGATCATCGGTGCCTTCGCCGAGCGCGCCAAGTTCTCGGCCGTGCTGCTGTTCGTGGTGCTGTGGTTCACCTTCAGCTACCTGCCGATCGCCCACATGGTCTGGTTCTGGCCGGGTCCGGACGGCTTTACCGATGCCAAGGCTGCTGAGCTGATGACGGCCAAGTCGGGCTGGCTGTTCCAGAAGGGCGCGCTGGACTTTGCGGGCGGTACCGTGGTGCACATCAACGCCGCCGTGGCGGGCCTGGTGGGCGCCTTCCTGTTCGGCAAGCGCATCGGCTTCGGCCGCGAAGCGCTCAAGCCGCACAGCCTGACGATGACCATGATCGGCGCCTCGCTGCTGTGGTTCGGCTGGTTCGGCTTCAACGCCGGCTCGGCCCTGGAAGCCAACGGCAGCGCCGCGCTGGCCTTCGTCAACACGCTGCTGGCCACCGCCGCCGCCGTGCTGTCGTGGAGCGTGGGTGAGTGGGTTGGCAAGAGCAAGCCGTCGATGCTGGGTGCCGCGTCGGGTGCCGTCGCCGGCCTGGTGGCGATCACCCCGGCCGCCGGCTACGTCGGCCCGATGGGCTCGATCGCGCTGGGCATCATCGCCGGCCTGATGTGCCTGTGGGGCGTGAACGGCCTCAAGCGCATGCTGGGCATGGACGACACGCTGGACGTGTTCGGCGTGCACGGCGTGGGCGGTATCCTGGGTGCACTGCTGACCGGCGTGTTCGCGGCCCCGAGCCTGGGCGGCACCGGCGTCTACGATTACGTCGCCAACAAGGTGGGCGACTACTCGATCGGCAGCCAGCTGTGGATCCAGCTGCAGGGCGTGTTGACCACCATCGTCTGGTCGGGCGTGGTGGCCTTCATCTCGTACAAGATCGTCGACGCGATCATCGGCCTGCGCGTGCCGGAAGAAGAGGAGCGCGAAGGCCTGGACATCACGTCCCACGGCGAAACCGCCTACGAAGACTGAGCATCCATCGCGGCATTTCACGAAAAACCCGGCCGCGCGCCGGGTTTTTTTGTCACCCCGACCGGACGTGCCTTAACTCCGATCTTAAAAAGCTTCAATTGCCTGACGTTATGCGGACGCTTACATTGCACACGTGGTTTCCTCCACCTGCAGAACGCTCCCCGTATCTGTCAGGCTATTCCCCAAGCGCGGCAGCCCCGCGCTTTTTTTTTTGTCTGCGTTTTTTGAGCGCTGGCAACACCGCTGTCGTCACGCCATGTGACGCTCGTACCCCTCCCCCTTGCAGAACGGCGCGGCGACCACATATCGATAGACCTCCGCCGTCTGCAAGCAATTGTCCATTCCTCTACAATCGGAGTGGGCGATAAATTACATCAATAGGAAGGGTATGGTTCCGCACCTGATCACCGCGCTGAACGGGCCGCTGTTGGAGCTCGAGCAGAAGATTCTCGACGCCACGCCCGCCATCGAACGCTGGTTCCGCCTGGAATGGCAGGAACATACCCCGCCGTTCTACTGTTCGGTCGATTTGCGCAACGCCGGCTTCAAGCTGGCGCCGGTCGACACCAACCTGTTCCCCGGCGGCTTCAACAACCTGGCGCCCGAGATGCTGCCGCTGGCCGTGCAGGCCGCCATGGCCGCGATCGAGAAGATCTGCCCGGACGCCAAGAACCTGCTGCTGATCCCCGAGCGCCATACGCGCAACATGTTCTACCTGCAGAACGTGGCGCGCCTGTCGCAGATCATGCGCCAGGCCGGCTTGAATGTGCGCCTGGGCTCGCTGTCCGAAGACATCACCGAACCCACGCCGATCGACCTGCCCGACGGCCAGCGCCTGGTGGTCGAGCCGATCAAGCGCATCGGCACCAAGGACCGCCGCCTGGGCATGGACGACTTCGATCCATGCTCGATCCTGCTGAACAATGACCTGTCGGCCGGCGTGCCGCCCATCCTCGAGAACATCCACGAGCAATATCTGCTGCCGCCGCTGCATGCGGGCTGGTCGCAGCGGCGCAAGACCAACCACTTCGCGGCGTACGACGAGGTGGCCAAGAAGTTTGCCAAGCTGATCGACATCGACCCGTGGATGGTCAATCCGTACTTCACCAAGTGCAACGGCATCGACTTCCACGAGCGCACCGGTGAGGACGAACTCGCCCACGCCGTCGAGACCATCCTCAAGAAGACTGCCAAGAAATACAAGGAATACGGCATCAACGAGACGCCCTATGTGGTGGTCAAGGCCGATGCCGGCACCTACGGCATGGGCATCATGACCGTGCGCGATCCGTCCGAGGTTCGGGGCCTGAACCGGAAGGAACGCAACAAGATGAGCGTGGTCAAGGAAGGCCTCGAGGTGTCCGAAGTGATCGTGCAGGAAGGCGTGCACACCTTCGAGAAGATCAACGAGGCGGTGGCCGAGCCGGTTGTGTACATGATCGACCGCTACGTGGTCGGCGGGTTCTACCGGGTACACACGGGTCGCGGCGTGGACGAGAATCTGAACGCGCCGGGCATGCATTTCGTGCCGCTGCCGTTCGCCTCGAACTCGCTGCCGGACAGCCACGTCAAGCCCGGCTCGGGCGAGCCGAACCGCTTCTATATGTATGGCGTGGTGGCCCGCCTGGCCCTGCTGGCCGCGTCGCTCGAGCTCGAGAAGACCGACCCGAATCCGTTGATCTGATCGCCGTTTGCAGTCCCTGGAGTCCTCATGCGTATCCTGTTCATCGTCGATCCTCTGTCAACGTTCAAGATCTACAAGGATTCCACCTTCGCGATGATGCGCGAGGCGACGGCGCGCGGCTATGCCCTTTTCACCTGCCTGCAGTCGCAGCTGACGCTGTCGGGCAACGTGGTCGAGGCCGTCACCACGCCCATCGCCCTGACCGGCAATGAGGACGACGGCCACGACTGGTACCGCGCCGGTGACCCGCGCCTGCTGCCGCTCACCGGCTTCGACGCCGTAGTGATGCGCAAGGACCCGCCGTTCGACATGGAATACGTCACCAGCACCTGGCTGCTGGAGCTGGCCGAGCGCCAGGGCGCGCGCGTGTTCAACAAGCCGCAGGCGATCCGCGACCACTCCGAGAAACTGGCGATCGCGCAGTTCCGCGAGTTCACGGTGCCGACCATCGTTACGCGCGATGCCAGGCGCATCCGCGATTTTCATGCGGAGCAGGGCGACGTGATCCTCAAGCCGCTGGACGGCATGGGCGGCGCCGGCATCTTCCGCATCGGCCCGGACGGCATGAACCTGGGCGCCACGATCGAGACGCTCACCGATAACGGCGCGCGCACGATCATGGCCCAGCAGTACATCCCGGCCATCCGCGACGGCGACAAGCGCATCCTGCTGATCGGCGGCTCGCCGGTGCCGCATGCCCTGGCGCGCGTGCCGCAGGCGGGCGAAGTGCGCGGCAACCTGGCGGCGGGCGGTACGGGTCGCGCACAGCCGCTGTCGGAACGCGATCAGGTGATTGCGCATGCACTGGCGCCGATCCTGTGGCAGCGCGGCCTGCTGCTGGTCGGCCTGGATGTGATCGGCGACTACCTCACCGAGGTCAACGTCACCAGCCCGACCTGCTTCCAGGAAATCACGCAGCAGACCGGCTTCAACGTCGCCGGCATGTTCATTGATGCGCTGGAGCGGGCGGCGGGCAAGACCAGCGGGCTGGGGCGCAAGCAGGCCTGAGGTGCCCTGCGGGCAGGCATCCCCCTCTGGGGGCAGAACCGCCACATCGGGCCACAAATGGCGCAACCTGCCCTGATACAATTGGTCTCACACCGATTCGCTTTTCGATCATGGCAGGGATTCTGATCATCGCGCACGCGCCGCTGGCCAGCGCGTTGCGAGATTGCGCGGCACACGTGTATTGCGGCCAGCCCGAACGGCTGGCAGCGATCGACGTCTTGCCCGATGCCGAGCCGGCTGCTGTGCTGGCGCAGGCGCGCGCCCAGCTCGACACGCTGGTGGAGGACAACGGCGCGTTGGTGCTCACCGACATCTTCGGCGCCACGCCCGCCAACATCGCCTCGCGTCTGGCCGATCCGGGCCGCGTGCGCGTGCTGGCCGGCGTCAACCTGCCGATGCTGGTGCGCGCCATCTGCTACCGCACCGAGAAGCTGGATCAGCTCGCCACCAAGGCCTTGGCCGGCGGTGCGCAAGGCGTACTGCAGGTCGGCTCGACGGCCGTTCAGAACCAGGTTGCCAACCATCCGGACAAATATGCTGCAGAGGGATATCACCATCATCAATAAGCTCGGGCTGCACGCTCGCGCCTCCGCCAAACTCACGCAGCTCGCCAGCAAGTTCGACAGCCACATCAAGATGTCGCGCAACGGCCGCCAGGTCGATGCGAAGAGCATCATGGGCGTGATGATGCTGGCAGCAGGCATCGGCTCCACCGTTTCGCTGGAGGTCGAAGGCCCCGACGAGCATGACGCCATGGAAGGCCTGGTCGCACTCATTAACGACCGCTTCGGCGAAGGCGAATAAGCAAGTTTCTCTACGGCGCTCCTATGCCATTCACCCTGCACGGCATCCCGGTTTCGCGCGGCATCGCCATCGGGCGTGCCCACATGCTGGCGCGCGCGGCGCTGGATGTCTCGCACTACCTCGTCGACGAAGACAAGCTCGATACCGAGGTGGAGCGCCTGCGCGCGGCCCGCGCCACGGTGCGTGCCGAGCTGGTGACGCTCAAGCGCGAATTGCCCGCTGACGCGCCCGAGGAGCTGAGCGCCTTCCTGGCCGTGCACGCAATGTTCGTCGACGATCCGCACCTGTCGCTGGCGGCGGAGAAGCTGATCCGCGAGCGCCGCTACAACGCGGAGTGGGCGCTGACCACGCAGCTTGAAGAGCTGATCCGCCAGTTTGGCGAGATCGAGGACGCCTACCTGCGCGAGCGCAAGGCCGACATCGAGCAGGTGGTCGAGCGCATCCTCAAGGTGCTGGCCGGCGCGCCGGTGCTGGCACCTGCGCCGGTGTCGGCGGGCTGCGACCCGGACGCCGGCATGATCGTCGTCGCACACGACATCGCGCCGGCCGACATGCTGCAGTTCCGCGGCCAGACCTTCGCCGGCTTCGTCACCGACACGGGCGGGCGCACCTCGCACACCGCCATCGTCGCGCGCAGCCTGGACATCCCGGCGGCGGTGGGCGTGCACAACGCCAGCACCCTGATCCGCCAGGACGACCGCATCATCATCGACGGCGACAACGGTATCGTCATCGTCGACCCGAGCGCGCCCATCCTCGAGGAATACCGTCATCGCCGCAGCGAGGGCGAGCTGCAGAAGAAGCGCCTCGAGCGCCTGCGCCACACCCCCACCGTCACGCTCGACGGCACGCAGATCGACCTGCTTGCCAACATCGAGATGCCGGAGGACGCCGCTGCTGCGCTGTCCGCCGGCGCCGTGGGCGTGGGCCTGTTCCGTTCCGAATTCCTCTTCATGAACCGGCGCGGCGCGCTGCCCGACGAGGAAGAGCAGTTCCGCGCCTACCGCACGGCGGTCGAATCGATGAAGGGGCTGCCGGTCACCATCCGCACCATCGACATCGGCGCCGACAAGCCGCTCGACATCCGCGACGACCAGTTCGAGACCGCGCCCAACCCGGCGCTGGGGCTGCGTGCGATCCGCTGGTCATTGTCGGAGCCGGCCATGTTCCTCACGCAGCTGCGGGCGTTGCTGCGCGCATCGGCCTTCGGGCCGGTGAAGATTCTCGTGCCGATGCTCGCGCACGCCCGCGAGATCGACCAGACGCTGGATCTGCTCGAACGCGCCAAGGCCTCGCTCGAAGCCGACGGCCTGCCGTTCGACGCGACCATCAAGGTCGGCGCCATGATCGAGATCCCGGCCGCTGTGCTGATCCTGCCGGTGTTCCTGCGCCGCATGGATTTCCTCTCGATCGGCACCAACGACCTGATCCAGTACACGCTGGCGATCGACCGCGCCGACAATGCCGTTGCGCATCTGTACGACCCGCTGCATCCGGCTGTGCTGCAACTGATCGGGCGCACCATCCGCGATGCGCACCATGCCGGTGTGCCGGTCTCGGTGTGCGGCGAGATGGCAGGGGATGCCGCCATGACGCGCCTGCTGCTCGGCATGGGGCTGACGGAATTCTCGATGCAGCCGGCGCAGTTGCTGAGCGTCAAGCAGCAGATCTTGCGTGCCGACCGGCCCCGCCTGATGCGCGAAGTCGACCGTCTCCTGCACGCCTGCGAGCCCACCGAGATCCAGGACGCCCTCGGCGCTTTGGCGCGCGCCTGACTCGCGCTTGCCGTTGCGCCGGCGCGTCGCTGCGGCCGACGCTTTCGCATTCTAAGTGATTGAAATTGCACGTTTTTCCGTGAAAAGACGGCTTGCGTGCACCCCCATATCCCTGCCTGCGTTATGGGGTCGAACAAGAATTGTTCTCATTTCCATTCTCTGCTATTCTGGTCCGGCAGCGCGTTCTGAGCGTTGCTGGAGGAACCCCCGTGTACGTCTGCATCTGCAACCAAGTGACCGACCGCGAAATCCATGGCGCCGCCCGTCTGGGCGTCTCGACGATGGACGAACTCGCTGACACGCTCGGCGTGGGCACCTGCTGCGGACAATGCCGGGACTGCGCCAAGCAGGTGCTCGCCGAAGCGGTGAGCTGCATTCCTATTGATCAAGTGTTGGGCCGTGCCAGCACGCATGCCATAATCGAGCGTCGCGACGAGCCCGTCGCCAATGACCAGGCCGTGATGGCCCGCGCGTTGGCCGCCTGATCCCCCCGTCTGTTTTTCTGCCGCGACTTGCCGCCCGGGCGCCCGCCTCGGCGGCATGTGTTGTTGGCTCAGGCACAGGGCTCGCCTTGAACGGACGCGTGCGTGCGTCCTCCACTTGCAGGAGCCCGAAGCATGGCAAAAAAACCGAAGGACCCCAAGGTCGTCGCCCATCTGAACGCCCAGCTCAAGAACGAGCTGACGGCGATCAACCAGTATTTCCTCCACGCGCGCATGTATCGCCACTGGGGGCTCAAGCGCATCGGCGACCACGAATACCAAGAGTCCATCGGCGAGATGAAGCACGCCGACCGCCTGATCGAACGCATCCTGATGCTCGACGGCCTGCCCAATCTGCAGGACCTCGGCAAGGTGATGATCGGCGAGGACACCAAGGAAATGCTCGAGTGCGACCTGAAGCTGGAGAAGGGCGCGCACACCACGGTGGTCGAGGCAATCGCCTACTGTGAGTCGGTCCGCGACTACGTCAGCCGCGAGATCTTCGTCGAGATCCTCGACGACACCGAAGAGCACATCGACTGGCTGGAAACGCAGCTGGACCTGATCGAGAAGGTCGGTATCCAGAACTACCTGCAGTCGCAGATGGAGCCGGAAGGCGAGTAAGTTCGCCGGACGCGCAAAGAGAAAGGAGGCCTCGGCCTCCTTTTTTGTTGTCTGCGTGCGGCGCGGTTCAGTGCGGGCTCAGTTCGAGTTTCCGTGCATTGCGCCGCAGACCGGGCACGAAGGCTGGCGTGCCACGCGCATCGTCGTCCACTCCATCGACAGCCCATCGAGCATCAACAGGCGCCCGGCGAGTGAACGGCCGATGCCCGCCGCCAGCTTGAGCGCTTCCGCCGCCTGCACCGTGCCGACCATGCCGACCAGCGGCGCGAACACGCCCATGGTGGCGCAGGCCACGTCAGGCGCCGGCTCGTCGGGCGGGAACAGGCAGCCGTAGCAGGGGCCGCCGGCACGGCTGTCGAACACGCTGATCTGCCCATCGAAGCGGATGGCCGCGCCCGACACCAGCGGCACGCCAGCCCGCACGCAGGCCAGGTTGGCGGCCTGGCGCGTGGCGAAGTTGTCGGAGCAGTCCAGCAGCACCGTCACGCCGTCGAGCAGTGCGCCGATGCCCTCCGCATCGAGCCGGCGCTGCACGATGTGCACGCGCACCTCCGGGTTCAGCCGCGCAATCGCCTGTTGTGCCGACTCGACCTTGGGATGCCCGACCGATGCGGTGGTGTGGATGATCTGACGCTGCAGGTTGGTCAGGTCGACCGTGTCGTCGTCGACGATGGTGAGCGTGCCGAGGCCGGCTGCCGCCAGGTAGGGTAGGGCTGCCGCACCCAGGCCGCCGGCGCCGATCACCAGCGCATGCGCGGCGAGCAGCCGCGTCTGCCCCTCGATGCCGATCTCGTCGAGCAGGATATGGCGGGAGTAGCGCAGCAGTTGGTCGTCGTTCATGGCGCGGTGAGAATGAAAAAGGCCGTGCGTCGCACGGCCTTGCAAGCTTAGCGCGTCTGCCGACGCGTGGCGGATCAGCGCGTGCCGGTCGGTTCCGGGAGCGGGGTCACGCCGCTGGCGGGAACCGCCGGTGCGGCCGGCTTGGCCTTGGGCGCGGCGTCGGTCGACGCCTTGCCCGGCTTGGCCGCCTTGTCCGACGTCGCCACCGTTTCCAGCACCGACTTCGAACGCTTGACCGGCTGGCCCTTCAGGTCGGCGATCGCCTGCTGCAGCATGAAGTCGTCGGTCGAGCCGAACTCGATCGGTTTCTTGTTGCGTTCCTTCTCGCGCTGCTCGGGCGTCTTCTTGGCGTTTTCTTCTTCCAGTCGGCGCAGCTCTTCGACGCGGCGCTTCTCGCGCTCGGTCATCTCCGGCTCTTCCGACTCCTGCTTGTTGTGCAGGTGGTGCTCGGTGTCGATCTCGCGGGTGATCAGTGCGTCGTCCGGATCGCCTTCGGGGTTCTGGTCGACCGGGATGTCCGGGCGGATGCCCTTGGCCTGGATCGACTTGCCCGACGGCGTGTAGTAGTACGCGATCGTCAGCTTGATGCCGGTGTCGTTCGACAGCGGGCGCACGGTCTGCACCGAGCCCTTGCCGAAGGAGGTCTTGCCCATCGTCTTGGCGCGGTGGTGGTCCTGCAGCGCGCCCGCCACGATTTCCGATGCCGACGCCGTGTAGGCATTGGTCAGCACCACGATCGGCACGGTCTTGAACTCGGGGTTGAGGTCGACCAGCGGATCGGTGTCGAAGTTGCTCAGGCGGTAGTTGGCAAAGTTGGCCTTGTACACGCGCTTGGCGTCCGGCACCTGGCCGTTGGTGGAGACCACCGTCACGTCCGGCGGCAGGAAGGCAGCGGCAACGCCCACAGCAGCCTGCAGCACGCCGCCGCCGTTGTTGCGCAGGTCAAGGATCACGCCCTTGAGGTGCGGGTCCTGGCGCGCCAGGTCGTTCAGCTTCTTGGCCAGGTCCGGCGTGGTGCGTTCTTGGAAGCTGGTGATGCGCACCCAGGCGATGCCGTCGGACAGCATCTTGACCTTGACCGACTGCACCTGGATCTCGGCGCGGGTGATGGTGAGCGGGAAAGTACGCTCTTCCTTCTTGCGGTAGATGGTGAGCGTGACCTTGGTACCCGGTGCCCCGCGCATGCGCTTGACGGCTTGCTCCAGCGGCATGCCGCGCACCGGCTTGTCGTCGATGCGGGTGATCAGGTCGCCCGGCTGCACGCCGGCGCGGAAGGCAGGGGTGTCCTCGATCGGGTTGATGACCTTGACCAGGCCCTCTTCCTGCGAGATCTCGATGCCCAGGCCCGCGAAGCGGCCTTGCGTGCCTTCCTGCAGCTCCTGGAAGTCTTTCTTGTCCAGGTAGGCCGAATGCGGGTCGAGGCTGGCGACCATGCCCTTGATGGCTTCGGTCAGCAGCTTGTCGTCGTCCACCGGCTCGACGTACTCACGCTTGATCTGGCCAAAGATGTCGGCCATGAGCCTGAGCTTTTCCAGCGGCAGCGGCCCGACCGTCGCGTTCTGCGCGGTGGCGGAAAGCTGGAGCGTCGCCAGGACCCCGGTGACGAGGCCGATGGCGATCAGGCTGATGTTCTTGAGCGAAGTTCGCATGTGTCGAGGGCGGACGTGGGTACGGTAGATAAACTTGGCCCGGGGCGGCTGGCGCACGTCCCGGGCTTTGAGGCTTCGACAGTATAAAGGCGTTGAGGTGCCCCTGCGCCGTTACGCTTTATTTCGACTTGCCCTGGCTCGCCACGGCGGCGAGCGATGCGGCAATCGCTTCCTGGTCGCCCAGGTAGTAGTGGCGGATCGGCTTGAGGTTGGCGTCCAGCTCATACACCAGCGGCGTGCCGTTGGGGATGTTCAGGCCGACGATGTCGGCGTCGGAGATGCCATCCAGGTACTTCACCAGCGCGCGGATGCTGTTGCCGTGCGCGGCGATCACCACGCGCTGGCCGCTCTTGATGGCCGGGGCGATGGATTCTTCCCACAGCGGCAGCACGCGCGCCACGGTGTCCTGCAGGCATTCGGTCAGGGGCACCTGCTCGCGCGACAGGCCCGCGTAGCGCGGGTTGCCGAAGGCGTCGTTCTCGGCGCCAGGCTCCAGGGCGGGCGGCGGGGTGTCGTAGCTGCGACGCCAGACCAGCACCTGCTCGTCGCCGAACTTGGCGGCGGTCTCGGCCTTGTTCAGGCCCGACAGCGCGCCATAGTGGCGTTCGTTCAGGCGCCATTCGTTGCGGGTCGGGATCCACATCAGGTCCATTTCGTCCTGGACGTGCCACAGCGTGCGGATCGCGCGCTTGAGCACCGAGGTGTAGGCCAGGTCGAAGGTGAAGCCGGCTTCGCGCAACAGGCGACCGCCTTGGCGCGCTTGGGCGACGCCCGTCTCGGTCAGGTCGACGTCGACCCAGCCGGTGAAGCGGTTTTCCAGATTCCACGTCGATTCGCCGTGGCGGATGAGAACAAGCTTATGCATGACAGCCATGATGAGAAGTGAGAAAACCTGCACGCGGCCCGGTCGATGCGTCATCGTGTGGCCGCCGAAACCGGTTATTTTATAATGCCGCCGGCGCTGTGCCCCCGAATCGTTCGGATGACGCGCAGCGTCGGCTGCCGCACTGGCCGCCAGCCCATTCCAGGAAACCGATACCGTGAAGTTCTTCGCCGATTACAACAACCTCGCCCTGCTTGCCGTCGCCATCGTTTCGGGTCTGCTGCTGGTCTGGTCCTCCGTCCAGCGCCTGATCGCCGGCGGTGGCGGTGCCAAGGTGAGCGCTTCTGCCGCCACCCAGATGATCAACCGCCGCAATGCCGTGGTGGTGGACGTGCGCGAGAGTGCCGAATACGCCGCCGGGCACCTGCCGCAAGCGAAGCATGCGCCGCTCGGCGAGTTGGAAGGCAAGGCCGCCGGCCTTGCAAAGAACAAAGAGACCCCCATCATCCTCGTATGCCAGACCGGCCAGCGTGCAGGGAAGGCGCAAGCAGTGTTGAAGCAGGCCGGTTACAGTGAGGTCTATTCGCTCGAGGGCGGATTGGCCGCCTGGCAGCAGGCAGGCCTGCCGGTCGTCAAATAAGCACAACGAGGTTTCTATGGCTCACGTGGTCATGTACAGCACCACCGTCTGCCCCTATTGCGTGGCAGCGGAAAAACTCCTGAAGCAGCGCGGCGTCGAGCAGATCGAGAAGATCCTGATCGACCGCGAGCCCGGCCGCCGCGAAGAGATGATGACGCGCACCAACCGCCGCACCGTGCCGCAGATCTATATCGACGAGCGCCATATCGGCGGCTTCGATGATCTCTCCGCGCTGGACCGCGAAGGCGGACTGGTGCCGCTGCTGGCCGCATAACCCGGCAGGATGCGTGCCACACACAGCGCCCGGCTTTGACCGGGCGTTGTACTTTTAGGCCCACTCCCATGGTGGGCGCCATTGCGTCATGTACCATACGCGTCTTGCGCCCGGGGCAGTCTCCGGCGCGCACTGATCACACACCTATTTCGACTATTTCGAAGGCGAGTCATGAGCGACCAGCAACAGCAGCAACCGGGCCAGGACGGCCAGCCGTTCTTCAACATTCAGCGCGTCTACCTGAAGGACCTGTCGCTGGAACAGCCGAACTCGCCGCACATCTTCCTCGAGCAGGAACAGCCGACCGTGGAAGTGCAGGTGGACGTGTCCGCCGCGCAGCTGGCCGAGGGCGTATTCGAAGTGGTGGTGATCGGCACGGTCACGACCAAGGTGCAAGAGAAGGTCGCCTTCCTGGTGGAAGCCAAGCAAGCCGGCATCTTCGACATCCGCAACGTGCCGGCCGAGCAGATGGACCCGCTGCTGGGCATCGCCTGCCCGACCATCGTGTACCCGTACCTGCGCTCGAACATCGCCGACACCATCGGCCGCGCTGGCTTCCAGCCGATCCACCTGGCCGAGATCAACTTCCAGGCCCTGTACGAGCAACGCCTGGCGGCCGCCATGGAGCAGGCGCAAGCTGCCGGCAACAGCGGTCTGGTGATGCCGGACGGCTCGAAGGCCACGCACTAAAGAACGATGGCGCATCGCGCCTGATGCCCGCGCTGGCCGACTGCTCGCGCGGGCATTTTTTTTGGCTGACTGGACTGACACCGAATTGAAGCGCATGCGAATTTCCGTTCTGGGTGCCGGCGCCTGGGGCACCGCCCTGGCCAGCCACGCCGCGCAATCGCACGATGTCGTGCTGTGGGGTCGCGACGCGACTCTGGTCGCGCAAATGGCCGCCGGGCACGTCAACGAGGCCTACCTGCCGGGCATGGCGTTGCACGCAGCGCTGCGTTTCGAGGCCAATTTGCAGGCCGCACTCGACCATGCTGCAGGTGACGATGCAATGGCCATCATCGCCTCACCGGTCGCGGGGCTGGCGGAGATGACGCGTGCGGTGGCCGCGCACGGCGGCGTGCGCAACGTGATCTGGTTGTGCAAGGGCTTCGACCCGCAGACCGGCGCGCTGCCCCATGCCATCGTCGCCGAGGTGCTGGCGCAGACCGGGCGCATCGATCTCGCGACGGGCGTGCTGTCCGGCCCGAGCTTTGCGAAGGAAGTCGCGCAGGGGTTGCCGTGCGCGATGACGGTGGCCTCCACCAGTGAGGCGCTGTGCAAGCTCACGCAACGTGGCTTCCACCACCACGCGATGCGTGTCTACGCGAGCGACGACCTGGTCGGCGTAGAGGTGGGCGGCGCAGTGAAGAACGTGCTGGCGATCGCAACCGGTGCGGCCGATGGCCTGGGTCTTGGCCTGAATGCGCGCGCCGCGCTGGTGACGCGCGGCCTGGCCGAGATGACGCGCTTGGGGCTGGCCCTGGGCGGACGCCCCGAAACCTTCATGGGCCTGACCGGCATGGGCGACCTGCTGCTCACGGCCACTGGCGACCTGTCTCGCAACCGCACCGTCGGCATGCAGCTCGCGCAGGGCCGCACGCTCGACGAAATCCTGGCGCACCTCGGCCACGTGGCCGAAGGGGTGCGCTGCGCCCAGGCGGTCGCGGCCCTGGCGCGCGCCAACGGCGTGGACATGCCGATCACCTTTACGGTGTGCGAGGTGCTCTTCAACGGTCTTGCGCCGGCGCGCGCGGTCGACCGGCTGCTGCAGCGCGACGCGAAGTCCGAGTCCGCGCGCTAAGCCTTGCAGGAGGGCGGCGCCTCAGACGCCGCCTTCGAACCCGTTCTGCCGCCACGCCTCGAACACCACCACCGCCACGGTGTTCGACAGGTTCAGGCTGCGGTTGTTGGGCCGCATCGGCAGGCGGATGCGTTGCGCGGGCGGAAACCATTCGCGCCGCTGCTCCGACAGCCCACGCGTTTCCGAACCGAACACGAACCAGTCGCCCGGCTGGAACGCCAGGCTGGCAAACGGCGTCGAGCCGCGTGTGGTGAGCGCGAACATGCGCGCCGGATCGGGCTGCGCGTCGCGCAGGAAGGCTTCCCAGTCGGCGTGCACGCGCATCGTCGCGTATTCGTGATAGTCCAGACCGGCGCGGCGCATGCGCGCGTCTTCGAGCGGAAAGCCCAGTGGTTCGATCAGATGCAGCTGCGCGCCGGTGTTGGCGCACAGGCGGATCACGTTGCCCGTATTGGGCGGGATTTCGGGCTCGACGAGGACGACGTTGAACATGGGTGCGGGCAGACGACGCGGACAGACAATTTTCGGCGGCGAGCTTATCTAGATTGATGAGGGTTGTCACCTTGCCACAGGTGACGCGACATGATGTCGCACAAGCACAGCGCTAGGGCGTGCGCAAGACGACACAGTTGGTGACGCGCGCAGCGCCCGCGCGCTTGAGCTGCGTGGCGATCTCGCCGAGGGTGGCGCCGGTGGTCATCACGTCGTCGACCACGCCGATGTGGCGGCCGGCGATGCGGGCCGGGTCGGCCACGCGGAATGCGCCTTGCAGGTTTTCCAGCCGTTGCTCGCGATCGAGCGCGGATTGGGCGGGGTTGTCGCGCAGCCGGTGCAGCACGCTCACGCTCGCCGGAACGCCGAGCTGCACGCCTAGCCGTCGCGTCACCTCCCACGCCTGGTTGTAGCCGCGCGAGCGCAACCGCTGGGCGGATAGCGGCACCGGCAGCAGCAGTTCCGGCAGCGCACCCGGCGCCGCGAGCAACGCCTCGCCGAGCCGCTCGGCCAACCATGCCGCCAGCGGCAGTTGGGCGCGAAATTTCAATCCGGTGACAAGGTGGTCGAGCGGCCAGGCGTAGTCGGCGACGGCGACGGTGGCATCGTAGTCGGGCGCGCCCGCCAGGCAGGCGTCGCAGTGGCGGGCGCGATGGCGTGCGGACAACGGTATCGCGCACTGGACGCAGCGGCGCCCCGCCAGCAGCGGAGCGATGTCCGCGAGGCAGCCCGCGCAGACGAGGTCGCGCTGGATGGCGCCGCATAGCGCGCAAGCGCACGGCAACAGGTGGCGCAGGCCGGCGCCCAGTAGGTGTCGCAAGGTGTGGCGGGACATGGCAAAAGCCGCCATCGGAGCCGATTTGCGGGCGCTGCGCCATCGGACGGCGCCTGAAACGGGGCCCCGGTATACTGACCGGCCGCCGCACAGCCTCATCTCGTGATGTCCGACCCCGTTCTCGCCCGTCCTGCCGCCTTGCGGCGCGCCTTCGACCGCCGCGCCGCGCGCTTCGCCCAGGTGGATTTCCTGCTGCGCGAAGTCGGTGAGCGGATGCAGGACCGCTTGTCGTACATCAAGCTGGCCCCGGCGCGTGCGCTGGACCTGGGCTGCGGCCTCGGGCAAGGGCTGGCGGTGCTGCGCGCGCAGTATCCGGACGCGCAGATCTGCGGGCTGGACTGGTCAGCCGCCATGCTGGCGCGCGCCCAGCAGCTCGACCCGCAGCGCACCGATGCCGGCTGGCTGGGTCGGTTGCTGCGCAAGCGCCCCGTCTTCGATTTCGCCCAGGCGGACTTCCGCGCACTGCCGTTCGCCAATGCGTCGTTCGACCTGCTGTGGTCGAACCTGGCGCTGCATTGGGACCCGTCGCCGCACGCGATCTTCCCGGAATGGCACCGCGTGGCGGCCGAGGGCGGCCTGCTGATGTTCAGCCTGTTCGGCCCCGACACCCTGCGCGAGCTGCGCAGCGCGCTGGCCGGCATCGACGCGGGCGTGCACACGCTGCGCTTTGTCGATATGCATGACATTGGCGACATGCTGGTGGAGGGCCGCTGGTCCACGCCCGTCATGGACATGGAGCAGATCACCATCACCTATGAGACGCCGCAGGCCCTGCTGGCCGACGTGCATCTGCTGGGCGGGATGGCAGGGCTGGTGGATGCGGAGGGCCGCGCGTTGGCCGGCCTCGGCCTGCACACACCGCGCTGGCGCCAAGATCTGTTCGATGCGCTCGATGCGCAGCGCAACCCCGACGGCTTGATTCCACTCACCTTCGAAATCGTTTACGGCCACGCCTGGAAGCTGGCGCAGCCGGCAAAGCAGGCGTTGGACGACCAGGGGCGGGCCGTGATTTCCGTCGACCAGATCGGGCGCAAACCGCGCAGCTGATGCGCTTTTCGGGGCCGCAACGGCATTTGGCGGCACCTTGTCAAGCCGGGACTTGCATAAAGCGCTTTGCCTTGTTCGAGGTCAATGCGGGCCATATAATGCGCCAGTTTGTCGCAGCAGTCCCCTAAAGGCCTTTCCCGTTTTTTGCCACGGGCGAACCGATCGGGTATGCATCCGAGGCAGGAGTGGTTCAATGCACGACATTGCGAATGTATGCGTTGATACTGCGCTCCAGCCAGCATGCGGCGCCTCCTGCATCCCGGAACCGCCGCGGAAGAACTGGCTCATGAAGCGAAGCACTTCGCTTTCACCCCGCCAGGTCGGCTGGTTCTATCTCTCGTTTGTCATCCTCTCGTTCGTGATCGCTTCGTTCTTTGCGTGGCAAGGGGCGTGGTTTGTGCTGCCGTTTTCGGGGTTTGAGGTCGCGGCCCTGGGATGGGCGTTGCTGTACCATGCCCGGCACGCCTCCGACTACGAGCGCATCCGGCTGGATGCCGATGCGCTCGTGATCGAACAGGTGAGCGCTGGCCGGTCGGTGCGCCACGTGTTCAATCCGCGCTGGTTGCGGGTGGAACTTGGGGACCCGCTGCGAGAGCAGGTCGCGCTGTGTTCGAGCGGGCGCGTTGTGCGGGTGGGGCGGTTTCTCGACCCTGCTGGCCGGCGGCGGCTCGCTGACGAGCTTTCCCGGTGTTTGGGACTTGGGTCGCCAGCCCATGTCCCTTGAGCCTCGCACCGGGGCAGAGTGGAATCTGTAAATTGTGGGACAACGAAAAATGAAAATGTTGAATAAGACATTGGCAAGTTTGCTGGCGGCAGGTTCGCTCCTCGCCTTCGGTCAAACGGCCCTGGCAGTGGAAGACATGCCGGGCGGCCCCGCGGTGCTGCAACTGAATCTCACGCCTCCGGTCACCAAGATCGCCGCCGAGATCCACTGGCTGCACTGGATGATGCTGATCATCTGTATCGTGATCTTCATCGGCGTGTTCGGGGTGATGTTCTACTCCATTCTCAAGCACCGCAAATCGCTCGGCCACAAGCCGGCGACGTTCCACGAAAGCACCACGGTTGAAATCATCTGGACCATCGTGCCGTTCCTGATCGTGATCGGGATGGCGCTGCCGGCCACGCGCGCCGTGGTCGCGATGAAGGACACCACCAACTCCGACCTCACCATCAAGGCCACCGGCTACCAGTGGAAGTGGGGCTACGACTACATCAAGGGCGAAGGCGAGGGCATCTCGTTCCTGTCCACGCTCACCACCCCGCGCGACCAGATCGACAACCAAGCGCCCAAGAGCACCACGTACCTGATCGAGGTCGACAACGAGGTAGTCGTGCCGGTCAACCGCAAGGTGCGCATCGTCACCACCGCCAACGACGTCATCCACTCGTGGGCGATCCCGTCCTTTGGCGTGAAGCAGGATGCGATTCCGGGCTTCGTGCGCGACACGTGGTTCAAGGCCGAGAAGGTCGGCGTGTACCGCGGCCAGTGCTCTGAGCTGTGCGGCAAGGAACACGCCTTCATGCCGATCGTCGTGCGCGTGGTGTCCGACGCCGACTACACCAAGTGGGTCGACGGCAAGAAGAAGGACATGGCCGCCAAGGCGGACGACCCCAACAAGACCTACACGCTGGACGAGCTGAAGACGCGTGGCGAGAAGGTCTACACCGCCAACTGCGCGGTCTGCCACCAGCCGAACGGCAAGGGCGGCGGTCCGTTCCCGGCGCTGGACGGCTCCAAGATCGCCAACGGCCCGCTGGCCGACCACGTGAGCATCGTGCTGCATGGCAAGGCCGCGATGCCGCCCTGGGCCTCGGCGCTCAACGATGTGGAGATCGCCTCCGTCATCACCTATGAGCGCAACAACTGGGGCAATCACACCAACGACGTGCTGCAGCCGACCCAGGTGAAGGAAGCTCGCGGCGGCAAGATGCCCGAAGGCGGCGGCGCCAAGACCGCCGCGGCCGCGCCCGCCGGCAAGGTGGCCACCCAACAAGTGACTGCGGCCCAAGACCGCAGCGCAAGCTGATTGATCGTCTGCGTGACGAAACGAATCCAAGGAGTTCTGTGATGAGCACCGCTGTTACGCACCCGCAAGATCAGGCGCACGGTCATGGAGACGACCACGCGCACGACCACCCACACGGCTGGCGCCGTTGGCTGTTCGCGACCAACCACAAGGACATCGGTACGCTGTACCTGCTGTTCTCCTTCGCGATGCTGCTCTCGGGCGGCACGCTGGCCCTGCTGATCCGCCTCGAGCTGTTCGAGCCGGGCCTGCAGTTCTTCCATCCGGAACTGTTCAACCAGTTCACCACGATGCACGGCCTGATCATGGTGTTCGGCGCGATCATGCCGGCCTTCGTGGGCTTCGCGAACTGGATGATCCCGCTGCAGGTCGGCGCATCCGACATGGCCTTCGCGCGGATGAACAACTTCAGCTTCTGGCTGCTGCCGCCGGCGGCCATCCTGCTGGTGGGCTCGTTCTTCGCGCCGGGTGGCGCCACGGCTGCGGGCTGGACGCTCTACGCGCCGCTGTCGGTGCAGATGGGCCCGGGCATGGACATGGCGATCTTCGCGGTGCACATCATGGGTGCCTCGTCGATCATGGGCTCGATCAACATCATCGTGACCATCCTGAACATGCGCGCACCCGGCATGACGCTGATGAAGATGCCGATGTTCTGCTGGACGTGGCTGATCACGGCCTACCTGCTGATCGCCGTGATGCCGGTGCTGGCGGGCGCGATCACCATGGTGCTGACCGACCGCCACTTCGGCACGAGCTTCTTCTCGGCCGCCGGCGGCGGTGACCCGGTCATGTACCAGCACATCTTCTGGTTCTTCGGGCACCCCGAGGTGTACATCATGATCTTGCCGGCGTTCGGCATCATCAGCCAGATCGTGCCGGCCTTCGCGCGCAAGCCGCTGTTCGGCTACAGCTCGATGGTGTACGCCACGGCGTCGATCGCCATTCTGTCGTTCATCGTGTGGGCGCACCACATGTTCGCGACCGGCATGCCCGTGACCGGCCAGCTGTTCTTCATGTACGCGACGATGCTGATCGCGGTGCCGACCGGCGTGAAGATCTTCAACTGGGTGGCTACGATGTGGCGCGGCTCGATGACGTTCGAGACGCCGATGCTGTTCGCGATCGGCTTCATCTTCGTGTTCACGGTGGGCGGCTTCACGGGCCTCATCCTGGCCGTGGCCCCGATCGACATCCAGCTGCAGGACACCTATTACGTGGTGGCGCACTTCCACTACGTGCTGGTGGCCGGCTCGCTGTTCGCGCTGTTCGCGGGCTTCTACTACTGGGGTCCGAAGTGGTCGGGCTACATGTACAACGAGACGCGCGGCAAGATCCACTTCTGGGGTTCGATGATTTTCTTCAACCTCACGTTCTTCCCGATGCACTTCCTGGGCCTGGCCGGCATGCCGCGCCGCTATGCGGACTACCCGCAGCAGTTCGCCGATTTCAACCAGGTCGCGTCGATCGGTGCGCTGGGCTTCGGCCTGATGCAGGTGTATTTCTTCTTCTTCGTGGTGCTGCCGTCGTACCGCGGTGGCGAGAAGGCCGCCGACAAGCCGTGGGATGGCGCGGAAGGCCTGGAGTGGACCGTGCCGTCGCCGGCGCCGTTCCACACCTTTGAAGAACCGCCGCACGTGCACTAATGCAGGTGTCGCGGGGCTGGTTGGTGCCGGCCCCGCGATCCGCCCCGAGAACGATGTCGAATCCACAAAAAAGCCCAACGCCCGAGCAGCGTGCCAACAATCGCCGCCTCGCGTTCATCCTCGCCACCATCGCGTTGGTCTTCTTTCTGGGTGTGATTTTCAAGCGCGTGGTGTTCGGCAGCTAGCCGGGCACGCGCAGCGCTGATCCGAGACCGCATATGAGCCAGACCCCGGCGCAGCCGGACCCGACCCCGCACGACACCGAGCAGGCCGTCGAGCGCCGCCTGAACCGCTCCATGCTGGGCAAGCTGGCGGTGGTGGTGGTGATCATGTTCGGCTTCGGCTACGCGATGGTGCCGCTATACAAGAAGATCTGCGAGGTCACCAACATCAACGTGCTGAACACGCGCGATGAAGATGGCGGCGCGCTGCGCAACACGCAGGTCGACACGAGCCGCACCATCACGGTGGAATTCGATTCGAACAGCCAGGGGCCGTTCCGCTTCCGCCCGGTCAAGAACAGCATGGAAGTCCATCCGGGCGAGATCAACCAGATCGTCTACGAGGTGGTGAACAAGGAGGGGCGGCCGGTGTCGGCGCAGGCCATTCCGAGTTACGCGCCCAAGCAGGCAACCGAGTTCTTCAAGAAGATCGAGTGCTTCTGCTTCAAGCAGCAAACGCTCACGGCCAACGAGTCACGCGAGATGCCGGTGGTGTTTGTGATCGATCCCGATCTTCCGAAGGACGTGAAGACGATCACCTTGTCCTACACTTTCTTTGAAATCCACACGCCGGCGCCACAATCGCCGGCGATCCCGGGCAAGGGAACGTGAGGACATGGACGAACTGAAGCAAGCAACGAAACGACGCGCGTCGTTCGCGCAGACGATGAAGGCGGTGTTCTGGTCTTTCTTCGGGGTGCGTAAGGGCCGCGATCACGATCAGGACATGGCGCAGCTCAACCCGGTCCACGTGATCATCGCGGGTGTGCTGGGGGCGGTGTTGTTCATCGTCGTGCTGCTGTTGATCGTGCGCGCGGTGGTGGGTTGAGGAGGCGGTCTGGCGTGGTCTGAGGCGACCACGGTAGGCCGGGCAATTGGGTTTGATTCAATAAAAATAGCGCTGGAGAACAAGAGATGAGTGCGAATCGAGCGAACGCTCCGTACTACTTCGTGCCTGGGCCGTCGCGGCATCCGATTTCGGCCAGTATCGGCCTGCTGATCGTGCTGCTGAGTTCGGCGGCGTGGGTCAACGCGCAGCCGTGGGCGCCGTGGACCTTCCTGATCGGCATGCTGTGGTTCCTGTTCGTGCTGCGCGCGTGGTTTGCCGACGCCATCTCCGAATCCGAGGGCGGCCAGTACGGCGAGCGCGTGGACGCCTCGTTCCGCTGGTCGATGAGCTGGTTCATCTTCTCGGAAGTGATGTTCTTCGCGGCGTTCTTCGGCGCGCTGTTCTATGCCCGCAACATCGCCATGCCGTGGCTGGGCGATCTGAACAACAAGCTGCTGTGGCCCGACTTCAACGCGCTGTGGCCGAACGCCGGCCCGGCTGGCACGGTGGCGCCGTTCACGACGATGGGCCCGTGGCCGATCCCGACCATCAACACGGCGCTGCTGCTGACCTCGGGCGTGACGCTCACCTGGGCGCACCATGCGCTGCGCGAGGGCAAGCGCGCACAGGTCATCCAGGGCATGCTGCTGACCATCATCCTGGGCGCGGTGTTCATGTGCCTGCAGGCGTTCGAATACATCCACGCCTATCACGAGCTGAACCTGAAGCTGACCTCGGGCATCTACGGCTCGACCTTCTTCATGCTGACCGGCTTCCACGGCTTCCACGTGACGATGGGCGCGATCATGCTGTCGGTGGTGCTGGGCCGCGTGATGAAGGGGCACTTCACGCCGGAGCATCACTTCGCGTTTGAAGGCGCCGCCTGGTACTGGCACTTCGTGGACGTGGTCTGGCTGGGCCTGTACGTGGTGGTGTACTGGCTCTAAGGCAAAATGGATTGGGGCGACATGTGCGTCGCCCCGCTTCTGCCAAGGAATGCCGCAGACGGGACGCCGCTGCGGCGTTTTCGTTTTTCGGGGGCGGGTGTTCCGAGTGCCGAGTGCCTATCGGCCCATCTGGATGCCAGTGCTGTGGATCCACCCCATCCGGTTCGCCACCAGGATGAACACGAACAACGCAATGGAAAAGCCGACGCGGAACATCAGCGAGCGGACGGTGCGGTTGCTGGTGCCCTTGTCGCGCATCAGGAAGAACAGTGCCGAGGCAAGGCTGCCGAGGATCAGCAAGAACGCGATGGCAACGACGATGCGCATGGAAGGTTGAAGGTCTGGGAATGAGTGCGTTGCATTATCTCACCGGGTGGACGCGATGAGCGCCCGCGTAAGCTTCCGGCAGTGGTTCGCCCCGGTGCCGATGCTGGCCGGCGTGACACTGATCGCGCTGACGTGCGCGCTCGGCCGCTGGCAGTTGTCGCGCGCACACGAGCGCATCGACCGGCAGGCACAGATCGAGGCACTGGCGCATGCGCCGGCACAGCGTGTGACCGCGCAGCCCGTGGCTGCCGACACCGTGATGTACCGGCCCGTGCTGTTGCGCGGCACCTTCGATACCGCGCACACGGTGCTGCTCGACAACCGGCCGCACATGACGAATGGCGTGTCGCAGCCCGGCTTCGAGGTACTGATCCCGCTGGTGCTGGAAGGGGCGGGCGGGCCGAGTGGACGGGCGGTACTGGTCAACCGAGGCTGGCTGCCGCGTGACCCGGTGGACCGCACGCGCATCGCGCCAACCACCACGCCGGCCGGCGAAGTGCAGGTCGAAGGGATCGCTGTGCCACATGCAAGCCGGGTCTTCAGTCTGGGCCGCAAGGACGGCACTGATGAAGTCGGCCAGCGACTTAGGCAGAATATCGACCTCGATGCCTTTGCGCGCGAAATCGGCATGCCGCTGCAGCCCTTCGTGGTCGAGCAGCAATCCGACGCGCAAGACGGCCTGCGGCGCGATTGGCCGCGCGCAGACCTGGGCGCCGACCGCAACTATGGCTACGCGTTCCAGTGGTTCGCGATGGCAGCGGCGGTGCTGGCGTTGATGATCGTCCACAGTGTGCGGCGTTATCGACACTTCCGTCGCCTGACGGCGCCCCCGAAATCGGCCTGACATTGAATGTTGCATCGCGGCATAACGCCGCAGACGAAGGTATTAGGAATCACATGGTGAACCAGCCATCCGCGCCAGACACGCCCGACACGCTCGGAGCGCCCGCCGATCCGCGCATTGACGCACGCACGCGCCGGGGCCGCATGATGATGCTGCTCCTGCTGCTGGTATGCGCCTCGCCGGTGATCGCGTCATACCTGGCGTATTACGTCTTCACGCCGGCCGGCGGCAAGGCGGCCTACGGCACGCTGGTCGAGCCGCAGCGTCCAGTCCCGGCCGGGCTGATGGTGAAGGACGAGCACGGCGCGGAAGTGCCGCTCGCAAGCCTGAAGGGCAAATGGCTGATGGTGTCGGTGGACGGCAGCGCCTGCGACGACATCTGCGCACGCAAGCTCTTCACCATGCGCCAGCTGCGTATCGGCCAGGGCCCCGACCGCGACCGCATCGTCCCGGTCTGGCTGGTGACCGACGCCGGCGCGATCGACCCACGCCTCGCCACCGCTTACAACGACGACTACGCCGCCGTGCGTTTCCTGCGCGCGCCCGACCTGCCCAAGGACTGGCTGGCCGACGGCAAGACGCCCGCGACCGACCACCTCTTCCTGGTCGATCCGCTCGGCAACCTGATGATGCAGTTTCCGAAGGACCCGGACCCGAAGAAGGTGCGTGGGGACATCACGCGGCTGCTGAAGTACTCGCGCATCGGATAAGCCATGCTGCTGCAACTCGCTTCCATCGGCATCCTGATCGCGCTGATCCCGCTGTGCTACGTGCTGGTCAAGGGCGACCGCAACAAGTACCGCAAGCTGGTGTGGATCACCGCGTTCCTGACGCTGGACCTGATCATGTTCGGCAGCTTCACGCGCCTGACCGATTCGGGCCTGGGCTGCCCGGACTGGCCGGGCTGCTACGGCACCTCCAACCCGTTCCACGCGAGCGACGACATTCATGCCGCGCAGGCCGCAATGCCCAGCGGCCCGGTCACGTGGATGAAGGCGTGGATCGAGATGACGCACCGCTACTTCGCACTCGCGCTGGGCGTGTTGATCATCACGCTGGTGGTGCTGGCGTGGGTCAGGCGCCGCGAGCTGAAGCAATCGCCGTGGTATGCGACGGCGGTGCTGGGGCTGGTGTGCGTCCAGGGCGCGTTCGGCGCCTGGACGGTCACGCTCAAGCTGCAGCCGGCCATCGTGGTCACGCACCTGCTGCTCGGCATGTCACTGCTGGCGTCGTTGATCTGGCTCGGCTGCAAGAACGATGCGCCGCGCGCGGTCGATGGCCGTGGCGCGTCGCTGCGCGTGCCGGCGGCGATCGGGCTGGCGCTGCTCGTCGTGCAGATCGCGCTGGGCGGCTGGGTCAGCACCAACTATGCCGTGCTCGCCTGCACCGACTTCCCGCTGTGCAACGGCCAGTGGGTCCCGGCGATGGATTTCGCGCATGGCTTCACGTTCTGGCGCCAGCTCGGCCGTACCGCCGGCGGCAATTTCATCTCGCATGATGCGCTGGTCGCCATCCACTGGACGCACCGCGTGTTCGCCGTGCTGGTGCTGAGCTACCTCGCGTGGCTGGGCGTGCGTGCGCGCCGCATCGATGGCATCGGCCGCGTGGCGACGGTGTTGCTCATCGTGCTGGCCGTGCAGCTCGCGACCGGCCTATCGAATATCGTGCTCGGCTGGCCGCTGCTGGCTGCCGTGGCGCACAACGGCGGCGCGGCGGTGCTGCTGCTGCTCGTCGTGCGTCTGCATTACCTGATCGGCACGTGCCAAGTGCGCGCGCCGATGCCTGCGGCGGTGGCCGCCGTCTGACTGATTTCTATGAATACCGTGGCAACCCCTTCGACCTCCACTCAACTCTCCGGCTGGCGGCACACCGCGTCCCAATACGCGGCGCTGACCAAGCCGCGCGTGACGCAGCTCGCTGTGTTCTGCGCCGTGATCGGCATGTTCCTGGCCACGCCGGGCATGGTGCCGTGGTCGGTGCTGATCGGCGGCGCGATCGGCATCTGGCTGTTTGCCGGCGCGGCCTTCGCCATCAACTGCCTGGTCGAGCGCAAGATCGACGCGATGATGCGCCGCACCGCCTGGCGCCCCTCGGCCAGTGGCGAACTGGGCACGCGCCAGATCCTGCTGTTCTCGCTGGTGCTGGGCGGCGCGGGCATGTGGACGCTGCACGTGTTCGCCAATGACCTGACGATGTGGCTGACCTTTGCCACCTTCATCGGCTACGCCATCATCTACACGCTGCTGCTCAAGCCCGCCACGCCGCAGAACATCGTGATCGGCGGCCTGTCGGGCGCGATGCCGCCGGCGCTGGGCTGGGCGGCCGTCGCCAACAGCGTGCCGGCCGAGGCGTGGATCCTGGTGCTGATCATCTTCACCTGGACGCCGCCGCACTTCTGGGCGCTGGCGTTGTACCGCCGCGCCGACTACGCCAAGTCCGGCCTGCCCATGCTGCCGATCACGCACGGCGAGAAATTCACGCTGCTGCACATCCTGCTGTACACGCTCATCATGATCGCCGCGACCATCCTGCCGTTCGTGCACGGCATGAGCGGTTACATTTACCTAGCGACGGCGTTGGTGCTCGGCGCGGGCTTCTTCGCCTATGCATGGCGCATGTACCGCAACTATTCCGATGCGCTGGCGCAGAAGACCTTCCGCTACTCGATCATCTATCTGTCGATCCTGTTTGCGGCGCTGCTGGTGGACCACTACTTCAAGTTCGGGCCCGCCGTTACTGGGGCTGCGGCGCTGTGACACAGTGGACCGCCTGCAGCCGCGTGCAGTTGGCGTTACGCTAGACAGCCTGTCTTCAACACGATGACCATGCTCTCCTTCCGACACTTCCGCGCTGTCCTGTTCGCCGCGTTGGCCGCCGCCGTGCTGGCACTGGCCGCCTGCAGTGACAAGCCCGCCTTCACCAACCTCGACATCACCGGCTCCAAGAGCTTCGGCACCGATTTCTCGCTCACCGACCACACCGGCAAGCGCCGCACGCTGGAAGACTTCCGCGGCAAGGTCGTGGTGATGTTCTTCGGCTACACGCATTGCCCCGACGTGTGCCCGACCACGCTGGCCGAGCTGCGCGGCGTGATGGATACGCTGGGCAAGGATGCCGATCGCGTGCAGGTGCTGTTCGTCACCGTCGACCCGGCACGCGACACGCAGGACTTGCTGGCTAAGTACGTGCCGGCCTTCGACCCGCGCTTCCTGGGCCTGCGCCCGGCCGATGACGCCGCGCTGCAGAAGGTCGCCAAGGACTTCAAGGTGTACTACAGCAAGGTGCCCGGCAGCTCGCCCGACAACTACACGATGGACCACACCGCGGGCAGCTACATGTTCGACCCGAAGGGCAACCTGCGCCTGTTCATCAAGCACGGCCAGGGCCCCGAGCCGATCGCGCACGACATCAAGCTGCTGCTGCAATAACGCAGCGCGCGCCCAAACAAAAAGCCCGCCAGGTTTGTACAACCCGGCGGGCTTTTTTACGACTGGGGTAATGCTCAGGCAAACGCCTGCAGCGCGCCCTTCATCTTCTTCATCGCGGCCGATTCGATCTGGCGGATGCGCTCGGCCGACACGCCAAACTCGTCGGCCAGCTCATGCAGCGTGGAGCCGCCCGAGCCGTCGTCGTTCACGTGCAGCCAGCGCGCCTCGATGATGCGGCGGCTGCGGTCGTCCAGCTTGGCCAGGGCGGTTTCGATGCCCTCGCTCTGCAGGCGGTCGTGGCCGCGCGATTCCAGCACGCGGGTCGGCTCGTTATGGTTGTCGGCCAAGTAGGCGATCGGGGCGTATGACTCCTCGCCGTCGTCCATCTGGCCTTCCAGCGCGATGTCGCCGCCCGAGAGGCGCGTTTCCATCTCGCGCACCTCGGCGCCCTTGACGTTGAGCTCGGCCGCCACGGCGTCGATCTGGTCGGACGTGAAGGTCGCGTGCGCATCCTGCTTGTGGCTGCGCAGGTTGAAGAACAGCTTGCGCTGGGCCTTGGTGGTGGCCACCTTGACCGTGCGCCAGTTCTTCAGGATGTACTCATGCATCTCGGCCTTGATCCAGTGCATCGCGTACGAGACGAGACGCACGCCCTGATCCGGGTCGAAACGCTTGACGGCCTTCATCAGGCCGATGTTGCCTTCCTGGATCAGGTCGGCATGCGGCAGGCCGTAGCCCAGGTACTGGCGGGCGATGGACACCACCAGGCGCAGGTGCGAGAGCACCAGGCGGCGCGCGGAATCGAGGTTGTCGTCGTCGCGGTACTCGCGCGCCAGACGTTGTTCTTCTTCGGCCGAAAGCATCGGCACCCGGTTGACGCTCTGGATGTAGGCGTCGATGTTGCCCAGGCTGCCGGGGAACGTCAGCGCCCAGGCATTGGCCGAGGGCTGCACGGTGATGGCGGAAGCGGTATTCACGGGAATGACTGCGTTCACTCAGGACTCCTGTCGAAATCCAGTGGAAGTTTGGAGAGGCATCTTAGCACTCCATCTGGATGAGTGCTAATAGGACCTTTTCTTCAGGTTGATAGTTCCCGTAAATCAGATCACATTTGTCAATAGTGTGGTGTTTGCGGCGCAACAGAATGAATGGCATACCCAGTCATAGACTGTCTGACGCGGCATCGGTTCGCGTCATCGGGGCGGTGATGCCGCCTTCACGCCGCGGTATCGCGGCCGCGCGATTTGGCCCAGTAAAGTGCGCGATCCGCCTCGCGCAGGACGGCGTCGGCGTCGGTAGCGTCTGCGGCGGGGCAGGCGACGCCAATGCTGGCCGTGACATTGAGCGCGACGTCGCCGCGCAGATGGATGGGCGGGCGAATCGCCGCCACCACTTTCTGTGCGGTGTGCAGCGCGTCATCGGGGGCGTCGATGGGGTCGAGCAGGATGACGAATTCGTCACCTGCAAGGCGCGCGACCGTGTCGGTGCGGCGCACGGTGTGCTGCAGCCGGCGGGCGACCTCGACCAGCACCGCGTCGCCGGCGGCATGGCCGTAGGTGTCGTTGATGTGCTTGAAGTGATCCACGTCCAGGTACAGCACGCCCATCGGCGCAGGCTGCCGCTGGCGGCGCTCCAGGGCGGTGCGCAGCCGGTCGTAGAGTTCGTAGCGGTTGGGCAGGCCGGTGAGGGCGTCGAAGTGCGCCATGCGCGAGAGCTCCATCTCGCTGCGTTTGGCTTCGGTCACGTCTTGCACGAAGGCGTAGAAGCCGTCGTGCTCGCCGGTGTCGGCGGCGTCGACCACGAACTGGCCACGGAAGTAGCGCGTGCGGCTGCGAGCACCCACGCCGTTCGCCCGCTCATACCACGGCGCGTTGATCTCGAATTCGACCGATTCTCCGGCCAGCGCGCGCTCGATGTACGGCGCCAGCAGCGCATAGGTGCCCGGCGTGAACACCTCGCGTGCCCGGCGGCCGCACACCTCGTCAGGCGTGCGCTGCAGCCAGCGGGCATGGGTGACGTTGCAGAAGGTGAAGACCTCGGACGCGTTGATGTGCGAGACCAGCAGCGGGGCGTTGTCGAGCACCAGCTTGAGCGCCCGCTCGCTGCGTGCCAGGGCCAGCTCGGCATTGGTGCGCAGGGTCAGGTCCTGCAGCACCGAGAAGTACCCGCGCAGCGTGCCGCGATCATCGTAGTCGGGGTAGTAGTGGCCGCTCAGGTGGCGTGGCGTGCCGGTGCGCATCGAGGTCAGCTCGAACTGCACGGGGTAGCCGGCCAGCACCTCGGTCATGTAGGGCAGCAGGGCGCGGTAGTCGTCGGGGGCGTAGAGCTCGCGCACGTGGTGGTCGAGCATGTCGGCCTCGCTGCGGCCAAAGGCTTCGAGCAGGGTGCGGCTGGCGAAGCGCAGGACGTTGTCCGTGTCGATATAGCTCAGCTGGGCCGGCACGTTGTCGGCCACCAGGCGCAGTTGCTCGCGGCTGGCACGCAGGGCATCGCGCCGGCGCTCGAGGTTTTCGTTGGCCTTGCGCAGCGCGCGCTCGGAGGCCGCCAGCCGGTTGGCGAAGGGCCGCACCGTCAGGCGGATCGTCACCACGCCGGCCATCATTAGGCACAGCATGAGGGCGCTCAGGCGCTCGAACTGCTGGCGCATCGGTGCGTAGAGCTCGGCGCTGGTGATCTTGCTGATGAGCGCGAGGCCGGTGTGGCCGATGGGCGTGTAGCTGAAGGCGGTCGGCGTGCCGTGGATGTCGTGCCACTGGCCATAGCCGGTCTGGCCGGCCAGGGCCATGCGCGAGGGCAGCGGCTGGGATTCGAGCGTCCAGGCCGGCAGCTCGAAGACGGCGTTGTCAAAGCGCTGTGGGAACGACATCAAGCGCCCGCGCGTGTCTCGGCCCGACATGGCCAGCGTTTCGGTCTCGCCCAGGCCGGCCGTGTCGGTATAGCGGCGCGTCATGTGCGCAAGCGGTTGCTCGGCGACCAGCCAGCCGACCTGCAGGCCGTCGGCCATGACCGGCGTTTCGGTCCGCATGGCGAAACCGCGTACCCATTGCAGCGTCGCGCGCTCAGGCGCGAGGCCGGCGTGCAGCGGGATGGCCAGCTCCGGATGTGGCGCCGCGCTGCCGAGACTGAGCACCGGCTCGCCCGCCAGCGTCCGCAGCGCCAGGTAGGAATAGCCCTGGTCGCGGTAGCTCTGCAGCGCCGTCATGCCGCGCAGGCGCGCCGCGTTGTCGGCGGGGCGGCGCATCACGTCCTGCACGCGGATCACGGCCGCGATCAGGCGCGGGTTCTCGGCGCGCGCCGCCAAGGCCTGGTCGAATTCCTCGGCGTAGCTGGCCAGCGCCCGCGTGCGCATGTTGCTGAAGGTCGTGTTGGCGCCGTCGATCTGCAGGATGAAGGCGGTGATGGTGGCGCCCAGGCCGGCCAGCGCCATGCAGCCGCCGCTGATCCACACGATGGTGTCTTCCTGCGACAGCCTGGGTTGCCACCGCTGTGGGGAGCGAGCCCATGCCGCGCAGCCGATCGCGATGACCGCCAGCATGTTGCATAGTGCGGAGGCATCCGACGCGCGCCATTTCAGCCAGGTCGGGTACAGATAGTCGAGCGACATCGCCTCGCCCAGCAGATCCGCGCTGCTGACGAGCAGCGACACGCCCAGCAGGGCGCACAGCAGCATCACGCGGCGCCAGCGTGAGAGCCAGGGTGCCAACGCCAGGGCCAGCCCGGTGGTGCCGAGGGCAAGCGCTTGGCTGGGGTTCAGCGCGCCGGCCCAGTCCGATAGCCACTGGCGGTCGAGCCACCGGTGCACTTCCTGCACGTCGAGCGCCACCGCCCAGCCTGTCGCTGCCTCGATGTTGCGCAACACGCACAGCAGGGCGACCGCGCCACCGCACACCGTCGCCACGGCGGCGGCACGCGGTGCCAACGCTGGCCGTGCACTGCCCACGGCCAGCGTGAGCACGCCCATGCCGAGCAGCGCCAGGTTGATCCCCGTACCGAATACGATCACCTGCTGCGCGCTCCCGAGCGTCACCGCCCACGGCCAATGCAGCAGCCAACCGCCCATGACGGTGAGGGCAAACAGCAGGAGGAACAATCCGATGACACCGGCAGCGGCGGCAAACGGGCGCGGAGAAACCATGCGAGGGCGCGTGTGGGGACGGTCTGAAATCTGGACGTGGGTGTCCTACCCGGTGAAACGGCAGCAAGCACGGCCGACTTGAGCGTTTCCGGATCAAACCACCGGTCAGGGGGGAGGCCGGCTACACGGGCTGCGAGGAAAGCGTCGAGCGCACCACTTGGTGCGCCGTCGGCACAGTTGATTACACTGCCGGGGTGGCGCGCCTGTCGCGCGCCGGGCCACGCTCAGGAGCCGTCATGACCATCGTCGTCAGCAAGGATGTGGAAGGTCTTTTCCGCCACAAAGTCACCTTCCCGGAAGGGGTGACCTACACCGACGTGCCCAAGCCCACCGGCGAGGGCAGCGCGCCCGATCCGCATGCGTACTTCAATGCCGCGCTGGCCGCCTGCAAGACGCTCACGGTCACGCTCTACGCGCGCCAGCGCAAGTACCCGCTGGACTCCATCGACGTGGCGGTCGAGGCTGATGGCAGCCAGGAGCGCCAGGGCCGCTACAAGCTGCGCACCGTGCTCACGCTGCACGGCAATCTGACCGACGAGCAGCGCGCCGACCTGCTGCGCGTCGCCGGCAAGTGCCCGGTCCACAAGTTGATGACCGAGGTGGAGATCAGCATCGATACCGAACTCGCCGAACGCGCTTGAGCACAGGACCCAGCCATGACATCGATCCAGCACATCATCGGTCCGCACGTGCGCGACCTGGGCGGCTTCTCGGTCAAGCGCGTGCTGCCGTCCGCCGCGCGCCAGACGGTGGGGCCGTTCATCTTCTTCGACCACATGGGCCCGGTCGACTTCGCGCCGGGCGACGGTGTCGACGTGCGGCCACACCCGCACATCGGGCTGGCCACCGTCACCTACCTGTTTGACGGCAGCATGGTCCACCGCGACAGCCTGGGTAGCGTGCAGACCATCGTCCCCGGTGACGTCAACTGGATGACGGCCGGCACCGGTATCGCGCACTCCGAGCGCACGTCGCCCGAGGCGCGCGCACGCGGCGAGCGCCTGCACGGCATCCAGACCTGGGTGGCATTGCCGAAGGACCAGGAGAAAGTCGCGCCCAGCTTCGCGCACCATGCCGCCGACACGCTGCCCAAGTTCGACTGCCCCGGCGTGCAGGGGGTCGTCATTGCCGGCGATGCGTTTGGACTGACGGCGCCGGTGCAGGTCTCTTCCCGCACCCTGTATGTGGCGCTGGAGCTGGCGGCCGGCGCATCGCTGGTCATCCCGCCCGAGCATGAAGACCGCGGCGTCTATCTCGTCGACGGCGCCGTCACGATCGACGGCGAGGCACTCGACCCGCAGCATCTGGCGGTGCTGGAGCCCGGCGGCGACGTGACGCTCACCGCGCAGGTGTCCTCACGCGTGATGCTGCTGGGCGGCGCACCGACCGACGGCCGGCGGCACATCTACTGGAACTTCGTCGCCAGCGATCAGGCCGACATCGAAGACGCCAAGCAGCGCTGGCAGGACGACCGCTTCGCCCACGTGCCGGGCGAGACCGAGCGCATTCCGCTGCCGGCGCGTTGACGACCGAGCACGGCGGCGCCTAGGTCGTCAGGCTGCCTGCGCCGGGCGCGCGCAGCGCACGATCGCGCGCACCTGCCTGGCGATCGGCTCCGGCACCGGCTGCGTGCCGCTCAGCACCGCTTCGATCCAGCGCGCCGTTGCCGCAACGTCGGTGCCGGCCGGCAGCTCCGGCGGCGTGCCGCTGGAGCCTTCCACTGCTTCGATCACGGTTTCATGCTCGCCGTCATGCAGCCACTCGATGGCGCTGCCGCGGCGCGCGTCGGCCACCGCCTCGCCCTCGGTGCCGCGCGAGAGCAGCACGTTGGCCGGATGGCGCAGGAAGTAATCGGTGAGCGTGTCGCGGTATTCGGGGTGGGTGTAGCTGACCAGGCGCAACGCCTCGTGCGGCGCGTGGCCGCCGATCGGCTGCAGCATCTTCACCACCGTGTGCGCCGAGTTGCGCAGGCCGACGATCTCGCGCTTGTCCAAGAGCGTCGTCAACTCGGGCGACAGCACGTCGATCGGCACGTAGGCCAGGCGCTCGTTCTCCAGCCGCTCGCGGGCTTCGTCCATATGCTCGCAGACGGGCCAGCCGAGGGCTTCGAACAACGTGGCCGTGGTGATGCGGCCGTCGAAGCGGCGGATGCCGTGCACCAGCACCGGCACGCCCTCGCGGGCCAGCAACTTGGCCAGCAGAGGCACCAGGTTGGGCTGGCGGCGTGCGCCGTTGTAGCTGGGGATGACCACCGGGAGCGCGTGCTCTGGCGTGTCCGGCGCAGGCAGCGGTAGGCAGTGCGCGTGCGTGGCCTCCAGCATGCCGTCCAACTCTTCCGGCGTCTCGCCCTTGATGCGGTAGGCCATCAGGATGGCGCCGAGCTGAACGTCGGCCACGCGGCCCTCGAGCATGGCGGTGAAGAGCGCGCGGGCATCGTGCTTGACGAGGGCGCGGGCGCCGTCTGCGCCACGGCCGATTTCCTTGATGAAGCGGGCGGCGGGGAAGGGGCCGTTGGCGAGGGCGTCTTCAGCGGAATCGTCGGGGAGGATGGGAGGGGCGGGCATGGGCGGTGGGGATTGTTGCTGGATGACGCTGATCATAGCGCCGCGCGATGTGTGGGCGCCAGATTGGGGGTGTTGTGCTCATTGGTTTGGGGCTTGGTGGTCTGCTTCCCTTTCGCCCCCTGCCGGGGCCGACCTACTTTTCTTTGTCTTGCCAAAGAAAAGTAGGCAAAAGAAAGGCGCGCCGAGATGGCGACCCCCTCCTTGAATTTCAGTCGCAGGGAGGGAGAGGAGGCAAACTCGCTGCGCTCAGACAGCCTCCTCTCTTTTTCCTCCCTGCAACAGAAATTCAAGGCGCCATCTAGGCAGGAAGGTCAAAAGACAAAAGCCAAACCGATGGTGCACGCAGGCATGCGCCGAGGCAGTTCTTGGTAGCTCGTCCAGCGGTCGATTGTTTGCTTTGCCCCTGCCCTAGATGGCGCCTTGAATTTTCGTAAGCGGGCGGAAAAAAGAAGGGGAACTGTCTGAGCGCAGCGAGTTTTCCCCTTCTCCGCCCGGTTACGAAAATTCAAGGAGGCTTTCGCCATCTCGGGCGCGCCTTTCTTTGCTTACTTTCTTTGGCAAGACAAAGAAAGTGAGTCGGCCCCGGCAGGGGACGAAACGGGAGCAGACCACCAACACCAAAACCCCACCCAAAAAAAACATCAAGCCGCTTCTTCAATCACCGGATGCCGCTGCTTCCGATACAGAAAATCCAACACAGCAGCGCGGCACGCGTGATAAGTCGGATCATCCGCCAACGCCATCCGCTCCCGAGGCCGCGGCAGGCCAACCGCCAAAATTTCGCCAATGGTGGCAGCCGGCCCATTGGTCATCATCACGATGCGGTCCGCCAGCAAGACGGCCTCATCCACGTCATGCGTGACCATCACGACGGTGCTCTGCGTGGCAGCGACGATCTTCAGCAGCTCGTCCTGCAGATGCGCACGCGTCAGTGCATCCAACGCCCCAAACGGCTCGTCCATCAGCAGCACCTTCGGCTCCATCGACAGTGCCCGCGCAATCCCGACCCGCTGCTTCATCCCCCCAGAAATCTCATGCGGATGTTTCTGCTCGGCATGCGTGAGCCCCACCAGCGCCAGCGCCGCATGCGTGCGCGCCTTCAAGTCAGCCTTCGATGCGGTCTTGCCAAACACGCGCTCGACGGCCAGGTACACGTTGTCAAAACACGTGAGCCACGGCAGCAGCGAATGGTTCTGAAACACCACCGCCCGATCCGGCCCCGGCCCGGCGATCTCGCGCTCGGCGAGGATCAGCCCACCGCTGGTCGGCCGCGTGAGCCCGGCAATGAGGTTCAACAAGGTCGACTTGCCGCAGCCTGAGTGCCCGATCAACGCAATGCACTCACCACGCGCCACCGTCAGCTCGATGTCGCGCAAGGCGACGAACGGGCCGCTCTTGGTCTTGAACGTCTGGCCCACGTGTTCGATGCGCAGGAGCTTGTCTGTCATGGCCATCCCCTCTTTCTCAAACCGCGTCATACGAGAACCGGCGCGCAATCGCCAGCAGCGCGTGCTCCAGCAGCAGCCCCACCACCCCAATCACGAAGATGGCGATGACGATGTGCTCGACTTTCAGGTTGTTCCACTCATCCCACAGCCAGAAGCCGATGCCGACCCCGCCGGTGAGCATCTCGGCGGCGACGATCACCAGCCACGCGGTGCCGATCGACAGGCGCACGCCGGTCAGCATGTAGGGCAGCACCGCCGGGAACAGCACGCGCGTGAACACCTTCCACTCCGACAGGTTCAGCACACGCGCCACGTTCAGGTAATCCTGCGGCACGCGCGTCACGCCCACGGCGGTGTTGATGACCATCGGCCAGATCGAGCAGATGAAGATCGCCCAGATCGCCGCCGGGTTGGCAGATTTGAACAGCAGCAGCCCGATCGGCAGCCACGCCAGCGGCGACACCGGCCGCAGCAGGCTGATGATGGGCGAGGCCATGGCATTGAGAAACGCGAAGCGCCCGATCAGGAAGCCGGCCGGAATGCCGATCACCGCCGCCATGCCGAAGCCCGCGCCCACCCGCGCCAGCGACGCCAGTACGTTCCAGCCCACGCCCTGGTCGTTGGGGCCGTTGCGGTAAAACGGATCGGCAAAGAGGGCGACGGCCGCTTTCCATGTCACGGCCGGGGTGGGCAGCGCGGGGATGGCGGCAGCGATGCCCTGCCACGCCAGCACGAAGATCGCAAAGCCCAGCACGGGCGGAAAGCCGCGCACCACGGCGGCAACGAACCAGTCGCGCAACACGATGCGGCGACGGGCAGGGGCGGCGTCGGACTGCACGCCGGGCACAGCTTTGACAAGCGTGTTCATGTCGGGCTCCATCGACGTGAAGGACCGCAATCAGAAGGAGAGGGGCGTCAGAACCTGTTCAGGATCCGTAGCGAGCGGCCCGAGGTTGGCTTGAGAAGCGCAGCCGTACACGTGTACGGCGAGCATCGCAGAGCCAAGATCGGGGCGCGCAGTAGGATCATGAGCAGGTTTTCAGGCCTTGATCTTGAAACCGTCTGCGTAGGCGGCCGGGTTCTTGGCATCCCACACCACGCCGTCGATCAGCTTGGCCGTGCGCATGTCGCTCTTGGGCACGGGCGTGCCGGTGGCGGTGGCGGCTTGCTTGAAGATGTCGACGCGGTTGACCTGGCGGGCGATGGCCAGGTAATCCGGATGCGTTTTCAGCAGGCCCCAGCGCTTGTGCTGCGTGAGGAACCACATGCCGTCCGACAGGTAGGGGAAGTTGACCGCGCCGTCGTGATAGAAGCGCATCGGGTCCGGGTCGTCCCAGGTCTTGCCCAGACCATTGGTGTAGCGGCCCAGCATGCGGTCGAGAATGATGTCCATGTCGGTGTTGACGTAGGACTTGGCGGCCACGGTCTCGGCCGTCTTGCGGCGGTTCGAGGCCGAGGCGTCGATGAACTTGGATGCCTCCAGCACCGCAGCGGTGAGTGCGCGCGCGGTGTTCGGATACTTCTGCACGAACTCGGCGGTGGTGCCGAGCACCTTCTCCGGGTGGTCCTTCCAGATGGCCTGCGTGGTCTCGGCCGTGAAGCCGATGTTGTCGGCAATCGCGCGCGCGCCCCATGGCTCGCCCACGCAGTAGCCGTCCATATTGCCCACGCGCATGTTGGCGACCATCTGCGGCGGCGGCACGGTGATCGCCTTCGCGTCCTGCAGCGGGTGGATGCCGTGCGCGGCCAGCCAGTAATACAGCCACATCGCGTGGGTGCCGGTCGGGAAGGTCTGCGCGAAGGTGTAGTCGCGCCGGTCCTTGGCCATCAGCGCCTTGAGCGAGGCGCCATCGCGCACACCGGCCTCCTTGAGCTTGGACGACAGCGTGATCGCCTGGCCGTTGTTGTTGAGCGTCATCAGCACGGCCATGTCCTTCTTCGGGCCGCCGATGCCGAGCTGCACGCCGTAGATCAGGCCGTACAGCACGTGCGCCGCATCCAGGTCGCCCGAGACGAGCTTGTCGCGCACGCCGGCCCACGAGGCTTCCTTGGACGGTGTGATCTTGATGCCGTACTTCTTGTCGATGCCCAGCGTCGAGGCCATCACCACCGAGGCGCAGTCGGTGAGCGGGATGAAGCCGACCTTCAGCTCGGTCTTCTCAGGCGCGTCCGAACCGGCCGCCCAGGCGCCGGCGCGTACCAGCGGATCGATCAATGCCATTGCAGTCCCTCCGGCGACGCTCGCCATGGTCTTCACGACACGGCGACGCTTGGGGTTGATCGGGGTGTCGGTCTTGTCCGGCGCGGCCATCCGTGGCTCCAAAGAAATGGCGCCCCGATGCGCGGCACCGCCCATCCGCCAGGGAGGGTCGCCGTGCCATGCATCGGGACGCCGTTGTCCCGTGCCGATACCCACGTTGGCATCGGCTCGCAGCAGTTCTCGCAAGGGGTGTGCCAGCATGGCGTTCTCGGGGCCGACGCACGGCGCTCAGGTCTGGGCGAGCGAGGTCTTGAACTCGGCGTCTGCCGTTCGGAACTCGGCGAGCGAGGTGCGGAACTCGGCGCTTGGTGTTTTGGACTCGGTGCGCGGGGTTTTGAACTCGGCGTTTGGAGTTCAGAACTCGGCACGCGAGGTTCAGAACTCGGCGCTTGGCGTTCAGAACTCGGCGCGTGAGGTTCAGAACTCGGCGTTTGGAGTTCAGAACTCGGCGCGCGAAGTTCAGAACTCGGCGCTCGGCGTTCGGGGCTCGGCGTGCGAGGTTCAGGACTCGACTTTCGGCGTTCAGAACCCGGCGTTCGAGGGGCCGAGGCTGGCGCGTCGGGCGCCAACCGCCGCGCGCGACTGGTGCGTTGATGGCGCCGGACTTGTGCGCCGCACCAAAACTGGGCGACGCTCCGGCGGCTCAGCCCGCCATCACGTCGATCACCCGCTGGGCCGCTTCCACCAGCTTGATGTTGCGGTCCATCGCCATCTTGCGCAGGCGCTTGAAGGCGTCGTCTTCCGACAGGTTCATCTGCTTCATCAGCAGGCCCTTGGCGCGCTCCAGCACCTTGCGCTCGGCCAACTGGGTCTTGGCGGTGTCGAGTTCGGCGCGCAGGGCGCGTTCGTGCTCGAAGCGTGCGTAGGCAACATCCAGCACCGCCTTCACGCGCGTGGGCTTGATGCCGTCGACGATGTAGGCGGTGATGCCGGCCGCGAAGGCCGATTTGATGCGGGTGGCGTCGTCGTTGTCGGTGAACAGCACGATGGGGCGCGGCGCGTGCTGGGTGGCCACGCAGACGTGCTCGATGGTGTCCCGCGCGGCCGATTCGGAGGCGACGATCACCATGTCGGGCTGGGTTTGCGCGATGCGCTCGGGCAGGGTCAGGTCGGCGTCGGCCAGGCCCATGTCGATGAAGCCGGCCTCGGCCAGCCCGGCGCGGATCAGCTCCAGGTTGACCTGCTCGGCATCGAGCGGATCGCGCACCAGCAGCACGCGCATGGGCGCTGCCGAGGCGGACGGCGCGGATGGGGCAGAAGGGGCGGGCGGCTTCACGTGCATGGTGCAAAGTGGGGCGTTGTGCACGGCACTCATGCAAGAACCGCGCCGGGGCGGTGCGGGTGTATCCTCGCAAGCTCGTCGGTCGCCGGGGGGCGGTGGCCGCAGTGTCCCCACCTGTTCTATCTAAGCGTATTTAGAGGAGACCCGCATGACCGATTTCGTCGTCACCCCGCCCGCCGTCAATGGCATTCCCGTCCGAGGCGGGCAAGGCCAGTTTCCGGTGCGCCGCGTGTACTGCGTCGGCCGCAATTACGCCGCCCATGCCCGTGAGATGGGTTCCGACCCCGACCGCGAACCGCCGTTCTTCTTCTGCAAGCCGGCCGATGCCGTGCGCTACATCGCCGACGGCGAGACCGGCCAGTTCGTCTACCCGACCGAAACCAAGGAGTGCCACTACGAGATCGAACTCGTCGTTGCCATCGGCACGGGCGGGCGCGACATCGCCGTCGATGCGGCGGCCAAGCACATCTACGGCTACGCCATCGGCCTGGACATGACGCGCCGCGACCTGCAGAACGCTGCCAAGAAGGGCGGCCGCCCGTGGGAGACCGGCAAGGCCTTCGACGGCTCGGCCCCCATCGGCCCGATCATCCCCGCCAAGGACGTGGCGCACGCGGACAAGGGCGCGATCACGCTGTCGGTCAATGGCAAGGAACACCAGCGCGGCGACCTGTCGGACCTGATCTGGTCGGTGCCGGAAACCATCGCTTACCTGTCGCGCCTGTTCGAGCTGCGCCCCGGTGACCTGATCTTCACCGGCACGCCCGAGGGCGTCGGTCCGGTGTCGATCGGCGACCTGATGGTCGGCCAGATCGATGGTGTGGGCGAACTGCACGTGAAGGTGATCTGAGCGATGACCATGAAGCTGTACAACTACTTCCGCAGCTCCGCCTCGTTCCGCGTGCGCATTGCGCTGGAACTCAAGGGCCTGCCATACGACTACGCGCCGGTGCACCTGCTCAAGGGCGAGCAGATGGCGCCCGACTTCGTGAAGATGAACCCCGACGCGCTGGTGCCCGTGCTGTGCGATGGCACCGAGGTGTTAAACCAGTCGCTGGCGATTGTCGAGTACCTGGACGAGACGCACCCGGAGCCGTCGCTGCTGCCGGGTACGGCCATCGACCGTGCGCATATCCGCGCCGTCGCGCTGGCGATTGCGTGCGAGATCCATCCGCTCAACAACCCGCGCGTGCTCAAGTATTTGAAGAACACCTTCGGCGTGGAAGAGGACGCCCGGAACGAGTGGTATCGCCACTGGGTGCGCCTGGGCTTCGCCGCGCTGGAGACGCGCCTGTCGCAGGCGTCGCGCACCGGTGCCTTCTGCGTGGGCGACGCGCCGACGCTGGCCGACCTGTGCCTGGTGCCGCAGGTGTTCAACGGCAAGCGTTTCGACGTGGCGGTGGAAGACTACCCGACGCTCGCGCGCATCTTTGAGCACTGCATGGCGCAACCGGCCTTCCAGCGCGCGGCGCCGACTGCTCAGCCGGACGCGGCTGCCTGATCGCGCATGTGAAAACGCCCTGAGCGGGTCAGGGCGTTTCAGGCAATCAGGTTTCCCTGATTCTCAGCCCAGCAGGGCGTCGGCGAATTCGCGTGCGGAGAAGGGCTGCAGATCTTCCACCTGCTCGCCCACGCCGATGAAGTACACCGGCACCGGCCGCTGTCGCGCGATGGCGGCCAGGATGCCGCCCTTGGCGGTGCCATCGAGCTTGGTGACGATCAGCCCGGTCAGGCCCAGCGCATCGTCGAAGGCCTTGACCTGCGCCAGCGCGTTCTGGCCGGTGTTGCCGTCGATCACCAGCAGCGTTTCGTGCGGCGCCGTGGCCATCGCCTTGGCCGTCACGCGGCGCACCTTCTTCAGCTCTTCCATCAGGTGCAGCTGCGTCGGCAGGCGGCCGGCGGTGTCGGCCATGACGATGTCGATGCCGCGCGCGCGCGCCGCGTTGACCGCGTCATAGATGACGGCAGCCGGGTCGCCCGATTCCTGCGCCACCACCGTCACGTTGTTGCGCTGGCCCCAGACCACCAACTGCTCGCGCGCGGCGGCGCGGAAGGTGTCGCCGGCGGCCAGCAGCACCGATTGGCCATAGGTCTGGAAGTGCTTGCATAGCTTGCCGATGCTGGTGGTCTTGCCGGCGCCGTTCACGCCCGCAATCATGATCACCATCGGCTGCTCGCGGCCGAGCACCATGGTCTTTTCCAGCGGGTGCAGCAGCTCGATCAGCAGGTCGCGCAGGGCCGTCTTTACACCCTCGGCGGTTTCGATGCGCTCGGCCTTGATGCGGCGGCGCAGCTCGCCCAGCAGATACTCGGTCGCGTCGACACCGGCATCGGCCATCAGCAGCGCGGTCTCCAGCTCTTCAAACAGCGCCTCGTCCACCTTCACGCCGACGAACAGCGTGGTCAGGTTCTTGCTCGTCTTCGACAGACCCGAGCGCAGGCGCGACATCCAGCCCTTGCGGGCCTCCTCGACCACGGGCGGCGTCGGCACGGTTTCGACGTCGTCGGCCTGCATGTCGAGCACGGCGGACGTGGCCGGCAGGTCGGGCACCGCAACGGGTGCGGGCGCAGCGACGGGTACGGGGACAGCGGCCGGGGCGGGCGCCGGCGCGGGCACCTGAGCGGCTGCCGGTGCAGCGGCGGGCGCGACGGCTGCCGTCGGTTCGACGGCAGGCTGCGGCTCTGCCTTACGTTTTTTCCAGAAACTAAACATCGTGAGGGCGGGTCAATTCGCCATTAGAATCAAGCGTCGAATCTTATCAGACGGCCCCCTATGCGCTCTTCCTTGCGAAACGTTTCGAACCGTCCCCGGCCCAGCCTCTGGCGCATGGCCGGTATTGCCCTGGCGGCAGGCCTGCTGGCCGGCCATGTTGCAGCGCAGGAGAAGGCCGGCTCATCGGCGCATCCGGCAGCGGTCGTTGCCGGCACCCAGGTCGGTGCCAGCCAGGCCGATACGCACGAATACAAGCTCGCCAACGGCCTGCGTCTGATCGTCAAGGAAGACCACCGCGCGCCCACGGCCGCCCACATGGTTTGGTACCGCGCTGGCAGCATCGATGAGCACAACGGCACCACGGGTGTCGCCCACATGCTCGAGCACATGATGTTCAAGGGCACCAAGGCGGTCGGCCCCGGCGAGTTCTCGCGCCGTGTCGCCGCCCTGGGCGGGCGCGAGAACGCCATGACCACGCGCGACTTCACGATGTATTTCCAGCAGATCGAGAAATCGCACCTGGCTGACGTGATGGCGCTCGAAGCCGACCGCATGGCGAACCTCCAGCTGACCGACAAGGAGTTCAAGCCGGAGATGAACGTGGTGAAGGAAGAGCGCCGCATGCGCATCGACGACTCCGCGCGCTCCACCGTCTACGAGCAGATGCTCGCCACGCTGTTCAACGCCGCGCCGTACCGCAACCCGACCATCGGCTGGCCGGGCGATCTCGATACGATGACGGTGCAGGACGCGCAGAACTGGTACCACGCCTGGTACACGCCCAACAACGTCACCGTGATCGTCACCGGCGACGTGAAGGCCGACGAGGTCTACCGCCTGGCGCAGCGCACCTACGGCAAGCTCAAGCCGCACGACCTGCCGCGTCGTTACGCGCAGGACGAGCCCAAGCAGATCGGCACCAAGCGCATCTGGGTCAAGGCCCCGGCCGAGAACCCGTACGTGGTGCTGGCCTACAAGACGCCGCCGATCAAGGATGTAGAGAAGGACGTCGATCCGTACGCGCTGGAGGTGCTCTCCGCCGTGCTGGATGGCTATGACAACGCGCGCCTGCCGAACCAGCTGGTCAAGGGAGACAAGCGCCTCGCCGATGACGTCAACGCCGGCTACGACGGCATGAACCGCGGCCCGTCGATCTTCTTGCTCGACGGCACGCCCGCCGACGGCCACACCACCGCCGAGATCGAACAGGCCCTGCGCGCGCAGGTCGACCGCATTGCCCGCGAGGGCGTGACCGAGGCCGAGCTCAAGCGCGTCAAGGCGCAGGTCGTGGCCGGGCAGATCTACAAGCGCGATTCAGTGTTCGGGCAAGGCATGGAGATCGGCTTGGCCGAGATGACCGGCCTGTCCTGGCGCGAGCTCGACCGCATGCTGGAGAAGATCAAGGCGGTGACGCCCGCGCAGATCCAGCACGTCGCCAAGACGTACTTCACCGACGACAACCTGGTGGTGGCGACGCTGCTGCCGCAACCGATCGATCCGAACAAACCGGCGCGCAAGCCCATCCCCGGCATGCGCGATGAAGGAGGGCTGCGTTGATGCGCGCCATGTCCCTGACCCTGAAGACGGCGCTGGCCGCCGTCATTGCAGCGGCTGCGCAAGGTGCGCTGGCCGCGCTGCCGATCGAACACTGGACGGCCGCTACCGGCGCGCGCGTGTTCTTCGTGCCGAGCCCGTCGATCCCGATGCTCGACATCAACCTCGACGTGGATGCCGGCTCGCGCTATGAGGCGGCGCCCAAGGTCGGCTTGGCCTCGCTCACGGCGGGCATGCTCGACAAGGGTGTCGCCGCGGCCGGCAAGGCGCCCGCGCGCGACGAAGCCGCGATTGCCGATGCCTTTGCCGACGTGGGCGCGAGCTTCGGCGGCGGCGCCGGCGGCGACCGCACCAGCATCCGCCTGCGCACGCTGTCCGACCCGGCCGAGCGCGGCCCGGCGGTGGACCTGATGGCGCAGATCGTCTCCGCGCCGACGGTGCCCGACGCCGTGCTCGCGCGCGACAAGGAGCGCCTGGTGGCGTCCATCCGCGAAGCGCTGACCAAGCCGGCGGTGCTGGCCGACCGCGCCTTCGGCACGGCCATCTACGGCACGCACCCGTACGGCCAGTCGCCCACGCCCGAGACGGTGCAGAGCATCTCCCGCGACGACATCCTCCGCTTCTACCGTGCCAACTACACGGCCAAGCGCGCTGTCGTCACGCTGATCGGCGCGATCAGCCGGCAGGAAGCCGAGGCCATCGCCGAGCAGATCACGCGCGGCCTGCCGGCCGATGGCGCGACGCCGCCCGCGTTGCCGGCCGTCAAGGAGCCGCTGGAGAAAGCGGAGACCGTGCGCATCCCGCACCCGGCGCAGCAGGCGACCATCGTGATGGGCCAGCCGGCCATCGCCCGCGGCGACAAGGACTACTTCCCGCTGCTGGTCGGCAACTACGTGCTGGGCGGCGGTGGCTTCAGCTCGCGCCTGACCAACGAGGTGCGCGAGAAGCGCGGCCTGACCTACAGCATCGGCAGCGGCTTCGCGCCCGCCGCGCAGCCGGGCCCGTTCCAGCTGGAACTGCAGACGCGCAAGGACCAGACCAACGAGGCGTTGACGGTGGTGCGCGACACGCTTGGCCGCTTCGTCGCCGATGGCCCGACCGACACGGAACTGAAGGCGGCCAAGGACAACCTGGTCAACGGTTTCCCGCTGCGCCTGGACAGCAACCGCAAGCTGCTGGACAACGTCGCCAACATCGCCTGGTACAACCTGCCGCTCGACTACCTCGATACGTGGACGCAGCGTATCGCCGCCGTCACGCGCGAGCAGGTGCGCACGGCATTCCAGCGCGTGCTGCAGCCGCAGACCATGGCAACCATCGTGGTGGGCGGTCCGGCCACCAACTAGGCGACGGGCCCCACAACTGCAAAAAACCGGCGGATTTCCCGCCGGTTTTTGTTTGCGCGCACTTACAATCCCGCCCATGGCATCCCGCATTTCCAACCGTCCCCAGCCCAAGGTCAAGACCGCCACGTCGCATGCGCGCGCGCCGCAGCAGGTGCGCATCATCGGCGGGCAGTACAAGCGCACGCCGCTGCCGGTGATCGACGCTGAGGGTCTGCGCCCGACCGGCGATCGTGTCCGCGAGACCGTGTTCAACTGGATTGGCTCAGACCTCTCCGGCTGGCGCTGCGCCGACCTCTTTGCCGGCACCGGCGCGCTCGGCTTCGAGGCGGCCTCGCGCGGCGCGGAGCAGGTGACCCTGGTGGAAAACCACGCGCCGGCCCTGCGCGCGCTGCACGCCGTGCGCGACAAGCTGCGCGCCGACATGGTCGATATCGTCGCCAGCGATGCCTTCGCCTGGCTGGCGCGCCAGCCGGACGGTGCCTTTGATATCGTCTTCATCGACCCGCCGTTCGCGCAGGACTGGACCCTGCGGGCGCTGGAAGCGGCGCTGCGGGTGGTGCCCGAAGGCGGGCTGATCTATGTGGAAGCGCCGCAGCGGCTGGTGGAAGCCGTGCCGGGCGAGGGCGAGGCGCCCGAGGCCGGCGTGCCGCTGCCGGCTGGCGTGGGACTGCACAAGCACTTGCGCGCCGGGGCGGTACATGCGCATTTGCTGCTGCGCAAAAACGGTTAAACTACGCCGCTCGTTGCCCATGCGTGGGCAGCTTGCGGCACCTCGGCAGGTTGTTCCTGCCGGCGATGCGCGCGGCAGACTCGGGACCTGCCGCACACGACAACGGTGTCCGACCGCAGCAGGCGCGGCCAAGTCCCTCGCCGCGCAACCGGACGCTTTTTTCCCCTTGGTGGAGGAACCATGGTGATCGCGGTTTATCCCGGCACATTCGATCCGTTCACACGCGGCCACGAAGACCTCGTGCGGCGTGCATCCAACATCTTCGACGAGCTGGTCGTTGGGGTGGCGCAGAGCCCGAACAAGCGGCCGTTCTTCGCGCTGGAAGAGCGCATCCACATCGCGCGGGAAGTGCTCGGCCACTACCCGAACGTGCGGGTGGAGGGCTTCTCAGGGCTGCTGAAGGATTTCGTGCGCAAGAACAACGCGCGGGTGATCGTGCGCGGCCTGCGCGCCGTGTCCGACTTCGAGTACGAGTTCCAGATGGCGGGCATGAACCGCTACCTGCTGCCGGACGTCGAGACTATGTTCCTCACGCCGTCGGACCAGTACCAGTTCATCTCCGGCACCTTCGTGCGCGAGATCGCCATCCTGGGCGGCGATGTCAGCAAGTTCGTGTTCCCGTCGGTCGAGAAATGGCTGAAAGAGAAGACCGGCAAGTCTGAAGAGTCCGACAAAACGGCTTAAAATGACACTTTGGCGGGAGCCCTCCCGCCGGTCATTTCAAGGAACAGCACCATGGCGCTCATAATCACCGATGAGTGCATCAATTGCGACGTATGCGAGCCGGAGTGCCCGAACGACGCGATTTCGATGGGCCCGGAAATCTACGTGATCGATCCGGGCAAATGCACCGAATGCGTCGGCCACTTTGACGAGCCGCAATGCCAGCAGGTCTGTCCGGTCGACTGCATCCCCAAGGATCCGGCCCACACCGAGACCCGCGAGCAGTTGATGCAGAAGTACGTCAAGCTGACGGCTGCCTCGCGGGCAGCCTGAGCACCCGCAGGAAAAAGAAAAGAGACGGCCTGGACCGTCTCTTTTCTTTGGTGCGTCCGCACCGACCTCACTGAATCGGCAGCAAATCTTCCGGGCCGTCGTAGTCGTAGCCGGGTTCGCAGACGATGCGATACAGCGGCGGGTGCGGATGCGGCGGGCGCGGCATGATCTGCGCGGGTGGCACGCTTGGCGCCAGCAGCTTGCCGCCGTTGGCCTGCTGCGGCGAGACGATCCGCGGCATGGGCGTCGGGCTCACCACTGGCATGGGCACCGGGTACGGATAGGGCACCGGGCCGACATAGACGCGGTGGCAATAGCGGATGCTGTCTTGCGCGATGGCCGTCCTGCGCTGCTGCTCAAGCCGGGCCTGCTCGGCGGCCTGCGCGGCGATGGCGATGCGGGCCTGGCGCGCGTCGTCTTCTGCTTGGACCTTGCGGCGGGCGGTCTGGTCTTGGCGCAGTTGGGCGGCTTCAGCGCTGGCGCGTTCGCGGGCAGCCTTCTGGTCGGCGGCGCTGGGCGTGTCGTCGACCAGCGGTACCGGCTTTGCGCGCGCGCCGCAGGGGTGGTCGGAGTAGGTGGTCTGGCCATTCTCGTTGCAGCGATAGACCTCTGCCTGCGCGGGCAGGGCTGCTGACAGGCCGAGCGCCAGACCCGCCAGCGCGGCGGCGCGTAAGGGGAGGGAGGCGAACGGCGTCATGGCGATGTCCTCGCTGTGTTGACTCAGCCTGCGGTATGCAGGCGCATCATGGACTTCTCGGCGTTGCCGGCAATCAGGTCCGGCAGCGCATCCAGGCTTCGATCGATGGCGCGATCGATCTGCTCCTGCTCTTCCCGGCGCGGCGCCTTGAGCACGAAATTGGCCACATCGTGCTGGCCCGACGGCGCGGTGCCCGGCGGCAGCAGGTTGCGCGGGTGCCCGATGCCCAGGCGCAGGCGCCAGAATTGCTGCGTGGTCAGGTGCGCGGCGATGTCCTTCAGGCCGTTATGGCCGCCCGAGCCGCCCCCGAGCTTGAGCTTGACCGCGCCCGGCGGCAAGTCCAGCTCGTCGTGCGCGACCAGGATCTCGTCGGGCATCACCTTGTAGAAGCGCGCCAGCGCCACGGTCGACAGGCCGGAGCGGTTCATGAAGGTCTGTGGCTGCAGCAGCCACACCTCGTGGCCCCACAGGTTGGCGCGCGCGGCATAGCCGTGGAAGCGCGTCTCGTTGCGCAGCGACACGTTGCCCATGCGCGCGAGCTGGTCGACCAGCCAAAAGCCGGCGTTGTGCCGCGTGGCTGCGTATTCGGCGCCCGGATTGCCGAGCCCGACGATGAGTTTGATCATGCGATTCGGTTCAGGGTGAGGTGCAGGAAGCGCCCCGTGATCGTACAAGCATAGCCGCTTCCAGGCAGGGGGAAGCGGGGCGCTGCAGGCAGAAAAAAAGCCCGGCGAGACTGGCTCGACGGGCTTTTTCGTCTCGCACCCGAAGGCGCGAGGTGCGGCAGATGCGCGGCAGCTTAGGCAGCCGGCTTGTCTTCGCCTGCAGCAGCAGCGCCTTCTTCGGCAGCGGCGGACTTCTCGCCAGCCGGCACGCTGATGTTGGCCACGGCCGGGTTCTCATCGCCACCGTGGGTGAGGATGGTCACGCCCTTCGGCAGCTTCAGGTCGGAGATGTGCAGGGTCTGGCCGATTTCCAGGGTGCCCAGGTCCACTTCGACGAACTCCGGCAGGTCGGCCGGCAGGCACGACACTTCGACGTCGTTCAGGATGTGGTTGACGATGCCATGGCCCAGCTTCACGCCCGGGGCATTTTCCTGGTTCAGGAAGTGCAGCGGCACCTTGACGTGGATCTTTTCCGTGGCCGACACGCGTTGGAAGTCAACGTGCAGGACCAGCTGCTTGAACGGGTGCAGTTGGAAATCGCGCAGCAGCGCCTTTTCCACCTTGCCAGCCACTTCGATGTCGAGGATCGACGAGTGGAAGGCTTCCTTCTTCAGCGCGTGGTACAGCGCGTTGTGATCGAGTTCGATCATCTTCGGCTCGGCACCGCCACCGTAAATGATGGCCGGGGTCTTGCCGGCATTGCGCAGGCGGCGGCTCGCACCAGTGCCCTGAACGCTACGCTCGAAAGCGACAACTTTCATGATTGCTCCAAACGAAAAAGACGACTCGCGACCAAGCCGTCTGGTGAACGGGGCGCAACATTGCGCCCCGCAAACACCGCAGAAGAGCCGTCTAATCGACGTTTTCTGCAGTAAAGCCTTGAATTATAACAGGAAGCCTGTGACTTGCCGATTCATTCGGCAAACAACTCCATGATCGATTCGCCCTTGACGATGCGGGTGAAGGTGTCGGCCAGCAGCGGCGCCGTCGACAGCTGGCGGATCTTGCCGCACTTGAGGGCGTCGTCACGCAGCGGGATCGTGTCGGTCACGACCACTTCGTCGAGCATGGAATCCGCAATGCGGGCGGCCGCGCCACCCGACAGCACCGGGTGCGTGCAGTACGAGAACACCTGCAGGGCGCCGCGCTCCTTGAGCACCTGGGCGGCCTTGCACAGCGTGCCGCCGGTGTCGATCATGTCGTCCATGATCACGCAGTTGCGGCCTTCGACTTCACCGATGATGTTCATCACCTCGGCCACGTTGGCTTTCGGGCGACGCTTGTCGATGATGGCCAGGTCCGTATTGAGCTGCTTGGCGAGTGCGCGTGCGCGCACCACGCCGCCGACGTCCGGCGACACCACCAGCAGGTTCTCGTAGTTCTTCTTGCGCAGGTCTTCGAGCAGGACGGGCGACGCGTAGATGTTGTCGACCGGGATGTCGAAGAAGCCCTGGATCTGGTCTGCGTGGAGGTCCATCGTCAGCACGCGCTCGACGCCGGCGACTTCCAGCATGTTGGCCACGACCTTGGCCGAGATGGCCACGCGCGCCGAACGCGGGCGGCGGTCCTGGCGGGCATAGCCGAAGTAGGGGATGGCGGCCGTGATGCGGCGGGCAGATGCGCGCTTGAGCGCATCGACCATCACCATCAGTTCCATCAGGTTGTCGTTGGTCGGGGCGCAGGTGGATTGCAGGATGAACACGTGCTTGCCGCGCACGTTCTCCTGGATCTCGACCTGGACTTCACCATCGGAGAAGCGGCCGACGAGGGCCTTGCCGAGCGGGATGCCTAGGTGCTTGACGACAGCTTCGGCGAGTTTCGGGTTGGCATTGCCGGTAAAGACCATCAAGCCTTCGCTGCTCATCGGGGCACCTGTTTTATCGACTTCAGACGCGCCGGTTGGCTGATGCGCCAACCGGGCCTTTGCTGGAAACACTAGGAAGAAAATGGCAGGGGAGGAAGGACTCGAACCCTCGCATGCCGGAATCAAAATCCGGTGCCTTGACCAACTTGGCGACTCCCCTACACAACCGATCGGCCCTTGCTTCCATTGCAGAAGCAAAAGCTGCAAACCTTATACCGCAAACCTCGCCAGCGGGTGATGCGTCAGACCTGCCGCACACCGACCTTCCCACTCGGAAGGCACCTGATCCGCCACCGCTTGCGCATGCTCAACGTTCTCGAACGGAGCGAACACGCAGGCGCCGGATCCGGTCATTCTTGCCAGGGTGCTGAACTGACGCAGCCAGGCAAGTGCTCGGGCGATTTCGCCGTATTTCCTTTCCGCCACCGCTTGCAGATCGTTGCGACCGTAAGCGAAAACATTTTGACGGGCAGGAAAGTCCGTAATTATGGTGAGCGGTGTGTCACGTGTCAACCCCTCATCGGAAAAAATTGCGGGCGTGGGGACATGGACACGCGGATGGATCACCACGAACGCGGCCGGCGGCAGCGCGACGGGCGTCAGTTCTTCGCCGATGCCCTCGGCGAAGGCGTTTTGGCCGAACACGAAGAAGGGCACATCGGCACCGAGCTGCAGGCCGAGCGCCATCAGCTTCGTGCGTGGGAGGTCGAGGCCCCACAGGCGGTTGAGCGCGAGCAGCGTGGTCGCCGCATCGGACGAGCCACCGCCGATGCCGCCGCCCATCGGCAGGCGTTTTTCCACCGCGATGTCGACGCCGTAGCGGCAGCCGGTCTCGGCCTGCAGCAGGCGTGCGGCGCGGATCACGAGGTCGTCGTCAGCCGGCACGCCGGGGATGTCGGTGGTGCGCACGAGGCGGCCGTCGGTGCGGCGTGCGAAGTGCAGCGTGTCGCACCAGTCAATCAACTGGAAGACGGTCTGCAGCAGGTGGTAGCCGTCGGGCCGGCGGCCGACCACGTGCAGGAAGAGATTGAGCTTGGCGGGCGCGGGGCAGTCGCGCAGTTCGGCGGGCGCGGAAGGCATGATCAAACGGTGACGGTGTTACTGGTCGAGCACGAGGCGCACGGAGAGCGGGCCATTGCCGTCCTGCAAGCGGTCGAGGTCCAGCCGGTGCACGCGCGCATCCGTTACGCTGTCATCGCTCCAGCTCACATAGCGCACGGTCCAGCCGTTCTGCTCGATGGTCTCGGGGCGCGCTTGCGCGTCGCGTGCCACGCGGGCCGGGGTGCCGGGCGCCGGACGGGCGCGCAGCCAGTCGCGCAGGCCGGAGACCGGCAGCGAGAAGCCGAGCGCATCCTGCATCAGCGTGTCCACTTCGGGCGCGCGGCGCGGGGCCTGGTTGGGCAGTTCCAGCGTGGCGCCGCGCTCGCTCTGGCTGACGATCGCCAGCGTCTGGCCCAGCGGCGACATCAGCTCGAGCTGCACGTCGGTGCCGCGCTCGCGCCACAGGAAGCTGCCGACCGCGCTCTGCTGCGCGTCGCCCTGCATGTAGCGCGCAGAGAAGCGGCCCTGGTAGCGCGTGATGGTGGCGTCGCCGTCCTGGGCGCCGGCGAAGAGATCATTGGCCGGACGCACGCTGGCGCAGCCGGCAAACAGCGCGCAGCCCGCACCCAGCACGAGCGCACCGAGTGCGCGCGAAACCCGCATCGCCATCAGTTCGCGCTCGCGGGAGCGCCTGGGATGGGCTGGCCGAAGCGGCGCAGCGTATCGCGCAGCGTGGTGTCGTTGATGTCGAGCTTGGCGGCTTCCGTCCACACCTTGCGGGCGTCGTCCTGCTTGCCCGCTTGCCACAGCACCTCGCCCAGGTGCGCGCCGATCTCGGCCTGCGGTGCGGCGCTCCAGGCTTTCTGCAGGATGTCGGTGGCGGCGGGCAGGTCGCCACGGCGGTACTTGACCCAGCCGAGGCTGTCGGCGATGTAGGGATCGTCCGGCGCCAGCGAGACGGCCTTCTCGAGCAGTTCCTGCGCTTCCTGCAGGCGCACGTTGCGATCGGCCAGCGAATAGCCGAGCGCGTTGTAGCCGATGGCCTGGCCCGGGCGCAGGTCGATCACCTTGCGCAGCAGGGTTTCCATGTTGTCGTAGTGGCCGTCGTGCTCTTCGAGCATGGCGAGCTGGTACGAGTATTCGACGTTGTCCGGGTCGTTCCTGAGCAGCTCGCTCACGCGGGCGCGGGCGCGGCCGTAGGCCTTGGCGTCCATCAGCATGCCGATCTCGGCCTGGCGGATGCCGTCCATCAGGGCCTGGCGGCGCGGGCCGTCGGGGATGTCTTCCGAATCGGCGACGAGTTCGTCGAAGGCCTGCTGGGCTTCGTCGATGTGGCGCAGCTTGCCGAGCAGCTGCGCGCGCTTGATGCCGGCGGCCAGCACGATCTGGCCGTCGGCGTCGCCACTGGCCGAACCGGTGATCTTGTCCAGCCAGGCGATGGCGCCGGCGTAGTCGTGCTTCTCTTCGGCCAGCTGGGCCAGCGCCTGGTAGCCGGGTTCGGGGCTCAGCGAGGGCGACTTGGCGGTCGCCGCGACGTAGTCCTTCAGGTAGCGCTCGGCGGTGTCGTACTGGCGCTGCTGCAGGTTCAGCAGGCCCAGCGCGAGCGTGATGCGCGCATCTTTGGGGGCGATCTTCTTGAGCGCTTCGAACTCGGCGCGCGCCTTGTCCTGGTCGTTGCGCACCAGGTACATGCGGGCGAGCGCGAGGTGGCCGTCGATGGAGGCCGGCGCCACCTTCAGGAAGCTGCGCAGACCGGCGATGGCGGCGTCGGGGTTGTCGTCGGCGCGCAGTTCGGCGGCGAGGATGGCGGCGTCTTCAAAGCCGGGGCGCAGCTTGAGCGCGGTGTCGAGCTCGGACAGCGCGCCGGGGTTGTCCTTGGCGACCACCCTGGCGCGCGCCAGCGCCAGATGCGTCTCCGGCCGCTGCATGTCGTGCACGGTGATGTGCTGCAGGGCGGTCACGGCACCAACTGGGTCGTTGCTCTTGGACATCTGCTGCTGCAGTTGCAGGATGGCATCGGCACGCTGGCCCGGCGAGACCTTGTTCAACTGCGCCAGCAGCATCGGCTCGACTTCGGACCACTGGCCGGTCGCCACCAGCAGCAGTTGCTGCACCTGGCGCGCTGGCATCGAGGTCGGCGACAGCTCGACCCACAGCCGCGAGGCGTTCAGCGCCTGGGCGGGGGAGCGGGTCAGGAAGGCGATCTCGGTGGCGCGCTGGGCAAAGCGCGGGTCGCGCGTATCGCGCGCGAGGTCAAGGTACGTGCGATACGCCGGCTCGACCAGGCCGCGCTGCAGCGACACTTCCGACGCCAGCACGCGGTACATGATGTCTTCGTTGAGCGGCACGGCTGGCAGGTCGGTGCGCTCCGTGCCGAGCAGGCTGCCGCGTGGCCGCGATTTTTCCGGCTGGACGGCGGCGTGCGGTGCGGCCTTGCCTTCCGCGGGCTTCACCTGCGCCAACAGGGCGGACGATGGCGCGGGCGGCGTCAGCGGCGTTAGCGTCAAGGCCCCTGCCGGCAAGCTGGTCAACCCTCCCGCCAGCAGCGAGGCGAGCAGAAGCGCCCGGCTGCGCGGAAAGCGCGCGGAACGTTGCGTCGCGGGCAGGCGGGGGGAGGCGTGCGGCATGGTCTAGAGACTCCGGAATCGGTTCGGGCCATTGTAGCCTGACCACTACAATCGCCGAATCGGTAAAAAGAATTGGAGCGTCACATGTCACGGAGGTTCGATGCCTGAGTTGCCAGAGGTCGAAGTCACCCGCCTGGGGCTCGTGCCGCATGTGACGGGGCGGCGCATCGTGTGCGCCGTGGTGCGCCATCATGGGCTGCGTTGGCCGATCGATCCGGCATTGCCCGAGCTGCTGGCCGGCCTGACCGTCACGCGCCTGCTGCGCCGGGGCAAGTACCTGCTGATCGAATGCATGCCCGACGCGAGCCACCCTGCCGGACGGCTGCCCGACCCAACGGGCGGCTGGCTCCTGATCCACCTGGGCATGACCGGCACCCTGCGCGTGCTCGAGACGCCGGTGCCTCCAGGCCCGCACGACCACGTCGACTTCGAGCTCGCCGACGCCGGCGGGGCAGTGGTGACCTTGCGCTACCGCGACCCGCGCCGCTTTGGTGCCGTGCTGTGGCACGCCGGGGATGAAGACGCATTGGCCGAGCACCCGCTGCTGCGCAATCTCGGCATCGAGCCCTTCGACGCGCGCTTCAACGGCGACTGGATGCACACCCGCACGCGCGGCCGTAGCGCCGCCATCAAGACGGTGCTGCTGGCCGGCGACATTGTGGTCGGCGTCGGCAATATCTATTGCTCGGAAAGCCTGTTCCGCGCTGGCATCCGGCCCACCACCGCGGCCGGCCGCATCAGCCGGCCGCGCTATGCGGCGCTGGCCGAGGCCATCCGCGCCACCCTGGCCGATGCCATCTCGCGCGGTGGCAGCACCCTGCGCGATTTCGTCGGCTCCGACGGCCAGAGCGGCTATTTCCAGCTGGAAGCCTTCGTCTACGACCGCGCCGGCCTGCCTTGCCGGGTGTGCGGCACCCCGATCCGCCAGATCGTGCAGGGCCAGCGCTCGACGTTCTACTGCCCAAGCTGCCAGCGCTGACGAGCCCGCCGCAGCGGCCGCCCAAACCGGCTGGTGGAGCGCCTTGCAAGGCATTTCGCAAGGATTTCGAAGTAGGGTGTGCGGCCGCCGATGGCATCCCGCAACACTTGCCGCGCCAGCCGTTGCCACAGCGTGGAAAGTTCCACCGAAATGGGGCAGTTCCCTGTATCGTTCCACCTAAATTTGTGCATTTATGTGCCGTAATAGGCGGTAGCTGCGATGCCGGGAGAGCGCGCGCATTTTGCATTGTCGGGTCGCGCACAAAACAAGACAGAACGATGAACAACACACTGAGCACACAGTTCGAGCAGTACAGCACCTGGCGCGCATCGGTACTGCAATCGGTGGGGGAATTCCAGGACTGGCTGCAAGCCCAGGAGCTGTACGACGCCCAGGCCGACATGCGCGCCCAGCGCATCCGCGGCGTGCTGCGCAGCGACAAGCTCAAGGTCGCCTTCATTGCCGAGTTCTCCCGCGGCAAGAGCGAGCTGATCAACGCGATCTTCTTTGCGGACTTCGGCCGCCGCATCCTGCCGTCGTCGGCGGGCCGGACCACGATGTGTCCGACCGAGCTGATGTACGACGAGAGCAACCCGCCGTCGATCCGTCTGCTGCCGATCGAGACGCGCCTGCACGACGCCTCGACTGCTGACTTCCGCGATGCCGGGAGCCACTGGCTGTCGGTGCCGCTGGATCCGTCGTCGCCCGAGGGCATGCTCGAAGCGTTCCGCCACGTGGTGGAAACCGTGCGCGTGCCCAAGGAAGAGGCCGAGCAGCTCGGCCTGTACAACGACGCCGATCCGGATGCCGCTTTTGCGGTGGACGCCGCGGGCACGGTGGAAGTGTCGAAGTGGCGCCACGCGATCATCAACTTCCCGCATCCGATGCTCAAGCAGGGTCTGGTGATCCTGGATACGCCGGGCCTGAACGCGATCGGTACGGAGCCTGAACTGACGCTGCGCCTGATTCCGGACGCGCACGTGGTCGTGTTCGTGCTCGCGGCCGACGCCGGCGTGACCAAGAGCGACCTGGAGCTGTGGCGCACGCACGTGGGCGGCGGCCAGCGCAAGGGCTGCATCGCCGTGCTCAACAAGGTCGACGGCCTGTGGGACCCGCTCAAGACCGAGCAGGAAATCGAGAGCGAAGTCAGCCGCCAGATCATGACCACGGCGCAGGTGCTCGACATCGACGTCGAGCGCGTGTATCCGGTGTCGGCGCAGAAGGGCCTGCTGGCCAAGGTCAGCCACGACGGTGCGCTGCTCGCGAAGAGCCGTCTGCCGGAGCTGGAGTCGGTGCTGTCCGACCAGCTGATTCCCCAGCGTCGCGAGATCGTCACCGAGCAGGTGCAACTGGCGGTGAAGGACATGGCTGCCGGCGCGCAGCAGCTGCTGCAGATGCGCCGCCGCGACATCGTCGAGCAGCTGTTCGAGCTGCGCGGCCTGCGCGGCAAGAACCACACGATGGTCAAGCACATGCTCACGCGCGTGCAGGGCGAGAAGGAAGAGTTCGAGCAGAGCATCGCCAAGTTCCAGGCGCTGCGCACGGTGTTCGGCCGCCATAGCGCGGAGATCATCAAGAGCGTGCAGCTCAAGCAGATCCGCACGACCATGCGTGAGGCGCGCGAGAAGATGAAGGAGCGCGTGTTCTCGCGCGGCCTGCGCGACGACATGGACAAGCTGTTCGGCCACCTCGGCGGCCTGGTGCGAGACGCGGCCAACCGCATCGACCAGCTGCACCAGATGGTCGACGGCATGTACAAGAAGTTCAACGCCGAACACGGCTTCACGCTGTCGCCGCCGCTGCGCTTCCTGGGCACGCGCTACGACGCCGACCTGAAGGAAACGCTGGCCCTGGCGCACGCGCACTTCGGCGCGTTCAGCTTCCTGACCCGTCCGAAGCCGCAGCTCGTGCACGGCGCGTTCTCGACGGTCGCCAGCCGCGTGCTGGACACCTTCCAGGACATGAACCGCGACATCGAGATCTGGCTGAAGTCGGTGATGACGCCGCTCGAAGCGCAGGTGCGCGATCACCAGAAGCAGCTGCGCAAGCGCGTCGATTCGATCGAGCGCATCCACGAGGCCACTGACACGCTGGAAGCGCGCATTGCCGAGCTCGAAGCGCTGCTCAATACGCTGGACGAGCGCAGTGGCATCATTGCTGATTACGCCTCGCGTATCCTGGCTGCCGGGACGATGCTGGAGGCGCATTCGGTGGCGGCTTGAACGCGCATCGAACGTCAATGGAAAGGGCGCCTGCGGGCGCCTTTTTCGTTCTGGTAGGATCGCCGCCGGCGCAGCCCTGTTGCGCGCCACACCTTCATCGCAAGCATGACCGCCACACCCCGTCGCCCGCGCCGACCCGCGCAACCCGCCCAAGCCCTGCCGCCGCTGCCCGACGACTTCGCCACCCGCGTGATCGCTTGGCAGCAGCGCCACGGCCGTCACCACCTGCCGTGGCAGAACACCGGGGATGCCTATCGCGTCTGGCTCTCGGAGATCATGCTGCAGCAGACCCAGGTGAGCGCCGTGCTGGGCTACTACGCCCGCTTCATCGAGCGTTTCCCCACTGTGCAGGCGCTGGCCGCCGCGCCGGCTGACGACGTGATGGCCGCCTGGGCGGGCCTGGGCTACTACACGCGCGCGCGCAACCTGCATCGCTGCGCGCAGATCGTGGTGGCGGAGCACGGCGGCGTGTTCCCGCGCGACCCCGAAGCGCTGGCGGCATTGCCCGGCATCGGGCGCTCCACGGCCGCGGCCATCGCCGCGTTCTCGTACGGCGTGCGGGCCGCCATCCTCGACGGCAACGTCAAGCGCGTGTTTGCGCGCGTGTTCGGCATCGACGGTTTCCCTGGCGACAAGCGCGTCGAAGACACGATGTGGCGCATCGCCGAGGTGGTATTGCCGCCTGCAGACGGCATCCAGGCGTACACGCAGGGCCTGATGGATCTGGGCGCCACCGTGTGCACGCGCGGCAAGCCGGCGTGCCTGACGGGCGAGCGCGCCTGCCCGCTCGAATCGCTGTGCGAGGCGCGCCGCACCGAGCGCGTGATGGCGCTGCCCGTGCCGCGCCCGCGCAAGGCGACGCCCGAGCGTGCTGCGACCCTGCTGATCGCCCTGCACGGCGAGGCGGTGCTGCTGCAGCGCCGTCCGCAGCGTGGCATCTGGGGCGGGCTGTGGTCATTGCCGCTGGTGGGCGAGATGGACGATGCGCTCGAAGCGCATCCGCTTGACGCCGATACGGTGCGCCAAGCTGCGCAGACTTACGGCACGGTCACGCAGGTGGAGATGGCTGGCGCGCTCACGCACACCTTCACGCATTTCCGCTTGCACATGCATCTGCTGCGCGCGGACATCGCCGCACCAGCCGCGCTCGACGACGACTGGCGCTGGGTGCCGCTCATGCAATTGAACTCGGTGGGATTGCCGGCGCCCGTCAAGCTGGCGCTCGAGACGTTGGTGCAGCCGAGCCTCGTCTGAGAGCTCGCTGCGGCGGTATCAGAGGATGTGGTGCTGCTTCATGTACCGATGGACGATCTCGATGCGCATGCCGGCATCCATCAGTTCCATCAGCTTCTGCTTGGCCTTGAGCGGCACCGGCAGCAGTTCGCACAGCCGGTTGGCGACCCAGCTCGGGCTAGCCCAGTCGTAGGGTTCGGCCATCAGCACCTGGCCTTCTTCGCGCGTGCTCAGGGTGGTGACGATGCGGCGCAGGGCATTCACGCAGTCATCGTAGAGCTCACCCTTGCAATCCTCGATGTCGGCGCCGATCGGCTCGACGGTGCCGCGCATCAGCCCACCGGCCGCGGTGTCGAACGACAGCACCTTGAAGCGCTGCGTGCCGCGCACCTTGATCATCAGCAAGCCGAGCTGCTCCATATCGCATTCGACGATGTGGGCGATGCAGCCGACATCCACCGGCACGGTGGGGGCCTCCGACGTGGCCACCTCGTTGCCGCGCTCGATCAGGCAGACGCCGAACGGGGTCTGGTCGCGCAGGCAGGTGCGCACCAGGTCGATGTAGCGGGCTTCAAAAACGCGCAGCGGCAGCAGGCCACCGGGAAACAGCACCGTGTGCAACGGAAAGAGCGGCAGCTCGGTGGGCAACGGCGGCAGCGGTGAAAAGGGCGAGAGAGCGATGTCTTCTTGCATGAGTAGGCTGAGCGGACGTCGGCGAGACTTTCGCGATGGTGCCGCGATGCTGGCCCTGCGCAATGGACGCTGCGGGCGCTGCGGGCGTGTTAGGCGTCGACAGCCAATTCGCGGTGGCGGACCAACACATTACCATGCGCGCGGAAGTAGGTGGCGAGCCGCTCTGCGATGTACACGGAACGATGTTGCCCCCCCGTGCAGCCGATGGCAACGGTCAGGTAGCTGCGGTTGTCGGCAATGAAACTCGGCAGCCACTTTTCGACATAGGCGCGGATGTCTTCGGCCATCGCCAGCACCATCGGCTGGCTCTGCAGGAAGTCGATGACCGGCTGGTCGCGCCCGGTCAGCGGTCGCAGGTGCGTGTCGTAATACGGATTGGGCAGCGAGCGCACGTCGAAAACCAGGTCGGCATCGGTCGGCACGCCGTGCTTGAAGCCGAACGATTCGAACATCAGCGTGAGGTCGTGCGGCTCGTCGCTGATGAACTCCTTGATGTACGCGCGTAGCGCGTTGGTGGGCAGCGTGCTGGTGTCGATGCGATGCGCGGGGTCGGCCAGCGGGCTCAGCAGCTCGCGTTCCATCTCGATGGCTTCGATCAGCGAGGTATCGGCGCCCTTGGCGACAGCCTGCACGTTGGCGGCTTCCGGCCGGCCGTTGCGGATCGACAGCGGATGCCGGCGGCGCGTCTCGGAATAGCGCTGCACCAGCGCATTCGTGCTCGCCGTCAGGAACAGCATGCGCACGTCGTGTTCCTTGCGCAGCGCGGTGATGGTCTCAGGCACCTTGCGCAGCGATTCGCGGCTGCGGATGTCGGTGGCCACGCCCAGGTGCGTGTAGCCCTGGTCGGCCAGGTATTGCGCCAGTTCCGGAATGAACTGCGCAGGCAGGTTGTCGACGCAGTAATAGCCTGCGTCTTCGAGCACGTTCAGGGCGACCGACTTCCCTGAACCTGACATACCGGTGATGAGAATGATCCGCATGCCGCGAGGATAGCATCACATTGTGGCAGGGCAGCGACCAATGAAAAAGGCGGCCGCTCTGGCCGCCTTCTTCGGGCGCGGGCGCGCGGGCGTTTAGCCCTTGTTCGACAGGCAGTCCTTCATGAAGGCCTTGCGTTCGTCGCCCTTCTTGCCGGTGGCGTCCTTGTTGCACATCTTCATGCGCTGTTTCGGGTCAGCCGGCTTGGCGGCCTCGGCGGCCATCGGCTTGTCCGACAGGCAGCCCTTCATGAACGCCTTGCGCTCGTCGCCCTTCTTGCCGGCGGCGTCCATGTTGCATTGCTTCATCTTGTCTTGCTGTGCGTTCTTGGCGGCGGGGGCGGCCATCGCACCAGCCGGTGCGCTACCTTGGGCGAAAGCCTGGCCAGCCAGGAACGGGAGCGCGAGGGCGCAAGCGGCAATCAGTTGTTTCATCGTGTTCTCCTTGGGTACCGTCAGAAGGGCGCAGCCATCAGGTGCTGCACCCGCGATGAACGCCGCCGCGTGCGTGCCCGGCGCATTCCCCCCCACAACGGAATGACCGCGTGTCGGGTTGACGTTCCTTGACAAAAGTAGGGGGGAGACGGCCGTTTGCGAAGCTTTGTGAAAGCTTTGCAAACGTTTCGTCAGAGGAGCCGGCCTTGCGGCGAATGCGAGGCGGCCTCGGCCAGCATGGCGGCGCGCTGGCGGTCCATGAAGTCGCGCAGCGTGTCGATGCCGCGCAGGCGCAGGATGGTGTTGCGCACCGCGGCCTCGACCAGCACGGCCAAGTTGCGGCCGGCCGCCACCTGGATCTTCACCATGTGGATCGGCAGGCCGAGCACGTCGAGGTATTGCGAATCGAGCGGCAGGCGCTCGAACTCGCCGTCGTTGCGGCGCACGAGCTGCACGATCAGCTTGATCTTCATCTTCCGGCGCACGGCGGTCTCACCGAAGATCGTCTTGATGTCGAGCAAGCCCAGGCCGCGCACTTCCAGCAGGTTCTGCAGCAACGGCGGGCAGCGGCCTTCGATGAAATCCGGCCCCAGGCGCACAAAGTCGACCGCATCATCGGCGACCAGGCCGTGGCCGCGCGAGATCAGCTCCAGGCCCAGCTCGCTCTTGCCCAGGCCCGAATCGCCCATGATCAGCACGCCCATGCCGAGGATGTCGAGGAACACGCCGTGCATCGTCACGCGCGGCGCCGAGATGCGCGACAGGTACAGCCGCAGGTGGTCAATGACGGCCGCCGAGGAAATCGGCGAGGTGAACAGCGGCGTGGACGAACGCGTGCAGCGCAGCTCCAGGTCGGGCGGCGGATCGACGCCATCGGCCACCACCAGGAAGGGCGGCTCCAGCAGGATCAGTTCGCCCATCTGGCGCTTGCGGTTTTCTTCCGACAGGCGCTGGTAGTAGGTGATCTCGGGCTTGCCGAGCACCTGGATGCGGTTCGGGTGGATCAGGTTCAAGTGCCCGACCAGATCGGCCGCGGAGGTCGCTTCCTTGGCGAAGTCCACGTCGAACGCGCGGTCCGCGCCCTCCAGGCCCGCGACCCACGACAGCTTCAGGTCGGCGGCATTGTCGTCGAAGATCGATTGGGCGGTGACGCCGGTCAGTTCCATGTCTATGCGGGCGCGTGGCGGGCTGGCGAAAGGGGCAGTCATGGCCGCGACATCTGCGGCGCGTACCTTTTTGCCTAGGGTCGCCAGTCGGTGAGTAGCTGGTGAATCGCCTCGGGCGACGGCAGGGTGTTGAGCCCCTCGCGCATGTCGCGGTCGGACAGCAGCTGGGCGATTTCGGACAGGATTTCCAGATGCTGCTGGGTAGCTTGCTCGGGCACCAGCAGGAAGATCAGCAGCGATACGGGTTTGCCATCCGGCGATTCGAACGGCACCGGCTCGGCCAGGCGCATGAATGCCGCCAGCGGCTGCTTGAGCCCCTTGATGCGGCCGTGCGGGATGGCGACTCCCGCGCCCAGGCCCGTCGATCCGAGCGACTCCCGCGCGAACAGGTTGTCGGTGACGATCGCGCGCGCGACGCCATGGTTGTTCTCGAACAGCAATCCGGCCTGTTCAAATACCCGCTTCTTGCTGGTTACGCTGACGTCGAGGGCAATGTTCCCGGGCGGCAGCAGTTTGGCCAAGCGATTCATGTGCAATGCGTGAAATGAGCGGCGTCCTTCTGCACCAATGTGGCGCACGCGGACAATCGGGTCATTATAGACCCATGGTTCGCGCGGCTTGTGCGACGCACCAGCGGTGTGCCGCACCGGCACAGAGGCGAATCCCCCTGTTCTGCGATTGGCCTGCGGCAAGCGTTTTCGCTTCGCCGCAGCCCCTCTTCTTTGTATAGCGTGACGCGAGGTTCCGCATTGCGCCATACGTTCGTACTTTGGTCAGATTTTAGCGTGACTTAATGCGGTTGCAATCGGATTCGTCTGCGATGCATCACCGGCATAAAAAAACCGCGCCATCTGAGGGCGCGGTCTTTTGTGGTGCGGTGTGCTATTGCTGCAGTTGCACAGCGGCGAGGTCTTGATGCTTCACGCTATCGCGATCATGGCCTTGCACGCGATCCTTGTACTTGATGACCTGTCGATCCAGCTTGTCGACCAGGAGGTCGATGGCCGCATAGAGATCTTCATGGTGTGATTCGACGAAGACGTCCTTTCCCTTGAGGTGCAGGTTGATTTCCGCGTACTGGCGACGGTTCTTCTCCTTGTGGTTATCGACCGATAGCAACACGCTGACGCCAATGACCTGATCGAAGTGCCTGATCACACGCTCCAGTTTCGTTTCCACGTATTCACGCAACGGCGGCGTGATGTCCAGGTGGTGTCCACTGAGTTTGAAGTTCATAGCGGTTCTCCTTCTCACGGATGGGCCGCACCGGAACTGCCCGCGATGCGGCTATAAGGACTTACGCAGATTCACTGCAGGGATCTTGAGGGCTTCGCGGTATTTGGCCACCGTCCGACGGGCCACCACGAATCCTTGTTCGCCTAACAGCTCGGCAATTCTGCTATCGGACAGAGGATTCTTCGGGTCTTCGGCTCCTACAAGTTGCTTGATGAGCGCGCGTATCGCAGTGGATGACGCGGCCCCGCCGGTTTCCGTCGATACATGGCTGCCGAAGAAGTACTTCAGCTCGAACGTCCCCATCGGGGTGGCCATGTACTTGTTGGTCGTCACACGGGAGATCGTGGACTCGTGTAGGCCCAGTGTATCGGCTATTTCCCGCAAAACCAAGGGGCGCATGGCGATTTCGCCGTGCGTGAAAAAGCTCTTTTGACGTTCGACAATAGCTTGCGAGACACGCAGGATCGTGTCGAAGCGCTGCTGGATATTCTTGATGAGCCAGCGTGCTTCCTGCAGTTTCTGCTGCAGGTTGGCGGCACCCGATTCACCGCGGCTGCCGCGCAAAATTTGCGCGTACATGTCGTTGATGCGCAGGCGCGGCATGACGTCCGGATTCAGCTGCGCCATCCAGCCGGCGCTGGTCTTGCGCACGACGACATCGGGCACCACGAAGTCGGCTTCAGCGCGGCCGAAGGCGTGGCCGGGGAATGGCGCAAGGGAGCGAATCAGCTCATGCGCGGCCTTCAGTGCAACGTCATCGACGGACAGCGCCTTCTTCAAGCGCGTGTAGTCGCGTGCGGCGAGCAACTCGAGATGCTGGTTGACGATGATGAGCGCGAGCGCTTTCGCAGGTGATTCGAGCCGATTCAACTGCAGCGTCAGGCACTCTGCCGCCGAGCGCGCGCCGATGCCGGGTGGATCGAAGCTCTGCAGCATGCGCAGTGCCGCCTGCAGCTCGTCCACTTCGACTTCGAGTTCAGCGGGTAGATCGGACAGGATCTCGTCAAGCGTGCCGCTGAGGTAGCCCTCGTCGTCCAGCGATTCAATCAGGAAGATGACGAGGCCCTTGTCGCGTATTGACAGCTTGAGCGGTGCGAGCTGCTCCATGAGGACTTCGCGCAGCGAGGGCTCGGCTTCGCGCAGTTGCAACGGGGCGCGATCGTCTTCGTCGGATTGCGGCTTGCGGGCGAAATCGTCGAGGCTCCAGTCGGAGCGGTCGGAGCCGTAGTCGCTGTCGAAATCGGATCCGTTGTCGAACGAGGATTCGGAGGTGTCGTTGCTGTCGGCGCCATTGGGCGACGGCGGCGGGGATTCGGTCGGCAGCGGGGTGGCGCTGCTGCTCTGCAGTGCGTTGACGGAGCCATCCGCGCCGATGCGTGCGGAGGTATCCAGCCACTCGTTCTCCCGCTCCAGCAGCGGGTTTTCAGTCAGCGCCTGCTCGACTTCCTGCTGCAGCTCGATGGTCGACAGCTGCAGCAGGCGGATCGACTGCTGCAGTTGCGGCGTGAGCGCCAGGTGTTGAGAAAGGCGGAGCTGGAGCGACTGTTTCATGCGGGCTATTCTATGCCCAACAGTCGATCGATGGAACGGATTTTGCTTTAAGGTGCGCCGTTGCGACGTCCGTATGGACTAGGCGATGGCGTTTGTCACATGCGGAAGTTGTCGCCCAGGTAGACCTTGCGCACGTCTTCGTTCTCGATGATCTGCGCGGGGCTACCGGCGGCCAGCACCGCGCCTTCGCTGATGATGTAGGCGTGATCGCAGATGCCCAGCGTTTCGCGCACGTTGTGATCGGTGATCAGCACGCCGATGTTGCGGTCTTTCAGGAAGCTGACGATGCGTTGGATCTCGCCCACGGCGATCGGGTCCACGCCGGCAAACGGTTCATCGAGCAGGATGAAGCGCGGCGACGAGGCCAGTGCCCGGGCAATTTCCACGCGGCGGCGCTCGCCGCCCGACAGCGACAGCGCGGGGTTGTCGCGCAGGTGGGCGATCTGCAGGTCGTCGAGCAGCGTGTCCAGGCGGCGGTTGACCGCGTCTTGCGAGAGCGGCTTGCCGTCCTGCTCCTGCAGCTCGAGCACGGCGCGGATGTTCTCCTGCACGTTGAGCTTGCGGAACACCGAGGCTTCCTGCGGCAGGTACGACAGGCCCATGCGCGCGCGCTGGTGGATCGGCAGGCCGCTGATGTGCTCGCCGTCGAGCACGATGTCGCCGGCGTCCAGCGCGACCAGCCCCACGATCATGTAGAACGACGTGGTCTTGCCTGCGCCATTGGGGCCGAGCAGGCCGACCACCTCGCCGCTCTTGACGTCGAGCGACACGTCCTTGACCACCGTACGCGTGCCATAGCGCTTCTTCAGGTGACGCACCACCAGCGTGCTGGAGATGGCGGCCTGCGGCGCGGCGGACTTGGGGGCGAGGGTGGTGGCGGACATAGGCGAAACGAGAAAGACGGGCGGAGCGGATCAGGGTTTGGCGGCGGGCGTGGACGGCGCCGCAGGGGCCGGTGCTGGCGACGCTGCCGGCGCGCTGCTGCGCGGCGCGAGGACGGCGCGCACACGGCCCGACGGGTTGGCCGCCGTGGCATTGTCCGCGCCGCCGGACGCCGTGTAGAACTCCTTCTGGCCGTCATACGTGATGACCGCGCCGCGGATCTCGTCGAGCTGCGTGGCGCCCTGCAGGCGTTCCATGCGGGCGCGGTTGATCAGCTTGGAGATCTCCTGCTTGCCGTCGTATTCGATGCGCTCGCCGTAGCCCTGGATGTACTCGTCGACGTTGTCGCGCTTCTGGCGGATGAACGCGAGGTTGCCGGGCTTGGCGGTGGCGATGGCGTAGTTGTAGCCCTCCGGGTCGGTGCGCAGCTCGGCGGCGTCCGAGCGCAGCACCATGGTGCCCTTGGTCAGCACCACATTGCCGGTCAGATGGTAGACCTGCTTCACGTCGTCGTAGCTGGCGTTGTCGGCTTCGAGCACCAGCGGCTTGTCGCGGTCGGCGCGTTCGGCGTGCGCGGGCAGGGCCGGCAGCAGCAGCGCGGCAATCAGGGCCAGCGGGGCAAGGCCGGCAACGCGGAGGGAATCGGTCATGGAAGTCGGATCGGAGAGAAGCGCGGTCGAGGGCGTGATCTGAGGGCCGGAGCGCAAGTTTACTGCTTCGGCGCCCCCAGCCCTTCGATTCGGCCGCGCACATTGCCCTGCAATTGTACTTGGCGCGTCACGTTATTGAAGACGAGGCCGTTGGCGTTCATGATCGACGGCCCGCGATGCAGCTCGACCGGTTTGTCGGTGCGCACCACGTCGTCGTTGAGCAGGACCTGGAAGTAGGTCGAATTGGCGGTCATCAGCGGGTCCTGGTGGGCGTCGGGGCCCTGGGCGCGCACGACCTTGGCGTTGTCGTACAGATCGATGATGGTGCCTTCGCCGTTCATCTTGCCCAGATCGGCGCGGGCGGTGACCTGCGGTCGGTCGGGGGCGTAGACCCGCAGCGCCGGGTACGTGACGTCGTAGGTCAGGTCGTCCTCGTAATGATTCATGTGGACGCCGGTGAAGCGGTATTTGGTGACGCCGGTCTCGTCCAGCGCGGTGGCCGAGATGCCGTCCATGGTGTAGTCGGCGGTGTGGCGCTTGGGGCGGGTTGCGGTCTCGTCGGTTTGCGGCGTGTTGACCTGCACCAGCAGGAAGGTCACGCCGCACACCAGCGCCATCAGCAGGATCGGCAGCCCGCGCAGCATGATCTGCAGCAGGGTCGCCATGATGTGTTGGGTGCGTTCGCTGGCCATGGTTTATGGGGAGTCGGGTGCCGACAGCGCGCGCGCGAGCAGTGCGTCGTAGGCGCCCTGTGCCTTGAGGATCAGGTCGGCGACTTCGCGCACCGCGCCACGCCCACCGGCCGCTTGCGCAACGTAGTGGCAGCGGCCGCGCACCTCGGCGTGGGCCTGGGCGGGGCAGGCGGCAAAGCCCACCTGCACGATCACGGGCAGGTCGGGCCAGTCGTCGCCCATGTAGCCGGCGTCGGCGGGCAGCAATGCCGTGGCGGCAAGCAGATGGGCAAAGGCTTCGCGCTTGTCGGCAACGCCTTGGTACAGATGCTCGATGCCGAGTTCCCCGGCGCGCCAGGCGACGATCTCGGACTGCCGCCCGGTAATGATGGCCGGCGTGACGCCTGCCTGGGCCAGCAGCTTGATGCCGTGGCCGTCGAGCGTGTCGAAGGCCTTGCTGATCTCGCCCTCGGGGCCGACCAGCAGGCGGCCGTCGGTGAGCACGCCGTCCACGTCGAAGATCATCAGGCGCACGCGCGCGGCGCGTTCCATCGCCTGCGGAAAGCGCGCGTCGATGTTGCTGTGGACGGGAGAATCGGGCGGGGCGGACATCAGCGGGGGTCAGATGACCTTGGCGCGCGTGAGGTCGTGGATGTGTAGCGCGCCCACCAGCATGCCGGCGGCATCGACCACCAGGAGCTGGTTAATGCGGTGCGTTTCCATCACTTCGACGGCCTCGACGGCGAGCTGGTCCGGGCCGACCGAACGCGGGTTGTGGTGCATGACGTCGGCGATGGGCACGGTGCGCCAGTCGCGCGGGGTTTCCAGCAGGCGGCGCAGGTCGCCGTCGGTGAAGACGCCCACGGCGCGGCCTTGCGCGTCGACCACGGCCGTCATCGCCATGCCCTTGCGCGTGATTTCCATCAGCGCCTGGGACAGCGGCGTGTCTTCCAGCACGCGCGGCACGGCGTCGCCCGCGCGCATGACGTCGCGCACGTGGGTGAGCAGCTTGCGGCCGAGCGAGCCGCCCGGGTGCGAGCGGGCAAAGTCATCGGCGCCGAAGCCGCGCGCGTCGAGCACGGCCACGGCCAGCGCGTCGCCCAGCGCCATCTGCGCGGTGGTGCTGGCGGTCGGCGCGAGGTTGAGCGGGCAGGCTTCGACGTCGACGTGCGAGTTCAGCACGATGTCGGCGTGCGTGCCGAGCGAGGACTGCGGGTTGCCCGTCACGGCGATCAGCTTGGCACCCAGGCGCTTGACCAGCGGCAGGATGGCGTTCAACTCCGACACTTCGCCGGAATTGGAGAAGCCGATGAAGACGTCGTCGCGCGTGACCATGCCGAGGTCGCCATGGCTGGCTTCGGCCGGGTGCACGAAGAAGGCCGGCGTGCCGGTCGAGGCCAGCGTGGCCGCAATCTTGCGCGCAATGTGACCGGACTTGCCCATGCCGGACACGACCACACGGCCGGTGCAGCCGAGCACCATCTCGACCGCGCGCGCAAAGTCGGCGGACACCTGGGATTTGAGGCCGAGCACGGCTTGCGCTTCGATGTCGAAGGTCTGCTGCGCCAGCGCAAGCGCTCGATCCGGATTGAAATTCGCTATCATGGCGGCGAAGTATAACAACGATTGATACCGGCCCCAGTCGCCCACAGCGCGCTGGGGCTTGGCTTGCGGGGGAGTGGCGGAGCGTGCGGGCGCACCGCCTTGCTGCGCCGCAGCATCCTGCTTCCGACCATCCTTTCATCCCGTCGCCACGCTGCGGTTTCTACACTACGGCGTCTCGCGTGTCGCGTTCCTGGCCTTCCGGTATCAGTCCTGGCATCGGTCTTGCAAAGGTGCTGCGTGTCGTTTGCTGCACGCACCGTTCCGATACCTGGGGCGCCGCCTCCTGTTTTCCAACCCTGTCGCCTGGTTTTTCGCGTCGCATGCACTCGCCGCTGGAACTCACCCTCGTGTTGTTGGCCGCCGCCGTGATCGGCGTGGTGTTGTTCCGCATGCTGCAATTGCCGCCGATGCTGGCCTACCTGGTGGTGGGCGTGCTGATCGGGCCGAAGGCGACGGGGCTGGAGTCCGATTCTGCCCAGACGCGCTACCTCGCCGAATTTGGCGTGGTGTTCCTGATGTTCTCGATCGGGCTGGAGTTCAACCTCTCCAAGCTGCGCTCGATGCGGCGTCTGGTACTGGGGCTGGGCGCGTCGCAGGTGGCGCTGACCATGCTGCTGACGGTGCCGATCACGATGCTGCTCTCGCGCTGGTATCCGCTGTCGTGGCAGGCGGGCCTGGCGCTGGGCGGCGCGCTGGCGATGTCGTCCACCGCCATCGTCTCGAAGCTGCTGGCCGAGCGCCTGCAGCTCGAGACCGAGCACGGCCGCAACATCATCAGCGTGCTGCTGTTCCAGGATCTGGCGGTGGTGCTGCTGCTGATTGTGGTGCCGTCGCTGGGCAAGAACCCGAGCGACCTGGTGCTGGCGCTGTCGATTGCGGCGCTCAAGATCACCGTGGCGCTGGTGATGATCCTGTTCGTGGGGCAGAAGCTGCTCTCGCGCTGGTTCCACCTGGTGGCGGCGCGGCGCTCGCAGGAGCTGTTCATGCTGAACCTGCTGCTGGTGACGCTGGGCATGGCGGCGCTGACCGAGCGGCTCGGCCTGTCGATGGCGCTGGGCGCCTTCCTGGCCGGCATGCTGGTGTCGGAGACGCCGTACAAGCTGCAGGTGGAAGAAGACATCAAGCCGTTCCGCGACGTGCTGCTCGGCCTCTTCTTCGTGACGGTGGGCATGCTGCTGGACCCGCGCGTCGTGGTCCAGCACTGGGCGTTGGTGCTGGGGCTGGTGGCGGGGCCGGTGCTGTTCAAGTTCGTGCTGATCGCGCTGCTGGCGCGCGGCTTCGGCTCGGGCGGCGGCGCGGCGATCCGTACCGCGCTGGGCTTGGCGCAGGCGGGCGAGTTCGGCTTCGTGCTGCTCAACCAGATCGACGGCATGCACCTGATCGACCCGCTGCTCGGTCAGGCGATCCTGGCGGCGATGCTGCTGTCGATGCTGCTGGCGCCGTTCCTGATCCAGCACAGCGATGCGATTGCCATGCGGTTCTCACGCACGGACTGGCTGATGCAATCGCTGGCGATGACCAAGATCGCCGCGCAGAGCATCGCCACCGAGCGCCACGTCATCATCTGCGGCTACGGGCGTTCCGGCCAGAACCTGGCGCACATGTTGGAGCAGGAAGAGATTGGCTACATGGCGCTCGACCTGGACCCCGATCGCGTGCGCGAGGCCGCTGCGGCCGGCGAGCACGTGGTCTACGGCGATGCGGCGCGGCGTGAGTCGCTGGTGGCGGCTGGTATCCACCGCGCGGCGGCGGTCGCCATCACCTATGCCGATACGGCCTCAGCGCTCAAGGTGCTGCACCACGTGCAGAAGCTTGAGCCGACCCTGCCCGTGATCGTGCGCACCATCGACGATGCCGACCTGGACCGCCTGCAGCAGGCCGGCGCCACCGAGGTGGTGCCCGAGATCATTGAGGGCAGCCTGATGCTGGCCTCGCACGCACTAGTGCTGTTGGGCGTGCCGCTGCGCCGCGTGGTGCGGCGCGTGCAGCAGATGCGCGACGCGCGCTACAGCCTGCTGCGCGGCTACTTCCACGGCCAGGACGATGAAGAGGACATGCTCGAGCGCGATGCCGTGCGGCTGCACTCGGTGCCGCTGGCCCCGGGCTCGCCCGCCATCGGCCACAAGCTGGGCACGATGGGGCTGGAGACGTTCAAGACCTCGGTGACGGCGATCCGCCGACATGGCATCCGCGCGCTTGACCCGGAGCCGGACACGGTGCTGGAGCTGGGCGATATCGTCGTGCTGCGCGGTACGCCCGAGGGGCTGCAGATGGCGGAGGAGCGGCTGACCCCGCGTTGATGCGGCGCTAGGCGCTACTTGGCCAGCGCTTCGAGCAACGGCCCGCGCGAGCGGCGCGGCGGCGCGGTGTCCGCCAAGTTCGGCGGCAGGCCCGCCAGCACGGCCGCTGCATCCAGCGAGCGGATCGACACGCGCGTATCGGCCGGAATGCGCCCGTCCTGCTGCAGCATCAGGTAGCGCAGGCAGCAGACGCGCAGGAACGAGGCGAAGTTGGCCACCTCGCCGCGCCGCTCCAGCAGCTCGTCATAGAGCTTGGCAATCAGCTGGTTGACGCTTAGCCCGTCGCGCTGGCCGATCTCTTCGAGCACCTCCCAGAACAGGCACTCCAGGCGCACGCTGGTCGCCACGCCGTGCAGGCGCAGCGAGCGGGCCAGGGTGTCGTATGAGTGGGGATTGGCGCGGATGAAGATTTCGCACATGGCCGGGTCTCCTGGTCAGGTGCCCGGCTTGCGGGCAACCCGATCAGTGTAGGACCCGCGTCCCCAGGACTTCAAGAAACTGTGCCAGCCACGCGGGATGCGCCGGCCAGGCAGGCGCTGTCACCAATTTGCCATCGGTGTGGGCCTGGTCGACAGGGATGTCCTGGTATCGGCCGCCCGCTGCCGTGACTTCCGGGCCACACGCCGGGTAGGCCGAGCACGCGCGCCCCTCCAGCACGCCCGCCGCCGACAGCAGCTGCGCGCCATGGCAGATGGCCGCGACGGGTTTGTCGGCGCGGGCGAAGTGCCGGACGATGTCGAGCACCCGCGCATTCAGGCGCAGGTATTCGGGCGCGCGGCCACCGGGCACAACCAGGGCGTCGTAGGCGGCGGGGTCGACGGACGCGAAGTTGGCATTGAGGGTGAAACGGTGGCCGGGCTTCTCGGAGTAGGTCTGCGCACCCTCGAAATCGTGCACGGCAGTGGCGACGGAATCGCCGGCCTTCTTGTCGGGGCAGACCGCATGCACCGTGTGGCCGACCATCTGGAGTGCCTGGAAGGGCACCATCACTTCGTAGTCTTCGACATAGTCGCCCACCAGCATCAGAATCTTTTTCGCCATCGCCGTGTCTCCTGTATGGTTGCGGTCTGCCCATTGTGGTTCGGTGCTTCCGGGCCCGGGTGGTAGCCGGTTACCGCGCACTGTCTTTTCCTGTTCCTGTCATGACCCACGTTCCTCATCATCAGGCGGCCTTGCTCACGCCGTCGTCCGTTCCCGCGTCCACCGAGCTGGGTGACGTGACGCGCTACTTGCGCGAGCGCATCCGCACCGTGCCCAACTGGCCGCAGGCGGGGGTGATGTTCCGCGACATCACGCCGCTGCTGCAGGACCCGAAGAGCCTGCGCGTGCTGGTGGACGTGTTCATCCACCGCTACATGGGGCAGGGGCTGAACCTGGTGGCGGGCATCGATGCGCGCGGCTTCATCCTGGGCTCGATCGTCGCGTATGAGCTGAACCTGGGCTTCGTGCCGATCCGCAAGAAGGGCAAGCTGCCGTTCACTACGGTGGCCGAGGAATACATGCTGGAGTACGGCAGCGCCACGGTGGAGATCCACGCCGACGCCTGCAAGCCCGGCGACCGCGTCCTGCTGATCGACGACCTGATCGCCACCGGCGGCACCATGATGGCCGGCAAGCGGCTGCTGGAGCGCCTGGGCGCGACGGTGGTGGAAGGCGCGGCGATCGTCGACCTGCCGGAGTTGGGCGGCTCGCGGCTGCTGATCGAGGGCGGTTTGCCGCTCTTTACCGTGTGCAATTTCGGGGGCCACTGACCCCACTGAGCCCATCAAGCCGAATCGATCGACCGTAGCGGAGACCACCCGATGCCCCATGTGCTGCTGTTCCTGCTGACCTCCGTCGCCATCACGGTGATGCCGGGGCCGGATAACCTGCAAGTGATTGCGCGCGGCGTGAGCCAGGGCCGCCGTGCCGGGCTGGCAGCGGCGGCCGGGTTTGCCTCGGGCTGCCTGTTCCACACGACGCTGGCAGCGCTGGGGCTGGCGGCGGTGCTGAAGTCGTCGCCCACGGCGTTCCAGGCGATCCGCTGGCTGGGTGCGGCCTACCTGATCTGGCTGGGCGTGCAGGCGCTGCGCAGCAAGGGCGGCTTTGGCCTGACCAACGGCGGTGCGCAGGTAGCGCCGGACTTGTGGCAGGTGTTCCGCCAGAGCGTGTTTGCGAACCTGCTGAACCCGAAAGTCACGCTGTTCTTCGTGGTGTTCCTGCCGCAGTTCGTCGATGCGCAGGCCGGGCATGCGGCGCTGCAGATGCTGCTGCTGGGCGGCGTGTTCATGGCACAGACAGTGGTCGTATTCGGGCTGTACGGCTGGTGCGCGGCGGCGCTGGGCGGTTGGATGCGCCGCACGCCGCGTGCATCACTGTGGCTCGATCGCGTGAGCGGGTGCATCTTCATCGGGTTGGGCCTGCGGGTGGCCCTGACCAAATAAGCGAAACGCCCGGATCATCCGGGCGTTTTCATTAGAGCTTGTAGCCGATCTGCCGCAGCAGATCCTTGCGCCACGCGATGTCGGCATCGGTCTCGATGCCCAGCGGCGAGGCGCCATCCACTACGCCGAGCACGCCTCGCCCCAGTTCCGTCTGCGCGACGATCACCTGCGTCGGGTTGGCGGTGGCGCAGTAGATGCGGCACACCTCCGGCACTGCGCGCACGGCGGCCAGCACATTGACGGGGAAGAACCCGTCGCCCAGGAAAATCAGGAAGGTATGGCCCGCGCCGATGGCCAGCGCGTTGTCGCGCGCGAGCTGGAGCGCGGCTTCATCATTGCCCGACCAACGCACCAGCCGCTTGCCGGACGCCTCGCAGAACGCGATGCCGAAGCGGATGCCCGGCACCGCGCCCACCAGCGCTTCGTGGAGGTCTTCCACGGTCTTGATGAAGTGCGATTGGCCGAAGATGAAGTTGGTCGCGTCCGGCTTGGCGATGGGCACCACGGTGAGGTCCATGGCGGCGCTCCTGTGGGGTGGGGAACGCTTTTCATCGTAGGGCGGTGTGGGGTGATTTCAAGCGCTCGGCATCGCGTATCTGCTGCAGATTCAGAAACGGCCGATTGAAACTACTGTCAACCTGCCTCCCAATGGATGGTTTTCCATCCTGTGCGAAGGGGGCAATGATGACGTATCCACTGTCATCCGATGCCCCTTGATTCGCACGGACCTACGCGGAGGTATCCATGGCGGCATGCGGCAATAAAGACTGTCCCACTTGCTATCCAAAAAAAGAGCAAGAGGAGCCACCTGTTCAACCGACCTTCTTCGATGAACAGCTACGTTTGGTTAGCCGTGATGGGCAGCCAGCCAGCAATCTTCCCTATGAGATTTCGCTGAGCGATGGCACGAAACTCAATGGCACAACAGATAGCGATGGCCGAACCGTGCGCATCGGTACGTCAAGACCAACCGACGTCATGTCCGTCACCATCACGCCGCCGTTTTCGATCAGCGGCGCAACGTGTTGCAGTGCCACGAGCCATGACATGGTCAAGGAACGCGTCTACGTGAAGTCTGAAACCACAACCATTGCTACCACCAACGGCACTGAAATCGGGATTTCCATAGTCGATGTGATCGTTCCGGCAGGACAGAAGAGGAAGCTCACCATGGGTGAAATCAAGATGGCTTTCTCTGTATTTGGACGGGGGATTGATTACAGCAAGGTCTGGGTGCACCACGGGGGATGGTGGTTGTTCATGGGCTTGCAGAACAAAAATACCGCGGTGACGCCAAATGGGGAGATGTATTACCCCAGCGGACTTTATCAGTATGATTTTTCATCTTCATCGATCAATGGTCGGTGGCATGCTTTGTTCATGCATGAGATGGTGCATGTTTGGCAGTATCAGATGGGGTATGGGGTAAAGCGGCATGGGCTTACGGTAAGCAGTCGTGGTGATTCGGCGTATGTCTATCATTTGACCGAGAAGAGTCAATTGCGTGATTTCAACATGGAGCAACAAGGCAACATCATGTCCGACTACTACATGATTTGTGTTGTTGATGATCCATTGGGGGCTTTCAATTCTGGAATGAGGGCAGACCTCCTTCGTAAAGTGATGGAGCCATTCATAGAAAATCCGCGCAATAAAAATCACCTGCCGGCATAGATGGAGTTCATTGTGAAATTTCTTCCGCTTTTCGTAGGCTTGTTTTCCACCATCATGAGCTCTGGTGGCGTATTTGCGACTTCGCATCTTCCAAGTATTTCTGCGAGCATTCAAGAGGTAGATGGTGCTCCCGCTGCATGTGTCCCCCACGGCAATGGGAAAGATGTTCAGTTGCAGCGTGCATATGTAATGGAGGATTCTAGGGGCGGAGGCTATGCATCACATCAATGGATCATTGAATTGATTCCGGGGAACAAGCCTATGACGCTGCATCCTGATGAATGCTTGGTATTTGGAAAATCAATTGGCGGCTATCAGGAAACAGGGGGGCTAAAAAAGCTTGAAGAAGGAAAAACCTACATCTTCGTGCTTGAAAGAGGGGATCTTCAACATTGGGGGCCCATCAACTACGTCGGGGCATTCTGCGTCATGCGCTTGCCGAATGGGCGTCTAGCTCATTTGCCCTACGTTGACCACCCGAATGAAACGACAACGTACCCGCCTTGTGCGCGGCGTCGCATCGCTGGGCCGCCAGCGCCGGATGGCATTGCGCCACCGGAGATACGCAGGCCCTGAGTCGAGTCGGAGAGGCCAGCCCGCGCAGATAGCCTGCGGGCTGGCGAGGCCTACTTCCGCTTGAGCAACGGCGCCAGATACTTACCCGTAAAGCTCGCGGGGCTCTTCGCCACATCCTCCGGCGTGCCCTTGGCGATGATCTGTCCGCCGCCCGCACCACCTTCCGGGCCCAAATCGAGCAGCCAGTCCGCCGTCTTGATGACGTCGAGGTTGTGCTCGATGATCACGATCGTATTGCCGTGGTCGCGCAGCTTGTAGATGACCTTGAGCAGCAGCTCGATGTCGTGGAAGTGCAGGCCGGTGGTCGGCTCGTCGAGGATGTAGAGCGTGCGGCCGGTGTCGCGCTTGGACAGCTCCAGCGACAGCTTCACGCGCTGCGCCTCGCCGCCCGACAGCGTGGTCGCCGATTGCCCCAGGCGGATATAGCCCAGGCCCACATCCAGCAGCGTCTGCAGCTTGCGGCGCACCACCGGCACCGGCGCGAAGAACTCGTGCGCCTGCTCGACCGTCATCTCCAGCACTTCGGTGATGTTCTTGCCCTTGTAGAGCACCTCGAGCGTCTCGCGGTTGTAGCGCTTGCCGTGGCACACGTCGCAGGGGACGTACACGTCGGGCAGGAAGTGCATCTCGACCTTGAGCACGCCGTCGCCCTGGCAGGCCTCGCAGCGGCCGCCCTTGACGTTGAACGAGAAGCGGCCCGGGTCGTAGCCGCGCTCCTTGGCCGACGGCACGCCGGCAAACAGCTCGCGGATCGGCGTGAACAGGCCGGTGTAGGTGGCCGGGTTCGAGCGCGGCGTGCGGCCGATGGGCGACTGGTCGACGTTGATGACCTTGTCGAAGTGCTCCAGCCCATCGATGCGGTCGTGCGCGGCGGGCTCCGGCGTCGAGCCGTACAGGTGACGCGCCACCGCGTGGTACAGCGTGTCGTTGATCAGCGTCGACTTGCCCGAGCCCGATACGCCCGTGATGCAGGTCAGCAGCCCGACCGGAATGTCGGCCGAGACGTTCTTCAGGTTGTTGCCGGTGGCGTTGAGGATGCGCAGCCAGCGCTCTTCATCGGGCGCGGTGCGCTTCGCGGGCACCTCGATGCGGCGCTTGCCCGAGAGGTACTCGCCCGTGAGCGAGGTGGGCGATTGCTCGATCTGCAGGGGCGTGCCCTCGGCGATGATCTGGCCGCCGTGTACGCCGGCACCGGGGCCGATGTCGACCACGTGGTCGGACGCGCGGATCATGTCCTCATCGTGCTCGACCACCAGCACCGAGTTGCCGAGATCGCGCAGGTGCTTGAGCGTGCCGATCAGGCGATCGTTGTCGCGCTGGTGCAGGCCGATCGACGGCTCGTCGAGCACGTACATCACGCCGGTCAGGCCCGAGCCGATCTGCGACGCGAGGCGGATGCGCTGCGCCTCGCCGCCCGAGAGCGTATCGGCGCTGCGCTCCAGCGACAGGTAATCGAGCCCGACGTTGTTCAGGAAGTTCAGCCGCGCGGTGATCTCCTTGACGATCTTGTCGGCGATCTCGCGCTTGGCGCCGTGCATGTTCAGCGTGAGGAAATACGTAAGCGCGTCGCGCAGCGGCCAGCCGTTGATCTCGTAGATGCCGCGTGCCTGGTCGGCCTCGCCCACCTTGACGTTGCGGGCCTCGCGGCGCAGGCGCGTGCCTTCACATTCCGGGCAGGCCTGGTTGTTCTGGTACTTGGACAGCTCCTCGCGCACGGCGATGGAGTCGGTCTCCTTGTAGCGGCGCTCCAGGTTGGGGATGATCCCCTCGAAGGCGTGCTCGCGCACCGTGGTGCGGCCGCGTTCGTTGATGTACGTGAACGGAATCTGCTGCTCGCCCGAGCCGTGCAGCACGATCTGCTGGATCTCCGGCGGCAGCTCTTCGAACGCGACGTCGATGTCGGTGTCGTAGAAGGCCGCCAGGCTCTGCAGCATCTGGAAGTAGAACTGGTTGCGGCGGTCCCAGCCCTTGATGGCGCCCGACGCGAGCGACAGGTTGGGGAAGGCCACCACGCGCTTCGGATCGAAGAAGGTGATCTGGCCCAGGCCGTCGCAGTGCGGGCAGGCGCCCATCGGGTTGTTGAACGAGAACAGCCGCGGCTCCAGCTCCTGCAGCGAGTACGCGCAGATCGGGCAGGCGAACTTGGAGCTGAACATGTGCTCGTGGCCCGTGTCCATTTCCAGCGCGACGGCGCGGCCATCGGCCAGGCGCAGCGCGGTCTCGAACGATTCGGCCAGACGCTGCTTGATCTCCGGGCTCACCTTCACGCGGTCGACCACCACCTCGATCGAGTGCTTGTCGTTTTTCTTGAGCTTGGGCAGCGCGTCGACCTCGTAGACCTTGGCCTCGGCCTCATGCGCGGTGCCGCCGCCCGAGCGCACGCGGAAGCGCACGAAGCCCTGCGCCTGCATCGCTTCAAACAAGTCGACGTGCTCGCCCTTGCGGTTGGCGACCACGGGCGCCAGGATCATCAGCTTGGTGTCGGCCGGCAGCGCCAGCGCGGCGTCGACCATCTGCGCCACGCTCTGCGCCTCCAGTGGCTGACCGTGGTCGGGGCAGTAGGGCGTGCCGGCACGCGCGTACAGCAGGCGCAGGTAGTCGTGGATTTCGGTGACAGTGCCGACCGTGGAGCGCGGGTTGTGGCTGGTGGCCTTCTGCTCGATCGAGATGGCCGGCGACAGGCCCTCGATCAGGTCCACGTCCGGCTTTTCCATCAGTTGCAGGAACTGCCGGGCATACGCCGACAGCGATTCCACGTAGCGCCGCTGCCCCTCCGCATACAGCGTGTCGAACGCCAGCGATGACTTGCCCGACCCTGACAGCCCGGTGATCACGACCAGCTGGTTGCGCGGCAGGTCGAGGTTGATGTTCTTCAGGTTGTGGGTACGGGCCCCACGAATCTTGATTTCTTCCATGTGCGGCTTGCGCCTCGCGGTCCGCCGGCCAAGCGTGGTGCGGCAATCGGCGGAGGGGGTGGAAAAGGGTAAGCCTGCTAATATACCGAACTTCGGTTTTGCGAGTACCTGCCCTCACATGGGGCAACTGGCACGGCCGTTCAAGTGTCCCTGCCGTTGCCGGAATGTGACGGTTTCCGCACCATGTCTTCCGCCTCCCCATCCATGACTTCCGCTTCCGGCCGCATGACCGGCCTTGAGCTGCGCGCGGCCGCATCGCTGGCCGGCATCTTCGCGCTGCGCATGCTGGGTTTGTTCATGATCATGCCGGTCTTCGCGGTGTTCGCGAAAACGCTGCCGGATGGCAACAACACCCAGCTCGTTGCCTTCGCCATCGGCGTGTACGGCCTCACGCAGGCAGTGCTTTATATCCCCTACGGCTGGCTGTCCGACCGCTTCGGGCGCAAGCCGGTCATCGTGGCGGGGCTGGTGATCTTTGCGGTGGGCAGCCTGGTGGCGGCGTTCTCGCACAGCGTGGCGGGCATCGCCGTCGGGCGGGCCATCCAGGGCGCGGGGGCGATCTCCTCGGCCGTGATCGCCTTCGTGGCCGACCTCACGCGCGAGGAGCACCGCACCAAGGCCATGGCCATGATCGGCGGCAGCATCGGCGTGTCGTTTGCCGTGGCCATCGTGAGTGCGCCCATCCTTTTCCGCTGGGTCGGCATGCCGGGCATGTTCACGGCGATCGGCGTGCTGGCGGTGGTCGCCATCGGCGTGGTGCTGTGGGTGGTGCCCAATGCGCCGCGCCCACCGGCGCACGTGAAGGCCCCGTTCCGCGAGGTGCTGCACAACCCCGAGCTGCTGCGCCTGAACTTTGGCGTGTTCGCCCTGCATGCCACGCAGACGGCGCTGTTCGTCGTGCTGCCGCACATGCTGGAGGCCGCCGGTCTGCCGGTCGATTCGCACTGGAAGATCTATCTGCCGGTGATGGGCGTGTCGTTCGTGCTGATGGTGCCGGCCATCATCGCCGCCGAGAAGCGCGGCAAGATGAAGGCGGTGCTGCTGTCTGCCGTGGCCCTGGTGATGGTGGCGCAACTGGCGCTGGGCGAGGTGCAGCCGACGCTCACGGCGTTGGCGATCGCGCTGCTGGTGTACTTCCTCGGCTTCAACGTGCTGGAGGCGTCGCAGCCGTCGCTGGTGTCGAAGTACGCGCCGGGCGTGCGCAAGGGCGCGGCCATGGGCGTGTACAACACGACGCAGGCGCTGGGGCTGTTTGCGGGCGGCGCCGGTGGCGGCTGGATTCTGCTGCATGCGGGTCAGCACGCTGTTTTCCTAACCTGTGCGGGTCTGGCCCTGGCGTGGCTTATAATCGCAAGCCCCATGCAGATGCCGGCGCTGCGCCGACACTAACCCGGGCCTACGGCGGCATCACTTCATTTACCTTCGGAAACTCATCATGGCGTCCGTCAACAAAGTCATCATCGTCGGCAATCTCGGCGCCGATCCTGAAACGCGTTACATGCCCAGCGGCGACGCCGTCACCAACATCCGCGTGGCGACCACCGACCGCTACAAGGACAAGGCCAGCGGCGAAATGAAGGAAGCCACCGAGTGGCACCGCATCGCCTTCTTCGGCCGCCTGGCCGAAATCGCCGGCGAATACCTGAAGAAGGGTTCGCAGGTCTATGTCGAAGGCCGCCTCAAGACTCGTCAGTGGGAGAAGGACGGCCAGAAGCAATACAGCACCGAAATCGTGGCCGAGCAAATGCAGATGCTCGGCGGCCGCCAGGGGATGGGCGGTGAGGGCGGCGGCGGTGGCGGTGGCGGCTACTCGCGCGGCGAAGGCGGCGGCGGTGGCGGTGGTGGTTACGGTGGTGGTCGTGGCCAGGGCGGCGGCGGCATGAGCCGCGGTGAAGGCGGTGGCGGCCAGCAGGGCGGCGGTGCACGCCGTCAGCAAGCGCCGTCGAACGGCTTCGAGGACATGGACGACGATATTCCGTTCTAAAAGGCGCTTCGCCCCACCCGTAAAGAAAGGCCCTGCATCCAGGGCCTTTCTTTTGCCCGTGTCCATCGCCGTAGGACATTGAAAGCCTCCGGCGCTCTGACGGTCACATCAGGAAATATTCGACGCGCGGCCCTCTTGACGCGTGCTGGAGAGCAACAGGCGAACTAGACTACAGGGGACTATGTCTGCCGCCCCAGGGAGAAGCCATGAAACGCGTGATGCAGAGTTTCCTGCTTGCCATTGCCCTGCTGACAGTGGTTGGTGGCACCGTTGGAACTTTTGCGGTCCTCTCTGCGCCGTCGGCGCATGCCGAGCCGTGCGGCGGCCGTGGGTATCCGCAGGGCAATGGCAGCGGCCAGCCATAGCCCGAGTCAGAAAAACTTCGCACAACCCATGAAGAAAGGCCTTGCATGCAGGGCCTTTTCTTTTGCGTGCTACTTGGCCCGCACGTATTGCGGCTGTGTGGCTTGGCAGCTCGCCAGTCGTGCCGCCAGGCTCGCCTCGGTAAAGAGCCCGCTCGTGACCAGCGCGGCACGCTCCTCCGCCGAGAGTCGCCCGCACGTGTAAGCCGTCGCCAGCAGCAGCTGAGTCTTCGGATGCGTCGGGTCCTGCATCAGCCCGAAGTTCGATTCGGCCGCGTTCTTGCCGGGCTCGTCGTAGAGCTCGTAGAACTCCGCCCCTTCGATATTGGCTTCCTTCTGGTTGAGCAGGTGGTCGATATGCGTCTTCAGGCTGACGAGCGCTTTCGCGTCGTCATACGGCTGGCCCTTTAGCGGGGCGTAGATCTCGGCGGCGTTGAGTTCGTTGACGATGACGGGTTTGCCGAGCTGCTTCATCTCCGCAAAGACGTCGATCGTCCCGCCCGGCGCGCTGACCTGGTACGGGCTTGTTCCGGCGCCGTAGTAATAGTGGTAGGCGAGTTTATCGACGAGGGCGCCCTGTGCTTCCAGGAAGGGCACCAGGCCGAAATCCGCGTAGACGGTGTCGACCACCGCGCGCAGCGGCCGCCCGGTGCGGGTGCGCACGTCATGGATGGCGCGCGACATGCCGCGTAACACGGCTGCCCATTGATGCGCCAGCGGGGTCGCGTAGTCGCCGGGCGAGCGGCCGGTGCCGCTCTTGAAGCCTTTGCGCAGGCTCAGTTCGTTCTGCAGCTCCCAGTCGCGGATGTCGGCGGCGAACCGCTCGACGATGGGGCGGACGCGGTCATAGCCCTGGGCTTCGAGGCCGGCATCGGTGCTGGGATAGCGGCCGTTGTCGGTTGCATCGCCCCAGGTAAACGGGACATACAGGATCGGGTGCAGCGTGATGTGGTGCGCGTGGGATAGCGGCACCAAGGTCTGGAGCAACTGCACGGCGGCGGTGCCGTCACCGGTGAGCGGCACATCGAAGCGATAGCTCTTGAGGCCGCGCTGCGCGAGCGTGGCGAACTGCGCGGGGACGTCGCTCCACAACGGCTGGTTCGGGCTGGGGTGCCCGCACACGCCCCAGGTCAGGGCGGGCGCCGCGGTCGCGTTGAAGACGCTACCTGCCAGCAGCGTCGCCAGGAGGCCTCGTCGGGCTGCACGTCTGCGCTGTGTCGTCATGGGGCGTTCACCTTTGCTGAGCGGCTTGTCAGTGTCGACTTGCAGCATGACGCAGATTTTTCTCGCGTCAATGACGTGCAGCAGAATTGCGCGGCAGCGTGGAGAGAACCGCCGGTTTGGCGCGCGGTGATTTACGCGACCGCCGCCGCGGCCGTCGCCTGTTCCAGCAGCGCCTGGGCTGCCTCCCACGCTCGCCCGGCCGCCGATGGGTCGCCGACGGCGCGCGCGTCAGCGGTGGCGCCGCTCAGCAGCATCACACAGACGCCGGCCAGCCACCGCGCCGTGTCGGGTGGGACGGCGTCCTTCAACAGGGACTCGATCAGGCCGAGCAGATCGTCGCGGTAGCGCACGGCCACGTCCGTGACGCTGGGGTTGGTCGGGCCGAATTCCGCCAGCGCGCGCTCGAACAGGCAACCCGAGAACGCCGGGCTGCGGAACCAGGCCTCGTACCAATCGAAGATGCGCTTGAGGCGGGCGGCGGCATCGGGCTGGGGCGCCAGCGCCTGTACCACGCTGCCCATGATGAGCGTGTAGCGCTGCTCCAGCACTTCGCGGATCAGCTCGTCCTTGCTGGCGAAATGGCGGTACAGCGTCATACGCGCGACCCCGGACTCATCGACGATCCAGTCGACGCCGACAGGGTGAAAGCCGTGTTTCGAAAACAGCGCGCTTGCGGTGTCGACAACTTGCTGACGCTTGCTTGCGCGCATGTCTACTTCTCCTGACTACTGGGCCAGCATGTTAGCACCGCCCTCCGCGCCAGATTGTGGAGTTCGGCTGGCGTTGGCCTTAGTTAATCGAAAATCACATCTGGATGCCGTATTTTATGACGCGGTAATGTCATGGAAAACGCCGTTGACACTCGTGTAGACCGATCTATATCATTTGCCCGCAATTCGCACTCCGGGGGTGGGGTGACTGAAGGTGGCTTGCGCGGCGACGGGCAGGTCCATTTCCCGACCGACGGCAAAAATAAAATCGAGGTCAGACGAATGTATTATCGTTTGTTAATAATCGGGGGTCTCCTTTCGCTGGCTGCCTGCGCGCAGAATCCGCCGCCGCCCACGACGGTGCGGATCTGTGACGACCGCGGGTGCGCCGACCGGCCGACCGACCAGGTCGCCTATGACGCGAAGGACGTCAACAAGGAAGATCCGCGCATCGCCGCGCTCAAGGAAGTCGCGAAAACCGAGCCGAAAGCCGCGTACGACCTGGCTTTGCGCTACTTCCGCGGTGACGGCGTGCGCCAGGACAGCTACCAGGCGCTGGTCTGGATGCGTGAATCCGCCGAGCACGGCAACCTCGCGGCGCAAAAGGCACTCGGCAACTTCTATCTGTTCGGCCTCGAGGAAATGGGCTCCGACCCGCGCGAAGCCGATAAATGGCTGTCGATCGCGGCCAGCCGCGGCGACAAGGAATCGAAAAAGCTGCTCGAAGAAGCCCGCCGCGCGAAGCGCTCCGACGAAGAAGACTTCAAATGGCGCACGCAGTGGCGCAGCGTTTATTACGGCTATTGGTATTCGGGCTATCCGTACCTCGGCGTCTGGCGTCAGACGAACTGGTACTGGTATTGACCGGATATCGGCAGCATTAAGGCGGTTCGGGGGGTCCGCACGCCTTGCCAGGGGGGCTTATTGAGTCGCAGGACGCATAAGCCGCATATCGACTCAATGGAATCAACAACAATATGAAGACGATTTTCAAGTTCGCAGGGGTGGCGGTGCTCACCGCTTCGCTCGCGGCGTGCGGCGGGATGGTGACGCCGGGCGGCCAGAACGCCGGCGTGACCGGTGCGGCAGGCGGCGCGGCCAGCGCCGGGGCTGATCCGACCTTGCAGCGCTGCGCCGCGCCGCTGGGCACGATCGCCGTCGATGACGGCCGCAATGCCGACTGGTGGGGCCCGTTCGGCAGCGCCACCAAGCTGACGACCATTGACCCGCTGCTGCGCCTGGCGGTGCAGCAGTCCAACTGCTTCGTCATCACGTCGATCGGCAACCAGAAGACCGACGCACGCCTGTCGCGCATCACCGAACTGCAGCGCAACTCCGGCGAATACCGCGCCGGTTCGAAGCAGCAGAAGGGCCAGCGCGTGGCGGCCGACTACTACCTGGAGCCGGCGATCATCATCAACGACTCGGGGATCGGCGGGATCGGCGGCGCGATCGGTGGCCTGGTCGGCAACAGCGCGATTGCCGCGCTGGCCGGCAGCGTGAAGCAGAAGGCATCGGTGGTGACGCTGACGCTGTTCGACGTGCGCTCGGCCGTGCAGATTGCCGCTGCCGAAGGCAGCTCGACCGCGACCAACTACGGCGCCCTGCTCGGCGGCTTCGGCGGCGGCGTGGGCGGTGGCCTGGCCGGCTTCTCGTCGACGCCGGAAGGCAAGGCAACGGTGGTCGCCTTTATCGACGCGTGGAACAAGATGGTCGTCGCGCTGCGCAACTACAAGGCGCAGGACGTGAGCGGCGGCCTGGGCCGTGGCGGCACGCTGAAGGTCAACTGATCGGGTTGATCGCAGGCAGGGGGGTGCAGCGCCCCAGCCTGAGGCAAGAAAAAAACCCGCGGCGGTAGCGTCGCGGGTTTTTTCTTTGGGGCGCGCCGATCGGCGTGACGGCTAGCGAGGCCGCTCCATGGCGCTGAAGACGGCCATCCCCGCCAGCATGGCGCCGACAAAGCCCCACGCCTTGGGCACGCCGGCGCCAAGCGCCACCAGCGCCGGGCCGGGGCAGAACCCGGCCAGGCCCCAGCCGATGCCGAACGCCGCGCTGCCGAGCACCAGCCGCAGGGTGACCGCCGTACTGGCCGGCAACTGGATCGACAGCCCGAGCAGCGAGCGAGCGCGCCGCCGCGCCACGAAGAACGCCACCACGGCCAGCAGCACCGCGCCGGCCATCACGAAGGCGAGCGACGGATCCCAACGGCCGGTCAGGTCGAGAAAGCCGAGCACCTTGGCCGGGTTGGCCATGCCCGACAGCATGAGCCCGACGCCAAACAGCGCGCCGGCGATGAGGGCAGCGAAGACGATCACATCAGCCTCCCAGCACGTGCCGCTGCACGAAGACGGTGACGAAGCCGGCCGCCATGAACGTCGCCGTGGCCACCAGGGAGCGCACCGAACCGCGCGACAGCCCACACACGCCGTGGCCGCTGGTGCAGCCGCCCGCGTAGCGCGTGCCGAGCCCGACCAGGAAGCCGGCGGCTAGCACCTCGCCCCAGCCGGCCTCGATGTCCGGCACCAGCGGATGGCCCGCCAGCGCGGCCACCACCGGCGCGCCGATCAGCCCGAGCAGGAAGGCCGCGCGCCAGGCCCACTCGTCCATTCCGCCGCGCGGGCGTTCCAGCAGTCCGCCCAGGATGCCGCTGATGCCCGCAATGCGGCCGTTGAACAGCACCAGCACGGCCGCCGCCATGCCAATGACCAGCCCGCCGATCAGGGCCGGGCCAGGGGTGAAGTGCGTGAAATCGATCGTCATGTGGGCAGACTGGCGGGAGGCTTGGATTCAATTAAGATTTCAATAATATATAAATTTGTAGATTGATGTGCGGGCATATCGCCCGGGCCGGAGGATGGAGCGCGGTTGCGGCGTAAAGAGCACTTGCGGCGTCTTTCCACTACAGTGGTTTCTTTCCCCCGGAGACCTCCCGATGAAAGCCTGGATGCTCGACCAACCCGGCCAGCCACTCGCCCTGCGTGACATCGACGCTCCCGCGCCGCGCCCCGGCGCCGTGCTCGTGCGCATGCAGGCGGTGCCCCTGCTCAGCTACACGCGCACCTATCTGGAGGGCCGCCTGCCGTATGCCTATCCGCCCGGGCCGTTCACGCCCGGCACCAACGGCATCGGCGAGGTCGCGGCGCTGGGCGAGGGTGTGCTGGCGTATCGCGTCGGTCAGCGGGTGGCGGTCAATCCGTACTGGATTGCCAACGAGGCGGTGCGCGAGCCGGCACAGGCGCTGATCGGCCTGACCGGCATCAGTGCCGACAGCGGCGCGTTGCTGGCGGCCTTTCCGCATGGCACGTGGCGCGAGCTGGCCGAGTTTCCCGCCTCGACGCTGATCCCGCTGGATGGCCTGGGCGACGTGCCGGCCGAGCGCCTGGCTGCGCTGGCCAAGTTTGCGGTGCCGTTTGGCGGATTGCGGCGCGGGCGGCTGGCGGCCGGCGAGGTGGTGGCGGTCAACGGCGCGGGCGGCTACTTCGGCTCGGCCGCGGTGCTGGCGGCGTTGGCCATGGGCGCAAGCCGGGTGGTCGCGCTGGGGCGCCGCCGCGCATCGCTCGAGCCGTTGGTGGCGCTCGGGCATGGCCGTGTCGCCGCGGTGGTGCTCACGGGGGATGCAGACGCCGACAGCGCCGCCATCCGCGCGGCCACCGGCCCGGCGGGCGGGGTTGACCTAGCCTTCGACATGGTCGGCCAGGCCAAGGACGCGCACGCCACGCTGGCCGCGCTCAAGACCTTGCGCCGCCAAGGCCGCCTCGTGCTGATGGGCAGCATGCAGGTGCCGCTGCCGATTCCCTATGGCGAGTTGATGCGCAACAACTGGGAGCTGATCGGCCACTTCATGTACACGCCGGCCGACTACGCCGCGCTGGTGGCGCTGGCGGCATCCGGCCAGTTGCCGCTCGATGCGGTGGATGTGCAGAGCTTCGGCTTCACGGACCTGGAAGCCGCCATCGACGCGGCGGGCAGCATGGCGGGCCTGCAGTCCACCGTGGTGCGTTTTGGGGGCTGACTGCGGCCGCCTGACTGCGCCGGGCGTTCAGCCCAGCCGGATCACGTAGCCTTCGCGCGGGTGCGTGCGCCCGGCATGCAGCGCGGCAATGCGCGCCTGCGCGGCGCCCATGCCGTCTTCCTCGATCAGCGTGAGCCAGCCGTTGGCGGGCGCACGCACGTGGTCGATGAAGCGGCGCTGCGCGGCGTTGAACTTCTCGGTGACGACGGCCGGGCCCCAATCTGCGTTGCGCTTGCGGATCTGTACGGGCGCAAAGTAGAACTGGGGTGCGGGGCCGGGCAGGTCGGTGGCCGCGATGAAGTCGGTGTTCTGCGCGGAGCCGGCAAAGCAGTCGTACACCAGCGCGCTCCCGAAATGCTCGTGCACGCGCCGGCGCAGCGCCACGTCGCCGGAGAAGTCGACGTACAGCGTAAGGATGTCGGTGGCCAGCGTTTCCAGCGTGTCGTAGGTGGCGCTGTCGTGGTAGCAGCGCAGGCTGTCGACAAAGGGGCGGTTGCCGGACGAAGTGAGCGCGGTGAGCGTCAGGCCCGGCGTGTCCTGCAGGCAGAACGCGGTGCCATACGCGGTCTTGCTCGACGCGCTGGAGAACACCAGCCGCCGCGCGCCGAAGAAGGCGTTGTCGGCGAGGAAATCCGCCAGCATGAACGACGTGATGAACAGCGGCCGGTACAGCATCTGGTAGCTCTCCAGCGCTGGGTCGTAGGCCTCGTCGTGCGTCACGCGGGTGTACTGGTTGTAGGCGGAGACCAGCGCCTTACGGTGCGCGGCGCCGTCGTAGAAGCCGCGCGGCGACACGCGCTCGGGCTGCATGCGGATATGCGTAGCAATCGGGAAGTAGCCGTAGAAGCGCTCGCCCACCTCGACACCCTCCACCGTCGAGGCCACCACATCGGCGAAGCCCCACACCGGCATATGGCCCCAGCCGTCCTGGCCGGTGGGGAAGAAATCCCAGTACTGCATCGCATCGCCGAAGGCCGCGTAAGTGATGTTGTTGGTGGTGAGCGCGAAGCGGTCCAGGCGCAGCACGATCTCGCCGGGGGCAGCGGTGGGAGTGGCAGCGGCGCTTTCCAGGCGGCTTTCGTTTAGGGCATGCTTGCGCGTGAAGAGCCGCTGGTATGGGGCGTTCATGGTGTCTCCTTCATCCACAGGATCGATTGGTCGATGGCTTCACTCTATCGCCGGCCGCGCGGCGCCGGGTTCGGAAACGCCGATGCGCCCGGTGTTTCCTCGCCAAGCCCCGCCCGGCCGTTGAAGCGGCCATCGCAGGCGCGCGCGAAGTTCACCGTGCAGGCCATCTACGAGGCGTTTGTTCGGATTTGGCAGCGCGACGGCGCAGACGGCGCCACCACGCGCGCGGTGGCGCTGGAGGCCGGCTGCTCGGTCGGCACGCTGTACGAATACTTCCCCAACAAGGACGCACTGCTCTCCGGCTACGTGCGGCACACCATCGAGACGCTGCTCGCGCGCATCCAGGCCGAGGTGGTCGAGGCCGCCGGCATGCCGTGGACGCAGCGCGTCCGCCATCTCGTGCGCCTGACCTGCGGCGACGCGGCGCTCAGCCCGCCGTATTTCGACCGCGCCATGCTGATGCGTGAAGAGCGCATCGCCGAGTCCAGGCACCACCGGCGCTTCTTCGACGAACTGTGCGCCGTGTGGCGGCGGGCGCTGGACGCCTGTCCCGATCTGCCGGCCCCGCCGGATGACGCGCTGCTGCGCACACTGGTGACGGCGATGTGGGGCGCGCGGCGCTACCGCCTGCTGCTGCCCGATGCACCACCCGCGCACGATGACTGGATCGGCGCCATGGAGCGCCTCTGCCTGCACACCCTCACCGCGCCGCTGCCGGCTTGACACCACGTGTTGCCCGCACCGGGTGCATGCCCATTGTCCTGGCGCGGCTTCATCGCTACGCTGATCGGAGAGCAAGAGGGAAGGGCCATGAGCTGGCAGAACTGGGTGGTGTCGTGGATGACGCGCAACCGCGTCAAGAGGCCGACCGAGCGCGAGCCGTTCGATCCGTTCGCCACGCGCCGCAATGCCGAGATCCGCACGCTGCCGATGCCGATGCGCATGCCCGAGGATTGGCGCGTCGTGCCCGCCAACGGCAGCCGCGTGCCGGGCGAATGGATTGAACCGGCCGATCCCGATGCCATCGGCGACACGCCGCCCGTGGTGCTCTACCTGCACGGCGGCGGCTACTTCTTCTGCAGCCCGCGCACGCACCGCTCCATTACCGTGGGCCTGGCCATGCATGCGCGGGCGCGAGTGTACGTGCCGGAATACCGTCTGGCGCCCGAGCATCCGTTCCCGGCGCCGGTGGAAGATGCGGTGCATGTCTATCGCACGCTGCTGGGGCAGGGCATTGCACCGTCGCGCATCGTGGTGGCAGGGGATTCGGCGGGCGGCGGGCTGTCGCTTGCGCTGCTGGTGGCGCTGCGGGATGCCGGTGATGCGCTGCCGGCCGGTGCGATCCTGTATTCGCCATGGACAGACCTGGCCGCCACCGGCGCCAGCCTGGTCGAGAACGACGAGAGCGACGTGATGTTCCGTGGCGCGTGGGTGGCGCACGGCGCCGCGCTCTACCTGGGGGATTCCGGCGTGCCGGTCGACCATCCGCTGGCCTCGCCGCTGTATGCCGACTTCACCGGCCTGCCGCCGCTGCACTGCTACGTCAGCTCCAGCGAGGTCCTGCGCGACGACACCCTCCGTATGGCGGAGCGGGCCAGGGCCGCCGGGGTATCCGTTTCGGTGGAAATGGGCCGGCGGCTCCCACATGTGTGGCCGATCTTCTATCCTTTCTTACCAGAGGCGCGCAAAGCACTGCGGCAGTCGGGTGAGATGGTGCGGTTCATGACCGCTCACCATGCGCATGCGGCCGTATTGGCCTCGGTATGACAGGTCTGACACAGACGGCGCCCGCGAGCGCCGCACACATAAGCGGCACAGAACGGGGAGCCCATCATGCGTCGGGTGATGGTATTGGGGTTGGTGCTGGTGGCCGTAACGGTCGCCTGGCAGTGGAGCCGGCACAACCGCGCGCGGCTGGCGGACGTCCGCTTCGCGCCCATCGAGACGGTTGCCGCGGCCACGGATAGCCCGCCTGCCAGCGCCACGCTCCTGCTGGGCCCCTCCAAGGCCTACTGGCTGAAGACCTGCGATGACAAGCTGGGCCCGATGCACGTGACCGTGCACACCCAGGAAACCCCGCTGCTCTTCAGCAACGACCGCAGCGTCGACCAATTGACCGCAGAGGCACCGCCGTACGATCGCGCTGCGCGCGTGCTCGGCAAGACTTACGCCACGCTGGCGGCTCGCTTCGAGGTCACCACGCACTACATGGCACTGCCGACGCAGCCGCCCACCACCTGCCTGCGGCCGTCGATCGACGTGGAGCTGGTGCTGAGCGATTTCCGGGTGACGGTGGCGCGCGAGTTTGCGCCGGGCACCTGCGCCTATGGCGAGATCCGCGCGCACGAGCTGCGGCACGTGGCGGTCAACCGCGGCGTGCTGCCGCGCGCCGCCGAGGTGATCCGCCAGGAGATCCAACGCAGGTACGGCGATCAGCTGTACTTCGGCGATCCGGACCGTATTGGCGCCAGCCTGGAAGACGAGCTGAGCCGCCACTGGCTGCCGCGCGTGCAGTCGTTGATCGAGCTGGGGCTACAGGCGCACGAGCAGATCGACACGCCCCAGGAGCAGGAGCGCATGAGCCGCGTGTGCAATGGCGAGGTGCAGGCCGTGCTGCAGCAGCTGTCGCCCAGCTAGCAACAGCAGTCGGGAGGGGCGTCAGGCGGCCGGACGGTGCCCGGCGCGCGCCTGCAGTTGCTCGGTGGCTTGCTGCACGAGGGTTTCCGGCGGCAGCGCGATGTCCACCACGATGGCGTCGGTCGGTTCTTCCAGCGCATCGAACTGGCTGCGCAGCAGGGCCGGGTTGAAGAAGTGGTCCTTGCGTGCGGACAGGCGGCCTTGCAGCAGCTCGAAATCGCCCTTCAGGTAGACGAACTCGGCGTTGCCCGCCGGGCCGCGCAGCACGTCGCGGTAACGCTGCTTGAGCGCGGAGCATGCCACCACCAGCGAGCGGCTGCCGCTGGTCATCTCGTCCATGTAGGCGCGGATGGCTTCGAGCCAGGGCTTGCGGTCGTCGTCATTGAGCGGAATGCCGGCGTGCATCTTGGCGCGATTGGCGTCGCTATGGAACTCGTCGCCATCGCGGAAGGCGCAGCCCAGCCGCTCGGCAATCATGCGGCCCACCGTCGACTTGCCGCACCCAGACACACCCATCACCACCACGATCATCGCGAATCCCGCATGCAAAAACGTCAGGCCGGCATGTTAGCGCGCCTGTGACGATCGGCCGGGATTTTTGCTGCTGCGGTGCAGCATCTTGTTCCGCGTCATTGTTCGTTCTGGGGCGGATTGCCAAATGCGTCAAGCTGCGTCAAATTGCGGGCAAAGCAGTCCGTAGAGTCATTCAAAACAAGGCTCAAAAGGCCAACGTTGAACTGGAGGAGACGTCCATGGCTGGTGAAGTATTTGACCCGCGTCCGCGCAATGGGGTGTCGTATGTAGTGGGTGACACCGCGGTGCCGCTGGCGCACGTGACGGTGCCCGCGCTGCTGGAGGCGACGGTGCGCCGCTGTCCCGAGGCGGAGGCGGCGGTGTTTCGCGAACAAGGCGTGCGCTGGACCTGGCGCGCCTTTGCCGAGCAGGTCGACGCGCTGGCCGCCGGCCTGCATGCGCTCGGGCTGGAGCGTGGCGATCGCATCGGCATCTGGTCACCCAACCGTTATGAATGGGTGCTCACGCAGTTTGCGACGGCGCGCCTGGGGCTCATCCTCGTCAACATCAATCCGGCATACCGGCTCTCCGAACTGGAGTACGCGCTCAACAAGGTCGGCTGCAAGGCCATCGTGGCGGCCGAGGCGTTCAAGACCTCGCGCTACCTGGAGATGCTGCAGACGCTTGCGCCCGAGCTGGCCACGGCGCAGCCCGGTGCGCTGCAGGCCGCCAAGCTGCCGGCGCTGCGCTGGGTCATCCGCACGGGCGAGGCCGCCACGCCTGGCATGATCAATTTCGCCGACGTGATTGCGCGCGGCAAGGGCGTACCCGTTGATGCGCTCGACGCCATCACCGCCACGCTGTCGCCGGATGACGCCATCAATATCCAGTTCACCAGCGGCACCACCGGTGCGCCCAAGGGGGCCACGCTCACGCACGTGAACGTGGTCAACAACGCGCGCTTCGTCGCCATGGCGATGAACCTGCAGGCCGGCGATCGCTTGTGCATCCCTGTGCCGCTGTACCACTGCTTCGGGATGGTGATGTCGGTGCTCACGTGCACCGCCACCGGCGCCTGCATGGTGTTCCCCGGCGAGGCCTTCGACCCGCTCGCCACGCTGCGCACCGTGGCCGAGGAGCGCTGCACCGCGCTGCACGGCGTGCCCACCATGTTCATCGCGCAGCTCGATCACCCCGAGTTCCGCAGCTTTGATGTGTCGAGCCTGCGCGGCGGCATCATGGCCGGCTCACCGTGCCCGATCGAGGTGATGAAGCGCGTGGTGGCCGAGCTGAACCTGCGCGAGGTCACCATCGCCTACGGCATGACCGAGACGAGCCCGGTGTCGTTCCAGAGCGCGGTGACCGACCCGCTCGACAAGCGCGTGACCACCGTGGGCCGCATCCAGCCGCATCTGCAGGTCAAGCTGGTGGACGGCGCGGGCGAGGTGGTGCCGGTGGGCGAAAAGGGCGAGCTGTGCACCAAGGGCTATTCGGTCATGCTCGGCTACTGGGACGACGAGGCCAAGACCGCCGAGTCCATCCACGACGGTTGGATGCGCACGGGCGACCTTGCCACCTTCGACGCCGACGGCTACTGCAACATCGTTGGCCGCGTGAAGGACATGCTCATCCGTGGCGGCGAGAACGTCTACCCGCGCGAGATCGAGGAGTTCCTGTTCCGCCATCCGAAGGTGCAGGCCGTCAACGTGTTCGGCGTGCCTGACCCGAAATATGGCGAGGAGGTGTGCGCCTGGATCGTCCTCAAGCCTGGGCAACAAGCGACGGAAGAGGAGATCCGCGCCTTCTGCCAGGGCCAGATTGCGCACTACAAGATCCCGCGCTACATCCGCTTCGTCACCGAAATGCCGATGACGGTGACGGGCAAGGTACAGAAATTCATCATGCGCGACCGCATGATCGAGGAGCTGAAGCTGAGCGTGGCCCCCACGGCTTAGCCTGTCGTAAAGCCAAGCGCGGCGCGCGGTTTCTCGGATGAAATGCCGATAGGCCGCGCGCCACATGTCGCACGCATGACGCTCTGCACGATCGGCGTGCCATGGCGTGCGGGCGGGTGATGGAACCGCTGGGTCCTGCAATGGGGCCCGGTCGCACCGAGACCTTCGGCTCGTCAGCGTTTTGCCCTTGCGCAGGTGGTCGGCTTGTCGTTGGGCACGGCCCTCCGGCGAAGGCCTCAAGCGAGCGCTTCGCCGCCATGCCGCTGGCAGGTGCCTGTTGCGATGCCCCTTGCCTTGCCAGTGTTCCGACAACGAATGTGCTCGCTGGCCCGCGCTTGTATCAGGCCTGAAACCCATTTGCTGTCTGCGCAGTGAAACGCTGCGCGCAGGCGCATCCGCAGGGTGCGTGCGGGTTTCGGGCCATCGTTGCAGCGGCATCCGGAGGCACGCATCTGGATGCGTGTTTCAGCGCTGCAACCGAATCCGCAAAAACCCTCCTCCAAAAAGCGCAGATCCTGACACGTTTGCCTCGTGCGTTTTGCGCATACGGGCGGACCGTCCGCGAATCCTTCGCGTTTTCAATGGCTTGGCAACCTGATGCGCGAAGGCGCGTCAAGATGGCATCGAATATGCGAACTGCGCCCCCTGGGGTGGGTGAGGTTCTCCCAGTGTGTTGTTAGACCACCCTTCTCTCTTTCTGGAGTGCGCTATGAAGAAAACGTTACTGGCCACCGCGATTGCCATGGGATTGGGGGTCTCCGGCGTTGCATTGGCTGACATCGGGAATACGGCAAATGGCGGGAGTAACACCCAGACCACGAATGCCGCGATCACCAACACAAGTACGGACACAGACACCACAACGACAACAACGGATAACTCCAACCAACATAACAACCAAAGCCAGGGCAGCAACCGCAATAACAGCGGTTTGGCAGATGCCTCCGCCTGGGGCGCCGCAGCCGCCAACAATGGCAGCAGCGCGGTTTCCAACTTCAACGTCAGCAAGGCCATCGCCATCTCCAAGCTGGAAGGCACCGTGACCAACATCCAAGTGCATGACATCGGCAATACCGCCAGCAATTGGGGTACGGCCAATGGCGGCAGCGGTGGTCATGGTGGCAACGGCCATGGTGGCAACGGCTCGGGCGGCACGGCTGGCAACGGCGGTGCTGGCGGTGCCGGCGGCTCGGGCGGCGGCGCTAGCAATGGCAGCGCCACGGCAGGCAATGCCTCTAACGGCAGCGCGAGCAACGGCAGCGCCTCGGCGGGTGACGGCGGCAACGGCGGCAATGCCAATGGCCATGCCGGCAACGGTGGGGCGGGCGGCAGCTCCGGCACGCTCTCGGCCAGCCTGGGTGCAGGTCTGGGCGGCTTGGCAGGCAGTGCCAGCGCGGCCGGCGGCGGTGGCGGCGGCAATGGCGGCGGCAGCGGTGCCACCGGCGGTGCCTCCAACAACCACCATGGTTCCGGCGCGTCGTCGGGTGGTAACGCAGGCAGCGCAGGCGGTGCTGGCGCCGCGGGCGGCTCGGCATCGAGCGGCACGTCGACGGCCTCTGGCGGTGCAGGCACGGGTAGCAGCACCTCGGGCGGCACCAGCGCAGGCGGCGCGGGCGGCACTGGCGGCGCGAACGCCAATGTGGCCGGCAACGGCGGCGCAGGCGGCTCGGCCACCAACGGCAGCGCAACCAACGGTGGCGCAACCACCTCGGCCAGCAATGGCAGCGCGACTGGCGGCAACGCCGCGGTGGGTGCCATGGGTGGCGCTGGCGGCACGGGCGGCACTGGCAATGGCGGCGTCGGTAACGGCGCAATGGGCGGTGTGGGCGGTGCGGGTGGCACGGTGGTTGTGGATGCGGGCACGTTCAACATGTCCAATGCCATGACCAGTGTCGGCCAATCGGCTGCCGGGGTGATGATCGCGAACCAGAACAGCGGCTTCGCGTCCCTCGTCCAACAGAGCGTCAACGTGCAAGCCAACCTGAATGTCGGCCATTGAGGCGGCATCGGGCATGAGCGGGGAAGTGCCGCCGCCGGTCTGATGGCGGCGGCTGAACGGGTCGGATCGCGCTGCGGTCCGGCCCCCCGTCGGAACGTGAAGGAGACTTTCGATGCGATCCGACACAGCAGCAGGATGGGCGGCATGGCTGTTCGCATGCGGCCTCGCGGCGTGGCCCGCGGCGATGGCGATGGCGGCGGATGATGCCCCGGTCGCAGACGTGTCCCAGCCAGCCGAAGTGGAAGCGGCGCGTCCCCCGGTCGCCGCGGCCGCAACGGTGCCTGGGCTCGGTCATGCGGTCGATGCAGCGGCGCTCGATGGCTATCGCGGCGGTATGGAGACGTTGAACCAGACCGTCAATGACATGCGGTTGTCCGGCACCGTGTCGGACAACTCCGCCGTCAACGTGGCAACGGGTTCCAACATCGTGCGCGACGGCTCGTTTGCCAATGCGAGCGGGATCCCCACGGTCATCCAGAACACCGGAGCGAACGTGCTGATCCAGAACGCCACCATCGTCAACGTGCAGTTCCGGCCCTAACGTCTTCATGTTGACGAGGGGGTGATGCGATGCGCGAGGTAGGCGGCGCGATGCTGATGGCGATCGCGGGAATGCTGGCGCCAGTGTCGGTGAGCGCCGGTGCGATCGACATGCTGGGCGCGGGCGGTGCGTTGTACGACGTGCCGGTCACCAGCATCAGGGAGGCGCGCTTTGCGCGCACCATCCATCAGCGTTTCGACTTCAGCTGCGGCTCGGCCGCGGTGGCGACGCTGTTGACCTACCAGTACGGCTATCCCGTCACCGAGCAGGCGGTGTTCCAGTCGATGTACCTGCACGGCAACCAGCAGAAGATCCAGCAGGAGGGTTTCTCGCTGCTCGATATCAAGCGCTATCTCGAATCGCAAGGCTTCGAGGCCGACGGCTTCGAGCAGCCGCTGGATGCATTGCGGACGGCCCATCTGCCGGCCATCGTGCTGTTGAACGAGAACGGCTACCACCACTTCGTGGTGGTCAAGGGGGTGCAGAAAGAGCGTGTGCTGGTGGGCGATCCGGCCATGGGCACGCGCGCGATGCCACGGGCGGCCTTCGAGCGCACGTGGGACAACCATTTGCTGTTCGTCATCCACAACCGTGAAGAGCGCGCGTCGTTCAACACCTTTGCGGATTGGCGCGTTGCACCGCGCGCGCCGCTGGAAGAAGGCATGGACCGCAGCGGCCTGGGGAACATCGTGATCCCCAAGCATGGTCCATCGGACTTCTGAGCGGCGGCGCGCAGGAGGGCATCATGGGACGGTTTGGATGGGCGGCCTGTGCCGCAGGCTTGCTGGCCTGGGCGGGCGCGGGCCACGCCTGGGCGGGCGGTTTGAACGATGAAGCCAACGAGGTGGACGAGGCCGGCAGCGTGGGTGCGATCACCAACCCCGTGCACGCGTGGAAGGCCGTATCGGAAGACAAGCTCGACGACATGCGCGGTGGCTTCGACATTCCGTCGGCGGCCAACCTGCACATCTCGTTCGGCATCGATCGCGCGGTCTATATCAATGGCGATCTGGTGGCGAACGTGTCGGTCACCATTCCCGACATCTCACGCATCACGGCCGACCAGGCGCACCAGCTCGCCAACGTCGTCAACACGGTCAACCTGGTGCAGAACGGGCCGAACAATACGTTCACGCCCGATGCCGGAACCGGTGCGGCGGCCGCGACCGTGATCCAGAACACGCTGAGCAGCCAGACGCTGCAGTCGCTCACCACCATCAATGCGGCGGTCAACAGCCTGCCGCAGTTCCGCCAGCTGAACCTGGGCAGCGTGCTGCAGAGCGCGCTGGCAAACGTGGTGAACCTGCACTGAGCCGCGCCAGGCGGTTCAGTGCAGTGGATGCGGATGGGGCGGCGCGGTTCAGAACTGGATCGGCAGCCGCAGCGTGACCGTCACGTCGGGCGTGTCGCGCGTCAGGCCCGCGCCCACCGACAGGTTGAGCGTCATCTTGGGCGAGAGCCGGTACGAGTACCCCACCAGCAGCGTGCCCAGGATGGAGCGCGTCGAGCCCGGCACCGTCACGCCGTTCTGCTTGGTCGACCCGATGATGCTCTGGTCGTAGCCGATCGAGAACGCGGCCTTCTCGTTCAGCGCCAGCCCCATGCCGAAGTTGAACCCGATGATGTCGCCGGCCTTGATGTTGCCCAGGAACTGCTGCGAGCCGTCGACCAGATGCAGGCTCACGTCCTTGCGCTCGAAGTTGTGCAGGTAGCTGACGCTGCCGAAGAACACCGCCGGATCGGTTGGATACAGCCAGGTCAGGCCCGGCTGCAGCGCGAAAAAGCCCGAGCCCGTGGGTTGCTGCAGGGGCAGCCCGGTGCCGGTGGTGTTGCTCACGCAGCGCGTGACGCAATCGGTGGTGACTTCAAACGGGTCCTTGCCGGTGCGTGACTTGAAGCGCAGCCAGCCGATGGTGAACGGCTTGTCGACACCGCCTGCGCTGATCTGGTAGCGCGCGGTCAGCTCCGCGTCGCCGATGCCGTGGCCGCGCGAGTTGAAGGCGTTGTCGCTGGCGGTGCCGGTGAACAGCTCGCGGCTGACGGTGTCGCTCGTGCTGTAGACGTAGGGCATGCGCGCTTCGACCTCCCACCGCTTGGCCAGGCCGTAGCGCACGGTGGCCGTACCCGTCAGGGTGGTGGTTTTGACTTGGCGGATATCGATCAGGCCGATCAGCAGCGCGGGGATGATGGTGTAGCCCACCAGCGCCACGCGGTCGGACGACGAATACGCCATCTGCAGCGACGGCTCGAACACCACCTTGCCGGGCGGCGTGAGCGCGCTGGGCTCATCGAAGATCTGCGCGACGCGCGGCGGCTTGTCGGTGTCGGCCGGCGGCTTGCCGACCGGCGCGGCGCCGGGCTGGGCGTTCTGCGTCATCTGCGCGGCGGCGTCGCCGGTGGTGCCGGCGGCCGTGCCTGCGTCCACGCCCGCGCCGGGCGCACCCGCGCCGCGCAGGGTGTCGAGCTCGCCCATGCCGAGCGTGCGCCGCATGTCGTTCAGGCGCGCTTCCTGTTGCTGGATCGACCGTTTGAGTTCGAGCAGATGCGCCTGCTCGTCGGCAAGTTGCCGTTGCAGGGTTTCGAGGCTGGGCGGCCTGTCGTCCACCACCTCGTTCGTGACTTGCGCGAGTACCGGCCTGCCGCAGATCAGCAGGCATGCGCATGCAACCGCGCGTAGCGGCCACCATGGCGTGTGCGTCATGGCAATGTCCCCGTCGAGAGCACCCGGTCCCCAACGGCAGACGGGCACTTCACGATTTCCCCCGGGTGGCTTGTACTGCGGTTCCACTATAGGCGAGTGAGCGCGAAACGAAAGCCCCGTGCGGGTCCCCAAAATGGAGGAGGCGGCGTATGCCGTTTGGTCGACGTACGGGCATGAAAAAAGGCGCCCGAGGGCGCCTTGGCGTGCGATAGGTCAGCGCTTACTGACGCGCATTGCGGAGGTTATCCGGCCACGGCGTGTTGTAGTTGGTGCGGAACGGATTGATGTCCAGCCCGCCGCGCCGCGTATAGCGCGCATACACCGCTAGCTTGACCGGGCGGCACTGTCGCAGGATGTCGGTGAAGATGCGCTCGACGCACTGCTCGTGGAATTCGTTATGCTCGCGGAACGAGATCAGGTATTTGAGCAGCCCTTCCTGGTTGATCGGCGCGCCCACGTAGCGGATCTGCACGCTGCCCCAGTCCGGCTGGCCCGTCACCAGGCAGTTGGACTTGAGCAGGTGCGAGACCAGTGTTTCTTCCACCGGGCTTTCTTCCTCGTCTGCATGCAGCAGCTCGGGCGTGGGCTGGTAGACGTCGGTCTCGATATCGAGACGATCGAGCGACAGGCCACCCAGCTCGCCCATCTTCTGCCGCGCAAATTCTTCCGGCGGCACGATGCGCACCTGCACCGGCGCACCGCATGCCTCAGACAGGTCGTGGTGGATCAACTGCTGCAGTGCCTCGGCCGACGCCACCTTGGTCTGGTTGAACGAGTTCAGGTACAGCTTGAACGACTTCGACTCGACGATGTTGGGCGAATCCGACGGCACGATCACCGTGCCGATCGCCACCTGCGGCTTGCCGCGCAGGTTCAGCCACGACAGCTCGTACAGGTTCCACAGGTCCACGCCGAAGAAGGGCAGGGCGCTGCCGACGGGCAGGCCGATCTCGTCGCGCTTGCCCTGGCGCGGAATCGGGAACAGCAGGCTCGGGTCGTACTGCGTCGTGTAGGCCGAGGCCTTGCCCAGTGGCGAGTGTTCGGGGTGGTTGCTCATGACAATACTCAGCTCAGCGCGGGACGATTACAGGAACAGACTGTAGACCGGGTTCTCGCTCTCGTCCCAGGACTTGTAGCCCAGCGTGGTGAGGAAGGCCTTGAACTCGCGCTTCTCGTTCTTCGGCACCTGGATGCCCACCAGGATGTTGCTCGAATCCGCGCCCTGGTTGCGGTAGTGGAACAGGCTGATGTTCCAGTTCGGGCTCATGCTGGAGAGGAACTTCATCAGCGCGCCCGGCCGCTCGGGGAATTCGAAGCGGTACAGCAGCTCGTTCTCGGCCAGCGGCGAATGCCCTCCCACCATGTAGCGGATGTGCTGCTTGGCGAGTTCGTCATTGGACAGGTCCAGCGTCGGGAAGCCGTGCTTGCGGAAGTTCTCGGCGATCTTGTCGCCCTCCGCGCGCGAGGCGATCTGCACGCCCACGAAGATGTGCGCGGCGTCCTTGCTGGCGATGCGGTAGTTGAACTCCGTCACGTTGCGGGACCAGCCGACCAGCTCGCAGAAGCGCTTGAAGCTGCCGCGCTCTTCCGGAATCGTCACAGCGAACACGGCTTCGCGTGCCTCGCCCACCTCAGCGCGTTCGGCCACGAAGCGCAGGCGGTCGAAGTTCATGTTGGCGCCGCTGGCCACGGCCACCAGTGACTCGTTCTTCAGCTTGGTTCGCTCGGCGTATTGCTTGAGGCCGGCCAGCGCCAGCGCGCCTGACGGCTCCAGCAGGCTGCGTGTGTCCTGGAACACGTCCTTGAGCGCCGCGCAGATGGCATCCGTATCCACCGTGATGATCTCGTCGACCAGCTCGCGCGTGACGCGGAAGGTCTCCTTGCCCACCAGCTTGACCGCGGTGCCGTCGGCAAACAGGCCCACGTCCTTCAGCTCAACGCGCTTGCCGGCGGCCACCGAACGCGCCATCGCGTCGGAGTCGACGCTCTGCACGCCGATCACCTTGATGTCCGGCCGCACGGCCTTCACGTAGGCCGCGATGCCCGAGATCAGCCCGCCGCCGCCGATGGCTGCGAAGATGGCGTGGATCGGCTGCGGATGCTGGCGCAGGATCTCCATGGCAATCGTGCCCTGGCCGGCGATCACCTCCGGATCGTCGAACGGGTGCACGAAGGTGTAGCCGTGCTTCTCTTGCAGCTTGGCGGCGTGGTTGTAGGCGTCGGAATAGCTCTCGCCGTGCAGCACGACTTCGACCCACTCGCCGCCGCGCGAACGCACGCCGTCAATCTTGAGCTGCGGTGTCGTCACCGGCATGCAGATGATCGCCTTGCACTCCATCCGGGCCGCGCTGAACGCCACGCCCTGCGCGTGGTTGCCGGCCGAGGCCGTAATCACCCCGCGCTTGCGCTCGGCAGGCGTGAGCGAGGCCATCTTGTTGTAGGCGCCGCGCAGCTTGAACGAGAACACCGGCTGGTCGTCCTCGCGCTTGAGGTAGACGCGGTTGCCGGTGCGCGCCGACAGGTTGGGCGCGAACTTGAGCTCGGTTTCCTGGGCGACGTCGTAGACCTTCGCGGTCAGGATCTTCTTGAGGTAATCGATGGCCATGGTGCGGACCGGAGTGGACGGGGGAGAGCCCGTAAGCCTATCACGCGCCGCCTTGCCGGACTGGCCGGCCGGTCGGTACACTGCCCTCGCCGCGCGCGGGCGCGGCCTATCTTCGGCGCGAGGCTCCCCATGAACACCCCGTCGTCCCCCTCCCGGCCTTCCCGGCATACACGCCGGGGCCGCAAGGTCTGGTCCGGCACCCAGCAAGTCATCGCGCACGGCATGCCGTCGCTGGGTTGGCGCGACATCTACCACCACGCGCTGGCGGTGAACTGGCCGACCTTCTTTGCCGCGCTGGCGACGCTGTTCCTCACCCTCAACGCGATCTTCGCCGGGCTGTATTCGCTGGGCGATGCGCCGATCGCCAACCAGTCGCCGGCGGGCTTCGCTGGGGCGTTCTTCTTCAGCGTTGAGACGCTCGCCACCGTCGGCTACGGCGACATGCATCCCCAGACGATGTACGCGCATATCGTCGCCACGATGGAGATCTTCATCGGCATGTCGGGTATCGCCATGGCCACGGGGCTGGTGTTCGCGCGCTTCTCGCGCCCACGCGCCAAGATCATGTTTGTGCGCAATCCGGTGGTACGCACGCTCAACGGCAAGACTACGCTGATGCTGCGCGCCGCCAATGCACGCCAGAACGTCATCGCCGAGGCGAAGGCCAAGCTGCGCTTGCTGCAGGACGAACGCTCGCCCGAGGGTTACACGATCTACAAGATCCGCGACCTCACGCTGGTGCGCAGCGAGCATCCGATCTTCCTGCTCGGCTGGATCCTGATGCACGAGATCGACGAGACGAGCCCGCTGTTCGGCGCCACCGCCGAGTCGCTCGCCGCCGGCGATGCCATGCTGCTGCTCACCATCGAAGGCTCCGACGAGACCGCCGCCCAGACCCTGCAGGCACGCCACTCCTGGCAACATGATGAGATCCGCTGGGGTTATCGCTTTGTCGACCTGATGCACGACGAAGGCAGCGTGACCCACGTCGACTACGGCAACTTCCACGAGATCGTGCCAGTGGATGAGCCGGCGGGTCAGGCCTGAGCGCGACTGCTTGCGGAGCGCTCCATGAGCGCCGCAATCACGCACGCTTCGGCCAAGGCGATGACGGCCCAGAAGCCGAGTTCAGCCAGCACCAGCACCAGCGGTTCGCCAAGCATGTTGATCGGCGTGAAGACCTCGAAGAACAGATAACCCAGCACGAAATTGAGGCCGGCGAAGCGCAGCGCACGGGGCAGCACGCCCGCTGGCCACGCGGGCGCCAGCCAGCCGTAGAGGCCCGCGTGCACCAGGCCGAACAGTAGGAAGACGACGAACATCGGCGCGGGGTTGGCGACGACCAGCGGCAGCGGTTCGATCTGGGTCCAGACCGCGATCAGCTTGTGGCTCTGGATCGGCGAGGTGAGCAGGAACCCGCCGCCATTCCAGCCGAAGCCGATCCATCGGAATGTCAGCAATATCACGACGTTGAAGGTCAGGCCGCCGGCCAGTCCGGCGATGAGCACTCGGGGCATGCGGCCTCCCACGTGTGGAACGGGTTGTACCGTGATCCGGGCAGTATAGGTTGCCGTTCCGGGCGCGCCAGGCCGGGGTGTGGCGCGGGTCCGGCACAATAGCCGCTTCCGTACTGCCTGGATGCGCCGTGGCCCTGAACCTCGTCTGGCTCGCCTTCTTCCTCGTTGCCTTCGTCACCGCCTGCGTGCAGGTCGTGCAGGGCGACATGGAGGTCTTCTCCCGCATGCTCACCGCCATGTTCGACGCCGCGCGCACCGGCTTCGAGATCGCGCTCGGCCTCACCGGCATGATGGCGCTGTGGCTGGGCATCATGCGCGTGGGCGAGCGCGCCGGCGTGGTGGACCTCTTCGCCCGGCTGGTGAACCCGCTGATGCGGCACCTGTTCCCGTCCGTGCCCGCCGGCCACCCGGCCAACGGCGCGATGATGATGAACGTGTCGGCCAACGTGCTCGGCCTGGACAACGCCGCCACGCCGCTCGGTCTGCAGGCCATGCGCGAGCTGCAGCAGATCAACCCGCAGCCGGCGCGCGCCAGCGACGCGCAACTGATGTTCGTGGTGCTCAACACGGCGGGCGTGACGCTGGTGCCCACTTCCGTCATCGCCATCCGCCAGGCGATGGCGGTCAAACAGGGGCTGGTCGGCTTCAATGCGGCGGACATCTTCCTGCCGACACTGCTGTCCACCTTTATCGGCTTCTGCGCGGGCATCGCGGCGGTGGCCTGGTACCAGCGCATCAACCTGTTCAGGCCGGCGCTGCTGGCGTACTTCGGCGGCTTCATCGCGGCGATGGGGCTGCTGTTTGCGTGGCTGCGCCAGTTTCCGCCGCAGCAGATGGCGGCGTGGATCGGGCTGATCGGCGCGGGCGCCATCCTGACCATCGTGGTGGCGTTCCTGGCGTGCGGGGCCATCCGCCGCATCAACGTGTACGAGACCTTCGTCGATGGCGCCAAGGATGGCTTCCAGGTGGCGATCGGCATCGTGCCGTACCTGGTGGCGGTGCTGGTGGGCATTGCCGTGTTCCGCGCCGCGGGCTGCATGGACTTCCTGATGCAGGGGCTGTCGGCGGCCTTCTCGCACCTCGGCATCGACACGCGCTTCGTACCGGCGCTGCCGGTGGGCCTGATGAAGACGCTGTCCGGCGCCGGCGCGCGCGGCCTGATGGTGGACGTGATGACCACCTACGGCGTCGACTCCTTCCAGGGCAAGCTGGCCGCCATCATCCAGGGCTCGACCGAGACCACCTTCTACGTGCTGGCCGTGTACTTCGGCAGCGTCGGCATCAAGGACACGCGCTACGCGCTGGCCTGCGGGCTGTGGGCCGACCTGATCGGGCTGGTGGGTGCGGTGCTGATCGCCTACCTGTTCTTCGGCTGATGGGGGCGATGGGGTAGGGCGGCCCCCAAGCGACGTCACCGCCGCCCGCGCCCTACAATCGACCGCATGGAACAGTGGATCACCTGGCTGCTCGCCACCCTGGCCTTGCCCAACGTCGGGCTGCCCGCCATCTTCATCGTCAGCTTCATCTCGGCGACCTTGCTGCCGTTGGGCTCGGAGCCGGCGGTGTTTGCCTATATCAAGCTCAACCCAGAGATGTTCTGGCCGGCCATCATCGTGGCCACCATCGGCAACACGCTGGGCGGCGTGGTCGACTGGTGGATGGGCTATGCCGCCAAGCTGGCGCTGGTGCGCTACCACCTCTCGCGCCGCCGCCGCCAGCACGACACCGAGCACGTCCAGCATGTGCCGCACCCGCAGCGCCACCGTGCGCCGCCGCTCGACAAAAAGTACTTCCGCTGGATGCGCCGTATCGGGCCGGCGTCCTTGCTGGTGTCATGGCTGCCGGGCATCGGTGATCCGCTCTGCACGCTGGCCGGCTGGCTGCGCCTGTCGTTCTGGCCCAGCGTCATGTACATGGCGATCGGCAAGTTCCTGCGCTATGTCGCCATGACCACTGCACTACTGACGCTGCCCGACAGCTTCTGGCAGGGCATGTTCGGGTGGCTCAAGGGCGCCCTGATGTGACGGTGGTGTGATCTTTGCGGCGCTTGCGCGGCCGTGCGCTTTTCGCAACCTGTTGAAAACGCGGCAGTTTTGGCCCCCATGCTCCCGGCAGGGATACCGTTGCTGCAACGCATCAACATTGAACCTTGCAGTACAATTCCCCTTTAAAGACCGCGCGGCCAGGACCGAATATCGTTTCCGCCCATTCCGCCGCGCTCCCTCCCTGCGGCTCGCCCATGAATGCCCCACTTCTGATCGACGCCAAGCTCGCGGCGCAGGACGCCGCGCCGCGGCTGCGCGAGATTCCCTATAACTACACCTCGTTCTCGGATCGGGAAATCGTCATCCGCTTGCTGGGCGAGTCTGCGTGGCAGATCCTCGACGGGCTGCGGGCCGAGCGTCGCACCGGCCGATCGGCGCGCATGCTGTACGAAGTGCTGGGCGACATCTGGGTGGTGCGCCGCAACCCGTACCTGCAGGACGACCTGCTCGACAACCCGAAGCGCCGGCAGATGCTGATCGACGCGCTCGATCACCGCCTGGCGGAGATCGAGAAGCGCCGCGTGGCCGACCACGACTCGCACCACGACCCGGTGGGCGACGAGCGCGCCACCAAGGTCGAGCAACTCGTCGTGCACGCCCGCCGCGCCGTCAAGGCGTTCCAGGAAGAATTCGCCCAGGTCTATGACCTGCGCCGCCGCGCGCAGAAGGTGCTCGGCCGCGTCACGGCCAAGGACAACATCAAGTTCGACGGCCTCTCGCGCGTCTCGCACGTGACCGACGCCACCGACTGGCGCGTCGAATATCCGTTCGTGGTGCTCACGCCCGATACCGAAGAAGAGATCGCCGGCATCGTCAAGGGTTGCTTCGAGCTGGGTCTGACCATCATCCCGCGCGGAGGCGGCACCGGCTACACCGGCGGCGCCGTGCCGCTGACGCCGTTCTCGGCCGTCATCAATACCGAAAAGCTGGAGCGCCTGGACGCGGTCGAGCAGACCGACCTGCCGGGCGTCGACCACCCCGTGGCGACCATCTACTCGGGCGCCGGCGTGGTCACGCGCCGCGTGGCCGAGGCGGCCGAGAAGGCCGGCCTCGTCTTTGCCGTGGACCCGACCTCGATCGACGCCTCGTGCATCGGCGGCAACGTCGCCATGAACGCGGGCGGCAAGAAGGCTGTGCTGTGGGGTACCGCGCTGGACAACCTCGCCTGGTGGCGCATGGTCGATCCGGACGGCAACTGGCTGGAAGTCCAGCGCCTGAACCACAACCTCGGCAAGATCCACGACGCGCCCGTCGTCACGTTCGAGCTGAAGTGGTTCGACGGCAATGCGCCGGTCGGCGCCAAGCTGCTGCGCACCGAGACGCTCACCATCGAAGGACGCACCTTCCGCAAGGAAGGCCTCGGCAAGGACGTCACCGACAAGTTCCTGGCCGGCCTGCCCGGCGTGCAGAAGGAAGGCTGCGACGGCATCATCACCAGCGCGCGCTGGATTTTGCACCGCATGCCCAAGTCGATCCGCACGGTGTGCCTGGAGTTCTTCGGCCAGGCGCGCGACGCGATCCCGAGCATCGTCGAGATCAAGGACTACCTCGACGGCGAGACCAAGAAGCCCGGCGGCGCCATCCTCGCGGGCCTGGAGCACCTGGACGAGCGCTACCTGCGCGCGGTCGGCTACGCCACCAAGAGCAAGCGCAACGCGTTCCCGAAGATGGTGCTGATCGGCGACATCGTCGGCGAGGACGATGACGCCGTGGCGCGCGCCACCTCGGAGGTGATCCGCCTGGCCAACGGCAAGAGCGGCGAGGGCTTCGTGGCCGTCAGCCCCGAGGCGCGCAAGAAGTTCTGGCTCGACCGTTCGCGCACCGCCGCCATCGCCAAGCACACCAACGCCTTCAAGATCAACGAAGACGTGGTGATCCCGCTCAACCGCATGGGCGAGTACACCGACGGCATCGAGCGCATCAACATCGAGCTGTCGATCAAGAACAAGCTCAAGCTGGCCGATGCGCTGCAGGCGTTCTTCGCACGCAACGATCTGCCACTGGGCCGCACCGACGACGCCAACGAGATCCCCAGCGCCGAGCTGCTGGAAGACCGCGTGCAGCAAGCGCAGCAACTGGTGCGCGCCACGCGTGCGCGCTGGCAGTACCTGCTGGACCATCTCGATACGCCGGTGAATACCGCCCGCGCCAGCCTGATCGGCCTGGGCCTGGGCTATCTCTCGCAGACCATCGACGAGCGCCTGGACGTGCAGCCGGACGCCAACCTGTTCCACCTGCTGCAGGACCGCACCATCCGCGTGTCGTGGAAGGCGGAGATCCGCGCCGAGCTGCGCCAGATCTTCAACGGCGGCGAGTTCAAGCCGATCCTCGACGAGGCGCAGGCGATCCACAAGCAGGTGCTGCGTGGCCGCGTTTTCGTGGCGTTGCACATGCACGCCGGCGACGGCAACGTGCATACCAACCTGCCGGTCAACTCCGACGACTACGACATGCTGCAGGACGCCCATAAGGCGGTCGCCCGCATCATGACGCTGGCGCGTTCGCTCGACGGCGTGATCTCGGGCGAGCACGGCATCGGCATCACCAAGCTGGAATTCCTGACCGACGACGAGATCGCCGACTTCGCTGCCTACAAGCGCCGCGTCGACCCGAACGGCCGCTTCAATAAGGGCAAGCTGCTGCGCGACGTGAACGACCCGCAAGGCGTTCCGGCCGACCTGCGCAACGCCTACACGCCGTCGTTCGGCCTGATGGGGCACGAGTCGATCATCATGCAGCAGAGCGACATCGGCGCCATCTCGGAGTCGATCAAGGACTGCCTGCGCTGCGGCAAGTGCAAGCCGGTGTGCGCCACGCACGTGCCGCGCGCCAACCTGCTGTACAGCCCGCGCAACAAGATCCTCGCCACCTCGCTGCTCATCGAAGCCTTCCTGTACGAAGAGCAGACGCGCCGCGGCGTGTCGGTCAAGCACTGGGAAGAATTTGCCGACGTGGGCGACCACTGCACGGTCTGCCACAAGTGCGTGACGCCGTGCCCGGTCAAGATCGACTTCGGCGACGTGTCGATGAACATGCGCAACCTGTTGCGCAAGATGGGGCAGAAGAAGTTCAACCCCGGCACCGCCGCGTCGATGTTCTTCCTGAACGCGACCAACCCCGAGACCATCAACCTGACGCGCAAGGTGATGATCGACTGGGGCTTCAAGGCGCAGCGGCTGGGCAACGACATCCTGAAGAAGTTCGCCAAGAAGCAGACCGCGCATCCGCCCGCCACGGTGGGCAGGGCGCCGGCGCGCGAGCAGGTGATCCACTTCATCAACAAGAAGATGCCGGGCAACCTGCCCAAGAAGACGGCGCGCGCGCTGCTGGACATCGAGGACAACGAGATCGTCCCGATCATCCGCAACCCGCAGACCACCACGCCCGACAGCGAAGCGGTGTTCTACTTCCCGGGCTGCGGCTCGGAGCGGCTGTTCTCACAGGTGGGCCTGGCCACGCAGGCCATGTTGTGGCACGCCGGTGTGCAGACCGTGCTGCCGCCGGGCTACCTGTGCTGCGGCTATCCGCAGCGCGGCAACGGCCAGTACGACAAGGCCGAGAAGATGGTCACCGACAACCGCGTGCTGTTCCACCGCGTGGCCAATACGCTCAACTACCTCGACATCAAGACCGTCGTGGTGAGCTGCGGCACGTGCTACGACCAGCTTGCCGGCTATGAATTCGACAAGATCTTCCCGGGCTGCCGCATCATCGACATTCACGAATACCTGCTGGAGAAGGGCGTGAAGATCGACGGCGTGCAGGGCGTGCGCTACATGTACCACGACCCCTGCCACACCCCGATCAAGACCATGGACCCGACCAAGCTGGTCAACCAGCTCATGGGCGGCAACCAGGGCGCCGACGGCAAGCTGAGCGCGATCGAGAAGAACGACCGCTGCTGCGGTGAATCGGGCACGCTGGCGGTCTCGCGTCCGGACATCTCCACGCAGGTCCGCTTCCGCAAGGAAGAGGAGATGAAGAAGGGTGCCGACAAGCTGCGCCACCTGGGCGAAACCACCGGCCAGAGCGGCGAGGCTTTTACCGGCGACGTGAAGATCCTCACCAGTTGCCCGGCCTGCCTGCAGGGCCTGTCGCGCTACAGCGAGGACGCCTCGGTGCAGGCCGACTACATCGTGGTCGAGATGGCGCGCCACGTGCTGGGCGAGACCTGGCTGCAGGACTACGTCGCCCACGCCAACGCGGGCGGCATCGAGCGGGTGCTGGTGTGACGACCGGCGAGCGCGAGGCCGGCTGCGCGCTGTGCGAGAGCGACGGCGGCGAGCCCGTCTGGCGCAACGCCCGGGCGCGCGTGGTGCTGGTCGAGCACGCGCGCTTCCCGGGCTTCTGCCGCGTGATCTGGAACGACCACGTGGCCGAGCAGACCGACTTGTCGGAGGCAGACCGCCACTGGCTGATGGAGGTCGTCACGCGCGTGGAGCGTGTGCTGCGCGCCGAGCTGGCGCCGGACAAGATCAACCTCGCCAGCTTCGGCAACTTCGTCCCGCACCTGCACTGGCACGTCATCCCGCGCTACCGCTGGGACACGCATTTCCCCGAGGCCGTCTGGGCCCCCGCGCAGCGCGAGCCGGATGCCGCGCGCATGGCCGAGGTGACGGCCAAGCTGCCGGCGCTGTCCTACGCGCTGCAATCCGCACTCGCCGACGTCTGACGGGCCGCTGGTAACCTAACGCCACCACCTGCGCGGAACCCCCATGCCGCGCGGGCCGTCTGACTCTCTTTCCGTCGTGCCCCCGCTCTCGACACCGCCATGACGACACCGCGCACCGCCGCCACGCCCGATTCCCACAAGGATTCCATCGCCGAGTTGAATGTCCACCACGGCCGGCTGAACCTGTCGGAGACGTGGCAACTCATCAAGCCCTATTGGTTCTCGGAAGACCGCACCAAGGCGTGGAGCCTGCTCGCGCTGGTGGTCGCGCTGAGTCTGTTCGTGGTCTTCATGAACGTGCTGTTCACCGACTGGAACCGGCTCTTCTACAACGCGCTGGAGCAGAAGGACAAGGCCGAGTTCTGGCATCAGCTCGGGCGCTTCTCGTGGATCGCCGCGCTCATCATCGTCGCTTCCGTGCTGCGCCAGTACTACACGATGATGCTGCGCATGCGCTGGCGGACGTGGATCACCGGCAGCTTCCTCGACGACTGGCTCGGCAAGCAGGCCTTCTACCGCCTCGAGCAGACCCACTCCGCCGACAACCCCGACCAGCGGATCGCCGACGATCTGCGCAACTTTACCGATGCCACGCTCACGCTGGCGCTGGGCTTTCTCAACTCGGCGGTCACGCTGGTGTCGTTCTTCGGCATCCTGTGGGCGGTGTCGGGGCCGTTGGCGTTCGCGCTGGGCGGGCATGACTTCGTCATCCCCGGCTATATGGTGTGGTTTGCGCTGCTGTATTCGGTGCTGGGCTCGGTCATCATCCACTTCGTCGGCCGGCCGCTGATCGGGCTGTCGTTCCAACAGGAACGCTACGAGGCGTACTTCCGTTTCCTGTTGGTGCGCGTGCGCGAGAACAGCGAGAGCATCGCGCTGTACCGCGGCGAGCCGACCGAGAAGGCCATCCTGCGCGGCCGCTTCGAGCGCATCCGCGCCAACTGGAACCAACTGATGGACTACACCCGGCGCCTGACCTTCGCCAGCGCCGGCTATGGGCAGTTCGCCATCATCTTCCCGTTCCTGGTCTCCGCGCCGCGCTACTTTGGCGGCACGCTCACGCTGGGCGGCATGATGCAGGTCGCCACCGCGTTCGGGCAGGTGCAGGGCGCGATGTCGTGGTTCGTCGATAACTACGGCACGCTGGTCAGCTGGAAGGCCTCCACCAACCGCTTGATCGAATTCCAGCGCGCTATGCGCGCCGCGGAGCGCGAAGAAGAGCACCGCGCTGGCATCCAGGACATCGAAGTCGAGGCCGCTGCGGTGCCCGCCATTGAAGCCCGCGGCTTGGCGCTCAGCCTGCCCAACCGCAAGCCCGAAGACCTGCTGGTCGAGCCGTTCGACATGACCCTCGGCCGCGGCGAGCGCGTGCTCGTCAATGGCCCCTCCGGCTGCGGCAAGAGCACGCTGGTGCGCGCCGTGGCTGGCATCTGGCCGTACGGCAACGGCCGCATCGACGTGCCGGACGATGCCCGCGTGCTGTTCCTGCCGCAGCGCAGCTACCTGCCGGCGGGCACGCTTGCCGATGCCCTGTGCTACCCCGATCTGCCCACCGAGTATTCCGCCGAGCGCCTGGCCGAGGTGCTGATTGCCTGCCGCCTGCCCGCGCTGGTCGGCCTGCTCGACATGGTGAGCAACTGGAGCCTGCGCCTGTCGCCCGGCGAGCAGCAGCGCCTGGCCTTCGCGCGCGCGTTGCTGCAGCGCCCGGACTATCTCTTCCTTGACGAGGCAACCAGTGCGCTCGACGAAGACACCGAGGCCTTCATGTACGGCCTGATGCTCGAATCGATGCCCGATGTGACCATCGTCAGTGTGGCGCACCGCAGTACCGTGGCACGCTTCCACCATCGCCGCCTGCGCTATATCCCCGAGGGCGATCCGTTGACTGCGGTAAGCTATCGGGTGGTGGAAGAGCCGGCGCACATGGCGCTGGCGGCTTCCTGAATCGCAATCTTCACGCAATCCCAGAGACGTTGTTCATGGCCGGACTTTCCGCCGACACCCCGCACCCGACCGGTATTACCGTGCATACGCAATCGCGCGTGCTGGAAATCGCCTTTGCCGATGGCAAGCAGTTCCGCCTGCCGTTTGAATACCTGCGCGTGCTGTCGCCGTCGGCGGAAGTGCAGGGGCATGGGCCGGGGCAGGAAGTCCTGCAGACCGGCAAGCGCGAGGTCGGCATCGTCGGCGTGGAGCCGGTGGGCAACTATGCGATCCGCCCGCTGTTTTCCGACGGCCACGACTCCGGCATCTACGACTGGGCATACCTGTACCGGCTGGGCGTTGAGCACGACGTGCTGTGGCAGGCGTACCTCGATCGCCTGACCGCCGCCGGTCTCGACCGCGACGCGCCGATGGCCGCCAATGCCGGCCACGCCTGCGGCCACAGCCACTGATTCCCCATTCAATTCGCGGCGCACACGCGCTGCATCCGCATCCTTTTCTGTCATGAGCAAAACCCACTTCGGATTCGAGCAGGTCGACGAGCGCGAGAAGGCCGGCAAGGTCGCCGGCGTGTTCCATTCGGTCGCCAGCAAATACGACGTGATGAACGACCTGATGTCCGGCGGCATGCACCGGCTGTGGAAGATGTTCACCATCGCCCAGGCCGCCGTGCGCCCCGGCTACAAGGTGCTCGACATCGCCGGCGGCACGGGCGACCTCGCCAAGGCCTTCGCGCGCCAGGCCGGCCCCACCGGCCAGGTGTGGCTGACCGACATCAACGAATCGATGCTGCGCGTCGGCCGTGACCGCCTGCTCGACGCCGGTGTGATGACCCCCAACTGCCTGTGCGACGCCGAGCACATTCCCTTTCCGGATGCTTACTTCGACGTGGTGACAGTCGCCTTCGGCTTGCGCAACATGACGCACAAGGACCGCGCACTGGCTGAGATGCGCCGCGTGGTCAAGCCGGGCGGCAAGGTCATGGTGCTGGAGTTCTCCAAGGTGTGGCAGCCGCTGGAGAAAGCGTACGACGTGTATTCGTTCAAGGTGCTGCCGTGGCTGGGCAGCAAGGTCGCCGGCGATCCGGAAAGCTACCGCTACCTGGCCGAGTCCATCCGCATGCACCCGGATCAGGCAACGCTCAAGCAGATGATGGAACAGGCCGGGCTGGACTCGGTCGAATACTTCAACCTGACGGCCGGTGTCGTCGCGTTGCACGTCGGACGCCGCCTCTGATCCTCCAGACGGCCGATGCCACGCAATGCGACCATTTGCCGCCATCGATCACATTGAATTTCGGCGTTGACGTCCTCATCTAACGGCGTCACTGCCATTGGAGAGAAGACAGCGATGAATTTGCATTGGGGTGGAAAACTCGTGACGGGCGCGCTGGTGGCGACGCTCGCACTCGGCGCGGCGATGGACGCCAACGCCAAGCGCATGGGCGGCAGCCGCAGCTTCGGCAAGCAGTCGTCCACCGTGACGCAGCGCCAGCAAACGCCGCCGACCACGCCGTCGCCGACACAGCAGGCCGCGCCTAGCGCGCAACCGTCGCCCGCCGCACCGGCACCGCTGCCGGCGCAGCAGCCGCGCCGCAACTGGGGCGGCATGCTGGGTGGCCTGGCCGCCGGTCTGGGCATCGGCTATCTGCTATCCAAGTTTGGTTTGGGTGCGGGGCTGGCCTCGCTGCTGTCGAACCTGATCCTGATCGCCATCGTCGCCTTCGTGGTGATGTGGATCATCCGCAAGGTGCGCGGCAGCCGTCCGCAGGAGCCGGCGTATGCCACGGGCGGCCCGTCGCTCGGCGGCGATCGCGAGCCTTACATGCCCAAGCCCGCTGCGCCGGCACAGCAACCGGCTGCATCGTCGCTCAACAGCGACAACACGTCGGGCCTGGGCGCCGGGGCGCCGACGGCTGCGCAAGCGTGGAACCTGGGTGGCCCGGCCGCCAGCACATCGGCCGCCGCGCCTGCGCCGCAACAACCGTGGGGCGTGCCGGCGGATTTCGACACGCAAGCCTTCCTGCGCAACGCCAAGGTCTACTTCATCCGCCTGCAGGCCGCGTGGGACGCCGGCAACCTGACCGACATCCGCGAGTTCACCACGCCGGAGATGTTCGCCGAGATCAAGATGGACCTGGCGGATCGCGGCGCCTCGCCCAACAAGACCGATGTCGTCTCGGTCGAAGCCGAGCTGCTCGGCATCGAGACGCAGGCGACGGATTACCTGGCCAGCGTGCGCTTCTCCGGCATGATTCGCGAAGAGAGCAATGCCCCGGCGCAGCCGTTTGCCGAGGTGTGGAACCTGTCCAAGCCGACGCAGGGTGCGGGCGGCTGGGTGCTGGCAGGGATTCAGCAACTGCAGTAAGGCCATCGCCACCCGAGGCCGGTCAAACCGGCTCTCGCGGCATTGCCCGTAAAATAGGGCCCGACCACCGGTTCGGGCCCTTTTTGTTGCCCGCCGGCCAGCCCCTTTGTGTCCAACCGCCGCATGTCTTCGACTGCCACTTCGTCTTCGTTGCCCTTCGCGCTGATGCAGCCACTGCTGCTCGCGCTCAACCATCTGCTGCGCTCGGAGCCCTGGGCGCAGGAGACGCTGCGGCCGTTCGCGGGCCGCGTCGCGCATTTCGATCTCGCGCCGTTTGCACTGACGCTGCAGGTCGATGCCGCCGGCCTGGTGACGACACCGGAGGCGGGTGCCGAGCCCGCCGTCACCGTGGTGGTGCCGCTCATGTCGGCCGCCAGCGACTACGCCACCGGCGGCCAGGCCGCCGTGCTCAAGCACGTGCGTATCGACGGCGAGGCGGAGTTCGCCAACGTGCTGTCGACGCTGATGCGCAACGTGCGCTGGGATGCGGCGGAAGACCTCTCGCGCGTGTTCGGCGACGTGATCGCACAGCGCATGGTGAGCGGCGCGCAGGCCGCGCGCACCGAGGCGACACGTGTCGGCCGCTCGCTGGCCGAGGCGACGGCGGCGTACCTGACCGACGAGCAGCCGACGCTGGTGCGCCATGCCCGGCTCGCCCAGTTCGTGGCGGACGTGGCGGCCGTGCGCGATGCCCAGGCTCGCCTGGAAAAACGGCTGGAGCGTCTCGAACGCCTGGCACCCTCGACGGCACGGGCGGGCAAACCGGACGAACTGGCATGACGCGCTTCTTCCGGCTGGGCAAGATCATCTTCGTCCTCTTCTATTACGGGCTGGATCAGCTCGCGCTGTCGAGCTTCCAGAGCCGGCGCACGCGCGCGCTGGCCTGGCTGCTGACTCTGGGCCGCAAGCCGACCCGACCGCGCGGCGAGCGCCTGCGCCTGGCGCTGGAGAAGCTCGGCCCCATCTTTGTGAAGTTCGGGCAGGTGCTGTCGACGCGGCGCGACCTGCTGCCGCCCGACGTGGCCGACGAGCTGGCCAAGCTGCAGGATCGCGTGCCGCCGTTCGACCCGAAGGTGGCCGCGGCCATCGTCGAAAAATCGCTGGGCAAGCCGCTGTTGGCGCTGTTCCATCGCTTCGACCATCACCCGGTGGCGAGCGCCTCCATCGCGCAGGTGCACTTCGCCACGCTGCGCGGCGGCCCCGACGACGGCCGCGAGGTGGCGGTGAAGGTGCTGCGCCCGGGCATGCTGCCCGTGATCGACAGCGACCTCGCGCTCATGCGCGATCTGGCAACCTGGATGGAGCGGCTCTGGGCCGACGCCAAGCGCCTGAAGCCGCGCGAGGTGGTCGCCGAGTTCGACAAGTACCTGCACGACGAGCTGGACCTGATGCGCGAGGCCGCCAACGCCAGCCAGCTGCGCCGCAACTTTGCCAGCTCCGACCTGCTGCTGGTGCCCGAGGTGTTCTGGGATTGGTGCACCTCCGACGTGTTCGTGATGGAGCGCATGCACGGCATGCGCATCTCGCATGCGGCCGAACTGCGCGAGGCCGGCGTCGACATGCACAAGCTGGCGCGCGACGGCGTGGAGATCTTCTTCACGCAGGTCTTCCGCGACGGCTTCTTCCATGCCGACATGCACCCGGGCAACATCCTCGTGAGCGTGGCGCCCGGGACGCTGGGCCGCTACATCGCGCTGGATTTCGGCATCGTCGGGGCGCTGTCGGAATTCGACAAGAACTACCTTGCGCAGAACTTCCTGGCGTTCTTCCAGCGCGACTACCACCGCGTTGCCGTGCTCCATATCGAATCCGGCTGGGCGCCCGAAGAGACGCGCGTGGAGGAGCTCGAAGGCGCCATCCGCGCGTGCTGCGAGCCGTACTTCGACCGGCCGCTCGGCGAGATCTCGCTGGGCCTGGTGCTGATGCGGCTGTTCCAGACCTCGCGCCGCTTCAACGTGGAGGTGCAGCCGCAGCTCGTGCTGCTGCAGAAGACACTGCTCAACGTGGAAGGACTCGGTCGCCAGCTCGATCCGGACCTGGACCTGTGGAAGACCGCCAAACCGTTCCTTGAACGCTGGATGCACGAGCAGATCGGCTGGCGCGGCTTTGTCGATCGCCTGAAGGTTGAGGCGCCGCAGTGGGCCAACAAGCTCCCGGATTTCCCGCGGCTGGTGCACCAGCTCCTGGAGCGCGCCGCGCGCGATGAGGGCAACGCCCAGACCGCCGCGCTGACCGCCTTGCTGGCCGAGCAGCGCCGCACCAACCGGCTGCTATCCGCCGCGCTGCTGTTTATCGGCGGATTTGCGACCGGCATCATCGCCACGCACGTGCTGACGTGGCTGGCGCGTCACTGACTGTCGAGCCGACATGGCCCAACCGCCCGTCTTCACCACCCGCGATGCCGCCGATCCTGCCTTCTGGGACGAGCGCTTCAACCGAGACTTCATGCCCTGGGACGCGCAGGGCGTACCGGCAGCGTTCCGGCAATTCTGCGAAGCGCAGCCCGCGCCGCTCTCCACGCTGATCCCGGGCTGCGGCAACGCCTACGAGGCTGGCTGGCTGGCCGAGCGTGGCTGGCCCGTGACGGCCATCGACTTTGCGCCGAGTGCCGTTGCCTCGGCAAAGGACGTGTTGGGTCCGCGCGCAGGCGTGGTCGAGTTGGCGGATTTCTTCCAGTTCCAGCCGCGCCAGACGGTGCAGTGGATCTACGAACGCGCCTTCCTGTGCGCGCTGCCGCGCCGGCTATGGCCGGACTACGCGGCCCAGGTGGCAAGGCTGTTGCCGCCGGGTGGCTTGCTGGCCGGCTTCTTTGCCGTGGTCGAGGGGCGCGAGGTCTCGCTCAAGGGCCCGCCCTTCGAGACCACGCAAGCGGAGCTGGATGCACTGCTGTTGCCGGCGTTCGAGCGGATCGCCGATGTGCCGATCGCCGAGGGCGACTCGATCCCCGTCTTTGCCGGCCGTGAGCGCTGGCAGGTCTGGCGCCGGCGCGCCGACTGATCAGGCGCCTTCGACGCCACAGGAGCGGGCACGACCGCCGTCGTGTTGGTGCAAAGCAACATCGGCGGCAGCCCGAGAAAAGCCTGCGGGCGCCCGTTACGGGCCATCGCTGAAAAATGTGGCAGACGGGGCGGCATTCGTGGTCGCACCAATGCCCCGCGGGGGTGTCCCATCGCTATAATCCCGCCATTTCGTCCGGCGCCCAAGCGTGGCCGCCATCGGGTTTTCCAGCTTCTTTCCGCGCTGCCATGCTGATCTGGTTCGTCATTATTTACTGGGTGATTTCGGTCGGGATCGGCCTGTGGGCCGCGCTGCGCGTGCGCAATACCGCCGACTTCGCGGTGGCGGGCCGTGGCCTGCCGTTCTACGTCGTCACCGCCACGGTGTTCGCGACGTGGTTCGGTTCCGAGACGGTGCTCGGCATTCCGTCAGTGTTTCTCAAGGACGGCCTGCATGGCGTGGTGGCCGATCCGTTCGGTTCTTCCCTGTGCCTGATCCTGGTGGGCCTGTTCTTCGCCCGGCCGCTGTACCGGATGAACCTGCTGACCATCGGTGACTTCTACCGCAACCGCTTCGGCCGGCTGGCCGAGGTGCTGACCACGCTGTGCATCGTCGTGTCCTACCTGGGCTGGGTGGCGGCGCAGATCAAGGCGCTGGGCCTGGTGTTCTTTACCGTCTCGGATGGCGCGCTGTCGCAGGAGACCGGCATGATGATCGGCGCGGCCAGCGTGCTGATCTACACGCTGTTCGGCGGCATGTGGTCGGTGGCGGTGACGGACTTCATCCAGATGATCATCATCGTGATCGGCATGATGTACATCGGCTGGGAGGTCTCGGGCCAGGCCGGCGGCGTGAGCACGGTGGTGGCGCATGCGGCGGCTTCGGGCAAGTTCTCGTTCTGGCCGGCGTTCAACCCGATCGAGGTGATCGGCTTTGTGACGGCGTGGATCACCATGATGCTGGGCTCGATTCCGCAGCAGGACGTGTTCCAGCGTGTGACCTCCTCGCGCACCGAGCGCATTGCCGGTACGGCGTCGGTGCTGGGCGGCGTGCTGTATTTCCTGTTCGCCTTCATCCCGATGTTCCTGGCGTATTCGGCCACGCTGATCGACCCGCAGATGGTCGCCAAGTACATCAACACCGATTCGCAACTGATCCTGCCCAGGCTGGTGCTGGACCACGCGCCGCTGGTGGCGCAGGTGATGTTCTTCGGCGCGCTGCTGTCGGCCATCAAGAGCTGCGCGAGCGCGACGCTGCTGGCGCCGTCCGTCACCTTTGCCGAGAACGTGCTGCGCCCGCTGCTGCCGCGCATGGACGACCGTCGCTTCCTGCGCGTGATGCAGGCGGTGGTGCTGGTCTTCACGGTGCTGGTGACGCTGTTTGCGCTGAATTCACACCTGTCGATCTTCCACATGGTCGAGAACGCCTACAAGGTGACGCTGGTGGCCGCCTTTGTGCCGCTGGCCTTCGGCCTGTTCTGGAAGCGCGCGACCAAGCAGGGCGGCCTGCTGGCCATCATCCTCGGCCTGTCGGCGTGGATCTGGTGTGAGGTGTTCTTCCCAGAAGCGATGTTCCCGCCACAATTGGTCGGCCTGCTGGCCAGCCTGGGCGCGATGATCCTGGGCTCGCTCGGGCCGCAGTGGATCGAGAACCGCGCGCCGACCACCAAGGCGGCCACGCAAGTCTGACCTGAGCCTGGCGGGCAGGGGCGGGCGACATGCGCGGTGTGCCACATTGTGGCGCGCCGCCATCGCCCGCTTCGCATCCGCGGTCAGGAATCCCATTGAAAGGGTTTATAATTCAAGGCTTTGCGCGCCGGCACTTGCATTGCGCGTAGCTGCCCCGATCTTTCGCGAGCCTGTGCGCGTTTCCCGCGCCGTGTTTGCGGCCTGCGCGGGCACTCCAGAAACGCTTTCTCGAATTTCGTTTGTTCCAGGGTGAGGACACCATGCCGATCTATGCTTATCGATGCGACGCCTGCGGCCACGCCAAGGATGTGCTGCAGAAGATGAGCGACGCACCGCTGACGGATTGCCCGGCATGCGGCGCGCCGGCCTTCAAAAAGCAGCTCACCGCTGCCGGCTTCCAGCTCAAGGGCTCGGGCTGGTACGTGACGGATTTCCGTGGTGGCTCGGGTGGCGCGTCGGCTGCCAGCACGGCAGCCAAGACCGATGCCGCCGCACCGGCTGCCGCGCCGGCCGCATCCGCTGCGTCCGACAGCACGTCGTCCACGGCCAGCGCCGCTCCGGCAGCGTCGGGCGGCTGCGGCGGCTCGTGCGCTTGCCACTGATCGCCTTCCTCATTCCTCGGCCCATCGCCCCATGAAACAGAAAACCAGCGCACTCAAGACGTGGTTCCTGACCGGTCTTCTGGTGCTCGTCCCGCTTGCGATCACGCTGTGGGTGCTGTCGCTCATCATCGGCACGATGGACCAGAGCCTGGCGCTGCTGCCCTCGGCCTGGCAGCCGGATCGCCTACTCGGCGTGAAGATCCCGGGCCTGGGCGCGATCCTGACGCTGCTGTTCATCCTGATCGTGGGCGTGCTGGCGCACAACTTCATCGGCCAGAAGCTGGTGACGTGGTGGGAAGCGCTGCTGGGCCGCATTCCCGTGGTGGGCCCGATCTATTCGAGCGTGAAGCAGGTGTCGGACACGCTGCTGTCGTCCAACGGCAATGCGTTCCGCAAGGCGCTGCTGGTGCAGTACCCGCGCGAGGGCTCGTGGACGATCGCCTTCCTGACCGGCCGCCCCGGCGGTGACGTCGAGAATCACCTGCAGGGCGAGTACGTCAGCGTCTATGTGCCGACCACGCCCAACCCGACCTCGGGCTTCTTCCTGATGATGCCCAAGGCTGACACCATCGAGCTGGACATGACGGTGGATGCGGCGCTCAAGTACATCGTGTCGATGGGGGTGGTGGCGCCGGAAACGCTGCCGCGCCGCACGGAGTCGCCCGACGCGTCGCCCGAGACGGAGGACCGGTCGCCGGCCACTACGCCGCGCGGCCCCTCGAATCCGCAAGCGCTGCCCGAAGAAGGCGGCGCCGTCTCAGCCCCTTAGGAACACAATCGGCCGGTAGCGCGAACGCATCCCTCCGGCCCCCCGATCAACTTTCTCGCGCGACGCCCTGTTGGCGGCGCGCTTCGCGGAAAACCACAACATGCAAATGCGTACTCAATACTGCGGTCAGGTCACCGAACAACTGCTCGGCCAGAGCGTCACCCTGTCGGGTTGGGCGCATCGCCGTCGTGACCACGGCGGCGTGATCTTCATCGACCTGCGCGATCGTGAAGGCCTGGTGCAGATCGTGTGCGATCCGGACCGCCCGGAGATGTTCAAGGTGGCCGAAGGCGTGCGCAACGAGTTCTGCCTGCAAGTGAAGGGCGTTGTGCGCGCCCGCCCGGAAGGCACCACCAACGCCAACCTGACCAGCGGCAAGGTCGAGGTGCTGTGCCAGGAGCTGACGGTGCTCAACGCCTCCGTCACGCCGCCGTTCCAGCTCGATGACGACAACCTGTCGGAAACCACGCGCCTGACGCACCGCGTGCTGGACCTGCGCCGCCCGCAGATGCAATACAACCTGCGCCTGCGCTACAAGGTGGCGATGGAAGTGCGCAAGTACCTGGATGACAAGGGCTTCATCGACATCGAAACGCCGATGCTGACCAAGAGCACGCCCGAAGGCGCGCGCGACTACCTGGTGCCGTCGCGCGTGAACGCCGGCCAGTTCTTCGCGCTGCCGCAGTCGCCGCAGCTGTTCAAGCAGATGCTGATGGTGTCGGGCTTCGACCGCTACTACCAGATCACCAAGTGCTTCCGTGACGAAGACCTGCGCGCGGATCGCCAGCCCGAATTCACCCAGATCGACTGCGAAACGTCGTTCCTGGGCGAGCAGGAAATCCGTGACCTGTTCGAAGAGATGATCCGCACGGTGTTCAAGAACGCCATGTCGGTCGAGCTGGATGCGAAGTTCCCGGTGATGGAGTTCCGCGAGGCGATGGCCCGCTTCGGTTCGGACAAGCCGGACCTGCGCGTCAAGCTGGAATTCACCGAGCTGACCGACGCGATGAAGGACGTCGACTTCAAGGTGTTCTCGGCTGCAGCCAACGCTGAAGGTGGCCGCGTGGTCGCGCTGCGTGTGCCCGGCGGTGCTGCCCTGTCGCGCGGTGATATCGACGCCTACGGCAAGTTCGTCGAGATCTACGGCGCCAAGGGCTTGGCCTGGATCAAGGTCAACGAAGTGGCCAAGGGCCGCGACGGCCTGCAATCGCCGATCGTGAAGAACCTGCACGACGCGGCCATCGCCGAGATCCTCAAGCGCAGCGCCGCGCAGGATGGCGACATCCTGTTCTTCGGTGCGGACCGTGCCAAGGTGGTCAACGACGCCATGGGCGCGCTGCGCCTGAAGGTCGGCCACTCCGAGTTCGGCAAGAGCACCGGCCTGTTCGAAGACGCCTGGAGGCCGCTGTGGGTGGTCGACTTCCCGATGTTCGAGTACGACGAGGAAGATGCGCGCTGGGTGGCCATGCACCACCCGTTCACGAGCCCGAAGGACGAGCACCTGGATTACCTCGAGACCGATCCGGGCAAGTGCATCGCCAAGGCCTACGACATGGTGCTCAACGGCTGGGAAATCGGCGGCGGCTCGGTCCGGATCTTCCAGGAAGACGTGCAGAGCAAGGTGTTCCGCGCCCTGAACATCGGCGCGGAAGAAGCGCGTGCCAAGTTCGGCTTCCTGCTGGACGCACTGCAGTACGGCGCGCCCCCGCACGGTGGCATCGCCTTCGGCCTGGACCGCGTCGTGACGATGATGGCCGGCGCTGATTCGATCCGCGACGTGATCGCCTTCCCGAAGACGCAGCGTGCACAGGATCTGCTCACGCAGGCCCCGAGCCCGGTCGACGAGAAGCAGTTGCGCGAACTGCACATCCGCCTGCGCGCCGCCGAGGCGAAGGTGGCTGCGCCGACCACCACGACGGCCTGATCGATCGTTTCTTGTGTGCGCAAAGCCGCGCCTGCCCGATGAGGGCGGCGCGGTTTTTCTTTGCGGTCGCCGGTCCGCCGCTGGACGAACCGTGACGGATTTCCGGGAACGATTTGCACCGGCGGGCGCTCAAGAGAAGAACGCCGGCCGTACGCGGCTGCGGTAAGCTACAGGACTGCGGCGCATTGGCGCCGTTCGTTGTCTTCCATCCGTCATGCCGCACAAGATTCCCGTCTCCGTCCTCGTCGTCATCCACACGCCCGATCTGCAAGTGCTGGTGATGGAACGGGCGGACCACCCGGGCTTCTGGCAATCCGTGACCGGTAGTTGTGATGCGCTCGATGAGCCCTTGGCCGAGACCGCCCGCCGCGAGGTGCAAGAGGAAACCGGCATCGACGCGGTCCGGCATCACCTGATCGATTGGGGCCACCAGATCGAATACGAGATCTACCCGCGCTGGCGCCACCGCTACGCGCCGGGCGTCACGCGCAACACCGAGCATTGGTTCGGCCTGCTGGTGAGCGGCAAGGTGCCGGTGCGGCTGGCGCCGCGCGAGCATCTGCAGGCCGAATGGCTGCCATACCAGGAAGCTGCCGCGCGCTGCTTCTCGCGCAGCAATGGCGAGGCCATCCTGCAACTGCCCGAGCGCCTGGCCGCCTATACCGCGCGGCAGGCAGCGATCGCAAGGGATCGGGCCTGACATGCTGCGTCTGCGCGTCGCCACCTACAACATCCACAAAGGCGTCACAGGCATCGCGCGGCGCGTGCGCGTGCACGATGTGCGGCAGGGTCTACACACCATGGACGCCGACATCGTCTTCCTGCAGGAAGTGCAGGACCGCAACGACCGCCTCGTCGCCGCCGAGCTGTTCGACCCGCATTACACGCAGCTGCGCTACCTCGCCACCGATGTCTATCCGCACACGGTCTACGGCCGCAACGCGGTGTACGACCACGGGCACCATGGCAACGCGATCCTGTCGCGGTTCCCGATCCTGCTGTCGGAGAACCTCGATATCTCCGATCACCGCTTCGAGCAGCGCGGGCTGCTGCATGCCGTGACCGATCTCGGCTTTGGCGAGGTGCATCTGCTGTGCGCGCACTTTGGCCTGTTCGCGCGCAGCCGGCAGCGGCAGGCCGAGGCGCTGATCGAACGCGTGCGCTCGGTCGTGCCCAAGCACGCGCCGCTGGTGGTGGCGGGGGACTTCAACGACTGGAACAACCGGCTCGACCGCATGATCTGCCAGGGGCTTGGCGCCACCGAGGTGGCCGACAAGGCGGCCGACGCGCGCCCGCTGCGCACCTTCCCGAGCCACCTGCCGTGGCTGCGGCTGGACCGCATCTACGTGCGCGGCTTCGACATCGAGCGTGCGCACGCGCTGACCGGCCGCGAATGGGCGCAGCGCTCCGACCACGTGCCCCTGCTGGCGGAACTGGCGCGCCCATGAGGGTCGTGCGCGATGCGGGTCCGCTGCGCTCCGAGTGGCGGCGGGGCAAGCCCCTGCCGGGCAACCGCGTCGATCTGCTGCAGGGCGGCGCCGCGTTCTTTCCCGCCCTGATCGACGCCATCGATGGTGCGCAGCATCGCGTGGCGCTGGAAACCTACATCTACACCGACGATGCCACCGCGCATCGCGTGACCGAAGCACTGGTGCGCGCGGCCGGACGGGGTGTCGAGGTCCGCGTCACGGTCGACGGTTTTGGCACCGGCACGCTGCCGGGCAGCATCGCCGCGATGCTCGATGCGGCCGGTGTGACCTGGCGCGTGTACCAGCCCGTGCTGGGCTTTCTCCTGCAGCGCCGCTACCTGCGCCGTCTGCATCGCAAGATCACCCTCATCGACGACGATGTCGCGTTCGTCGGCGGCATCAACATCATCGACGACCTGAACCATGCGCCGCTGCAAGACAGCCAGCTCGATGCGCGCTATGACTTTGCCGTCCGTGTGCGCGGGCCGCTGGTGAGCCAGATCGCGCTCACGACGGACCGCCTGTGGTGGCAGATGGGCCTGCGCGAAGGCGTGCGCGAGGTCGGCGTGACGGGTGTCGCCGCCGAGTTTCCGGTGATGACGGATGCGCCCAAGCCGCGCGCTCGTGGTGCATTCGGCGGCGCGTCCGGTGCCGAGCCGGATCACGCGTCGGGCAATGTGCTGGCGTCGCTGGTGCTGCGCGACAACGTGCGCAACCGGCGCGCCATCGAGCGTGAATACCTGCGCGCACTGGGCACGGCGCGGCAGGAGGTGATCATCGCCAACGCGTACTTCCTGCCGGGCGGGCGCTTCATGCGCGCGCTGGCCGCCTGCCGCCAGCGCGGCGTGCGCGTGCGGATGCTGCTGCAGGGGCAGGTCGAATACCGCCTGCAGCATTACGCGACACGCTCGCTGTATCACATGCTGCTGCGCGATGGCGTGGAGATCCACGAGTACACCGCCAGCTTCCTGCACGCCAAGGTGGCAGTGGCGGATGGGCGCTGGGCAACGATCGGCTCGAGCAACATCGATCCGTTCAGCCTGCTGCTCGCACGCGAGGCCAACGTCGTCGCCTGGGATGCGACCGTGGCCGGGCACCTGCGCGTGGCACTGGAAGACGCCATCGCGCGCCACGCACGGCCTGTCCTGGCCGACGCGCATGCCGCGCGCCCGTGGTGGTCGCGCCTGGCCGATTGGTGCGCGTATCGGCTGGTGCGGCTGGGTGTGGTCATCAGCGGAGGCGCCGCGCAGTACTAGCCGCAGACGCAGCAACAAACACAACAACAAACACAACAACGACAGCGGAGACAACATGCAGGTCATCACAGCAGACGAAGCGGCGCGGCTGGTGCAACCCGGCTGGACGGTGGCGTGCGCCGGCTTTGTCGGCGCGGGCCATGCCGAGGCGGTCACGCACGCGCTGGAGCGACGCTTCCTGGCCACCGGCGAGCCGCGCGATCTGACGCTGGTGTACTCCGCGGGGCAGGGCGATCGCGCCACGCGCGGCGTCAACCATTTCGGCAATCCTGGCATGACGCGCTGCGTGGTCGGCGGGCATTGGCGCTCAGCCACGCGGCTGGCGGACCTGGCGCTGGCTGAGCAGTGCGATGCGTTCAACCTGCCGCAGGGCGTGCTCACGCATCTGTACCGCGCCATTGCCGGCGGCAAGCCGGGCGTGCTGACCAAGATCGGCCTGCACACCTTCGTCGACCCGCGTACCGAGCTGGACGCGCGCTATCACGGCGCCGCCATCAACGCGCGCGCCAAGGCCGCACGCGCGGCGGGCACGGCCTCCTGGGTCGAGTACGAACGCTTTCGCGGCGAGGACTACCTGTTCTATCCCAGCTTCCCGCTGCACTGCGTCTTCCTGCGTGGTACGGCCGCTGACCCGCGCGGCAACATCAGCACGCACGAAGAGGCGTTCCATCACGAACTGCTGGCGATGGCGCAGGCCGCGCGCAACTCGGGCGGCCTCGTCATCGCCCAGGTGCGACGACTGGTGGATCGGCACGACAACCTGCAGGCCATCCACGTGCCGGGCATCCTGGTCGACTACGTGGTTGTCGCCGACGACGAGGCCGAGCACCAGATGACCTTCGGCGAGGCGTTCAACCCGACCTACATCCGGCCCTGGCAGGGCGAGGCGATCCAGTTGAAGGAAGATGCGCTCGAAGCGGGCGAGGCGCTGGAAGCGAGCCTGCACGGCGCGCTCGACGCCCGCACGCTGGTGCAGCGTCGCGCCGTGCTGGAGTTGATGGCGCAGCAGCCGCGCGTGGTGAACCTCGGCGTAGGCATGCCGGCCGCCGTGGGCGCGCTGGCCGAGCAGGAGGGCGCGCGCGGCTTCACGCTCACGGTGGAGGCCGGCCCCATCGGCGGCACGCCGGCGGATGGGCTGAGCTTTGGCGCCTCGGCTTATCCAGAGGCGGTGGTCGACCAGCCCGCGCAGTTCGACTTCTATGAAGGCGGTGGCATCGACCTCGCCATCCTCGGCCTGGCTGAGCTGGACGGGGCGGGCAATGTCAACGTGAGCCTGTTCGGCGAGGGCAATGACACCATCGTCGCGGGCGTGGGCGGCTTCATCAACATCACGCAGAGCGCGCGGTCGGTGGTGTTCATGGGTACGCTCACCGCCGGCGGCCTGCAGGTGGAGGCGGAAGATGGTCGCCTGAGGATCGTGCGCGAGGGCCGCCTGAAGAAGATCGTGCCGGCCGTCTCGCACCTCACGTTCAACGGCGACTATGCGGCGCGCTCGGGTATCCCCGTGCGCTACGTGACCGAGCGCGCCGTCTTCGAGATGTGCGACGACGGTCACGGCGGGCGCCGCCTGACCTTGACCGAGATCGCCCCCGGCATCGATCTGCAGCGCGACGTGCTGGACCAGTGTGCCGCAGAGGTTGCCGTGGCAGCGGATCTGCGGGAGATGGACGCACGCATCTTCCGCCGCGGCCCCATGTGCGCCGGCACCGTGCCGGCCTGATTCCGGCCCGTTTTATTTACTGACGGGTAGCACTAGAAAACCGGTCGACCATGCTGCGCCGCACGCGTTTTATGGGTGCGGCGCACATCCCGCAAAACCTTTGCTAGCAACGGTTTGTGGCAATCGTGTTGCGACGCGAGAGCCACCATTGCGGCGTCTGCATTTAGATGCGGCTTTCTAATAAAACACTTGCCGCTAAACAGGGCCCTGTAAATAATTGAACGACCGTTCGATTTTGGGCTAGAGTGTTTGCGCAGGCTGGTTTACAGTCCTGCCCGACATGCAAAAGGCGCCTTGCAAAGCGCTGATTTTTGAGTGTGTCATGCCCCAGAAAAGAACGGAGAGAAATCATCATGCGTCACCCGACCGCTCGTCTTGAATCGAATCACGCAGCAGCCACGCCGATGCGCAAGGGCGAGCTGACGCGTGCGGCGATTCTCGATGCCGCGCTGGAACTGGCTTCGCGCGACGGACTGGAAGGATTGACGATCGGTGTGCTCGCGGAGCGCATGCAGATGAGCAAGAGCGGGGTGTTCGCGCACTTCGGCTCGCGCGAGGATCTGCAGGTGGAAGTCGTTCGCGAGTATCACAAACGGTTCGAGCAGGAAGTCTTCTACCCGAGCTTGACGGAACCGCGCGGGCTGCCGCGCCTGTGGAGCCTGGTGCGACGCTGGATGGAGCGTCGCATCCAGGAAGTGACCACGGGCTGCATCTACATCAGCGGCGCGGTGGAGTACGACGACCGCGCCGAAAGCCCGGTGCGCGACGAACTCGTCAAGAGCGTGACGATCTGGCGGTCGGCGTTGGCCCGCGCGATCGAGCAGGCGAAGGAAGAAGGCCACCTGCGTGCGGAAGCGGACCCGCAGTTGATGCTGTTCGAGATGTACAGCCTGGAATTGGGCCTGCATCACGACGCGCGTTTCCTGCGGTTGCCGAACAGCGCCGAGCTGGCCATGGTGGCGCTTAACAAACTCATTCAGTCTTACCGAACCTGACGCGGCATTGCATACCTAGCAAGTCGCGCAGCAACACCTAAGGAGCCCAAGATGGGTCAATACACCGCACCGTTGCGCGACATGCACTTCGTCCTTCACGAGCTTCTCGGCGTCGAGGGCCACCTGAAGGAGATGCCGCTGCACGCGGAGATCGATGCCGACACCATCAACCAGGTGATCGAGGAAGCCGGCAAGTTCTGCTCGGAAGTCATCTTCCCGATCAACCAGTCCGGCGATCGCGAAGGCTGCACGTACCACGGCGACGGCGTGGTGACGGCACCCAAGGGCTTCAAGGAAGCGTACGCACAGTATGTCGAGGGTGGCTGGCCTGCCTTGGGCTGCGATCCGGAATACGGTGGCCAGGGCCTGCCCATCCTGATCAACAACGCCGTGTACGAGATGCTGAACTCGGCCAACCAGGCGTGGACGATGTACCCGGGCCTGTCGCACGGCGCGTATGAAGCCCTGCACGCCCACGGCACCGACGAACTCAAACAGCGCTACCTGCCCAAGCTGGTCTCGGGCGTGTGGACCGGCACGATGTGCCTGACCGAGCCGCACTGCGGCACCGACCTCGGTATCCTGCGCTCCAAGGCCGAGCCGCTGGCCGATGGCTCGTACGCCATCACCGGCACGAAGATCTTCATCTCGGCAGGCGAGCACGACCTGTCGGAGAACATCATCCACCTGGTGCTGGCCCGCCTGCCGGACGCGCCGGGCGGCACCAAGGGCATCTCGCTGTTCGTGGTGCCCAAGTTCATCCCCGATGCCAACGGCAACCCGGGCGAGCGCAATACCGTGAAGTGCGGCTCCATCGAGCACAAGATGGGCATCCACGGTAATGCCACCTGCGTGATCAACCTCGATGGCGCGAAGGGCTGGATGGTCGGCGAGCCGAACAAGGGCCTGAACGCCATGTTCGTGATGATGAACGCCGCCCGCCTGGGCGTCGGCATGCAGAGCCTGGGCCTGACCGAAGTGGCCTACCAGAACTCGGCGGCCTACGCCAAGGACCGCCTGCAGATGCGCAGCCTGTCGGGCCCGAAGGCACCGGAAAAGCCGGCTGACCCGATCATCGTGCACCCGGACGTGCGCCGCATGCTGCTGACCCAGCGCGCCTTCGCCGAAGGCGGCCGCGCGTTCAGCTACTGGATCGCGCTGCAGATCGACCGCGAACTGTCGCACCCGGACGAAGCCGTGCGCAAGGAAGCCGGCGACCTGGTCGCGCTGCTGACCCCGATCGCCAAGGCCTTCCTGAGCGACAACGCGTTCACCGCTACCAACGAAGGCATGCAGGTGTTCGGCGGCCACGGCTACATCGCCGAGTGGGGCATGGAGCAGTACGTGCGCGACGCCCGCATCAACATGATCTACGAAGGCACGAACACCGTGCAGTCGCTGGACCTGCTGGGCCGCAAGATCCTGGGCGACATGGGCGCCAAGATGAAGAAGTTCGGCAAGCTGGTGCAGGACTTTGTCGAAGCCGAAGGCACCAACGAAGCCATGCAGGAGTTCGTCAACCCGCTGGCCGACATCGGTGACAAGGTCCAGAAGCTGACCATGGAAATCGGCATGAAGGCCATGGCCAACCCGGACGAAGTCGGTGCCGCCGCCGTGCCGTACCTGCGCGTGGTCGGCCACCTGGTGTTCTCGTACTTCTGGGCTCGCATGGCCAAGATCGCCCTGGAGAAGCAAGCCAGCGGCGACACCTTCTACAAGGCCAAGCTGGCGACGGCGCGCTTCTACTTCGCCAAGCTGCTGCCTGAGACGGCTTCGCAGATCCGCCTGGCACGTGCAGGCGGCGCGACGCTGATGTCACTCGAAGCCGAGCTGTTCTAAGCAAGCAGCCGCACCCCCCTCGGGGCGACGCGCACAGACGTCGCCCCGCTCGTCTCTTTCCTCTCCTCCCGTGAGGACACCATGACCCGCACTGAACTCTCCACCAGCGCGCAGCCGCAGGCCGGCCAGCGCTCCAACTTCCTCGTCCGGCGCGTCGCCGTGCTGGGCGCCGGCGTGATGGGCGCGCAGATTGCCGCGCACTTGGTCAACGCCAAGGTTCCCGTCACGCTGTTCGATCTTCCGGCCAAGGAAGGCCCGAAGAACGGCATCGTGCTCAAGGCCATCGACAACCTGAAGAAGCTGTCGCCGGCGCCCCTGGGCATCAAGGACGATGCCAACCTGATCCAGGCTGCCAACTACGAAGACGACATCGAGAAGCTGCGCGATTGCGATCTCGTCATCGAAGCGATTGCCGAGCGCATGGACTGGAAGCACGACCTGTACAAGAAGGTCGCGCCGCACATCGCCCCGCACGCGATCTTCGCGTCGAACACCTCGGGCCTGTCGATCACCGAACTGTCGGATGGCTTCGGTGGGGACAATTCGGCCGAGCTGAAGTCGCGCTTCTGCGGCGTGCACTTCTTCAACCCGCCGCGCTATATGCACCTGGTCGAGCTGATCCCGACCGCCCATACGCGCGGCGACATCCTCGACAAGCTGGAAACCTTCCTCACCTCCGCGCTCGGCAAGGGCGTGGTGCGCGCGAAGGACACGCCCAACTTCATCGCCAACCGCGTCGGCATCTTCTCGATCCTGGCGGTGTTTGCCGAGTCGGCCAAGTTCGGCATCCCGTTCGACGTGGTGGATGACCTGACCGGTTCGAAGCTGGGTCGCGCCAAGTCGGCCACCTTCCGCACGGCGGACGTGGTGGGCCTGGACACCATGGCGCACGTCATCAAGACGATGCAGGACAACCTGAAGGACGACCCGTTCGCCCCGGTCTACGCCACGCCGCCCGCGCTGGCCAAGCTGGTGGAGGCGGGTGCCCTGGGCCAGAAGACTGGCGCCGGCTTCTACAAGAAGGAAGGCAAGGACATCAAGGTGCTGGACCCGCAGAGCGGCCAGTACGGCCCGAGCGGCAAGAAGGCCGACGAGATAGTCGCGCGCATCCTGAAGAAGGAGCCCGCCGAGCGCCTGAAGCTGCTGCGTGAATCGACCAGCCCGCAGGCGCAGTTCCTGTGGGCAGTGTTCCGCGACGTGTTCCACTACATTGCGGTATACCTTGAGCAGATTGCGGATTCGGCCGCCGAAATCGACCTGGCGATCCGCTGGGGCTTCGGCTGGAACAGCGGCCCGTTTGAAGACTGGCAGCAGGCCGGCTGGAAGCAGGTGGCCGAGTGGGTGAAGGAAGACATCGAAGCCGGCCGCGCGCTGTCGAACGCCGCGCTGCCGCAGTGGGTGTTCTCGGGCCCGGTGGCGGACAACGGTGGTGTGCACTCGGCGCAGGGTTCGTGGTCGGCATCGCAGGGCACGTTCCTGTCGCGCAGCACACTGCCGGTGTACGGCCGCCAGGTGTTCCGCGCGCCGATCAAGGGTGCGGCCACGGTCGACCCGCTCACCTACGGCAAGACCATCGAAGAGACCGATGCCGTGCGCATCTGGGTGGACGAGGCTGCGGGTCAGGACGACGTGCTGATCATCTCGTTCAAGAGCAAGATGAACACGATCGGCCCGAGCGTTATCGACGGTCTCACGCGTGCCGTTGACCTGGCCGAAGCTGGCTACAAGGGTCTGGTGGTGTGGCAGCCGACGTCGCTCAAGCTGGGCGCGCCGGGCGGTCCGTTCTCGGCCGGTGCGAACCTGGAAGAAGCCATGCCGGCTTTCATGATGGGCGGCGCCAAGGGCATCGAGCCGTTCGTCAAGAAGTTCCAGGACGGCATGATGCGCGTGAAGTACGCCGGCGTGCCGGTCGTGTCGGCAGCATCGGGCATTGCGCTGGGTGGCGGCTGCGAGCTGATGCTGCACTCGGCCAAGCGTGTGGCTGCGCTGGAAACCTACATGGGCCTGGTGGAAGTGGGCGTGGGCCTGGTGCCGGCCGGCGGTGGCCTGAAGGAAGCTGCGCTGGCAGCCGCCACGGCCGCGCAGGCTGCGGGCAGTACCAACATCCTGCAGTTCCTGACCAACCGCTTCCAGGCGGCGGCCATGGCCAAGGTGTCGTCTTCGGCGCTGGACGCGCAGAAGATGGGCTACCTGCAGCCGACCGACACCATCGTCTTCAACGTGCACGAGCTGCTGCACGTGGCGCGCAACGAAGTGCGTGCGTTGTCCGACTCGGGCTACCGTGCGCCGCTGCGTCCGGTGGGTATTCCGGTGGCGGGCCGTTCGGGCATCGCGACCATCAAGGCCTCGCTGGTGAACATGCGTGACGGCGGCTTCATCTCGCAGCACGACTTCACGATCGCCGCGCGCATCGCCGAGGCCGTGTGCGGCGGCGACGTGGAAGCCGGCTCGCTGGTGGACGAAGACTGGCTGCTGGCGCTGGAGCGCAAGGCCTTTGTGGACCTGCTCGGCTCGGCCAAGACGCAGGAACGCATCATGGGCATGCTGCAGACCGGCAAGCCGGTCCGTAACTAACCCGCGCGACGACAGAGAACAGGAGTTTCATCATGACCAAGCAACTGCAAGACGCCTACATCGTCGCCGCGACCCGTTCCCCGATCGGCAAGGCGCCCAAGGGCACGCTCAAGAACCTGCGTCCGGACGACCTGCTGGCGACCATCCTCAAGAGCGCCGTGGCCCAGGTGCCGAACCTGGACCCGGCGCTGATCGAAGACGCCATCGTCGGCTGCGCGATTCCCGAAGCGCAGCAGGGCCTGAACGTGGCGCGTATCGGCGCGCTGCTGGCTGGCCTGCCCAACTCCGTGGGCGGCGTGACCGTCAACCGCTTCTGCGCCTCGGGCCTGACCGCCGTGGCCATGGCGGCCGACCGCATCCGCGTGGGTGAATCCGACGTGATGATCGCGGCCGGTGTCGAATCGATGAGCATGGTGCCGATGATGGGCAACTCGCCGTCGATGTCGCCGGACATCTTCACGCGTGACGAGAACATCGGCATCGCCTACGGCATGGGCCTGACCGCCGAGAAGGTCGCCCAGCAGTGGAAGATCTCGCGCGAGGCGCAGGACGCCTTCTCGCTGCTCTCGCACCAGAAGGCGCTGGCCGCGCAGCAGGCCGGTGAGTTCAAGGACGAGATCACCCCGATCGAGCTCATCGAGAAGTTCCCGAACCTGGGCACGGGTGCGATCGACCTGAAGACGCGCACGATGTCGCTGGACGAAGGTCCGCGTGCCGATACGACGGTCGAAGGCCTAGGCAAGCTGCGCGCCGTGTTCGCCAACAAGGGCAGCGTGACGGCGGGCAACAGCTCGCAGACGTCGGACGGCTCGGGTGCGCTGATCCTGGTGTCGGAGAAGATCCTCAAGCAGTTCAACCTGACGCCGCTGGCGCGCTTCGTGTCGTTCGCGGTGCGCGGCGTGCCGCCGGAGATCATGGGCATCGGCCCGAAGGAAGCGATTCCGGCCGCGCTCAAGGCTGGCGGCCTGACGCAGGATCAGATCGACTGGATCGAGCTGAACGAAGCGTTTGCCGCGCAGTCGCTGGCCGTGATCCAGGACCTGGGCCTGGACACCAGCAAGATCAACCCGCTGGGCGGCGCGATCGCGCTGGGCCACCCGCTGGGCGCGACCGGTGCCATCCGTGCCGCGACTGTCGTGCACGGCCTGCGTCGTCGCAACCTGAAGTACGGCATGGTGACGATGTGCGTCGGCACCGGCATGGGTGCCGCGGGGATTTTCGAACGCATGTGACCCCACGCGAGGGGGAAGGCCTAAGGCCTTCTCCCCGCTTGCCATCGCCAGTCTCGCAACGCATGATTGCGCAGGCGCGCAGCACAGCGCGCCGATGACAGCGGCCCGCGCCAGTGGGCACGCGATAGAAGCGGAGCCACGATTCCGCACACAGAGACACATCGCCGGGCCACCGGTGATGCACAGAGAGGAGGGCGCGATGGGGAACACAATCGTGTTGACCGACGCGGCATGCGACATGCCGCGCTCGATGATCGAACAGCTGGGTTTGGGCGTGGTGCCGTTCCGCATTCGTGCGGGCGACATGTTCGTGGAAGACCGCCGTGACGAGGAGGCGCTTCCGCAGCTGTATCGCAAGTATCTCGTCAACAAGCAGGACCACTTTGCCGAGTCGATCCCGCTGCTGGAGCGCGAGATCGAAGACTACCTGCTCAAGCACGTGGTCACGCAGTACGACCGCGCGCTGCTGCTGACGATCGCCAGCTCGCGTAGCCACTTCTACAACCACGCCACCGGCTCGGTGGTGGGCACCACGGCGAAGAGCTTCAAGCCGCGCAAGGATGCCGGCCGCTCGGGCCTGTTCGAGCTGACGGTGGTGGACACCGGCGCCATCGGCCCGGGCCAGGCGCTGCTGGTGCACGAGGCCGCGCGCATGCTGCGCGAGGGCGCCGAGGTGCGCGACGTGGTGCACGTGATCGAAAATCGTTTGCGAGATGCCTCGCACGTGTTTCTCGTGCCCGACGAGCTGCTCTACATGTACACGCGCGCCAAGCAGAAGGGCGAGAAGAGCATCACCTGGGGCCGCTACATGATGGGCACGGCGTTCAACGTGCGTCCGCTCATCCGCATGCATCGCGGCGAGACCGAGGCTATTGCCAAGGTGCGCGGCTCGGAGGAGGGCATCCGCCGCCTCATGGCGCATGTTGAAACCATGATCGCCGAGGAGCGCCTGGCCACGCCCGTGGTGGCGATCACGTATTCCGGCGCGCTCGACGCGGTGTACCGCATGGACGCAGTGCAGTCGTTGCGGCGGGTCGCTCAGGAGCACGGTGTGGAGGTCCTCTTCGCGCCGATGAGCCTGACCGTGGCGTTGAACGTAGGCGCCAACGCGTTCTCCGTCGGTTATTTGTCTGATTCACCTGTGCCCATCTAGTGGTTGCACGGGTTCTCACCCTGGAGTTTTCATGTCGATTCGTACCGAGACCGCAGACGGCGTCCTGACCCTGACTTTCGACCGTCTGGACCGGAAGAACGCCATCACCGCCGCGATGTACCAGACGCTGGCGGATGCGCTGGTGGCCGCCGAGACCGACCCCGCTATCCGCGTGATCGTGCTGGCTGGCCACGAAAGCATCTTCACGGCCGGCAACGACCTCGAAGACTTCATGAAGAACCCGCCCAAGGATGAGAGCGCTCCGGTGCACCAGTTCCTCAAGGCGATCTGCACGGCGACCAAGCCGCTGATCGCGGCGGTGAGCGGCGCGGCGGTTGGCGTGGGCACCACCATGCTGCTGCATTGCGACCTGGTGTATGCCTCGGAGACGGCCAAGCTGTCGATGCCGTTCGCGCAACTGGGCCTGTGCCCGGAAGCCGCCTCGAGCCTGCTGCTGCCGCAATTGGCCGGCTACCATCGCGCGGCCGACAAGCTGCTGTTCGGCGAGCCGTTCGATGCGCAGGAGGCGCGCGAACTGGGCCTGGTCAACCGCGTGCTGCCGGTGGGCGAGCTGGACGCCTTCGTGCGTGCGCAGGCGCGCAAGCTGACGCTGCTGCCGCCGGCCTCGCTGCGTGCGACCAAGCGCCTGATGAAGGAGGGCGCCACGCCGCAGATCGCCGCGCGCATGTCGCTGGAAGGCAAGCAGTTCGGCGAGATGCTGCGTGCGCCGGAAGCGCGTGAGGCGTTCACGGCATTCTTCGAGAAGCGTCGCCCGGATTTCTCCAAGTTCCACTGAACGCGGCGTCCCTGCGCAAAAAGAAAACCCGGCCTAGGCCGGGTTTTTCATTGGGCGTTGCCAATCAGAGCGGCGGCAGCTCGCGCGGCTTGCGGCTCTCGTCGGTGGCGACGTAGGTCAGGGTCGCCTCCGTCACCTTGACCGTCGCGTGGCGGCCGTTCTTGCCCATGCGCTGCGCATAGACCTCCACGTCCACCGTGATGGAGGTACGGCCGGTCTTGACCACGCTGGCGTAGAAGCTCACCAGGTCGCCCACGTACACGGGCTGCTTGAAGACGAACGAGTTGACCGCGATGGTGGCGACACGCCCGTTGGCACGCACCACCGCCGGGATCGACCCCGCGATGTCCACCTGCGACATGATCCAGCCGCCGAACACGTCGCCGTGCACGTTGGCGTCGGACGGCATCGGCATGACGCGCACAGCAGGCTGCTTGCCGGCGGGCAGCGAGACGGTTTCAGGGGAAGCTTGGATATCGGACATGATGACGCAGGGCAGCATTGAGGCGAGGGGCACCGGGCGCGGGGCGCGCGCGGGTGATCGGTGGGAGAATACACAATCCGCCATTTTATTGCACCGCACATGCGCCGCCACGCCACTTCGTCCGAACCGCCACCTGCCGGGGCAGCCGCGCGCGGCGACTGGCGCACCATCAAGAGCCTGCTGCCGTACCTGCTGGCCTACAAGTGGCGCGTCGGGCTGGCGCTGTCGTTCCTGATCGCCGCCAAGGTCGCCAACCTGGGCGTGCCGATGGTCATGAAGCGGCTGATCGATGCCATGAACGTGTCGCCCAGCGATCCGCGCGCGCTGCTGGTGGTGCCGGTCGGCATCATCCTCGGCTATGGGCTGCTGCGGCTGTCGACGTCGTTGTTCTCGGAGCTGCGCGAGATCCTCTTCGCCAAGGTGACGGAAAGCTCGGTGCGCACGCTCGCGCTGCAGGTGTTCCGGCACCTGCATGCGCTGTCGCTGCGCTTTCACCTGGAGCGCCAGACCGGCGGCATGAGCCGCGACATCGAGCGCGGCACGCGCGGCATCCAGTCGCTCATTTCATACTCGCTGTACAGCATCCTGCCCACGCTGGTGGAGGTCAGCCTCGTCATTGCGTATTTCTTCGTGAAGTACGACGCGTGGTTCGCGCTCATCACCTTCTGCGCGCTCGTCAGCTACATCGTCTTTACCGTGACGGTGACGAACTGGCGCACGCACTTCCGCCGCAAGATGAACGAGCTCGACTCGCGCGCCAATCAGAAGGCCATCGATTCGCTGCTGAACTTCGAGACGGTCAAGTACTTCGGCAACGAAGACTACGAAGCGCGCCGCTACGACGAGAACCTGCAGAAGTACCGCGCCGCCGCCATCCGCTCACAGAACTCGCTGTCGGTCCTGAACTTCGGCCAGCAGTTGATTGTGGCCACCGCGCTCATCCTGATCCTGTACCGCGCCACGCAAGGGGTCGCGGCCGGGCACATGACGCTGGGCGACCTGGTGCTGGTCAACACGCTGATGCTGCAGATCTACATTCCGCTCAACTTCCTGGGCGTGATCTACCGCGAGCTGAAGCAGGCCGTGACCGACATGGACCGCATGTTCCACCTGCTGCAGACCAACCGCGAGGTGGCCGACAAACCGGACGCCCAACCGCTGGCCGTGCATGCCGGCGAGGTCCGCCTCGCCCACGTCGACTTCGGCTACGAGGCCAACCGCCAGATCCTGTTCGACGTCGACTTCACCATCCCGGCCGGCACGACCACGGCCGTGGTGGGCCAGAGCGGTTCGGGCAAGTCGACGCTCGCGCGCCTGCTGTTCCGCTTCTATGACGTCAAGTCCGGCGCCATCCAGATCGACGGCCAGGACGTGCGCGATGTCACGCAGGCCAGCGTGCGCGCGGCCATCGGCATCGTCCCGCAAGACACGGTGCTGTTCAACGACAGCATCTACTACAACATCGCCTATGGTCGGCCCGAGGCCACGCGCGACGAGGTGCTCGAAGCCGCCCGCGCCGCGCAGATCCACAGCTTTGTCGAATCGCTGCCCGACGGCTACGACACGCAGGTCGGCGAGCGCGGGCTGAAGCTCTCCGGCGGCGAGAAACAGCGCGTGGCGATCGCGCGCACGCTGCTCAAGCGCCCGCCGATCCTGGTGTTCGACGAGGCCACCTCGGCGCTCGATTCGCGCACCGAGCACGCCATCCAGGAAGAGCTGATGCGGCTGGCGCAGAACCACACCACGCTGGTGATCGCGCACCGGCTGTCGACCATCGTCGGCGCGCACCAGATCCTGGTGATGGAGCATGGCCGCATCATCGAGCGCGGCACGCACGAGTCGTTGCTGCGTGCGGAAGGCCGCTACGCGCAGATGTGGCGCATGCAGGCGCGCGAGCCCGAGCGCGTGGCAGCGGCCGAGGCTGAAGACGCATAAGCAGGGGCAGGGGAGAGGGAAGCGATGGAACTCAAATGGCTGGAAGACTTCATCAGCCTGGCGGAGACGCGCAGTTTTTCGCGCTCGGCCGAATTGCGGCACGTCACGCAGCCGGCGTTCTCGCGGCGCATCCAGTCGCTCGAAGCGTGGCTGGGCAATGAACTGATCGACCGGTCGAGCTACCCGACCAGCCTCACGCCCGCCGGCGAGGTCTTCTACGAGCAGGCCCTGGCGATGCTCGCGCAGGTGAGCGAGACGCGCGCACTGATGCGCGGCCAGCGCCCGGCCAGCGCGTCGACCATCGATTTTGCCGTGCCGCACACGCTGTCGCTCACGTTCTTTCCCGGCTGGCTCGCGCAGGTGGAGGAGAAGGTCGGCAAGCTGCAATGCCGGCTGCGCGCGCTCAATGTGCACGACGCGGTGATGACGCTGGTCGATGGCGGCTGCGATCTGGTCATGGTCTACCACCACGCGCGCCAGATGATCCAGCTCGACCCGACGCGCTATGACATGCTGGTGCTCGGCACCGAGCGCCTGTCGCCGTTCTCCAAGCCCGATGCGAACGGTCGTCCGATTTTTCGGCTGACGCCCACCGCGCGCAAGCCGATCCCCTATCTCAGCTATACGCCCAATGCGTTCCTGGGGCGCATGGTCGACGTGTTGCTGGAAAACTCGCCGGTCGCGCCGCTGCTCGACAAGTGCTACGAGACGGACATGGCCGAGGCGCTCAAGGTGATGGCGCTGGCAGGGCACGGCGTCGCCTTCCTGCCCGAGAGTGCGGTGCGCGACGATGTGGCGGCCGGGCGGCTGGTCCGCGCGGAAGGCAAGGGCGGCGGCACGCTATCGATCGAAATGGAGATCCGGCTGTATCGCGAGCATCCGCAAAACGGCGCGCACGACCGCCGGCACGCGCAATCCAAGCGCAAGCGCGAGCTGATCGACCAGCTTTGGAGCGCGTTGTCGGCGGGATAGCGCCTGTTCGCGGTTAGGCGAGGGTTATGCGCGGTAGGCATAACCCGATGTAAAAACGGCATTGGATTTCATCCGGGGGGCTCCCTAAGCTGGCGGGCATTTTGTAGGGACTCAAGAGCCTTACCGAGGCTCCAAAAGGAAGACAGCCATGTCCAATGTCGCAACGCCGTCGACACTTCACCATGCCATCCCATCCTATCTGCCGGCCGACAACCTCGGCCCGTGGGGGATCTATCTGCAGCAGGTCGATCGGGTCACCCCCTATCTCGGCTCGCTGGCCCGCTGGGTTGAAACGCTCAAGCGCCCCAAGCGCGCGCTGATCGTCGATGTGCCCATCCAGATGGATGACGGCAGCATCGCCCACTTCGAGGGCTACCGCGTGCAGCACAACACCTCGCGCGGCCCAGGCAAGGGCGGCGTGCGTTTCCACCAGGACGTGACGCTGTCGGAAGTGATGGCGCTGTCCGCGTGGATGTCGGTCAAGAACGCGGCCGTGAACGTGCCGTACGGCGGTGCCAAGGGCGGCATTCGCGTTGACCCGCGCAAGCTGTCCTCCGGTGAACTGGAACGCCTGACGCGCCGCTACACCAGCGAGATCGGCATCATCATCGGCCCGAACAAGGACATTCCGGCACCGGACGTGAACACCAACGCGCAGATCATGGCGTGGATGATGGACACGTACTCCATGAACGAAGGCTCCACCGCCACCGGCGTGGTGACCGGCAAGCCGATCGCGCTGGGCGGCAGCCTGGGCCGTCGCGAGGCGACCGGCCGCGGCGTGTTCGTGGTCGGCAGCGAAGCCGCGCGCAACCTGGGCGTCGACGTCAAGGGTGCTCGCGTGGTGGTGCAGGGCTTCGGCAACGTGGGTAGCGTGGCGGCCAAGCTGTTCCAAGACGCCGGCGCCAAGGTCATCGCCGTGCAGGACCACAAGGGCATCGTGTTCAACGGCGCCGGCCTGGATGTCGACGCGCTGATCAGCCATGTCGACCACAACGGCAGCGTGGCTGGCTTCAAGGCTGAGACCGTGTCACAGGATGATTTCTGGGCGCTGGACTGCGAGTTCCTGATCCCGGCCGCGCTGGAAGGCCAGATCACCGCCAAGAATGCGCCCCATATCAAGGCAAAGATTGTCGTGGAAGGTGCAAACGGCCCCACGACGCCCGAGGCGGACGACATCCTGAAGGACAAGGGCACCCTGGTCTGCCCGGACGTGATCGCCAACGCCGGTGGCGTGACGGTCAGCTATTTCGAGTGGGTGCAGGATTTCTCGAGCTTCTTCTGGACCGAAGACGAGATCAACCAGCGCTTGGTACGGATCATGCAAGACGCCTTCCGTGGTGTCTGGCAGGTGGCTCAGGACAACAAGGTTACTCTGCGGACGGCGGCGTTCATCATCGCCTGCACGCGGATTCTGCAGGCCCGCCAAGAGCGCGGTCTGTACCCCTGATCGGCAGGTAACGCATCACAGTCGGTCGGTCAACACCGGCGCGGTGCCTCATCCGGGCACCGTTCCGGTCTATCGCGTCGCCGCCGATCAGGCGGCCATGCGCGACGGTTGAAGAAAGAAAGCCGGTGGCCATGGACGAGCATAACGTCCCAGGCCATCGCACCATGCGAAGGGCAACGTGAGTTGCCCTTCCTTCCTCAAGTCGGGTTTGGTGTAAGCGACAGAGAGCGCACATCAGGCGGGCTTTTTTCCCCTGCTTTGAACAATTCTGATCGGTGCATCGCCGTATCGGTTGCGCGCGTGCGCACGGTATGGACGAGGATTCCGGAGAAGGATGCTGCGCGCATTTTCCGGATGCCCGGAAAGCGCAACGTAAGGTGTCCGGATTCTCGGAGATTGCCGCGTTGCAGGACCGTGAAAAAGCTGAGGAAACCCGTTGGATTCAACGATTTAGTGGCAGCACCAATACTGTCGCGAATTGTTTTTTGGTACAGTCCCGTCTTTCTCTTTCATGGTCAAAAGGAGACTTTCATGAACCTCGCAAAGCTTGCCGCCGTGCTCGCAGCCGTTGGTGTGTTGGGCAGTGCAGCGCATGCGCAAGAGCTCAACGGTACGCTCAAGAAGATCAAGGATACCGGCGTCATCACGCTGGGCGTACGCGACTCGTCGATTCCGTTCAGCTACAACATCGGCGGCGTGCGCACCGTTGGGTACTCGTACGACATCAACCAGAAGATCGTCGAGGCCGTGAAAGACCAGCTCAAGATGAAGGACCTGCAGGTCAAGGAGATCCCGGTCACTTCGCAGAACCGCATCACGCTGCTGCAGAACGGCACCATCGACGTCGAGTGCGGCTCCACCACCAACAACCTCGAGCGCCAGAAGCAGGTGTCGTTTACCGACACCATCTTCATCATCGGCACCCGCATCATGGTGAAGAAGGATTCGGGCATCAAGGATTGGGCCGACCTCAAGGGCAAGAACGTCGTGACCACCGCCGGCACGACCTCCGAGCGCCTGCTGCGCAAGATGAACGATGACCAGAAGATGGGCATGAACATCACCAGCGCGAAGGACCACGGTCAGTCGTTCCTGGTGCTGGAATCGGGCCGCGCGGTTGCCTTCATGATGGACGACGCGCTGCTGTACGGCGAGCGCGCCAAGGCCAAGACCCCGGCTGACTGGGTGGTCGTGGCCAAGCCGCAATCGCGTGAAGCCTACGGCTGCATGGTGCGCAAGGATGACGCGCCGTTCAAGTCGCTGGCCGACAAGACCATCGCCGGCATGATGAAGTCGGGCGAAGTCGCCACGCTGTACAAGAAGTGGTTCGAGCAGCCGGTTCCGCCCAAGGGCCTGAACCTGGACTTCCCGCTGTCGGACGACATGAAGGCGCTGATCAAGAACCCGAACGACAAGGCGCTTGACTGATCGGCTCCCTCAACGGGCCTGATACAAGCGTCATCGAAACGGAAGGCAAAGGCCGATTAACAGGTCCTCTCCCTTCCGTTTCTTTTTGAGGGAACCATCATGAATTACCACTGGAACTGGGGCGTCTTCTTTACCGAAGCCGCCCAGAATCAGACCTATCTGGACTGGCTGCTGGCGGGGTTGAAGACCACGGTCACGCTCGGTCTCACTTCCTGGATCATCGCGCTCATCCTCGGCTCCGTGCTGGGCGTGCTGCGCACCGTGCCGAACAAGTGGCTGTCGGGCATCGCGGCGGCCTACGTGGAGTTGTTCCGCAACATCCCGCTGATCGTGCAGCTGTTCATCTGGTACTTCGTCATGCCCGAGCTGGTGCCGGGCGGCGACTACATCAAGCAGATGAACCCCGCCACGGCGATGTTCCTCTCCGCGATGCTGTGCCTCGGTACCTTTACCGCAGCGCGCGTGTGTGAACAGGTGCGCTCGGGCATCAACTCGCTGCCGCGCGGTCAGCGCAACGCCGGTTTGGCGATGGGCTTCACGCAGGCGCAAACGTACCGCCATGTGCTGCTGCCGATGGCGTTCCGCATCGTCGTGCCGCCGCTCACGTCCGAGTTCCTGAACATTTTCAAGAACTCCGCCGTGGCGTCGACCATCGGCTTGCTCGAGCTTGCTGCGCAAGGCCGCCAGTTGGTGGATTACACCGCGCAGCCCTACGAATCGTTTATCGCCGTGACGCTGATGTACATGCTGATCAACCTGACCGTGATGGGCCTCATGCGCTGGGTGGAAGCACGTAGCCGGCTGCCCGGCTTCATCGGCGGCAAGTAACGGGGGCGAGGACTCTTTATGGCTTATCAATTCGATTTCTCGTCCGTCAACGCCGACAACATGCGCGTGCTCGGTGAGGGCATGCTGCTCTCGCTCGAGATCACGGGCACGGCGATTGTCGTGGGCATTGTTTGGGGCACGCTGCTGGCGATGATGCGCCTGTCGGGCGTCAAGCCGCTGCAGTGGTTCGGGCAGGGCTACGTGAACCTCTTCCGCTCCATCCCGCTGGTGATGGTGCTGCTGTGGTTCTTCCTGATCGTGCCGCAGGTGCTGCAGAAGATCTTCAACCTGTCGCCGGCTACCGACATGCGCATGACCTCCGCGCTGGTCGCCTTTGCGCTGTTCGAGGCGGCGTACTACTCGGAGATCATCCGCGCCGGTATCCAGAGTGTGTCGCGCGGGCAGATGTTCGCGTCGTACGCGCTGGGCATGACGTATGGCCAGTCCATGCGCCTGGTGATCCTGCCGCAGGCCTTCCGCAACATGATCCCGCTGCTGCTCACGCAGGCCATCATCCTGTTCCAGGATACGTCGCTGGTGTATGTGAGCGCGCTGTCGGACTTCTTTACGCAGGCGTACAACATCGGTGAGCGCGACGGCCGTATCGTCGAGCTGCTGCTGTTTGCCGGCCTGTGCTATTTCGTGATCTGCTTCGGCGCCTCCGTGCTGGTGAAGCGACTTCAGAAGAAGGTGACCCAATGATCGAGATCAAGAACGTTTCCAAGTGGTACGGCAGCTTCCAGGTGCTGACCGACTGCACCACCAGCGTGAAGAAGAGCGAGGTGGTGGTGGTGTGCGGCCCGTCGGGTTCGGGCAAGTCCACGCTCATCAAGACCGTCAACGCGCTGGAGCCGTTCCAGAAGGGCGAAATCTTCGTCGACGGCACTTCGGTCGGCGCCAAGGGCACCAACCTGCCGAAGCTGCGTTCGCGCGTGGGCATGGTGTTCCAGAACTTCGAGCTGTTTCCGCACCTCTCGATTACCGAGAACCTGACGATTGCACAGCAGAAGGTGCTGGGCCGCTCGAAAGAAGAAGCCATGGCCAAGGGCCTGAAGTATCTGGATCGCGTGGGTCTGAAGGCGCACGCTGCCAAGTACCCGGGCCAGCTGTCGGGCGGTCAGCAGCAGCGGGTGGCAATCGCCCGTGCGCTGTCGATGGACCCGATCTGCATGCTGTTCGACGAGCCGACCTCCGCGCTGGACCCGGAAATGGTCAATGAAGTGCTCGACGTGATGGTGGAGCTGGCCAAGGAAGGCATGACCATGATGTGCGTGACCCACGAAATGGGCTTCGCTCGCAAGGTCGCCAATCGCGTGATCTTCATGGACCAGGGCCGCATCGTTGAAGACTGCGAGAAGGAAGAGTTCTTCGGCAACATCGACGCGCGTTCCGATCGCGCCAAGCAATTCCTGTCGAAGATCCTGTCGCACTGAAAATCGCTTCACGATCCTACTGCGCGACCCGATCTTGCCCCTGCGATGCTCGCCGTACCCATGTACGGCTGGGCTTCTCGGACCAACCTCAGGCCGCTCGCTACGGATTGTGAACCGATTTAAGCGCCGGGTTGGAGGCAACAAAAAGCCGCTCTATCAGGAGCGGCTTTTTGTTGGGCGATGATCATGTCAGGTGCAAGCCGTATTGGCCGCGTTGGCGATCTGCACGGCTTCCGGAATGGGCACCTTGGTCGCCATCGTCGCCTGGCCCGATTCAAACATCAGCAGCTCGCCCGGCGCGAATTGCGTCCAGACTTCGTTGTCGGTGAGCGGTGCGGTAGCGATGACAGCCACGCGATCGGCGGGCGTGGTGTATTTGGCGAAGTCGATCGTCATGTCGGCGTCGATCAAATGCGCCGTCGAGAACGGCCACTGCCGCACGATGTAATACAGCCGCGTTGAGCAATGCGCGAACTGCGCCTGCCCGTTGCAGAGCAAGAAATTGAACACACCGTAGCGGGTGATTTCCTTGGTGATGTCGGACAGCGCGTAGAACAGCTCGTTAAGCGGTGGCTGCGACCCCGGAAAGCGCTTGCGCAGCGCCTGCATGATGAAACAGAAGGCGAGTTCGCTGTCGGTATCGCCCACGGGCTGGTAGACGCCCGAGAGAAACGGCGAGAAGTTCTTCAGGTCGCCGTTGTGCGCAAAGATCCAATGCCGGCCCCACAGCTCCCGCATGAACGGATGGCAGTTTTCCAGCCGCACCGTGCCCTGCGTCGCCTTGCGGATGTGCGAGATGACGTTCTTGGACTTGATCGGGTAGCGCTTGACCAGTTCCGCCACCGGCGAGGTGCCGGCCGACTGATTGTCGATGAACAGGCGGCAGGCCTTGTCTTCGAAGAAGGCGACGCCAAAGCCGTCGGCATGGTGGTCGGTGACGCCACCGCGCGCGGCGAACCCGGTGAACGAGAACGTCACATCGGTCGGTTCGGCGCAGTTCATGCCCAGCAGCTGGCACATGGTAGGGGAAAAGTCGGATGCAATAAAATAACCATTATCCTGCCGGCTGCCGGGGGTGCCAAGCGCCTTCGTCTTCACGGCGCCGCGCCCCGCTGCCGGGCGTTGCGCACATGCCGCACGCCATCGCCCCCAGATTGCCCACACCGGACGTCATTCCCATGAAGCTCGATCGCACCGCCGCCCGTGCCCTCCTGCTGGAGAGCTACGCCGCCGCCGTGGGCGCGGCGGACCCACTGAAGATCGTCGCTGACTTCCTCCCCCCGCCGCATGCCGTGGGCAAGACGCTCGTGGTCGGCGCCGGCAAGGCGGCTGCGTCGATGGCGCTGGCGGTCGAACAGGCCTATGCCGGCCGCGCACAGATCGAAGGCCTGGTCGTCACGCGCTATGCGCATGGCCTGCCGACCGAGCACATCCGCGTTATCGAAGCCGGACATCCGGTGCCGGACGAGGCGGGCGAACAGGCGGCGCAGGAAATCCTGGATCGGGTTTGCGCGCTCACCGAGCGCGACCGCCTGATCGTGCTGGTTTCGGGTGGCGGCTCCAGCCTGCTGTCCCTGCCTGCCGAAGGCATCCCGATGGCCGATCTGAAGGCCGTGACGCGGGAGTTGCTGCGCTGCGGCGCGCCGATCACCGACATGAACATCGTCCGCAAGCACCTGTCGCGCATCCAAGGCGGGCGGCTTGCGGCCGCATCCCGCGCGCCGGTCACGACACTGATCGTCTCGGACGTGGCAGGCGATGACCCGAGCGCCATTGCCAGCGGCCCGACCGTGCCGGATGCGAGCACCTACGCCGATGCGCTGGCCATCATCAAGCGTTGGGGCGCGCATATACCCGATACCGTGCGCGCGCACCTCGAACGTGGCGCACGCGGCGAGATTGCCGAAACGCCCAAACCCGGCGACGCCTGTTTTGCACGCGTGACCAACCACGTCATCGCCACTGCGCAACAAAGCCTCCAGGCCGGTGCCCAGGTATTTGCGACGCGCGGCATCCACACCGCCATCCTCGGCGACACGGTGACCGGCGAGGCGCGTGAGGTCGCCCAGGTGTACAGCGCGCTGGCGAGGCAGGTGCGCCAGCACTGCACGCCGTTTGTGGCGCCGGTGGCACTCATCTCCGGTGGCGAATGCACGGTGACGATTCCGCCGGGCCTGACCGGCGGCCGCGGCGGGCGCTGCGCGGAGTTCCTGCTCTCGCTCGGTGTCACGCTCGAAGACATCGGTGATATCTACGCACTGGCCGCCGATACAGACGGCATCGATGGATCGGAGGACAATGCGGGTGCGCTGCTTGATCCCGGCTCCATCGCGCGCGCCGCCGCCAAGGGCGTTGCCGCCCGCGCCGCGCTCGATGCACACGACGCCTACGGTTTCTTTGCTGCCGCCGATGACTTGATCGTCACCGGCCCGACGCGCACCAACGTCAACGATTACCGCGTCATCCTCATTCTCTGATTCACGTTTTTGCTGACCGCTTCCGCACGCACCATGACCGACACTCTTACGATCGTCCGCCCCGATGACTGGCACCTGCACCTGCGCGACGGCGATGCGCTCGCCGATGTGGTGGGCGACACCGCGCGCCAGTTCGGCCGGGCGATCATCATGCCTAACCTCAAGCCGCCGGTGACCACCACCGCCCAGGCACGCGCCTACCGCGAGCGCATCCTCGCCGCGTTGCCCGCAGGCACGCAGTTCGAGCCGCTGATGACGCTGTACCTGACCGACAACACTTCGCCTGAGGTCATCCGGGAGGCCCGCGCCAGCGGTTTCATCCATGGCGTGAAGCTGTATCCGGCCGGCGCCACCACCAACAGCGATGCCGGCGTGACCGACCTGCGCCGCTGCGCCAAGACGCTCGAAGCGATGCAGGAAGTCGGCATGCCGCTGCTCGTGCACGGCGAGGTGACGGACCCGACCGTCGACATCTTCGATCGCGAGGCGGTCTTCATCGACACCGTGATGCTGCCGCTGCGCCGCGATTTCCCCGCGCTCAAGGTCGTGTTCGAGCACATCACCACCAAGCATGCCGCCGAATACGTGCGTGATGCGGAAGGCCCGGTTGGCGCAACCATCACCGCGCATCATCTGCTGTACAACCGCAATGCGCTGTTCGTCGGCGGCATCCGCCCGCATTACTACTGCCTGCCGGTGCTCAAGCGTGAAACGCACCGCCTGGCGCTGGTGGCAGCGGCCACCTCGGGCCACCCGCGCTTCTTCCTTGGCACCGACAGCGCACCGCACGCCAAGGGTGTGAAGGAACACGCTTGCGGCTGCGCCGGCTGCTACACCGCGCTGCACGCGATGGAGCTGTACGCCGAGGCCTTTGAAGACGCCAACGCGCTCGACAAGCTCGAAGGTTTCGCGAGCCTCCACGGGCCGGACTTCTACGGCCTGCCGCGCAACGCCGGCACGCTCACGCTCACGCGCTCGCAATGGCAGCTTCCCGCCGAAGTCCCGTTTGGCGAGCAGACGCTGGTGCCGTTGCGTGGCGGCGAGATGCTGCGCTGGAAGTCTGTCTGAGTTGGTGGCCGCTGATCTCGGTGCGATCGACTGGGGCCATCCGGCGTTCGCACCGCTCGCTGCAGTCGGCGCGCCGCTCGCAGACGCTATCGCGCGCGGCGCCGATCTTCGAGACGCACTGAATGCACAGCCGGCTGCGCAGGCGATCCGCACGTGCAGCGGCCAAGCCGTGCGCTTCATCCCGCAAGATGCGCTGCCGGCCGGCGCCGCCTACGAAGCACACATCGCCGCAACCGGCCAGGTGCCGACGCGGGACAATCTCCACGACTTTTTCAACGCCCTGATCTGGCTGCATTGGCCGCGTGCCAAAGCGGCGCTCAACGCGCGTCAGGCGCGGGCGATTGCGCAGGACGGGATTGGCACGGCACGCGGCACCGTCCGCGATGCCGCCACGTTGTTCGACGAAAACGCACTGATCTTCCTGCACACCCAAGACGCGCCGGAGCGCTATCTGACCGGGTTCGACTGGCGCGGCTTGTTCGTCGAGGGCAGGGCAACGTGGGGCGCCACGTGCGCGGTTCTGCCGTTCGGCCATGCGGTATTGGAAAAGCTGGTCGCGCCTTACAAGTCGATCACGGCCCATGCGTGGCCGGTGCGCGTGGCTGCGTTGCCGGCGGAGCGCCCCTCGCTCGACGCTGCACTGGCCGAGACGCTGCTGCACGCCGATCTCGCGCCCCGCCATTTCCGCCCGTTGCCCGTCATGGGGATACCCGGTTGGTGCAATGCCAATGAAGACGCCGGCTTCTATCTGGATGCGACGGTCTTTCGGCTCGGCCGGCGGCGCTTCGTACCTGAACAGTGCTAGACTCGCGCCTCGCGAAGCGGACCAGACAACCGCTGCTTTCGCCGCCTCGTGCGAGCGGAAGGGGAGGAAAGTCCGGACTCCATAGAGCAGGGTGATGGCTAACGACCATCCACGGTGACGTGCGGAATAGGGCCACAGAGACGAGTCTTCGCCCCAGGCTTCGGCCAGGGCGAAGGGTGAAACGCGGTAACCTCCACCCGGAGCAATCCCAAGTAAGCAGGCGATGAAGCGGCTCGCTGAGTCTGCGGGTAGGGAGCTTGAGCCGGCCGGTAACGGCCGGTCTAGAGGAATGGTTGTCACGCCGTATGGCTTCGGCCACGCGGCGCACAGAATCCGGCTTATCGGTCCGCTTCGCTTTTCTCTTCTGCCAGATCGATCAATTCCAGCGAGTGCGTCATCTCGGCCGTCTTGGCCAGCATGATCGACGCCGAGCAGTACTTCTCGTGCGACAGCTGGATCGCGCGTTCCACGGTGTCCCGCTTGAGGTTGCGCCCCGTCACCGTAAAGGTGAAGTGGATGCGCGTGAACACCTTCGGGTCGGTCTCGGCGCGGTCGGCGTGCAGCTTGACGCTGCAGCCCTGCACGTCCTGGCGGCCACGCTTGAGGATCAGCACCACGTCATAGGCGGTGCAGCCGCCGGTGCCCAGCAGCACCATCTCCATCGGGCGCGGCGCCAGGTTGCGGCCGCCGCCGTCCGGCGCCCCATCCATCGTGACGAGGTGGCCGCTGCCGGTTTCCGCCAAAAAGGCCATGCCGTCCGGGCCGGCCCAGCTCACTGTGCAATCCATGTCCAATCCTTGTGCGGGCGTCGGCTGGGGTGCCGACGAAAAACCACATTGTAGCCACCACGCCTCGTCAGCGTTGGCAGGTTAGGGTGATCTCCTCTTGACAGTGACAGTTGTGTGAAAAGGTGCAACCCGTCACGCATGCACCTAAATCGGGACGAAATTGGAGGAAAGCTTCTAGTGGGCAACAAATGCGCCGGCTGCCATATCCAGTAAGTGTTTGATCTATAAGGAAGTTGACTATATGCATGCGCATTATGGTGCATTTTGCATTACGAAATGCAATTTCGTAGTGCAAATTCTCTTGCGCGTGCCCCAGAGCTGGGTATAATGGCACCCATTGGATCGGCTGATGCGGTGCAACCCACCAAGTCAACGATCAGCAGGTGTCTCCTCCACCCTCCTCCTTTGGTGGATTCAAACCCAAGCTCAACGGCTTGGGTTTTTTTTCGTCCCTCATGTCAGGGTTCTGCCTTTTTCCTTGTGTCAAGGGCTCTTGGCGGGGTACAATCGAAATCTTTTCCGGATTGCCCGCGGAAAAAAGAAACCAGAGAGCCCGCACCAACAAGCGGGAAGGCGGGCCGGCGATGACCCTGCATGGGGTTGCGCAGGCGTCCGCAAGACGATCCGTTCGTGAGCCGTTTGAGCGCGATACGGGTCCACACGGGCACTGACTCAATATTTGGAAAAATCATGAAGACCTTTTCCGCAAAGCCGCATGAGGTGAAGCGCGATTGGTACGTGATTGACGCGACGGACAAGGTCCTCGGGCGTGTCGCCAGCGAAGTGGCACACCGACTGCGCGGCAAGCACAAGCCCGAATTCACTCCGCACGTCGACACCGGCGATTTCATCATCGTCATCAACGCAGCCAAGCTGCGCGTGACGGGCGCCAAGGTTACCGACAAGAAATACTATCGCCACTCGGGCTACCCGGGCGGTATCTACGAAACGACGTTCGGCAAGATGCAGCAGCGTTTCCCGGGCCGCGCCCTGGAAAAGGCTGTGAAGGGCATGCTGCCGAAGGGTCCGCTGGGCTACGCGATGATCAAGAAGCTGAAGGTGTACGCCGAAGGCTCGCATCCGCACGAAGCTCAGCAGCCGAAAGCGCTGGAAATCTAAGGGGCCAAATCCATGATCGGAAACTGGAACTATGGTACCGGCCGCCGCAAGAGCGCTGTGGCACGTGTCTTCATCAAGTCGGGCAAGGGCGACATCATCGTCAACGGCAAGGCCATCAACGAGTACTTCGCTCGTGAGACCTCGCTGATGATCGTGCGTCAGCCGCTCGAGCTGACCAACCACACCGGTACGTTCGACATCAAGGTGAACGTGGTCGGTGGCGGTGAAACCGGCCAAGCCGGTGCCGTGCGTCACGGCATCACCCGCGCCCTGATCGACTACGATGCAACGCTCAAGCCGACCCTGTCGAAGGCAGGCCTGGTGACGCGCGATGCACGTGAAGTCGAGCGTAAGAAGGTCGGTCTGCGCAAGGCCCGCCGCGCCAAGCAGTTCTCGAAGCGTTAATCCGCTTCAAGCTGCTTCAGCAAAGAACCACACCCCCGGGTGTGGTTTTTTGTTTTTGGAGCACAACAATCAAACGGTGGGATGAGATATCGCGTGCGCTTACCCTTTGCAACAGCTCCGACATGCTGGCGCGACTACAATTCACATTTCGTTAGCGTTTGGTCCGTATGATGCAATCCGCCGTTCGTCTTAATCCGGTGCTGTCCCCCGCAGCGGGACAAAGGGTCTCCGCATGAAAGGGCGACGCCTGCTGCGTCGCGTTTCCGTGCTCGCGCCGAATGTCACTGTGCGGTCGCGCTTGCCGTGGCCGGTGACGATCCTGCTGATCGCCGTGGTGATCGGCCTCGCCGCTGCGGCGGCGTTGTGGGCCTTTGAGGAAGGCCGCCGGCTGACCGGCCCGCACGATGCGGACTTGCGCGCCATGAACCGCGAGCTGACCACCAAGCTGGCTGCCGCGCAGGCCGAGCGCGACAAGCTGGCCGCCGCCGCGGGCACCGTCGATTCGCGCCTGGGCATGGCCGAAGGCGCCCAGCAGCAAATGGCCGAGCAGATCAAGGCGCTGGAAGCCGAGAACGGCCAACTGAAGGAAGACCTTGCCTTCTTCGACAGCCTGCTGCCCGCACCAGCGAATGCCGCTGGCATCTACGTACGCAGTTTCCGGATCGCCCGGGATGAGGCGCAGCCCACGCGCTGGCGCTTCCGCGTCCTGCTGATGCAGGGCGGTGGCAAGGCTTTTGCCCCGGTCTCCGAATTCGAAGGCCAGCTCGCGCTCACGCTCAATGTGGTGCAGGCGGGCAAACCTGCTACGATCGATTTCCCCGGCGCGGGGGCCGGCGCAGCGACGGCCCCCGCGACGCGCGTCAAGCTGACGCACTATCAGCGTGTCGAGGGGTGGGTGGATGTACCGCCCGGCACCACGGTCAAGTCGGTCGTGGTGAAGGTGCTGAAGGACGGCAAGATCAAGGCGAGCCAGAGTTTTTCCATGTAACGGGCGTTGTCCCACCTGATCCGTAGAAAGAGGAGTCGACGATGCTGTTTGGCAAAAAGAAAGGGCTGGCGATCGAAACGCTATTGGGCGCCCGCACCAAGCTGGAGGGGGATCTGCGCTTCTCGGGGGGCTTGCGGATCGATGGCGAGATCAAGGGCAACGTGATCGGCGACCCGGAAAAACCCAGCATGCTGGTGGTGACAGACACCGCGCGCATCGAGGGCGAGGTGCACGTTGGCCACCTGATCCTCAATGGCACCGTGGTGGGGCCCGTGCATGTGTCCGAGCTGCTGGAGCTGCAGCCCAAGGCGCGCATCGAGGGCAATGTGCAGTACGCCGCGCTGGAAATGCATCAGGGTGCTGTTGTGATGGGCACCTTGATTCACTCAGCGCCCGGCGATGTGAAGCTGCTGCCCAACCTGAAGCTGGCATCGAACCAGGGTTGATCCGACGGTGCCCCGGCCGTTGCTGGCGCACCGCACAAATATCCTCTTGAAACCCGGGGCTTCGGCACGATTTGCAGCTTGCGCTTAAAATACAGGCAAGTTTTGAGACGTTCCCACAGGAGATTTTCATGAACGCAGTCGCGCAGGCAGCCACGCCCGATGTGAACGAGGTTCCGGCTCCGCTGGTCTTTACCGACAGCGCTGCGGACAAGGTCAAGCAACTGATCGAAGAAGAAGGCAACCCGGAGTTGAAGCTGCGCGTGTTCGTGCAAGGCGGCGGGTGCTCGGGCTTCCAGTACGGCTTCACCTTTGACGAAGACACCAACGAAGACGACACGACCATGAGCAAGAATGGCGTGACGCTCTTGATCGACTCGATGAGCTACCAGTACCTGGTGGGCGCCGAGATCGACTACAAGGAAGACATCAACGGCGCGCAGTTTGTCATCAAGAACCCGAATGCTTCGACCACTTGCGGTTGCGGCTCATCGTTCTCGGTCTGACGCCCTCGCATCGCCAAAGAAAAAGCGCACTTCGGTGCGCTTTTTTGTTGCCCGTAGGATCGCGAACGAGGCCGGTGATTCAGGCCGGGTAGATCGTGCCGAGCACGCGCGGGCCGGCAGCGCCGGTGGCGTGATACACGTTGCCCGGCTCGCGCCGCACGCACTGGCGCGCCAGCCATGCAAAGGCGAGTGCCTCGACCTGGTGTGCCGGCACGCCAAGCTCGTCGCTTGGGCCGATGGCGACGCCGGGCAGTTGCGCCGCCAGCCGCGCCATCAGCGCGCCATTGCGCGCACCGCCACCGCAGACCACCACTGACGCCGCGCGCGGCGCGTAGTTGCGCACGGCATCGGCAATGGTGTCGGCGGTGAGTGCGAGCAGGGTGGCTTGCACGTCTTCGGGACGGGCGCGGTCGAGCGCATCGCCGCCGCGCTGTTGCAGCCAGGCTGGGTTGAACAGATCGCGGCCCGTGCTCTTGGGTGGCGTCTGCGCGAAGAACGGCTCGGTGCGCAAGGTGTCGAGCAGCGCGGCGTCGATCCAACCGCTGCGGGCCCAGGCGCCGTCGTGGTCGTAGGCCTCGCCGCGGTGGGTGTGGATCCAGTAGTCGAGCAGGGCATTGCCGGGGCCGCAATCGAAGCCGAGCACGGCGTCGCGCGTCTCCGATTGCTGCGGGGGCAGCACGGTCAGGTTGGCGATGCCGCCGATGTTGCAGACCACGCGCCAGGCGTCGGGCAGCGCAAACAGTGCGCGGTGTACCGCAGGCACGAGCGGCGCGCCTTGCCCGCCCGCAGCGATGTCGCGGCTGCGGAAATCGGCGATGACGTCGATGCCGGTGCGCTCGGCCAACAAGGCTGCGTGCTGGGTCTGGCGTGTGTAGCCGATGCCGTCGTGCGCGCCGGGCTGGTGTCGGATGGTCTGGCCGTGGGCGCCGATGGCGCGCACGTCGCGTGGGGCACTGCCGCTCTCGCGCAGCAGTTGGGCGACGCAATCGGCGTACAGATCGGCCAGGGCGTTGGCGGCCAGCGCCTCGCGGTGGATCTCGTTGTGGCCGGCGTGCTGCAGGTCGAAGAACGCCTGGCGCAGCGCGGGCGGGAACGGGACGTAGGCGTCGGTCAGCAGCGCCGGGCGCGTGCCGGAGAAGTCGACCAGGACGCCGTCCACACCGTCCAGGCTGGTGCCGGACATCAGGCCGATGTAGCGCTCGCTGGTGGAATGGGCGGGTGTCGTCATGCGCGTGAGCATACCAGCGGGGGCTGAGCTTGGGGCGCCTTGGGGCGCCCTTTGGGGCCGGTGGCCGCATCACGGTAAAATCGCCGGATCGTGCCCGCCGCCAAGTGCGCGCCGGGCGCATGCCGCTGGTTTCCCGAATTGCCGTGTCCGCGCGCCACTGTGGCGCATGCGGCTCTTTTCCCTATTTGCCATGACCGTATCCGACGCCTCCGCCGCACCCGCCTCAGAACAAACCTCGCCGGCCAAACCGAAATATCCGGTGACGCCGGAGGTGCTGCGCGCGATGGAAATCTCGCTGCGCGGCTGCGACGAACTGCTGATCGCCGCCGAGTGGGAGCAGAAGCTCGCGAAGAGCGCCGCCACCGGCGTGCCGCTGCGCATCAAGCTGGGCCTGGACCCGACCGCGCCCGACATCCACATCGGCCACACGGTGGTGCTCAACAAGATGCGCCAGTTGCAGGACCTGGGGCACCAGGTGATCTTCCTGATCGGCGATTTCACCTCGACCATCGGCGATCCGTCCGGCCGCAATGCCACGCGCCCGCCGCTCACGCGCGAGCAGATCGAGGCCAACGCGCAAACGTACTACCGCCAGGCCAGCATGGTGCTGGACCCGAGCAAGACCGAGATCCGCTACAACAGCGAGTGGTGCGACCCGCTGGGCGCGCGCGGCATGATCCAGCTCGCCGCCAAGTACACCGTGGCCCGCATGATGGAGCGCGATGATTTCACCAAGCGCTTCAAGGCCGGCGTGCCGATCTCGGTGCATGAATTTCTCTACCCGCTGATGCAGGGCTACGACTCGGTCGCGCTCAAGTCCGACCTGGAACTCGGCGGCACCGACCAGAAGTTCAACCTGCTGGTGGGCCGCGAACTGCAGAAGGAATACGGCCAGGAGCCGCAGTGCATCCTGACCATGCCGCTGCTGGTGGGCCTAGACGGCGTGGAGAAGATGTCGAAGTCCAAGGGCAACTACATCGGCATCACCGAGGCGCCCGGCGAGATGTTCGGCAAGCTGATGAGCATCTCCGACGACCTGATGTGGACGTACTACACGCTGCTGTCGTTCCGCCCGCTGGCCGAGATCGACCTGATGAAGGAAGAGATTGCGCTGGGCCGCAACCCGCGCGATTGCAAGGTGCTGCTGGCGCAGGAGATCGTCGCGCGCTTCCACAGCCAGCTTGACGCCGAGCGCGCGCTGGAAGACTTCAACCACCGCGCGCGCGGCGGCGTGCCGGACGACATCCCGCAGATCGAGCTGTCGGGCGCGCCGCTGGGTATCGCGCAACTGCTCAAGCAGGCCGGCCTGTGCCCGTCCACGTCGGACGCCAACCGCAACATCGAGCAGGGCGGCGTGAAGATCGACGGCGCCGTCATCAGCGACAAGGGCCTGAAGATCGAGGCCGGCACCTTCGTGATGCAGGTCGGCAAGCGTCGCTTCGCGCGCGTGGTGCTGTCGTGATTGGATTGATCCAGCGCGTCTCGCAGGCGGCCGTGCGCGTCGACGGCCGCGTGGTCGGCGAGATCGGCCCGGGGCTGCTCGCGCTGGTGTGTGCCGAGCGCGGCGACACCACGGCCGAGGCCGACCGCCTGCTGGAGAAGCTGCTGAACTACCGCGTGTTTTCCGATGCCCAGGGCAAGATGAACCTGCCGGTGCGCAACATCGACGGCAACGGGCAGGCAGGCGGCTTGCTAGTGGTATCGCAGTTCACGCTGGCGGCGGATACCAAGTCCGGCACGCGCCCGAGCTTCACGCCGGCCGCGGCGCCGGAAGACGGCCGTCGGCTGTATGAGCATTTCGTGGCGCGGGCCCGGCTGCAGCACCCCATCGTCGCCACCGGCGAGTTCGGCGCGATGATGCAGGTGTCGCTGGTCAACGACGGCCCGGTCACGTTCTGGCTGCAGGTCGCACCGCAAGCCGCACCGTCTGTTGCAAAAGCGGGCGAGCCCGAAGCCGCCAAATCTGTCTGACCTGATGACTGACCGGGAACCCGTGATGCCACGTGCCGCCGCCCCGCTACCCATGCCGCAGATCACCCACATCGTATTGGTCCGCCACGGCGAGACCGACTGGAATCGCGAGCGTCGCCTGCAAGGCCAGCTCGACGTGCCGCTGAATGCGCAGGGGCTGGAGCAGGCCGCGCAACTAGGCAAGGCCCTGGCGCGCGAGCCGTTCGACGCGATCTACGCCAGCGACTTGTCGCGCGCGAAGCAGACCGCCCAGGCGCTGGCCGATGAGATCGGCGCCACGGTGCGCGACGATGCGGGTTTGCGCGAGCGCTGCTATGGCCAGTTCGAGGGGCTGACCTACGCCGAAGTCGCCGAGAAGCATCCGGCCGAATTCGCAGCCTGGCAGGACCGCGTGCCCGAGTTCGCTCCGCCCGGCGGCGAGACGCTCACCGGCTTCCATGAGCGCGCGGTCGAAACCGCGCTGCGCCTGATCCGCCGCCACCCTGGCGAGCGCATCGCGCTGGTCAGCCATGGCGGCGTGCTCGATTGCCTGTACCGCCATGCGCACGCCATGACGCTCACCGAGCCGCGTCAGCATGAGCTGCGCAACGCGAGCATCAACCGGCTGTCCTCCGACGGGCGCCAGCTGACGGTGCTGCAGTGGGGGGATGTCACGCACCTGGACCTGCTGGTGCTCGACGAAGTCGATCGGCGGGTGCCTTAAACCTTCAGCCGGAACGGCGTGAAGTCCGTATCGCGGTCGTAATAGTCTTCGTTCTCGGCGCGCTTCAGGAAGGCGACGACGCGGTAAGTGAGCGGCGTTGCCACGATCTCCCAGCCGGTCTTGAGGATGTATTGCGCGATCGCCACACGCAGCACCTGCTCGTGCGGCCAGATACCGTAGAAGGCGATCACGTAGAACAGCGACGAATCGACCGCCTCGCCCACCACCGTGGACCCGACGATGCGCGTCCATAGCCATTTGCCTTCGGTGTAGATCTTCATCTTCGCCAGCGTGTAGCTGTTGGCGAAGCTGCCGCACCAGAACGCGATGAGCGAGCCCATGACGATGCGCCAGGTGTTGCCGAACACATCGGTCAGGCTCTTCTGGTAGTCGGCCATGAACGGCGCCACCGGCAGCGCCAGCACCACCAGCGACATGAACGACGCGAAGATCAGCGCCGCAAAGCCGGCCCACACTACGCGCCGGTCGCGGCCGTAGCCGTACACCTCGGTGAGGATGTCGCCGAAGATGTAGGAGATCGGGAAGAACAGCACGCCCGCGCCAAACGTGACGGGCCCCAGGATGGGCACCGTCACCTGCGCCGCCTTGGCCGCCCCGATCAGGTTCGAGCACAGCAGTACCGTCACAAAGGCCGCCATGACGAAGTCGTAGTAGCGGAAATTGCGTTGAGAGCTGGGGGCGGTCATGGCGGGCGGCGCTGGGATGGCGTTGGCTATTTGTTGTCTTCCCACAGATCGCCCGCGGGGCCGGTCTTGGGCGCGCCCAGCCCGAAGTGCAGGTACGCCGAGGCCGTGGCGACGCGCCCGCGCGGCGTGCGCTGCAGGTAGCCCTGCTGGATCAGGTAGGGCTCGAGCACGTCTTCGATGGTGTCGCGTTCCTCGCCGATGGCCGCGGCCAGGTTGTCGATGCCGACCGGCCCGCCATTGAACTTGTGCAGGATGGCTTCCAGCAGCTTGCGGTCCATCAGGTCGAAGCCGACCGCGTCCACGTCCAGCATGGCCAGCGCGGCGTCGGCGACCTCACGCGTGATGACGCCATCGGCCTTCACCTCGGCATAGTCGCGCACGCGGCGCAGCAGGCGGTTGGCGATACGGGGCGTGCCGCGCGAGCGCTTGGCGATCTCCAGCGCGCCGTCCTCGGCGATGTGTGCATGGAGCAGTCCGGCCGAGCGCGTGACGATCTTCGCCAGCTCGGCGGGCGTATAGAACTCCAGCCGCGCCACGATGCCGAAGCGGTCGCGCAGCGGGTTGGTCAGCATGCCGGCGCGCGTGGTGGCGCCCACCAGCGTGAACGGCTGCAGATCGAGCTTGACCGAGCGCGCCGCCGGGCCCTCGCCGATCATGATGTCGATCTGGTAGTCCTCCAGCGCCGGATACAGGATTTCCTCCACCACGGGCGAGAGCCGGTGGATCTCGTCGATGAAGAGGACGTCGTTGGCTTCGAGGTTGGTCAGCAGCGCGGCCAGGTCGCCCGGGCGCTCCAGCACGGGGCCCGAGGTCTGGCGCAGGTTGACGCCCATCTCGCGCGCGATGATGTGCGCCAGCGTCGTCTTGCCGAGGCCCGGCGGGCCGAACAGCAGCACGTGGTCGAGCGCCTCGCGGCGCTTCTTGGCCGCCGTCATGAAGATATCGAGCTGGCCGCGCACCTTTTCCTGGCCGACGTATTCGTCGAGCAGCTTGGGGCGCAGCGCGCGCTCGAACGCCTCCTCGTTGGGGGAGGTGGGGGAGGCTGAAATCAGGCGTTCAGCCTGCACAGGATTGGCAGCCTTGGCGGCGAGCTTGTCGGTTTCGATCATGACGGGCAGACGGCGCCGGCAAATGGTGCCGGTCGCGAACGGGCCATTTTACCGTCTGCACGCAACCGTGGCGTCAGCCCTTGGAGAGCGCCTTGAGCGCCAGCTTGATGCCCTCGGACACGCCCGTGCCAGCGGGCACCTGCTTGATGGCCAGCGCCGCTTCCTTGTCGGAATACCCCAGCGCCAGCAGGGCATTGAGCACGTCCACGGCGTCGTCCGACACGGCGGGGCCGCCGGGGACCGTACCCAAGTCAGCGCCGAGCTTGCCCTTGAGTTCCAGCAGCAGGCGCTCGGCCGTCTTCTTGCCGATGCCCGGGATGCGCGTCAGCCGCCCGGCTTCCTGCAGCGTGACGGCCTGGGCCAGTTCGCCCACCGACATCCCCGACAGCACCGCCAGCGCGATGCGCGCGCCGATGCCCGAAATCTTGATGAGCTGGCGGAAGGTCTCGCGCTCGGCGGCGGTGCCGAAGCCGTAGAGCAGGTGCGCGTCCTCGCGCACGATCTGCTGGGTCAGCAGCACGACCTTCTCGCCAGTGGCGGGCAGGTTGTAGAACGTGCTCATCGGCACGTCGATCTCATAGCCAACGCCGTGGCAATCGACCAGCAGGTGCGGCGGGTTCTTTTCGATCAGCGTCCCGGCGATGCGTCCGATCATGGGTGGTGTTCCTCCAAAACGGGACGCAGTGTAGCCGATGCCGGGCCGCCCCTAGCGCTTGAAGGTCGAGACCGCCTGCCGCCCCACGGCCGGGTCGTCGGTGAAGAAGCCGTCGACGCCCGCGCGCAGGAAGGCCTGGATCTCCTGGATCGAGCCGCTCACGTTGCGCGTGTTGTCGGCACCACTGCGCAGCGATGGGGGCAGGAAGGTGTTCTCGGGGCGGAAGGTGTACGGGTGCACGACCAGCCCGGCGTTGTGCGCGTTGCGGATCAGGTCGGTCGGGTCGGTCAGTTTGCCGTTGGCATCCAGCGCGATGATGCTGCCCTTGTACGGGCCAACGCCGTTGGCATACACGGCGATGTCGCGCATGCCGCGGTCGGTCATCAGGTCGCCGTAGGTGCGGGCGTCCTTGGCGACGACGAAGTCGTAGGGCTGCCTGTTGGCGGTGTCCATCAACTGCACGAGCTTCCAGTTGGGCTGGCTGCTGCGGATCTTGTCGTGGATGCGCTTGAGGTTGGCCACCTCGAACGACTGGATGTAGACGGTGGTGCGGCTGGCGGTGAAGGCATCGCGGCGCAGGCCGTCGATCAGCTTGTCTTCCAGCGGCAGCCCGATCGACTGGAAGTAGGTCGGATGCTTGGTTTCCGGATAGATGCCGATGTTGCGGCCGAGCTTGGTGGATTGATCCCGCGCCAGCGCGACAATCTCGTCGAGCGTGGGAATGTCGAACTGGTCGTTGTAGGCGACGTTGGCGGTGCGGATGCTGGGGATGCGCTCCCGCGCGCGCAGCGTCTTCAGCTCGCCCAGCGTGAAGTCTTCGGTGAACCAGCCGGTGATGCTCTGGCCGTCGATGGTCTTGGTGGTCCGGCGGCCAGCGAACGCGGCCACATCGGCGACGTTGGTGGTGCCGGAGATCTCGTTCTCGTGGCGGGCGACCAGCACGCCGTCCTGGGTGGAGACGAGGTCGGGCTCGATGATGTCGGCGCCGTCGTCGATGGCTTTCTGGTACGAGGCCAGCGTGTGTTCCGGCCGCAGTGCGGAGGCGCCGCGGTGGCCGATCACCTGGACGGTGGCGATGGGTGTGGTGTTACCGCCGCCGCCACTGCTGTGGTGGTACTCCAGGCGGCAGGCCGAGAGTGCGGTGACGGTACACAGTGTCAACAGGCACAGCAGAAGCAGACGGCGCAGCATCCGGGCACTCCAAAAAACAGGGTATCCCGCATGGTAGGCGGGCGTATTGCCCCGTGCCAGTGGTCGTCTTTGCGATTCCTGTGGAAATGCGTCAGCCGACCAGGCGGCCACGCCGCACCCGCAAGCCTTTTTGCGCAAGCTGCGGCGCCAGCCCGGCCATGGCGGCCAGCGTCTCACCGCCATGCGCATGGCAGATCGCCACGCCCAGCGCATCGGACGCATCCGTGCCGGGTTTGCCTTCGAGGTTGAGCAGGCGCACGACCATCTCCTGCACCTGTTCCTTGTTGGCGCGCCCGTAGCCGACCACCGCCTGCTTGAGCTGCAGCGCGGTGTATTCGTACACCGGCAGGTTGCCGCTCATCAGCCCGCAGATCACCGCGCCGCGCGCCTGGCCCAGCAGCAGCGTCGACTGCGGGTTGACGTTGACGAAGACTTTCTCGATGGAAGCGCAGTCGGGCCGATACGTTTGCACGAGTTCCGACACACCGTCGTACAGCGTCTTCAGGCGGCTGGGCAGGTCGGCATTGCCGTTGCTCTTGATCGTGCCCGAGGCGACGTAGACAAGCTGGTGGCCGTGCCGTTCAAGCACGCCAAAACCGGTTGTGCGGAGGCCGGGGTCGATGCCGAGGATGCGCATGAAAACGTGGGCGAAGCGCCAAAGAAAAACGGGGCAAGGCGCTAGTTTACGCCTTGCCCCGTTCATCCGTCGCGTGGACGGTGCTGCTTAGTGGCGGAAGTGACGCGTGCCGGTGAAGATCATGGCGACGTTGCGCTCGTCAGCGGCAGCAATCACCTCGTCATCGCGCACCGAGCCGCCCGGCTGGATCACGCACGACGCGCCCGCATCGACCACCACGTCCAGGCCGTCGCGGAACGGGAAGAACGCATCCGACGCCACGGCCGAGCCCGACAGCGTCAGGCCGGCGTTCTGCGCCTTGATGCTGGCGATGCGGGCCGAGTCCACGCGGCTCATCTGGCCGGCGCCCACGCCCAGCGTCATGCCGCCGCCGCAGAACACGATGGCGTTCGACTTGACGAACTTGGCGACGCGCCAGGCGAACATCAGGTCGTCCATTTCCTTCGGGGTCGGGTGGCGCTTGGTGACCACGCGCAGCTCGCTCGGCTGCACGTTCTTGGCGTCCGGGCTCTGCACCAGCAGGCCGCCGCCGACACGCTTGAAGTCGTAGGGGTTGAGCCCCTTGCCGAGCGGAATTTCCAGCAGGCGCACGTTTTGTCGAGCCGCAAACACGGCACGCGCCGCGTCCGAGAACGACGGTGCGATCAGCACTTCCACGAACTGCTTGACGACTTCCTGCGCGGCCGCTTCATCCAGCGGCACGTTGACGGCGATGATGCCGCCGAAGGCCGAGGTCGAGTCGGTCTTGAAGGCCTTCCCGTACGCTTCCAGCGCGGTGCCGCCGATCGCCACGCCGCACGGGTTGGCGTGCTTGATGATCACGCACGCCGCGCCCTTGGCCGGGTCGAACGACTTCACGCATTCCCACGCGGCATCGGCGTCGGCGATGTTGTTGTACGACAGCTCCTTGCCCTGCAGCTGCGTGTAGTTGGCCAGCGCCCCGTCCACGGCCTTCAGGTCGCGGTAGAAGGCGGCGGACTGGTGCGGGTTCTCGCCGTAGCGCATCTCCTGCACCTTGTCGAAGGCCAGGTTCAGCGTCTGCGGGTAGGCGCTGCGCGTGCTGTGCGACTTGTCGGCGCCCAGGCTGGTCAGGTAGTTGGTGATGGCGCCGTCGTACTGCGCGGTGTGGGCGAACACCTTCTTGGCCAGCCTGAAGTTGGTGTCGTAGCCGACCGTGTTGTTGTTGGCCTGCATCTCGGCCAGCACGGTGGCGTAGTCGGCCGGATCGACGATGACCGTCACGTCGCGGTGGTTCTTGGCCGCCGAGCGCAGCATGGTCGGGCCGCCGATGTCGATGTTCTCGATGGCGTCGGCCAGCGTGCATTCGTCCTTGGCCACGGTCTGCTGGAACGGGTACAGGTTCACCACCAGCAGGTCGATGGTCGGGATCTGGTGCGCGGCCAGCGCGGCCATGTGCTCGGGCAGGTCGCGGCGGGCCAGGATGCCGCCATGCACCTTCGGGTGCAGCGTCTTGACGCGGCCGTCGAGCATTTCCGGAAAGCCCGTGTAGTCCGCCACTTCCGTCACGGGCAGGCCCGCTTCAGCAAGCAGCTTGGCGGTGCCGCCGGTGGAGAGGAGCTTGACGCCTGCGCCGTGCAATGCACGGGCAAAGTCGACGATGCCGGTCTTGTCGGAAACGGAAAGCAGGGCTTGCTGGATCATGGTGGAAACGCCGGTGGGCGGGTGTGGCGCGGCAAAGCGCCGTCAGAAAGGGAAATCGGTAGGCAGGCGGGCGCCGTCTGTCAAATCAGCCCGTGCTGCTGCAGCTTCTTGCGCAGCGTGTTGCGGTTGATGCCGAGATAGTCGGCGGCCTGCGACTGGTTGTTGGAGGCCCATTCCATCACGGCCTCCAAGAGCGGCCGCTCCACGGCCTGCAGCACCATGTCGTAGACGTTGGACGGGTTCTCGCCATCGAGGTCCCGGTAATACGCATCCAGGCTGTCGCGGATGCAGCGATCGATCGGGTTGCGGCTCATGCGGCAAGCAGTTCCTTGTTGTTGTCGTTGTTGTTGCCCGTCGTGGGGCGCTCGCCGTCGGCGGCTTGGTCTTCGTAGACCAGGCGATCGGACAGCGCACGCTGCTCGTCGAAGAAGGCGTTGACGGCGGCCAGCTGCTCCGCGGTGTCTTCGATCGTGTTCATGCGGTGGCGGAACAGGTTGGCCCCCGCCAACCCGCGCGTGTACCAGGCGATGTGCTTGCGTGCGGTGCGCACGCCGGTGTACTCGCCGTAGAACGCGTAGTGCTCTTCCAGGTGCGCGTTCATGATGCCGCGGATCTCTTCCACCTCCGGCGCTGGCAACAGCGTGCCGGTCTGCAGGAAGTGCTCGATCTCGCGGAACAGCCACGGGCGCCCCTGCGCCGCGCGGCCGATCATGATGGCGTCCGCGCCGGTCACTGCCAGCACGTGCTTCGCCTTGGCCGGCGTGGTGATGTCGCCGTTGGCGACCACCGGTATGCGCACCGACGCCTTGACCGCGGCGATGGTGTCGTACTCGGCTTCACCGTGGTACAGGTCCGCACGGGTGCGGCCGTGCACGGTCAGCATGCTGATGCCGGCGTCCTGCGCAATGCGCGCGATGGTGAGCGCGTTGCGGTGCTCGCGGTCCCAGCCGGTGCGGATCTTGAGCGTGACCGGCACGCGGTCACCCACCGCACCCACCACCGCCTCGACGATGCGCGTGACCAGCGGCTCGTTCTGCAGCAGGGCGGAACCGGCCGCCACGTTGCACACCTTCTTGGCTGGGCAGCCCATGTTGATGTCGATGATCTGCGCGCCGCTATCGACGTTGTAGCGCGCGGCCTCGGCCATCATCATCGGCTCGGCGCCGGCGATCTGCACCGCGATCGGCTCGACCTCGCCAGTGTGGTTGGCGCGCCGCATGGTCTTTTCGCTCTTCCACAGCTGCGCGTTGGACGCGACCATCTCCGACACGGCATAGCCCGCGCCCAGCCGCTTGCACAACTGGCGGAACGGGCGATCCGTCACGCCCGCCATGGGGGCGACGAAGAGGTTGTTGCGGAGGGTATGCGGTCCGATCTGCACGGTGCGCGCTGCGTTGGCCTGCGTTGGCGATGGAGAAACGAAAAACCACCCCTTCCGCCGAGGGTCGGTTGACACATCGGGCGGAGCGACGGGAGTGAAAAATGCGAGGACGGGATTTTACCGCCAAACGGCCGGATTGCCTAAATGTTGTGCACAAACGATGCGGCAGCGCACCCGCGGCCCGGCGATGTCTCGCCGGAGCAACGGGTGCGCCCGCCGGGGCGCTGCTGCTTTCGCTACAGGAAGCGGCGTAGGCTCTACGCCCTAGCCTCGCTGCCCGAACAGCATCTGCCGCGCCAGCCCATGCTTGAGCGGGGGGATGCATTCCAGCAGCGTGAGCGCCGCGCCGCGCAGGTGGCCGAACGGCCGGCCCGGTACGGCAAACGCGCGCGGCAGCAGGTCGGTCAAGCCGATGGTGACGGCGCGGTCAAACGTGCGTTCGCGGGCAAAGCGGGCGAGCGCGGCGGGTGTGACCGCATCGCGCAGCGCGCGTGCCATCTCGAAGGCATCGCGCAGGCCCAGGTTGAAGCCTTGGCCGGCGACCGGGTGGATGGTCTGCGCGGCATTGCCGATGGCGGCGACACGGCGGTCGACCGGCACGCGCTGCGCATGGAGGCCGAGGGCGAAGGTATGGCGCGGGCTGACCTGTGTGAAGCGGCCCATGCGATCGCCGAAGGCCGTACCCAATTCCGCGAGGAACGCGTCGTCGGGCAGTCCAGCGCGGCGGCGGGCTTCGTCGGGCGCGCAGCACCAGACCAGCGCGTAGCCAGCGCTTTGCGCATCGTCCTGCGGCAGCAGCGCAAGCGGGCCTTCGGGCGTGAAGCGCTCCCAGGCCCAGCCATCGAGCGGCGCGGCGCAGCGCACGTGCGCGACGATCGCGGTCTGGCCGTAGTCGCGGCGGCGCGCGTGGGAGAGGCCGCCGGCCTGCTTGCGGGCGTCGTCGAACAGGCCGCCTTCGGCCTGGATCACGACCTCGGTCTCGACGGCCAGCGGATGGCGGCCCTCATGTCGCTCGCCCTGCAGCGCCCGCACCCTCGCCGGGGCGACGGTGCCGTCGGCACGCGGCAGCTGCTCGACGCGGTCGACCGGCGTGTGGTCGTAGCGTGTGAGGCGGTTCGGGTAGCGCTGCATCTGCGCGGCCAGCGCGGCGTTGAGCGCCGCGCTCAGGTCGCCATACTGGACGACGTGGCCGAGCGCGGGGATGTCGTAGTCCTCGCAGCGGATGTGCGCCTGGCCGAAGTGGCCGCGCTGCGAGACGTGGATATGCGTGATGGGCGTGGCGCGCGCGGGCCAGCCGCCGATCTCCTGCAGCAGCACGCGCGAGCCGTGCGACAGCGCCAGCGCGCGCGGGTCGCGGGCAGCAGCCTCGGCGTCGCGCGCGTCGAACAGGGCGATGCGCCAGTCGGTGTCGCGCAGCAGCCAGTTGGCCAGCGCCAGCCCCACCGGCCCGGCGCCGACGATGGCGACGTCGAAGTCGGCCGCTGTGGTACCCGTGGCGGTCGTGTCCGTCATCGCTGGCCTCGCATCACCGCTTCGATCTCGTCCACGGTCACCGGCACGTCGCGCGTGATCAGCTCGCAGCCGGTGGGCGTGACGATGGCGTCGTCCTCGATGCGGATGCCGATGTGCCAGTACTGCTCGGGCACGCCCTCGGCGGGGCGCACGTAGATGCCGGGCTCGACGGTCAGCACCATGCCGGCTTCGAGCGGGCGCCAGGCACGCTCGCCTTCTGCAGGGACGGCGCCCGGCGTGCGGAATTCGCCCACGTCGTGCACGTCCATGCCGAGCCAGTGGCCGGTGCGGTGCATGTAGAACTGACGGTACTGGCCGCCGGCAAGCACGTCGTCGAGCGTGCCGACGGTGTTCGCGTCGAGCAGGCCGGTGTCGAGCATGCCCTGCGCAAGCACGCGCGTGGCGGCGTCGTGCGGCACGTTGTACGGCACCCCGGGGCGCGTTTCGGCAATCGCCGCTTCCTGTGCGGCCACCACCAGTTCGTACAGTTCGCGCTGCGGGCCGGTGAAGCGCCCGTTGACGGGGAAGGTGCGGGTGATGTCCGAGGCGTAGCCGTCCAGCTCGCAGCCGGCGTCGATCAGGCAGAGATCGCCGTCGCGCAGCTCAGCGTTGCCGGCGCGGTAGTGCAGCACGCACGCGTTCGGGCCGGTGGCGACGATGGAGTTGTAGGCCACGCTCTGCGCGCCATGGCGGCGGAATTCGTAGAGCAGTTCGGCTTCGAGGTGGTACTCGCGCAGGCCTTGGCGCGAGGTCTGCATGGCGCGCACGTGCGCCCCGGCCGAGATGCGCGCGGCGCGGCGCATGATGTCCTGTTCGCCGGCGTCCTTGAACAGGCGCAGCTCGTCGAGGATGGCGCGCACGTCCAGCGCCTGGTGCGGCGCTGATACGCCCGCGCGGCCCTGCATGCGCACGGCGTCGAGCCAGCGGCGCATGCGGCGGTCGAACGTGCCGCTTTCGGCCAGTGGATAGGCCACGGCCGCCGCATTGGCGAGCAGCCCCGGCAGCGTCGCGTCGATGTCTTCCACCGAATGCGCCTCGTCCAGGCCGAAGGCCTCGCGGGCGGCCTCGGGGCCAAAGCGGAAGCCGTCCCAGATTTCGCGTTCTTCATGCTTGGGGCGGCAGAACAGCACGCTGCGCGCAGGCGCATTGCCGGCCGGCACGACGATGGCGAGCACTGCCTCGGGCTCGGTGAAGCCGGTCAGGTAATAAAAATAGCTGTCGTGCCGGTAGGGGTAGTCGCTGTCGCGGTTGCGCATGGCTTCCGGCGCGGTCGGCACGATGGCGACCCCGCCACCCGCCGCGCGCAACCACTGCGCGACGCGCTCGCGGCGCTGGCGATAGGTCTGGAGGAAGGCGAGTTCGGTGGCGGACATGGCGGTTTCGCAAGAGGCTTGAGAGACGCAACGATTGTACCGCTGCGTTCCCAATCCGCCCTGTGTGCGCTCAAACCGACTGCGTACCCAGTTCGGCGTCCAGCGCAGCCAATTGTTCGGGCGTGCCGACGTTCTCCCAGCGGCCGTCGAAGCGCTCGCCGGTGGCGCGGCCATCGGCGATGGCTTGGCGGTACAGCGGTGTCAGCGCCAGGCGCGTGCCGGGGGCGATGCCGTCGAACAGGCGGGTGTCGTACAGGCCGATGCTGCCGAACGTGAGGCGCTCGGCGCCGTCGGCGTGCAGGCGCCCGTCGTCGGTCAGGACAAAGTCGCCGCGCGGGTGGTAGGGCGGATTCGGCACCATCACCAGATGCATGCCGGGTGCGGCCTGTGCCGCCAATGCCGGCGCACGGCGCAGCAGCGGGGCGTAGTCGATGTCGCAGAACACGTCGCCCGCAATGGCAAGGAAGACGCTGTGGGCCTCGGCCGTGCGCAGCAGCGGCATGGCCTGGGCGATGCCGCCAGCCGTCTCCAGCGCCTCGCCTTCGGGTGAATAGGCGAGGCGCACGCCCCAGGCGCTGCCGTCGCCGAGCGCGGCTTCGATCCGGTCGCCGAGCCACGCGTGGTTGATGACGATGTCGTGCACGCCAGCAGCGGCCAGGCGTTCGATCTGCCAGACGATCAGCGGCTTGCCGCCCACGGGCAGCAACGGTTTGGGCGTGTGGTCGGTCAGCGGCCGCATGCGGTCGCCGCGGCCCGCGGCAAAAATCATGGCCCGGATGTCGTGACTCAAGCCATCACCTTCATCAGAATCAACAGGACGGCCATGCCGCCGACGATGGTCCACATCGCGCTCTTGGTCGCGCGCGCGATGACGATGGCGACGATGCCGGCAATCAATCGCGGGTTGTCGGCTGATACCGCCAGCGTACCGTTGCGCATCAGCAGATCGGGCGCGATCAGCGCGGTCAGCATGGCCGCCGGCACGTAGGGCAGGGCGCTGCGGAACCACTGCGGCAGATTCATGCGCCCTTCGAGCGCGATGAACGACAGGCGGATCAGGTAGGTAGCCGCGCCCGAGATCAGCAGCACGCCGAAGAGGATGAGCGCCTTCATGCCGAGGCCTCCTTATCGGAGGGCGCGGAGGGTTTGGCAAGCAACCGCTCGACGATCGCGCCGATGGCGATGCCCACGCACGCGGCGCTCATCAGCCCCAGCTTGTGCGGCCAGCCCGTCCACGCCACGGCCAGCGCGGCGCCGGTGAGCGCCGCAGCCAGTTGCGCACGCGTGCGCAGCGACGGCACGACGATGGCGATAAACGTGAGCGGCAGGAAGAAATCGAGCGGCCAGGTGGTCGGCACCTGGGCGCCGAGCAACACGCCGATGAGGGTCGACGCCTGCCAGCTCGACCAGAGCGCCACCCCCGCGCCGAGGAAATACCAGTGGCGATAGGTGGCCTCTTCCGAGCCGGGGCGCGCAGACACCACGCGCCGGTTCATCGCGGCGAAGGCCTCATCGGTGAGCAGGTAGGCGATCAGCCATTTCCAGCGGCGCGGCAGGTGCGCCAGCGCCGGGGCGATGCTGGCCGAATACAGCGCGTGCCGCAGATTCACCATCGACACCGTCGCGGCAATGACCAGCGCAGGCGCGCCGCCGGCCCACAGTTGCACCAGGATCATCTGCGAGGCGCCGCCGAAGACGATGGCGCTCATCGCCACGGCCAGCCAGGCGGGCATGCCGGCGCTGGTGGCCAGCACGCCGTAGATCAGGCCGAACGGCACCACGCCCAGCAACATGGGCGCGAGCGCCAGGGCGCCAGCGCGGAATTCAGCGGCGCGCGGGGAGCTCATCAGAAGGTGTAGCCGATCTGTTGGGCGCGATCTTCGAGCTGGTCGAGCAGACGGGCCAGCGGCGCCAGCGCGTTGTAGCGCTTGCACACGCGACGCAGGTAGGCGATGAAGCGCGGGGTGTCTTCCACGTAGCCGGTCTTGCCGTCGCGGTAGCGCAGGCGCGCGAAGATGCCGGCCACCTTGAGGTGGCGCTGCGCGCCCATCCATTCGAGCGCGCGGTAGAACTCGCCAAAGTCCTCATCCACTGGCAGCTTGGCGCGGCGCGCGGCTTCCCAGTAGCGCACGGCCCAGTCCAGCTCCTGCTCCTCTTCCCACGACAGGAAGGCGTCGCGCAGCAGCGAGGCGGCGTCGTAGGTGATCGGGCCGTAGACGGCGTCCTGGAAGTCCAGCACGCCCGGCTGCGACGGGTCGGCCGCGTTGATCATCAGGTTGCGCGGCATGTAGTCGCGATGCACGTACACGCGCGGCTGGGCCAGGGCGCTGTCGACCAGCAGCTTGAAGACGGCGTCGAGCGACTCCCGCTGGGTGGCGTCGAGCGGGCGCTGCAGGTGGCGGTCCACATACCAGTCGGGGAACAGCGACAGCTCGCGGCGCAGCAGGGCCTCGTCGTACGGCGGCAGTTCGCCCTCGCGCGAGGCCAGTTGCCAGCGCACCAGCGTGTTGATGGCCGGGCGGAACAGCGTGTTGGCGTAGGCGAGGTCGAAATCGCGCTCGCGCAGCGACTGCAGGTAGGTCTGCGGGCCGAGATCGGTCAGCAGCAGGAAGCCCTGCGCCATGTCCTGCTCCAGGACGCGCGGCGCGTGCACCCCAGCATCATTGAGCAGCTCGGCCACGTGGACGAACGGGTGGCAGTCCTCCTGCGGCGGCGGCGCGTCCATGACAACGAGGGTACCGGGTTGGCCACCGACAGTGCCATCCAGGCGGAAATAACGGCGGAAGCTGGCATCGGCCGAGGCTGGGCGCAGCGTGTCGATGCGCAGGCCGTGCGCGGCGGGCAATGTGCCGAGCCAGTCGCGTAATTGGGTGAGGCGCGCGTCGGTCGCGCCGGTGGCGGCGCCAGGGGTCGAAGCCATGCTGAGGGAACGCTGGAATGAGGCAGAAGGGAAGCCCCGTATAATACCCGACCGAGTTTCGTCGCGAGCGCGCGCCGGCCCCATCCGGCCGGGCCCGGATGGCGGAACACCGACCGATGACGTGTCAGCGCGCCCGGTGCGCGCCGCGCCCAGTTTCCGACTTGCATGACCGAACCGAACCGAGCCAGGAAAACCCGGCAGCGCTCCGCTGTTGCCGCGCCCGACCAGCGGACCGCCAACCGGCGCGGCACGCTGGCATTGCGCCCGCTGGTGTTCGCGGTGGCCGGAGTCTGGACGGCGACCTCCGCGGCGCAGAGCCAGGACGCCACGCAGTCGGCGGTATCTGCCGCTTCGTCCGTGACGGCACTGGCCACGTCCGGTCCGACCACGCCGGGCGGCAGCCCGCTGGTGCCCAAGATGGCCGAGCCGGTCAAGCGCCCCGACAATACGGTGCCGACGTTCACCGCCGCCGACGCGATGGACGGCCGCACCAATGAAGACATCCACCTGCGCGGCCATGGCGAATTGCGCCGCAACGGTGCCGTCGTCAAGGGCGACACGCTGGACTACAACCAGGACACCGACGTCGCCACCGCCACCGGCAACGTGCGCCTGTTTCGCGACGGCACGCTGGTCACGGGCCCCGATGCCAAGCTCAAGGTGACGGCCAACGAAGGCACCATGAACACGCCGTCCTACCAGTTCAACACGACGGGTGGCCACGGCAGCGCCGAGCGCATCGATTTCATCGACCCGGATAACAGCCGCATCACCAAGGGCACCTACACCACCTGCTCGCCGGACAACGTCGACTGGTACTTCAGCGCCAGCCGCATCGACATCGACAGCGACCGTCAGGTCGGCACCGGCCGCAACGGCGTGCTGCACTTCATGGGCGTGCCGGTGTTTGCCGCGCCGGTGATGGACTTCCCGCTCAACGATGACCGGCGCAGCGGCTTCCTGGCGCCGGTGTTCGGCTACAACAGCCGCAGCGGCGCTGACATCACGCTGCCGTATTACTTCAACCTCGCGCCCAACCGCGACCTGACGCTGTACCCGCGCCTGCTGAGCGATCGTGGTGTGCAGCTGGGCGCCGAATACCGCTACCTGGCCGAGACTTACAGCGGCGCGCTGCGTGGCGAGTTCCTGCCGAATGACCGCGATACCCGTACCAACCGCTGGTCGATCGCGTTGAAACACAGTCAGCTGCTGTCCCCGGGGTTGAACGCGTACATCAACTACAACAAGGTTTCTGACGGCACGTATCCGGACGACCTCGGCCGCAGTATCGTGACTGCGACGCAGCGCCAGTACGTGCAAGAGGGCGGTGTCTCCTATTCGATGGGCGACTGGGTGGCACTGGCGCGGGTGCAGAAGTTCCAGACGCTGTCGACGGCCACGACGGCGCTCACGCCGCCATACGAGCGCGTGCCACAGTTGAACCTGTCGTACAACCGCTACGACCTCGGCGGTTTCGACGTCAATTTCCAGACCGACTACACGCGCTTTTCCATCCCGGTGGACAACACGGTGCAGGGCGAGCGCCTGTTCATGCAGCCGACGATCAGCTACCCGGTCGTCCGCCCGGGCTGGTTCGTCACGCCCAAGTTCATCCTGAACGCTACCTCGTACCGCTTGACTCGTCCGGCGGGGGATACACAGGACACGCAGATCAACCGGACGCTGCCGACCTTCTCGCTCGACTCCGGCCTGACCTTCGAGCGCGACGCGGCGGTGGTATCGAAGCTGTTCGGTGTCAGCTATCTGCAAACGCTGGAGCCGCGCCTGTTCTATGTCTACACGCCGTTCCGCGACCAGTCGCAGATCCCGTTGTTTGACACCGCGCAGTCGGACTACAACCTCGGTCAGATCTTTACCGAGAACCCGTACACGGGCTACGACCGCATCGCCGACAACAACAAGCTGACGGCGGGCGTCACCACGCGCTTCATCGAGTCGGAATCCGGCATCGAACGCCTGCGCGCCACGCTGGCCCAGCGCATCGATTTCGACGGCCAGCGCGTGACGCTGGCCGGCGCCGCGCCCACCTCCGTGCGCCGCTACTCGGACCTGCTGGGCGCGACCACGATCCAGATGTTCCGCGGCATCTTCTTCGATACCAACCTTCAGTACAATCAGGACATCGACCGCATCATGCGCTCGACCGTCTCGTTCAGCTGGAAGCCGGAAGCGAACAAGGTGTTCAACGTTGGCTACCGCTACTACCGAGCGGACGCCAACACGGGGCAGCTGGCGCTGGAGCAGACCGACGTCTCGGCGCAGTGGCCGCTGACGCGCCGGCTGTACGGCCTGGGCCGCATCGGCTACGACATGAATGCGAAGAAGCCGTCCGACATGCTGCTCGGCCTGGAATACGTGGCCGACTGCTGGGTGGGCCGGCTGGCGGTGCAGCGCTACAGCAATGCGACCTCGGGCTACACGACGCACATCTTTGCCCAGATCGAGTTCAAGGGGCTGTCGAAGGTGGGGAACAATCCGATCGACGTGATCCGGCTGAACGTGCCCGGCTACCAGCCGGTGAGCGCGCAACCGATTACGCCGTCTGTGCTGGATCAATACGAATAACGACTATGGCTTTCAAACCGACCGCAATGCGTCCGACCGCTTCCGCCACGCGCGTGGCCCCTACCCGCCGGCTGGGCGGGATGACTGGTGTGCTTGTGGCGCTGATGGCCGGCGCAGCCCTGCTGCCCGCTGCTCACGCGCAGCAGACGCAGAAGAAGAGCGCGCCGCTGCGCGGTGTCTTCGCCACGCCCGATGCGTCGCCCAGCCAGCCGCTGCTGCGCGGGACCTTGCCCGGGCCGTCGTCGGCAACCGGCGCGTCGCGTAGCCAGCTGGTGGATGAAGTGGTGGCCGTGGTCAACACCGATGTCATCACCCGCCGCGAGCTGTTGGACCGCGCGGACCTGGTCGAGCGCACCTTCCAGGCACAGAACCGTCCGCTGCCCCCGCGTGCCGACCTGCTGGGCGAAGTGCTGGAGCAGTTGATCCTGGAGCGTGTGCAGGCGCAGACCGCCAAGGAAAGCGGCATCCAGGTCTCCGATGCGGACCTCGACCGTGCCGTGGACAGCGTGGCCCAGCGCAACAACCTGTCGGTGGCGCAGCTCAAGGCCAAGCTGACGCAATCGGGCATGGCCTACGACAAGTACCGCCAGGACCTGCGCCAGGAAATCTTGCTGGCCCGCCTGCGCGATCGCGAGGTCGATTCCAAGGTGCACGTGTACGACGGCGAGATCGACAACTACCTCGCGCAGCAGGGCGGCGGTGCCGCTGCCACTGGCGCGCAGGAATACAACGTCGCGCAGATCCTGGTGCCGGTGGCTGAAGGCGCCACGGCTGAGCAGAAGGCCGCCGCGCATGGCAAGGCTGAGAACCTGCTCAAGCAGGCCCAGGGCGGTGCCGATTTCGCCAAGCTGGCGCGTGAGAATTCCGGGGCGCAGGATGCTGCGCAGGGCGGCGAGTTGGGGCTGCGCCCGATTGGCGGCCTGCCGGCAGTGTTTGCCAACGCCGTGGTCGATATGAAGGCAGGCCAGGTGGCAGGCGAAGTGCTCGAGAGCCCCGCGGGCTTCCACGTGATCAAGCTGCTGGAGAAGCGCGCACCGGGCACGGCCATCTCGACCAAGGTGCAGCAGACGCAGGTGCGCCACATCCTGATCAAGACCGGCCCGACCATGCAGGCGGACGATGCGCGGCGCCAGCTGGCCGGCTTGCGTGACCGCATCGTGCACGGTTACGACTTTGCCGACGCGGCCCGCCGCTACTCGCAGGATGGCTCCGCCAGCGCGGGCGGCGAGTTGGGCTGGGTGTCGCCGGGCCAGTTGGTGCCGGAGTTCGAGCAGGCGATGAGTCAGCTCAAGCCGGGCGAGGTCTCGCAGCCCATACAGAGCCAGTTTGGCGTGCACCTGATCCAGGTGGAAGGCCGCCGCGAGGCCGAAGTGCCGGTTGACCGCCAGCGCGACTACGCGCGTTCGGTGATCCGTGAGCAGAAGGTCCAGTCGGCGTATGAAGACTGGCTGCGCCAGCTGCGTGACGCCGCCCACGTGGAATACCGCGTGAACCGCCAGCAGTAAGCCTGCTACGCTTGCGGGTATCCGCATCGCACACGGCCGCCTGCGGGCGGCCGTGGCGTTTCTAGATTGACCTTGTTACCGCTGCAAGAAAGCGCCGCATGCTGAACATTGCCATCACCACCGGCGAGCCCGCCGGCATCGGCCCGGACATCACCGTCGCGGCCCTGCTGCATCTGGCGCGGCAAGCATCGTCGCGCTATGCCGACGTGCGCTGGCACGTGATCGGCGATGCTGCGCTGCTGCAGGCGCGCGCTGACGCGATTGGCCTGGGCGCCCTGTGGCATGCGGCGTCCTCTGTCGCGCTGACCGTGGTGGCGCGGCCGCTCGGCGCGCCCGTGCGCGCGGGCGTGCTCGATGCCGCCAACGGGCGCTACGTGCTCGACCTGCTCGATGTCGCCATCGAAGGCTGCCAATCTGGCACGGCTGATGGCACGCGCTATGACGCGATGGTCACGGCGCCGGTGCAGAAGAGCACCATCAACGACGCCGGCGTGCCATTCACCGGCCACACCGAATACCTGGCCGAGCGCAGCCGCACGCCGCGCGTAGTGATGATGCTGGCCGGCCCGCAGCCTGCGCACGACAACGCCTTGCTGCGCGTGGCCCTGGCGACCACGCACCTGCCGTTGCGCGAGGTGCCGGATGCCATCACGCCGGCCGTGCTGGACGAGACGCTCGATATCGTGCAGCGCGACCTGCGCGCGCGCTTCGGGCTGTCCGCGCCGCGCATTCTCGTGACGGGGTTGAACCCGCATGCGGGCGAAGCGGGCCACCTTGGCCGCGAGGAGATCGAGGTGATCGAACCCGCCATCGCCCGTGCCCGTGCGCGCGGCATCGATGCGCGCGGGCCGTATCCCGCCGACACGCTGTTCCAGCCGCGCCTGCTGGCCGACGCCGACTGCGTGCTGGCGATGTACCACGACCAGGGCCTGGCGCCGCTCAAGTACGGTACCTTCGGCCACGGCGTGAACATCACGCTGGGCCTGCCGTTCGTGCGCACGTCGGTTGACCACGGCACCGCGCTGGACCTGGCCGGCACCGGCCGCGCCGAGTTCGGCAGCATGATCGAGGCCATCGACACGGCTATCGCCATGGCCCGGCACGCAACACGTTCCTGATTCCTGTTTTTACCTTTTCGATTTCGAGTACCGCGATGGCACGATCCACGACCGGCGTTCACCAGGGGCACCAGGCCCGCAAGCGCTTCGGCCAGAATTTCCTGGTCGATGACGGCGTGATCCACGCCATCGTCTCTGCCATCGACCCGCAGCAGGACGACGTGCTGGTCGAGATCGGCCCGGGCCTGGGCGCGCTTACCGTGCCGCTGATGGAACGTGTGCGCACGCTGCAGGTGGTCGAGCTGGACCGCGATCTGGTCGCGCGGCTGCAGCGCCGTTTTGGCGATCGGCTGATCGTGCATGCGGGCGATGCGCTGGCGTTCGACTTCGGTGGGCTGCACGAGGCGGGGCGGCCGCTGCGCATCGTTGGCAACCTGCCCTACAACATCTCCAGCCCGCTGCTGTTCCACCTGGCGGCGTTTGCCGACCGCGTGTGTGACCAGCACTTCATGCTGCAGAAGGAGGTGGTCGACCGCATGGTGGCCGCGCCGGGCAGCAAGGCATTCAGCCGCCTGTCGGTGATGCTGCAGGTGCGGTACTACATGGAGCTGGTGTTGGAGGTGCCACCGGGCTCGTTCAACCCGCCGCCCAAGGTCGATTCGGCGGTGGTGCGGATGATTCCGTGGCCGGCGGACAAATCGCCGTATGCGCCGGTGGACATGCGCGCGTTGGGCACGGTGGTGACGATGGCGTTCTCGCAGCGGCGCAAGGTGTTGCGCAACACGCTCGGGGCGCTGCGCGACGTGATCGATTTCGAGGCGCTCGGCTTCGATCTGGGCCGCCGCGCAGAAGAAGTGCCGGTGGCCGAGTTCGTGACGGTGGCCAACGCGCTGCCGGCGGACCGCATCGCCGGCAGCCTGTCGGACGGGCCCGACCTTAGCGAAGATTGACCAGCAGGATGCCCGAGAGCACCAGCGCGGCGGCCAGCGCAAAACGCAGGCCGACCGGCTCGTGCAACAACAGCACACCGAAAGCCACGCCAAACAGCGGCGTCAGGAACGAGAACACCGACAGCCGCGACGCCAGGTAGCGGCGCAGCAGCCAGAACCACGTCAGGTAGCTGGCAAACGCGATCAACACGGATTGGTAGGCGAGGCTGGCCAGGGCCGTCGGCGTCAGGTTGGCCGTGAAGGCCTGGCCGGTGCCGGCCGCCATCACCATCAGCAAGACGGCCGAGACGGCCAACTGGTACAGCAGCGTCTTCGCCGCCGGCGCGTTCGACAGCTTGCTCGCGCGCACGACGATGGTTGTGGCGCCCCACAGCGCACCCGCCACCACGCCCAGCGTATCGCCCAGCGTCGTCGATGGTCCGGCTGCCGGGTGCAGGATGCCGTCGGCAAACGCCAGCACGATCCCCGCAAACGCAATGCCGATGCCGAGCCACTGGCGCGGCCGCAGGTGCTCGCCCGGCACGAAGAAGTGCAGCCCAAGCGCGGTGAAGATCGGCGCGGTGTAGAGGAACACCGCCATGCGCGAGGCCGTGGTGTACCCGAGGCCGATGAAGATGCAGAGGAACTCGACGCCGAACAGCACGCCCGCCGTCAGGCCGCCGGGCAGGGTGCCGTCGCGCACCGACAGGCACGTGCCGCGCCACAGCGCAAAAGCCAGCACCAACACTGCCGCAATCGACGAGCGCACGCCGGCCTGCATGACCGGCCCGACGTCGTGCGTCGCCACCTTGATGGCGACCTGCTGGAAGCCCCAGCACAGGCACAGCACCACCATCAGGCCGATGGCGGTGCCGTCCAGCGGGCGCCGTGTGAGATCAGTGGCGGTTGCCATCGGGCATCGAGCGTGCCTGGATCAGCTCGATCTTGTAGCCGTCCGGATCTTCCACGAAAGCGATGACGGTGGTGCCGCCCTTGACCGGGCTAGCTTCGCGCGTGACCTTGCCGCCGGCGTTGCGAATCTGGTCGCACGCCTGCGCGGCGTTGTCGACCTCGATGGCAAGGTGGCCGAAGGCGGTGCCGAGTTCGTATTCGCTCACGCCGTAGTTGTAGGTCAGCTCGATGACGGTGTTGCCGCTCTCCGGGCCATAGCCGACGAAGGCGAGCGAGTACTTGTACTCGGGGTTGTCGCTGGTGCGCAGCAGCTGCATGCCAAGCACCTTGGTGTAGAAATCGATCGCGCGCTGCATGTCGCCGACGCGCAGCATGGTGTGGAGCATTCGCATGGGGCTTTCCTTCCTGGGGGACTGCGGGGAGCCGATATTGTAGGAGCCTGGGCCAGAACGTGCTGGGCACACCATTGGCGCGATCGTGGCGGTCAGGCCTGGTTGTCGATCTGCCGGCGCAGGCGCTCGATATCCACCCGCTGCAGATAGCGCGTGATGTTCTGCCAGATGGCGTGGAAGCCGTAACCGCCGTGCTGCAGCTCGTCCAGCGCCTGCTCCTTGCTCCAGCCCTGGTACACCACGCGATACAGCGCCGACACCAGCCCGGTGCGATCGGCGCCGTGCTGGCAGTGGATCAGCACCGGGCCGTCCCGTTCGACTTCGCGCAAGGCCTTGAGCGCCGTGACCATGTCATCGTCGCGGATGTTCCAGGTGTTGATCGGGATACGTTGCATGGTGATCCCGCTGCCCGCCAGGATCTCGCTGTCCGAATGGAACGCGCGGAAGCTGATGACCTTCTTGATGCCGAGCTTCTGCAACTGCGGCACGTCGTCCTTGGAGAGCTGCGCGCTGCGGTAGAGCGTCGGCGTGATGCGATGCAGGTTGTTCACGGGCGTATCGGGCACGTTCTGCGCCCACTGGAGCGGACGGGCGGACGACGGCTGGGACGCGTCCGCGCTGGCTGACGGGAGGGGGCCGCAGAGCAGCAGCGCGGTGGCGACAAGGGCGAGGATTCGCATGGCAGGTGGCAAGTCAGCGCGAGACGGGGCGCGCGCGGGAAACGAAGAACAGTGCGATGGCCGCCGCGCTCATGGTCCAGTAGTCGGTCGGCGCGAAGGCGATCCAGTGGATGTGCCACGGCACGTGCGCCGGCGTGAAGTTGGCGAGGCCATAGGCCGGGTTGAGGACGAACCAGAGAAAGTCCTCCACCAGCCAGAAGAGCATGATGCACGCGATGATGCGCGCCTCGATGCGCCAGGACCACTGGCCGTTGAAGAACACCGGCAGGTGGAAGAACAGCGCCACGAACGGGAACACCCACGCGTGGTAGCCCGTCATCGCGCGGCCGCCCCAGAAGAGGTCCAGCAGCCAGTGCTTTTCGATGCGCCAGGTGGGCAGGTTGGCGGCCCAGCCGGCGCTGCCCTCGATCTGGATCTCGACGTTGGCGAAGAAGAAGCCGAGCAGCAGCACCCAGGCCACCAGCGCGAGTGTCCTGCGCTGCGGGATAAAGGCGGCAGCGTTCATGCTGCGCGCACGTCCGCTGTAACGCCGAGCACGCGGTCGAGCACGAACTGGCCGGCATGCGGGCGGCCCAGCGGCACGCTCTTGTGCCGCATCGTCGCCAGCCGCTCCGGCTCCTTGAGCGGCCCACGGATGCGGAATTCGAGCGCGGCATCGTCGATGGCCTTGAGCGCGACGCCCTGCTCCAGCAGGAAGTCGGCATTGCGTTCTTCCTGCCCGGGGATGGGCGAATTGACGATCATCGGCAACTGCATCGCCAGGCATTCGGAGGTGGTCAGTCCGCCCGGCTTGGTGATCACCAGGTCGGCGCAGGCCATCAGGCGCTCGACCTGATGCGTGAAGCCCTGCGGGAAGAGCCGGCCCGGGTGGCGCTGCGCGATGCGCTGGAGCGCCTCCAGCATCGGTTGGTTCTTGCCGGCCAGCGCAATGAGCTGGAAGTCGCCGTCCATCGCCAGCAACCGCTCGGCCAGGGCGTCCAGGCCGCCGAGGCCGGCGCCGCCCGACATCATCAGGAAGGTCTTGCGCTGCGGATCCAGGCCGAACTGGGCGGCGCATGTGGCGCGGTCCAGCGGCTTGCCGAAGGTCGGCATGATGGGGATGCCGCTCACGTGCACCGCCTCAGCCGCCAGCCCACGCTCGCGCATGCGCCAGGCGATCTCTTCATTGGCGGCGAAGTAGCCGCGCATATTCGGTACGATCCACATGCTGTGCAGATCGAAATCGGTCACCTGCACCCACACCGGCACGTTGACGCGCCCCTTGCCCAGCTCGCGCGAGAGCAGCTCCGCCGGCAGGAAGTGCGTGCAGATGATGGCGTCCGGGCGCTGACGCTTGATCTCGGCCAGTAGCGCGCGGCAGTTGAGCCGCTCGACTGCACGGCGGATCTTCTGCGAGAGCGCGCTGGGCGCCGCCTCGTCGGTCTTCTGGTACAGGTAGCCCCACAGCGCCGGCTGGTTGCTGACCAGCTTGATGTAGAGATCGGTGTACAGCTTGCGAAAGCCGGCGGAGACAAAGTCCATCACATCGAGGTGCGTGGCTTCGACGCCTGCAGGGTGCGCGTCGGCGAAGGCGCGGATGGCTTCGGCGGCGCGCATGTGGCCGGCACCGGCGCTGACACTCAGGAGCAGAATCTTCTTCATGGTCGGTGGTAGGAAACGCGGCTTCGTGGTGTTGCCAAGTCGCGTATTTTCCACCAACTGCGATGCCCTTTGGAATGGGTCATCAGGCTAAGCAGCAGCCAGACGCGTCAGCGCGGCGCGATGACGGGCGGCAGGTCGATCGAAGCGTCGTCCTGGCAGCCCAGAAACTGCCACTGGCTCGGCTTGAACCGCGCGTCAGGGCCATCGGGTGCCGGCTTGCTGAATTCAGCCACGATGTCGTAGGGGATCGAGGGGACGTCGAAGCTGGCAACTTGTCCGCGTTTGCAAGTGACGGACGCCGGCTGGCCCTCGCGTGACAGTTTCCCTTTCGCGTTGTAAGCGAACAGCGGGCCGATGGTTTGGTCTTCGGCCAACACGAGTTTTGCATTCGCGGACACATCCATCGCCTCGGTACTGACCCCGGCCACGCGCACCGGGTGGGGGAAGCGCACTGCGCGCAGGCCGCGCAATCCCAGGGGCGCATCCTTCTCGCCGTTGTCAAATGGGTCGTAGCGGTTGATCTGGCTGCCAGCCGGAATCGCCAGCTCGCCATACTGAAAGTCGCGATCGAGGATGAAGTTTTCCCGCGCGACCCGGTTCGCGTGCTTTTCGTCAACGTCGCGCGCGACGCTGTGGAACTGGTAAAACAGCAGACCGGTCCACAGATCCGCCACGGCAAGGAAGGCCGCCAACGCCCACATCCATGTCCGCGCTTTCCGAGAAAGCGGAGGATGCTTCTTGCAGGACCTTGCTATGACAATGCCGACCATCGGGATCGTACCCAACACGCCTACGAGCGGCAGGATGACGAGAACCAGGAAGCCCAGCAGGGAGAGGGCGGGAGCAAAGATCATGGATGGCGGCGCGGCATGCCTGGGCTGTGCACGGGGGCGGCAAAGGCAAAGGGGCGGTGCCCTCAGAACGCCGGCAGCAACTCCGGCGGGTGCGAGCGCAACTGCTCGCGCGCCTCGCGAAACTCAGGAAAGATCGACTCCACCGTGTCCCAAAAGCGCGGGCTGTGGTTCATCTCCTTGAGATGCGCCAGCTCATGCGCCACCACGTAGTCGATCAGCGACATCGGAAAATGCACCAGCCGCCAGTTCAGGCGGATCTTGCCGTCGGCCGTGCAGCTGCCCCAGCGCGTGGCAGCGGAGGACAACGCGTACGCGCTGTGCCGCACGCCCAGCCGCTCGGCGTACACCTCCAGCCGTTCACCGAATAGTCGCCGCGCCTGCGTCTGCAGCCAGCCCTGCACGCGGTCCTTGATCTGCTGCTCGGTGGTGGTGGGCGGCAGGCCCAGGTGCAGCACGCACATATCGGCGTCGAACATCAGCGCGCCGATGGGCGACTCCAGCTTGAGCGTGACCGACTTGCCCAGGAAGGGTAGTGCTGCGCCGTCCTGCCACAGCATGGGCGGCAGCACACGGCGGGCAGCGTTGGTGCGCCACTCGGCCAGCTTGGCGAAGATCCACTTCTGCTTTTCGCTGATGGCGTGCTCGATCTCGCCGAGCGTGACCCAGCGCGGCGCGGTGATCGACAGCCCGCGGTCATCGATGACAAAACCGATGGTGCGCCGCGACGAGCGCTTGAGGTTGTAGACCAGCGCGCGTTCACCGAGCGTCAGGCGGCGCTGGTTGGCGCCGAGCGGGACTGTCGTGGGATCGGGGGCGGGCGGGGCGAAGAGGGCGGCGTCCGGCTGCGAGTGTGGCTGCGGCGGGGCTTCGGGCGCGAGCAGCGGCAGCTCGAGCTGCACGGTGTCGGCGGCGGTGGGCGAAGTCGGTGGTCGCAGCAGTTTCATGCGCGCTCGCGGTAGCTATCCGCGTCGATTCTACGCATTTCTGCTTCGATCCACGCTTGCACCTCGCGGTTGAGCTGATCACCGGTCTTGCCGGCGCTGGCGATGGCCGGGCCGACTGACAGCGTGATCAGCCCCGGATATTTCAGGAACGAATTGCGCGGCCACACCCGGCCGGAGTTGTGCGCGATGGGGATGACCCAGGCGCCGGTGTCCACCGCCAGGCGGGCACCACCGCTCTTGTAGCGCGGCTTCGGATCGCCCGTGCGCGTGCGCGTGCCTTCCGGGAACATGATGATCCACGAGCCGTCGGCCAGCCGCTCCTTGCCTTGGCGCGCCACCGAGACGAACGCGTTGGTGCCGTCCTTGCGGTTGATGTGCACCATCTTCAGCAGGCCCAGCGCCCAGCCGAAGAACGGCACGTACAGGAGCTCGCGCTTGAACACGTAGCACAGCGGACGCGGCATGGTCGCGACATACGCGATGGTCTCCCAGGCCGACTGATGCTTGGAGAGCAGGACCACCTGCTTGTTGCTGGCGACCGCTTCCTCGATGTGCTCCCAGCCCTGGTATTGCCAGCGGATGCCGACCAGCCAGCGGGCCATCCAGATGATCGACTTGGTCCAGCCCGACACCATCCAGAAACGCCGGTGCGGGTTCATGAATGGAAAGACGATGAAGCACGCCACCGCATAGGGTGGCGTATAGGCAAGCATGAAAACCAGGAACAGCAGCGAACGAATGAAAGTCATGGTGCGGATTCATGGGGCGCGCGCGAGGGCGTGCCCTGGGGGTGGGGCGCAGGCGACAGCAGCGCGCGGGCGAAGGCGCGCAGGTCTTGGTGAATCTGTGTGCCGGGTGGCAGGTTGCCGGCGTCGCGGGTCTTGATGCCCTTGCCGGTCAGCACGAGGTGGGGCACGGCGCCGGCTTCGACGCCGGCTTGCAGGTCGCGCAGCGAATCGCCGACCACCGGCACGCCGTGCAGGGCGACGTCGAAGCGGCGTGCGATCTCATGGAACATGCCGGGCTTGGGTTTGCGGCAATCGCAGTCATCCGCGGCGGTGTGCGGGCAGAAGAAGACGGCATCGACGCGGCCGCCCTGCATGGCCAGCGCCTTGTACATCTTCTCGTGCATGGCGTTGAGCGCGGCGGCCTCGAACAGCCCGCGCCCGATGCCCGACTGGTTGGTGGCAACCACCACCTGGTAGCCGGCCTGGTTCAGCTCGGCAATCGCCTCCAGGCTGCCCTCGATGGCGATCCATTCGTCGGGCGACTTGATGAACTGGTCGCTGTCGAGGTTGATGACGCCGTCGCGGTCCAGGATCACCAGCTTGGGGATGTGGGGCATGTTGGGTCTCGCGTTCGGGGCTCCGGTACCTTGCGCTCAGGCCGCCAGCTTGGAGATGTCGGCCACGCGGTTCATCAGGCCGTGCAGCTCGCCCAGCAGCGCGAGGCGGTTGTCGCGCAGCGCGGTGTCGTCGGCCATCACCATCACGCCGTCGAAGAAGGTGTCGACCGCTTCGCGCAAGCCAGCCAGCGTCTTGAGCGCCGTGGTGAAGTCGCCGCGCGCGAAGGCGTCGTGCACGTGCGGCTCCGACGAGGCGACGGCCTGGTGCAGCGCGCGCTCGGCGTCTTCCTGCAGCAGCTGCGGCTTGACCGCGCCGATGGCGACGTCGGTCTTCTTCAGGATGTTGGTGATGCGCTTGTTGGCGGCGGCCAGGGCTTCAGCCTGCGGTAGGGCGGCAAAGGCGCGCACGGCTTCCAGGCGCGCGACGATGTCGTCCAGGCGCTGCGGGCGCTGGCTGACCACGGCTTCCACCTCGTTGGTGCTGTAGCCCTTGTCCTTCAGGTAGCCGCGCAGGCGGTCGTACAGGAAGTCGGTGATGGCGGCCACGTCCGGCTTGACGGCGGCAATGCCGTCGAAGCTGGCGGCGGCAATCTGCAGCGCGTCGTTGATGGTCAGCGTGAGCGGCTTCTCGATCAGCATGCGCAGGATGCCCAGCGCGTGGCGGCGCAGCGCGAACGGGTCTTTCTCGCCCGTGGGCGACAGGCCGATGCCCCAGATGCCGACCAGCGTTTCCAGCTTATCGGCCAGCGCCACCACGGTGCCGGTGGCGGTGGAGGGCAGCGCGTCGCCGGCAAAGCGCGGCTGGTAGTGCTCGGAGCAGGCCAGCGCCACGTCTTCAGGCTCGCCGTCGTGGCGGGCGTAGTAGGTGCCCATGGTGCCCTGCAGCTCGGGGAACTCGCCCACCATGTCGGTCAGCAGGTCGGCCTTGGCCAGCAGCGCGCCGCGCTTGGCGTGTAGCACGTCGACGCCGAGCTTCTCGGCCAGTCGCCCGGCAATCGCCTGCAGGCGCGTCACGCGCTCGAGCTGCGTGCCGATCTTGTTGTGATAGACCACGCGCGCGAGCAGCGGCACACGGTCGGCCAGCGGCTTCTTCTTGTCGTGCTCGAAGAAGAAGCGCGCGTCGGCCAGACGCGGACGCACCACGCGCTCGTTGCCTTGGATGATGGCCTCGGGCGTGGCGGTGGCCAGGTTCGAGACGATCAGGAAGCGGTTGCGCAGATGGCCTTGCGCGTCGGTCAGCGCAAAGTACTTCTGGTTGGTCTGCATGGTCAGGATCAGGCACTCCTGCGGCACGGCGAGGAATTGCTCCTCGAAGTGGCAGGGGTAGACCACCGGCCATTCCACCAATGAATTCACCTCATCGAGCAGCGCTTCGGGCATCACCACCGTATCGGCGCCGGCGGTCTTGAGCAGTTCGGCGCGGATGGCTTCGCGGCGCTTGGCATAGCTGGCAATCACCTTGCCCTGCGATTCCAGCGCGCCGGCGTACGAGGTCGCATCGGTGATGACGATTTCGCCGGCCGACAGGAAGCGGTGGCCGAGCGTCACGTTGCCCGACTGCAGGCCCAGCACGCTCACCGGGATGACCTCGTTGCCCAGCAACGCGATCAGCTTGTGCGCCGGGCGCACGAACTGCACATTGTCGCCATCGGGGCGCTGGTAGGTCATCACCTTGGGGATCGGCAGGTTGGCGATGGTCTGCGACAACGCGGTCTGCAGGCCGTCGGCCAGCACGGCGCCGCGTGCGGTGTAGCGGTAGAAGAGGGACTCTGCCTTGCCATCCGGCGCGCGCTCGAGCGACTCGGGCGCGATCGCTTCCACGCCCACCGACTTGGCCAGCGCGGCCAACTTCTTCGTCAGCGGTGCGGCCGGCTTGCCTTCGGCGTCGAAGGCGATGTTCACGGGCAGCACCTTCTCGCGCAGCTCGCGGTCCGGGGCGGTGCGGCGCACGCCGCTGATCGACGCGGCCAGGCGGCGCGGCGTGGCGAAGCCTTCCACGCTGGCGCCGTCTTCGAGCAGGCCTTGCGACGACAGGCCGTCGAACAGGCTCTGCGCAAACGCCTCGCCCAGACGGGCCAGCGCTTTCGGCGGCAGTTCTTCGGTCAGCAGTTCGATCAGGAGGGTGGACATAGCTTAGAAATCGGTGACGTCGTTGTTCTGCGCCGCACGGTTGCGGCGGTTACATATGCGGTTCAGCAGGGCGATCCGGGCACGGGCTCCACGCCCGACAGCAGCCACACGCCCCCCTGCTGCTGGAACTGCAGCTGCGTGCCGGCGCACTGGCCCGGCGGGGGCGGCGGCGCGATCGGCGCGGGGTTGGCGCCTGCGGCGTCGCGGCGCAGGAAGCGGGCCGACAGCACGCCGCGGCGCGCGTCATAGCGCACCTCCTGCAGCGTGCCGGACACATTGAATTCCAGCCGGCTCGGCATCTGCGCGGACGAGCGGTAGACGCGCGTGCGGCGTTGTGCCTTGCTGCCCGAGCCCTGCCATTCCGTCCAGGTGAAGGGGAAGCGCAGGGCGGTCGCGTAGGTGCGCAGCGGCACGCGGTGCCAGCCTAGATCACGCGCGCCGGACAGGTCGCACGCCATGGTGCGGGCCAGGCTCGTCCACTGGTCGAGCGATGCGGGCGCGGGCGACCATTGCGTGGCCAGCGCTTGCTGCAGCGGTTTGGCGTCGGCCACGCACAACTGCGACAGGGTGTCAGGCACGACAAAGACCGGGTCGGCGGCCTGGGCGCCCTGCGCCGGCTTGGCCGCGCGCTGGTGCCGCGCCGCCTGGGCCACGCCCGAGGGCAGCGCCAGTGCCGTCAGCGACGCTGCCGTCAGCAGGGCAAGGCCGCGTCGGGCGCGGTGTGCGGTCATGCGGCCTCCGCGGGGGCTGCACTGACGGCGGCCGCCGTGCCGCACATCGGGAAGCCCAAACGCTCGCGCGAGTCGTAGTAGGCCTGCGCCACCAGACGCGAAAGGTTGCGGATACGGCCGATGTAGGCTGCGCGCTCCGTCACCGAGATGGCGCCGCGCGCGTCCAGCAGGTTGAAGGTGTGGCCAGCCTTGAGCACCTGCTCGTAGGCGGGCAGGGCGAGTTGGACGACGGGTGCATCGCTCTCAACGGCGCCTTCCGCGGGCACGCCCATCAGGCGCTTGGCCTCGGCTTCGTGCTCGGCAAAGCGGCGGAACAGCACGGTCGTGTCGGCGTGCTCGAAGTTGTAGGTCGATTGCTCGACTTCGTTCTGGTGGTAGACGTCGCCGTAGGTCAGGCGGCGCTTCACGGGGCCGTTGGGGCCCGGTTCTTCCCATTCCGTCCAGACCAGGTCATAGATGTTCTCGACCTGCTGCAGGTACATCGCCAGGCGCTCGATGCCGTAGGTGATCTCACCGGTGATCGGCTTGCAATCGAGGCCACCGACTTGCTGGAAGTACGTGAACTGCGTCACTTCCATGCCATTGAGCCAGACTTCCCAGCCCAGGCCCCAGGCGCCGAGCGTGGGGTTCTCCCAGTCGTCCTCGACGAAGCGGACGTCGTTCTGCTTGAGGTCCAGGCCAAGCGCTTCCAGCGAACCGAGGTACAGGTCGAGGATGTTCTCCGGCGCCGGCTTGAGCACCACCTGGTACTGGTAGTAGTGCTGCAGGCGGTTGGGGTTCTCGCCGTAGCGGCCGTCCTTGGGGCGGCGCGACGGTTGCACGTAGGCCGCGCGCCACGGCTCCGGGCCGATCGCGCGCAGGAAGGTGTGCACGTGCGAGGTACCGGCGCCGACTTCGAGGTCGATCGGCTGCAGCAGCGCGCAGCCTTGGGCGTCCCAGTACGACTGCAGCTTGAGAATGAGTTGCTGGAAGGTAAGCATGGTGGTCCCGAGGGTCCGGCGCGGCAGCCTGCTGCCGCGCGGCGGTGGAATGCAGCGGCGGGCACGCAGCGGATGACTGCGGCGTGCCCGCCGTAAAACGTTGAATTTTAGCGTTTTTTGCGGGCAGCCCCGAAAGTGCCTGGAAAGCCGCCCGCTCGCAATGGATCAGTGTGCCTCTACACGGCGGCGGCGCACAAACGCCACCAGCAGCACCAGCGCGCCCACGCCCAGCGCGGGCAGGTTGCCGAGCCGCACGTACGGCGTCAGGCCCTGCGTGCCCTGCACCTCGGCCTGCAGCGCCCCGAGCGTGAACGACGGCAGCCGCGCCTGCACGCTGCCATCCGGGCGCACCACTGCGGTGGCGCCGGTATTGGTGGCGCGCAGCATCGGCCGGCCGGTCTCCAGCGCGCGCATGCGCGAGATCTGCAGGTGCTGGTCCAGCGCGATGGTGTCGCCAAACCACGCCAGGTTGGTCGTGTTGGCCAGCAGGGTGGCTGGCGCGTGTCGCAACGAGGCGGCGATCTCTTCGCCGAACAAGTCTTCGTAGCAGATGTTGGGGGCGACGTACTGGTCAGCCACCGGCATGGCCGCCTGCACTGTCGCGCCGCGCCGGAAGTCGCCCAGCGGCATGTTCATCATGTGCACGAACCAGTGGAAGCCGTAGGGGATAAACTCGCCGAAAGGCACCAGGTGGTGCTTGTCGTAGCGGTACACGCCGATGATCTGCGGGCCGACGCCGAACACGCTGTTGGTGTAGTCCACCGGCGAGTCCTGGCTGGCTGCGCCGAACAGCACACTCGAACCCGTCGTATCGACGTAGGTGCGGATGGCCAGCGCAACCTCCTGCGGCATCTCCTGCAGCATGATCGGGAAGGCCGTCTCGGGCGTCACCACCAGTTGCGCGGGCTGCTCGGTCACCAGCTTGGTGTACAGCGCGAGCGACTGGTCGATGCCGATCTGCTCGAACTTGATGTTCTGCGGCACGTTGCCCTGCAGCAGGCGCACGGAGATGGGCTTGCCCACAGGCTGTGTCCACGCGACGGTGTGCAGCGGCCAGCCCGCCGCCAGCACGAGCACGCCCGCGCCGCCAGCCAGCCAGTGCAGGCGGCGCTCGGCGGCCACGCACAGCAGGCCGGCCAGCGTGGCCGCCATCGCCACGATGCCGTACACGCCGATGAGCGGTGCGTAGCCGGCCAGCGGGCCGTCGGTGTGGGCGTAACCGCCGTTGATCCAGGGAAAGCCCGTCCACATCGTGCCGCGCAGCCATTCGCTCAGCAGCCACGCCGCGCCGAAGATGAGCGCGCTGGCCGCACCGCCCACCTTGCGCCCGCGCACCAGCCATTGCCACAGCCACGCCGCCAGCGCCGGGTGCAGCGCCAGGTAGGCCGAGAGGGCCAGCACGGCGATGACCGACATCCACGCCGGCATCTCGCCGTAGACGTGCATGCTGATGTACAGCCACCAGATGCCGGACAGGAACCAGCCCAGCCCGAACGCAACGCCGACCCACGCCACGTCGCGCAGCCGCGAGGCACGCTGCGCCAGCGCCGCGAGACCCGCCAGCGACAGGATCTGCAGCCACCACCAGTGGTTGGGCGCAAACGACAGCGTATGCATGACGCCCAGCAGCGCCGCCAGCGGCAGCGCAAAACGGAGCTGGGCGAGCGGCACAGCCGGGGCGTCCTGCCGGCGGGAGGACGCCCCGGCAGGGGAGGAGAACTGAGCGCGCACGGAAGAATCAGGCGGGGTTGGAACTGGAGGTGCCGGCCGACGCATCGCCGCCGGACGCGGTCAGGCGACGCACCAGCACCATCTGCACCTGGCGTGCATCGGCGCGCAGCACGTCGAACTGGAATGTGCCCAGGACGATCTTCTCGCCCCGGTGCGGCACGCGGCCGAGGTGGTTGGCGAGCAGCCCGCCGATGGTATCGACGTCTTCGTCGGAGAAGTGCGTGCCGAAGGCGTCGTTGAACTGGCTGATCTCGGTCAGGCCGCGCACGCGCATGTGGCCGTCGGCGGTGGCCAGGATGTTGTCTTCTTCCTGGTCGAAGTCGTATTCGTCTTCGATGTCGCCGACGATCTGTTCGAGCACGTCTTCGATGGTGATCAGGCCCGCCACGCCGCCGTACTCGTCGACGACGATGGCGATGTGGTTGCGGTTGACGCGGAAGTCGCGCAGCAGCACGTTCAGCCGCTTGGATTCGGGAATGAAGACCGCCGGGCGCAGCATGTCGCGCAGGTCGAAGTCTTCATCGGTATAGAACCGCAACAGATCCTTGGCCAGCAGGATGCCGATGATGTTGTCGCGGCTGCCTTCATACACGGGGAAGCGCGAGTGCGCGGTTTCCTGCACGAAGGGGATGAATTCAGACGGCGCGTCGGCGATGTTGAGCGCGTCCATCTGCGCGCGCGGGATCATGATGTCGCGCGCGCACAGGTCGGAGACCTGGAAGACGCCTTCGATCATCGACAGGGAGTCGGCGTCGATCAGGCTGCGCGCGTGCGCGTCTTGGAGGATTTCCAGCAGCTCGGCCCGCGATTCGGGCTCGGGCGAAATGAGGTCGGTCAGGCGTTCGAGCAGCGAGCGGGGTTTGTCGGCCGGCTTCGGACTGGGATACGGATCATTCATGGCGCATAGGCGCGTCGTTAAACATCGGCCCAGCATACACCAAAAGGCCAGCCGCCCCGATGACGGGGGCGGCCGATTCGTGGCCGGGGTCTAGTGCGCGATCGGATGTGATCCGTAATTCGCTCAAAGTACGCGTCGGGGGGGCGGTGTCTAGTCGGTCCCGCCCGGCTGGTTGCCGTTGCCTTGGTCGCCGGCGTTGCCCTGGGTGTCGCCCTGGTGGATGTCATCGCCGCTGCCGCGGTCTTCATGGTGGTGACCACCGCCGTCGTGGGCACCGTGATGGCCGTCATCGCCACCTTCGTGGCCGTCGTGGCCGTGGCTGCCGTGATCGTCGCCACCCTCGCCATGCCCGTTGTGGCCTGGATCGTGATCACCACCGCGGTCATGGTCACCGCCGTGGTCGTGGTCATGGTCATGGTGCCCACCGTGATCGCCACCATGGCACCCGCACGGCGCCGGCGTTGGAGCCGGGGTTGGAGCCGGGGTTGGAGCCGGGGTTGGAGCCGGGGTTGGAGCCGGGGTTGGAGCCGGGGTTGGAGCCGGGGTTGGAGCCGGGGTTGGAGCCGGGGTCGGAGCCGGGGTCGGGCTCGGACTCGGACTCGGACTCGGACTCGGACTCGGACTCGGACTCGGACTCGGACTCGGGCTCGGGCTCGGACTCGGACTCGGACTCGGACTCGGGCTCGGGCTCGGGCTCGGGCTCGGGCTCGGGCTCGGGCTCGGGCTCGGGCTCGGGCTCGGGCTAGGGCTAGGGCTAGGGCTAGGGCTAGGGCTAGGCGACTTGCCAGGCGCCGGTGCTGGGGCTGGTGTGTTGTTGTTGGAAGGCGGTGGCGCCACGTTGTTGGTGGAAGGCGGCGCCGTGACGTTGTTGGGCGTCGACGCCGGTGCGGGCGTCGTGGCGGGGTCTGCCGGGTCGTTGCCGTGGTAGCGGTTGAGCGTGGTGAGGCCGCCGTAGGCCGTCCAGCGGCCGGCAATTTCCTTGTCCACGCCGGCGATCCAGTGGTCGCCGGTCGCGCCTACGCCAACCAGGGCCTGGCTGCTCGCGAAATCGTAGCCGCCGCCGATCAGCGCCTGCACGCTGGTGCTGCCGACCACCGTCTGCACGCGCGGCCGGATGGTCCCTTGTGCGATCAGCAGGTTGGCTTCGACGCCAACCACGCTGTTGCCGTCCGACACGTTGACGGTGCGGCAGCCGACCACGCCGCCGGGGTGCCACTTGCCGTCGAACACGATGACGATGCCGGCGTAGCACGATTGCCGATGATCGGCGTGCGCAATCCTGGGCGTGACCGCAAGCGCGGCACCGACACCCACGCCGACGAGCAGCGTGGCCCATGGAATGCTGTCCATGAAGCGTTGACGCATGATGACCTCCCCGCGGGGCCGCTCCCGTCTGTGCGCGGGTTGGCCCGTGACGCCTGTTGACGACGTCGTTCATAGAGCGCGCTCGAATGGCGGCTTATGTGTCGAGGATAGAAATCGCCAGAACAAAACCCATGCGCCGTATGGCCAGCGGCGCACGTGCCATTCGGCCGACGTGATGGGGCACATGCATGGGCGATTTGACCGGCGCGGCCATGCGCCGAATGGCGGAGGGGGTGCCGAAAACCGTTGCCAGTATTGGGTTTGCGGGAATGTTGGCTGATTCAGTGTTGAAACACTGGGCGAGCCCGCTGGGGCGCCGCCAACAAAAACGCCGGCACGAGGCCGGCGTCTTGCGATGAGGCGAGGCTCGCTTCAGCGGCTCGCGTACGGGTCAGGGAAGCCGAGGTCGGCCAGCACCTGCGTCTCGATGCCTTCCATCTCTTCGGCGTCGGCCGGGTCTTCGTGGTCGTAGCCCTGGGCGTGCAGCGCGCCGTGCACGATCAGGTGCGCGTAGTGGGCTTGCAGCGGCTTCTTCTGGTCCTTCGCTTCCTTCTCGACCACCGGGCAGCACAGCACGATGTCGGCAGCGACCGGGTCGTCCTCGCTCTCGGCGTACGAGAAGGTCAGCACGTTGGTGGCGTAGTCCTTGCCGCGGTAGGTGCGGTTGAGCGTGCGGCTCTCTTCCTCGCCCACGAAGCGCACGTTGAGCTGCGCATCGGCAAACAGCACCGGGGCGATCCACGCCTCGATGTCCTGCTCCTTGGGGCATGCCTTGCGGGCGGCGGCCTTGAGTTCGTCGCCGTGCTGCACGGTCAGCTCGAGCGTGAGCATCTCGGCGCCGGCCATGCCGTCGTCGAGGTCGTCTTCCACCGCCTCGGCCGGTTCGGCTTCGATGCGCAGCGTGATGCTGTCGTGGTGCTCGGGGCGCAGCGCCAGCATGGCGTGCGTGTTGGCGTCCGAGTGCTCGGCGACCAGGGTGATCACGCCATCGGCGGTGTCCGGCAGGCTGACGAGCAGGCTGCGGCCGTCGGCAAAGGCGATGCGCAGGGCGCTGGCATCCACCGTCTTCGGCTTGCCCTTGGCGTCGAATACGTCGACGCGCGGGCTGAGGGTGGCCGGAGCGGCAGGTTGGGTCTTCTTGGTCTTGGCTTTAGCCACGTTAGGTGTCCTTGTGCTGGGCATGGAATTCGTCGTAGGCCTCGATGATGCGTGCCACCAGTGGGTGCCGCACCACGTCGACGCTGGTGAAGCGCGTGATGGCCACGCCGCGCACGTCGCGCAGCACGTGCTGCGCTTCGATCAGGCCGCTCTTCTGGCCGCGCGGCAGGTCGATCTGCGTGGTGTCGCCGGTGATCACCGCCTTGGAGCCGAAGCCGATCCGCGTGAGGAACATCTTCATCTGTTCCGGCGTGGTGTTCTGCGCTTCGTCCAGGATGATGAAGGCGTGGTTGAGCGTGCGCCCGCGCATGTACGCGAGCGGCGCGATCTCGATCATCTGGCGCTCGAACATCTTCTGCGTCTTGTCGAAGCCGAGCAGGTCGTACAGCGCGTCGTAGAGCGGGCGCAGGTACGGGTCGACCTTCTGCGCGAGATCGCCGGGCAGGAAGCCGAGGCGCTCGCCGGCTTCCACGGCTGGGCGCGTCAGCACGATGCGCTTGACGGCGTCGCGCTCGAGCGCATCGACCGCGCACGCGACCGCCAGATACGTCTTGCCGGTGCCGGCCGGGCCGATGCCCAGCGACAGGTCGTGCGACAGGATGCTGCGCAGGTATTCGCGCTGCATCGGCGTGCGGCCATGCAGATCGGTGCGCCGCGTATGCAGCACCGGCGACAGGTCGTTGCCGTCGGGCACGTCGAGGCCCGTTTCCGGCACGTAGGCGCCATGCGCGGCCACCTGCCGGGTCTCCACCAGGCCGAGCTGGATATCGTCCACCGACAGCGGCTCGCGTGCGCCGTTGTAGAACGTTTCCAGCGCGTTGGCCGCGCCCTGCGCGTTGGCGCCGCGGACGGTGAACTTGCTGCCGCGCCGGCTGATGGTCACGTCCAGCGCCTGTTCGATCTGGCGCAGGTTCTCGTCCAGCGGCCCGCACAGGTTCTGCAGGCGCGCGTTGTCGTTCTTGGGCGCAACGAATTCAGCGGTGTTCGGTTTCATCAAATAGAGGAAGCGTGTCGATGATTAGTTGGCCGCGCCGACCACGCGCTGTTCCGTGACTTCGCCGCGCAGCGAGTGCGGGAAGGCCTGCACGATGCGCACGTCCAGCATCTGGCCGACCAGCTGGTCGCGGCGTGCTTGCGGCACATCGGGCAGGGCGAAGTTGACCACGCGGTTGTTCTCGGTGCGGCCGTGCAGCTCGGTCGGGTCGCGGCGCGACGGGCCTTCGACCAGGATGCGCTGCACGCTGCCGAGCATGCCCTGGCTGATGCGCACGACGTTCTCTTCGATGGTCGCCTGCAGGTGTTTCAGGCGTTCGAGCTTGACGGCCTGCGGCGTGTCGTCGTGCAGGTTGGCGGCTGGCGTGCCGGGGCGCGGGCTGTAGATGAAGCTGAACGAGGTGTCGTAGCCGATCTCGTGGATCAGGTCCATGGTCTTGGCGAAGTCCGCATCGGTCTCGCCGGGGAAGCCGACGATGAAGTCGGTCGCCACCGAGATGTCCGGCCGGATCGCGCGTAGCTTGCGGATGATGCTCTTGTATTCGAGCACCGTGTAGCCGCGCTTCATCGCCATCAGGATGCGGTCGGAGCCGTGCTGCACGGGCAGGTGCAGGTGGTTGACCAGCTTAGCGTTGGTGGCGTAGGCCTCGATCAGGCGCGCGGTGAATTCCTTCGGGTGGCTGGTCGTATAGCGGATGCGCTCGATGCCCGGGATCTCGGCCACGTATTCGAGCAGCAGGGCGAAATCGGCACGCTCGCTGGTGTCGCCCATCTTGCCGATGTAGGCGTTGACGTTCTGGCCCAGCAGCGTGACTTCACGCACGCCCTGTTCGGCCAGGCCGGCTACCTCGGCCAGCACGTCCTCGAACGGGCGCGAGACCTCTTCGCCGCGGGTGTAGGGCACCACGCAGTAGCTGCAGTACTTCGAGCAGCCTTCCATGATCGACACGAACGCCGACGGGCCTTCCACGCGCGCGGGCGGCAGGTGGTCGAACTTCTCGATCTCGGGGAAGGACACGTCGACCTGCGAGCGGCCGGTGCGGCGGCGCGCCTCGATCAGCTCCGGCAGGCGGTGCAGCGTCTGCGGCCCGAACACCACGTCCACGTACGGCGCGCGCGCCACGATGGAGGCCCCTTCCTGGCTGGCCACGCAGCCGCCGACGCCGACCACGAGGTCCGGCTTGAGCGCCTTGAGCGCTTTCATGCGGCCGAGTTCGGAGAACACTTTCTCCTGCGCCTTCTCGCGCACGGAGCACGTGTTGAAGAGGATCACGTCCGCATCTTCGGGCGTGTCGGTGGGGACGAGACCTTCAGCCGCATTGAGCACGTCGGACATCTTGTCCGAGTCGTACTCGTTCATCTGGCAGCCGTAGGTTTTGATGAAGACTTTTTTCATGTGCCGTTCGCAGTGGTTGACCTGGGGGCACGTGTTTCGTGGGGCGTCTTGACTACTGAGACTTCGACTGCGCGGCCGCTGCGGCCTTGTAGTCGTCGTCGCTGACGACCCAGGCGGTCAACAACTGCTGGTACAGGTCGAGCTGGTAGCGGACCTTGAACGTCTGCCCGACCACCGAGCCCGGCGGCAGCAGGCGCCCATCCAGCGACAGGATCCGCACGCCCGGTGCGAAGCGGATATCGGCGCTGGTGGTCCCGAAGCCGAACAGCAGGAAGCTGATCAGGCCGCCGCCGGTGCTCAGCGTGCCCGTGTTGACCGAGGTGACGGCCAACTGGGCGGCTGGGGCCGTCGCCGGAATGTTGCGCAGCACCTGCGCGTGGGCGGACAGCAGCGGAACCGATGCCGCCACGGCGGCAAAGGCGAGTGCGAGGACTTGACGTCGGGTGCGCATGGCGTCGTCAGGAGAAAGCCACCGCCGGGTGAGCGACCCGGCACACGAAACACGAGACAACCCGCAATTGTAACGCCCTGGGGCGCGGGGTGGCGTTTCCCTACAGCGTCTCGGCGATCTTGGCGGCCAGCGCCACACCGCTGAGGAAGGCGGCCTCCACGCGCGGGCCTTCGCACCAATCGCCGCAGGCGCCCAGGCGGGCGGCGGCGTCCCAGTGGCAGGGCGTGCCGGCCGATTGTTCCACCAGCGCGTGCGGCCACAGGTGGGCGGCCATCAGGGTCGGCTCCGGCGTGCCGGGGAAGGCCTCGGCAAAGCGGGCGTGCATGGCGTGCAGGGCTTGCTCGGGCGTGTCGCCGGCATGGGCGGCCGACCAGCCCGGCGAGGCGTGCACGACCCATGATTCGTCGACCATCACCCGGCCCGGCTTGGCGTTGTCGCGTGCGGCCCAGGCGAGCATGTCGTCGTCGATGCGGATGCCGTCGTACGGTACGTCCAGCGGCTGTGCAAAGCCCATCATCAATGCCCAGCACGGCGCGTAGCGGACCGGAGCGATGGTGTCCTGCAGTGCGGCCGGCGCGGCCGCGCCGTTGAACAGTGCCGGCAGCTCGGGCGCGGGCAGGGCCAGGGCGACGATGTCGGCGTGCACGGTGTCAGCGCCATCGCGCGTGAGCGTCCAGCGCTTGCCTTCGTGCGCTACGCGTGTGACGGCGTGGCCGAAGCGCACATCCAGCGGCGTGGCCAGGCTGCGCACCAGCGCGCCCATGCCGGGCAGGCCGACGTAACGCGCCTCGTCGCGCGTGTCGGCCACCAGGCCGCTGGCCGTGCGGTGGCCCCAGCGCGCCGGCCACGGCAGCACCGTGCCCTGGCGACGGGCGGCATCGACCGCGCGGCGGAAGGCTTCCGTACGCACGTTGAACGACTGCGCGCCGTGGTCAAAGGCGTAGGCCGGCGCGCCTTCCGGCAGCACCGTCGTCGCCAGCCGCCCGCCTACGCCGCCACTGCGCTCGTAGACGGTGGCGGCGATCCCCTCCGCGGCAAGCGCGTTGGCACAGGCAACACCGGCAATGCCGGCTCCGACGATGGCGATGGAAGGCTGGGTCATGGATGACGTGGTGGGCGGTGAGCGAGGTCGGTTGGCGAAACCCCGCCATGATAATCGGGTCGCGGGCCAATAAAAAACGCCACCCGAAGGTGGCGTTCCTGCGTCAAGCCGGCGGGGCTTAGAACTTGTAGCCGAGGTTCAGGCCGAAGACGAGCGGGTCGACCTTGATATCGGTCTTGTTGGTCGCCAGCAACTGGCCCTGCTGGCTGTAGATGTTGATGGTCGAGGTGGTCTTCAGCGGCAGGTAGGACACCGAGGCCGTGGCGAACACATTCTTGGCGACCTCGTACGACGCGCCGATGGTGGCCGTCGGCGTCCAGGAGCTCGACGATTCGGCGGTCACCCTGCCCGGGCCGGTCGGGATCTGGCCCATGCCCAGTTGCAGGGTCCGGCCGAGGTTCTGCATCGCGTTGACGAAGTTCGAGTTCAGGCGCAGGTTGGTGAAGAAGTTGTAGCTGACACCCGCGCCCACGAACGGGCGCAGCTTGTTCTGCGCCGTGCCGAAATGGTATTCGACCTGGACCGCCGGGCTCCACTCGCGCACCGTGGCGACCGGGTTGTTCTGCGGCAGGCCGAGGTTGATCAGCGTCAGCGAGCCGAGCACCGGGATCGGCGCGATCACGTTGCCGCTGCCATACAGGTTGAACTTGGGCGGCACGCCACCGACGAAGGTGCCGGCCCAGTTGTCGTCGAAGAAGTGGGTGAACGTGACCGACAGCGTATTGGCGTTGCTGACCTTCACGTCGGTGCCCGGCGACTGGTACGTGCCCAGGCCCAGCGCGCTGGTGGTGGTGGTCAGCGGCGAGGCCGAATCCATCGGACGGATGTTGAACCAACCCACCGCCATGATGTTGCGGCCCCACACGTAGTCGTCCATAAAGCCGCTGAAACCGCGGCCACTGCTGCCAGTGCTTGCGCTGGCATCGGCGGTGGCTTGAGCGTGGGCGAGGGGAGCAGCGAGCAGGCAGGAAGCGGCGCAGGCGAGTGCTGCTGCAAAGCGGTGGGTGTGGCGGGTCATGTGGTTTGTCTCTCTGTTGTATGTGATTATTTTTTCGCCAAATGTGTGGCGATTTGTCTGGTGCAGCATAACGCAGCGATTCTGCTGCATTGATCGAAGTTTTCCTCTAGCTGACACGCCTGCAACAGGGGTTTCCCCTATGCGTGTTTCAAACGCTCCGCCGGACGGCGGAGCGTTTGAAGATGCCGTTCCGCGGGCGATTTGGTTAGAACTTATATTCCGGATTTTTGGGGCTGAAGGTCTGGTCGTTCCAGGTCTTGCGCGCGACGTTTTCGATCACGATTTTCTCGAGCTGATTGCCCGATTCGTCCCAGGCCTCTTCGGCACGGATCCATGGGTTCTTGAGATCGAAATACAGGCGCACGCGCTTGGCGTAGAACGCGGGCGGCCCGCTCGGTGCGTCCCGGGTCAGGCGCAGCATGCGCTCGCCGTCTTCCGTGACGATCTTCACCTCGTCGAACTTGCCGGAGTGGCCGGCCGCGGCATAGGCGCGCGCATCCCGCTCCAACGAATCGACCATGAACTGCAACCCCAGCTCGCGCGCGGTGTGGTTGGACTGCGACTTGGCCAGCGTGCCATCCAGCGCGCTCCAGATGGCGGCAAAGCCGAACAGGCCGCCCAGGTGGCCATACATCTCGTCGCGGCGCACGGTCTCGTCGTAGATGATTTCCTGGCCGGCGCGCGCGCCGCCCTTGAGCCAGCGCGCGTAGACCTGGCGCGGCGCGTTGCGATAACGGACTTCCATCAAGGCCGGCTGGCTCTGCCACTGGTCCTTCACGCGCTCCTGGCGGCGCATGCGGTATTCGTATTCGGGCAGCCGGTCGACTTCAGTGCGCAGCCAGCGCGTGAGCGTGCCGGGCTTCAACGCGCCTACCATGGCGAGGAGATCGCCGTCGGGCCACGTCGCCAGGCTGCCGTCGCGCACGTGCGACCCTAACCAGGTGGCCTGCCCGGCGACGTCCATGGCGGCAAAGCTGGCGACGGCGGCGGATTGCGCGGGCGCGGCCGATGCAGCGTCGGCCGGCGGCACCGCTTGCGGTTGGGCCCAGGCGCCGGCCGTCCAGGCCAGCGCCGTGGCGAGCACAAGGGAGCGGATCTGCATGTGTGCCTCCGGTCTCGGTGGATGCGGTTTGCGATGGGTCAGCCCTGCGCGGCGCGGGCGCGACGGATGTCCGGGTCGGCATCGCGCAGCTCGCGGCGCAGGATCTTGCCGACTGTCGATTTCGGCAGCTCCTCGTGGCGGAACTCGACCATGCGCGGCATCTTGTAGCCGGTCAGGTGGGCGCGGCAGTGCGTGAGCAGGTCGGCCTCCGTCAGCGCGCCGTTGCGCGGCACCACGATGATCTTCACGCGCTCGCCCGCCACCGGGTCCGGCACGCCGATGGCCGCCACCTCCAGCACGTCCGGGTGCAGCGCGACCACGTCTTCGATCTCGTTGGGGTACACGTTGAAGCCGGAGACCAGGATCATGTCCTTCTTGCGGTCGATCAGGCGGATGTAGCCGCGCGGGTCCATCACGCCGATGTCGCCGGTGGAGAACCAGCCATCGGCGTCGATGGACTTGGCGGTCTCGTCGGGGCGCTGCCAGTAGCCGCGCATGACCTGGGGCCCGCGCACCTGCAGCTCGCCGGGCTCGCCCAGCGGCGCGATGCTGCCGTCGTCGCGCAGAAAGCGCACCTCGGTGGACGGCGCCGGCAGCCCGATCGAGCCGGTGAACTCGCTGATGTCCGGTGGGTTCATCGTCACCACCGGCGAGCACTCGGTCAGGCCATAGCCCTCGACGATGGTGTGGCCGGTCACCTGCTTCCAGCGCTGGGCGATCGCGCGCTGCACCGCCATGCCGCCGCCGATGGTGATCTTCATGGCCGAGAAATCGCGCTTGGCGAACTCCGGGTCTTCCAGCAGCGCATTGAACAGCGTGTTGACACCCGCGATGCCCGAGAAGCGCTCGTTGCGCAAGATGAAGAGCACGCGCTTGGTGTCGCGCGGATTGGCGATCAGGATGTTGCGCCCGCCGCGCGTCATGAACATCAGCAGGTTCACCGTGAGCGAGAAGATGTGGTACAGCGGCAGCAGCGTGACGTTGGATTCCGCCTCGTCGCTGGAGATGCTCTTGGACCACTCCTCGGCCTGCAGCAGGTTGGCGATGATGTTGCGGTGGGTGAGCATCGCGCCCTTGGCCACGCCCGTGGTGCCGCCGGTGTATTGCAGGAAGGCGACGTCCTGTGGCGCCAGTGGCACTGGCTGCAGCGTGCGTCCACGCCCGGCGGCCAGTGCGTCGCGCAGGCCGATCGGTGAGGGCAGCCGGTAGGCCGGCACCTGTTTCTGCACGTGGCGCATCAGGAAATTCAGCGCTCGGCCCTTCAGGTTGATGGCGCCGCCCATCAGGTCGCCAATACCGGTCACGACGATGTTGCGCACTTGCGTGCCCGGCAACGCCTGCTCCAGCGTGCGCGCGAAGTTCTCGAACACCACGATGGTCTGCGCGCCCGAGTCACGCAGCTGGTGGGCGAGTTCCGTCACCGTATAGAGCGGGTTGACGTTGACGACGATGGCGCCCGCCATGAGCGTGCCGAACAGGCACACCGGGTATTGCAGGCTGTTGGGCAGCATGATCGCCACGCGGTCGCCCTTCTTGACGCCGCGCGACTGCAGCCACGCCGCGAAGTGCTTGGCCTGGCGTTCGCATTCGCCGTACGTCATTTCCGTGCCGACGCTGACATAAGCGCTGCGGTTGCGGTACTTCTCCACCGATTCGCGGAATACCTCGGCCAGCGAGTGGTAGCGGTCGGGGTTGATGTCCGCCGGCACGCCGTCGGGATACGACTTGAGCCAGAGTCGGTCGGTCAGGCTGTTGCGTTCGGCAACGGTGTTCATGGCGTCTCCTCCATGGGGTCGCGGCGAATCGTAGTTGTATGCCGCTGGGCGTTGGGGTGGTGGGCCGGTTCCCGTGGCGGCCCGCAGGATGCGTGCTACATCTGTTCAGGGCGCTCCAGGATGGCGACCACGCCTTGCCCGCCCGCCGCGCAGATCGACACCAGCCCGCGCCCGCTGCCGCGTTGCGCCAGCATCTTGGCCAGCGTGGCGACGATGCGCCCGCCGGTGGCGGCAAACGGATGGCCGGTGCCCAGCGAGCTGCCATTCACGTTCAGCTTGCTGCGGTCGATGCTGCCCAGCGGTGCCGCGCGGCCGAGCTTCTCGCGGCAGTATTCGGGCGATTCCCATGCCGCCAGCGTGCACAGCACCTGGGCCGCGAAGGCCTCGTGGATCTCGTAGTAGTCGAAGTCCTGCAGCGTCAGGCCGGCGCGCTGGAGCATGCGCGAGACGGCATAGGCCGGCGCCATCAGCAGGCCCTCGTTCTGCTCGGGCGTGCCACTGAAGAAATCGACGGCGGCGGTATCCGCGCACGTCATGTAGGCGAGCACCGGCAGGTTGTGCGCGCGCGCCCAATCCTCGCTGGCCAGCAGTACGCACGAGGCCCCATCGGTGAGCGGCGTGGAATTGCCGGCGGTGAGCGTGCCGGCGGCGCTGCGGTCGAACACTGGCTGCAGCTTGGCGAGCTGTTCGGCGCTGAGGTTGCCGCGCAGGTTGTTGTCGCGGTCTAGGCCCAGGTGGGCGGTCATCAGGTCGGTGAAGAAGCCGCGTTCGTAGGCGGCGGTGAGGTTCTGGTGGCTGCGCAGGGCGAGTGCGTCCTGGTCTTCGCGGCGGATGCCCCAGCGCTTGGCCATCTGCTCGCAGTGCTCGCCCATGGAGAGGTTGGTGCGCGGCTCGCTGTTGCGTGGCAGCAGGGGGCGCACGAACATCGATGGTCGCAACCCTGCCAGCGCCTTGATGCGTTCGCCGGTCGATTTGGCACGGTTGGCCTCCAGCAGGATCTTGCGCATCTTTTCGTTCAGGCCGACGGGCGCATCAGAGGTGGTATCCGTGCCACCGGCGATGCCCACCTCAATTTGCCCGAGCGCGATCTTGTTGGCGACCAGGATGGCAGCCTCCAGCCCGGTGCCGCAGGCCTGCTGCACGTCGTACGCGGGCGTTTGCTTGGCCAGCGTGGTGGACAGCACCGACTCGCGCGTGAGGTTGAAATCGCGCGCGTGCTTGATGACGGCGCCCGCCACCACCTCGTCCAGCCGCTGGCCGTGCAGGTTGAAGCGGTCGATCAGACCCTGCAGTGCGGCGGTCAGCATCTGCTGGTTCGACGCGGTGGCGTAGGCCGTATTCGAGCGGGCGAACGGGATGCGGTTGCCCCCGAGGATGGCGACGCGGCGCACCTGCGCGTTGACGAGCATGGGTTCAGTCTCCGGAGTGTGGTGGGAGCGGCAGCGTCAGCACGCCGCGCAGATAGGGTTTGTCGCCAGACGCGTCGCGCACCTCGAACGCTTCAGGCGCCGACGACGCGCCGCGCCACAACGTGGCCGTGCCCGGCAGCATCAGCGGTGCCTTGAACTCGACCGTCACCTCGGCCTGGGCCACCGGTGTCTCGGGCAGCAGCGCCGCCAGCGCGCGCGCCTTGGTCCACATGCCATGCGCGATCGGGTGGGCAAAGCCGAATAGCCGCGCGCCGAGGCCGGACACGTGGATCGGGTTCCAGTCGCCCGACACGCGCGCATAGCGGCGGCCGGTGTCGGCGGGGATCGCCCATTGGCCGTCGGGCGCCAGATCCGGTGCGGTGGGCAGCGCGATGAGCGGCGCGCCCTGCGGTGCGGCCACGCCCACGCGCAAGTACGTTGACAGCGATTGCCACACCACCGTGCCCGCCCGCAGGATGACGGTCTCGATGGCGAAGGCCTGGCCGCGCGCATGCTGGAACAACCGGCGTGGGCGCACCTCCACGCGCACGCGCTCACCGACCTCCAGCGGACGGTGCTGGCGGATGGTGTTGCCCAGATGCACCAGGCCGATGACGGGGAACGGAAACGCCGTCTCCGTCATCAGCATCAGCTGCAGCGGAAAGCCGAGCAGATGCGGATACGTCATTGGCACGCCATGCGCCGGCGAGAATCCGCATACCGCCGCGTACTGCGAAATGTGCTCGGCATCGAGCGGCACTTCCTGCCGTACCAGCGTGCGTCGGGGCAGCGGCCCTCCGCGCTTGCCCTTGCGCTGCGACAGCAACGCACGCCACGCCAGCGCCCCCGTCGACGGCGGCACCACCACCAGCAACTGCGTGCTGGCGAAGGCAGGCGGCACCGGCTGGCGGGATGGAGCGAGCGTGCGCATGGGGGCGAGCTTGGTCATGTCGTCACGCGCCCAGCAGGCTCTGCCCGCACACGCGCACCACGTTGGCGGTCACGCCGGTGGACGCGGGGCAGGCGAACCAGGCAATGGTCTCCGCCACGTCTACGGGCAGGCCGCCCTGGCTCATCGCGTTCATGCGGCGGCCGGCCTCGCGGATGGCGAACGGCACCGCCGCCGTCATCTGCGTCTCGATAAAGCCCGGGGCCACCGCGTTGATGGTGATGCCGCGCTCGGCCAGCGCCGGCGCGCTGGCCTGTACCAGCCCGATCACGCCGGCCTTGGACGTCGCATAGTTGGTCTGCCCCAGGTTGCCCGCAATGCCGCTGATGGACGACACGCAGACGATGGCCCCGCCCGCCCGCAGCGCGTTGGCCGCCAGCAATGCATCGTTGATCTGCAGCTGTGCGCTCAGATTGATGTCGAGCACGCTGCGCCAGGCGGCTTCGGTCATGCGGGCGATGGTCTTGTCGCGCGTAATGCCGGCGTTGTGCACGAGGATGTCGATGCCACCCAGGGCAGCGAGTTGCTGCGCGAGCTGAGCCGGCGTCTCCGGTGCGGCGATGTCATAGGCAAGAGTCTCGCCGCCGACCTCCTGCGCCACGGCGTCGAGCGCCTGCTGCGCGGCCGGCACGTCCAGGCACAGCACCCGTGCGCCGTCACGCGCCAGCACGTGCGCAATCGCCGCGCCGATGCCGCGCGAAGCGCCGGTCACCAGCGCGGTCCGCCCGGCCAGCGGCTTCTGCCAGTCCACCGAGACTTGCGCGGCCGGCCGCACGCGCACCACCTGCCCCGACACATAGGCCGAGCGCGCCGACAGCAGAAAGCGCAGCGTCGACGCCGCCACATTCTCCGCACCCTCGGCCACGTAGACGAGCTGCGCCGTGCAGCCGCGCCGGATCTCCTTGCCCAGTGAACGCGTCAGCCCTTCCAACGCGCGCTGGGCGATGGCTGCCTGCGGCGTCCTGCAACCCTCCGGCGGTCGGCCGATCACCACCACGCGCCCGCAGCGGCCAATGGCGCGCACGCCGTCGTGGAATACGTGATACAGCGCATCCAGCCCCTCGGTCGACGTGATGCCCGTGGCGTCGAAGACGATGCCGCCGATGCTGTCGTACGCCTCGCCTTCCTTGCCCGTCGGCGCCACGAAGCGGCCGGTGATCTGCCCATGCCGGTTGGCCGCACCGAGCCATGCCGGGTCGCTCTCATGAAAGCGCGTGGGCACGCCGATCTCGGCAAACAGCGCGGCCAGCGTCTCGCGCAGCGCACCGCCCGGCGCGGCGCCCACCAGGAAGGGGCCGACAAACTCAGGCGCGTCCGGCTGATAGCGGCGCAGCGGCACCGGTTGCGGCAGGCCGAGGTTGGCCGACAGCCATTTGCCGAAACCGGAACCAACGAAATCGAGGTACTTGTCTTGCATTGTTGTTGTCGTGGATCAGGCTGCGTGGCGTTCGGCGGCGTGCAGGGCAGCGAGCGCGTCCTTGCGGCGCTGCAGGTCGGCCAACAGATTGAAGTCGGGTGGGAAGTCGTCCACGGCGACGGCGTGCTCGCCATAGCGGGCGTAGTCGCGCAGTTGCGTGCGTTCGTCCTCGCTGATGAGGTTCTGTGCCACGGCTTGCGACGTCCACGCTTCGAACTCGGGCAGGCTTTGCGGCACGGGCGGCAGCTTGCCTGCGCGGATGGCGGGTTTCAAGCGCTGCTCGATCGCATCGACTTGCGGTTGCAGGCGGAAGGCGGCTTCGCCATAGGCGATCGGGTCGATCTCGGGCGCCGGGCAATACGAGTCGGCGACCAGGCGCTCGCGTGCGGCCCCCGGCGTCTGCATGAGTTCGGCCACCTGTGCGGCCAACGTATCCGCCGGCTTGCGATAGGGCGAACCGAACGGGAAGGTCAGCGCGCGCAGCACGCCTGCCACGCGGCGGTTCGGGAAGTTGGCCAGCACGCCGTCGAGCGCTTCGTACGCACGGGCCAGCGCGTCCTGCACCGACCAGTGCATCAGCGCTGCGTCCTCGGCGGGGCGCCCTTCGTCTTCAAAGCGCTTGAGCGCGGACGAGATCAGGTAGAGCTGCGAGAGGATGTCGCCCAGCCGCCCGGTGATGCTCTCGCGACGCTTGAGCGTGCCGCCCAGCGAGAACATCGAGACATCCGACAGCAGCGCCAGTGCGGTCGAGAACCGGTTGACGGCCTGGTAGTAGCGGCGCATCTCCGGCGCGGCATTGGACGGCGCCGGTGCCACGCGTCCGCCCGACACGGCATGCAATGCCGCGCGCACCAGGTTGCCCGCAATGAACGCACCGTGCCCGAACAGTGCCGCGTCGAACGCGCGCAGCGTCTTGGCCGAATCGTCGCCCTGCGCCGCCGTCATCTCGCGCAGCACGTACGGATGGCAGCGGATCACCCCCTGCCCGAAGATGATCAGGCAGCGCGTCATGATGTTCGCGCCTTCCACCGTAATGGCGATCGGCACCTGCTGATACGCGCGCGCCAGGAAGTTGTTCGGCCCCATGCAGATGCCCTTGCCGCCAACGATGTCCATCGCGTCGTTGATCACGTCGCGCGCGCGCTCGGTCACGTGGTACTTGGCGATGGCGGAGATGACCGAGGGCTTCTCGCCGAGGTCCACCGCCAGCGCAGAGAGGCGCCGCGCCGCATCCATCATGTAGAGGTTGCCGCCCATGCGGCCCAACGCTTCCTGGATGCCCTCGAACTTGCCGATCGGCGTGCGGAACTGGCGGCGCACGGCGGCATAGGCGCCGGTGGCGCGCACCGCCAGCTTGGCCAGCCCCACGTTGGACGACGGCAGCGAGATCGCGCGGCCCGCCGCCAGGCATTCCATCAGCATGCGCCAGCCACGGCCGACCTGCGCCTGCCCGCCGATCACCCAGTCGATCGGGATGAACACGTCGTTGCCCGAGTTCGGGCCGTTCTGGAACACCGCGTTGAGCGGCCAGTGGCGGCGCCCGATGTTCACGCCCGGGTGGTGGGTCGGGATCAGCGCGCAGGTGATGCCGGGCGCCTTGTCAGCGCCGAGCAGCCCGTCCGGGTCGACCGCGCGGAAGGCCAGGCCCAGCACCGTCGCGATGGGCCCCAGCGTGATGTAGCGCTTGCTCCAGGTCACGCGAAAGCCCAGCGTCTCGCGGCCTTCGTGCATGCCGCGGCAAACCACGCCCACGTCGGGGATGGCGGCGGCGTCCGAGCCGGCGTAGGCGTTGGTCAACGCGAAGCAGGGGATCTCTTCACCGCGCGCCAAGCGCGGCAGGTAGTGGTTCTTCTGCGCCTCGGTGCCGTAATGCAGCAGCAGCTCGGCGGGGCCCAGCGAGTTCGGCACCATCACCGACACGGTGGCCGCCGAGCAGCGCGTGGCCAGCTTCATCACCACCTGCGAGTGCGCATAGGCCGAGAAGCCTTTGCCGCCGTACGCCTTGGGAATGATCATGCCGAGGAAGCCGGCCTGCTTGGCATACGCCCAGGCCTCGGGCGACATGTCTTGCCAGACCTGCGTGGTCTCCCAATCGTTGGCGAGGTCGCACAGTTTTTCGGTTTCAATGTCGAGGAAGGATTGTTCCTCGGGCGAGAGGCGCGGCGCGGGGGCCGAGAGCAGGCGCTTCCAGTCGGGGCGGCCGGAGAACAACTCCGCATCCCACCACACGGTGCCGGCTTCGATCGCGTCGCGCTCGGTGGGCGACATCTCCGGCATGATCTTGCGGAACATCGCCAGCACCGGCCGCGTGATGAGCACGCGGCGCAGCGGCTTGAGCGTGAGCAGCGTGGCCGGCAGTACGAAGACGATGGCCAGCGCGGCGGTGGCGACCGGGCCGACCAAGCCGAGCCACGCGCCAGCCGCCAGCCATGCGGCCGAGCCAATCAGCCACGCCAGTGCCGAAGCCTCCATGCTGGCCAGGCCGAGCACGCCAATACAAAGCAGGACGATCCAGATCGTCATGTGGGTCTCCAGTGTGTGCCCTCGCCGGGGCGCCCGATTTGGGTCAGGCGCCCGGTGAACGGCGTGCCAACCGCGAGAGCAAGCCGGTCAGGCGTTCGGGCTGCGCCAGGGGCGCATCGGGTTGGCCGGGAAGATGGCGCGCGCGGCGTTACTGCGGCGGATGGCCAGGGCACGCGTGCGTGCGGTGGGTGTGACCGGGGCGTCGTCGTGGTCATCGCCGGCGTGGTTGTCGGCGATGTCGGCGGCGTCGGCGGCGTCCTCGACAGCGTCATCGGCGCTGGCGCGTGGCGCGGGTGTGCGGCCGAAGAGATCGCCGGGGAAGGGCGAGGCGGCGGTTGCGGTGGTCGTGGTGGTCTGGATGGGCGCGCGCTCGTTGCTGCGGCCGGGGGTGCCGTTGCTGGTGACGCGTCCGCTGTTGCCGTTGCCTTGGCCATGGGGGCCACCGGTGGTGTCGTCGCTGGACGGCACCACCGAGGGGTGCTGCGCTTCGGCCAGCTCCACCACCTGATCCAGCGCGTTCTCTTCGTTGGCGGGCAGCGGGGCGTTGAGCGTGGCCACCACCAGCGCGGTCAGGCGCGCCAGCAGCGAGGCATCGTTCATCGGCTTGCCCTGCGTGAACAGCGGCAGCAGGTTGTTGAGGTCGTCGCCCGCCAGCACGCCTGCAAGAGCCTTGAGCGCGAAGTGCAGGCGCCAGCCGAGCTCCGAGCGCGGCAGGCTGGGCAGCGCGCGCGAAAACGCCTCGAAGAAGCGATCGAACACCGGCGCGTAGTGGCCGAGCAGGTAGCCCTGCACGAACGGCGAGGTGTCGGAATACACGCGGCCCATCAGGCGCAGGAAGGCGGGGCCGCCGGTGTCGGGGTTGCGCGCCATCTGCAGCGCGGGCACGAAGAGGGCGCCCAGCACGTGGTCGCAGGTCATGCCCTGCGGCCAGCGCGCCTCGCACGCCGTCAGCAGCGCCAGGCGGCGCGTGTTGAGCGGATCGAGCCGGCGCCCGAGCACCGACTGCATCAGCGCTTCCTTGCTGCCGAAGTGATAGTTGACGGCGGCCAGATTGACCTTGGCGCGCGCCGTGATCTGCCGCAACGACATCGCCTCGTAGCCGAACTCGATGAACAGCAATTCGGTGGCCTCGAGAATGCGGCCTTTGGTGTCGCCTGCTCCGGGACGTCCCATGTCTCCTACCTCGTCGTTTTTGGTCCGAATTCGTCGTCGCTTGCTGCGGTGCAGCGCCCGAAACATACGATTCAAACGCATGTATGTGGTGGTCCGGGCATGTTAGGAACAGACGTTTGAAAACGCAAAGTTCCTAATTCGAGCGCGGACTCTAGACGAGGGTAGGCTGCCCGGGCAGTGTATGAAACACGCGGGCTACCGTGTGAGTGGGCGCAAACATCCTGAATTGTAGAAAGTTGTTCGCGCCCCAGGCGTCGGGTCAACCGATGGGATGAAGGCCGCCGAAAAACGCGGCAGCGTTTTGTGCGAGGGTGGGGAGGTGATAGCCGCCTTCCTGCACGACCAGCGTCGGCAGGCCGATGGCGCCGATCGCCTGGCCGAGGCAGCCGAAGCCCTCGGTCGACACGTCCACCTGCGATTGCGGATCTTCGCGGTAGATGTCGAAGCCGAGCGACAGCACCAGTGCTTCCGGCTGGAAGCGTTCGAGCGCGCCGATGGCCTCCTCCAGCTTGGCGAAGAACACCGACTCCGGAGAGCGATGCGGCATCGGCAGGTTCACGTTGTGGCCAAGGCCATCGCCCGCGCCGCGCTCGTCATCAAAGCCGGCGACGACCGGGTAGAAGTTGGTCGGATCGCCGTGGATGGAGACGTAGAGCACGTCGGCGCGGTCGTAGAAGATCTCCTGGATGCCCTGGCCGTGGTGCATGTCGGTGTCGAGGATGGCGACACGCTTGAACTTCGCACGCAATGCCTGCGCGGCGATGGCGGCGTTGTTCAGGTAGCAGAAGCCGCCGGCGGCTTCGCGGCGCGCGTGGTGGCCGGGCGGGCGGCACAGGGCGTAGGCGAAGCGCTCGCCGCTGAGGAGGGCACTCGCGCCGGCCGCCGCGCTTTGCGCCGACCAGTACGCCGATCGCCACGTATTCGCGCCGACCGGGCAACTGCCGTCAGCCAGGTAGCGTGCCGCCTGGGCCAGTACGCCGCGCAGCGCATTCGGCTCGCGCACGAAGATGTTGGACATGACCTCGTCGCCCCAGTCTTCGGGTAGGCGGCGCCAGTCGGCGTGGGCGTCCTGCAGGAAGCGCAGATAGGGCTCGCCATGCACGGCGACCAGCGGGGCGAAGCCATGATCGTCGGGCTGGGCGATGGTGAAGCCGAGATCGCGCGCGGCCTGCAGCAGGTTGCGCGCGCGTTCGGGCACCTCCTGCGGCGTGCGCATCTTGCCGCGCGAGTAGTAGCTCTGCGGATGGTGCAGCAGCTGTTCGGGATGGAAGAACGTCAGCATGGGTGAAGCAGGTTGAGGATGAGCATTACGCCTGCACGGCATCGACATCGGTGGCCGTGGTGCGGCCGCGCTGGCGCGCATCGACGGCGATGATGCTCACCAGCGACACACCGGCCAGCAGCGTGTAGAACACCGCCAGCGGCCACCATTCGCCATGAAAGCGCTGCGCGAGGATGGTGCCCACCAGCGGCGTGAGCCCGCCCGCCACCGCGCCGCACACCTGGTACGACAACGAGATCGCCGAGTACCGCACGCGCGTCTCGAACACGCCCGACACGAAGCCGGCGATGACCGAGTAGAAGCTCGCCATGCACACCACGGCCAGCGCGATGCCCAGCACCAGCATCGGTGCCTGGCGCGTCTGCACCAGCAGGAACATCGGATACGGCGAGGCCATCGCCAGCAGCGCCATCAGCTTGAGGAAGCGCGCGCCGCCGAGCTTCTCGGCGAGCCACGCCGCCAGCGGCTGCACGAGGAACTGGATGATCGCCACGGCGAACAGGCAGTCGAGGATCAGCGTCTTGGGCAGCGACAGGTACTGTGTCGTGTACGCGATCATGAAGGTGTTCGTGAAGTACACGCCGGCAATGCCGATGGTGTTGGCGCCGATGCACAGCAGCACCGGCACGCGCGCCGTACGCCAGACCTCGGCGATCGGCAGCTTGGCCGTCTTGCGCTGCGCCTGCACCTGCGCAAACTCGGGCGATTCGTTCACGCCCAGGCGGATCGCCACGCCCACCAGCAGCAGCACCGCGCTGGCGAGGAAGGGCAGACGCCAGCCCCAGTCCATGAATACGTCTTTCTCCATCGACGTGACCAGGCGGAAGGCCAGCAGCGACAGGATCAAACCGGCCGGGCTGCCGAGCTGCGCGAACGACGCGAAGAAGGTGCGGCGGCCCTTGGGTGCGTGTTCGCCCGCCATCAGCACCGCGCCGCCCCATTCACCGCCCACCGCGATGCCCTGCACCACGCGCAGCAGCACCAGCAGCACGGGCGCCAGGGCGCCGGCCGTCGCATAGGTCGGCAGCAGGCCGATGCCGATGGTGGCCAGGCCCATCATCGTGAGCGTGATCATCAGCGCCTTCTTGCGGCCGATGCGGTCACCCCAGTGGCCGAACACGATGCCGCCCAGCGGCCGCGCGAAGAAGCCGACGGCAAACGTGCCGAACGAGGCGAGTGTGCTGAGGAACGGATCGCCACCCGGGAAGAACAACGGCCCGAACACGAGTGCTGCAGCGGTGGCGTAGATGTAGAAGTCGTACCACTCGATCATGGTGCCGACAAAGGCGGCGGTGGCCGCGCGCGCGGGCTGGCGCCCGCCGGGGTGAGACGGTTGCATGGGTAGGCTCCTCACATTTTTTGAGCCCGCCGCATCGAGGCGGCGGATGCGTGTTTATTGCCGGTTGACGGGTATTAGTCAAATTCTGAATACTTATCGTTTGTATAAGTTGAACTCATATTCGTCGCCATGGAACCCTCCGCCCTTGATCCCGCGCTGGTTAGCGACCGACTCGACTGGAACCTCCTGCGCACGTTCTTGACCATCGTTCACGAACGCAGCATCAGCCGGGCGGCAGTGCGGCTGCATATCACGCAGCCGGCTGTGAGCTTGGCGCTGCGGCGGCTGGAGGATCAGCTTGGCCATACGCTCATCGAGCGGCGCGGCTCGCACTTCCGCCTTACGCGTGTCGGCGAGGATGTATTGCGTATCGCCACCGATGTCTACGGCAACGTCGCGCGGCTGGGCTCCGAGCTGGGCGAGCCGCAGGATGATGTGAGTGGTGTGCTGCATCTGCTCACCGTCAGCCGCATCCACTCGGGCGTGTATGACGAGTGTCTGGCGGCGTTTCATCGGCATCACCCGCGTGTCGATCTGCAGGTGGAGGTGATGCGCAGCGCGGACATCCTCGATGCGCTGGCGCAGAAGCGTGCGGGCATCGGGCTGAGCCTGTGCCGCACGCCGATCGACAAGCTGGAGCGGCAGCTCTTCTTGCGGCAGCGCTATGCGGTGTTCTGCGGGCGGCATCACCGGCTGTTCGGGCGGACGGGCTTGTCGATCAGTGATCTGCTCGGCGAGAACTTCGTCTCGTTCATGAGCGACCAGTTGGGGGATGCCTTGTCGCCGCTGGCGGTGTTTCGGGATCAGCAGGGCTTTACCGGGCGTATCGTCGCCACGTCGCCGAGCCTGGATGAGATCAAGCGGTTGGTGTTTGCGGGCTATGGGATTGGGTGCTTGCCGGAGCACATCGTGGCGGAGGATCTGGCGCAGCAGCGGTTGTGGCGGTTGCCGCCGGAGGAGGGGGTGGCGGATATCGATCTGTATCTGTTGTGGCACAAGGAGCGGCGCCTGGCACCCGCTGAGACGGCGTTCCTGGCGCACTTTCGGCGGTATATGGCGCGGTATTCGCTGGCGGAGCGGTTGGGGGACGTGGTGAATGCGCCGTTGGCGGCGTTGCGGGCGCCGGCGGGGTAGTTTGTGTTTTGGGCCGTGGTGGTCTGCCCCCCTTTCGTCCCTTGCTGGGGCCGAAACAGGGGTGGACCAGCAACACCAAAATCAGCTTCAACAAGTCCAGACACCGCATCCTGTTAAACTACCGCCCTTCGCAGTCCCCGGGGTCCAGTCGCCCCGTCACCTACCCAGGCTCTGTCCGCGATTGGCGCACGAACGAATGCGCGGGACACGCCGGTCCAATTGCTTTTCCATGTCGTTTTCCGAACTCGGCTTGTCAGACAAGCTGGTACGTGCCGTGGCCGAACTCGGCTACGCAGAACCCACCCCGATTCAACGCCAGGCCATCCCCGCCATCCTCAAGGGCGGTGACCTGCTCGCCGGTGCACAGACCGGCACCGGCAAGACCGCCGGTTTCACGCTGCCGCTGCTGCATCGCCTGTCCGAGACGCAGCCCAACAAGGTGCATACGTCACACGGCATGCGTTTCCCCATCCGTGCGCTGGTGCTCACCCCGACGCGTGAACTCGCCGCGCAGGTGGAAGAAAGCGTGCGCGCCTATGGCAAATACCTGCCGCTGAAGTCGATGGTGATGTTCGGCGGCGTCGGCATCAACCCGCAGATCGATGCGCTCAAGCGCGGCGTCGATATCGTCGTGGCCACGCCGGGCCGCCTGCTGGACCACGTGGGCCAGCGCACCATCGACCTGTCGCACATCGAGCTGCTGGTGCTGGACGAAGCCGATCGCATGCTCGACATGGGCTTCATCCATGACATCCGCAAGGTCCTCAACATCCTGCCGCCCAAGCGCCAGAACCTGCTGTTCTCGGCGACGTTCTCGGACGAGATCCGCGAACTGGCCGACCGCCTGCTCGACAAGCCGGCGCTGATCGAGGTCGCACGCCGCAACACCACGGCCGAGACCGTTGAGCAACGCATCTATCCGGTGGACCGCGAGCGCAAGCGCGAACTGCTCGCCAAGCTCGTGCGCGACAACGACTGGCACCAGGTGCTGGTCTTCACGCGCACCAAGCACGGCGCCAACCGCCTGGCCGAGCAGCTCACGCGCGACGGCATCTCGTCGCTGGCGATCCACGGCAACAAGAGCCAGTCGGCGCGCACGCGTGCGCTGTCGGAGTTCAAGGCCGGGACGCTGCGCGTGCTGGTCGCCACCGACATCGCCGCGCGCGGCATCGACATCGACCAACTGCCGCACGTGGTCAACTTCGACCTGCCCAACGTGCCGGAAGACTACGTGCACCGCATCGGCCGCACGGGCCGCGCGGGTGCGCAGGGCGAGGCGATCTCGCTGGTCTGCGTGGATGAGCACGGCCTGCTGCGCGACATCGAACGCCTGATCAAGCGCGAGCTGCCGCGCACGGTGCTGGAAGGCTTCGAGCCGGACCCGACCATCGCGGCGGAGCCGATTCCGAACGGCCGCAACAACGCCCGTGGCGGGCGCCCGGGTGGCGGCCGTGGTCAGCAGCAACCGCGTCAGGCCAACGGCAATGCCGCGCCGCGCGAGCCGCGTGCTCCACGTGAGCCCCGCGAACCGCGCCGCGAGTCGAGCGGCAACGGTCAGGGACAGAGCCAAGGTCAAGGCCAAGGCCAGGGTCGCAATGGCGGTGGCCGTCAGCGCCAGGCGCAAGGCCAGCGTGACGGCCAGGCTGCACCGAAGCCGCGCAACGGTAACGGCGGCGGCAACGGTCAATCGCATGCCCGCGGCCAACGTCAGGGCAATGGCAGCAGCCAAGGCAACGGCAACGGGCAGGGCGGTCAGCGCCGCGCTTCCAACACGCAATCGGCACAACCGGCCAAGGTGGCACAGCCTGCCAAGCAGCCGTTCAATGGCCTGTTCGCCAAGGCGGCGGCGCTGCTCGGCGGCCGTAAGGGCTGACGCCCATGCACGACGACGGCCAACCGGCATCGGCGGGCGCCAATGAGGCGCCGTACGACGGCCTGACGCCCGACAGCATCCTCGATGCGCTGGCGCAGGTCGGCCTGATGCCGGACGGCCGCATGTTTGCGCTCAACAGCTACGAGAACCGCGTCTATCAAGCCGGTGTGGAAGACAGCGCGCCGGTGGTGGTCAAGTTCTACCGCCCGGGCCGCTGGAACGACGCGCAGATCGTCGAGGAACACGCCTTCACCGCCGAGCTGGCGGCGGCTGAGATTCCGGTGGTCGCGCCGCTGCAGATCGATGACCGCACGCTGCACGCGTTCGAGCGCTGGCACTTCGCGGTCTTCCCGCGCTGCGCCGGCCGCGTGCCCGCCATCGACCGCGACGACACGCTCGAATGGATGGGCCGCTTCCTCGGTCGCATCCACGCCGTGGGCGCGCAGCGGCCGTTCATGGCGCGGCCCGCGCTCGATATCGACACCTTCGGCGTGCAATCGCGCGACTGGCTGCTCGAACACGATTTCATCCCGCCCGACCTGCTGCCCGCCTGGCGCAGCGTGGCCGATGCCGCGCTCGACGGCGTGCGCCGCTGCTACGACCGCGCGGGCGACGTCTCGCTGCTGCGCCTGCATGGCGACTGCCACGCCTCCAACGTCCTCTGGATCGAAGAGGCTGACGCGCTCAAGACCGATCCGATGCGCACTGCCGGCCCGCACTTCGTCGATTTCGACGACAGCCGCACCGGCCCCGCCGTGCAGGACCTGTGGATGCTGCTCTCGGGCGATCGCGCGTCGATGCAATCGCAGCTCGCCAGCGTGCTGGCCGGCTACGAAGACTTCTGCGAATTCGACGCGCGCGAGCTGTATCTGGTGGAGGCCTTGCGCACACTGCGCCTGCTGCACTACAGCGCATGGCTGGCGCGTCGCTGGAACGATCCCGCGTTCCCCGCTGCGTTCCCGTGGTTCAACACGCAACGCTACTGGCAGGACCGGGTGCTGGAGTTGCGCGAGCAGATCGCGCTGTTGGACGAACCGCCGCTCTGGTGAAACCGAGCGGCGGTTTTTCTTTGGACGCGTGAGGACGCTTTAGGCAAACTTGCCGGCCTGGAAGTCACGCACGGCCTGGAAGATTTCTTCCTGCGTGTTCATCACGAACGGGCCGTACTGCGCGATCGACTCGTTCAGCGGCTGACCGGCCACCAGCAGCACGCGCGCTGGTGCATCGCCCGCGCGGATGACCACACCATCACTGTCTTCCGTGTTGGCGAGGATGGCCATCTGCTTGTCGTCCACGCGCTGCAGGCCGGCGTTGCCCGGTGCTTCGGCATCGCCCACCAGCGCGCTGCCGCGGAACACGTAGACGAACGCGTTGTGCCCCACCGGCAGCGGCTGCGCGAACGACGCCCCCGCCGGCAACGTGATGTCGAGATACAGCGGCTGCGTCGCCTCGCGCGTCATCGCACCCTGCACGCCATGCGACGCGCCGGCGATCACGCGCACCGCCACGCCGTCTTCGGTCGTGACCTCGGGAATCTCGGCCGACGGGATGTCGCGGTACCACGGCGTCGTCATCTTGTCGCGCGCGGGCAGGTTCAGCCAGAGCTGGAAGCCTTCCATCACGCCGTCTTCCTGCTCCGGCATCTCCGAATGCACGACGCCGCTGCCGGCCGTCATCCACTGCACGCCGCCGGTGGCCAGCAGGCCTTCGTGGCCGGCGCTGTCGCGGTGGCGCATGCGGCCCGCGATCATGTACGTCACCGTTTCGAAGCCGCGGTGCGGGTGATCGGGAAAGCCCGCCAGATAGTCGTTCGGGTCATCGCTGCGGAAGGCGTCGAGCATCAGGAACGGATCGAGCCGGCGCTGCAGGTTGTTCGTCAGCACGCGCGTGAGCTTCACGCCCGCGCCGTCCGAGGTGGCCCGGCCGGTGACGATGCGCTCGACGCGGCGGGCGCGTTGCACTTGCGGTTGCACGAGGGTTTCCCTGACGTTGTCCATTGGGTTCTCCTGGAAGCGGGGATTTGTCATATCCAGAATGTAGGGTGGTTGCCCTCTTTGCACTAGTCGGTTATTGTGGGAAAAAATGTTGCTCCCGGCGGGACAATTAAAACCAGAGGCCACAGAGCACGACCACAGAAGGAGGAAACCATGGATTTGAACCAATTGGCGCTGTTCGTGCGCGTGGTCGAAGCGGGGAGCTTCACGGCGGCGGCGACGCGGCTGGATTTGCCCAAATCGTCGGTCAGCCGGGGCATCGCCGCGCTCGAACAGGATTTGAACGTACGGTTGTTACAGCGCACCACGCGCACGCTGCATCTGACCGATGCGGGCCAGAGCCTGTACCAGGTGGCGTCCCATGCACTGGAAGACATCGAACGCGCCACCACCTGCGCCGGCGAGCTGCAAGACCTGCCGCGCGGCAAGGTGCGCCTGACCTCGTCCGAAGATGCCGGCCGCCTGCTGGTGGCCCCGGTGGCCGCGCGCTTCATGCAGCAGTATCCCGACATCGATCTCGACGTCGTGCTCACGCCGCGCAATGTCGATCTCGTGCAGGAAGGCTTCGACCTGGCCGTGCGCATTGGTCGCCTGGCCGACAGCTCGCTGGTGGCGCGGCCGCTGGGGGTGCTGCGCATCGGCCTGTTCGCTTCACCGGAATACCTGCAGAAGCACGGCGCCCCGCAGACGGTGCAGGCCCTGAGTGAGCACAGTTGCCTCGACTTTCGCGGCACCGGCCGCGGCGAGACGCAGTGGCGCCTGGTCGGCCCCGATGGCCTGAAGACCGTGGCCGTGCGCGCCCGCCTGAACGCGGACAGCCTTTCCTATCTCGAGACACTGATCGCCGGTGGCGCCGGTATCGGCCCACTGCCGCTGTATGCGGGTGGCGCGGCACGGGCCAATGCACCGTTGCCGCGTCTGGTGCGCGTGCTGCCGGACTACGCCACCAGTGGCGAGCCGCTGCATCTCGTCACCCCCACCGCGCGCTTCATTCCCAAGCGCGTCCGTCTGCTGATCGACATGCTCGGCGAGTCGATCCGGCAGGAGCTGGAACACATCGATCCGTCCTGAAGCACGCCAAGGGTCGCGGTCTCGTCAAATGTTGTGACGGTTGTGCCGGTTGCGCTTGTCGCGCGGCATCATCCGTCTCACGTTTGCCGGACAGTACGTCGTTCCCTCCTTGACGTCACCCCCGTGAAACGTTGCGGCGCGTCCCCCCGGTGTGCTGCAGCGGTCCGGCACACGCGACCCTTGGGCGTTTCTGATCCCGTCACAGTTGTGGGAAACGCCGCGGCCCGGACCTCGTTGTCCGGGCTTTTTTTTTTGCCCGAAACCGCCCGCACGACGCGGGGCGGCGCGACAAGTGACGTGGCTGCCATCGGACTTTGCCGCACTGTTCGCGAAATAGGACTCTTCCCATGGTCGGCACAACACCCCGCCATGAAAATGGCATCAACGTAACACATGCAACGGATCGCGCCGCACGTGCTGCCGATCAAGGGCGCACAAGGCCCGGCCATCCCGGCGCGCATGTGGAGTTGGTCAATTCATGGAGCCCCGAACATGCGTATTGCATTGCTAGAAGACGATCCTTTCCAAAGCGAAGTCATCGTCCAGATCCTGTCCCAATCCGGTCACGACGTGGTGACCTTCACCGATGGCGCCACGCTGCTGCGCATGCTGGGCCGTTCGTCGTACGACATGCTGATTCTCGACTGGCACACGCCGGGCATGCTGGGCATCGATGTGCTGAGCGTCGTGCGCAGCCGCCACAAGGACGTGCTGCCGATCCTGTTCGTCACGGCCGAGGAAAGCGAGAAGGGTCTGGTGCGCGCGCTGAGCCAGGGCGCGGACGACTACATCGCCAAGCCGTTCCGCATTCCCGAGCTGCGTGCCCGCGTCGATGCGCTGCTGCGCCGCGCGTATCCGATTCCGTACGGCCGCATGCCGTTTGACGTCGGTCCGTACCACTTCAACCCGCAGCGCCAGCAGGTCACGCTGCACGGCGAGCCGGTCACGCTGACGGGCATCGAGTTCCAGCTCGCGCTGCTGCTGTTCTCGAACGTGGGCCGCACGCTCTCGCGCGACCACATCTTCGGCCAGGTGTGGGGCCGTAACTCGTCGGAATACACGCGCACCATCGACAGCCACGTGTCGCGCATCCGCATGAAGCTGAACATCGAGCCGGTCAATGAAGTGCGCCTGGTGGCTGTCTACAAGCACGGCTATCGGCTGGACCACCTGAAGCCCGCCGAGGACGCGGAAGCGCTGGCTGGAGTGGCGGATATCTCGTACGAGGAGTAAGCGCAAACCAGGCGCACGCGCTGCGCTGGTTCAAACAGGGCGATGTCGCGGGGAGCGCGCCATCGCTCTTTTTGTTTGCGCCGCCGCTGGTATGCTCGGCATTCCTCTTCTTGCGCCGAGGCCGGTGTGCCGCTAGTCAATCTCAACGCTGTTGCCGATGCGCTGCCGCACGCATGGTCGTCTCGCGTGCTGGAACGCTTTGGCGGCGGCAACTTCAAGGTGCTGCGCATGGATGGCAGCGTCTATCCCGATGAGGTGCACGACTACGCCGAAGGCCTGCTGGTGATCGACGGTGAGCTGCGCCTGCGCATCGACGATGCGCCGGTGATGGTGTCCTCCGGCGAGCTCTACGTGGTGCCGGCCGGCGTGCCGCATAGCGTGGACGCCGGCAGCCGCGGCACGCTGGTCATTCTGGACGTGTAAGCGGCAGGTCGCCGCCCTCCGCCAGTTGCTTGATCCGGCGCAGCATCATGCGGCGGATCAGGCCGCTGGGGATGCGGATCAGTAGCCAGTACGGCGTGAACCGGCGGCGGGTGGCTGCGTCGGGGCAAAAGATATCGGTGCGTGTGGTCAGCAACGTGCCGGCCTCGCGCGGTTCAGCGACAAACGTCATCACGAGCTTGGCGACGCCCGGCGCGGTGAAACTGCGGAAATCGTTCGCCTCCACGCGGATGAGCCCGCCGGCGGGCTCCCAGAAGCGGCCGACCAGGCCGAGGGCAAACTCGCGATCGCCATCGCGGCCGAGCGCGGTGAAGTCGTGCAGCCCGAAGCCGGCGTCGATGCGCCGTGTGGCCTGTCGGCCCATCAGCGCAGCCACCTGTGCGGGTACCGCGCGCAGGCGCAGGAATAGCTTCGCCAGCGGAAAATCGTGAACGTCGAGTTGTGGGACCACGTCGAGCACGCGGCCCGGTGCGGCGGCGATGCGAATCTGGTGCTGTTCGCTGAATTGGTGTTCCGGAAGGAACGTGCGGAGCAGGGACATCGTGATGGTCTATGCCTGGGATTCTTCGTTCGCGCGGGCGGACGCGGTGGCTTCACGCACGGGCGACTCGGCCAGGCTGCGCTTCATCAGCCAAGCCACACCGGGCAGACGCAGGCCAGTGGCGAACACTGCGTCGCGCGCCCATCCACCGTACTGCGCCTGGAAGCACGGCGTGAGCGCGCGGCTGAGCGTCTGGTAGGCCTGCACGGTGCGCAGCCGGCGCGCGTGGTAGGCAAGGGCGCCGTTGGTCGCGCCGTGTTCCTGCACGGCGGTGGCCAGCGCCAGCGCGTCTTGCGCGGCGAGCGTGGCGCCCAGCCCGAGCTGCGGGCTCATGGCGTGGGCCGCATCGCCGATCACGCAGTAGGGCGGCCGGGCCAGCGCGCGCGGCCAGGTGTGGCGGTAGACGGCGAAGGGCAGGTCGTCGTGCGCGCGGATCTGCGCGACCACCGGCGCGGCTTGCGGCCACAGGCTTAGCACGTGCTGCTTCCATTGCGCGATATCGACTTGCCGCCAGGCTTCCAGGGTGTCGCCGCGCAGGCTCCAGAACATCGACAGGCGGGTGCGGCGGCCGTCGACGTCGGTGGGCAGCAGGCCCATCATCTCGCGCGTGCCACGAAAGCGCTGCTGCAGCACGCATGCGTTCCAATCGTCCACCCACGCCTGGAACCACAGTGTGCCCCAGCGGTAGGCGCTGGATGGGCCGGCCAAGCCAGCCTGCTCACGCAGCGAGGAGGCTGCGCCATCCGCAATGACGAACAGGTCGAAGTGTGATTCGCCGTGGGCATGTTCGACCCGTGCCTGCGCGCCATCCCGATGCAACTGGCGGATCGGGCAACCAAAGGCGAAGCGCGCGCCGGCCCGCTGTGCCGCCTCGAACAGCATCGACGACAGCGCCGCACGCGTGACGGCGCGGCCCGGCGCGTTGGCGAAGTCGATGTCGAGCAGCTTCCAGCCGCGATGGCTCAGGCCCACCAGCCGATCGATCGGCGCGCCAAAGCCTTCCAGTTCGCGGCCCACGCCCAAGGCTGCCAGCGCGCGGATGCCCTGTGGCTGGATCAGCAGGCCCGCGCCCATGGCGGTCAGTTGCGAGTGCTTTTCAAAGACGAGGACGTCGTGCCCTTGCCGGGCAAAGGCGATGGCGGCGGCGAGGCCGGCGTTGCCGGCACCGGCAATGCCGATGCGCAGCGGGCGGGGGGCGGTCATGGAGGCGTGGCGGATGGTGTGATCCGAAATGATAACGATACGGCACGCTTGTTAAGGCCGTTCGCGCGGACCGCCTGGGCGCGGGGGCCGTACGGGATAATGCGGCACCGTCGATCTTCCCAACACACTGGGCGCGCGCATGCAGATCAAATGGCTGGAAGACTTCAAGGAGCTGGCGAAGACGCGCAGCTTCAGCCGCGCGGCGCACAACCGCAACGTCACGCACCCCGCTTTCGGGCGGCGCATCAAGGCGCTGGAGGCCTGGGTGGGCACCGCGCTGGTCGAGCGCAGCGAGCATCCCGTCACGCTCACGCCGGCGGGCCGGCTGTTCCTGGATGCGGCGGCCAATGCCGTCGACGGCCTCAACGATGCGCGCCTGCTGCTGCGCGAGGCGCAACTGCCGGTGGCGCTCAAGATCGGCACCGGGCGCACGCTGGCGCGTACCTTCGTCCCCGGCTGGTATGAAGCGCTGGCCCGGCAGCGTGGCGTGTTTCCGCTGAGCGTGACGACCGGCGGCACGCAGGAAGGCGTGCTGGCGCTGGCCGATGGCACGGTCGACCTGCTGATCGCCTATGCCAGCCCGCAGGCCGAAGCCTTGCTGGACCCGCGCAAGTACGACGCCTGCCGGCTCGGTAGCGAAACGCTGGTGCCGGTGAGCGCGCCCGACAAGCGTGGCCGCCCGCGTTTCACGCTGCCGGGAACGGCCGCCGCGCCGCTGCCGTGGCTGGCGTTTGCGCGCGGCCTCACGCTGCGCCAGATGCTCGACGCCCACCTGGCGGCTGCGGACCGCAAGGCCTATCTGCAGCCCGTGTTCCAGGCGGATTTCTACGAGGCAGTGGAGGAGATGGCGCTGCGCGGCTTTGGCATGGCGTGGCTGCCGCACCGACTGGCCAAACCGCACCTGCACGTGGGCGCGCTGCGCCCGGCCGGCGGCGACGGCTGGCAGATCCACGTCGACATCAGCATGGTGCGCGTGCGCAGCAACCAGAACGCGCTGCTGGACGAGGTCTGGCAACTGGCTGTCGCCAACGCGCAGACCCCCGCCGCCTGAACGCCAAGGCCCCGCGCAAAGAAGACCAAGCTTGTGCCAAAACGGCACAAGGCGCTTGTCGCTCGGCCCCTAGACTCCCTCGCATCCTTCGCCCGCCAAGTTCACCCAACCGGCGGTACGTCACAGAACACGGGGAGACAACCATGCAAGCCAACACCCTCCACGCCGAGGGCGCCACCGCACGCAGCGCGCCCGCCAGCCAACGCCGTCCCGCGCTCTGGCGCGCCGTGCTGGCAGCCAGCATCGGCAACGCGCTCGAATACTACGACCTGCTGATCTACGGCTATTTCGCCATCACCATCGGCAAGCTGTTCTTCCCGACCGGCGATGCGTGGAGTTCGCTGATGCTCTCGGTCGGTACCTTTGGTGTGTCGTTCATCATGCGGCCGCTGGGCTCGATGGTGCTCGGCAGCTATGCCGACCGCGTCGGCCGCAAGGCGGCGCTCACGTGGTCGATCCTGCTGATGATGCTCGGCACGGCGATGATCGCGTTTGCGCCCACGTATGCGGCGATCGGCCTGTGGTCGCCCGCCATCGTGATCGTCGCGCGGCTGCTGCAGGGCTTCTCGGCCGGTGGCGAGTTCGGCTCGGCCACGGCCTTCATGATCGAGCACGCCGAGGGCAAGCGCATGGGCTACAACGCCAGCTGGCAGGCCGCCACGCAGGGGTTGGCGACGCTGCTCGCCGCCGGCCTGAGCGCGTGGCTGACCTACGTGCTCAGCACGCCGCAGATGGAGGCCTGGGGCTGGCGCGCGGCGTTCATGTTCGGCTTGCTGATCGGCCCCATCGGCGTCTACATCCGCCGCCATACGCCCGAGACGCCGGAGTTCGTCGCGCTGCAGGCCGAGGCGCAACGCGCGCCGCAGGCGAAGGTGCACTCGCCACTGCGTGACACGCTCACGCAGGGCCTGCCCGGCCTGCTGCTCGGCGCGGGCGTGGTGGTGGCCATCACGGCCTTCAACTACGTGCAGAAGGTCTATATGCCGACCTACGCCATCAACCAGCTGCACATCGCCACCAGCGCGTCGCTGGTCTGCACCATGATCACCGGCGCCATGCTGATGGTGATGGCGCCGCTGTTCGGGCTGCTGGCCGATCGCATCGGCAGTATCCGCGTGGTGTCGACCGCGATGGTGGTGATCGCGGTGTCGACCTATCCGATGTTCGCCACGCTGGTCGCCCAGCCGACCTTCTGGACGCTGCTGGTCATGCAGGCCATCGTGGGCGTGCTGCTGGCGGCGATCCTGGCGCCGCTGCCCGCGCTGCTGGCCGACATCTTCCCGACCCGCACGCGCGGCACCGGCCTGGCCTTGAGCTATAACGTGTCGGTGACGATCTTCGGCGGGTTCTCGCCGCTCATCGTCACGTGGTTGATCGGCGTCACGCACATCAAGACCTCGCCCAGCTTCTACGTGCTGGCGACCACGCTCATCAGCCTGGCGTCGTTGTGGATGCTGCGCGGCCGCAGCCGGGCGCACTGAGCCGAACCTGTTCTCCGATTTCGCAAGGATCTCGCATGATGACTCTGGAGGCGCTGCGCGCCACGCTGCCGGTGTACCCGATCGAGCTGCAGAAACCCGATATCCGCCGCTGGCAGGCGGGCACGCATGGCGTCGACTACGTCCACACCTTTGACAGCGGCGTGGCCGGCCCGCACGTCATGATCAACGCGCTCACGCATGGCAACGAGCTGTGCGGGGCAATTGCGGTGGATGCGTTTCTGGCAGCAGGGCTGTGCCCCGCGCGCGGGCGCCTGACGTTGTCGTTCGCCAACGTCGAGGCGTATGAGCGCTTCGACATGGCCGACCCGGACGCCACGCGCTTCGTCGATGAAGACCTCAACCGCGTCTGGTCTGCCGACAAGCTCGACGGCCCCGGCAACACGCTGGAGCTGCGCCGTGCGCGCGCGCTGCGTCCCGTGATCGACACGGTGGATTTCCTGTTCGACATCCACTCGATGCACGAGAAGGCCGCCCCGCTGATGCTGACCGGGCCCTTGCCCAAGGGCGTGGCATTCGCGCGGCAGGTGGGGGCGCCGGCGCACATCATGATCGACGCCGGCCATGCCGCCGGCCGCCGCCTGCGCGACTACGCCGGCTTTGGCGAGGCCGACAGCCCGAAGAACGCGTTGCTGATCGAATGCGGCCAGCACTTCGAACGTGTGAGCCGCGACGTGGCGCTCGATGCCAGCGCGCGCTTCCTGGTGGCACTGGGCACCGTCGATGCAGACGCGGTCTCACCGTGGCTTGGCATCGCGCCGCCGCTGGACGTGCAATGCATCCGCGTGACGCATCCGGTGGTGGCACGGTCCGTGGACTTCCGCTTTGCCGAGGACTATCGCGGCATGGAGCTGATCGCCAGGCAGGGCTCCGTCATCGCCACCGATGGCGACGCGACCATCACCACACCGTATGACCGCTGCGTGCTGTTGCAGCCCTCGCTGCGGCATCTGGCGCCGGGCGTGACGGTGGTGCGGCTGGGCCAGCTTGAGGCAGGCTGAAGCGGTTGCAGTCTTTGCGGTGCTGATCGTTTGCGTACGCGGATGGCTGTCGGCGGATTCCCGGTGGCGTAGCTGGCTCCGGCGGGCGGCTTCCAACACGCATACCCCACGTTTTTCCGGAGGCGGGCTCATCGGGAAGGTTGATGCAAGAGATGGCCGCCGCCTCCTAGAATCGACGCGTGTCATCCCTTCCTTGGCATGGAGCGTCGACCGTGAAAACCCACCGCCTGTCATCCTTATTGATTACGGCCGCGTGCGTGCCGGTGTTCGCCTCCGGCATCGTGCTCGCGCAGCCCGACGATTCGTCCGCCTCGTATGTCGAGGGTACGCGTGCGCCGAAGGGCTATGCGCGTCCGCCGTTCCATACCGGCAAGACGAGCCAGGCCGGCGCTGCCGTTGTTGGCATGACGCCAGCCACCGTTCGGCACGCCTACGGGTTTGACAGCATCGCCAACCAGGGTGACGGCATGGTGATCGCCATCGTCGATGCCTACGACGACCCGAAGATCGAGTCCGACCTCGGCGTCTTCAGCAGCGCCTTTTCGCTGCCGGCCTGTACGACTGCGAACGGTTGCTTCAAGAAGCTCTACGCCAGCGGCAGCAAACCGCACACCGACGCTGGCTGGTCGCTTGAAATGTCGCTCGACGTCGAATGGGCGCACGCGATCGCCCCGAAGGCGAAGATCGTGCTGGTTGAAGCGGCGTCGAGCAGCTTCAACGACTTGATGAAGGCTGTCGACGTAGCAGTCGCGAATGGCGCATCCGTCGTCTCAATGAGCTTCGGTGGCAACGAATTCAGCGCCGAAGGCGGTTTCGACCGCCACTTCAGTGGCAAGGCAGGCGTCACTTTCGTCGCATCGTCGGGCGACAGCGGCAACGGCGTCGAGTATCCGGCAGCGTCGCCGTACGTGGTGTCGGTTGGCGGCACGACCCTGTCGGTGGACGCATATGGCAACTACATGACCGAAACCGCTTGGAGCGGCAGCGGAGGCGGCGTGAGCGCAGTCGAGCCGGAGCCGTCCGGCCAGGCGACGTGGCCGATCCCGTACGCCGGCAGCCGGGGCGTGCCGGATGTGAGCTACAACGGCGATCCGAACACGGGTTTCGCGGTGTATGACTCGGTCACGTACGCGGGGCAATCCGGGTGGTTCCAGGTGGGCGGGACCAGCGCGGGTGCGCCGCAGTGGGCTGGGCTGGTCGCGGTCGCGAATTCGCTGCGCAAGGCTGCAGGTAAGGCGGCACTCAGCGGCACCTACAACGCGCTGTACACGGCTGGGAAATCGGCATACGGCAGCGACTATCACGACGTGACGAACGGCAGCAACGGCAGTTGCGGCGCGGTCTGCAACACGGCTGGCGGATACGATTACGTGACGGGGCTGGGCACGCCGCAGGCCCCGAATCTGGTCAAGGGACTCGTCGCGCTGCCGTAGTGCCGTTGACGCTAGCGTGCGGTCAGGGATTGCAACGAGCCGAATAGCACCTGCCGGCAGTTGCGCACCATCTTCGCTTCCGGCTCGCGGTAGCCGCCCAGCAACCAGGCGGCGCCGACGTTGGTCATGGCGCCCACCAGCGCGAGCCCGATGATGCGCTGGTCGGCGCGCGCCTCGGCATCGTCGGTGCCGGGCACCTGCGCGATCGCCATGATCTGCTTGCCGAACTCGAGCAGGTTGCGCTGGTAGGTCGCGTCGGTTTCGGGGCTCACGCCCATCACTTCAAGCAGGAGCACGCGCGCCGTGCACGGGTCGCGCAGGAAGGCGAAGAACGCGTGCAGGCCGGCATCGATGCGTGCCTCCAAATCCCCCTCCACCGTTGTGATGGCCTGCCAGACCTGTGCGCGCAAGTCCTCCGCATGTTGCTGGTAGGTGCTGCGCAGCAGCGCTTCCGTGCTGTCGAAGGCGGCATAGAAATACCGGTCGTTGAGCTTCGCCTCCTGGCAGATCGCGCGCACGGTGGCCTTGCGAAAGCCGACCGTACCGAAGACACGGGTGCCCGCGCGGATCAGCGCATCACGGCGCTCCGCAGCACGTGCTTCTGGCGCCACACCACCATAGGGTCGGCCGACCGACTGGCGGCTGATCTTGTCCGTTTCAAATGTTTTCTCCATTGCGCTATTTGACGACAGGACGCTTGAAAATTAAAGTGGTGACGAAGTACACCACATTTAAGGCGAAATCTGCCGGGCCGTCGACCCCCGTGTCGGCCATAGAGCGTGCTATGCACTTTTACGGGAGATGCGTTGTTACCAAAACGCGGGCTGGGTGGCCGTAACGCCCCCAGCGCGTGTTTTGGTAACAACCCGAAGGGAACCCGTCCCAAAGGCCACATGGCGTTGTTGTGGCTTCCTTGCGTGGAACAACCACGCAGCGTCAGCTACGCCTAGCCCTGTGGCCTTTGGGACGGGTTCGCACTCCCGTAAAAGTGCATAACACGCTCTAGCAAGGAGACCGCATGGAGACGACGATCGAGCGCAACGCGCACGCCATTCCGAACCGCAATCCCCAGGCAACGGCGGACACGGACTTCGACGTACTGATCGTCGGCGCGGGCCTGTCCGGCGTGGGCGCGGCCTACCACCTGCGCGAACGCTGCCCGTCGGCCCGCTTCGCTATCCTCGAGAGCCGCGCGACGCTGGGCGGCACGTGGGACCTGTTCCGCTACCCCGGCATCCGCTCGGATTCCGACATGTTCACGCTCGGCTACAGCTTCCGGCCGTGGCACAGCGACAAGGCCATCTCCGACGGCCAGACCATCCTCGACTACATCCACGACACCGCGCGCGTGTTCGGCATCGACCAGACCATCCGCTTCAACCACAAGGTGACGGGCGCCAGCTGGGATTCCGCCACAGCCCGCTGGACTGTGCGCGTGCTGCGCAGCGACGGCGCACGCAAGGAGGAGGTGCGCTATACCTGCAAGTTCCTCTACATGTGCAGCGGCTACTACGACTACGAGAAAGGCCACGCGCCCACCTGGCCCGACATGGATCAGTTCAGCGGCCGCATCGTCCACCCGCAGCATTGGCCGAACGACCTGTCCTATGCCGGCAAGCGCGTGGTGGTGATCGGCAGCGGTGCGACCGCCGTCACGCTCGTGCCCGCCATGGCTGACACCGCGCAACACGTGACGATGTTGCAGCGCTCGCCCACCTATATCGTGTCGCGGCCGGAGCAGGACACCGTCGCCAACACGCTGCGCCGCTGGCTGCCATCGGGCCTAGCGCACCGGCTCGTGCGCACCAAGAACGTGTTGCTGACGATGTATTTCTACGGTCTGGCGCGCCGTAAGCCGCGCGCGTTCAAGGAGTTCATCATCCGCATGGCGGGCAAGCAGCTGGGCCCCGAGTTCGACGTCGGCAAGCACCTCACGCCACGCTACAACCCGTGGGACCAGCGCCTATGCCTGGTGCCCAATGGCGACCTGTTCAAGACCCTCCGCAGCGGCCGCGCCTCCATCGCCACCGACGAGATCGCGCGTTTCACGCCCACCGGCCTGCAGCTGGGGAGCGGCCAGCATCTCGACGCCGACGTGATCGTCACCGCCACCGGGCTCAAGCTCAAGGTGCTGGGCGGCGCGTCCATCTCCGTCGACGGCCGGCCGGTCGACCTGGCGCAGACGGTGTCGTACAAGGGCATGATGTACAGCGGCGTGCCGAATCTCGCCTCGTCGTTCGGCTACACCAACGCGTCGTGGACGCTCAAGGCCGAGCTGATCGCGCAGTATGTGTGCCGCCTGCTCAACCACATGCAGGCCAATGGCTTCGACACCTGCGTGCCGCGCCTGGACGATGAAGCCATGGGGCGCGAACCCGCCGTCGACCTGACCTCGGGCTACATCCAGCGCGCCGCCGGCATCCTGCCCAAGCAGGGCGCGAAGCAGCCGTGGAAGTCGTACCAGAACTACGCGCGTGACCTGATGATGCTGAAGTTCGGTGCGCTCTCCGACAGCGCCATGCAGTTCGAGCACCGCCAGTCCGCGTCGGTCGACGCCCAGCAACCTGCCTTCGAGACCCGGTGACACCATGATCAGCGCCGTCTGCTATGCCATCGTGATCGTGATCGTGATTGCCGTGCCGGTCGCCTTCACGGCCTTCACTGCGCGCCGCGTCACCAGGGCGTTCCCGCCGGAAGGCAAGTTCATCGACATCGGCGCGGACCGCCTGCACTACGTCGACCAAGGCAGCGGGCCGGCCATCGTGTTTGTGCACGGCCTGTATGGGCAGCTGCGCAACTTCGCTTACCTGGAGCTGGAGCGGCTCGCGCAGTCGCACCGGGTGATCCTGGTCGACCGGCCGGGCTCGGGACGCTCGACGCGCGGGGCGGAATCGCCTGCAACCATCTATGCGCAGGCGCGCACGATCGCGCAGTTCATCGAGGGGCTCGGGCTGGACCGGCCGGTGCTGGTGGGCCATTCGCTGGGCGGCGCGATTGCGCTGGCGGTGGGGCTCAACCATCCGCAGGCGATCCGCCGGCTGGCGCTGATTGCACCGCTCACGCACGCAGAGAGCGCGCCGCCGGGCGCGTTCAGCGGGCTCGCGCTACCGTCGCCGCTGGTGCGCCGGCTGGTGTCGTGGACGCTCGCCATCCCCATGTCGATCCTGAATTCGCGCAAGGCGATCGAGGCGGTCTTCGCGCCCGAAACCATGCCGAAGAACTTCCCGGTCAAGGGCGGTGGCTTGATGGGGCTGCGCCCGCATGTGTTCTACGCCGCATCGTCCGACCTGGTGGCGGCGCCACAGGACCTGCCCGATATGGAGCGCCGCTATGCCTTGATGACGGTGCCCGTCGACGTGCTGTACGGCAAGGGCGACCGTATCCTGAACTGGAAGCGCCATGGCGAGGCGCTCAAGCGCAAGCTCGACCGGGTCAACCTGCACGTGGTGGACGGCGGGCACATGCTGCCCGTCACGCAGCCGGCGCTGACGACGGATTGGGTGGCGGGCGTCGCGGCGCCGGCGCAGGCGCCCATGCTGGAGGCGCAGGGCGGCTGATCGACGGGCGCGGCGCTTCGCCGCCAATCGGGCCCTTGGACAGAAGCAGGCCCTGCCGACGCAGGGCCTTCTTGCATCTGGCGATGCCATCTGGTGGATGGCCCTGAAGATCACATCCGGCAAGCGACTGGCCGGCCCCCCCATCCATGTGGGGGGCAAGCGTGTGCCAAAGTTTTTCCGGATGCTGCCGTTAGAACCCTGGAATCCTGTTGCGCAACGCGCTGCCAGGCGGGGCTGTGGCCGGGCGGCTGGGCGTCATTCGCACGGTCGCCTCTGCACCTCAGCGCCCCTCGTGGATGGCTGGCGGGCGGCGCTCCCCGCGCAAGAGGGATCGCGCCGGGTCGGCGCGCACGGCACACTCCTCGCGCTCACGTGGACTGTCCGCAACCCCTGTCCAAGAACCATCATGCTCATCAAGCTCGCCTCCGGTGACCTCCGGCTTGACAAGCCTATCGACTTCGCGATCTACAACGCCGACGGCACCCTGCTGCTGCAGAAGGGGCAGGTCGTGACGTCCGATATCCTGCTGCAGCGCCTGTATCGCCTCGGCTATCGGAGCCATACCGTCCGTACCGGAAAGTTCGGGCTCAAGCCTGTGCATGTGCCTGTCGAGGAAAAGAATCCGGCGCTCTCCATGAGTGCCGAGGTGCAGGACGACGCGGCTTCAGAGCCTGTGGAAGAGGCCGCCATCAAGCTGTCTGCGCTGCCCGATCTCTCGCAAAAGGTGGAGTTCTTCCATCTGATGACGCCCGATACCAAGGATGCATTGCGCGTGGAACTCGTGGGCGTGATTCCGGGGCAGGCATTGATCGTGCAATGTGCCGACGACGCAGATGCGCTGGCGGCTGGCGTGTCCTACGAGGCCAGGCTGTTCGCGGGGGCGCGGCTGTTCAGGTTCCAGACCACATTGCTGATGGAGGCGGTGGGGCCGCTTGGGTGCTATTTCCTGCGCTATCCGGAGGCGGTTGCGCAGGCGCAGGTTCGCAAATATCAGCGCGTGGCCACGGCGTTTGCAGGGGAGCTGTCTTCGGGCGAATACCAGCGCGCCGCCGTCGACGTGCGGGTCGAGAACGTCAGCCCCACCGGGGCGGGGGTGTCGGCGAAGGAGGATTTTCTACTGGTCGGCAAGAGCGCGAGGCTCACGGTCAACCTGACCATCGACAACCGTGAGCGCCCCATCACGGTGTCCGTCGAGGTGCGCAATCGGCGGCAGGAGGGCGCGCGGTTTGTCTACGGCCTGGAATTCTCGCGGATGCCCGAAGAGACGCGCCGGGATATCAAGGACTTCGTGCTGGAGACCCTGGCGCTGATGTGAGGTGGGCCGGGCAGAGGCGCGCCGGTTGATCGGCGCCAGAAAAGATCGGCGCCAGAAAAGCAAAAAGCCCTGCCGAAGCAGGGCTTTTTGGTATTTGGTGGCGAATCAGGGACTCGAACCCCGGACCTGCGGATTATGATTCCGTCGCTCTAACCGACTGAGCTAATTCGCCGAAGAGCGCGATTATACCGGGGTCCGGGGCAGTGTCAAGCGGTCCGTCAATTAATCGTGGCGATAGATATCCACGTCCTTGGTTTCCCGCACCAGCAGGGCGCCGACCACGAAGGTGATACCGGCAATGATGACCGGATACCACAGCCCGTAGTAGATGTTGCCGTGCTGCGCCACCAGCGCAAACGAGATGGTCGGCAGCAGCCCGCCGAACCAGCCGTTGCCGATGTGATACGGCAGCGACATCGAGGTGTAGCGGATGCGTGTCGGGAACAGCTCCACCAGCATCGCCGCGATCGGGCCGTAGACCATGGTCACGTAGATCACCAGGATCACCAGGATCACCAGCACCATGACCGTGTTCATCTGCGCCGGGTCGGCCTTGCTCGGGTAGTTGGCACCCTTCAGGGCATCGGCCACCTGTTTCTTGAAGGCGGCGATCTTCGTCTTGCTGTCGGCGTCGAAGTTCTGGCCGTCAGCGGTGCGGCTGGCGTTGAGCGAGGCGATTTCCTTGCCGGCGATCGTCACCGAGGCGATGGTGCCGGCCGGGGCGTCTTCGCTTTCATAGCTGGCCGACGACTGCGCCAGCGTGCGCTTGGCGATGTCGCACGACGAGCGGAAGTCCACTTCCCGTGCGATCGGGCTGCCCTGGAACGAGCATTCCTTCGGATCGGCCTTGATGACGATCTGCGCGGTCTGCTGGGCGCGCTCCAGCGCCGGGTTGGCGTAGTGCGTGAGCGCCTTGAACAGCGGGAAGTAGGTCAGCACCGCCAGCAGGCAGCCGGCCATGATGATCCACTTGCGGCCGATGCGGTCGGACATCGAGCCAAAGAACACGAAGAACGGCGTACCGATGGCCAGCGCCACCGCAATCAGCACGTTGGCCGTGAACGCGTCCACCTTCAGCACCTGCGTGAGGAAGAACAGCGCGTAGAACTGGCCCGTGTACCACACCACGGCCTGGCCGGCGGTCAGGCCCACCAGCGCCAGGATCACGATCTTCAGGTTGCGCCACTGGCCGAAGGATTCCGTCAGCGGGGCCTTGGAGGTCTTGCCCTCGGCCTTCATCTTCTGGAATGCCGGCGATTCACTCATCGACAGGCGGATGTACACCGAGGTGGCCAGCAGCAGGATCGACACCAGGAACGGAATGCGCCAGCCCCAGTCGTCGAACGACGGGCCGGTCAGCTCGCGCACCACCAGGATCACGATCAGCGACAGGAACAGGCCCAGCGTGGCGGTGGTCTGGATCCACGACGTGTAGTTGCCGCGCCGGCCGTGCGGAGCATGCTCGGCCACATACGTGGCGGCACCGCCGTACTCGCCGCCCAGCGCCAGGCCTTGCAGCATGCGCAGCGCGATCAGGATCACCGGCGCAGCCGCGCCGATGGTGGCATAGGACGGCAGCAGGCCGACAATGAACGTCGACGTGCCCATGATCAGGATGGTGATCAGGAAGGTGTACTTGCGCCCGATCATGTCGCCCAGCCGGCCGAACACCAGCGCGCCGAACGGGCGCACCAGGAAGCCCGCGGCAAACGCCAGCAGCGCAAAGATGAAGGCCGCCGTCGGATCCAGCCCCGAGAAGAACTGCTTGGCGATGATGGCTGCCAGCGACCCGTAGAGGTAGAAGTCGTACCACTCAAACACGGTGCCCAGCGACGAGGCGAAGATGACCTTCTTCTCCTCGCGTGTCATGGGCGCGGGCTGCATGCGCCCGGCGGGCGCGTTGGGTGCACTCTGCACGGTTGCCATGTTGTCTCCTTTGTTCGTAGATGTCCCGCTGGGCATGGACATGACAACGCAACGCAAGCGCCCGCGGAATTGTGGACGATTGTGGGAGCCGAAACTTACTGCGTTCTGACATCAACGCCGGCCAAACGCGGCGTTTTCATCGGGGTATACACGCAGATGCGCGTACCAATTTGCAGACCCGATCGGCTGCTTCAGCGCATCAAATGGAGGGCGGTTGGGCGTGCTCAGACGCCTCGCGCTGGGCTTCGTCGGTGTCGTGCGCCGCAGCATCCGCAGCCCGGTTGGTGTGCCATGCATAGAGCATCGTGATCAGCACATAGACGATGGGCGCGCCCTGGCCGGCCACCCAGTAGGCAAACGGCCAGCCGAAGATGCGCATCGACAGGTCGCGTGCAAAGAACGCCACCACGAAGGTCACCACAAACCAGACCCCGAGCAGCAGCAGGATCCAGCGCATGTTGGACACCCAGCGCCGGCGCGCGGGTGCTGGCGCGGAGGCCGGGGTGGACGCGTCGGCATTGGGCGTCATGCCGAGGTCTCCTCGCCCGGCGCGCAGCGGTGCAGCGTGATGCGAAAGCGCGCCCCGGCCAGCCGCGGCGATGGCTGATAGACGTTGTCCAGCACCTCGATGTCGCCGCCGTGCTGCTGCACGATCTCGCGCACGATGGCCAGGCCCAGGCCGCTGCCTTCGGCCTGCGTGCCGAGGATGCGGTAGAAGCGCTGCATCACCCGCTCGCGCTCGGCCACGGGGATGCCGGGGCCGGTGTCTTCCACGTCGATGAAAACGAAGGGCTCGAACGGCGCGGTGGTCACGCGCACCGTCACGCGGCCGCCGTCGGGGGTGTAGCGGATCGCGTTGTCGAGCAGGTTGTTGAGCATCTCGGCGAGCATGATCGCGTTGCCGGAGGTCATGACGCGCACGCCGGGCTCCTCGAAGCCGAGGTCGATCTGTTTGGCCCAGGCCTTCTGCAGCCAGTCGGCCACCACTTGTCGCGTCAGTGTGCAGAGATCGAGCGGCACCATGCCGTCGGTGGCGCCCATGTTTTCCATGCGCGCGAGCGACAGCAACTGCTTGACCAGGTGCGCTGTGCGGTCGGAGCTGTCGGCGATGTGGGCCAGGGTGCGGCGCAGCTCGTCGGGCGATTGCTCGCGCTGTGCGAGCTCCGCCTGCATGCGCAGGCCCGCGAGCGGCGTCTTCATCTGGTGCGCCGCATCGGCAATGAAGCGCTTCTGCGTCTGCACCGATTGCTCCAGCCGCCCGAGCAGCTCGTTGAACGAGGCCACCAGCGGCGTCAGCTCCTGCGGCGCGGCGCCCTCGTCGATGGGGCTGGTGTCGCCGGGGTTGCGCGCGCGGATGCGCTCCTGGATGGCGTTGAGCGGCGCCAGCCCGCGCGTGAGCCCGAACCACACCAGGATGACGGCCAGCGGGAGGATCACGAACTGCGGCAGGATCACGCCCTTGATGATCTCGTTGGCCAGCTGCGCGCGCTTGTCCAGCGTCTCGGCCACCTGCACCAGCGCGGGTTTGGCGCCGGGCAGGTTGGGCTGCTGCACGAAGGTATACGCCACGCGGATCTCCGTGCCGTGGATGCGGTCGTCGCGCAACTGCACCAGGCCGCCATTGCTGGCGTCCTCCTCGGGCGGCAGCGGCAGTTCGCGATCGCCGGAGACGAACTCGCCGCCGGTGCCGAGCACCTGGTAGTAGATGTTGTCGGTCTCGTCCGCGCGCAGGATCTCGCGCGCGGAGATCGGCAACTGCAGTGTCACGCGCCCATTCACCTCGCGCAGCTGCTGGCTGAGCACGATGGCGCTCGATTCCAGCGCGCGGTCGTAGGGTGCATTGGCGATCGACTTGGCGACGAGATACGTCACCGCAATGCTCATTGGCCACAGCAGCAGCAGCGGCGCGAGCATCCAGTCGAGGATCTCGCCGAACAGCGAACGGGCGCCGGGCCGGGTCGCGTCGTCTTCGAGATGGGGGAGGGTATCGGCGAGATCGCGGTCGTCCGCCTGGGGCGCCGCATCGGTGGGTTTGGCATGCCGTGCGCGCGGCCGGCGCCAGGGCCAGGCCAGCCGGTCACCCATGGGCGGCTTGTGCGGCGGTGGGGGCAGCGACACGTTCCAGGCAGTAGCCCAGCCCACGCACGGTGGCGATGCGGATGCCGTCCACCTCGATCTTCTTGCGCAGCCGGTGGATGTAGACCTCGATGGCGTTGTTACTGACCTCTTCGCCCCAGCCGCACAGGTGGTCGACCAACTGCTCCTTCGACACCAGCCGGCCCACGCGCGCGAGCAGGATCTCCAGCAGGCCGATCTCGCGCGCCGACAGCTCCACCAACTGGTCATGGATATAGGCAATGCGCCCGACCTGGTCGAACGCCAGCGGCCCGTGGCGCACCAGCGTCGCGCCGCCGCCCGCGCCGCGCCGCACCAGTGCCCGCACGCGCGCCTCCAGTTCGGACAGGGCGAAGGGCTTGGCCATGTAGTCGTCGGCGCCGAGGTCCAGGCCCTTGACGCGCTCCTCCACGCTATCGGCGGCGGTCAGGATCAGCACCGGCAGCATCGCCCCGCGCGAGCGCAGGCGCTTGAGCACCTCCAGCCCCGACATGCGCGGCAGGCCCACGTCGAGGATCAGCAGGTCGTAGGTTTGCGCCGTCTGGGCGGCCAGCGCCGCGTCGGCGGCGGCGCCGTCGGCGGCTCGGTCGACGGCATAGCCGGCCTGGCGCAGCGAGCGGGTGAGCCCGTCGGCCAGGGTGGCGTCGTCTTCGGCAATCAGGATGCGCATGCGTGTCTCCCCGCGATGCTGGGCAAACCGTCGGCGTTGCCCATCCCGCCCGCTACATTGTTTTCGCGCGACACCCAGTCGGGAAGACTTGTCAAAACCACTGGTTTTTTATACAGTATCCCGAATTCGCGGTGCTGTAGTCTTGGCGGCGCTAAAGTAATGGAATTGGGCCGTAGCTGGGTAATACCCCGCGGCCCGTTGTTGCAGGCAACCGCTGGAATCGCAAGCCCTTGCGGCCAGTTTATACACCAATTTGCACGAAGGACGACCATGGAAGACGGCAAGAAGGCAGCCACGATGAGCGCGGAAAAGCAGAAAGCGCTGGCTGCCGCGCTCGCGCAGATCGAAAAGCAGTTCGGCAAGGGCTCGGTCATGAAGATGGGCGATGCCGAGGTGGAGCCGGTCCAGGTCGTGTCCACCGGCTCGCTGGGGCTGGACGTGGCGCTGGGCGTCGGCGGTCTGCCGCGCGGCCGCGTGGTCGAGATCTACGGGCCGGAATCGTCCGGCAAGACTACGCTGACGCTGCAGGTGGTGGCTGAAATGCAAAAGCTGGGCGGCACCTGCGCCTTTATCGACGCCGAGCACGCGCTGGACGTGACCTACGCCGGCAAGATCGGCGTGGACGTGCCGGAGCTGCTGATCTCCCAGCCGGATACGGGCGAACAAGCGCTCGAAATCGCCGATGCGCTGGTGCGTTCGGGCTCGATCGACCTGATCGTGATCGACTCGGTGGCCGCGCTGGTGCCGAAGGCCGAAATCGAAGGCGAAATGGGCGATTCGTTGCCCGGCCTGCAGGCCCGCCTGATGAGCCAGGCACTGCGCAAGCTGACCGGCACCATCAAGAAAACCAATTGCATGGTGATCTTCATCAACCAGATCCGTATGAAGATCGGCGTGATGTTCGGTTCGCCGGAAACCACTACGGGCGGCAACGCGCTCAAGTTCTACGCCTCGGTGCGCCTGGATATCCGCCGCATCGGCTCGATCAAGAAGGGCGACGAAGTGGTCGGCAACGAAACCAAGGTCAAGGTCGTCAAGAACAAGGTGGCGCCGCCGTTCCGCGAGGCCATCTTCGACATCCTGTACGGCCAGGGCGTGTCGCGCGAGGGCGAGATCATCGACCTGGGCGTGGAAGCCAAGGTGGTCGAGAAGTCCGGCGCCTGGTACAGCTACGGCGGCGAGCGCATCGGCCAGGGCCGCGACAACTGCCGTGAATACCTGCGCGAGAACCCCGACCTGGCCCGCGACATCGAGAACAAGGTCCGCGAGAGCCTCGGTATCACGCCGATGGGCGCCGTTGCGGTGGCCGAGGCAGTCGAGGAAGAGTAATTGGGTTGGCCATCGACGCAGATCGGCGGCTCTATCGAGCTTGACACGCCTGCCGTTCCCCAACGGTGGGCGTTTTTCTTTGGGGCGTGAAACTGCATGCCGTTGCCGCGTCAACCGTTGTCGCTGAAGGCGCGCGCGCTGGGCTACCTGTCCCGGCGCGAGCACAGCCGCGCCGAGCTGCGCCGCAAGCTGGCCCAGCATGCTGAATCCGCCGAGGAGGTGGATGCGCTACTGGACTGGCTGGAGCGCGAGAACTGGCTCTCCAACGCGCGCTTTGCCGAAAGCGTGGTGCACCGCCGCGCTGGCCGCTATGGCACTGCCCGGCTGATGCAGGAGTTGAAGACCCACCAGTTGGGCGAGGAAACGCTGGGCGAGGTCAAGGCCCAGTTGCAGTCTTCCGAGGCGGCGCGGGCCAAGGCGCTGTGGGACAAGCGCTTCGGCCGCGCGCCCGCCGATCTGGCCGAGCGCGCCAAGCAGGTCCGCTTCATGATGGCGCGCGGATTCTCCCGCGCGGTGGTCTCGCGCATCATCGCCGGGGCGAATGAACTGCTGGATGACGGCGACGAACCGGTCTGAACGTCGCCGATCTTCCGACAATCCATATGGACAATCCGGCTGCGCGCCAAGTGATCGGGTTGCACCTTTTACGTTTGTCGCAACCGTTCTCGCGCTTGCGCAACTGCGTGACCCGGTCTAGTCGTGACGACGTGTTAAAATCCAAGGTTTTGAAGCCGTCCTCTACCTCGGTGGCGGGACGGTCATATTCGTGTGTGGCGGCCGATTCACTGCTGCGCACGTCCCGTAGGTGCGAGCGCGATCCGCGTGCGCCTGCCTCCATCGGTCCTATCGGTCTGTCTGGTCCATGCCTTTGTCTGCTCCCGTCCCGCGCGTCATGCGCCATCGCCGTGCCATCACGGTCGAGGCCTATTTGCGCGAAGATGGCCTGTGGGACATCGAAGCGCGCCTGACGGACACCAAGCCGCGCGACATCCCGCTGGCCAGCGGCGGCGTGCGCCCCGAGGGCCAGCCGCTGCACGACTTGTGGCTGCGCGTGACCATCGACACCCGCATGAACGTCGTCGATGCCGAAGCGTGTTCCGACTGGGTGCCGTACCCCACGCACTGCGACACGATCGGCCCGGCCTACCGCAAGCTCATCGGCCTGAACCTGATGAAAGGTTTCCGCAAGGCCTCGCGTGAGAGACTCGGCGGCGTGGCGGGCTGTACGCACCTGACCGAGCTGTGCGGGGTGCTGCCGACCGCCGCCATCCAGGCTTTTGCGGGCGATGTCTTCCCGGTGCGCGACAACTCCACCGACCACCGGCCGATCGAGCCCGGCGAAAAGCCGCCTTACCAACTCCACGGCTGCCATGCCCTGCATCTCGAGGGCGAGGTGGTCCGCAAGCATTATCCGCGCTGGTTTGCCTACCAGCCCGAAGCCAAGATCCTACCGCCAGTCACCGAGCCGCGTTTGGAGCCATCCTCGGAGCCGTCGTCCTGACGGGCTCTGCGCCGCTCGCGTTTTCATCATTCATCACACTCACTCTGCCTAGCAAAGGAAACACGCATGAATATCCATGAGTACCAAGGCAAGGAAATCCTGCGCAAATACAATGTGCCGGTTCCGCGCGGCATTCCGGCCTTCTCGGTCGACGAGGCCATCAAGGCTGCTGAAACCCTGGGCGGCCCGGTGTGGGTCGTGAAGGCGCAGATTCATGCGGGTGGCCGTGGCAAGGGCGGCGGCGTGAAGGTCGCCAAGAGCATGGACCAGGTCAAGGAATACGCCAACGGCATCCTGGGCATGACGCTGGTGACGCACCAGACCGGTCCGGAGGGCAAGCTGGTCAAGCGCCTGCTGATCGAAGAAGGCGCGGACATCAAGAAGGAACTGTACGTGTCGCTGGTGGTGGACCGTGTGTCGCAGCAGGTCGCGCTGATGGCATCGAGCGAAGGCGGCATGGACATCGAAGAAGTCGCTGAATCGCACCCGGAAAAGATCCACACGCTGCTGATCGATCCGCAAGCTGGCCTGCAAGACGCTCAGGCTGACGACATCGCCCGCAAGATCGGCGTGCCCGACGCGAGCGTGCCGCAAGCCCGCCAAGCCCTGCAAGGCCTGTACAAGGCATTCTGGGAAACCGACGCTTCGCAAGCTGAAATCAACCCGCTGATCCTGACCGGCGACGGCAAGGTCATCGCGCTGGACGCCAAGTTCAACTTCGACTCGAACGCACTGTTCCGTCATCCGGAAATCGTTGCTTACCGCGATCTGGATGAAGAAGACCCCGCCGAAATCGAAGCCTCCAAGTTCGACCTGGCCTACATCTCGCTCGACGGCAACATCGGCTGCTTGGTGAACGGCGCCGGTCTGGCCATGGCCACGATGGACACCATCAAGCTGTTCGGCGGCGAGCCGGCCAACTTCCTCGACGTGGGCGGCGGTGCCACCACCGAGAAGGTGACTGAAGCCTTCAAGCTGATGCTGAAGAACCCGCACGTGAAGGCCATTCTGGTCAACATCTTCGGCGGCATCATGCGTTGCGACGTGATCGCCGAAGGCGTGATCGCGGCGGCGAAGGCTGTGTCGCTGTCGGTGCCGCTGGTTGTGCGCATGAAGGGTACCAACGAGGATCTCGGCAAGAAGATGCTGGCCGACTCGGGTCTGCCCATCATCGCCGCTGACACGATGGCAGAGGCCGCCGAGAAGGTCGTGGCCGCAGCCGCCGGCAAGTAAGCCGCGCGCGGAACCAACCATATGCGAACGCGAACTGCGCCCGTTGAGGGGCAGCTCGCTGCCAAAAAGGCCAAAGAGGATTAAGCATGTCGATTCTGATCAACAAAGACACCAAGGTCATCACCCAGGGGATCACCGGCAAGACCGGCCAGTTCCACACCCGCGGTTGCCGCGACTACGCCAACGGCAAGAACGCCTTCGTGGCAGGCGTGAACCCGAAGAAGGCCGGCGAGGACTTCGAGGGCATCCCCATCTACGCAACCGTCAAGGATGCCAAGGCGCAGACGGGAGCCACCGTGTCGGTCATCTATGTGCCGCCCGCAGGCGCTGCGGATGCGATCTGGGAAGCCGTCGAAGCGGAACTGGACCTGGTGGTTTGCATCACCGAAGGCATCCCCGTGCGCGACATGATGATGGTCAAGGACAAGATGCGTAAGGCCGGCAGCAAGACCCTGCTGCTGGGCCCGAACTGCCCGGGCCTGATCACGCCGGACGAAATCAAGATCGGCATCATGCCGGGCCACATCCACCGCAAGGGCCGCATCGGCGTGGTGTCGCGCTCGGGCACGCTGACGTACGAAGCCGTGGGCCAGCTGACCGCGCTGGGCCTGGGCCAGTCGTCGGCAGTCGGTATCGGCGGCGACCCGATCAACGGCCTGAAGCACATCGACGTGATGAAGATGTTCAACGACGATCCGGAAACGGACGCCGTGGTCATGATCGGTGAGATCGGTGGTCCGGACGAAGCCAACGCCGCTTACTGGATCAAGGACAACATGAAGAAGCCGGTGGTGGGCTTCATCGCAGGCGTGACCGCGCCTCCGGGCAAGCGCATGGGCCACGCCGGCGCGCTGATCTCGGGCGGTGCCGACACCGCGCAGGCCAAACTGGACATCATGGAAGCCTGCGGCATCAAGACCACCAAGAACCCGTCGGAAATGGCGCGTCTGCTCAAGGCGATGCTGTAAGCGGTAGGGTTTGAAGTTGTACAAAAACGGGAGGCCTGGCCTCCCGTTTTTGTTCGTGCGTGCCGGCAGCGCAGCGTGCGAGGCGGGCGCCGGGCGTGTATAAGCAATCACAGCAAGTTGCCTGCATCCCCTCACAAGAACACCTACTGGGACGGCCCATGGCCCTCGCTTCCGGCGCCTTCTGGTTTGCGCTTGGCTCCATCATCCTGACCAATATCGTGCTGTCGGGTGATAACGCGGTCGTGATCGCGCTGGCTGCGCGCAATCTGCCGGCGCAGCAGCAGAAGCGGGCGATTTTCTGGGGCAGTGCAGGTGCGATCGTGCTGCGTATCGTGCTGACCGTGCTAGCGGTCGAGCTGCTGGCGTTGCCGTATCTGAAGACGATCGGGGCGGTGCTGCTGCTCTATATCGGCATCAAGCTGCTGGCTGAAGCCGAAGACGATGCGTCCGGTGAACGCCGCCGGCGCGACGGCCTGTGGCCCGCCATCCAGACTATCCTGATTGCCGATCTGGTGATGTCGCTCGACAACGTCGTCGCTGTAGCCGCCGCGGCGGAGAAGGGGCCACCGGGGACGACGCTTCCGCTGCTGGTGTTGGGGCTGGGGCTGTCGATTCCGCTGATTGTCTTCGGCAGCACGCTGCTGGTGGGGGTGATGGCGCGGTTTCCGGTGATTGTGACGCTGGGGGCGGCGCTGTTGGGGTATCTGGCGGGGGATACGCTCGTCAACGATCCGTTGGATACGGCTTGGTTTGCGCGGGCGATTCCCTATGCGGATGCCGTCGTTGGCTGCCTTGGGGCGCTGGTTGTTGTGGTGGTTGGATGGTGGATGGGGAGGCGGTCTTTGTGGCAGGCGTGACCGCCAAGAGTCGTACCCTACGAAAGTAGGTGATGACGCGTTGCGTCTACATCTTTGCCAGAAAAAGTCAGCTGTTTAGGCAAAAAAGACTTCAAAACCAGGCATTTCCGACCGACAGGGCTCGGCGTTGCCTGGCATGCTCCATGCGCAGTGCTCTCCCATACATATAAAAAAACCTCTGGGGAGAGTGATGAAGTCCAAGCACAGCGGGAACATGTGCCGCGGCCAGCGCGGCTTTACGTTGATCGAGTTGATGATCGTGGTCGCGATCGTCGGCATCCTGGCGGCGATCGCGCTGCCGGCTTACAACAACTACATGGTCAAGTCGAAGCTGACCGAGGCGACGACGACGCTGGATGCGGCGCGGGTTGCGATCAACGAAGCCTATACGTCGAGTGGTGGGACCTTTCCGCCGCAATCGTCGCCGCCCGTCATCGTTCAGGCGGTGCCGGGCAACGCCCGCTATGTCACCGCGATCAAATACAACGTAGGAGCAGGCCCAGCATCCACCGTCGGGGTGGTCGTAACGCTTGGCGGCACCGGGGTCAGCCAGATCGACGGCGGGTACCTGGGTATCTTTGGCGCCGGTCAATCGGACGGCAGCGTGATCTGGACCTGCGCGACGGCCAATGCACAGAACGCTAGCGCATATGGGTCTGGCGTCTCCGTGTCGGCGATGTATCCGTACCTGCCGGCAAGCTGTCAGAACTAAGTTCCAACTACGGCTGACAACTGCGGCGCTCAAATCAAGGGTTCAGCGCAACAGCGCTGACGTTGTTGTCGTCACTTGATTGCCGGTTGATGCGGGTGAAGCCGGCGCGGAAGATTGTCAGGAAAAGGCGCGCATTTCCGCCCGGATCTCGTTACGCTAAACTACCTCCGCTGCAAAGAGCGCCTTCGGGCGCTCTTTTTGTTGTGCTGCAATCCGACGCCGTCTCCGCCAATGCTTCGATCCCCCGTCTCAATCTTGCCGCTCTGGCTCGCCGCCATCGCCTGTTGGTCCGTTCCGTTCCTGGTGGCGCCACACACGTACCCGATCCCGACGTTCTACAGCGAATTCGCCGCTGCCGTGTGCTGGATCGCGCTGGCGGTTGGCGTGCTTGGTGGAACGTGGGGTCTCAACACCGGGCTGCCCAGGATCGCGCTCGCACCGCTTGCCCTGGCTGCCGTGCTGATCGTGCAACTGGTGGTTGCGCCCCCGCTCAACCCGTTTTTTTCGTGTGCCGCAAGCGTGTTTCTGCTGGCGGCGGCGGCGGCGTGCGGACTGGGGGCGCGTGCCCGGAGCGTGCCGGGCATGCTTGAGGCGATCGCCATCGGCGTCATGCTGGGCGGGCTGTTGACGGTTGCAGTGGAGCTGCTGCACCTGTTTCGCGTGCCGAATCTGCCGGCGGCGTTCTTTTCTATGACACCGCCCGGCACCGCCCGCCGCATGTGGGGCAACCTGAACCAGCCGAACCATGTTGCCTCCTACCTGGCGTTCGGTTTGGCTGCCTGCCTGTTCCTGGGCCAGCGATTCCCGCGCTGGCGCATGGCCCTGGCGGCAATTGGACTGAGCCTGCTGCTGGGCATGGCCCTGACCATTTCCCGCGTCACCTGGCTGCATGTGGCCGTGGTGGGCGGGACGGCAGGCCTGGCCTGGAGCGCCAACGAGCGAGGCATCCGGCGTTGGATCGTGGCGTGTGTGCCGCTGTTGGCGCTTGCGGTGGCATACCAGTGCTGCGGCTGGCTGGTGTCGTACGCCAATCTGCTTTGGCACTTGGATCTGCCGTCGTCGTTGGGGGAGCGGATGCAGGAGGGCGCGGGCCTGCGTCCTCTGCTGTGGAAGCACGCGTGGCACATGTTCCGCGCGCACCCGTGGCTGGGTGCCGGCTGGGGCGACTACGCCTGGAACCAATACGTGCAGACGGACGTGCTCGGCCCGGTCGAGATGTCATTGAACGCGCATAACATCGTGCTGGACCTGCTGGCCAAGGCCGGCCTGGCAGGGCTTCTTGCGGTGGCGCTGCCGCTTCTGGGGTTGGCATGGGCCGCGTGGAAGCGCAGCGTGACACCCGCGCTGGCCTTCCTGTACGCCGTCATTCTTGTGATGGGCGTGCACTCGATGCTCGAATATCCCCTGCACTATCTGTACTTCCTGCTGCCTTTCGCGTTTGCGCTCGGCTATGCCGACGAGCGCACTCTTCGGATGCCGTCGGGCCCCCTCGCGTGGGTCCTGACGGGCACCGTTACGGTTTGCGCAGGCGTGCTCACCGCCCGCATGTGGGGGGATTACGCATCCGTGGAGCGGCTGTATTACCTGCCGGCCGACGTGCAGCGTGATGTGTGGCGCCAATTGATCGGCGAACGCAATGTGCTGATCCCATATGCCACTCTGGCGGCGGCGAGCAACGCGAACGTGACGCCCGAAACGGCGCGCACCATGGCCGTTGTGGAACGCAACGCTGTGCAGTTCTACCCGGGGCCGAATACGGTGCAGCGCTATGCGTTGGCGCTCGCTTACGAAGGCAAGGCCGACGAGGCCCTTGTCCAAGTGCGTCGACTGTACAACCACTACTGGACTTCGTATGCGGACCAATCCGCGCTGCTGGCGCAGGCCTGCGGGCGGCAATCAGAGGCCCTCAAGACGTTTTGCGTGCGTTTGCGATCGGAAGGGTTGCTGTCCAATCCCAATTGAGGGGTGCCGGTTGCGCCCTAGCGATCAAACGCCGCAACGGGGCGTTGACGATGAACCCGAGGTCGCGCTTGATACACCAATGCATCAAAGTGAGTGCGCATTGTGGTGAATGAGGCACAAAAATGACCAACTTCGTCACGGGGTGTCAAAATTCGTCACGCCGTGGTGCGGCAATCTTGCGAAACACGTCAATTTGGCCTCGGAAATCGACGGATCGAACCTGGCACGCTCCATGCTCTAATCCCCCTGCATCACCTTTAACCAAACATTCCGGGGGAATTTATGAAGTCGATGCGTCTCAACAAGCGTGTCCAGAAGGGTTTCACGCTGATCGAACTGATGATCGTGGTCGCGATCGTCGGTATCCTGGCTGCCATCGCGCTGCCGGCCTACAACAACTACATGATCAAGTCGAAGCTGACGGAAGCGACGACGGATCTGGATGCAGCGCGGGCAGCCATTTCGGAGGCTTACGCAAACAACAACAATGCGTTTCCGACGAACGCTCCGATCTCCACGACGTCTGCGAATAATGCCAAGTATGTCACCTTGGTCAACTACAACGCACCCACTGGTACCAGTAACGTCGGGGTGGTGCTGACGCTTAACAACACTGGCAATACGAACGTTGATACCAAGCTTCTGGCCATCTTCGGCCTAGGCAAGGCGGACGGTACCGTTGGCTGGACCTGCGCAACGGCGCAAACCACAAACGACAGTACCCAAACCACGGCTGCCGCCCTGACCGCGACGCAGAGGGCAATGTTCCCGTACTTGCCTTCGTCTTGCCAGAACTAACTGACGCGATGATGTCCTTGCAAATGGCAGGCAGCGATTGCTGAACCATTGAAGGACTGCAATGCAGGGCGCCCCTTTGGGCGCCCTTTGTTTTGCCATTGCCCTGCTTGCCGGTAGGCTGACCTGCCCGGCACTGACTGGCTCCCAGCGGCACCTTCGGCCCGTTCGGTTTTACCTCCGAAATCCTGTCAGTCTGTTGGGCACTCTATGGCCACTTTTCCTTCGTTGCCCATGCTTGGTTCTCGCTTTCTGTCATTGCCGCTATGGCTTGCCTTTGCGGTATGCGGGAGTGTTCCGTTTCTGGTGCGGCTCCACACGTTTCCCATCCCGACGTTCTACAGCGAGGTTGCCGCCGCTGTATGCTGGTTGACGCTGGCTCTCGCCATCCTCGTGGCAGCTTGGCGAAGCGAAAGCGGGCTCCGCTTGCCAAAGATTGCGCTGGCACCCGCCGGCTTGATCGGGGCGCTATTCCTGCAACTGCAATTTGCACCACCGTTGAACCCCTTCTTCTCGCTGGTTGCCGTGGCCTTCCTGCTAGCCGCCGTGCTTGCTTGTGGCCTGGGAGCCTACAGCCGAAAGATCCCGGGGGCAGTGGAATCGTTGGCGGTTGGGCTGGTGCTGGGCGGCGTCTTGACGTTCGGCGTGGAGCTTGTGCAGTTGTTTCGCGTGCAAGGGCTTCCTTTCGAATTGTTTTCCACGGATCTGGATGACACCGGCCGCCGCTTGAGCGGCAACCTGAACCAGCCGAATCACGCGGACTCCTATCTAGCAATGGGGCTGGCTGCCTGCCTGTTGCTGGCCAACAAATGGCGCAGTTGGCGGTGGCCGCTGGCGGTGGTCGTGCTGGCGTTGCTGCTGGGCATGTCCCTAACGTTTTCCCGCACGGCCTGGTTGCATCTGGCCATGCTCGGCCTCCTGTCCGGATGGGTGATCCTGACGACGGACGCGGGCGTCCAAGGCGCCCGCAAATGGCTCAAGGCTACCGCGCCGCTGGTCTGCCTCCTGGTCGTGTACCAGTTGTGCAACTGGCTGGTCGCCTACGCCAACCTGCGCTGGCACTTCGATCTACAGACCTCACTTGCGGAGCGCATGGCGCACGGCGTTTCCGACCGGCTGCCCATCTGGCGCCATGGCTGGCATATGCTCGTCACGCACCCGTGGTTCGGCGCCGGGTGGGCGGACTTCGCCTGGAACCAGTACTTGCAGACCGACACGCTGGGGCAGGCGATGCTGTCGACGAACGCACACAATCTGATCTTGGACCTGCTGGCGAAAGCAGGGGTGATCGGACTGCTCGCGGTGTTCCTTCCGCTTGGCTGGCTCGCCATCGTGGCGCTGCGCCGCCCCATCACGCGGGAGAAGGCGTTCTTCTACGCTCTGATCCTGATCCTTGTCGGGCATTCGATGCTGGAGTACCCGCTGCACTACCTGTACTTCCTGCTTCCGTTTGCCTTTGCGCTGGGTTACGTGGACGAGAGTAGGCTGCGGTTCCCATCTCCGGCCATGACGTCAACGCTGACCTTGGCGATGGCGCTGGGCAGCGTCGCGGTGCTGCCCCATCTCTGGGGCGACTACAGAGCGATCGAGCGCCTGCAATATAGCCCCCAAGGGTTAGCGAAAGAACTGGCGCTTTATGCTCAGCATGGGCCAACCCTGTTGATTCCCTACGAAAACTTCGCCCTCGCAAGCAATTGGGTGGTCACGCCGTCGAATGCCGCGGCAGCGGCGAAGCTGGAGCTGCAGGCCATGCAGTTCAATCCGGGAGCCGCCACGGTGCTGCGTTACGCTGTGGCGCTGGCCTACCTCGGCAAGACGGATGAGGCGGTTCATCAGGTTCGGCGTGTATACATGTTGACTTGGCTCGACTATGACAAGCAGTCTTGGCTCATCACGCAGCTTTGCCACGCGAAAGTCGATGGGCTCAAGACCTTCTGCGAGCGCCTGAGGGATGAGAACCTGCTGGTTGAGATGCCGGCTGCGTCAGAGAAAACATCCTCCCCGGCTTCGCAATAACAGAAGCGCCCTCCGGGGCGCTTTCTTATTGGTTGCGCGATTTCTTATCGGAAGAATGAAAAATCGTTGCGCCTAATATCGGATCTCATTCGCTCGCTTAATCTTCTTCCTCTCAAATGCCCAATCCAATTCGGCAATTGAACACCTGAGATAACGAGAGAGGAGAAGTCAATGCGTTTGAAATATCATGCCGGCAAGCGAACCCAGGCTGGTTTCACCCTGATCGAGCTGATGATCGTTGTTGCCATCGTCGGTATTTTGGCGGCGATTGCGGTGCCGGCATATCAAGACTACACAGCGCGTTCGCGTGTCACTGAGGGCTTGTCTCTGGCGACGGCGGCCAAGACCATGGTTGCAGAGAACGCCATCGCAGGACTGCCGTTAGACAAAGGTTACACGCCGAACGCTACGGCCACTCGCAACGTTGTGAAGGAGGGGATCACGATCGTTCCTGAGACTGGAGAAATCCAGATCGCCTACGCGGAGAACGTTGCCGGTAAGGGCGCTAATACGCTGATTCTCAAACCGACCTCCAATGGCGAAGCATTGATCGGGGACGAGAATAAGAGTGTTCGTCCCACCGGGCCGATTCGCTGGGATTGCTATGCGAAGGACATTAAAGGTCGTGATGGTCTGCCTGACCCGGGGAAATCACCGACACTGGAAGCAAAACTCGTCCCAACCGAATGTCGCTAATTGCCTAAAAAAGAAGAGCGCTCTGGGGGCGCTCTTTTTCCTTCGGAGGGTCAACTACCCCGCCACCCACTCCCCCGACTTTCCACCGCGTTTTTCCATCAGCCTGACATCCCCAATCACCATCCCCCGGTCCACGGCCTTGCACATGTCATAGATAGTCAGCAGCCCCACCTGCACCGCCGTCAGCGCCTCCATCTCCACGCCAGTCTGCCCGCGCGTCTCCGCCCGAACCGTGCAGCGGACACTGTGTTGCGCCTCGTCCAGCTCAAACTCCACCGCCACCTTGGTCAACGCCAACGGATGACACAGCGGAATCAGATCGGACGTCCGCTTCGCCCCCTGGATGGCCGCGATGCGCGCCACGCCCAGCACATCGCCCTTCTTGGCGGTGCCATCGCGCACCAGCGCAAATGTCTCGGGCAGCATGTGAATCGTGCCGGTGGCCACGGCCACGCGATGGGTCACGGCCTTGTCGCCGACGTCGACCATATGGGCTTGTCCGGCGGTATCGAAGTGAGTCAGGTGTGGCATGGATTGCGGAGCAGGTGTCGAAGCGTTTTATGATAGCAAGCGCACGGCCTCCGGCGATTCCGCCAGGCTGATTCCGCATCACACGCACTCCGCATGACGCTCTCTCTCTTCCGGCCGCGCGCCCGCCAGCTGACGGCCGCGGTGTTGTTGACGACGTGGCTGGCGCCGCTGCCGTTACCGGTGCTGGCGCAGGGCGCGGCATCGGCGCCCGCCGCCGCTGCGGCCGCTGCGGCCGATACTGCCGATCAGGTGCAGAGCAACCTGAACCGCAGCGTGCAGATCGGCCGCCAGTCGCCATATCTGCAGAAAGACCCGACCATCATCGACGCGCCGACGTACGAGTTGCCCGACATGGGCGACCCGTCCACGGCGGCGCTGTCGCCGGAGATGGAGCGCCGCCTGGGCGACCGCGTGATGCGCGAGATCCGTCGCGACCCCGATTACGTGCCCGACCCGCTGCTCACCGATTACCTCAACGAGATCGGCTACAAGCTGATCGAGGCGGCGCGGCGCCAGCACGTGGCGGGCAGCACTTCGGCGTCGAGCTTCGAGCTGTTTGCCGTGCGCGATCCGGCCATCAACGCGTTCGCATTGCCGGGCGGCTACGTGGGCGTGAACACCGGCACGCTGGTTGCCACCGATAGCGAATCTGAGCTGGCCTCCGTGCTCGGCCACGAAATCGGCCACGTGCTGCAACGGCACATCGCGCGCGGCATCGACAAGCAGGGCGAATCGATGTGGATTGCGCTGGCGTCGATCCTGCTGGCCGGGTTGGCGGCCACCAAGAGCGGCGACGCCGCGCAGGCACTGGCGGTGGGCGGTCAGGCGGCGGCGGTGTCGCACCAGCTGTCGTTCTCGCGCGGTGCCGAGCGCGAGGCGGACCGCGTCGGCTTCACGCTGCTCACCGGTGCCGGCTACGACCCGGATGGCATGCCCGACTTCTTCCGCCGCCTGCAGCGTGTGACCAATATTGCGGATACCGGCGTCATCCCCGGTTATGCGCGCACCCACCCGCTCACCGGCGAGCGCATCGCCGACATGGCGGACCGCGCGCGCGGCCTGCCGCACCTGCGCCAGCCGCGCCGGCCTGAGTTCGGCTTTGCCAAGACGCGGGCGCGGGTGCTGCAGGAGACCTCCAACAGCGCCTATATCGACGTGCGCAATGCCATGCAGTCGCAGCTGGCTTCTGCACCGGATGCGCCGGTCGAGAAGCGCGCCGCGCTCTGGTATGGCATCGCCTTTGCCAACCAGAGGGTGGGCAAGTTGGACGAGGCTGAGCAGGCGTTGCTGGAGGCGCGACGGCTGTACGGCAATATCCCCGGCATCACTTCCGGCAGTCCTGACCTGGACGTGACCGCCATCGAACTCGCACGCGCACACAATCGCGTGCCCGAGGCGCTGACGCTGTCACGTGCGGCGCTGAAGGCGTATCCGCTGTCGCGTGCCGTGGCCATCACCTATGCGCAGACGCTGCTGGCGTCCGGTCGGCAGGAGGAAGCGATTCCGTATCTGCGCGAGAAGGCGCGCGAAGACACTACGCAGCCTATCTGGTGGGACGTGCTCGCCCGCGCTTATGCCGACAAGGGCAAGCGCGTCGAGCAGCACCGCGCGCTGGCGGAAAAGTACGCGCGCGAAGGTGCCTGGGGCGAAGCGGTCCAGCAACTCAAGCTCGCGCGCGATGCAGGCGATGCGGATTTCTACACGCTGTCCGAAGTCGACGCGCGGCTGCATCAGATGGAGCGGCAGTACAAGGAAGAGAAGGCTGAGGATAAGGCGTTGCCTAAGTAGGCTTGTTCTTGTGGTGCATCCCTTGTTTCATCCCCTGCCGGGGCTGACTCACTTTCTTTGTCTTGCTTGCCAAAGAAAGTAAGCAAAGAAAGGCGCGCCCGATGCGGCGACCCCCTCCTTGGATTTTTGTCGCGGGGAGGGAAGGGAGGCAAACTCGCTGCGCTCAGACAAGCCTCCTCTCTTTATCCTCCTCGCAACAAAAATCCAAGGCGCCGCATAGGGCAGGAACATCAAAGGCCAAACCGACGGTGAACAGGCGGTAGCACTTCGGGTTTTGTGGAGGGGCCAGCCCGTGGTTCTGGCCTCCTACGCAGCCGGCATGGCCCAAAGAAAAAGGCCAACCCTTCATGAGGTTGGCCTTGTCGTTTTGGCTGGCGCCCAGGCGGTTTGCTTTTCCCTTGCCCTAGATGGCGCCTTGAATTTCTGTCGCAGGGAGGAAAAAGGAAGGGGAACTGTCTGAGCGCAGCGAGTTTTCCCCTTCCCCTCCCTGCGACAGAAATTCAAGGAGGGTGTCGCCATCTCGGGCGCGCCTTTCTTTGCTTCCTTTCTTTGGCAAGACAAAGAAAGGGAGTCGGCCCCGGCAGGGGGCGAAACGGGGGATGGACCAGCAAGCCTCGCCCTGAAGCACTGGGCCACACCGTCGAGCGCGAGCGCCTAACTTGCCGGATGCCGCACGAACCCAAACCGCTGCTCAATCTCCGCGCTGTGAATCGGCTCAATATCGAACGTGCGATCGCCCAGGGTCAGGGTGCCAAGCGCCGCACCGCAAGCATCACCATGCCACTGTGCCAGCGACGAGAACGGCTCAAGGTCGTGATCGTGCAGCACCGCGATGGTGTCTTCAGCATTGAAGCCCGCCACGCAGCCACTCAGCAGCACATTGCCGTGCTCATCGGCAAAGCACCCGGAAGGTGCGAAGACAGACCCAGTGGTGGTCGTGAAGGCCGGTGGCACGCCATCGGGCGACAGCCGCACGATCCACGGCGTGTACTCCAGCTCCACAAACACCCGCTGCGGCCCGTTTTGAAAGAACCACCGCCCAGCCTCATCGTGCGTGTAGTTGCGAACGATGAAATCGACGAGCGCCGCATGCCGCACCGGATCGCCCGACAGCTTGTGCTGCTGCGCAAACTCGTTGCGCATGCGCCATTGCCCGCGCCGGTCCAGCGCCAGCCAGCCGAAGCAGTTCGGCACGTTCGGCCACTTGGCCATGGCTTGGCGGACGATCTCATCCATGCGTCGGCTCCGCAGTCGAGTCGGGCTGTGGCGCACGCCCCAGGACCTCATCGAAGAAACGCAGGATGCGCGCAGGCATCCAGTCGATGCGGCCGGCCGCATGGCGCATGCCGCTGCCGTGCCGCAGGAAGCCGACGTGGCCACCGTGCAGCGGCTGGTCGAGCACCACATCGGGTGAGACGTCGGCTGGGCCCGGCAGGTGGTCGCCGGGCAGGAACGGATCGTTGCGCGCGTTCAGCACCAGCGCCGGCACGCGCACCTCGTGCAGCACCGGCTTGGATGAGGCGCGCGTCCAATAATCGTAGACGTCGCTAAAGCCGTGCAGCGGCGCGGTGACGAGGTTGTCGAATTCACCGAGGTTGCGCGCGGCCAGCATCGCGTCGCGGTCATACAGGCCCGGGTGCTGGTCCAGCTTGGCGCCGGCTTTCTCCTTGAGCGTGCGCAGGAACATGCGCGTGTAGACCATGTTGAAGCCGCGTGACAGCGCGGCACCGCCCGCCTTCATATCGAGCGGCGCGGACACCGTGGCGGCGGCGCTCAGGTGGCGCGCACCCGCGCCGTGCTCCCCAAGGTAGCGCAGCAGCGCATTGCCGCCCAGCGAGATGCCGACCGCCAGCAGCCTGCGGCCCTGAGGCACGCAGTGTTCCTGATAGAGCCGCTCAAGAATCCAGGAGATTTCCTTGGCATCGCCGCAGTGGTACATGCGCGGCGCGTGGTTCAGCTCGCCCGAGCAGCCGCGAAAGTGCGGGATCACGCCTGCCCAGCGGCGCGCGCGCAGCGCGTCCATCAGCAGGCTTGCGTAGTGGCTGCGCGAGTCGCCCTCCAGGCCATGGAACATGACGACCAGCGGCGCGTGCGCGTCCACCTCGTGCGTGGTCCAGTCGAGGTCGATGAAGTCGTGGTCGGGGGTGTCCCAGCGCTCGCGCTGGTAGCGGATGCGCGGAAAGCGCCACAGCCGTGCCGGCACGATGGTCTGCGCGTTGCCGCCGATCAGCCACCACGGCGAGCGGAACGCGTGCGGCTCGAACGGCCCGGCCAGCATGGCGCCGAGCTGGACATCGACAGGAACGGTTTGGCGAAACGGGGCAAGCATGGTGGGGAAACTGCTGTCGCGCCAAGCAGGCGCGGCTCAGTGCAGGGAGTGTGTGACGCTGGCCATCGATGCCGCCACGCGCTCTTCAGCGGCCTGGCTGGAGTGCACGTGCGCGATGCGCCAGCCCTCATGGTTCTGCATCAGCACGTAGGTGGTGTGCACGTACAGGGCGGCCTCGGTGGCGTCCGGCGAGAAACGCAGCGCCTCGGTGGCCTCGAAGATCGATACGCCCAGCGACGAATGCACCTGCTGATCCAGGCACTCGATCCACACCGGCTGGCTTTCGACCAGGGCGTCGAGGCAGCCGCGCAACTGCTCGTGGCCGTGCAGGCGCTGGCCATCGGGCAGGATGAAGCTGACCGTATCCTCATCCAGCCAGAGCTTGAGTGCGCTGTCGGCGTCGCGGCGCTTGAGCGCTTCGCGGTAGGCGTCGAGGATGTCCTCGGCGGCTTCGAACAGTCGGGCAAATCGTGGCATGGCGGTGAACGTTGAAGGTAAGACGCGTGGCGCGTTACACCGGCTGCAGCAGCCGGCGCAATTCATGAAACACCATCTCGGGACCGATGTCGCGCAAGCAGCGCAGGTGGCCAAGCGGGCATTCGCGGGCGAAGCACGGGCTGCACTCCAGATGGAGCCACATGATACTCGCAGCGGGTGACAGGGGCGGCGTGTGGCGCGGGTCGCTGGAGCCGAACACGGCCACCTGCGGGCGTCCGAGGGCAGCGGTCACGTGCATCAGGCCGGAGTCGTTGCAGATCGCGGCCTCGGCGCGGGCGAGCAGTTCGATGGCTTCATCGAGCGAGGTCTCGCCGCACAGGTTGCGCACGAAGGGCGCGCGCTCGACGATGGCGTTGGCCATCTCGCGGTCCTTGCCGGAACCCAGCGCGATGATCTGCGCGTAGGGGAACGAGCGCCGCAGCATCTGCGCGAGCTCGGCAAAGTGCTCGGCGGGCCAGCGCTTGGCGGGGCCGTATTCCGCGCCGGGGCAGAAGGCGACCAACCGCGCATTGCCAGCAATGCCGAACTTGGCCGAGGTGGCGGCCACACGCTGCACGTCCACCTGCAGGTGCGGGTCGGGCAGGGTGTCGGGCAGCTTGGCGCCGGGCTTGAAGGCCAGTGCCGCGTAGTGCTGCACCATCGGCGGCCGCGCTTTCTTGGGCGGGTTCGGGTAGCGCACGTTGAGCACGCCCACGCGCGTTTCGCCCTTGTAGCCGATGCGCAGCGGAATGCCGGCCAGCCACGGGATCAGCGCGCTCTTGAACGAGTTCGGCAGCACATAGGCGACATCGAACTGCTCGCCCTTGAGCTGCTGGGCAAACATCGTGCGGCTGCCGAGCTGCAGCTTGCCGTGGGCGAGCTCGGTCGGCAGGACGCGCGTGATCTCGGGCATGCGCGCGAGTACCGGCGCCACCCACTTGGGCGCGATGGCGTGGATCTGCACGCGCGGGTGCCGCGCCTTGATCTGCGCGAACAGCGGCTGCGCCATCAGCGCGTCGCCGATCCAGTTGGGGGCAATGACGAGGATCTTGCGCATCATCGGCTCGCCGACAGAACCGGAAGCAGGGTGCTTCGGCCAAGGTGACGATCGAGATACGGCGTGTCGGTACCGCTCAATGGTGGCCCTTCAGTTCAACGCCGGGGGCCAGCTTGTAGACGGTGCCGCAGTACGGGCACTTGACCTCGCCGGTGTCGGCGATGTCGAGGAACACGCGCGGGTGGTAGCTCCAGGCCGGCGTCTTGGCGGTCGGGCAATGCAGCGGCAGGTCGTCTGCGCCGATTTCGATGGTGGGTGCGGTATGCGTGGTCATGATGAGGTGAGAAAGCCAGCGCGGTCAGACCCCGGAGGGGCTGCCACGCCTTTTATGGGGCCGCAGGCTCAAATAATGCCGACAAAGGCGGAATTGTAAGGGGTGGGGGCGGGCGCGCCAACGCTGAATGTGTCGGCGTGGCGCGTAGCACAAAATGTTCACCAAACGTCGTTAAGCAACTACTTAACACAAAAAGTATAATCGGACGTTTCCTGCGAGCCACCATGTCGCCCCCGACGTTCCCGCGCCTGCGCGCTGCCGGCCCCATCCGGCCGATCACCAAAAAAGAGAAGAATCAGCCGCAAACGGGGGCGTCATGCCGCTAGTCCGCTGGGGCACCGCGCTGCAGCGCCGCTGGCAGGCGATCGACCCGGCCGAGCGCGCGGGCTTCATCGCCGGCGCGCGCTTCTATGCCCGCTCGCTGCCGCCCGTGTTCACCTGGGGGCTGGTGACTGGCGTGGCGATGAGCAAGTCCATCCTGACCATCCCCCAGGCCATCGGCATGACGATTCTGGTCTATGCCGGCTCGTCGCAGCTGGCGGTGCTGCCGCTGCTGGCGGCCGGCCTGCCGATCTGGACGGCGCTGCTGACCGCCTTCATCGTTAACGTGCGCTTCGTTATTTTCAGCGCCGGGTTGATGCAGCATTTCGGGCACCTGCCGTTCATGCGGCGCGTGCTGCTGGGCTTTTTCAACGGCGACCTGCCCTACGTGTTCTTCAGCCAGCGCTTTCCGCGGACGGGGCCGGAAGCGGGCAAGGAAGGCTATTTCTGGGGCATGACGCTGACGAGCTGGGTTGCCTGGCAGGCGTCGTCCATCCTGGGCATTGTCGGCGCGAGCCTGTTTCCGGATTCGTGGGGGCTGGCGCTGGCCGGCACGCTGGCGCTGATTCCGGTGATGGTGTCGACCATCCGCGGTCGCGCCACGCTGATGGCCGTGGCGGTGGCCGCGCTGCTGGCGCTGATCGCCTTCAAGCTGCCGTACCGGCTGAGCCTGGTCATTGCGGTGGTGGGCGCGATGGCCGCCGGCCTGGCCGGGGATGAAGCCGCTGCCCGCCTGGAGTGGCGCCAGCGGCGCGCGCTGCCGGCGCAGCCCGAGTCGAAGGAGGGCTCATGACCACGCTCGAGATCTGGCTGACCATCTTCGGCATGACCCTCGTCACCATCGTCACGCGTTCGCTGTTCCTGATGGTGGGCGACCGCATGACGCTGCCGACACGTGCGCAGCACGCGCTGCGCTTCGCCCCGGCCGCCGCGCTGATCGCCATCGTGCTGCCCGACCTGCTGTGGAACCACGGCAGCTTCGACCTGAGCTGGACCAATCCGCGCCTGATGGCCGGCATCGCCTCGACTGCGTTCTATGTGGCGACGCGGCGCATGCTGGGCATGATCGTTGTCGGCATGGCGGTTTATACCGTGCTGCGTCTCTGGGGATAAATCGTGCCGGGATCGACACGCAACGGCGTCATCTTCGCCTTCCTGGCCTACACGATGTGGGGCCTGTTTCCGCTGTATTTCAAGCTGCTCAAGGCGGTGACGCCGCTGGAGATCCTGTCGCACCGGGTGATCTGGTCGTTGGCGGTGATGGTGGTGATCCTGCTGGTCAAGCGGCATTGGGCGTGGCTGTGGGCGCTGCGCACGCAGCCGCGCGTGGTCGGGCGCTATGCGGCCAGCACCGGTTTGCTGGCGATCAACTGGCTCACCTATATCTGGGCGGTCAACCATGACCACGTGCTCGACGGCAGCCTGGGCTACTTCATCAACCCGCTGGTGGTGGTGATGCTGGCCGCGCTGGTGCTGGGCGAGCGGCTGCGGCCGGTGCAGTGGGTGGCGGTGGCGCTGGCGGCGGCGGGCGTGGCCTGGCTGACCTGGCAGGCCGGGCACCCGCCGTGGATCGCGCTGGCGCTGGCGTTCTCGTTCGGGTTCTATGGGCTGCTGCGCAAGACCTCGCCGCTGGGCGCGCTGGAAGGGCTGACGCTGGAGACACTGCTGCTGTTTCCGCTGGCGCTGGCCTACCTGGGCTGGCTGGCGGCGCAGCAGCAGAACGTCTTCCTCGCGGCATCGCCGGGCATCCAACTGCTGCTGGTGCTGGCCGGGCCGCTGACCGCGGTGCCGCTGCTGCTGTTCGGCGCGGGGGCGCGGCGGATTCCATTGTCGCTGCTGGGGCTGTTGCAGTATGTGAGCCCGACGCTGCAGCTGCTGCTGGGCGTGTGGCTCTATAACGAGCCGTTCGCCGGGCCGAAGGTGGCCGGCTACGTGCTGATCTGGATCGGGCTGGTGCTCTACAGCGCCGAGAGCGCGCTGCGCCTGCAGCGCGCGCCCAGGGTGTCAGCGGCTAAGTAGCACCGTCGGCGTGGCCGGCAGCCCGTTCCACGCCATCGGCGTGTCGAGCAGTTCCACCTTGGTGATGGCTTGGCCGCCCGGCACGTTGATGGTCCACAGCTTGAAGCTGGCGCCGTTGGTCGGGTCCGAGGTATTGGCCGCCGGGGTGCCGGTGGGGTTGAACCACGGGCGGAAGCCACCTTGCAGCACACGCGTGATCTGCGAATTGTCGGCGTAGGTCACGCGCACGGTGTAGTCGCAGCCGCTGGCGTGGCAATACCAGGCATAGGTGCCGGTGTTGGGCACAATGGCTTGCTGGTCCGCTGCGCTGGCCGGGTCGAACGTCCGCAACAGGTTGCCGGTGTAGGGCAGTGGCGGGTAGATCTGCGACACGCCCGCCGTGCCCGCGCGGCTGAAGGTGATGGCGATGGCGACCACCGGCACGTTGGTCTGCGCCGGCAGGTTCTGGTTGATGCCGTACAGACCGTTGCTGGTCGTCGTCGGCGTATAGGCCACGCGCGCCTGGGCGTTTGCGTCCCATTTGCTGTAGCCGGTGGGCGAGGCGGCATCCACCAGGACGCGCCCCTGCAGCCAGCCCTGCATCTTGCCGGTGTTGTAGTCCGAGAAGGTGGCGAACTTGTAGCCGGGGGCTTGATCGCCCGCGCCGCCCTGCATCGGGTCCTGCTTGATGCAGCGACCAGCCGAATCGGTTACGTGGCCGCTGGTGCAATTGGGGTAGTGGCTGGCCGTGGTCGGCACACGGATATCGAGGAACTGGTTGTGGTTCGGGTCGTAGCCCCACGCCGAGCCGGCCAGGCTGCCGCCCGCATACGGGTAGGCGCCCACGTTGTAGGCTTCGCCCGCATGCGGCAGGCCAAATGCGTGGCCCTGCTCGTGGATGAAGACGCCGGTGTAGGCCTGGTCGCCTACGCCAACCCCCCCGCCGACGGCACCCAGCCCACCACCCAGGCCGACCGCATGGCCGGACACCGGGTCGACCGGCAGAATCGGGACGTAATACTGGTTGTTGGTGGCGTCCTCGCCGTTGGCGCTGCGCAGGCCCTGGGCCAGGCTCAGCAGGGCCCCCATCACCGCGTAACCGTCCTTCTGCTGGCTCATCGCCGTCACCGTGTAGGCGGGCTGGGCGACGTTCGTGCTGTCGGTGCGCGGCGGGATCACGACGCTCGACCACGAGACGCGCCCGATCGGGTGGTTGACCGCGTTGAGCGACGCCACGGGCCACTTGGCGAAGATCTCCTGTTGCGTGACCGTATCCGGCACTTTGGTGGCGGAGAACGGCGTGGTGTTGGTGTCGTTCGCGCCAAACAGGTAGAAGGGCAGCACGCGCAGGGCGATGTCGGCGTTGGTGCCGAAGGCCTGGGTGTGGGTCGTGCTTGGCGCGTAGTTGGCGGCGGATACGCGGAACGACGTGCCCGGCACCATCCATGCGGCAGGTAGCGTGGCGCTCCAGCGGTCGGTCGCATAGGGGCGGCCGTTGGCTTCAGTGGGCGGTAGCGCGGCCGGGGCGTTGAGGGCAAGCGTGCCGATCAGCGCGCCGTTGCGCCAGGCCTCCAGCACCGGCTGCTGCACGTCGGTCTGCGCGATGGCGACCAGCGCCAGTGCAGAGCGATTGCCGATCAGCTGCAGCGTGGCGCTGTCATTGGCCAGCTTCCACGAGAACCCGCCCTCGGGCAGCACGTGGGTCTGCGCAAACTCCAGCGTGTTCAGCGTGAGTTGGCTGGCCGCTGGGGATGCGGTGGTCGGCGTGCCACTGCCTGGCTGGGTGCTGGTCGTGGTGCTGGTGGAAGAATCGCCGCCGCCGCAGGCGGTCAGCAGGGCGGTGGTCAAGGCGGCCGCCAGCGCGGCGCGGCCCAGGTGTGGCACTTGGCTCATGTGGAATTCCCGACGTTGTTATGTGTGTTTTGGGCCACATTGTAGCTTTGTGAAGAAATATTGAGGATTGCGGGATTGCCTGGTTCGGCATGCCGACGTTCGGTCGCCCGTTTTGCTGGCAGGGGTGGGGGAGCGATCAGGTAAAATCGCCGTTTTCCGCGATTCCTTCTCTGTTGCTGCCATGCCCAACGTCCTGCGTCTGACCGATCTCATCTCCGAAGGCAAGCTTGCCGGCAAGCGCGTGTTCATCCGCGCCGACCTCAACGTGCCGCAAGACGACGCCGGCAACATCACCGAAGACACGCGCATCCGCGCCTCCGTGCCGGCCATCCGCGCCGCGGCCGACGCTGGCGCCGCCGTGATGGTCACGTCGCACCTGGGCCGCCCGACCGAGGGCGAGTTCAAGCCGGAAGACTCGCTGGCGCCGGTCGCCAAGCGCCTGGCCGAGCTGCTGGGCCGTGACGTGAAGCTGGTGCAGAACTGGGTGGATGGCGTGGATGTGGTGCCCGGCCAGGTCGTGCTGCTGGAAAACTGCCGCGTGAACAAGGGCGAGAAGAAGAACAGCGACGAGCTGGCGCAGAAGATGGCCAAGCTGTGCGACGTCTACGTCAACGACGCCTTCGGCACCGCGCACCGTGCGGAAGCCACCACCCACGGCATCGCCAAGTTCGCCCCCGTCGCCTGCGCCGGCCCGCTGCTGGGCGCCGAGCTGGACGCGCTGGGCAAGGCGCTGGGCCAGCCGGCCCGTCCGCTGGTGGCCATCGTGGCCGGCTCCAAGGTGTCGACCAAGCTGACCATCCTGAAGACGCTGGCCGACAAGGTGGACAACCTGATCGTCGGCGGCGGCATCGCCAACACGTTCATGCTGGCCGCCGGCCTGAAGATCGGCAAGTCGCTGGCCGAGCCGGACCTGGTGGGCGATGCCAAAGCGATCATCGACATGATGGCCGCGCGCGGCGCCTCGGTGCCCATCCCGAGCGACGTGGTCTGCGCCAAGGAATTCAGCGCGACCGCCGCGGCCACCGTCAAGGACGTGGCCGACGTGGCGGACGACGACATGATCCTCGACATCGGCCCGAAGACGGCCGCGCTGCTGGCCGACCAACTGAAGTCCGCCGGCACCATCGTGTGGAACGGTCCGGTCGGCGTGTTCGAGTTCGACCAGTTCGGCAACGGCACCAAGGTGCTGGCCGAGGCCATCGCCGCGTCGTCGGGCTTCTCGATCGCGGGTGGCGGCGACACGCTGGCCGCCATCGCCAAGTACAACATCGCCGATCGCGTGGGCTATATCTCCACCGGCGGCGGCGCGTTCCTGGAGTTCCTGGAAGGCAAGACCCTGCCGGCCGTGGAGATCCTGGAACAGCGCGCCCAGAACCAGGCCGCACTGGCCTGATTGCCACGCCAGGCAACCGCATCGTCCGATAACACCAACGAGACACCGCCCATGACCCGCGCCACCAAGATCGTCGCTACGCTCGGCCCCGCGTCCAGCACGCAGGAAGTCCTGACCCGCATGATTGCCGCGGGGGTGGATGTGGTGCGGCTGAACTTCTCGCACGGCACCGCGCAAGACCACATCGACCGCGCCCAGTTGGTGCGCGAGGTGGCGCGCTCGATCGGCCGCGAGGTCGGCATCATGGCCGACCTGCAGGGCCCGAAGATCCGCGTCGGCAAGTTCGAGAACGGCAAGATCACATTGAATCCGGGCGAGCGCTTCACGCTCGACGCCCGTTGCGAGTTGGGCAACCAGGAGCGCGCCGGTCTCGACTACAAGGAGTTGCCGCGCGACGTCGGCCCGGGTGATTTGCTGCTGCTCAACGACGGTCTGATCGTGCTGCAGGTTGAGCGTGTGGTCGGCGAGGAGATCGAAACCATCGTCAAGATCGGCGGCGAGCTGTCCAACAACAAGGGCATCAACCGCCAGGGCGGCGGGCTGTCGGCGCCGGCGCTGACCGCCAAGGACATGGAAGACATCAAGACCGCGATGGCGCTGGGCGCCGACTACGTCGCGGTCAGCTTCCCCAAGAACGCCACCGACATGGAAATGGCGCGCCAGCTGGCCGCCGTGGCCGGTGCGCCGCACAACCACAAGACCAAGATGATCGCCAAGATCGAGCGCGCCGAGGCCATCCGCCCGGGCGTGCTGGAAGAGATCCTGGCCGCGTCCGACGGCATCATGGTGGCGCGCGGCGATCTGGCGGTGGAAGTCGGCAACGCCTCCGTGCCGGCGCTGCAGAAGCGCATGATCAAGCTCGCGCGCGAAGCCAACAAGCTGACCATCACCGCCACGCAGATGATGGAATCGATGATCGTCAACCCGGTGCCGACGCGCGCCGAGGTGTCGGACGTCGCCAACGCCGTGCTGGATGGCACCGACGCGGTGATGCTCTCCGCCGAGACCGCCGCCGGGCGCTACCCGGTCGAGACCATCGAGGCCATGGCCGCCATCTGCGTGGAAGCCGAGAAGTCGCAGCCGGTGCACCTGGACACGGACTTCCTCGACCAGACCTTCAGCCGCATCGACCAATCGATCGCCATGGGGGCGCTGTTCACGGCCTACCATCTACAGGTGAAGGCGATTGCCGCGCTGACGGATTCCGGTGCGACCGCGCTGTGGATGAGCCGCCACGGCATCAACGTGCCGATTTACGCGATGACGCCGAACGTGGGCTCGCAGCGCAAGATGGCGCTGTACCGCAACGTGCAGTCGCTGGCGCTGGCCACCAGCACCGACCGCGACGAGGCGCTGCGCCAGGCAGAAGAACTGCTGGTGGCGCGCGGCGTGGTGCAGCGTGGCGATTTCATCGTCCTGACCGTCGGCGAGCCGATGGGGCAGGCGGGCGGCACCAACACACTCAAGATTGTGCGCGTCGGCATGCACTGACGCGCCACAAGGTACGCCGGTTGCTACTGGCGTGTCTGCGAACGAATACAGATCGACCCATAGGAGAAAACCATGCCACTCGTTTCCATGCGCCAACTGCTGGACCACGCCGCTGAAAACGGCTACGGCCTGCCGGCGTTCAACGTCAACAACCTGGAGCAGGTCCAGGCCGTGATGGAAGCCGCCAAGGAAACCGGCGCGCCGGTGATCCTGCAGGCCAGCGCGGGCGCCCGCAAGTATGCTGGCGAGTCCTTCATCAAGCACCTGATCCAGGCGGCCGTCGAGGCCTATCCGGAGATCCCGCTGGTCATGCACCAGGACCACGGCCAGAGCCCGACGATCTGCCAGGGCGCGATCGACCTGGGCTTCGGCTCGGTCATGATGGACGGCTCGCTGATGGAAGACGGCAAGACGCCGTCGAGCTTCGACTACAACGTGGACGTCACGCGCCGCGTGGTCGAGATGGCACACAAGGTGGGCGTCACCGTCGAGGGTGAACTGGGCTGCCTGGGCAATCTGGAAACCGGCGATGCCGGCGAGGAAGACGGCATCGGCGCGGCCGGCAAGCTGGACCACAGCCAGATGCTGACCGACCCCGAAGAAGCGGCTGTGTTCGTCAAGGCCACCCAGCTCGACGCCCTGGCCATCGCCATCGGCACCAGCCACGGCGCTTACAAGTTCTCGCGCAAGCCCACCGGCGACATCCTGGCGATCAGCCGCGTGAAGGAAATCCACGCGCGCATTCCGAACACGCACCTGGTGATGCATGGCTCCTCCAGCGTGCCGCAGGAGCTGCTGGCCATCATCAACCAGTACGGCGGCAAGATGAAGGAAACCTACGGCGTGCCGGTCGAGGAGATCCAGGAAGCCATCAAGTATGGCGTGCGCAAGATCAACATCGACACCGATATCCGCCTGGCCATGACCGGTGCGGTGCGCAAGTTCCTGGCCGAGAACCCGGACAAGTTCGACGCCCGCGAATGGCTCAAGCCCGCGCGCGAGGCCGCCAAGCAAGTCTGCAAGGCGCGCTACATCGAGTTCGGCTGCGAAGGCCAGGCCGGCAAGATCAAGCCGGTCAGCGTGTCGGTGATGGCGCAGCACTACCAGAGCGGCGCGCTGGCGCAAGTGGTGCAGTAAGGCACGGCGCGTCGTCGCAAAGAAGAACGGCTGGCATCGCGCCAGCCGTTTTTGTTTGTGTGGCCGCCGGGCCTACCAGCGGTAGCCGCCGCTGCAGCCGTAGGTACGCTCGTTGCCGGACACCGAGACGCCGAGGTTGAGCGCGATCTTGCCGCCCGACAGCGCGCGCTGGTAGTTCAGGGCATAGGCACGCTGCCCGGCCATCGCCCCGACGCCCACGCTCAGCCGGTTGTCGCGCGACAGGCCGCCCGCCACCGTGGCCGCCTGTGTGAGCGCGGCACTCATGGCGCCCATGCGGGCGATGCGCACGTCCTGCTGGGCGAAGCGCTGGTTCATGTCACGGCGCAACTGGTCGGTGTAGGCGTTGGCCTGGTCGATGAGGACCGTGCCGTCCTGGTTGACGAACTGCTGCACTGCTTGCGCGGCCTGTGTGGCAACGACGTTGAGCTGACGCACGTTAACGATGTCGGTGCCGGCGGTGCCGTCGGCGACGTTGGTGAGCTGCCGCTCGCCGCCGCCCGCGCTGCCCACGGAGATGGTGTTGGCTCGCCGGCTCACGTCGCCGGCACCCAGTGCCACACTGTTTTCGGCGATGGCGGAGGCGTTGTTGCCCAGCGCCGTGGTGTTGGCGGCATTGGCCGAGGTGCCCACGCCCAGCGCCGAGCTGCCCTCGCCGATGGCCTGGGAGTTGGTGCCGTGTGCCATGGCATTGACACCCACGGCCGACGACTGTGTGCCGAGCGCCATGGCATTCTGTGCGCTGGCATTGGCATTGGTGCCCAGGGCCGTGGTGCTGGCGCCGCTGGCGTTGGCCAGCGTGCCCAGCGCGACGGCGTTGGTGTCATTGGCGACGCTGCCAAAGCCGATCGCGGTGGCCATCTGTCCAGCAACGCTGGCGCTGCGCCCGATCGCTACGCTGTTGCTTGACCCGGCCGCGACTTGCGCGCCGGTGCCGATCGCCACCGTGTTCGCATCACCGGCCAGTGAGCTGGCGCCGACCGCGATGGCGTTCAGGCCATGGGATTGCGCGTTTTGGCCGATGGCGGCGGCATTGACCGCGTCGGCAACGGCGGACGTCCCCATGGCCAAGGCAGCGGTTTGGCTTGCTACGCTGCCCTGGCCGATCGCGGTGGCCTGGTCACCGGTGGCCTTGGCGCTGTTGCCCAGCGCGGTGCTGTTGATGCCGCTGGCGGTGCTGTGGTTGCCCAGCACCAGTGCCGACGCACCCGAGGTGACCGCCTGCGTGCCCACGGCGCTGCTGTTCAGCCCGCTGGAGCTGGACGACACACCCAGCGCAAGAGAGTTGTCCCCCAGACTTTGCGCGGCCGTCCCGATTGCCACGCCATGAAACCCGTGGCCGTATGCGCTGCTTCCCAGTGCGAGGGTGTCGCCACCATCCGCAAGGCTGTTTGAGCCCACCGAGGTCGTTCCCAACGCCGGCTTGACGCCTTGGGCGTTGAATCCGATGGAGACCGCGTTGCGCGATCCATTGTGCGCGTTCATGCCGATCGTGACGCCGTTTTCCCGGGCCAGCGAGCCGTTGGTGGTTGCGCCCACGGCAACGGAGGCATTGATGATGGCTGCCGCGTTGGCGCCGAACACCGTCAGATTGGTTTGCGTCGTCGCTGAGCCGCTGGCGTTGGCGCCGCAAACGAGGTTGCCGTTGCCGCCCGCAAACATGCCGCTGGGGCCGACGCAGGTGTCCCCTGCATGCGCGCCCAGCGGCAAGCTGCCAAGCGCGCACGCCATACAGAGCGCCAGCCGGCGCACCGGCCAAGGATGCGCACCCAGGGCCGTCGCCCGCCGTCGGGTGGGGCATGTCGCAGTCATGCGCGCGCCCTCACCAGCTGATGCCGGCACCGGCGCCGAAGGTGCGTTCGTTGCCGCCCAAGGCGCCGCCGGCACTCACGGCGGAGCGCCCGCCCGCGAATGCGCGCTGATAGTTGAGCGCCACAGCCGATTGTCCGCCCATCATGCCGGTGCCCACGCTCAGCCGGTTCTCGCCGATCAACCCGCTGCCCACGCCGGCCGCCTGACTCATTGCCGTGTTTATCGCGCCCACCCGGGCGATGCGCACGTCTTGCTGGCCGAAACGCTGGTTCATGTCGGCGCGCAGCTGATCGGTATAAGCGTTGGCCTGGTTGATGATGGTTGCGCCGGCCTCGTTGACGATGGTCGAGGCCGTAGTGTTGAGCTGGCGCACGTTAATGGCATCGGTATCGGCCGTGCCGTCGGCCACGTTGACGATCTGCCGCTCATTTCCGGCGCTGCCCACCGACATGGTGTTGGCGCGCGTGTTGGTGCTGTTGGCGCCAATCGAAATGCTGTTGACTGCGCTGGCCGTGGCGTTGTTGCCCAGCGCCGTGGCGCTGGTGGCCGTGGCTTGCGCCGCCACACCAAACGCCGTGCTGCCCGTGCCGGACGCCAGGCTGTTGGTGCCGTGCGCCATGGCGTTGTCGGCGGTGGCCGCCGATTGCGTGCCCATGGCCATGGCGTTGGCGCCGGTAGCGATGGCATGCGTGCCCATGGCCATGGCGCTGTCGCCGCTGGCTGATGACTGCGAGCCCAGCGCAACCGCTTTGTTGGCCGTGGCCGAGGCAAAGAACCCGAGGGCCATGCTGGCGACGGAGGTGGCATTGGCGTTCGAACCGACGGCGATGGCGCCGGTCGCGCCAATGATCGTCTGCGCATTGGTGCCGATCGCAATGCCGTTCAGGCCGCCGCCCAGTGCGTTGGCGCCCAAGGCGATCGAACCTGACGACACGCCGTTCGATGCCTGATACCCGATGGCGATCGAGCCGATGGTGCTGGCCGTGGCACCCACGCCGGCCGCCACCGAATTCGCGCCGCTGGCGGTGCTGCTGGTGCCAAGTGCCAGTGCATTCGCGGCGCTCGCCTGGCTGCCGGTGCCCAGCGCCGTGCTGTTGCTGGCGCTGGCCACCGTGTTGTTGCCCATGGCCATGGCGGCCTCGCCGGAGGCGGTGGTGCTGGTGCCGATGGCAATGCTGCTGTTGGCGGTGGCCTTGGCATCCGTACCGACGGCCAGCGCAGCGGTGCCGGTGGCCTTGGTGCGGCTGCCCAGTGCTGCGGCATTGTCCTGGGTGGCAATGGAGTTGAGGCCGAAGGCGACGCTGTTCGCGCCGGTGGCCTGGGTCTGGTAACCGATGGCGGTGGAGCTGTCGCCCGTGCTCTTGGCCTGGGCGCCGATGGCCACGCTTTGGTTGCCGGTGGCGACCGAGTTGGCGCCGGTTGCCGTCGAGTTGGCGGTGGCCGTGGCACCCGTGCCGACCGCCACCGAGTTGGCCCCCGTCACCGAGGCATTGGTGCCGACGGAGGTTGCGTTATCGAAATTGGCGGAGGCGCCGCTGCCGCATGCCAGCGCGCTATTGCCCGTGGATGAGGCAGCCCCGGCCGGCCCGGCACAGGTGTCGCCGGCCGTTGCCAAGCCGGGCAGGCCGACCAGCAAGCCGACTGCGCCAACGATTGCGAGACTGCGTGAAGAGGGAAGCCGAATCGGTCGCATGCTGGGTCTCCGGGCGCGTGAGGGAGGGCGCGAATCGCATGACCGCCATCCCGCCGATCTGCGCGGCGTTAAATGGAGATCACAATGTGAAGAAATGTATTCGATGTCACCTAGCCTAGGCAATCGATTGCGTGGGCGGACATGGAATTGGCGCCGCATCCGGCGCGAGCAGGACAGGCAGGCCACGTATAATGTCGGCCTTCCACGTTTCTTCACCTCCACCTGGGTTCCGCCGTGTCTGCCACCCCCGCCGCCGCTTCCTCCGCACTCTATGAATCGTCGATCACCAGCCTGCCGTTGCTCGGCCGTGGCAAGGTGCGCGAGAACTACGCCGTCGGCGACGACAAGCTGCTGATGGTCACCACCGATCGCCTGTCGGCGTTCGACGTGATCCTCGTCCAGCCGATTCCGGACAAGGGCAAGGTTCTCGCGCAGATGTCGGACTTCTGGTTCAACAAGCTGCGCCACATCGTGCCGACGCACGAGACCGGCATCGCCCCGGAAACCGTGGTGGCCCCGAACGAAGTGGGCCAGGTGCGCGGCCGCGCCATCGTGGTCAAGCGCCTGAAGCCGATCCTGGTGGAAGCCGTGGTGCGCGGCTACCTGGCCGGCAGCGGCTGGAAGGACTACCAGGCCACCGGCGCCGTGTGCGGCGTGCACCTGGCCCCCGGCCTGCAGAACGCGCAGAAGCTGCCCGAGCCGATCTTCACGCCTGCCGCCAAGGCCGACGTGGGCGAGCACGACGAGAACATCTCCTTCGACGAGGTCGAGCGCCGCATCGGCCCCGCACTGGCCGCGCAGATCCGCGACGTCAGCATCCGCCTGTACAAGGAAGCAGCCGACTTTGCGGCCACGCGCGGCATCATCATCGCCGACACCAAGTTCGAGTTCGGCCTCGATGAGAACGGCACGCTCACGCTGATGGACGAGGCGCTCACGGCCGATTCGTCGCGCTTCTGGCCGGCCGATTCGTACCAGGTGGGCACCAACCCGCCGTCGTTCGACAAGCAGTTCGTGCGCGATTGGTTGGAAGCCGTGCGCATCGACGGCAAGCCGTGGCCGAAGACCGCGCCGGCGCCCGAGCTGCCCGCCGACGTGATCGAAAAGACCGCGAGCAAGTACCGCGAAGCGCTGACCCGCCTGACCGGCGAAACCCTGCGCTAAGGAGCCGACGATGACTGCACAGCAACCGGCTCCGCTCGTTGGCGTGGTGATGGGTTCCAGCTCCGACTGGGACGTCATGCAGCACGCCGTGGTCCTGCTCAAGGAATTCGGCATTCCGCACGAGGCGCAGGTCGTCTCCGCGCACCGCATGCCGGACGACATGTTCCGCTACGCCGAAGCCGCGCGCGGCCGGGGGTTGCGCGCCATCATCGCCGGTGCCGGCGGGGCGGCGCACCTGCCGGGCATGATTGCCGCCAAGACCATCGTGCCGGTGTTCGGCGTGCCGGTGCCGTCCAAGTACCTGCGCGGCGAAGACTCGCTGCTGTCGATCGTGCAAATGCCCAAGGGTATTCCGGTGGCGACCTTCGCCATCGGCGAGGCGGGCGCGGCCAATGCGGCGTTGGCGGCCATCGCCATGCTCGCCACCACCGACGACGCGCTGGCGGCCAAGCTCGAAGAATTCCGCGCACGCCAGACCGAAGTGGCGCGCGGCATGACGCTGCCCGTGCACAGTGCCTAAGTCCTACGCACCACCTCCCATGGCTGATGACCTGAATCCGCGCCTGTCGCAGGCGCATTCCGCAGAATCCCGCGCGCTGAACGTGCCCAACGCGATCCTGCCCGATGCCTGGCTGGGCATGCTGGGCGGCGGCCAGTTGGGTCGCATGTTCACGCACGCCGCGCAGGCCATGGGCTACAAGGTCTGCGTGCTGGACCCGGACCCGAACAGCCCCGCCGGCACCATCGCCGAGCGCCACCTGTGCGCCGGCTATACCGATGAAGCCGCGCTGGCCGAGATGGCCGCGCTGTGCCCGGCCGTCACCACCGAATTCGAGAACGTGCCCGCGCAGGCGCTGGATCGGCTCGAGCAGTTGGGCGCCTTTGTCGCGCCGCGCGCGAGCTGCGTGTCGATCGCGCAGAACCGCATCGCCGAGAAGAAGTTCTTCGCGCTGTGCGCCGCCCGCACCGGCATCCACCCGGCGCCGAGCTGGGTGATCGAGCACGACGCCGATATCGACCAGCTGCCCGAAGACCTGCTGCCCGGCATCCTCAAGATCGCCCGCATGGGCTACGACGGCAAGGGCCAGGCGCGCGTGTCGACGCGTGACGAGCTGCGTGCCGCCTGGGGCGCCATGCAGCACGTGCCGTGTGTGCTGGAGAAGATGCTGCCGCTGGCCTACGAGGTGTCCGTGCTGGCGGCCCGCGCGGCAGACGGCAGCACCGCCACTTGGCCGCTGGCCGAGAACGTGCACCGCGACGGCGTCCTGTTCTCGACCATCATGCCGTCGCGCAGCGTGTCGGACGACGTCGCCACGCGCACCCGCGCCGCCGCCGCGATGATCGCGGAAGAGATGGGCTACGTGGGTGTGCTGTGCATCGAGTTCTTCGTGCTGCAGGACGGCTCGATCGTCGCCAACGAGATGGCGCCGCGCCCGCACAACTCAGGCCACATCACCATGGATGTGTGCGAGACCAGCCAGTTTGAGCAGCAGGTGCGCGCCATGGCCCGCCTGCCGCTGGGCAGCACGCGCCAGCACTCGCCGGGGCGTATGCTGAACGTGCTGGGCGACGTGTGGTTCGAATACGGCCTGGAGCGCTCGCCCGCGTGGCACCAGGTGATGGGCCACAGCGGCGCCAAGGTCCACCTGTATGGCAAGGCCGATGCGCGGCCGGGCCGCAAGATGGGCCACGTGAACTGCGTCGGCACCTCGCCCGAGGTGGTCGACGAGGCCTTCCGCCATGCCGCGCACGTGCTCGGCCTGCAGCCGGACTGAGAGCACATCGCATCATGCACAAGTCGACCATGCCGTACGTCATGCCTTCGCGCGAGCGCCTCGATGAGGCTGCGCGCAGGCTGGAGGCGGGCGAGCTGGTCGCCTTTCCGACCGAGACCGTCTACGGCCTCGGCGCCGATGCCGAGAACCCCAAGGCGGTGGCCAAGATCTACGCGGCCAAGGGCCGGCCGGCCGGCCATCCGCTGATCGTGCACGTGGTCGATGGCGCCGACCTGTCGTACTGGGCCGACGACGTGCCGGGCATCGCCCTGCAGTTGGCCGAAGCCTTCTGGCCGGGCCCGCTCACCATGATCCTCAAGCGAGCGCCGCACATTCCGGCGGCGGTGGCAGGCGGGCAGGGCAGCATCGGCCTGCGCTGTCCGTCGCACCCGGTGGCGCAGGCGCTGCTTGCGCGCTTCAAGCGCGGGCGCGGCGGCATTGCGGCACCCTCGGCCAACAAGTTTGGCCAAGTGAGCCCGACCACCGCGCAACACGTGCGGGAAGAATTCGCCGACATGGGCGATGCCGTGTTCGTGCTCGAAGGCGATGGCGTGGATGTCGGCATCGAGTCCACCATCATCGACCTGTCGCGACTGGACCAGGGCATCGGCCCCGTGCTGCTGCGCCCGGGTGCCATCACGCCGGAAGACATCGAACGTGTGACCGGCCAAGTGCCGGCGTTGCCCGACGCCGCTGCGCCGCGCGCGTCCGGCACGCTCCGCGCGCACTACGCGCCGCGCACGCCGCTGTATTTGCTGCGCGCGGACGAGGTGCCGGCGCGTCTGGCCGCAGTGCCCGCGGGGCAGCGCATCGTGTGGGTCGGCGCGCCGGTCGACCTGCCGCCCGGGTGCGACCAGCGTGCCGCGCCCGCGACCGCTGCCGCATACGCCAACGTCTTGTACGCGCTGCTGCGCGAGCTCGATCGCGGCGGGTATCACGCCATCTGGGTGGAAACCCTGCCTGACGCGCCCGCCTGGGCCGCTGTCAACGACCGCCTGTGTCGCGCCGCCGCCGCGTTCGAATCCGGCCTCTAATTCTTCTGCGGTCTGCGTTCATCGAACGCCTGTCTACCTCGCTACACTGCGGCTTGCGCGTCGGCCTGTGCATTGAAAGCAGGCACTGGCGCCGCACTACAACCATTACAAATCCACAGGGAGACAGACATGCAATTGCGTCAATGGATCGGTGTCGCCACGGCGGCCCTGGCCTTGGGCCTGACCGCGTGCGGCGGCGGCGAAACCGATCAGGGTGGCAACGCCAACGTTGCCAAGGTGCAGCGGATGGTGGTGTTCGGCGACAGCCTGAGCGACGCCGGCACCTACACTCCGGTCGCGCAAGCGGTTGGCGGCGGCAAGTTCACCACCAACCCCGGTCCGGTATGGGCTGAGACGGTGGCCTCGCAACTGGGCGTGACGCTCACGCCGGCCGTGATGGGCTACGCCAACCAGGTGCAGGCCTGCCCGAAGCCGGGCTGCTTCGACTTCGCCCAGGGCGGCTCGCGCGTGACGGACCCGAACGGCATCGGTCACGCCAGCGGCGCAGGCGCGCTGACGTATCCGGTCAAGCAGCAGCTCGCCAACTTCTACGCGGCCAGCAACAACGCGTTCAACGGCAACAATGACGTCGTGTTCGTGTTTGCCGGCAACAATGACATCTTCTACTGGTCGGGCGCCGTTGCCGCCGCACTTGCCGCGAATCCCGCAAATCCTGCCGTGACGCCTGCCATTGCCACCGCGCAGGTCCAGCAGGCCGCCACCGAACTGGTCGGCTACATCAATGACATGATCTCCAAGGGGGCGACGCAGCTCTATGTGTTCAACCTGCCCGATAGCAGCCTGACGCCGTTCGGTGTGGCCAGTGGTGCAGCGGGGCAGGCGTTGCTGCAATCGCTGGTGAATACGTTCAACGCCACGCTGGTAGCCGGCCTGAACGGTACCACCGCGCGTGTGATCGACTTCAACGCGCAGCTGACCGCCGGGATCAAGAACGGCGCGCAGTTCGGTTTCAGCAACACCAGCACGCCGGCCTGCGACGCCACCAAGATCAACGCCCTGGTGCCGAGCGCAGGCGGCAGCTCGCTGTTCTGCTCGGCCAACACGCTGGTGGCGGCCGGTGCCGATCAGACCTACCTCTTCGCCGATGGCGTGCACCCCACCACTGCAGGCCATCGCCTGATTGCCAGCAACGTGCTGACGCGCCTGCTGGCGGATACCGTGATGCACTGAGCGACGCGGTGAGTCCAAGCAAAACGCCCGCGCTGGTCGCGGGCGTTTTGCTTTGGATGTCGGCTCGACGCTATCGGGTGATCTCCACCGCAAACCGATACACCGCCTCCACATCATTCAGATCCAGCACGGTCACGCCAGCCGGTGCCTCCACCTGCGCCGGCACGTCGGTCGCTACCGCCACCACCCCACCAATCGCCGGCCACAGCGGCGCACGCCCCAGCGATGGCCGGTACACCTCGATCTTCGGGAGTGCGCTGCGCTTGTAGCCTTCGACAATGACCAGATCGGTCTCGGGCGACAGCAGCGCCAGCACGTCCGCCAGCTCGGGTTCGTGCGCGGGGGCGTACTCGCGCATCAGCACGAGGCGGCGGTCGCCCACCAGCACGACCTCAGCGCTGCCAGCCTCGCGCATGCGGTACGAATCCTTGCCGGGCGAGTCGAGGTCGAAGCCGTGATGCGCATGCTTGACGGCAGCCACGTGGCGGCCGTCACGCACGAAGCGCGCGATCAGTTGCGTGATCAGCGTGGTCTTGCCGCTGCCCGAGGTGCCGGTGATGCCGAGGAGGGCGGGCTGCGTGTTCATCGCGGTGCGCCCTGGTAGATCCACTGCAGCAGCGCGTCGTGCGCAGCCTGGCCGGCACTGGCGTTCGGGTGGTTGATCATGCTGACCACGACAAAGCGCTCGCCGTTTTCGCCTTCCACGTAACCGGCGATGGCGCGCACGTCGTTGAGCGTGCCGGTCTTGATCTCGGCGTTGCCGGCCACGCCGGCGCGCGTGAGGCGGTTGCGCATGGTGCCGTCCACGCCCACCACCGGCAGCGCGTCACGCAGGATGCCGCCGTTGGGGTTGGCGTCGGCCTGCTGCAGCAGGCGCCCCATGTCGCGTGCGCTGATGCGCTCGGTGCGCGACAGGCCCGAACCGTTCTCCAGCACCAGTTCGGGCATCGCCAGGTCTTGCTTGGCAAGCCAGCGGTTGATCACCGCCGTCGACTGCTCCACCGACGCCGGCTTGCGACTGATCTCCGCGCCGATGGTCAGGAACAGCTGGCGCGCCATCACGTTGTTCGAATACTTGTCGATGTCGTGCACGACCTCGGCGAGCGTCGGGCCGTAGTGCGTGGCCAGTAGCACCGCCGGGCGCGGCACCTTGCCCTCGCGCAGGCCGGGCAGGTTGCGGTAGGTGCCGCCAGCCTGCCGCCACAGCGCCAGGAAGCCGCCCCAGATGAAGTCCGCATGCGTGAGCGCGGCCACGTTGTAGATGCGCTCGCCGCAGGTGCCGGCGTAGCGGCCGTCGAAGCTGGCGCGCACGGTGCCGTCGGTCTGGGTGGCGATGTTCACGTCCGCGCGGGATTTCCAATCGCCGCAGTTGCCGCGCGAGACCTGCAGCTGGTTGTCGACCTGCAGCTGCGCCAGCGGTGGCGACACGTCGATATTGACCGCGCCGTTGCCGGCATCGGGCGAGAGCGTGAAGGTGAGCGTCTTGAACGAATACAGCAGCGCATCGGGCGCGACGTTGTAGGCGCGCGCGCTGTCGCCATCGAGTGGCGGCGCTTCCGAGATGCCGTTCTCGAAGTACGTGCGGTCCAGCACGATGTTGCCGGCCAGCTCGTCGACGCCGGCGCGGCGCACGTCGCTCACCAGCTTGATCAGCTCTTCCGGGATCAGCTTCGGATCGCCCTGGCCACGCAGGTAGAGGTTGCCATTGAGCACGCCGCGGTCGGGCGGGTTGTCGGCATAGGCGGAAGTCTTCCAGCGGAAGTCCGGCCCCAGCAGGTCCAGCCCCGCGAACGTGGTCAGCAGCTTCATGGTCGACGCCGGGTTCATGCCGGTATCGGCATTCCACTGCAGGAGCGGCGTGGCGGTGCCGGTGCGGATGACGAACACGCTCACCGCGTCGAGCGGGATATGCGCCCGCACAAAGGCCAGCGCGACATTGGCGGGCAGGCCGGCCGGGTTGTGCGCGGCCTGCCGCTTCTGGACCGCTGTGGCTGCAGCGGCGGAGTGGACGCGGGTGGATTTCTTGGCCTGCGCCAGCGGCGCGGCGGTGACGGAGACGAGCGCCGCGCAAACAAGGGCGATGCGCGACAGGGAATGCAAGCGGGTCGGACGAATTCGGGCCATGGACAGGGGCGCGGTGGGGCGCACATCGGTACGCCAAGTGCGGACGCAGGCATGTTAACGCAGCACCCCCCTGCGGTAGCCGACAAGCAGCGCCGCTTTCTGCGGCCAATTCGCCCAGGCTCGCTTGGGCGCCGGGGCCGTCACCCCGGCTTGCGTCGGCAACGACGCATTGCAACGCAGCCGTCAGGCGGGCGCGGTAGCATGGCGTCTTTGCGGCCGATCGAGCCGCAGCGCAGCCTCCCCGTTGTCTCCATGTCTTCCGAACTCGTCCAGCCTGCCGGCGTCTTGCGCGGCCACCGCCTGCCCCTCTCGGCCCGCGCGGCCACCATGGCCGTTTTTTTCGCCAACGGTGCAACGTTTGCGACCTGGGGCATCCATATCCCCACCGTGAAGGCGCGCTTCGGGTTGTCCGAAGCGTCGCTGTCGCTGGCGATGTTCATGGTGGCCGCCGGTGCCATCGTCGCCATGAAGTTCGCCGGCAGGTGGGTGGCGCGCATCGGCACGCGGCGCGCGAGCGTGCGGGGCGGCGTGGCCTTCGGCCTGATGACCGCGCTGCTCATGCTGATGCCGACCTACCCGGCGCTGCTGGCGGTGCTGCTGCTGTTCGGCGTCACCAATGCGGGTTTCGACGTGGCCATCAACGCACAGGCGACCACCGTCGAGGCCAATCACCACAAGCCCATCCTCTCGTCGTTGCACGGCATGTTCAGCCTGGGCGGCATGGTGGGCGCGGCGGTCGGCGGCGTGCTGCTGGACTGGGGCGTACCGCCGGCCGTGCATTGCGGCGGCATGGCGCTCATCACCATGGCAACGGCCCTGTGCGCGGGGCCGTTCATGCTGCCGGACCACGTCCATGCCGAGGGCGAACCCGCGCATCCGACGGCCGGCCGGACGCTGTTCGTGCTCGGTGTGCTGGCCTTCCTGGGGCTGGCCGGCGAGGGGGCGATGTACGACTGGACCACCGTGTACATGCGCGAGATCGCGCAATCCCCGGAGGCCGTCGCCAGCGCGGGCTATGCAGCGTTTTCGGGCGGCATGGCGCTGGCGCGTTTCGGCGGCGATTTTGCGCGCGGGCACTGGGGCAACATGCGTGTGCTGGGCGCCAGCGGTGTGCTGGCCATGGGCGGCATCCTGCTTGCGCTGTTGTGGCCGGACCCGGCCGCCGCGCTGGCTGGCTTTGCGCTGATGGGCGTGGGCGCGGCCAACCTGGTGCCGATCTTTTTCGTCACCGCGTCGCGCCTGCCGGGTGTGCCGGCCGCCGAGGGCATCGCGGCCGTGGCGCGCTTTGCCTACGTGGGGTTGCTGATCGGCCCGGTGTGCATCGGCATGATCGCGCACCACTCCAACCTGCGCTGGGGCCTGTCGCTGGTGGCGCTGACGATGGCGCTGATCGCCGTGGCGGGCCCGCGGGCGATCCGGAGCGCGGGTCGCCGTTGAGACTGGTTGTTTGCACAAAAAACATGCAGTTTCTGTGCGTTGACTTTCGCGTGCCGTTGCCATAGCTTACCGGGAGGAGAGGGGGTTCTCCGGCGGGCTCGTGTGTCGTTTCCATGAAATGACCGCAGGTTGGCCGGGATTCGTTCGAAAAGTGAGGCTGTCGATCAGCCCAAACGACCCATAGGAAAGGAGCTTCAGATGTCGCACCAACGTCTCATCCTCGTGGCAGCAGCAGCTGTCTTGGCGGTCACCGCCAGCGTGGCCACCGCACAGACCGACAAGAAGTTCGATCCCTACAGCCAAGGCGCGAAGGCCGGCGATAAGTTCGACCCGTACTCGCAGGGCGCCAACGCCGACAAGAAGTTCGATCCGTACACCCAAGGCGCCGACAGCACCGCCAATGCGCTGAACCCTGGCGCCCAACCGGCCAATGTCGAGCACGGCAAGTACGACACGTACACGCAAGGCGCGAAGGCTGGCGACAAGTTCGACCCGTACTCGCAAGGTGCGAAGGCCGGCGACAAGTTCGACCCGTATTCGCAGGGCGCCAACAAGCAGGACGGCGCGCCCAAGCAATAAGCACCGTGCCGCAAGGCTCGCAGGCCCCGACGCTGATGCATCGCCCGATGCATCGGCGTTTTTCTTTGTGGGCGGGTATCGCCGCGGGGCTGGTCTCCATGCTGGCTGCGCTGACGGCCATGCCCGCGCACGCCGCCGGGCTATGCAGCGCGTCGTGGGTGCATGACGGCAGCCGGCTGCGGCTGGACGGCAACGGCCAGACCCCGATGATTGTCGAGTTCACGCTGCACGACGTGAACCGCGATGTGCTGGACGGCTGCGAGATCGGCCTGCATATCTACGCCAAATCGGGCCTGGTGGCGCTGGGCGGCCGGCCGATCGAGACGGTGCAGGACCATAAGCTGATGGTCGACGAGGCCGGCGTGGTCACACGCATCGTCAGCGTCAACGGACGCGTGTTTGCGCAAAGCGAGCATGCCGACCTGGTCGGCACCGTGAGTACCGCCATCTCCGGCATGTTCCTGTACGGCGCGGGCCTGGCGCCCGAAGCCGAGATGCTGCCGGGCGATACCTACGATTCCAGCTTCGACTTCGACGTGGTGTCGCCACGCCTTGGCATCAGCGTCGGGCACATGCGGGCGGCGCATGCCAAGGTGGATGTGTCCGAGCGTGAGGTCGGGCGGCCGCAGACGATGGCAACGCCGGCCGGTCCGCAGCAGTGCCGGCCGATCCGCTACACGCGCACGGCCACCCTGGGCGTGTTGCACCTCGGCAACGAGACGATCGAACCCGAGCCGACCGTGGCGCATGTCACCGACTGGTATTGCCCGGAGCTGGGCGTGGTCGCGCGGCAGGAGGTCGAGCAGCACGGCCAGACGCAGGTGATCAACGTGGTCGATCTCAAGCGCTGAGCGCCTGGCGCGTCAACGCTCCACCGGGTCCGACGGATGCGCTAGCAGGCGCGGGGCGCTCGGGTGCGCGTTGGCCGGGGTCTCGTCGCACGCCGCGCCGTTGCCGAAATAGCGTTGCAGGGCACGCTCCAGCGGCCCGCCGAGCACCAGCAGCACCAGCGCCAGCACTGAGGCGACCCCAACCAGCGCGTATTGCGCCGCGCCGCATGCCGCGCCCAGCGTCGCCGCCATCCAGACCGAGGCGGCCGTGGTCAGCCCTTGTACGCGCTCGTTGCCTGGGTGGTGGATGATGACGCCCGCGCCCAGGAAGCCGATGCCGGCCATCACCCCTTGCACCGTGCGGGTGACACCGTCCATGCCAAAACCGTCGGCCGAGAACGCCACCGCCAGTGCCGCCCCGAGCGACACCAGCCCGAGCGTGCGAATGCCGGCCGACTTGCCGTGCAGATAGCGGTTGGTGCCCAGCAGCATCCCCACCACCAGGGCCGCGCCCAAGCGCATGGTCATGTCCTGGATCGTCATGCAATCTCCTCCGAATATGGCAAACGATGCCGCTATTGTGGCGCAGCCGCCGCCTTCGCCCGAATCAGGCCGCTTCCACGCGGCCGTCGAAGCGATAGATGCGCGCGGCGGAGAAAGGCGCGTCAGGCGCCGGTTGCGTGAACAGCGCCACGTGATCGACCGGCATGGCACGCGGCAGCGCGGCGTCGGCGGGTTCGAGCGCGCGCAGGCAGGCCGCGTGCTCGGCCAGGCCCAGCCGGCCGGTGAGGGTGATGTGGAAGGTGAAGGTGTCGAACACGTACGGATAGCCCCAGCGCGCGAGATGGCGTTCCTGCGCATCGGACAGGCCGGCCTGGCGACGGCGCGCGAGTTCGGTGGCCGGGGCGGGGGCGCGAAACGCGTCGAACTCGCGCACGCAGGCATCGGCCAAGCGGTGCATGGCCTCGCGCGTGGGGGTGCCGTGGCGCAGGCGCCAGGCGAGAAAGCCGCGCAGCGACTGCAAGGCGGGCTCGATCGTGAAAGGCGCCTGCTGCTGGGCAAAGCGCTGCAGGGCGGCGTCCAGCGCGGCGGTGTCCTGGCCTTGCGCCAGCCGGAACGGCGGTTTGAGCGTGGCGTGCAGGCCGTAGTGGCGCGGCGCCTCGGTCCAGCGGTCGAGCGTGGCCAGGTCGATGCGTGCGCCGTGGGCCAGCGCCTGCCGTGGGGCGCCATCGATGGCGGCGCCGCTGCGCGCGCAGCGGCCGAGCCAGCGTGTGCCGAGCGTGTACCAGGGCTCGGGCGGCAGCAGGTAGAGGGCGTAGCGCCAGGCCTCGGGCAGCGGCGGTGGGGTCATGTTAGTACGTGCCCTGGGGTGCGCGCCCTAGGCGGCCACGGTGGCCAGTTGCGTGGTGGCGTAGCGCAGCCGCCCGCCCACCACGGTGGCAACCACGCGCGGCAGGCCGGGCTGGCGGTCGTCGACGATGATGGCATCGGCGCGCAACCCCGGCGCGAGCGCACCCCGATCGGCCAGCCCCGCCGCGCGGGCCGGGTTGGCGGACACCAGCGCCCACGCCTGCGGCAGCGTCGCCGCGCCGCGCTCGGCCAGCCGGAACGGCGCGGCCAGCGGCGCCGGGTAGTAATAGTCCGAGGCGAGCACCGTGCCCAGGCCGGCGGCCACCATGGCGGTGGCATCGGGCGCCCCGTGGTGGCTGCGGCCGCGCAGCACGTTGGGCGCACCGAAGACGATGTCGCCGCCTTGCGCCCGCGCGGCCTGCGCCACCGCTTCCGTCAGCGGAAACTCGGCGACGGTGCAGCCGTGTGCGTGAAAGGCATCGCGGGTGGCGATATCCGGATCGTCGTGCGAGGCCATGCGGATGCCGTACCGGCGCGCTGCCTGCGCCAGCCGCGTGACCACCGTGTCGAGCACGGCGGCATTGTCGGCGGCGGTGTGCAGGCGGGCGCGGAAGGTGTCGGGGTCGCACTCGGCGCGGTCGGCGTATTGGCCGAGCTTGCGTGTGTCGCCCAGCTTGCCCTGCATCATCGGCAGATGGTCGTTGAAGGCCAGGAAGTGCACGCGGCCCGCCGCCATCCACGCCAGCGCGGCGTCCACGCCGTCGGCATGGTGCAGCTCGAAGCGCAGGTGGACCAAGTGCTCGGCGCCGAGCTGGCCGCGCAGGTGCTCGAGCGCATCGAGCATCTGTTGTGCATAGGCATGCCCGCGCAGGCCGCCTTCCCAGGAGTACGTGACGCCGTGGAAGGCCGTGGTGATGCCGTTGGCCAGCAGCTGGGCGTCGACATCGGCCAGCGCGGTGGCGTAGGGGATGGCCACGCCGGGGCGCGGCATGATCGCGCGCTCGAAGGCATCGCCGTGCAGGTCGACGATGCCGGGCAGGACCAGCAGGTCGCCGCAGTCGAGCATGCCGCGCGTGGGCTGGGCATCACACGCGGCGATGTCGGCGCCGTCGAAGTGGAGGGCGGCGGGCGCAAGCCCGTCTGCCAGCAGCATGCGGCGCGAAACCAGCCCGGCCAGGCCGGCGGGTGATGACGAAAACGATTGCATCGGGAGAAATCGGAACAAATTGGCGCGCGATGCAAAGCCGCACGCTGGAAGATGGGTTGTCTTGCATTGTGCCGCAACTGGCGGCGCGATCGACGCGCACTCCATCTTTCGGTGCATGCCGCACCACCATGAAGTAGGGGAGACGGTCTAGACGCCTTAACTTTCCCGACACCATGGTCGTTATCCAGAGAAACAAGATGGGAGAACTGCCGGGCGTTGATCCCCGATCCCCCCTATGGACGCCACTTCCGCCGAGCGGCCCGGTTCACCCGGTAGCCCAGACGTGACCGAATCCCGGCCGCTACCGCTCGCAGACGACCGCTACGAGGCGCTGGTCCGGCAGATGCCGGATGCGCTGTACATCGTGGCGGACGACATCATCGTTTTCATCAACGAGGCGGGCGTGCGGCTGTTTGGCGCGGCCAGCGCGCGCGACATCGTCGGGCGCGAGCTGGACGAATTCGTCCACGGCGATTCCGTGCAGCTCGCGCGCCAGCGCCGCGAGTGGATCGTCGAGCACGGCGCCGGGCTGCCGCCGGTCGAGCAGACGCTGGTGCGCGTCGACGGCACCCCGGTGGACGTGGAGGTTCTGTCGGCACCGGTGCAGCTGGGCTGGCGCACCGCCGTCCAGGTGGTGGCGCGCGACATCAGCCAGCGCAAGCAGGCCGAGCAGGCACTGCGCGAATCCGAAGCCAACTACCGAGCACTCGCCGCCGAAACCGCGCGCGCCAAGGAACTGCTGCGCTGCGAGAAGACCGTGCTCGAACTCAGCTCGCGCAACGTGCCGATGCTCGACCTGCTGGGTGAGGTCTGCCGGCTGGTGGAGTCGCTGCTGGACGACGGGTCGATCTGCTCCGTCCTGCTGTGCAGCGACGGCGAGCACATCACGCGGGCTGTGGCGCCGTCACTGCCTTATATGCTGTCGGAGGCGCTGGTCGGCCTGGCGATCGGGCCGGGGGCGGGGTCGTGCGGCACCGCCATGTTCCGCAACGCGCGCGTGGTGGTGGAAGACATCGAGACCGACCCCCTGTGGGATGACTACCGCGACCTGGTCCGCCCGCTCGGCCTGCGCGCGTGCTGGTCCACGCCCATCCGCGGCGACAACGCCCAGATGATCGGCGCGCTGGGCGTCTACTACGACACGCCACGGGCGCCCACGCATGCGGCAACGCAGTTGCTGGACGCCATCACCGACATCGTCGGCGTCGCGATCCAGAAGGCGCACATCGCGCGCGAGTTGCAGGACAGCGAGGAGCGCTACCGCCTGGCCGTCGACAACCTGACCGAGGGCATCGTGGTGCAGGCGGCGGACGGCAGCATCCTCGCGTGCAATCCGAGCGCGCGTCGCATCTTGCGGGCGGGCACGCAGTCGCCGGTGGGGGCGAGCCACCTGATGCTGATGCGCCGCTCGCTGTATGAAGACGGCAGCGAGATTCCCTTCCATGCGCGGCCCACGCGCGTGGTGTTCACCACCGGGCGGCCGCTGCTGGGTTTGACGATCGGTCTGGAGCTGATCGACGGCGACGTGGTGTGGGTGCATCAGAACGTGCTCCCCATTACGCGCCCGGGCGACCACGCGCCTTCCGCCGTGCTGATTTCGTTCAACGACATCGGCCCGGCGCGCGCGGCCGAGCAGCAGCTCAAGTTTCTCGCGCAGCGCGATGCGCTCACCGGCCTGTACAACCGCGCGTACTTCTCGCAGCGCATGCAGGCTGTGCTGGACGAGGCGGCCACCGACGGCCGCCAGGCGGCGGTGCTGTTCCTGGACCTGGATGGCTTCAAGAAGGTCAATGACACCGCTGGGCACGAGGCTGGCGATCACCTGCTGCGCATCGTGGCGCAGCGCCTGTCGGCGTGCGTGCGGCAGAGCGATACGCTGGCGCGCTTGGGCGGCGACGAATTCGTCGTGCTGCTCGACCACGTGCGCTCGCTGTCCGAGGCTGAACGCCTGGCCGAGCGCATCGTTGGCGCCATCGCGCAGCCGTTTTCGACCGGCGGCACGGAGTACTACCTGGGCGCGTCGATCGGCATTGCGGCGTATCCCGAGCATGGCGAGGACGCCGCCACGCTGCTGCGCTGCGCTGATGCCGCCATGTACAACGCCAAGCAGAACGGGCGCAACCAGCATCGCGTCTTCACCGCGCGGCTGTCGCAGCGGGCACAGCGGCGTTTCCAGCTCGAGCACCACCTGCGGCGCGCGCTGGCGGCCGACGAGCTGTCGCTGCGCTTCCAGCCCATCGTCGATGCCACGACCATGCAGATGGGCGGCGCCGAGGTGTTGCTGCGCTGGCACAGCACGGAGCTGGGCGAGGTGTCGCCGGCGGAGTTCATCCCGGTGGCCGAGGATGCCGGGCTGATCCTCGGCATCGGCGAGTGGGTGCTGGCACAGGCGTGCCGCCAGGCCGCCGAGTGGCGCAAGGCCTGCGCACCGGACTTCTTCATCGCCGTGAACCTGTCGCCGCGCCAGTTTGGCGACGACCTGGTGCCGACCATCACGCGCTGCCTGGCCGAGAGCGGCCTGCCGGCCAGGGCCCTGGAGATGGAGATCACCGAAGGCCTGCTGATGCGCGACACGGCGGCGGTGATGCCGATCCTGGACGCGCTCACGGCGCTGGGCGTGCGCATCTCCATCGACGATTTCGGTACCGGGTATTCGTCGCTGTCGTATCTGCAGCGCTTCCCGATCGACAACCTGAAGGTGGATCGCTCGTTCGTGTCGGGCATTCCGCGCCACCGCGATTCGGTGGTCATCTCGCGCGCGGTGGTGGCGATGGCGGCGTCGCTGGACATGACCGTCACCGCCGAGGGCGTGGAAACGCTGGAGCAGGCCGAGTTCCTGCAGGCGGCCGGTTGCGACAAGCTGCAGGGCTTCCTGTTCGGCGCGCCCATGACGGCCGCCGCCTACGAACGGCGTTTGCGCAACCTGCACCAGGCCGACGCGACGTAACGTCGCGGTTGTACCGCTCAAGCCCGTCTGCATCCCGCCGATAACCCAATCAGGTGAGTCGGCTAAGCCCGCCAGAGGCAACCACAACCGTACAGGAGACATCCGCAGTGAAGCGATTGGCTTGGGGTCGCGGCCCGAAGGCGCCGCCCGGACTGGTGGCACGCATTGCCGAAGAGGCGGGGCGTGTCGGCATCGGCATCTGCGAGGTGTCGGGCAACGTGGAAGACGTGGCGGTGCGCCTGCGCCGCCAGGCCGAGGTGTTCGAACAACTGCGCGGCGCGGCGGCCGCCACCATGCGCGGCAACCACGACATTGCCGTGGCCGCGCGCCATGCGCGTGAAGTGGCCGCGCATGCGAGCGAAGAGGTGGGCGACTCGCGTGCGACGGTCGAGGCTTCGCTGCGCGACATCCGCGATCTCGCCACCGGTGTGGCCGGCATGGAGCAGCAGATTGCCGCGCTGCGCGACGCGCTGGTGCAGGTGGCCCAGGCGTCCGAACAGATTTCGCAGATTGCCAAGCAGACCAACCTGCTCGCCATCAACGCCGCCATCGAGGCCGCGCGCGCCGGTGAATCGGGCCGCAGCTTTGCGGTGGTGGCCAGCGCCGTCAAGCAGCTCGCCGGCCAGACCGCCGACGCCACGCGCCGCATCGAGTCCACCCTGGCCGACCTCTCCGGCCAGACCGAGCGGCTGATCGGCGACAGCAGCGCCAACGTGGCCCGCGCACAACGGGTGGACAGCGGCACGCAGGCCATCGGCGCCGTGATCGGCGTGGCTGGCGAGGCCATCGCGCGCTTCGACGCCGAGGCCACCAGCATTGCGGATTCCACCGCCGCCATCGAAGACGAATGCGCCTCGCTCGCGCGCGAGGTGGACGCCATGGCCGAGGGCGTCACGCAATCGAGCCGCAACATGGACAACGCGCGGCAGCAGCTGACGGGGCTGCTGGGCACGTCGGAAACGCTGATCCGGCTGACCGCCTCCACCGGCGTGCAGAGCGCGGACACGCCCTTCATCGACGCGGTGCAGGCCACCGCCCGGCGCATCGGCGCGCTGTTCGAGGCGGCGCTCTCGCGCGGCGACATCAGCGAGGGCGACCTGTTCGACCGCCACTACCAGCCGGTGCCTGACACCGACCCGCCGCAGCACCTGGCGCGCTTTACCGAATTCACCGATCGCGCGCTGCCGCCGGTGCAGGAGCCGCTGCTCACGCTCGATGCGCGCGTGGTGTTCTGCGCCGCAGTCGACACCAACGGCTACCTGCCCACGCACAACCTGAAGTTCTCCCAGCCGCAGGGCGGCGACCCCGCGTGGAATGCCGCCAACAGCCGCAACCGACGCCTGTTCACCGACCGCACCGGCCTGGGCGCCGCACGCAACACCGAGGCTTTCCTGCTGCAGACCTACCGGCGCGACATGGGCAACGGCACCTTCGCCATGATGAAGGACGTGTCGGCGCCCATCTTCGTGAAAGGCCGCCACTGGGGCGGCGTGCGCATCGGCTACAAGGTGGCGGGGTAAGCCGCCGCACGGCGCCTAGTGCTTGCGCGTGCCGAGGATGACCAGCACCGCCGCGCCCAGCTCCAGCGCCGCCACGAAGTACAGCCCGGCCGACAGGTGGCCGGTGCTCGTCTTCAGCCAGCCGATCATGTAGGGCGCCACGAATCCGGCCAGGTTGCCGATCGAGTTGATCAGCGCAATGCCGCCCGCGGCGGCCGTGCCCGCCAGGAACACCGCCGGGATCGACCAGAACACCGGAAACGCCGCCAGGATGCCGATGGCCGCCACGGTGAGTGCCAGCAGCGCCAACAACGGCGTGCCGAGCATTGCGCCTGTCGCCACCAGCCCCGCGCTGGCGATGAGCGCGGCGATGGCGCAGTGCATGCGGCGCTCACCCGTGCGATCAGAATGCGCGCCGTTCCACACCATGGCGATGGTGCCGGCGATGAACGGAATGGCCGAGATCAAGCCGATGCGGAAATTGCCCTGGATGCCCAGCTCCTTGATGATCGACGGCGTCCAGAACGCGATGGTGGCGTTGCCGCTGACCACGCAAAAGTAGATCAGCGCGCAGATCCACACGCGGGGGTTGGCCAGCGCCGCCGCAAACGAGGCGTGCTTGGCCGGATCGCGGTTCTCCACCTCGACGGCGCGGATCACGGCGTCCTGCTCGGCGGCGGACAGCCACGTCGCCTGGCGCGGCGTCTCGGGCAGCCAGGCCAGCACGGCAAAGCCCGCCAGCACCGAAGGAATGCCTTCCAGCAGGAACAGCCACTGCCAGTTGGCCAGGTGTCCCACGCCTTCCATGCGGCTCATGATGAAGCCCGCCACCGGGCCGCCCACCACGCCGGCAATCGCAAACGAGGTCATGAACAGCCCGTTGATGCGCGCACGGTGTGCGGAAGGGAACCAGTAGGTCAGGTACAGCACCACGCCCGGAAAGAAGCCCGCCTCGAAAATGCCCAGCAGGAAGCGCATCGCATAGAACGAGGCTGGCGTCTGCACATAGATCATCGCCATCGAGGCCAGGCCCCACAGGATGGTGATGCGCGCCAGCGTCTTGCGCGCGCCGATCTTCTCCAGCAGCAGGTTGCTCGGCACCTCGAAGAGGAAATAGCCGATGAAGAAGATGCCCGCGCCCAGGCCGTACACCGCCTCGCTGAACTGCAGGTCCTGCAGCATCTGCAGCTTGGCGAAGCCGACGTTGACGCGGTCGACCCACGCCAGGATGAACAGCACCACCAGGAACGGCACCAGCCGCCCGGCGATGCGGCGATAGGTGGCGTCCAGCGCGGTGGTGTGGGGCGGACTGCCGGCCGGGTCGGCGGGCATCGCTTGGGTTTGAGACATGGTTTTCCTCCGATAGGGATGCTGCCCGGCTTGGGTGTGCAAAACGCAGGCGTGAGTTGGGCCTGGCGCGTCTGATGCGCGCCTTTGGGTGTACTGCGAGAACCGCCCGCGTGGCCCGGACGCGGCGGTGGGGAGCGGGTTCGGGCTAGGCGCTCAACGCAGTGCTGCCTCCACCGCCCGGCCGACGCGCAGGATGCGCGCATCGTCATTGGCGAGACCGCACAGCGACAGGCCGACCGGCAGTTCGCCGGTGGCATGGACGGGCAGCGTCAGCGCGCAGCCGTCCAGGAAATTGATGACGCTCGGGTTGCGCAGCGTGAGCGCGTTGGTGCGGAAGAACTGCGCGTCGTCGGCTTCGAGCGGGGCCACTTCGGGCGGCACGATGGCCACTGTAGGCATCAGCCACGCATCGAGATTGCCCAGGCGCTTGTGCGCGGCGGCGATCATGCGCGCGCGTGCGTCCAGTACGTCGATGTAGGCGGCGGCGCCCATCTGCTCGCCGCGGCGGATGCGGGTGGCGACGCGCGGGTCGTATTGCGCCTCGGCACGCGCCAGCAGCGGGCGGTGCCATGCCCAGGCCTCGGCCGCCGTCAGGCCGCCGCCGCCGTTGATCTCGGGCAGTTGCAGCAGTTCGGGGAAGCTGAAGCGGACGATGTGTGCACCCGCGCGTTCGAGGCGGGCCACGGCGCGGTTGAACGCGGTGGCGACGGTGTCGTCCAGGTCCGCGCCCACGTAGTCCTGCGTGATGCCGAAGCGCAGGCCGGCGAGCGGCACCGCTTCGGTATCAAGTGTTTCGCCACTCAGGATGGCGTCAACGATGGCGCAGCAGTCGACCGAATTGGTGAGCGGCCCGCCCGAATCCAGCGAGGTGGACAGCGGTACGCCACCGGTCATCGGCACGCGGCGCGCGGTGGGTTTGAAGCCGGTCAGCCCGCAAAAGGCGGAGGGGATGCGGATCGAGCCGCCCGTGTCGGTGCCGAGCGCCGCGACCGCCATGCCGCCGGCCACCGTCACCGCGCCGCCCGAGGTGGAGCCGCCCGCCGCGCGGGTGCCGTCCGCCGGCGTGCGCGGCGTGCCGTAGTGTGGGTTCAGGCCCAGGCCCGAAAACGCAAACTCGCTCATGTTGGTGCGGCCGAGCAGCACGGCGCCAGCCGCGCGCAGGCGGGCCACGGCGGCGGCATCGGCGGTGGCGGGCGACTGATGCGCCAGCGCGCGCGAGCCCGCACGGGTCACCTGGCCCGCCACGTCGAACAGATCCTTGATCGACACCGGCAGCCCCGCCAGCAGCGACGGCACGTTGCCCGCCGCGCGCGCGGCATCCGCAGCACGGGCCATGGCCAGTGCGGCTCGCGTGTCGATGCTGACATAGGCGGCGCCGCCGGTGGCGCGATGCGCCTCGGCGCGCGCCAGCGCGGTCTCGGTCAGGGCGACACTGGTGGTGCGGCCGGCGGCCAGGTCGGCGGCCAAGGTGCGGATCATGTTCGGGCGAGGCGTCATCATGCGGATCTCCGGGAGGTGAGCGTTTGTCGGAACCTGTTCATGGTCCGTAGCGAGCGGCCCGAGGGTGGCTCGAGAAGCGCAGCCGTACACGTGTACGGCGAGCACGCATTTGGCAAATTCGGGGCCAAGATCGGGTCGCGCAGTAGGACCATGGGCAGGTTCTCAGCCTTCGACGGGCAGCGTGTGGACAGCATACCGATGGCGCAGCTCGCCGCCCGCCACCGGGTCGATCAGCGCCATCTCGAAGGCCTCGCCAAAACCGAGTTCGCCGATGATGGGCTGCGTGCCGCAGAACATGGCGGTGCCCACCGGCAGCTCCGTCGATAACATGCTGGCGCCGGTGTAGCGGCGGATCAGGTCGCGCGGGTCGAGCATGCGCGTGACGCTGCCCTCCTGGTACAGCGCGGTCTGGCCGTCGCGCGTGCGCCAGGTTTTCATCTGCAGATGGTCCCAGTGGTCCGCCAGCGCGTCGAAGCGCCACACGTCACGGCTCACGGGCTTGGCGCACATCTGTTTGGAGACCGTCACGCCGTACGCCTCGACCTTGCGATCGGTGTGGTCCGAGCCGATGCCGACGAGCAGGCCCAGCGGCGTGGAAAACAGCACGAACTCCGCCTCGCCCGACGAATCGGCACCGGGGATCTCCACGTGCGCGTCCGTCGTCAGCAGCGAAGCTGACACGCGATAGAAGCACGGCACCCGCGCCGGGCGCGCCACGCCGATGGCTTCCAGCTCGGCGATGTGGTGTTCGACGGCGGCGGCGTCGCGCCCGGTCCAGCCGGCGATGACGAGATGGTCGACGGCAACGTCGATGGGGCCGTGGCCGATCAAGTTGAGGTGCAGCGTGGTCATGCGGAATCCGGAGATGCGTTGAAGCGAAAGGGGGGCGGGCGTCAGAGCGTGCGGATGATGGTCCGGCGGAACTCGTCGATGTGCTCGCGGACGGCATCGCGCGCGGCGGGCACGTCGCGGCGCTCCAGCGCATCGAGGATGGCGAGGTGCTCGTCGTAGACGTTCTGCAGGTGCTGCGGCTCCGACAGCGACAGGAACCAGAAGCGCGCCTGCTTCTCGTGCAGCCCGCGCAGCAGCTCGGCCAGCACGCGGTTGCGCGAGGCGGCCGAGATGGCGAGGTGGAATTTGAGGTCCAGTGCGGCCAGCGCGGCGATGTCGCGCTGCTCGATCAGCGCGGGCGACGCATCGACGATGGCGCGCATGGCTTCGAAATCGGCCGGGTGGGCGCGCTCGGCGGCCAGGGTCACGCACAGGATCTCGTTGGTGGCACGCACCTCGATCATGTCGAGCACGTCGTTGAGCGACAGCGGCGTCACCAGCACGCCCTTGCGTGGCAGGATCGAGACCAGGCCCTCGACCTCCAGCCGGTGCAGCGCCTGGTGCACCGGCGTGCGGCCCAGGCCCAGCAGCGCGGAGAGCTGCGCCTCGTTGAGCGGCTCGCCGGGGCGGAACTCGCACGACATGATGCGGCGCTTGATCTCGCTGTAGGCGAGTTCGCGCAGGGCGGCGCCCTTGGGGGCGTGCTCGGCGGGTTCGGTGGCGAACGGTGCAGCCGTGGCCGCAGCAGTGGACACCAGCTTGATTGGACGCGACATGAGGAGGCAGCCCCGGATCTCGTAAAAGTCGAGTGATGGTATTGTGATATATCACTGAGCGTCAAGCCGTCAGAGCGTCCCATTCGCCTAGGGATTGCCCTGATCCCGGGGCGACCGACTGGTCTTCATATTTGTTATAGACTGCAACAAATTTGACGGAGACAGCCATGAAGATCGCCATCATCGGGGCAGGCATCGGTGGGCTTACGCTTGCGCTGATGGCCGAGCGGCAGGGCTTCGAGGTGGAAGTGTGGGAGGCCGTGCAGACGCTGCGGCCGCTGGGCGTCGGCATCAACCTGCTGCCGCATGCCGCACGCCAACTGTGCGAGCTGGGCCTGGAAGACACGCTCGGCGCACTGGCGATCCGCACGTCCGCGCTGGCCTATTACAACCGCTTCGGCCAACCGATCTGGCACGAGCCGCGCGGCCTGGCAGCGGGCTACGACTGGCCGCAATTCTCCATCCACCGCGGTGAATTCCAGATGGCGCTGGCCGATGCCGTGGCCGAGCGGCTCGGGCCCGATTGCATCCGCCTGGGCCACAGCTTCGAGGCCGTCGAATCGACCGGCGAGGGCGGCGGCCCGGTGCGCTTCACGCTGCGCGATCGCGTGAATGACGCCATCGTCGAGTCGTCGGCCGACGTGCTGATCGGCGCGGACGGCATCCACTCCGCCGTGCGCCGCCACTTCTACCCGGCCGGCGACGCACCGCGCTTCGCGGGCCGCATGCTCTGGCGCGCCATCACCGATGCGGAGCCCTACCTCGATGGCCGCACCATGTTCATGGCCGGCCACCAGGACCAGAAGTTCGTCGCCTACCCGATCTCCGAGCCACTGCGCCAGCAGGGCCGCGCACGCATCAACTGGATCGCCGAGCTACGCGTGCCCGACGCCGCCCCGCCGCGCAGCGACTGGAACCGCGAGGTCGACCGCGCCATCTTCCGCAGCGCCTTCGCCGACTGGCAGTGGGACTGGATTGACATCCCCGCGCTGATCGACGGCGCGCAGGCGGTGTACGAGTTCCCGCTGGTCGACAAGGACCCGCTGCCGCGCTGGGCCTTCGGCCGCGTCACCCTGCTGGGCGACGCGGCGCACCCGATGTACCCGATCGGCTCGAACGGCAGCGCGCAGGCCATCCTCGATGCGCGCGCGCTCATCGACTGCCTGCTTGCCACGCGTGACACCGGCACCGCCCTGCGCGAATACGAGGCCGACCGGCTGCCGCGCACCGCCGGCATCGTGCTGCGCAACCGGCTGAACGGCCCGGAGCAGGTCATGCAGCTCGCGCACGAACGCGCGCCGCAGGGCTTCGCCCGCATCGACGACGTGATCCCCCGCACCGAGCTGGAAGGGATCGCGATGCGCTATAAAAAACTGGCCGGCTTCGATCCGCAATCGCTGCGCGACCAGCCGCCCATGCCCGGCCGCGCGCGCCAGGCCGCTTGACCTCACATCTGCACCCACGTCACCGGGAGGAGACCCATGACCATTCGCCGCGCCATCTGCGCCGCTGCCGCGCTGCTGCTTGCCACCGCTGCCCATGCCGAGATCGTCGTGGGCGTGAGCCTGTCGACCACCGGGCCATCGGCCTCGCTCGGCATTACGCAGAAGCATTCGCTCGCGTTCTATCCGGATGCCATCGGCGGCGAGAAGCTGCGCCTGGTGGTGGTGGACGACGCCTCCGACCCGGCCACCGGCACGCGCCTGGCACGCAAGCTGGTGACGGAGGATCACGTGGACCTGATCGTCGGTTCCTCCGCGGTGGCGCCCTCGATCGCGATTGCCGAGGTCGCCACCGAATCGCAGACGCCGCAACTGGCGCTCGCGCCCGTCGAGCTGAAGCCGGGCCGAGGCGACTGGACCTACCGCCTGGCCCAGCCCATCTCGCTGATGGCCGAGGCGATCACCGCGCGCATGGCCGCCAGCGGCGTCAAGACGGTCGGCTTCATTGGTTTTGCCGACGCGTATGGCGAGAGCTGGCTGAAGGATTTCACCGCCGCCGCCACGCCGCGCGGCCTGAAGGTGGTGGACGTGGAACGCTACGCGCGCGCCGATACCAACGTGACGGGGCAGGTGGCCAAGCTGGTCAGTCTCAAGCCCGACGCGGTCCTGGTGGCGGGCGCCGGCACCGGCGCGGCATTGCCGCACACCGCCCTGCGTGAGCGCGGCTATGCCGGGCCGATCTACCAGACCCATGGCGCCGCCACCAAGGACCTGATCCGCATCGGCGGCAAGACGGTCGACGGGGCCATCCTGCCGGCCGGGCCGGTGATCGTGGCCGAGCAGCTGCCCGACAGCCACCCGAGCAAGAAGACCGCGCTGGAGTACGTGACCCGCTATGAGAAGGCCAACGGCCCCGACACCCGCACGCAGTTCGGCGCCCACACGTGGGACGCGCTGCAGGTGCTGCAGCGGATCGTGCCGGTGGCGTTGAAGAAGGCCAAGCCCGGCACGCCCGAGTTCCGCCGGGCGCTGAAGGACGCGCTGGAGTCAGAGCGCGACATCGTCGTCTCGCACGGTGTGCTGAACTACACCGCGACCGATCATTTCGGCTTTGATGCGCGCGGCCGTGTGCTGCTGACCATCGACCACGGCAAGTGGAAGCTGCTTCCCACCGATCGAGACGTCGTGAAGAACTGAAGTTCTTCTCGGTTCATGGATGGCGGGCGTCCGGCCAACGATAATCGACGGATCCCGCAACCCCCACGTCACCATGCCGCGCTCCCCCAAAGCCGACGACCTGTACCCCGCCGTGGCCGAGTCCGGCCATTTCAACCCGCACGTGGCTGACGTGGAATATGGCGCGCTCGACGGGCTGGTCGGCTACGCGGTGCGCCGCGCCCAGTTGCATATCTACGAGGATTTCGTGCGCTCGCTGCAGGCGTGGAACATCACGCCGCCGCGCTTCTCGGCCATGACCGTGATCGCGCACAACCCCGATCTCAAGCTGACCGAGCTGGCCAATATCCTGGGCGTGGCACGCTCGGGCGCGGTGCTGCTGGTCGATACACTGGAACAGATGGGGATGGTCGAGCGGCATCCGTCGCCGGTCGATCGGCGCGCTTTCCGGCTGGTGCTGACGTCAAAGGGGGAGGCGACGCTGTGGGAGATCACGGACGCGGTGGTGGCTCACGACGCACGCGTCACGGCGCATCTGTCCACGGAAGAGCGACGGATGCTGCTGGGGCTGCTGAATAAAGTAGCAGTCGGGCCGGCCTAGGCGGCGCTAACGCTTGTCGGCGTCCAGGGCCTGTTGCCAGGCGTCCTTTGGCGGTGGGTAGAGCGTATCGAAGTACTCGCGCAGCGCGCAGATCTCCTGCACGATCACGAATTGAAAGCCCTGGCGGCCGCCGCGCTCGTCGATCTGCAGGCCGTTCAGGTAGAGCCGGCAGCCGTTGAAGTCCGCCCACTTGGCGGCGATGGTGTTGACGATGCGCGGGAATTCGCGGCCGAGTTCGATCGGCCGGACCTCATCGGGCAACTGCGCGAGCCAGCGGATGGCGTCGCGGTTGAGCGCGAAGTCATCGGCTTCAGTTTGCTTGCGTTGGGGCGAAGGATCGTGTGGCATGTCGAGCGAGCATCATACGAGCGCGTCATGACCCTGACACGCCCACAACCTAGTGTACGCCGCCATTGCCCCGCCGGCAGCCCGCCCGGCGAGGGTCTTGACGCGCATCCCGCTGATGGCGTCCCCGTTCGCGGCAGCTGGAGTGCTGCCAGCCGATCTTTTTCTCAAGTTTCCCTCAAGGCTGCCGATTAGCCAAGCGCGACATCTTCGCGAGTGGCATCGAGCACCCACTCTCCGTAGCGCAGATCGTGCCAGTGTCGGCTGGCGTGTCGCATTCCATTCCATCAAAACGGACATTGAGCCGAGGCGGGCAGGGTATGAAGCGAATCGAGGCGAACCAATTGCGGGTCGGTATGTTTGTGATGAAGCTGGGCGGGTCCTGGCTGAAGCATCCGTTCTGGCGTTCGCAGTTCCAGCTGTCGCATCAGGGACAGGTGGATGACATCCTCAAGGCAGGCATCACCGAGATCTGGATCGACCCGGAACGCGGCGACGACGTCATTGCCAAGGCCCTGATGCCCGCGCCGGCACCCGCGCCGGCGCCCGAGCCCCTGACCCGCGAGACGGTGCGCGCGCTCCCACCCGTCACGCCCACCTCCCTCAAGGAGGAGTGGCAGCACGCCCAGAAGCTGATGCAGAGCGGCAAGGCGACGCTCGGCCACATGTTTGCCGAAGCCCGCATGGGCCGGGCTCTGGAGACCGACAAGGCGCTGCTGCTGGTGGACGATGTGTCCAACTCGCTGGCGCGCAACTCGTACGCACTGATTGCCCTGGCGCGGCTGAAAAACAAGGACGACTACACCTACCTGCACTCGTTCGCTGTCTGCGCGCTGATGGTGGCGCTGGGACGCACGCTGGGCCTGTCTGAAGATGAGATCCGCGAATGCGGCCTGGGCGGGCTGGTGCACGACATCGGCAAGTCGTCCATGCCGCGCACCCTGCTCGACAAGAGCACGGCGCTGACCAAGGACGAGCTGGCGCTGCTGCAGACCCACGCGGTGGGCGGTCACCACCTGCTGGTCGGCACCGGCCAGTTCAGCGAGATCGCGCGCGAGGTCTGCCTGCACCACCATGAGCGCATCGACGGCAGCGGCTACCCCGACGCCCAAAAGGCCGAGGCGATCAGCCTGTGGGCCAAGATGGGCGCCATCTGCGACGTGTACGACACGCTCACCTCCAGCAGCCCGTACCACCACGCGTGGTCGCCGGCGCAGGCGCTCAAGTACATGATGGCGCGCACCGACACGCAGTTCGATCGCACCGTGTTCCAGGCCTTCACGCGCAGCGTGGGCATCTACCCGGTGGGCACGCTGGTCAAGCTGCGCACCAACCGGCTGGGCGTGGTGGTCAACCAGAGCGAGACTTCGGCGCTCAAGCCAGACGTGGTGGTCTTCTACTCCGGCAACACCAAGACCCGCGTGCGCCCCGAGCGCATCAGCCTGGGCAAGTCGGACGACGCCATCGTCAGCGTGGAAGACACCGCTACCTGGGGCCTGTCGGACGAAGAGGTCTCCGACATGTGCCTGGTCTGAGCCGGGCGGCAGGCTGCCATGCCAAGCAGCTCGCCGTGTGACTGGAAAGTCCCTACGTGTTATGTGTATTTTTATTAACACGGACTTCAATAAACTTCATGGCACACCCCACTAAAGTGGGGTACCGTTCAGTCGTTGATCTCAACTATGCCGACTGATCGCCACATAGAGCGGCGGCGGCAACCTTACCAACGAACGATTCGGTCTACCGGGGGGTGGCATGAACGTTTCCACGATGCTGCAATCGGTCTCGGACTGGGTGATCCAGTCGCGGGCCTTTAATGTCACGCAATCGGTTGCGCACCATCGCACCGAGAGCGACGCGCTTTCACACTGGAAGCTCGATATCTGGCACAAGAGTGTGCCGGCCATCCTCGAAGGCGGTCTCACCGAGCCCGCCCATCAACTGTTTCCCAAGCACCTGCCGGGCGCCGAGTGGGTCGACGAGCTGCACCACCATCTGAGCCAGCTGGTGGGCATGCGCCGCGAGCGCCGCAAGGTCGATATCCGCGCGGTGACGGGACTGGCGCAGTCGCCGTGCTCGGTGCATTCGTTCCCGAGCATGCTGGTGTTCGCGCACCAGCACTGCCGCCGCATTCCGCACAGCACGGATGCAGACTTCGCCGCCAACGCGCGCCATGTGTTCCGCTATGCCGATCAGGCCAACGTGTTCCGCGCCTATGACTTTGCCGGCGGCGAGCTGTTCTATATGAACGAGTGGGGCGCGCACCATTTCGCCGCGCTCGTGCTGCAGGCGCGCACGCAGAACCGTGAATTCCTGGTCGACGCGGAGATCTGCCATGCGCGTTCGGCGCTGGGCGTGCGTCGGCTGCTGGACAGCTTCCACGTGATCGGTGCGCGGCGCCAGGCGCAGCAGCGCTATGGCACGCGGCTGTCGGAGGCGTTGACCAGCCACCAGGTGCCGCATCGCTGGATGCATGGCCGGCGCGAGTCCGAAGGCTTCGAGCTGTGTTTCCTGCCCAAGTCCGACCGCTTTGCCAACCGGGTGGGCGAGCAACTCGTGCGCGACGGCTGGTTCGACTACGGTGCGTGGCTCGCCAGCCTGCACGATGCCAGCGAGGTCGAGGCGCCGGCGCAACGCGCGGTGGCGCGCAAGACGCGCGCGAGCTGGAAGCGCGTGTCGGTGCCGGCCCTGGGCGTGCCGACTGGCTTCGCGCCGGGTTTCGCGCACACGCGGGTGTAATACCCACGGCATAGGATCAGGGCCGCATTTTGCTGCCCCCGGGATAGGTGGATTGCCGAACCGGGCGGCTGGTGTCAGAATTCGCAACTTAGTTGCATTCAGGCGCGCGATGTCCTAAGGTCGCGCCGACACCTTTCCTCGCCCCTGATCCATTCGTGCGTTCGTTCCGCGCTTCTTTCCTGCATCTGCGCTGGCTGGCCTGCCTGCTGGCGGTGCTGCTGCTGTTTGGTCAGCAGGGCGCGCTGCGGCATGCGCTGTCGCACTGGAGCGAGGGCGGCAGCGAGATTGGCGCCGCGTTGCAGCCGGCCGGCAAGACCGCCGCCGAGCGCAGCGGCAATCCGGCCGGGCAGGAGCACGCCTGCCTGCAGTGCGCGGCCTTCGCGGCGCTTGCCGCAGCGCTGCCGGTGCTGGTGGTGCTGCGCCTGCGCACGACGCGGCGCTGGCATTTTCCGCACGTTGGCGTGTGGGCCGGTACGCCGGTCTTTCCTGTCGCGGTCTGCTCCCGCGATCCCCCGTTCGGCCTTTGACGTTTGTTTTGCCCACCGCTCGCCGCGTTGATGCGCGGCGTGCCGTTTGACGCATCCACACGATTCAAAGGCCTTTCATGATTCCGTTCCAGCCCCGCGCGCTGGTGCTGGCGCTTGCCGCCGCCCTGCCATCCCTGGTCAGCGTTTCTGCCCTGGCGCAGGAAGCCGCCAGCCCTGCCGCGCCCGCAACCCAGCCCGCCGCAGCGCCGGCCTCCGCCACCAACGTGCGTGACCTGAGCGAAACGCGCGTCACCGCCAAGCGTCTGGACGCGGCGCGCAATGCGCTGTCGCCCGATACTGGCAGCTCGGTCTACAAGTTCGACACCGACGACATCACCCGCCTGCCGCAGGGCGAGAACACACCGCTGAACCAGGTGCTGCTGCAGGCGCCGGGTGTGGTGCAGGATTCGTTCGGCCAGCTGCACGTGCGCGGCGACCACTCCAACCTGCAATACCGCATCAACGGCGTCATCATCCCCGAGCCGATCAGCGGGTTCGGGCAGATGCTCGACACGCGCTTTGCCAACCAGATCAACTTCATCACCGGTGCCTTGCCGGCGCAGTACGGCTACCGCACCGCCGGCGTGGTCGACATCCAGACCAAGGGCGCCACCACCGACGAGGCCGGCGAGCCCAAGGCCGTCAGCGGCGAGATCGGCACGGTGCTCGGCAGCAACGCCACGCATGAGGTCAACGCGCAGCTGCAGGGCACCAAGGACCGCTTCAGCTACTACCTCTCGGGCGTGTTTGCCGAGAACAACCTCGGCATCGAGAACCCGACGGGCAACCGCAACGCCACGCACGACCACACCACGCAGAACAAGTCGTTCGGCATGCTGTCGTACCTGCTCGACAATGACAGCCGCGTGAGCTTCATGTTCGGCACCGCCAACAGCCGCTTCCAGATCCCGACGCGGCCGGGCCTGCAGCCGCAGTTCACGCTCGACGGCGCGACGCCGCCCGATTCGACGGCGCTCAATGCCAACCAGCGTGAGAAGACCGACTTCCAGATCCTGACGTACCAGCAGACGGTGTCGCCCAAGCTGGACTACCAGGTCTCGCTGTTCCGCCGCGCCAGCCGCATCGACTACATGCCGGATCCGATCGGCGACCTGGTCTACAACGGCGTGGCCGCCAACATCATGCGCCGCAACGAAGCCTATGGCGTGCAGGGCGACGCCAGCTACAAGCTGACCGACCGCCACACGCTGCGCGCGGGCGTGTTCGTGCAGCGCGAGCGCTTTAACGTCGACAACAGCTCCAGCGTGTTCCCGGCCGACAGCACCGGCGCGCAGGCCAGCGGCACGCCGTTCACCATCGTCGACAACACCAGCGGCAGCGGCACCACGCTGGGCGTCTACCTGCAGGACGAATGGAAGCCGACCGACCGGCTCACCGTCAACTACGGCGCGCGCTACGACCACGTCAACACCATCGTCAGCGAGCAGCAGCTCAGCCCCCGTCTGGGCCTGACCTACGACCTGACCAGCCAGACCCGCGTGCACGCCGGCTACGCGCGCTACTTCACGCCGCCGCCCACCGAGAAGTTCGATCCGGTCACGGTGCAGAAATTCGTCGGCACCACCAACGCGCTGCCCTCGGATGCCAACACCGCCGTCAAGTCGGAGCGCTCGAACTACTTCGACCTGGGCATCTCGCACCAGCTCACGCCGCACCTGACGCTGGGCCTGGACGCCTATTACCGCGATGTGCGCCACCTGCAGGACGAAGGCCAGTTCGGCAACGCGCTGCTGTTCTCCGCCTTCAACTACGAGCGCGGCCGCATCTATGGTCTCGAAGGCTCGGCCAACTATCGCGAAGGCAACTTCGGCGCATACCTGAACGTGGGCATCTCGCGCGCACAGGGCAAGGGCATCGAGACCGGCCAGTTCAACTTTGGCGACGCGGAACTCGCCTACATCAACAGCCACTGGGTCAACCTCGACCACGATCAGCGCGTGGCCGCCTCCGCCGGCGTGTCATACAAATATTCGGGCACGACCTACATGGCCGACGCGCTGTTCGGTACCGGCCTGCGCCGTGGCTTCGTCAACTCCGACCACCTGCCGGCGTACTGGCAACTGAACCTGGGCGCCGCGCATGACTTCACGCTGCCGATGGTCGGCAAGCTGAAGACGCGTCTGACCGTGCTCAACGTGTTCGACCGCAGCTACCAGCTGCGCGACGGCACGGGCATCGGCGTGGGGGCACCGCAGTTCGCGCCGCGCCGCACTTTCTACGTGGCGATCAGCAAGCCGTTCTGACGCAGGGGGGATGGGCCGGCGCGCGATGGCCGGCTCATCCGAGCACGGCAAGCCGGCTGCGGTGCGTGTCCATGTATTCGCGCACGCGCCGGATGCGGCCGTCGGTCAGTTCAAAGATGAAGCAGTAGTCGTTGTCGTAGGGGCGGCCGTTGGCGAGCGTCGCCTGCATGCGCTCTTCAAGGATGACGACGTCGCCCTCGGCGTACAGGCCGCGAAAATCGACCTGGACATCGGCCACGAACAGCTTGCCAACATCCTCCGCGATGAAACGCGCGATCTGCGCACGCCCCACCATGTGATGCGGGATACCCAGGCCGACGGCGGTGCCGTTGCCGGCGGGCGCCAGCCATTGCGCGTCTTCGGTGAAGCACGCGCCGATGCGCGCCGCATCGCGGCTGGCGAAGGCGCGCCACGCCGCTACGATGCACTGCTTGTTGTGTTCCGAACCCATGTCGCCTCCCATTGCGCGGAGCGAGTTTAGGCGCGGACACCCGCGGGCGCTGGCCGTTTCCGGACAGGATCGTCCGAAGCCGCCAGCGGCCCGCGGTCCAGCCTCACATCGGCGGGGTCAGCCCGTCCTTGCCGACCAGTACGCGTTGCGCGATCAGGCTGCCTTGGGCATCTGCGCGCACGATCAGGATCACGTGTGCGCCGGCCTTCAGTTCGTCGCGCGTGCCCGGTGCAAACGCGACGATGGGCACCTCCTGAGGCACCACGATGCGCTGCTCGCCACCCTGGTATTTGACCGACAGCGTGCGGCCCTGCGCGCCCGTCACGGCGCCGGCCCGCTCGACGGTGCCGTTGGTCATCGAGCTGTCCGCGCCGAGGTCGTACGGGTGGTGACCATCGCCGGTGCCGCGCATCGATTCCGGAAAGACATGCACCTCCAGCGCGCGCAACGTGCCGTCAGGCTGCTTGACGGCGGCCGTGCCGATGTAGCTGCCGGCCTGGATGGCATTGGGCGCGACGGTGGCCACTTCGGATACGGTGGCATCGGGTGGCAGGCTGACCGTGGCCTTGTTGCCTGCGCGGTCGGTCACGTCGAGGTGGTCGGCATAAGCGGCGGTAATGGTGGCACGTACCCGTGCCGGGGTACTGCCGGCCGTGGCGCCTTGGGCAAAGGCTGTAGAGGGCAGGGCAGCGCAGAGCGCGATCGCCAGCGCAGCGACAGTGGTGGCAGGTGAGGGCAGTCGTGTCATGGGGGAGGGCAGAGGATGCGCCCACAGTGGGCGCGGCTGGCCGGGATACCGCCAGACGGGGCGACCGGTCCGCCGCCAGTGTAGAGCGACGCACGCCAGCGTGCAGGGCCGGTTTGCGGCACGTTGATTGCTACGTCTTCTTCCGGCAGCGCAGGCATGCGCGCGCCGCAAGGAGAGCCGCCATGAAGCACCACAAGCAACCGGTCGACAAGCCAACCCCGATGCAGGAGCGCGCGCAGCACGGCGGTGTTGCCGCGCGGCTCGGCCAGCAGCCGCAGAACCAGCAACGCCTGGGACAGCACCAGAACAGCCGCAAGCAGCCCTGAGGCGCGCGCACATCGCCATGTCTCAAGACAAGCCGTCCGTCCCGGCGCAGCCGATACCGCATCACCACGTCAAGCACCCGACGGTGCCGGCCCTGCCCGGCGAGAGCGTGGCCGGCGAGGAAGACCCGGGCGATTTCGAGAATGCCTCCCTGCCGCATGACCCGGGCAGGGAGCAGCAAGCGCCGTCGCCTGGGCCGGAACGCAAACGCTAGCCCTGCGAGGTGCCGCGCAACGGCAGCGCCGCAAGCAGCCACCGGCGTGCCCGTCCCAGCGCAGCGGACCAGCGTGCGACCGCCGTCGCCGGCACCTGCAGGCGCAACCTTGCGCCGGCGGCATTATCGGCATGCAGGCCCCACCAGCCGGTCGTCTCCAGCGGCTGGGCATGACCCTCCGTGAGCACGTGACGCAGCCTGACCGTCTCCCCCGCCAGCCAGCGCGGCGGGTGCTGCAAGGTCAGCCGGCCCTCCGTCACCACGACGAGGGTGCCGGCCGGCAGCCAGTGCAGACGGCTCTGCCGGGGCGGCAGGGTAAGCCAGCCAGATTCAGGTGTCGAAGCGGTCATGTCGGTCTCCAATGCAGGGAACATGACCGCAGCGTAGGGTGCACCGGGGCGCCGAAACAGGCACAGGCGCCGGCATTCGCACCGCAACAGCGCGCGCTGCGCGGCCATCTGTTACGGTACGCTTTCGACTTGTCTGTATCTGTTCTGATGCGGGAGGCCGCTGCATGATCCGTCAAGACGCCCCTCCCGCCTCGCCCACCATGTCCGTGCTCGAACTGTCTCCCGCCCCCGCTGTCCCCGCTGCGCGTGGTGTGCGCGCGTCGGCCGCGCAGCCGCTGTACCGCATGCTGGCCGACCACTACCTCGGCGCCATGCGCAGCGGCGTGCTGACCCCCGGCCAGCGCATGCCGTCGGTGCGCTCGCTGATGCGCACGCACGGCGTGAGCCTGTCGACCGCGCTGCAGGTCTGCCGCCACCTGGAGGCCGAAGGCTGGCTGGAAGCGCGCGAGCGCTCGGGCTACTTCGTGCGCCAGCCGCGCCGCGCACTGCTGGCGCCGGTCAAGGAGCCGGAGGTGGCCACGCCTGACCCGGCGGCCTACGTGGGCGTGCACGCGCGTGTGTCGTCGATCGTCGCGCGCGGGCAGCAGGCCAAGGTGCGCGTGGACTTCTCGGGGGCCAGCGGGGCCGCCGCGCTGTACCCGGCCGCTGCGCTCAACCGCATCGCCACGCAACTGCTGCGCACGCGTCCGCTGCTGTTCGCGCAGGCCGTCACGCCCAATGGGCATCCGGAGCTGCAGACCGCCGTGGCGCGCCGCGCGCTCGACATGGGCGTGCAGATCGCCCCGGACGATGTGGTGGTCACGCATGGCTGCATCGAGGCGGTGAACCTGGCGCTGCGCGCGGTGGCGCAGCCCGGCGACACGGTGGCGGTGGAGTCGCCCACGTACTACGGCCTGCTGCAGGTGCTGGAAAGCCTGGGCATGCGCGCGGTGGAGATCCCGACCAGCCCGCGCACTGGCATGTCACTGGAAGCACTGGAGATGGCGGTGCAGGCCTACGGCAACATCCGCGCCGTGGTGGTGGTGCCCAACCTGCAGAACCCGCTGGGCAGCATCATGCCGGACGCGGTCAAGCGGCGCATGGCGGCCTTTTGCGAGGCACACCAGATCGCCCTGATCGAAGACGACACCTATAGCCCGCTGGCCGACAGCCCCACGCCGCTCAAGGCGCTCAAGGCCTGGGACCGCACGGGCAACGTGATTTACTGTGCGTCGTTGAGCAAGACGGTGGCGCCGGGCCTGCGCCTGGGTTGGATGGCGGCCGGGCGCTGGCACGAACGCGTGCAGATGCTGAAGTTCGCGCAGTCGCGGCCGAACGAATCGTGGTCGCAGGTGATGGCCGGGCGCTTTATCGCCTCAGGTGCGTACGACCGGCATATCCGTGCGCTGCGCCAGACCCTGCGCGAGCAGCGCGAGCGCATGGCCGAGGCGATTGCAGGATGCTTTCCGGCCGGCACGCGGCTGTCGGTGCCGGCGGGTGGCCTGGCGATGTGGGTGGAGCTGCCGCCCAATGTGTCGGCGACGGCCTTGTTCGACGTGGCGCTGGCGGAGGGCATCCGCATCGCACCCGGCACGATGTTCTCCAACCTCAACCGGTTCGACCACTACTTCCGCATCTGCTTCGGACTGCCGTACACGGCCGAGGTGGAGGCGGCGCTGGCGCAGCTTGGAGAGCTAGCGCGCCAGCTGGCGGAAAGCTAACGGCACCACGCCGGCGCGCCCGCGCCCGGCGCTTCCAGGCTCTGCACGCTCTGCGCGATGCGCTGCGACCACTGCTGCACCACGCGCTGCGTGGCGGCGACCACCGCGTCGACCTCGTTGCCGGCGGGCTCGGTGAGCGTGGTCTGGCAGGTCAGCGCGCCGGCAGGCTTGCCGGCATCGCGCGCTACGCGCCAGGTCACCAGCGCCGAGACGTTCTGGCCCGGCCACGCATCGAAGGCCTGCACATCCGCGCCGATGCGGTAGAGCGGCACGCCAGCCGGCGCCGCCGCATCGTTCAGGTCTACCGCCGACAGCGTGCTGGCCAGATTGGCCGACAGCGCGTCACGCAGCTCCGTGCCGAACGGTGCCGCCCAGCGTTGCTGCTCCAGTTCCTGCACCTGGCTGTCGGAGGTGCGCAGCACGATCTGCGGCTTGTCGAGCCGGTCGGGCACGCGCACAGCGGACAGGCGGAAGGCGCGCTGGAAGCGCCCGGCGTCCGCCACCGGCGCCTCCGCGCGCAGCGACAGCGTATGCAGGGTCGGCTCCGGCGAAGCGCAGGCGCCCATCAGCGCGGCGGCGCCGATCACGCACGTCAGTCGCAGGAGGGCGTGTTGGTTGGCTCGCTTCATTGGGCATCCTTTGCCTTGCCCCGGATCAGGGCTTCGGGGTGGCGGTCGAGATAGTCGGTGAGCACGCGCACGGAGGCGGCGGCCTTGCCCACCTGCTCCAGCGTGTCACGCGCGTTGCGCTGCAGGGGCGCGTCTTCGGAGAAGGTCTGGCGCGCGGTCTCCAGGGTGCGGCGGGCCTCGGCCAGCGTTTCCTTCATCTGCGGGGCAAGGTCGCTGTTGACGGTCTTGGCCAGCTGCTCGGTCTGCTTGAGCGTGGCGTCGAGCGTGTTCAGGGTGCGATGCACGTCTTGGCCGATCTGGTCGAACGGCACCTGGTTGAGCTTCTTCACGATGCCGGCGATCTGCGTCTCGATGTCGTCGGTGGCATTGTCGGCGGTCGGGAAGAGGTAGGCGTTCTCGTTGCCGTTGAGACTGTCGCGCGGGCCGAAGCGGGCGGCCTTGCCCGGTTCGACAAAATCGAGCTGCACGAACTGCTGGCCGGTCAGCAGGCTGGCACTCTTGAGCTGCGCGCGCATGCCCTTGCCCACCAGCGCGTCGAGCAGCTCGCGCGTGTCTTGCTCCGCGTGCTGTGGTGTGTCGTCGCGCACCGGTAGCCCGAATCGGGTCGGGTAGATCGTGGCCGTGACGGGCAGCACGAATTCCTGGCGCTTCTTGCTGTAGTGGATGCCGATCGACTTGATCTCGCCCACGTTGATGCCCTTGAACTCCACCGGTGCGCCGACTGCCAGCCCGCGCAGCGAGCGGTGGAAGTACATCACCACCGTTTGCGAGATGCGTTCCGGATCCTTGAGCGCAGTGCTTTCGTTGCGTACGAGTTCGAAGTCGGCGTTTTCCGCCACCGGTTCGCGATCAGCTTCTTCCGTCGACTGGAACGCGATGCCGCCCAGCGCCAGCGTCAGCAGCGATTGCATGTCGACCTTCAGGCCGCTCGCGTCGAGCTTCAAGTCGAGCCCGCTGGCATTCCAGAAGCGCGTGCTGTGCGTGACGAACTTGTCGAACGGCGCGTTGACGAAGACGTGCAGCGTCACGCCCTTGCCGTCCACGTCGATGTCGTAGGCGGTGACCTGGCCCACGCGCACGCGGCGGAAGTACACCGGCGCGCCGATGTCGAGCGAGCCCAGGTCGGCGGCGTGCAGGCGGAACTGGCGCCCGGGCGTATCCGCGTAGATGGCGGGCGGCGAATCCAGCCCGCGGAAGGTCGAGCGCTCCTTGATCGAGCGGCCGCCGTCAACGCCAATGTACGCGCCGGAGAGCAGCGTGGACAGGCCCGACACCGTGCCGGCCGCCACGCGCGGGCGCACCACCCAAAAGCGCGTGTCGTCCACGGCAAAGCTCTTGCCGTCGCGCGTGAGTTCGATGCTGACCACCGCGCCGGAGCGGTCGTTGGTCAGGCCCACGTCCTTGACCACGCCGATGTCGACGCTCTTGTACTTGACGCGCGTCTTGCCGGCCTCGATCCCCTCGGCCGAACTGAAGGTGACGGTGATGAGCGCGCCGCGCTCCAGGATCACGCGCGTCATCAGCGTGACGCCCACCGCCAGCGCGACGATCGGCACCAGCCAGATCAGCGAGGGCAGCCAGCGCTTGCGCTTCATGCGGCGCGGCGGCGGGATGTCTTGGTCGTCGGCGGGGGTGGTCATGCAGTTTCCTCTTGGTATTCCTCGTCATCCGGCGCGTCGGCGGCATCCCAGATCAGGCGCGGATCAAAACAGCGTGCGGCAAACATGGTCAGCACCACCACCGCCGCGAATGGGCCGACACCCGGCCCGGGCCGGATCACGGCCAGCGTGGAGAGGTGCACCAGCCCGGCCAGCAGGGTCACGACAAACACGTCGAGCATTGACCAGCGGCCGATCGCCTCGACCACCACGTACAAGCGTGTGCGGGCGCGCGGGCTCCACTGCCAGCGCTGGTGCACCGACATGCACAGCACCGCCATGATCCCCAGCTTGGCCAGCGGCACGAAAAAGCTGGCGATGAAGACGATGATGGCCAGGTGCCACGAGCCCGACGTCCATAGGTAGACGATGCCGCTCATGATGGTGTCCTGCTGCGTGCCGAGCAGCGTCTCGGTGATCATCACCGGCAGCACGTTGGCCGGCAGGTACATGGCCGCGGCGGCGATCAGCAGCGCCCAGCAACGCATCAGGCTGTCGGGCTTGCGCGCGTGGATGGGGCCGAGGCAGCGCGGGCACATGGGCGCGAGCGTGGCGCCGTGTTCGCCGTCGTCACCATCGTGCGTGCGCTTGGGCAGGCGTGCCAGCAGGCCGCAGCGCTCGCACGTGGCCAGGCCGCGCGTGATGGCGCGGATGGGCGGTGGCGCCGGCTGGGTCGGTGGGGTGGGGGAGGTGCTGGCGCTCGTCATGGGCGGGCGGCGTCGGCCGCTGCAGCGGCGTCGGTGGTATCGGGTGGTGCCTCGGCCGGCGCGGGCAGGGCCATGCCGGCCTCGCGCCAGAACGGCCGCAGGTCGATCGACAGTGCGAGGGTCATGAACACGGTCAGCACGCAGAAGGCCCACAGGCCGGCATCCGCCGCGAGCGGCACCATGTGCGCCACCTTGATGAGCGCCACGATCACGCCCAGCATGAAGATCTCGATCATCGCCCACGGGCGGATCATGCCCGCCACGCGCAGCATCAGCGCGGCACGCGGCACGGTGCGCCCACGCAGGCGCGCGACCAGCAGCGGCGTGAGCATGGCCAGGTACAGCAGCGGGAACAGCACCGTGGTCAGCCCGACCAGCACGCCGGCAAACAGCATGTCGTTGTCGAACAGCGCCAGCACCGCCTGCCACAGCGTGGTGGCATGGGTGGCGCCGGGGGCTTCCATCTCGGCAATCGGGAAGGCGTTGGCAACCACGTAGACGATCAGCCCCGTCACCACCAGCGGCAGCAGCACCGATAACCGCTCGCTCTGGTTGCGGTAGAGCTTGACGCCGCAGCGCGTGCAGCGCGCTTCCTCATCCAGCGCGATGACTTCGTTCCGGTGCAGCGTGTCGCAATGCTCGCACGCGATCCACGCGTCGGGATCGCCGGGCAGCGGCGTGGCCACTGGCACCGCGTGATCCGCGTCGCGCGGGTCACCGTCGTCGTGCGCCTTGAACGGCAAGGGAAACGAAAAGAAGGATTTCACGTAGGAAATGTTGCGTCGGCAGGGTTTCGTCGGCAGGCGCCTCGCACCGTGCCGCGAGGTGGGCGCCATTATACATTCGCACGTGAATGTATAAGGCCGGGGCGCCGTCAGCCTGGGAGGCCCTTGGACGTGCCCCCGGCTGCTGGAAATCCCACCGTAGCGAATCTTGACGACTGGCGGCAGGTCTTGGCGCCGACGTTACACCGCGTCCGCCAGCGCACGCAATTGTGTGGCGTGATGTTTCAAGTGATCTTCCAAAAAGCTGGCGATGAAGTAGTAGCCGTGGTCGTAGCCGGGGTGGCGGCGCAGTTGCAGCGGCTGCCCGGCGGCCTCGCACGCGGCGGCGAAGGCGTCGGGGTAGAGCTGCTCGGCGAGGAATTTGTCGGCCTCGCCCTGATCGATCAGGATGCCGCCAGGGAACGGGCAGCGCGCCTGCTGCATCAGCAGCGTGGCATCGTGCGCCGCCCAGGCGGCACGGTCGTCGCCCAGGTAGCCGGTGAAGGCCTTGATGCCCCACGGGCAGACCGACGGATGCGCGATCGGCGCAAATGCCGACACCGAGCGGAAGCGCTCCGGATGCCGCAGCGCCAGCGTGAGCGCGCCGTGCCCGCCCATCGAGTGGCCGAAGATGCCGATACGCTGCGCGTCGATGGGCAGTGCGGCCGTCGCCGTCGTGAACAGCTCGTCGACGAGGTAGGTCTCCATGCGGTAGTGCGTGCGCCACGGTGCCTGCGTCGCGTCCAGGTAGAAACCGGCGGCGACGCCGAAGTCCCAGTGGTCCGTCTCGCCGGGCACGTTGGCGCCGCGCGGGCTGGTGTCTGGCGCGATCAGGATGAGGCCTTCGCGCGCGGCCACGCGCTGGGCGCCTGCCTTGATCGGGAAGGTCTCTTCGGAGGCGGTCAGGCCGGCCAGGTAGAACAACGCAGGGCAGTGCGCGCCCGCCAGCGCCTGCGGCGGCAGGTAGACCGAGAAGCGCATCGGCAGCCCGATGGCTGATGAGGCATGCCGGTAGAAGCGCTGCACGCCGCCAAAGCTGGCGTGCTCCGAGAGCAGTTCGAGTGCCGGTGCTTGGGTCATCGCAGGCGCCTCAGTACAGCACGACCGAACGGATCGACTCGCCGCGCTTCATCAGCTCGAAGCCCTCGTTGATGCGCTCCAGCGGCAGCGTGTGCGTGATCAGGTCGTCGATGTTGAGCTTGCCTTCCATGTACCAGTCGACGATCTTCGGTACGTCGGTGCGGCCGCGCGCGCCGCCAAAGGCTGACCCCTTCCACTGCCGCCCGGTGACGAGCTGGAACGGGCGCGTGCTGATCTCCGCGCCGGCCTCGGCCACGCCGATGATGATCGACTGGCCCCAGCCCTTGTGGCAGCACTCCAGCGCCTGGCGCATGACCTGCGTGTTGCCGATGCATTCGAAGGAGTAATCCGCGCCGCCGTCGGTGAGTTGCACGATGTGGTCGACCACGTTGTCGACGTCTTTCGGGTTGATGAAATGCGTCATCCCAAACTTGCGCGCCATCGCTTCGCGCGCGGGGTTCAGGTCGACGCCGATGATCTTGTCCGCGCCGACCATCTTGGCGCCCTGGATCACGTTCAGCCCGATGCCGCCCAGGCCGAACACCACCACATTGGCGCCGGCCTCCACCTTGGCCGTGTAGACCACCGCGCCCACGCCGGTGGTGACGCCGCAGCCGATGTAGCAGACTTTGTCGAACGGCGCGTCCGGGCGGATCTTCGCCAGCGCGATCTCCGGCACCACGATGTGGTTGGCAAACGTGGACGTGCCCATGTAGTGGAACAGCGGCTTGCCGTCGAGCGAGAAGCGCGACGTGCCATCCGGCATCAGCCCCTTGCCCTGCGTGGCGCGGATCGCCTGGCACAGGTTGGTCTTGCGCGACAGGCAGAACTTGCACTGGCGGCACTCGGGCGTGTACAGCGGGATCACGTGGTCGCCCGCCTTGAGCGACGTGACGCCCGCACCCACCTCCAGCACCACGCCCGCGCCCTCATGGCCGAGGATGGCCGGGAAGATGCCCTCCGGGTCGGCGCCCGACAGCGTGTAGTAATCGGTATGGCAGATGCCCGTGGCCTTGATCTCGACCAGCACCTCGCCGGCGCGCGGGCCTTGCAGGTCGACTTCTTCAACGGTGAGCGGGGCACCGGCTTTCCAGGCGATGGCGGCTTTGGTTTTCATGCGCATTCCTTTGCTATTGAAGTGGAGCCTGCCCGAGGGGCAGCGTGTTGAGCGACGGGCGATTGTAGTGCGTTGTCTGCCACGGCAACGTGTCGTGTCCATCACTGGCGACAGACCAGACTTCAGTTTTTCTTACGACAGCCGTTTCTTGTGCGACGGCAGGGCTGATCAGGCCCGTGTGCCGCATGCCTTACATGGCGGAACCGCCGCCATGGCTTCGTAGGAAACCATACTGTGCTTGCTTCCATCCGTACCCGCATTCTGCTGACCTGCGTCGCCATCGTGGTCGGCGCGCTGACGTTCGCCGGCGGCCTCAACTACCTCGTCACCCGCTCGTACAACGACGAGTCGATCCGCCAGAACCTGCAGTCCGTCGCGCGCGGCCATATCGCCGGCATCGACGACTGGGTGGCCTCCAAGACGCAGATGGTGGTCGCGCTGCAGGATGCGGCGCTGTCGGCCGATCCGATCCCGGTGTTCAAGGCTGTGCACCAGGCCGGCGGTTTCATCAACGTGTATGTCGGCTACCCTGACAAGACGTACAAATTCTCCAACCCCGAAGGCATTCCGCCCACCTACGATCCGACCGCGCGCCCCTGGTACAAGCAGGCCGTGGACGCCGGCAAGCCGGTGGTGACGCCGCCGTACGTGAGCGCGAGCACGGGCCAACTGGTCGTCACCTTCGCCGTGCCCATCCTGCGCGACGGCGGCCTCAAGGGCGTGATCGGCGGCGACTTTGCGATGGACAGCGTGATCGCCAACGTGAAGGCCATCCACCCGACACAGGCCAGCTTCGGCTTCCTCGTCAACGCGGCCGGCAAGATTGTTGCGCATCCGGATGACAAGCTCACGCTCAAGCCTGTGACCGACCTGTCGGCAGGCTTGAATGAGGCCACGCTGGCGGCGCTGGCGCAGGCTGACAAGCCGGTGGAAGTGGACGTGAACGGCGCCGCAAAACTGCTCTACCGCCAAGGCGTAAAGGGCACCGACTGGGGCTTGGTGGTGGCGCTCGATAAGTCCGATGCCACGGCCGGCATGCGCTCGCTGGTGCTGACCT